>OJJD01000004.1_pt1 | contig 396456 bp, 325 predicted proteins | sample 1596011 | NCBI WGS metagenome assembly OJJD01 (sample SAMEA4350113, study PRJEB24818) | metagenome | biome: human; feature: gut; material: faeces | place: Denmark | collected 2013-09 | reverse complement strand
TTTCTTCCAAACGTTCATGCCGTTTCTGATATTCTTCCTCGTGGGTGGCTTTGGCAAGTCCGTACTGGTCGGGAAAGTGCATGTTTGCGAAGTCTCTTAACAGCTTGGATGCGTTGTTGTCTCCGTGACCGTTCTCACAAAGAAAGTGACTGATGAAGTCCCGTTTGATGAGGGTCTTTTGTGCATCCGTCAGTTTGGCTACAATTTTCATCCGCTGTTTCTCGTCCAATGCGAAAGGCTGGTCCTTGATGCCGAAAAGCGGGAAATGTCTCCTTTGAAGTTGGGCAAGCATGGCAAAATAAACCATACCGTCTTCGTACTGCGTGAACGGGCTTTCGGGATAGTCGTTCTCCCGGACAATCTTTTTCGTATCGGCAACGGTCTTTTCGATGGAAAGCTGTTTGAAACGCTTGTCCCTTTCCTGCAATGTCCCGATAGTGACGGGAGCGGTTTCCTTCCTGTTTATCTCCACGTAGCAGAGTTCGGGTTCTGTCTGCCCTACCTTTACATAGGCCTTTATCCTGCCTTCCTCCTTCATGCGGTCAAGTTCCTCCACCTTTCGGGCATATTCCTCGTTTCTGCGCTCAAATGTCTGCACCGCCTGTTCGTACTCTTTCGTTTGGGTGAACTGCTCTTTCTTCGGTGCTTCGGGTGCTTTGGGGAATTCCCTTGCCGATACGTTGTAGTCAAGTTCCTTGATTTCATGCCCTTTTCTGTCCAATTTCTGTAGTGCCATATCGTTACGGCTTCCGTAGTAGGGGCGTGCGACAACCAGCTTCGGATCGGATTTCAAAAGTTTCTCCGTCTCTTTTGCCACATGGGCTGCGTTCTTGGCTTCCAGACATTTGCGGTTGGTGCAGTGTCCGCACCCGTTATGCTCGGCAAAAAGGTTGTAATTGGCTGCGTTGTGTACGCATGTCTTGCATTCCGTCTTGTCGAACTTGTATTGCCCAAGGTCGGTGGTATAGTATTTTTCAAAGTACCTTTTGAAGAGGTTCAATGTATATCCCGTCCAATCCTCACCGTTCCCCTCTTTGAGGTGCTTCTCGTACACGTCCTTTTGTATATCGGGTTCATAGGTGCTTATCTCCTCGGCTATGCTGACAGTGATTGTTTCATTGTCCAACAGTTCACCGATAGGCGCATAGAGTTCGTTCAGTTTCAATCGGGTATAGATATATTTCTCGCTCCGTCCGAAACGGGCGGTCAGTGAATACATGTCATATCTGCCCTTTTCAAGCAACCGCTTGAACGCTTTTGCTTCTTCAGTGGGGCGTACCTGCTCACGCTGCAAGTTCTCGCTTAACGACATGTCTTCCGCTTCATCGTCCGTCACATTGTTATATATGGTTGCCTTTATGGTCTTTGCTCCTGCAAGCAATGAGGCACGGTAACGGCGTTCACCGTATATGATTTCATAACTGCCTTCCGTGCGTGGGCGTACCGCAATGGCCTGCAAGATTCCCACTTCCCGAATGCTTTCCGCGAGTTCCTGCAATGATGCGTCTTTGAACGTCTTGCGGTGGTTGTCTGCGCTTGGGTGTACGGTGGTAATATCAAGGTCTGTTTCGGCTGTGGCCGTTGCAAGCGGTGTCTTGAACACGGCTTGCTGCGGTGCTTCTTCCGTAACGGTGGGAACGGTTGCCATTTCGGGTACGGCTGTTGCTGCTTCGGGTGTTTCCGTCACTTCGGTAGCCGTGGGCATGTTCTGCGATGTGAGTAACTTCATCGGCTTCGGGATGATTGCCAAAGCGGTTACTTTTACTGCTGTTTCTTTCTCTGATTTCTGTACGTTGTTCTTCTGTACTTTTTTGTTCGTCTTCATAATGGTAAGTTTTTAAATGTTAATAATTAATTGAATAGTTTTCCGTCTGAAAGGTATTCCCAACCGTTGGCGTTGCTTTCTTCCGTGAAGTATTCCAAAGTCTGGGTGCTCTCCATATCATCCCGACAAGCACGGAAAAAGCTGTCGAGACATTCGTCCATAAGGTTGTCAAACGTGACATTCTCGGTGGGGGATTTCAAGAACCGATAAATCGGATCGAGAATATCGTTATCAATACAATAGCCTGTAAGGGGACAACAGGTATCTACAAATATCCTGCTTTCTCTCCCTTTCCTTCCGTTCCAAAAATATTTTCGGGTGTATAAGTCGTTCCAATGGTTGTTCATCAGATAGGCCACCAACCGCCAACCGCTCAGGCTGTCTATGCAGTCTTCCTGCCTGCTGCGGTAGTCATAGCTATAATTACATGCGTCATATCTCCAATTACGGCACACGATACCGAAGCGTTCGCAAAAGGCATCAAGGGTTTGGCGGTTCTCGTGCGTCCAACCGTAAAAGTATCCATTGCATAACCACTGATTATACGCCTTTTCTTTGGCTTTCTCGGATAACTCGGTTATCCGAGAAAGGGTGTATGTTCTTGTTTCTGTTCTCATGTCGTTACTTTTTTATGGGTTCATTGATAGGTAGGGCGGATTGCTCCGCCCTGCCGTTCATGCTGTCATACACAGATGCACGTGGCGAGTGCTTCCCTTACTTTCAGCTCCTGCTTCTTGGAATATATCCACCCTGCACGCCTTTCGCCCTTATAAGTGAGGTTTGCACGGAACAGACCGTTCAAGTTTTTCAGAACGTCCTTTATCGGCTTGGTGTCACCGAATACGGCTATCGCCTTTTCGCTGTATTCCACGATTTCAAGACTGAGGGTTGAAAGGTCTGCGGTTGCTGTGGATTGTTCTGCCGTATCACTGTCCGTCTGCGGTGCTTTCATGCAAAGGTTGGCTTCATCCCCTGCGGTGTGCGCATACCGTTCTATGAACTTTTCAAGGTCACAGATAGGCTCTTTCTCAATCGTCCAACCGCTGTACTTGTTCCTGCCCAAATACATGCCGTCCCCCATGCTGTAATTTTCACGGTGTTCGTAATCTGCGTTATATTCTGCCAAATAGGCCGTTCCCTCAAAATTGGCGGCATGCTTGCGCATTTCTGAAAAGAGGTTGCGTGTATGTTTGGAAAAGCCTAAGATGACGGTTCTTACTATACTATAGTCGTAATAGTCCGTATAGCTATCGCACTCGCTTACCCGTAACGTGCCGATAATGGCCGCCTTTGCATCTGTCGGGATAAGGGGGCGCAAACGTTCCGCACCGATTTTTGCGATACGCTCGTATTCTTCCCTTGCTTCCTTCGCTTTCCGTTCCGCTTCGGCTTTCTTCTCTTTCGCTTTGGTTAGTAAAGCGGCTGTTTCCAACGGATCCAAAAACTTGGGGTTCGCATCATCGTAATAGATGCCTATTCCGAATTTCTCCGATAATGGCCGGATAAGGTCGGAAGTGTGAAACTCGTGTGTTTCCAAATTGACAAGATGATAGGTTATTCCCCACTTGTCACGGGTTACTTCATACACAACATAGCTGTCATAGCTGTAGCCTTCCAATACTACCACTTGATTGACTGAAACGGTTTGAACGTCTCTGTCGTAACTTCTGTTAGCTCCTAATAAATGTACTTTGTTCATAATGAGTTGTTTTAATGATTAATATTTAGTTTCAGAGTATCACGCAAAGAACAAGGATGAAAAGAGCGAGCACGCAAAGGGAAAGGAAAGCGGAAAGGATGCGCCACACGGAACGGACGAGGAAAACCACTACCGCCAAAACTGCCAACATGGGCAACCAACCGCCCCAAAAGGCCGCCACACCACCGACAAAGGCACATACAAAACGTACTGCCACATAGACAACAAAACCGACCGACAACCACTTCACCAAATTTTTAATGCCGGTTGGAGCGGAGCCGAAGCCTCGTTTCAAATCTTGTTGTATTTCAGTTCTCTTTTTCATAACATTGACTTTTTTTTTATGCCTTGTCGGTGGCCTCACCTTGCTCGTTTCAGGGGGCAGATACGGACGGGGAGAAAATATGCAAGGCTTTTGGTGAAAAATTTTCAACCGCCCGGCTGGACGGATTGAAAAATTTTCGCCAAAACCCGCAGGGCGCGAAGCGGGCTTGCAGATTTTTAGGGGCCCCGTACGTAGCTTCGCACCCTGAACCACGCAAGGTGGAGCTACTGACGGGATAAATAAAAACGGGAAAATCGTTATATGGGAAAAAGAGAATTGAAATATGGCAGGATTCGTAGTCTGTTTAAACAAGCATAACTATCGTATTTATCACAGCTCAATATAATTTTTGGAAAATACATTTATTGTCAGAGTAAAACATATTAATAATTCTATGTTATAAGTTTAACAGATATGGCTTTGGTAATAAATTGTTAAATAAAGCCATCGCAATACGCTATAGTATTATTTTTTTAGACTAAATAATGTGTGAACATATACTGTATGAATATTAAAATAATTCATATAAAGGAGATAAATTCTTTTGTATTTTAGTTACTTTTGCGTAAAAACTTTCAAATATGGAGTTTTTGATTGATATGTTAAGCTATGAAAAGTATAGTTGTATTTTGGTGTTTTTGCATCGTTGGCATATGTTATGTTTATGCTATAGACAGTAACCGAGTCGATTCTTTATTGCTGAAATTAGATCAGTCGATAAAGAAACGTCCTATATATATGGAACAAAAAGAGTTGAGACTGGCAAAACTGAGAAGGCAGTTGTTACAGTTAATATCGGAGGAAGAGCATTTTGCCATTCTTGGTGCATTATTGGATGAATATCGTTCATTCAATACGGATTCAGCATTTTATGTGGCTGAGGAGAGGGAACAGATAGCTATGCGTCTTGGAAACCGAGAATATATAGATAATGCCCGTATGAATAAAGCTGATGTCTTGGGAATGACAGGCATGTATAAGGAAGCAATGGATTTGATGCGAAATATTCATGCAGAACGGTTGTCGAAAAACCTCCGTCCCTATTATTATCATATCTATCGCACAATCTATGGACTTATGGCTGACTATGCAGTTACAAAGTATGAAAGGAAACTTTATACGGAACTTACGGACAAATATCGTGATTCATTGCTACTAGTCAATAAGGATAACCTTTTGATACATACCTTGATTCAGTCCGACCAGTATAATGTACGCAATGAATACGATAAAGCCATTTGCTTACTGACAGATTATTTAGCCCAGCAGAAGGAATATGAACATGATGTTGCAATTTGTGCCTATACTTTATCAGAGTCCTATCGTCTGAAAGGGGATAAAGAAAAAGAAAAAGAATTTCTGATTGTTTCTGCCATAGCAGATATGACAACCGCTGTCCGGGAATACATTTCTTTGCGTAAGCTAGCCATATTGCTTTATCAAGAGGGGGATATCGAGCGTGCCTATTCTTATGTAAAGATATGTATGGAAGATGCCGCAGCTTGTAATGCTCGGTTGCGCAAATTGGAGATTTTGGAGATATTTCCCATCATTAACGATGCTTACCAACAAAAGACAGAGAAACAGCAGGAACAAATGAAATGGACATTGGCATCTATCAGCATGCTTTCATTTTTTCTATTGCTTGCCATATTTTATGTATATAAACAGATGAAGAGGTTGGCTGTCGCTCGCAAAGAAGTGATTGACACCAACAAGCGGTTAAAAGAACTGAATGAAGAACTTCACCTTTCGATGCACAAGCTTAAGGAGGCTAACCACAGTATTGCAGAGAATTCTTATCTGAAAGAGGAGTATATTGGTCGATATATGGATCAGTGTTCGGTATATTTGGAGAAGATGGACAATTACCGCCGGTCATTAGGTAAGATTGCTGCTACTGGGAATGTGGAAGAACTCTACAAGAACATCAAGTCTTCCAAATTTATAGAGGGGGAATTGAAGGAATTCTATGCGAATTTTGACAATACTTTCCTGCAAATGTTCCCTACTTTTGTGGAGGATTTCAATGCCTTGCTTACCAATGATGAGCAAATATCCTTGAAAACCGGTGAACGGATGAATACAGAGTTACGCATCTTTGCATTGATACGCTTGGGTATTAGTGATAGCGTGAAGATTGCTCAGTTTCTACGCTATTCTGTAACCACCATTTATAATTACCGCACGAAAGTTCGAAATAAGGCCGCTGGTGACCGTAACCTACTAGAACAAGAGGTAATGAAAATTGGAAAGTCAAAAGACTAATAGAAGTTTACGATTCAGAATATTCTTATTTTACACTTATATTTTTACTACTTTTTTAGTTTTACTACACGTTTTTATATTACTAATATACAGTAGATTATACATTTTCCATTGATATAAATCACTACTTTTTCACTCTTTGATTCATAATTAGTATTTCTTATCTGATATTTTTGCGTTGTCTCTTTTCCCAAGAAAGAGATAGTTTGTAATTTATACTTTTTTATCAACTTTAAAATCTTATATTATGTATGCAAAAGAACAATCTAACTAGAAAACAAAGGGTAATAATTCGAATAGCCAACAAGTATCCAGACCCGCGATATGTCGTTCTGCTTAATAGGCTGTTATATTGTAATCAATGACGTTAATCTTTTAATTTAAAAAACTATGAAAGTAAAAACTACTATTCTGGCGCCACTATTTTTGTGGATAGGATTCTTTCCAGTTTATGCTGACGAGTCTATGGCAGAAAGTATTATTGTCCAACAGCAAGTAAAAGGTATCCGAATTAGTGGAACCGTACTTGATAAAGAGAAATCTCCACTTCCAGGTGTTAATGTGACAGTCAAAAATGAGCCAGGAGGGGCTATAACTGATGTGGATGGTCACTTCTATATTGAGGTATCGAATAAACAGAGTGTATTAAATATAACTTACATAGGTTTCAAGTCTAAAGAAATCGTGGTTGGAAATGAAATCAACTTCAATATTATACTAGAAGAAGATGTAGAAGCTTTGGATGAGGTTGTGGTAGTAGGTTATGGTAATCAAAAGAAACTTTCAGTTATTGGTTCGGTACAGACTATAGAACCTACCAAGTTGCAAGTCGGGTCCTCCCGTTCACTCAGTAACAATTTAGCCGGACAGTTAGCGGGTGTGATTGCAGTACAGCCATCTGGCGAACCCGGATATGATAACTCAAATTTCTGGATTCGAGGCATTGCTTCTTTCAGTGGAAATACTTCTCCATTAGTATTGGTAGATGGTGTAGAACGTAGCTTAAATGATCTTGATCCTGCTGAAATTGAATCTTTTTCTGTTTTGAAAGATGCTTCAGCCAGTGCTATGTATGGCGTACGTGGAGCGAATGGAGTCATTATTATCAATACAAAACGTGGAACGATAGCCGCTCCTTCTGTTAATGTACGTGTAGAGCAGTCCATTCAGGCTCCCACCAAACTTCCTGAGTTTATTGGAGCTGCTGAATATATGAGTTTACTTAATTCTCTGGAAAGTGATCCCAATAAACGTATGTTTACAAAGGAGCAGATACTTAAAACTTATTATGGCTACGACAAAGATTTATATCCGAATGTAGACTGGATAGACGCCATTACCAAAGATTATGCAACTTCCACTCGTGCTAATCTTACAGTAAGTGGTGGAACAGAAATACTCCGTTATTCTCTTACAGCATCTCTTTATCATGAAAATGGAATTATGGCTTCCGATAAGAGTTTGCCTTATGATACCCAAAGCAAGTTGAACCGTTACAACATACGGGCAAATGTAGATCTAGACTTGACAAAAACTACCCTAGTTCGTTTTAATGTAGGTGGTTACTTACAGAATCTACATAAAAGTCGCAGTGGTACGGATGAAGTTTTCAGTGCTGCTTTTGAAACGCCTCCTTTTGTACACCCCGCTGTTTATTCAGATGGGACTATTCCTATTGCCAGTAGCAACCGTCCTAATCCTTGGGCTATCAGTACACAGAACGGTTACTACCGTAGCGGACGAAGCAAACTAGAATCTTTGTTTGCTGTTGAGCAGAACCTTAAAATGATAACTCCGGGACTAAAAGCTAAGCTCACTTTTGCATTTGATACATATAATGAGAACTTTGTGACACGTGGTAAGGAGCCGGACTATTATAGCGTAGCAAAATCACGCAATGATGAAGGTGAACTAGTACATAGCATCTTGAAATACGGAAGTGAGTTTCTTGACCATTCCAGTAATGCAAATTACGGTAACCAGAGCGTTTATTTGGAAGCGGCACTCAGTTATAATCAGACGTTTAATAACAGACATATGGTAGATGCACTTCTTTTGTATAATCAACGCAGCTATGATTGGGGCGATATACAGCCGAACCGGACACAAGGTATTGCAGGACGTTTTTCATATACATTTGACCGCCGCTATATTTCTGAATTCAACTTTGGATATAATGGTTCGGAAAACTTTGCGAAAGGCAAGCGTTTTGGTTTTTTCCCTTCCATCGCCTTGGGGTGGCTCGTTAGTGAGGAGCAATTCATGGAACCTATACGCAATGTGATAAGTAAACTGAAACTCCGTGCCTCTGTGGGAACGGTAGGAAATGACAATATCGGTGGACGCCGTTTCGCCTATATCACAACCATCAATTCAAAAGCTAATGGTTACAATTGGGGATATACAGGAGATACTTATCGTGACGGTGTGCAGGAAGGAGAAGTCGGTGTAGGAAACCTGACCTGGGAGAAAGCGCTTAAAACGAATATAGGTATAGAAATAGGTCTTTGGAATGAACTCGATTTTCAACTCGATCTATTTAAAGAACGCAGGACCAGCATTTTCATGCAACGTGCCACCATTCCTACCCAAACCGGGTTTATCAACAATCCATATGCCAACTATGGCAAGGTGGACAACAAAGGTATCGATCTGTCACTGAATTACAATAAGCGAATCAATAAGGATTGTAATATCAGCGTAAGAGGAACTTTTACTTATGCTAAGAATACAATCATCGAACGAGACGAACCAGAATCAGTCAAAGGAACTTATCGTTCTATTACCGGGCATTCAATCAATACGCTGTGGGGGCTGCAAGCCTTAGGACTTTATACCGATGATGATTTCGTAGATGGAAAGCTGAAAGAAGGAATTCCTGTTCCACAACTGGGCGGTGAAGTGCGTCCGGGCGATATCAAATATCGTGACATGAATAACGATGGCTATATAACTAGTGCTGACGAAGGCTATATTGGTAGTACTACTGACCCGAGAATCGTTTATGGGTTTGGCGGAAATATCAATTTCCGTAATTGGGATATGAGTTTCTTCTTCCAAGGAAGTGGTGACACTTACCGTATTATCGGTGGGTCGGATTATTTCATTCCCGGTAGCGGAGCCGGTGTATTAGGTAATGTCTATACCAACTATACAGACTGCTGGACTGAAGAAAATCCTTCTCAGGACGTTTTTTGGCCACGTCTTTCTCAGAGTACTAATACGAACAATAACCGTGCCTCGACTTTCTGGAAGAAAAATATGAGTTTCCTCCGTTTGAAAACACTTGAAATAGGCTACAGCCTACCTAAGAATGTCGTTAATAAAATTAGCGCGAAGAGTATCCGATTCTTTGCCAGTGGGAATAACTTGTTCTACATTTCCAAGTTCAAATTATGGGACCCGGAACTGGCCACCTCTGATGGTTTAAAATATCCGTCCATGCGTTCTTTGATGTTGGGGGTAGAAGTAAATTTTTAATATAGAATGAACTAAAGAAAAAGAACAATGAAATTTATAAAAAATATTCTTATAGGATTTATAGTCACAGCTTCATTGATGTCTTGTGTTGACTATCTTGACAAAGAAACTGATACAGAATTAACTCTTCCTTTGGTCTTTGAAGACAAAACCCGTATTGAGGGTTGGCTTGCCAATGTCTACTCGGCTATACCCGATCCTTATTGGGGTTATACTAACACATTGGGTTGGGAAGTCCTAGCTGACGATCTGACTCCGTCCGAACGTTGGCGGCAGTGGGGGTGGAAAGTCATTCCTTATATATTGGGTGAATGGACACCTAACAGTGATTGGGAAGGAAATTACTGGAAGCTTCTTCCGCAATGTATTCGGGAGGCTAATATTTTCCTTGAGAACATACACCCACTACCAGCACAGGGTATAAGTGCAAAAGAAGTAGAGTATATGAAAACGGAGTGCAAATTCATGAAAGCCTATTATTATTACTTGCTTGCCAATACTTATGGAGCTGTTCCGTTTGATCCTGATTATATTGCTCCAACAGATTTTGTACTGTCGGACTTGATGAAAGGACAGGCTCCTTATTACACTGTGATAGATTGGGCTGACAAGGAAATGCTTGAGGCTTCTATGATACTACCTCCTAAATATACTGAAGCGCGAAAGTATGGGCGTGTTACCAGTATTATGTGTTTGGCAGTGCGTGCACGTATGTTACTTTTTGCTGCCAGTCCATTGGTAAATGGGAATACGGATTATGCGGATTTCAAAAATGAGAAGGGTGAAAATCTTTTCAGTACCGTTTATGACCCGACACGTTGGAAAAATGCAGTAGAAGCGTGTAAACTATTGATTGATGAGGCTGATAAAGCCGGATATAAGCTTTATGTTGAAGAAAATGCAAATGGAGAGATTGATCCGTTTATGTCTTATCAGAACTTGTTTTTGAAGCGTTTTGATGAAGGGAACACCGAAATTCTGTTTGCGCGTCCAAGCTCTGATTATGGTTCATACGAAAAACATGCAACACCGGCTGCCAGTGGCGGTAGCGGCGGGTTAGGGGTAACTCAATCTTTGGTCGATGCTTTCTTTATGCAAGACGGACTTCCTTATGACGGTTCGAATGAAGAGGGATTTTCCGAATCGGACGTAAAACTTGATAATACAATCTGGGACGAAGAAGTAAATGGAGGAGCTGTTACTTATGCAGGTACATATAATATGTATTGTAATCGTGAACCGCGCTTCTATGTATCCGTAGCTTTTAATAACTCTTATTTCCCTACCGAGAAACGTAAATTTGAGTTTTTTAACGGGCAGAAAGACAATCCGCATACGCACGATGCGCCTCAAAATGGTTATCTTATCCGTAAACGGGTGTCTCCTAAGACGAATGTTAAAGAGAACAATTACCAGTATCGTCCCGGTATTGTTTACCGCTTGGGAGAAGCATTTTTGAATTATGCCGAGGCATTGAATGAGTATAAAGATGAACGTACAGTTCGCGAGGAAGCTTTGAACTATGTGAATAAAATTCGTACACGTGCTGGTATTCGTACTTATACGTTTGGTAATAGTGATGCCCAGAATATCCATGTGGACGATAATCAAGAGACTGTGCGTAAGATTATTCGTGCCGAACGCCGTGTCGAGCTTTGTGGAGAAGGGGTGCGTTATGACGATTTGCGCCGTTGGAAAGAAGCTGAAAAAAAGCTGAATGGAGATATGTACGGAATGAATTATAGCGGAAAAGACGCTGAGGCTTTTTATGTACGTACACCTTATCAGAAACGTGTGTATAATCCTGCTTATTATTGGTTCCCTATCCATCAAAGTGAAATGGATAAAAACGAGAATCTGCGACAACTTCCATTTTGGAGATAATTCCCATAAAATCAAGCAAAATGAAAAATAAAATCTTTTTTTTACTTGCCATGCTTTCTTGTTTGATAGTAGGCTGTAAGGATGAAGATATACGTTATAGTATTGAGCGTCCCGATGATACCATGCACTTGCAAGTATCGAATGAATATGTAGAATTGAATCAGAAATTTGGAAAGGAGGAGGCTGTTACTTTTTCATGGAATGAGGTAACCAATGCCCCTTTGGACTCTAAAGTGACTTACTATTTTAAGTTGGACATTGCTGACAATGATTTCGGCACTTCTATTGACAAAATGAGAATTCCGGCCGGCGAGCACAGTGTAAGCTTTACCCATAAAAAAATGAACGCATTATTGACGAAATGGAAAATAGAACCCGGTGAAAGAGTAACATTGGAAGCTGAAATTATCGCAGAAATAGAAGAGACCGACTGCTATGTGAAACCGGAACTATCAACTGTACGTTTTGACGCAGTGGGGTATGAAATACAGCCATACGACATCTATGTCATGGGAACAGCACTTGAAGGAGCTACTGACCCGGCCAATGCGCTTAAAATGACAGAAGAGATATCGGAAGAGGTATATACCTGGTACGGGGTGATGAAAGAAGGTGACTACAAGTTTATTTTGAATACCACCGGACAGTCACCTTCGTATACACAGGGTAGCGACGGCAGTGTGGTCTTTAATGAGCATGAAACCGGTAATGAAACCCCCTTTACCATTAATAAAGCAGGATTTTATGTGTTGAAATTGAACATTGAAGCCGGAACATTGAATGCAGATTACCCGACTACCGACTATAATGATGTTTGGATGGTAGGAGAAGCAACCCCTGCAGGTTGGAACATCATGAGTTCCACAAAACTGACGAAAGATCCAGTCAACCAAGTGGCTTTCTATTATGAAGGTCTCCTGAAAACCGGAGATATGAAATTTCCATTGGAACTGAAAGAAGACTGGAATGTAGCATGGCTGATGCCAATAGAAAACGGAACGCATGAATTTGGAGATAATCGTATGGAACACATCGAGGCCGGTATACAGGGACATGACTACAAATGGAACATTACCAAAGAAGGCAACTACCGGGTGACACTGAACATGTACACCATGACTATTGACTTCAAGCTGTTACAGAGCATTCCTGATGATCTGCCCTGCAAAGAGATATGGATGTTAGGTGATGCAACTCCTGCCGGTTGGGAGCAAGGGAAGGAAGCTTTCGTTTATGATTTCAATGTTGATAAAGGAACATTCTATTGGGAAGGAGAATTAAAAGCTGGTAGCTTTAAATGTCCGATAAATGTAGATGGAAGTTGGGCGATCACTTGTTATATGCCCAAGCAGGCGGGAGAAGACGGAAAAGCTTCTCTTAACATGACTGATGTGCAGTTGGTTCAACCGAATGGTAATGACTACCAGTGGAAAGTGGAAGAAAGTGAAGCCGGTCAGTATCGTGTAGAACTGAATGTATTGACTAATAAGATTAAATTTGAAAAGAAAAATTAGTAATCCTACGAGTGCGGACAATTTAATTCCGCACTCGCTTAGAAATGAAAAAGTAGTATGGAATATAAGAAAATAACATTGTTTTGCTTGTTGATGATAGGAATATTTACTTCCACAAGCTGTAAGGACAAAGGAACAGGGTGGACTCCGGATATGATTCCCGATGATGAAGTGGAAGTGCCGGATTATGACGAAGAGGTGGATATTAGCAATATCCATAAATTCAAAGCCCCACTCTATTGGAGTGTATATGAGTTTTGTATGGAAATGGCTGATAATGGTATTCCTGAATATCAAATGGATATGAATGCAGAAGAGTGGGACAAAGCTATTGACTGGGTTGCCGAGAATCTGAAACCTTATGGTTATGATATGCTTTGTACGGATGGATTTATTCCTATGCTTTGTGAAAAGAATGAATACGGCTACATGGACAAATATGGTAGCATGTATTTGAAAGATCTTGTAGCTAAATGTAAGGCAAAAGGGTTGAAACTAGGTGTGTATGATAACCCGTTGTGGTTACACGGAAAAGATGAAACTCCCATTCAGAATACCAATAACATTACATTGGGACAATTGAAGTATGATGCCGAGAGTGATGTTGTAGCGCATCCGGACGAGCCGGATAAGTTCTTTACTTATGTGGTTGCTACCCATAAAGGAGCAAAAGAATATATTGACGGCTTTTTCAAACATTATAAGGAATTAGGAGTAGAATATATTCGTATGGATTTTCTCAGTTGGTATGAAGATGGATTTGACCGTGGCATGGAAGCCAATTGGGGAAATGGACTTGTGGGCAGAGGCTATGGAAGAGAATGTTATGAAAAGGCATTGGAGTATATCTGTATTTCGGCCACTCGCTATGGTATTTTTACTTCATTGGTTATGCCACATCTTAAAAATAATGCCGAGTTGGAAAGGAAATATGGTAATATGGTGCGTATTGTAGCAGATACAGGTCAAGGTGGATGGAACCATTTTTCTGACGATAGCCGAGGCAAAGTGTATGAAGGCTGGCCCAACAGCATGAATATGTTTGATGGATTTATATATTGGTCGAAAGTAACAGGACGTAATCAAGTAATTCCTGATGGCGATTTTATCCGTCTTAATACCTTTAATACTGATGCGGAAAAAGAGTCGGTTATTTCTTTGCAGTTGATAGCAGGAGGGCCGGTAACGGTAGCTGACCGACATAATACCGTAGGAGATAACCTGAAATTTTATCAGAATGAGGAAATGTTGGCACTGAATGCCGACAGATTCGTAGGAAAGCCTCTTTCGGGTGACGTGACCGACACTGAAAAGAACCAGATTTGGTACGGACAGATGTCTAACGGTGATTATATAGTAGGACTTTTCAACCGCGACAATGAACAGAAAACATATGAACTACATCTTTCGGAGATTGGTATAGAAGGAGAAGTAAGCGTACGCGACTTGTGGAAACACAAAGACGAAGGCAAAGTATCTAAATTGAGTGTTGAATTAGGGCCGCGGGCTTGCAAGGTTTTGAAACTGACCAAATAATTTAATAACAGTACATTTATATGAATAAAAAAAGAATAATGAAGTGGATAGGATTGGCGGTGATGCTAAGCATGGCACCATTTGTTCGAGCTACAGTTGACAATAATAATCCGATAGCAAATTCCAAGGCAGTGGTTATATGTGGCAATGCACGCTTCACAGTACTGACTCCAGAAATGATTCGTATAGAATATAGTGAAAAAGGCATGTTCGAAGACCGTCCTACATTTACAGTTGTCAACCGTAATCTTGAATTGGTAGATTTCAAGAAAAAAGAAGATGACCGATTCTTGTATATCCAGACTGATAAAGTAAAACTCAAATACCGAAAAGGAACCAATCCGAAAACAAGTCCGGCATCTCCGGAAAACCTCACTATTACCATTGAAAACCATGGCTGTGAAACACTTTGGTATCCAGGGAAAAAAGATCCGCTAAACCTTAAAGGGACTTGTCGGACTCTTGACGGTAGCAATGGAGACAATAAACGGAGTGAATTGGAAAACGGATTAATATCCCGATCCGGTTGGGCTGTAATAGATGATTCATGGGAAGCAACACGTGCTGACGGGAGTCACTCATTTGCACTTGAGCCAAATCCGGAGGTTGGATATGACTGGTGGGCATATCGTAATGACCCTCAGGCTATTGACCTGTATTTTATGGGCTATGGCAATGAATATAAGAAAGCTATCGGAGATTTTACCAAAATAGCCGGTAAAATTCCTTTACCACCGGCATACGTTTTCGGCTATTGGTATAGCCGTTACTATTCATATTCAGCCGATGACTATCGGGAGATTATGCGAGAAATTAAGAAGAACGATATCCCTACCGACGTAATGATTCTTGATATGGATTGGCATTGGAATGGCAAGGCATCAAGTGAGTCGGAGAATATCGGAGGTTGGACCGGCTGGTCTTGGAATACCAACTTAATACCTGAACCGACTAAACTTCTTCAGGAAATCCATGACAACGGTTACAAAATCGCTTTAAATCTCCATCCGGCAGATGGCATTGACAGTATCGAATCTCCATCCTATTACAAAGCAATGAGTAGGGAACTTGGCGGTAAATATGGTAGTAACGGCAAAATTGCCTGGTATCTTGATTATCCGGATTTTACAAAGTCATTCTTTGACAACGTAATCCGTGACCATGAATCTGAAGGTGTGGATTTCTGGTGGCTCGACTGGCAACAACATCTTACGAGTCCATATACTCCCGGTCTTGGACAGACATTCTGGTGCAATCATGTGTTTTACAATGATATGGTTAAAAACAGGCCTGACCGCCGACCTGTAATCTTTCATCGTTGGGGAGGATTAGGGAGCCATCGTTACCAAATTGGTTTTTCGGGAGATGCCCTTATAAATTTCCCGACTCTCGCATTTGAGCCGTACTTTACTTCCACCGCATCAAATGTAGGATACGCTTTCTGGGGACATGACCTTGGAGGCCATGCGTTTACCGATGAAAAAATTGTAAATGACCCGGAACTAATGCTTCGCTGGATTCAGTTTGGAGTGTTTACCCCTATATTCCGCAGTCATGCCACTGATGACAGCCGGATAGAACGGCGTATATGGAAATTTCCCAATTTTCCTAAGTTACGCGATGCCGTAAAACTTCGTTACGCACTCTTCCCTTATATATATACAATGGCTCGTGAGACATTTGATACAGGTATAGGTATGTGCCGTCCACTTTACTATGAATACCCTGAAAGTGAAGAGGCATATAAATATGAAGGTGAATATTTCTTTGGAAACGACATTTTAGTAGCTCCGATAACAGAACCGGCTTTGGAAGATGGTATCAGTTCAAAAGAAATCTGGTTTCCTGAGGGGAAATGGTGGAGTGTGGCTACAGATGAATTGATTGAAGGACCGTGCAGAAAAACAATGTGTTTTACGCAGGAGCAAATTCCGTATTTTTTTAAACAAGGTGCAATTATTCCTTATAATCCTCCTACTGTAATGAATGTGACAGAACGTCCCGGACATCTGATTTTAAACTTCGTGTCAGGTTGCAAGGGTGAGGGGGTATTGTATGAAGATGATGGTGATAATAATGATTATAGTACCGTTTTTGCAACAACAATCTTAAGACAATCATTCAAAAATAATAAAGGAGAATATGTCATTACTCCTCGTCAGGGAATTTATACGAACGGTGTCAATGCTCGTTCATATACTTTTCGCATCTATAATACGACGCAACCTGTAGCGGTAAAAGTGAATGGAGTGGAAACTTCTAATTATTCTTATGACGTAAAAAGAAAATGTACGAACATTGATATACCTTGCACTGACTGTACAACCGAAGTAAAGGTCCGTGTCGTTTATTCCAAATAAATGAATTTATAAAAAGAAAGATAGTTATGAAAATAATAATAGCAGCCTTTCTGCTTTTATCGTGCTTTATGGCAAAAGCAGAAAGCATCTCTTCTCCGTCGGGCAATATTACACTTGAGTTTTCAATAAATGAGAGAGGAATCCCGACTTATCAGGTAACTTATAAGGGCATTCCTGTGATAAAGCCTAGTACACTAGGGATTGAATTGAACGAAGAAAATTCATTAATGGATTCTTTCCGGATAAATAATACATCTACATCGACTTTTGATGAGACTTGGGAACCTGTATGGGGAGAAAACAGTCATATCCGTAACCGCTATAATGAACTTTTTGTGGAATTGGAGAAACCATCGAACGGACGCTTCATGAATCTCCGTTTTCGTGTGTATGATGACGGCGTGGGATTCCGCTATGAGTTCCCTTCGCAACAATATTTGCCCTACTTCGTTGTAAAAAAAGAACATACTCAATTTGCCATGACCGGTGATCATACAGCTTGGTGGATTCCGGGAGATTATGATACACAAGAATATGACTATACCGAGTCGAAACTGTCAGAAATTCGTAGTTTGCTGAGTGGTGCTGTTGACGGGAACCTGTCGCAAAGTATTTTTTCATCCACAGGCGTACAGACTTCCTTGCAGATGAAGACAGCCGAAGGTCTTTACATCAACCTGCATGAGGCTGCTTTGGTGGATTATTCTTGCATGCATTTAGTCCTAGATGACAAGAATTTTGTATTTACTTCGCAACTTACTCCTGATGCACAAGGAAATATGGCTTATATGCAGACTCCTTGCCGTACTCCCTGGCGTACTGTCATGGTGAGTGATGATGCACGCGATATTCTTGCTTCAAACCTTATCTTGAATTTGAATGAACCTTGTAAATACAAAGATACCTCCTGGATTAAACCGGTGAAATATATCGGTGTATGGTGGGAAATGATTGCCGGTGGAAAGCCTTGGGCATATACCTGGGATGTACCTTCTGTGAGATTAGGAGAAACGGATTATAACAAGGTCAAGCCCAACGGACAACACCCGGCTAATAATGAGAACGTAAAAAAATACATAGACTTTGCTGCTAAGCATGGATTCGACCAAGTGTTGGTGGAAGGATGGAATATCGGGTGGGAAGACTGGTTTGGCCATTCCAAAGATTACGTGTTTGACTTTGTGACTCCTTACCCGGATTTTGATATCAAGATGCTGAATGAGTATGCCCAGTCTAAAGGGGTGAAACTAATGATGCATCATGAAACATCGGCTTCTATCCGTAACTATGAACGTCATATGGAAGCTGCTTATCAATTGATGAACGATTATGGATATAATGCTGTAAAGAGTGGATATGTGGGCAATATGATTCCGCGTGGCGAACATCATTATGGACAATGGTTGAATAACCACTATCTATATGCCGTAACCGAGGCTGCCAAACACCATATCATGGTAAACGCACATGAGGCCGTACGTCCTACCGGGTTGTGCCGTACATATCCTAACTTGATTGGCAACGAATCTGCTCGTGGTACGGAATATGAGGCATTCAGCGGAAACAAGCCGTTTCATACTACCGTCTTACCGTTTACCCGCCTGCAAGGTGGTCCTATGGATTACACTCCGGGAATCTTTGAAATGGATATGAGTAAACTCAATCCAAATAGTAAATCACACGTGAACTCCACACTTGCCCGCCAACTCGCGCTTTATGTCACCATGTATAGTCCGCTCCAAATGGCAGCCGATATACCAGAAAACTACGAACGGTTCATGGATGCTTTCCAGTTTATCAAGGATGTGCCCGTGGATTGGGATGAGAGTAAATATCTGGAAGCCGAACCAGGACGCTATATTGTAGCGGCACGTAAAGCAAAAGGTTCAAATAATTGGTTCATAGGTTGTACCAGTGGTGAAGAAGGACATTTATCCACGCTGAAACTTGATTTTCTTGACAATGACAAGAAATACATTGCAACTGTTTATGAAGATGGTAAAGATGCGCATTATCGGAACAATCCGCAGTCTTATGGCATTCGTAAAGGTATTGTTACTGCCAAATCGGCTTTAAAGATGAAAGCTGTGGCAGGTGGTGGCTACGCCATCAGTATTATTGAAATAACTGATAAAACTGTTCTGAGAGACCTGAAGAACTTGAAATAATCTATATTTTTCAAATAATCCTTACATAAGTTGCACTAAAACCTAGGTAGGGATTATTTTTTATATGTATATTATTGGCACGGGCCAATAATTGATTTATAGGTTCGGATGATTCATAATCATGTGGTTAAAGTTAAAAATATTTCTGGGTTATGCCATTTTGGTCCTGCTGTCGGCCTTCATTGTCTATCAGTTCCGTCAGGAGCAGATGTTAAGACATACGTTGCGCAAGGAGGAAAAGGAGCTGGTGGCGATACACCGTCTGACGGAAAATAGCTACATCGGCCTACTGGACCTCTCCACCCATGCGGAGACTGCCGTCACATGGGATGATGACGACCTGAGAGAATACAGCCGCAAATGCCATAGGGTCTGTGACAATCTGCAATTTCTGAAAGAATATGTCCATACTCCGTTACTGAAAAAACATATCGACTCGTTGTGTCTTCTTCTTTGGAATAAGGAACTACTTCTTTCCAAGGCGATGCATACTTTCAAGGAACTGCAGGGTATAGGTGATATTGTGCAGGAAAGTATCCCGTCCATTGTCTCAACAGCTCGGAAACAAACTGTGCAGCAAAAGGAAAATGTGATGATTCCGAGTACTGGAGCGGAAGATTCCCCCAAAAAGAAAGGAAATATTTGGAATATCTTCCGTAGAAAAGAGAACAAATCCGCTTACCTGCAACAGCGGGAAGAGGCAGAACGTAAACGGCAGTCTCTGTCCGCCACTTCTCCAACTGGGATAACAACACGCATGCTCCATTCCCTGAATGAAAGGATCATTCTGGAACAGACTGAAAGACAGGAACGGCTGCTGGTACAGATGGACAGCTTATACATCGGCAGCGTGGAACTAAACGAAAGAATGAACAGCATGGTCTCTGAATTCGAGCGGGAGAACAACGAGCGTTTTACTGAACGCTACCGGGCCTTCATCCTTGAGCGGGACAACTCCTACTATATGGTAGCCGGCCTTGCCTTGTCCGTCTCCCTGCTGGCAATCATGCTGTACACCGTCGTACATCGAGACCTGAACCACCGTATCCGATACGAGAGGAAGCTTGAACAGTCCGACAAGCGGAATAGGGAACTGCTCCGCTCACGCAAGGAGCTGATGGCTTCGGTGGCCCATGACCTGCGTACCCCACTGGCGGCCATTAGGGGCTGTGCGGAATTGATGCCCTCGGAAAACGATGTCAGCCGTAGGACCGACTATCTGGACAACATCCTGCACTCGTCCGATTACATGCTCGGCCTGGTAAACACACTGATGGAATACCACCAGCTGGATGAAAGCGGGGTCCGTTCCAATAACACGGTCTTCAACCTTGAAGCCCTATTCGAGGAAATAGCGGACAGCCACCGTCTTGCCGCCCTGCAGAAGGATCTGGCATTCACCGCGTCCTTCTCCGGTTTAGACGCCATTGTCTGCTGTGACAGCTCGCATATCCGGCAGATAGCCGGCAACCTGCTGTCCAACGCTCTGAAGTTCACGTTCCACGGGGAGGTGCGTCTTGAGGCGGAATACCGGCCGGGAAATCTCCGCATTGTTGTTCGGGATACCGGTGTGGGAATAAACGCAAAAGAAAGAGAACGGATATTCGGAGCGTTCGAAAGGCTGGATAGCGCACGTAACATTCCCGGATTCGGGCTGGGACTGGCGATCACGGTCCGGCTCGTATCTGAAATGCAGGGCCGTGTGGAAGTGGAGAGCGTCCCCAGTGAAGGCAGCCGCTTCTCCGTTTTCCTTCCCGTGCCACCGGCCGAACAGTGCGCCCATCCAGAAGAGAAGATGCTTACCCCCAGAGAACTGCCCGTTGGCATTCACGTGCTGGTCATTGACGACAACCGCATCCAGCTGGAGATTACCCGGGAGATGCTTTCTCGCAACCGGATTCACTGTGACTGCTGCACGGATGTCCGGAATCTAGCGGACTGCCTGAAAAGACAGGAGTACGACTTCCTGCTGACCGACATACAGATGCCCGGTGCTGATGGCTTCTCAGTCCTTGAACTGTTGAGAGGCTCGGATATTCCCCAGGCAAAGGAGATTCCGATCATAGCCGTCACGGCACATTCCGGCAACAAGGAGAAGTATCTTTCCGAAGGTTTTGCAGGCTGCCTATATAAGCCTTTCTCTGAGGAGGATCTGCTGGCGGCAGTTTCACAAATGGACAGATTGGATATTACGGCTATCATGGAAGGTGAGGAATATGTTGAGGAAATGCTAGATATTTTTATAGAAGACACCACGGAGGAACTTTCCGGAATGCGGGATGCTTTCTTCATGAGAAACTATGTGAAGTTGGGAAGTATCATACACAAAGCCGCACCACTCTGGGAAATGATCCGTATAAACATTCCCCGAAGTGAACTGAAGGGAATGGCCTCCATGCCTCCTGAAAAATGGGGCGGGATATCGGACGAAAGAATAGAAAAACTGATTGAGGCCGTGGAACAGGCCGTAGAGAAAGCAAAAAAAATAAAGGAAAAAACATATGGAAACCGTATTGGTAGTGGAAGATGACCGCGTGTATGCGCGTACCACCACAAACTGGCTGGTGAAAAACGGTATCAATGCCCGTTATGTATTATCGGTAGATTCAGCGAAGGTCTTTTTGGAAGGCCATAAGGTGGATTTGCTATTGTCGGATTTTCGCCTGAACGACAGTAACGGTGTGGAACTATTAGAATGGATGAAGGCGCAGGGCTATCGTATGCCTTTCCTTATCATGACGGGTTACGGAGATATCCCCGGTGCGGTGGAAGCGGTGAAGAGAGGTGCCGCAGACTATCTACCCAAACCTATTCAGACGGAAAAGGTACTCGGTATCATCCGTGGACTGTTGAACCGTAGAAATAGAAAGAAAGTTAAAGAACGGGCTTTCTACGTTGGCAAAAGTCCTCTGGCGGTGAAACTTCAGAACATTGTGCGTGTGGTGGCTCCTGCCGACAGCTTGTCCGTACTGATACGTGGTGCATCAGGAACAGGAAAGGAGTATGTGGCCCGGCAGGTACACGCATTGAGCGGACGGGCAGACGCGCCTTTCATAGCGGTAGATTGCGGAGTGCTTCCGAAGGAACTGGCGGCATCGGAGTTGTTCGGCCATGTGAAGGGTGCCTTTACCGGAGCAACGGAACACAAGACAGGCATGTTTGCCGCCGCCAACCGCGGGACACTGTTTTTGGACGAAGTGGGTAATCTGAATGCCGAGGTGCAGAGGTCGCTGTTGCGTGCGTTGCAGGAAAAGCGTTATCGACCCGTAGGCGGCAGGGAAGAAATGCAAACGGACATCCGGTTGGTGGCCGCCACCAATGAGAATCTGGAAAAGGCGATAGCCGAAGGACGGTTCAGGGAAGACCTGTTCCACCGTCTGAACGAGTTTCCGCTGCATGTACCACTGCTGGCAGAGTGTCCCGAAGACATTATACCGTTGGCGGAGTTCATGCTGGATGCCGCCAACCGGGAGCTGGAAAGGAACGTGAAAGGCTTTGATCGCGAGGCACAGAAACGGCTGAAGGCTTATCCGTGGCCGGGAAACATACGGGAGCTGAGAACGGTTGTCAGGCGGGCGACCCTGCTGGCGAAAGACGGCTGGATAACCGCCACGGAAATAGGCCTGCCCGGTAAAGACAGACAACCGGAAGTGTATTCACTTAATGACGAACGGGCGGAACGGGCAACTATTCTGAAGGCATTGGGGGCGACGGGCAATGACAAAAAGGCGGCAGCTAGACTGCTGGGTATCAGCCGGAGCACGCTTTACCTGAAACTGAAGAAGTACCGTCTGGATTAGAATATGTCCGAAATTCGGACACATCATGTCCGGTACACAATGTTTTCCTGTACACACCGTTTTGGAGACTTTTTATATGGCTTATTATAAGTATTTTATGAATATCTCTCTTCAGGCATAGCCTTTGTTCCTATTCCGGCAGGATGAATGGAGCACTGAATTGTAAAACCTAAAAATATGATACGATGAAGACATTGGTGGAAACCTCCCTTTTCGATTTGTTTGCCTCTTATATAAACGGTGCCGGACCTGCGGCTGGTGAATTGCCTGCCGCCTATGACGACTTTGTGGACCGCCTTGCCGCACTTTCACCGGAAGGCGACCTCGTGGGACAACTACGGCGGCTGAATTATACGAAAATAGAACTGACCTTCATGCGGCAGGCCTGCGACGGAATGGCGGCAGGCTGCCGCCACATTCTTTATGACGTGTTCATCGGCAAGACACTGGCGCTGCTGGATGCGGAAGCGGAAATGCTGAAGGAGATGCTCCGTCATGGCGGCATGTCCGCCGGATTCAAGGCTGAGACGGTACATGGAAACGGGAAGAGAACTTCCGTCACACTGACATGGAACGGTACGGACAGCGATCTGATTGAACTGGTAGCCGCACTGATGGCAGCCGGTGCGGTAGGTACGACGGAAGGCCGGGAATTGAAAATAGTGGATGTCATCCGCGTCTTCGAGGAAGTGTTCCATCTGAAAATCAATGCGCTGTACACCAAGCGCGGCAAGGTCTTTGACCGTTGTACGGACACCACCCCGTTCATCGACTCCCTGCGCAGGAGCTACAACCGGATGCTGGACGCACGGCTGGCGTAAGGGCCACACGCCAACAGCCGCCAATGGACGACTTGCATGTGCGCGGTATTGCGGATTGGCGGGCGAACGGCTTTCTTTGCGCCGGTTATTCACATCTAAAAAAACAAGGCTATGTCAATCCTTAATAATATTTGGAACCGCATTGCCCGGAAACCGGACAGACGGAAAGCTGCGGCAACGGAATTTTCCGAAACGGGAAACCGGGTGTATGCAGTGGCCACCGAAGAGGGAGTGATGCTGTTCTCGGACACCCCGAAAGGAATGAAGGCACGCAACAGCTATCTGCAACATCTGGCCGACGGCTTCTTCAACGTGGCCAAAGTACCCGAAACTCTGCGGATATACGAGATGGATCTGCCCACCAAACGGGTGGCGGAGCTGGCGGACAACTGCATCGAAAAGCTGTCCAAAGCGGATTTGCGGAGTACGGACGCACAATTGCGCAGGTCGGTGGTGAGTTTTGCTCCCGACAAGTTCGCGGACAGAAGCGTACTGGACAGCGGTGTGTGCAGGGAGAAGTTCGACCTGCGGCCCGATTTCCATAATTTTGACCGGCTGACAAGGGAGTTCGGGCTGGGCATCTCGCCCCGGAACTATGACGCGGCGGCATTGCTGTACATTTCGGAAAATGGGTACGCCGGGATTGTTGCGGCAGACAAGGTGCATCCTTTCAGCTATGAGTATGAGTTCAGGGAACTGGCGGAGAAGCTGGAAGACAGCATGAAGGCACGGATGAACGCGCCTCTGTCGGCACACGACTTCGGCTATGCGGCCTTGCAGAAAGAGGCAAGGGAGATGGCGGCGGACTTGCTGCAATCGGAGTTCCATATTACGGACGGGGAGTTCAGGCTGGGCGCACGGATAAGCCGGACTGAAAGGATGGAAACGTCACATCCGATGTCGCGTCCGCATTTGGAAGAGGTGAAGACCGGCAAGTCACCGGAGACATACCGCAGGCAGGAAACACCGGGACAAAAGCCTTCTGACAGACAACGGCAGGCGAGGCACGTCGCCCCCATTGCTCCGCAGAAGAAAGAGAAGAAACAATTAATCCTATAGAATTTATGGAAGAAAGGAAAATGCAGGCGGTGGAAAGCGGCAGCCTGTACATGACACTGGACGCTTTCTACAAACCCGTGTATCTGAGTATGCGCGGGCAGGGGGAAGAGGGATTCTCCCGTTACATCGGCAACAACGTGAGGTTTCATACGGTAGGACGGAGATTTGTTCCCGACCACTGAATGTTCCGTTTCGATTTTAAGGACAAAGGCATGATTCCTCCCATACTCGGTACGGACAATACGGATTATCTGGAACGGCTCTGTCCGGTGCTGGAACGGGAAAGAATACATCCGTCGGGAGTGGTGAGGCTCCGGGATGCGGCATTCTGCGAGGAAAGGGGGATTGAGCATCTGTCATCATCGGCGGAACATACGGCCTTGCTGGAAAACGAGGATTACAGGCGCCTGGGACACCGTTTCGGAATGGACGGGGATGTGATACGCAGCGGGCTGGCGGCTTTCCCCACCTGCATGGCGGTGGAATACGGGGGGAAGGTATTGCTGTTTGACAAGACGGACGGCGGGGACAGGATGCTGGATGCGTTTCTGAGCGGGCTGGCCGAACGTTTTTTTGACGGCAAGCGGAAACCCAGAAGTCTGAGGTTTTATGAAGTGGCTCCGCTGGATGCCGCATACCGGGCTAAAATCGGTGATGGACAGACGGTTTCTTCGGATATGGTGAGATACGGGATTTGTGTGGCATGTTGCGACATGGCACCTACGCTGAGGAACTTCAACAGGCTGAGAAACCTGCAACGGCAGCCCGTACCGCTGACCGGAGAGCAGGAGCGGATAGTCTCGTCACTGGTGGCAAGGCCGGACAACGTGCGGTTCCCGAACGTGGAAATGAGGGTGCGGATTCCGGCAAAGGGAAAAGGACAAGGAATGAACATTTAAATTTTTGGCGGATGGAAAAAGAGAATATGAACGGTGGCAGTGTGTATGTCACAGTGGACGGACATTTCAAGCCGGTGCATGTCAGCATGAAAGGTACGGGCGAGGAAGGCTTTCTGGAGTTTATGCTGGAAGATGTGGAAAAGGCACTGAAGGAAACGGAAATGCCCGTTATGGGCATGATGTACTATAACGTGCCTGATATGGGGATTGTACCGCGTTTGCGGGAAGGGAACAATGATGATTATCTGCAAAGGCTGGAAAAGGCGATGGACGGACATGGTATCAAGCTGCATAGATACCTGCGTCTGTCGGAAGTGGTGTATTGCCTGTGAAAGGACATGGACCCGCTGTCAAGGGACGAGAACTATACCCGGCGGCTTACGCCGGAGATGTGGCGGGAGATAAAGTCCGCACCACCCGAAGTGATGGCGGAGATGCTGGATGATTTGAAACATGGGAACACGTATTATACGGGCGTTGAGACGGACAAGGGGGTGCTGCTGTTCAGCAGGGACATAGTCGGAGAGATACAATATAGTGATTACATGTATAAATACATAGAGAATGACTTCTTTGCCCCGGAGTTTGCGGTGAAATCCCTGGCAATCCATGAACTGAGGGGATGGCCCTCGCTGATGGAAGGGAAAGTGAACCGTTGCCATGACCGTTTCGGCTGGTGGGGAGACGAGGAAACGATAAGGCGGGCGTATCAGGACAGGTCGGTACTGAAAAACGCAACGGACAGTGAGACCTATGACCTTACCCCCACATGGGAGAACTATTACAGGCTGACTGATGCGGACAAGGGACTGGGACTAACGCGGAGCCCGTATAATTATGACCGGATGACACTGCTGTATATCGTGGACAAGGGCTATCCGAGAGACGGAGTGGTGGATGAATACCCCGATAAGTTCAGTTTCCATGAAAAATTTGAAAAGATAGAAAACAAGCAGCTGGGCCGGAACAGATGGGACGTGTATGATGAGATGCAGGAGAGGGCGAAGAAACTGGCAGGGAAACTGTTGAAGGAGCACTTTCCGGAAATACGGCAGAAAGCGGACATGAAGGAGAAGGCGGCTGTACGGAAAAGCAAAGGCATGAAGATGTAGGATTATGTGGAAAACAGATAAGGGAATGGAAGGCCCGTTGCCGCATGGATGCGGGTGACGGGCCCTTCTCTTTTATTCTGTGGCAGGGGCTTCCTCCACGGGCAGAAAATCATATTCGTCTTCGGGAGGCAGGGTCTTGGCAAGAAAGAGGCCGGTGACGGAGAGGGCACCGCAAGCGAGCAGTTTGCGGCTGACTTGGGAAAGTCCGGCACCGGTAGTCAGCAAATCGTCGAACAACAGGATGTGGCGGCCACGGATGGCGGCTTCGTCAAAATGGAGATTGTCGGTCTTGTTCTTGTAATGCTGTCCCTTGTACTCTTCCCGGTCACGGGTAACGGTGATGGCGTCGTAACCGTTGGCGATGCGCAGCAGGCCGGTAAACTCAACGCTGAAATTCCTGAAGCGGAGCTCGTGCCTTTCGTTGGTGGATGCGGGGATTATCATAAGGGTGAAGTCGGCACGGCGGCTGGTGAGTTCGGGAGTGCGTGCAAAGGCTATCGCCATGAAGTAGGCCACGCAATCTGAGGCTTCACCGCTTTTGAATCTGGAGACAAGGTTGGTGCCCCGGCGCTGAAACTCGTCGGGCGTGTGGGCGAAGTCCTGACGGGAAACGGGGGAATAATCGTGCAGGTAATAGCTGTGGAAACCGAAAGTACGGATGGGGGGACGGAAATCGGTGACAAGGGGATAGAAATGGTCGGGAACATCGCCTACCAGAAATTTTTCCTCTATCCTGTCGGCTCACCAGCCGGTCCGCGTCTGACGGCAGGTGATCTCCACCCCTATCATGGTATGGCAGGCAGTGCCAGTCTGTATATAACCGTCGGTATCACAGTCGATGACGCACCAGCACATTTCAGCGGCAATCCCCTTTATATCGGGTAGAAATTCACCGTAGAAGGACAAGATGCCGTCGGGGGCAAACTGGAATACAAACTCCGCATGGGGATATTGGGTAAGGATTCGGCGCAGCATGGCTACGTAGTCATGGACTTTGGGGCGGTTGCTGTCGGTACAGTCACGTATGGTAAAGTTCAGACGCATGGGCTTTGAAGGTTTTTGATTTGCCTAAATATAGGCGGAAGGAACGGTACGGCAATGTTTTGGATGTTTTTTTAACATTTTGTATGTTCAGGGAGACAATGCACGCCAACGGGCGACTCTGATTCCGGGGGCTTTGCCGGATGTGGAAATGTGCCTTACTTTGCCGCATATTCAGAAACTTAAAAAGAATTTTAGTATGGAACTGACAATTATTGAAACAAGCGCGTATCAGGAGTTGAGAAAGCTGGTCAGCACGCTGGCCGTACAGATGGGCGACTTCCAGAAAAAGATTGCCCCGCCTGCACCGGACAAGTGAATGGATGCGCAGGACGTATGTCTGGCTCTGGGTATATCGAAACGGTGCCTGCAAAACTATCGGGACAACGGGCTAATCCCCCACTCGAACGTAGGGGGGAAATTCTTCTACCGGGAAACGGATATTCGGGAGATACTGGAAAACGGACCAATCAAAAGGAAGTAAGGCATGGCGGAGATTATCACAAGGGATTCGGAAGAGTTCAAGGAACTGGCCGGATGGATAAAGAAAGCGGGGAAAGCGGTGGAAGAGGCTACGGCACGGATACGCCCGACGGTTGCGGACGAGCATTACATGACGGGGGATGAGGTGTGCGCCCTGCTGCATATCTCACGACGGACGTTGCAGACGCTGAGGGATGAAAGGCTGGTACCTTATACCACTATCGGGGGGAAACTGCTCTATCCGGAGAGTGCACTGTACGAAGTGTTGAAAAAGAATTACAGGGATTTCAGACGGTTCAGAAAATAGACAAGTAGGTAATAAAAAAGCGTCCTTCGGCCTATCGGCTTCCGGACGCTTTTTTTATTGTCGTGTTACATGGCAAGTTTGTAAACGTGACCGATTTTCTCGCAAATCCTGTCGGTGTCCTCGCCTACCTTCGGGTTAATCAGTTCGGCATAAACCTGCGTGGAGAGGATGGACTTATGCCCCAACACTTTCTGAAGGGTTTCCAACGGCATCCCCTTGAGTATGGCCAAAACGGCAAACGTGTGGCGTCCGATGTGCGGGGTGACCTCTACCCGGCAGTTGCATTTCCTGCCTATGATTCCAAGACTGAGCCGCATGGCATTGTATTCGCCTACCGGAAAGACATATTCGGGGGAGTCTTTCTTTTCATCCGTACCCCGGTATTTTTCAATCAGCTCGATGGCAATGGGCAACAATTTTACGACATACGCCACTCCCGTTTTTATACGGTTGCCCATCAGCCATGTACCGCCGTCGGAGTCGGTATGGATATTATCGTAGGTTATAGTTTTCAGGTCTGCGTAGGAAAGACCGGTGAAACACATGAACAGGAACATGTCGCGCATGGCACGCTGGCGTTTGTATCTCAGTTCTATACGGATAATCCTTTGCAGTTCCTCTTCTGAAAGGAAGGAGCGCCTCTTGTATTCGGGCATACACTCGAATGATGCGAACGGATGGACCCGTATCCAGCCTTTTTCCTGCGCGATATACATCAGCCATTTCAGGGTATTGACACGCCCGAAGGCAGTGGAGTTCGCCAAAGCACAGGTACCGAGCATCCAGTTGTAGTAATCCTCAATGAATGATTTCTCAAGTTCTTCGATGACAATATCCTCCGTATTCTTCTTGCTTTTCATGAAAAGCAGGAGATTCTTGTAGTCGGCAACCAGACCGCGGTAGGTGCTTTCGGCTTTCTCTATGCCGATTTTCTTTTTATACGATTCCAGCTGTTCCCTGAAAAGATTCATAAGGGTGTGGCATTCCTCTGAGAAACCGACATAGCGGTTATAGACTTTCTTGGCCGTGACAAAACTGTCGTGGTCGCAGATGTACTGGTAGTGCCTGGTGATTTGCGCCTTGATATTGTCAAGCTCCTGATTGAGTGTACGGGCCTCCTCGGACTTGCCTTTGGCCCGGTTGGTTTTGACGTCCCACAAAGCGAGGGACACTTCTTTCTTACAACTGAAACCGGCTTGGGTTCCATTGATGGTGATACGGCCCATAACCGGTGCCTTTCCGTTTTTTACAGACTGTTTCTTTACGTAAAATAATACTTTGAATGTACTTTTCATAACTCAACTTTTTTTAGTCACAAATTTAATTACTGTTGAGCTATTCAAGGTTATGCAGAAGTGTGCAAACAACTGTAATATAGTCTATTAGGATTCAATTTGAGGCGTTTGGACTGAGTTACGATTTGGTAACGTAACTCCCGCCCCAATATGCTTTTTCTTGCTTCCTTTTCCGGCCTCGTTAAAAAAAGATGTTTTATAACTATTTGATTTTTAACATGGTTACGTTATCTTTGCGCATCTTATTGAAATATTGTGTTTCATATAGGGAAACACTTTGTTCCAAGCCTTGAAACTAAAAGTTTCAAGCGGCTGAAACTAATATGTCGTATAGAGACCTGTTCTTTTCTCCTTGTTAATCATTGATTGATCGGGCGGTGATAGGTGATAGATGCGGTGATAGGTTGCAAACAACCTGTCACCACCCCTGAAATCCCCATGAATAAGAGCTTTTGGAAGTGTCGGTGATAGGTGATAGAGGAAAGTGAAAAAAACTCTGTGTAGAGATGGATCAAACCATATCTTTATCGACCCCGAATTTTTCTCCTGTCTGACATTTACCGGCAGGTTCCACATGTACCAGAATGTCATATACATTATCTACCGAATTAATGATGCTCTTCTCCACTGCATCGGCAATCTCATGGGCTTGCGTGATCGTGATTTGTGGATTCACTTCTATATCAAGGGTAATCATATAGAGATTCCCTATCATTCGTGACCGGACGCGATGCGGATTACTGGCACCGGGCACTTTCTCTACAGCCTCGAATATCTTATTATATACATTGACATCTTTCACCCCGTCCATTAGCTCCACATTGGAATCAATGAAGATGCTGATGGAAGATTTGATGATAAAGAGACTGATTATCAATCCTGTTATCGAATCGAGTATCGGCAATTTGAAGATAAAAGTAAATATCAATCCTAACAAAACACTGGTTGAAATGACAACATCATTACGCATATTGATAGCGTTTGCCGTGAGCATGGAACTGTTGATCTTCTTTCCCTGTTTGTACTGGTATGAAGCCAGTAAGAGTTTACCGATAATAGAAAATATAGTGACATAGATGGCGATAGCCGATGGTATCTCTTTCACTTCATCTGAAAAGATGCTTTTAGTGGATGATAGCAACATTTGTACACCGGCATAAAATATCACGAGTGATAGAATCTTTGTTGCGATCCCTTCCGCTTTCTCATATCCGAATACATATTTCTTTGAAGGAGGGCGGTTGATGAGGCGTGCCGTAAAAATCATAACGATAGAGATAACGACGTCGGTTGCCGAGTCGATACCGTCGCCGACTACGGCTAAACTACCGGCAAATAAACCGATTATGATTTTGGATACGGACAAGATTGCATTGCCAATTGTGCTGATCCATGAGGTTGTGATTAGTATTTTCTCTCTTGACATTGAAGTGACTCTTTATAGTTGTTTGTAATGGGATTGGGGAGCAAAGATAAACATTAATAGGAGTTTGTGATATGAAGTCGCAAAAAACTTTTTTCGCCTTTTTAGTAGTTTATGCGTTTTAGTTGTATTATATATAGATGGTCAATTAAAAACAGGACAATTAATTTATTAAATAGTTAACCGCATGTTCAAAAAATTAAGTAGCTCTTTACTCATTGTGTCAGCTTGTGTTTTTTCTTCTTGTACGTCTACCGTCAAGCAAGAAATTGCAATCTTGCCTACCCCCGTTAGTCTGACCGAGCAGTCGGGCTCGTTTGTTTTAAAAGATGGCATGAAGATCGGAGTTTCCGATCAGTCGTTGTTTCCGGCTGCCGGATACCTGCAGGAAATTCTTCGGAATGTCATATCGTCTTCTGTTGAAGTCACTACCGATAAGAGTCAGGTAGATATGTATTTTCAGTTGAAGGATACTGTTGGAAAGCCCGGCTCTTATAAACTTGAGTCTACGCCGGAGTATATTCGGGTAGAGGCAACTGACTATTCGGGTATTATTTCTGCTATTACTACTATTCGCCAGTTGCTTCCTGCAACGATAGAAGTGCAGGGAGAGAAACAGAATTATTCTATCCCTGTCGTGCAAATAGAAGATGCGCCACGGTTTGAATGGCGTGGATTTATGTTGGATGCTTCCCGCCATTTCTGGAATAAAAAAGAAGTGAAGCATGTATTAGATCTGATGTCTTTGTATAAACTTAATAAGTTCCACTGGCATCTGTCCGACGATCAGGGTTGGCGTATAGAGATCGAGAAATACCCGTTGCTTACAGAAAAAGGGGCCTGGCGTAAATTCAATACGCAGGATCGTACCTGTATGGCACGTGCGAAAGAAGAAGATAATACCGATTTCCTGATTCCGGAAGATAAGATACGCATTGTGGAAGGAGATACGCTGTATGGAGGTTATTACACTCATGATGATATAAAAGAAATAGTAGCCTATGCTACGCAAAGAGGTATCGATGTCATTCCCGAGATCGATATGCCGGGACATTTCCTGGCAGCTATCGGTCAATATCCGGAATTGGCGTGCGACGGATTAATCGGGTGGGGGGAAACTTTCTCTTCTCCTATCTGTCCGGGCAAAGATACAACGCTGGAGTTCTGCCAGAATGTGTTCAAAGAAGTTTTTGAACTTTTCCCTTATGAATATGTGCACATGGGTGGTGATGAAGTGGAAAAAGCCAACTGGAAGAAATGTCCTCTTTGTCAGAAACGGATTCGTACGGAGAAACTGGGTTCGGTAGAAGAACTTCAGGCATGGTTTGTACGTGACATGGAGAAATTCTTCCTTGCCAACGGAAAGAAACTCATAGGCTGGGATGAAGTGGTATCCGACGGATTATCTTCCGATGCTGCCATTACCTGGTGGAGAAGTTGGGCGAAAGATGCATTGCCTACGGCAACTGCACAAAAGCAGAAAGTGATTGCTTGTCCGAATGAATATTTCTATTTCGATTATGCGCAGGATCAGAATTCAGTAAAGAAAATACTTGCGTATGATCCGTGTGCAGACGAGCGGTTATCGCCGGAACAGAAGAAATATATCTGGGGTGTGCAGGCGAATCTCTGGGCTGAATGGATTCCGACAATGAAGCGCATTGAATATTTGATTGTTCCCCGTATGATAGCGTTGAGTGAAATAGCTTGGGCGGAGCCGACAGCTAAACCGGGTCTCGAAGAATTTTATCGTCAGTTTGTTCCGCAATTTAAGCGGATGGATGTGATGAGGGTAAATTATAGGGTGCCTGATTTGCAGGGATTCTATAAAGTGAATGCATTTATTGATGAAACAACTGTGGAATTGACTTGCCCGTTACCCGGTACTGAAATACGTTATACGACAGACGGCAGTATGCCTACCAAAGAATCAGCTCTTTATAACGGTGCTTTGGAAGTTGGGAAGACTACGGATTTCGCTTTCCGCACTTTTCGTCCGGATGGTTCTCCTTCGGATGTGGTGCGTACCAAGTATGTAAAGGCTCCTTATGCGGAGGCGGTGACTGCTCCGGCTGCTTTGCAGCCCGGCTTGAAAGCAGTATGGCACGATTTCCGTGGTAATCTTTGTGCGGATATTGATGCAGCTCCTGTCAAAGGGGAGTATGTGGTGGAATCGGTATCCATTCCCGAAGAGGTGAAAGGAAATATCGGTCTGGTATTGACCGGCTATCTGGAAGTTCCTGCCGATGGTATCTATACATTTGCCCTTCTCTCGGACGACGGTAGCACATTAATGCTTGACGGTGAATTGTTGGGAGATAATGATGGAGCACATTCGCCGGTAGAGATTATTGTGCAGAAGGCTTTGAAAGCTGGGCTTCATCCGATAGAGGTACGTTACTTCGATTGTAACGGAGGCGTATTGCAGATGGAACTGGTGAATGAAAAAGGTGAAAAAGAAGTATTGCCAAGTGCATGGCTGAAACATGAATAGCAAATTTCATTATTTTTAGGTATTGTCCGTCTTGCCGGCGAGCTGTACCTTTGCAGAAAATATTTGAAAACTTATGCGAATCAGTGAGAGACGAGTCGAGATTAATCATATATCAAAGGTGCACATGCACCGGATTGAATGGGATGAAGAGAGCTTATAGAAATATAAGCTCTCTTTTTTTTGAACGATTTCGAATATTGTTCTTTTTTGAAAACAAGCGATAAGTTAAATGATTGTCGAACTTAATATAGATTGAACGTACGTTATGAGTACATTGAAAAAACTTCAGAACTACATGGGTAAACGGAAAGTGCTTTTGCCTGCGGCAATGCTGCTGTCTGCCCTAAGTGCCCTGGCGGGCATGTTGCCTTATATCCTTATTTGGCTGATTGTGAGAGAACTGCTTGAACACGGAGAGATAACCTCTTCCGGTAATGTGGTGACGTATGCCTGGTGGGCGGCAGGCATGGCCGTGGCGAGCATCGTCCTTTATTTTGCCGCATTGATGTCTTCGCATCTTGCAGCTTTTCGGGTTGAATCGAATTTGCGTAAAGAAGCCATGCGCCAGATAGTGCGTATGCCTCTCGGCTTCTTTGACATTAATACGAGCGGACGTATTCGCAAGATTATAGATGACAATGCAGGGGTTACCCATAGTTTTCTGGCACATCAGTTGCCCGACCTTGCGGCTACTTTTCTAGTGCCGTTGGTAGCTGCCATACTGATTTTTGTGTTCGATTGGATACTCGGTCTGGCATGTATCGTCCCTGTAATTATTGCCATGCTGGTTATGGGTTTTATGATGAATGCGGAGGGACGGCAGTTTATGAAAAGCTACATGACCTCTCTGGAGGAAATGAATACCGAAGCTGTAGAGTATGTGAGAGGAATTCCCGTAGTGAAGGTTTTCCAGCAGACTATTTACTCTTTCAAAAACTTTCACCGCTGTATCATGAATTATAATAAAATGGTATTCGGCTATACACGAATGTGGGAGAAGCCGATGTCGCTCTATACCGTAATAATCAATGGTTTTGTGTTTTTCCTTGCTCCGTTGGCTATTTTGCTGATTGGTTATTCAGGTAATTATGCATCGGTATTACTTAATTTCTTCCTGTTTGTTCTCATTACTCCTGTATTCTCCCAAAGTATCATGAAGAGTATGTATCTCAATCAGGCTTTGGGGCAGGCGAGTGAAGCTATCGGACGTCTTGAGAATCTGGTTGCTTATGAGCACCTGACTGTTGTAGAGCATCCACAACCGGTAAAGGAATTCAGTATTCAGTTCGAAAAAGTTTCCTTCAGCTATCCGGGAGCTAATCAAAAGGCGGTGGATGATGTTAGTTTCACTATTCCGCAAGGAAACACAGTAGCTCTTGTCGGAGCTTCGGGCGGAGGGAAAACAACGATTGCCCGTCTAGTTCCCCGTTTCTGGGAGGCAACGGAAGGGAAAGTTTTAATAGGTGGCATCAATGTAAGAGAAATCGCTCCCGAAGAACTGATGAAATATATTTCTTTCGTGTTCCAGAATACAAAGCTGTTCAAGACTTCTCTGCTCGAAAATATCAAATATGGTAATCCCGACGCGACAATGGAGGAAGTGGAACGGGCAGTAGATATGGCACAATGCCGGGAAATTATCAATAAACTTCCGCTCGGACTGAATACGAAGATTGGTACGGAGGGAACATATCTCTCCGGCGGGGAACAGCAACGGATCGTACTGGCACGTGCAATCCTGAAAAATGCTCCCATCATTGTACTGGATGAGGCGACTGCTTTTGCCGACCCCGAAAATGAGCATCTCATCCAGCAAGCCTTGAAAGAACTGACAAAAGGAAAAACCGTATTGATGATTGCTCATCGTCTTTCAAGCATCACTGATGCCGACAATATCCTCGTCATTGACAAGGGGAAGATTGCGGAACAAGGTACACATGCCAACCTGCTTGGAAAACAAGGCATCTATTATCATATGTGGAATGAATACCAGCAATCTGTTCGCTGGACAATAGGAAAGGAGGTTTCTAATGATTGAAGTAATAAAAAGACGTTTTGCCCTTTCAACTAAAGGAGCGAAAGATTTCTGTAAAGGTGTGTTTTTCACTACACTGCTCGATATTGTATTGATGTTGCCGGCGGTATTTGTTTTTCTTTTTCTTGAGGAATATCTTCGTCCTGTGTTTCAGCCTTCGGCTTCGGTGACGCATGGTATTCTCTATTATAGCATACTCGGTATTGTCTTTATGATAGTCATGTATATATTTGCGGTATTGCAATATCGTAGTACCTATACCACCGTTTATGATGAGAGTGCAAACCGGCGTATCTCATTGGCGGAAAAACTTCGCAAGTTGCCTCTGGCTTTCTTTGGCGAAAAGAATCTTTCCGACCTCACCGCCACGATTATGGATGACTGCACTGATCTCGAGCATACTTTCTCGCATGCGGTTCCCCAGTTGTTTGCTTCCATTATCAGTATTCTGCTTATTACCGTCGGCATGGCATTTTATAACTGGCAGTTGACGATTGCTTTGTTCTGGGTAGTGCCGCTTGCTGCCGCAATCCTTCTTTTCTCGAAGAAGGAAATACAGAAAAGCAATGAAAGTAATTATCTGAACAAGCGGATGGTGACCGAGCATATCCAGGAAGGACTCGATACCATTCAGGAGATAAAATCCTACAATCAGGAGAGAGACTATCTGGAAAAACTGGATGCGAGCATTGATACCTATGAAAAGGTATTGACTCGTAATGAACTGGTGCTCGGCATGTTGGTAAACGGTTCCCAGAGTGTATTGAAACTCGGACTGGCAAGCGTTATTATCGTTGGTGCCAATCTCTTGGCTTCGGGTACGGTTGATTTGTTTACCTATCTTATATTTATGGTTATCGGGTCGCGTGTGTATGCTCCGGTCAGTGAGGTGATGAATAATATTGCCGCTTTGTTCTATTTGGATGTGCGTATCAATAGAATGAATGAGATGGAAGCATTGCCGGTACAAAACGGGACTACCGAATTCACTCCTCAAGGTTATGATATCGAATTCAGACAGGTAGACTTTGCTTATGAGCAGGGAAAACAAATTCTGAATAACTTGTCTTTTATTGCCCGACAAGGTGAAAAAACGGCTTTGGTTGGTCCTTCGGGTAGTGGCAAGAGTACGGCGGCCAGGTTGGCGGCACGTTTCTGGGATATCCAGTCGGGAAAGATTACCCTCGGCGGGCAGGATATCAGTCGGATTGATCCTGAAACTTTGTTGAAAAACTATTCCGTTGTCTTTCAGGATGTAGTTCTTTTCAATGCTTCCATTATGGATAATATCCGTATTGGCAAACGGGATGCTACGGATGAGGAAGTCCGGAGAGTTGCCCGCTTGGCACAATGTGATGAGTTTGTCACTAAAATGCCGCAGGGATACCAGACGATTATCGGTGAGAATGGAGAAACATTATCCGGCGGTGAGCGTCAGCGTATTTCCATTGCCCGCGCTTTGTTGAAGGATGCTCCGATTGTTCTGTTGGATGAGGCTACGGCTTCGCTTGATGTTGAGAATGAAACCAAGATACAGGCGGGTATATCTGAATTGGTACGTAACAAAACGGTGCTGATTATTGCGCACCGTATGCGAACCGTTGCCAATGCCGACAAAATTGTAGTATTGGAGAATGGAAGTGTTGCTGAAATGGGAACACCGGAGGAATTGAAAAAGAAAAATGGTATATTTGCCCGGATGGTGAACAGACAGGTTACAAATATGAATTGATAAATAGCAACGATACTATGCAATTTTTGAAAGGAGATATACAAGAGGGAATCTTGAAGGCAGCCGAAGAAGTGTTTCTGGAAAAGGGATACAAGGATGCCTCTATGCGTGAAATAGCTTCGAGGGCAGGGGTGACGGTGAGTAATATCTATCATTATTTCACCAATAAGGATGAGATATTCCGTACGATTCTGAAACCGGTATTGAATGATCTGTATGCTATGATTTATAATCACGATGCAGATCAGATGACGATAGACGTCTTTATGGATTCGGATTATCAGAAAATGTCTGTACGGGAATATATCAGATTGGTCTCTGAACATCGTGACCGTTTGCGGTTGCTGCTTTTTCAGGCACAAGGTTCTGTTTTGGAGAACTTCCGTTCTGAATATACAGATTTGATGACGCGTACGATTTCTGTTTTTTTTCAAGGAATGAAGCAGAAATATCCGCATATCAATATAGCAATAACTAACTTCTTTATTCACCTGAATACGGTATGGTTGTTTGCCCTACTCGAAGAGCTGGTGTTGCATCCTGTGAAGAAAGAAGAGATGGAGAAGTTTATAGCGGAGTATATCGCTTTTGAAACGGCTGGTTGGAAAGAGCTCATGAATGCATGAGCTCTCTCACTTTATTCTCTTACTGATATAAAAAAACGTCCGGCTTTCACAAGCCGGACGTCCTTGCCTCTTTTAGAATATGTCATCTATTCATATTCCAAAATGAATACATTATATGGTTTTTCAACTTAACAACCAAATAAAAGAAATGCGGGTGAATCACTTCGGCCGATTTCTATGTATTTTTAATGTGGCTACGTAATATAATTATGACTAATTAATTTAATTCTGATACTGCAAAGATAGGGGCTTTCCGCTTTTCCCGCAATCCCTTAAAATGGGTATTCTTCTATCAATTACTAGCTATATATGGTGGTTCAGGCGTTTGCATAACTATGCATCCCTCCAAGAACATAATTTACCCCGAAATAGGTCATTAAGACGGTCAGGAAAGCAAGAATCATATAGATATGGAAGAATAGAGGCTTGCGGAAAATGCGCAGACTTTGTGAATGGAAGGCTACTCCATATACCAGAAAAGTAATCAGTGCCCATACTTCTTTCGGGTCCCACGCCCAGTATCGTCCCCAGGAAACGTTTGCCCAAACTGCTCCCAGAAAGATGCCTGCTCCTAAAAAGAAGGTGGCAGGGTAGAGCAGCAAGCGGCTGACTAGCGTCAACTGTTCTATCCGGTTGTCTTGTATAGCGTCGTTTCCGGAGACATTGTTTTCCGATTCTTTTTTCCGGAGGCATAATGCCAGTATTCCGTTTAGCATGATGAATGCCAATAGGGCATAAGACATCATAATCAATGAAACATGAATACTTAGCCATGGAGAGACGAGCACCGGCATTAATGGGGTTATCTGGGGATTCATTTGTCCCAGATAGGAAACCAACAAAGCAAAGCCGGAGAGGAGGAATCCGAATGGAAGTATAAATGAAAATCTTCGATGGAGCAGACAGGCTATCAAAAGAATACAAAGAGCCATAAACTGCATGGTTTCGTAACCGTTGCTAAGTGGAATACGACCGCCGATGTACCAGCGCAGGCAATATCCTGCTAAATGGAATATGAAAGCAAGATAGAGTGCAACAGAAAAGAAAGTTCCTGCTGTGCGGGAAATCGTTTTGGCTTTGGGCGAGAGGATATTTCTTTGCAGGCTGTTATGAAGTAGAAGCAGGAAAGACAACACTCCCAATGACAGATTTATCATAAAAAGAATCTTGCTGAACGGAATCCGGTTGTAGAGTAATTCTGCTTTCACTTCCAGTTCGGAGAGAGGTTGCACGCTGCCATCAGTGGGTAATGGATGGATGAATGTTCCTTTTTCCAACATCAGGATCAGGCCTACTTTTTCATCTGTTTCCTGGATTGCTTTGGCGAGTTTGTTTTGTTGTCCTTGTTCACGTTGCCAATGTTCACGGAGACGGTAAACAGAACCGTCAAATAAATCAGTTAATCGAGCATAAGGTGTTTGTAAGTTTAATAAATGCTGTAATTCTGTATTTTTGATGTATATCAATGGCTCATTTCTCCACACTTCCGGATAAAGTAACCAGCCACCTATCACTTGTTCAGGTGTCAATCCTTTATATGAAGCTTCTCCTGTCAGTTTCTGAATGAAATCACGGGCTAATGTGTTGAAAGGTACTACCCGGTCGTGATAAATAACCTGTTCCTGTGCTAAACTGTCCGCTTGTGTTTGTTTCAATGCAGGAAGGAGTTTTTTTTGTGCTTGCATGTTACCTGCAAGGCAGAAAATAAACAGTATAAATACACCTCCTTTTTTAAGTAGCGGGTGGTTTAGCAGGCGTCGGAAATCACTACTGCGGGAAAATAGTAGCCAAATCATGGAGAGACCGAGCAGGATATATCCTGCATAAGTCACTCCTGTTCCCCATGGATCATAATTGACAGTCAGCCAGCTCCCTTTTCCGTCATCATCGAAAGATGACTGATAGAAACGGAAACCTTGTGATGTAAATATACGATTCATTGAAATCTGTTCGTGTAATAGAACATTTTTCTGTCCGGGAAGAGAGTAGGTGATATAGCTGATGTAGTCTGCCGGTGCTTCTGTTCCGGGATAGTATGCTATACGGAAACTATCTAGTTGTATTGTGAATGGCAGATCAGCTTTTCTGCCGCTTTCCGATTCCTGGAAACTGTCTATCGTTGCCCCCGGAAGCAAGTGTACGTATCCTTTTTTGCTTCCGATAAACGTAATCATGGCCCCCACCAAGATAACGAGGAGGGAGCCATGAAACAACAATATGGGGAACCGTCGCCATAAAGCGCGTCGGATGAGAGCAACAAGTGCAATGGTGGCAATTGTTCCCCACAAACAACAAAACCAACATGTATGATATATATTTCTTTCTACAAAATCTGTCCCATACGCTTGTTCTACGAAAGTAGTCACAGCGAGTAGTCCCACCAGACAGATATATAAGATAATAAGTAACCTTTTCAACTGTATAATCTTTTATGATATTAAAATGGAGCGTATTCCTTGTTCTTACATTCTTTCACTCCCATACATTCCATCTCAATCAACCATCCGGGACGGCATACCGGAGCATGAACAAATACTTTAGGAGTATGTGGGAAACGTTTGTCATACATTGCTTTAACAACTGTATAGTCGGCTATGTCACGCAGATATACAATCATTTGTCCCAAATCTTCAAATGTGCAGTCCGCTTCTTTCAACAGGGTTTCCACATTCTCCCACATTCGTTCTGTCTGTTTGCGGATGTTGCTGGGATATACCACATCGCCTTTGTTGTTGATACTTGCCGTTCCTGAAATAAATACCTGTCGGCGGTCTCCATAATCTACATACGTGCCACGTTCAAAGCTTACTCCATATTCATAAGTTGGGTTCAGATGGGTAGGAGCATAGAGGAAATGAATCTGTTCCGGTTGCAGTCCTGCTACAGCGTAAGTATCCATTTGTACCAGTACTTTCGGGTCGGCATGCCGGCCGTCGATGCCTGTGCTGGAAATATAATGTGTTTTTTCTGTCAGGTTTTGGGTGACGAAAACTTCATTACGTGCTTTCACTACTCCGGCATAATTCACATCTACATTTTGCACGAAAAACCATGTACGGATACAATTGTCTGCCAGTTTACAACCTTGTTCCATGAGTTGCATCACATAGTCGTTCAATAATAGACGGGTCTGGTATTCCGAATTGGCGGCACGATTGAATGCACTACCGCCCCAGAAGTGGCGATAGGCACTGTGTTTCACCTCAAAAAGCCCGTTATGTAAGACTTGTGTCTGTACATCTGTCAACAGGTAAACCCATAAGGCAATTTTTGTTCCGTCCAGCGGGGGCTGTTCCACAATGGAAAGTGCGCAGTCCGAACCTTCGGTTGTCAATGCCAGTAGTGTATCTGCCTGATTGGCAGCGTCACTAAGGAAATAACGTTTGAGGATGGCAACTGCTCCTTTCAATTCTTGGGTAAGTAAATAATCGTAGGTGTTTAATACTGCATTCAGCTGTTCTTCGTATGTATCTTCCGGTTTAGTAGAATGAATGATAATATGATACTCTGAAGCTTCTCCTCCTGCATTATATTTAAAAATCTCTGTTAGCGTCTTTTCAGACTGAATATTCTGTTGTTTTTTGTTGTTCATATCAGTTGGGTAAATAACTATTTATTCTTGCGCACCGTTATTGATCCAGTCGTCAATAAGGGTCAAAATCGGAGATGATACTATTTCTTTTGAGTGATCGTATCCCCAGGTTGAACTAATAGTGGTATTCAATAATGTGTGCAATACGCTTTCTTGCGCACTGCCCGGCTTGACGAGTAACATGCCATCTACTTTCTTCGACGGGCGGTTGACCAGTGCCTCGTAACTTTTGCCTTCTGTCAGATACAGGTTGGCTGCTGCCGAACTACTTCCACCATGACAGTGTGCGCATGTCGTATTAAATACTTTTTCTTGAATGCCATGGTACATACCTACATTTACAGTTCCCACATCCATAAGGATGGTGTCGTCAACTGCTGTAAGGTCGTCCATTGACTGAAAACTGATAACTCGTTTTCTCAATTTATTAATAACGCACAATTCAATAGTGGTTACTTTATCACTGACTCCTGTCATCGTAACCTGGATCTCATCATCTTCGACCGCCGGAATTGTTTTGGTGACAACGGCATACTCGCTCTCATCACTGAAGCCTGCCACTACAACACTATAACCATCGGGCCATTTACTGATACCATTGATCTTACCGCTCATCTTCAGCGTGCGTCCTTCTTCTGATAGGGTCTCTGTCTTTTCGTAAATACGTCCGTCATCGCATGATGTGATGTATGCCAATAACAGTAGATAACCTCCGAAAAGAATATATTTTTTCATAAACAAATCCTTTCTTGTGCTATTTAGAATGTATACTGAAGTAGAATACTGGCCGAATGTACTGCCAAACCTAAATCGTCGTTATCCCGATCAAGTTGGGTATCATGACCTTTACGGGCAATATACTGGTACATCGCTTGTAACTTCAGATTACAGTTCTTGAAAAAATAGTTCATACCCACGGCTGGCATATTTAGAAAACCATTGGTGTCCATTCCGTTACGGTTGAAGAAATCATAGCGTGCAGCTGCTTGCAGACGGGGGGCAACGAAGTAACCACCTTGTACATAGCCGCCCAGGTAATTATATGACTCGGAAATCTTTTGTCTTTTTGTGAAGCCAACATTCATATAATAGACTTCAGCACCCAGGTAAAGTTTGTTCTTTAGCATTGCAAACTCCAATCCGGCACGATAATCATTGGTACTTTCATTTTCACTTTCTACATTGATAGAGGTAGAAATACCAAACATGATTTTGTCTTCATTCAGCCTGTTCGGATTTCCCTGTGTAGCGGGCATCACTCCTTTAGGCATATAGGTGAAACGTCCGGCGTACAGTAAAGACGGAATGTGCCAGTCATCACTAAATGTTTTTGTTGCTGTATTTACCGCTGCACCCGTACCGTTGAATAAACCGATTTCATACCCGAATTTATCAGCTACCAAACCGTGAATCTCTACACCTAAATCGAATCCGGTGCCAATATTGGGTGTTACCGCATTCAAAGAATAGGGGAGGATAACGGGAGCAGTCAGTGATACTGGCAAACTAGGTAACAATGTTTCTCCCAGTGTTGTCAGGTAGGCATGTGAAAACGGAGTTTTGAATTTACCGACCCGGATGGCAAACTGCTTTTTCAGTTGAACATCAAACCAGGCTTGTTGAAGTAATGCGCCTCCACTGGCTGCCGCATTTATGGAAAGGTTGAAAGATACTTTATCGAAAGCCTTTCCGGTGAATCCGAGTACGGCGTAAGGAACTGAAAATCCGGAGTTGGCTATGTTATCTTGATTGTATGCTTTATCCAGTCCTTCATCGTCGTACCAATTGAAGTTTGCACTGGTCTGTACGAGCAAATAGGGTTTGAATACAAAATCTCCTTTCTTGGTTTCGATAGTGAATCCTTCTCTTCCAGCTAATGATACTACACCATTTTCTGTATCTTCTTCATGTTGTGCCATAGCGGCCAAAGGCATTATGGCAGTCAGCATGGCAATGATTATAAATCTCTTCATAATTACTTTATATATACTACTTTTAGTTTAAAGTGAATTTAAAAATGCAATCAGCGCATCCCGGTCTTCCTTACTCATATTCTTAAATAAGTTCTTTGATGCTTCTCCTTCTCCGCCATGCCACATGATGGCTTCTGTCAGATTGCGGGCACGTCCGTCATGCAAGAAATAAGTATGTCCGTTGACCTTTTCTTGTAAGCCGATTCCCCAAAGAGGGGTAGTACGCCATTCGTTTCCACGTGCCAGCCCGCTTATATAGTTGTCGTTCAGTCCGACTCCCATAATTTCAGAACCCATATCATGTAATAGATAATCAGAATAAGGGTGAATCGTTTGACCGCCTAACCACGGGAGTTGAGTATTATTTAATAAAACACTACCACGTGTCTTAGTGTGTAAAGTGGTCACATGACAGAGATGACATTTGGCTTTATAGAAGTTCTGTTCCCCTTTGATTACTTGCGGATCGTTTACATTACGCCGGGCGGGAACACCAAGACTTTGCATATAGAGATCTACGTTTTCCATCTCTTCTGTGCTGACATCCAGTTGGTCGTAAGAAAGCCCCATCATGCTACCTTGGTTTACTTGTATTTGTCCTTCACAGATTTCTTCCGGATAGCGGCTGTTGGTAACGCCCATATCACTGGAGAATCCCAATTCTACAGTTAAATCGGCATGTTGAGCTTTGTTGCCGGACAATCCCAGACTTCTCACTCCGCGTTCGGTGATGTAATTACATCGTCCGCTGATTCCATATTCGGGATAATTACTTTTTGCTGCAAGTGCTTCAATTTCAACAGGATCTAGTGCCATCATTTGCCCCATGCCTACATGGCGTAATGGAATACGTACGGTACAAAACAAATCTTCCGGTTTGATTTCTTCGGCATACCATTCAGATATAGTATAATTGGGTTTGCAAAGTGTGTAGGCTTCTCCATCAGGGAAAGAAAATGTCTCGTAAGTGTATTCCACAGACAGTTTGCCTTCCGGTTGCACTCCATAGATTGCCTGGTCATGAAGCACACGTCCATAATCTTGAAAGAAAGCTCCGTTTTTACGGGATATGTAGACTAGCATGGAAGAGAATCCATAGCTGCCCGATCCACCCTCTGTCCATAAAGAGGGTTTGGTACGTCCCGCATTCCGGTGGCAACTGCCGCACGAATAACCGGCATAAACGGGACCAAGTCCGCCGCCATGACCGTTGTTACTTGTACGTACATCGTCATATAGTCTGTCACCTCGGGTGAAACGTACATCGTATGCTCCTGTTATCCAATCTGCAGGCGTGTCATAAGCAACAGACGAATTCAAGAAAATAGTTGATGTTCCGGCTGATAGAGCATAGCCCTCCGGAATCTCGATATCCAATATGTCAATTCCGTCATCATCACAGGCAGAGCATGCCAACAGGCAAAAGAAAGAGAATGAATATTTTAGAAAGTGATTCATTGTTTATTGACTTTGTTTCAATAATATGTTTTAAACATACCAAAGAAGTAAAGGTGGATCATTGAATTCCAACCTTTACTTCTCAATAATATCTTAGCTAAGATAAAGCTTTATTGTACTTTACGTGGTTCACCGTTTTTGTAGAGAAGGAATTCCAATGTGTGGAAACCGCGTACATTTTGTGCCGATTCGACAGCAGCTTCATCATCACCTTCACTCCATTCGAGATCACTCCAACTTTGAGAATTCAGTATTTGTACAATAGCATTCTGATCCAAAGGCCAGCTGTCCATGTTAGGATCAAGTCCCATTTCGTCTACCGGACCGAATAAGAAAGCTTCGCTCTTTTCCCATGGTTCACGGGCAGTGATCCAAGCATCACAAGCTGTTTCAAAAGCACTATTTGACGGATTGTCTGCAAGGACTATTACTGCATTGTAGAGAGCGTCATTTTTTTCTTTCAAACTTTTGTAGGTAGGCACTACTACTGCATCTACATATTGTGTTACTACAGGATTAAGTACTGCGTCCGTATTGATATTGTTGCTATTATTTGCAATATAGGATTTTAAGTCATTCTTCAGTATACTTTCCAGCTCTGCACAAGCATCCATAGCTGCTACCGTTTCGTTACTGGGAATATGATTACGGAAAGGTTGCGGAATATCCTGAATGGCTTTTGCCGCTTTTTGGATAGCATTCTTTATCTTGGTATCTAATGATGAATTAGCACCGGCGATAACAGTAGATAAAGAATTAGCATTTATATTACCGTCTAAAGAACCGTAATATGCATTCCGGATGGAATAAATGTTATTGGTATAGTCATCACGAGAATGCCAGCTGTACCAGGATTCCACAGCATATAATGCTTCTTCAGTATTTCCGGCTTTATACAAGTTGTATGGGTCACCAATTTTGGCAGTACCGACTTCATTGGCAATTTCCGCGCATTTATCCACGATTTCTTCCACACAGCTCAAGGCGCTTGCGTAAGGAGAGCCACTATGAGCCTTGAACAGGGAAGCATAGCTTTCACCTCCTTTATAGCTTGAATTCCATGCGTTGTAGAGATTGGTTGCATCTGTTTTTAGAAGTGCTGCTACATTTCTCATGTAGTTATGCCAGCTTGATGCGTTTTCAGGAGTGTAATCAATATTGGCAGGATCTACTGTTGGGTTGTCATCATCACTGCTGCAAGAAGTTGTTGTGAATGCTAATCCCAATATTAGGGCTGCGACATAAAAGAATTTTGTTTTCATCATATAAAAATTAAATAATTGATTATTTGTTATTTCTTAATAAACCATCCTATATAGGCAATTCCAATAGAAAATTCGTTTTCACTGTTGTATGACTTTGATACGCCAAAAACTTTATTTGTACCAATCTGGCGGGTTGCATAGTCTGCTTTTATCACTAAGTTTGGCAAAGCGTACCAATTTAATCCCGCTGTCCACATACTTACTTGGCAACGTTTTTCCATCGTTTGCCCTTTTTCCCCTTTCTCTTGTGGGTTGTAGTATTCATAGCGGGCAAATGGATAGATTACCGGAATCTTTTTATTGCCTCCGAAGACCGAGCGGATATTAATGCCGGCTTCTGCTGCATAACTTACGGCATTCTTCGCTACCGGAGCCAGACGGCTGTAAGGCGATTTATTGGATAATTTGACATTTGCCTGACTTACTCCTAATGAATTTCCTAAATTTCCATATAAGATATTACCGCGTGCCGTTACATATTTATTGCGATACTGTGCATCTGCGGTGAAGATTCTTATCGGAATTTTTCCATAGTTTGCATAAGTCTGTTCTTTATCAGAGTTGGCTCCTGCATCTGCACAATAATAAAATGATGCACCTACACGTAAACCGGGAACTCCTTTATAATCTAAACGAAATACATACGCGGGAGAAGTGAAGTTGTCTTCCTCAAAGATTCCCTGTTTGCCACTACCTACCCATGTGTTACGATCGAATCCATTAGGGTTCAGGCCTGCTACCACCATAGCTTGGTAATCGAAGCTTGCATACCCTTTTCCGAAAGAACCAAAGATTTCCAGACCATTTTCATGCCAGGTAGAAGGCAAAAGGCTTGTTTCACCTTCCGGGCGTGAAGTTCCGAAGAAATTGATCGGTTCATGGTGTGCGTTAGTCAATCCTACCGGAACAATAATATGTCCGGCACGTACATTGAGGGAGCGGTGAATTAAACGTGTGATGTGAAATTGTTCGATAGCTACTTCACCTCCTTTTTCAACTTCTGTTTCGTATTCACCGTTTTCGGTGTTTTCTAATTCGAAAGCTGTACCTGTTCCACCAGATTCGAACTCAATCTCTGCACCGAGTATCCATTTGGAATTGAACTTATAATCAAAAGCTAAAACGAAACGGGGAATTGAAATGGTATTCCTGTTTTTCTTTGGATTACCATCGTTTCCTCCATAGAAACGGTTGATGCCATAATCTTTAAAATTAGCGACCATTTCACCGTATCCTCCAAAACGGAATTTTGTATATTCTTCTGTAGAAGAAGAATTACTACTTTTGGAAATTTCTTTTGTCTCCTGTGCTGGAATTGTAAGAGAAGGTAGGAGACTAAGAATAACGATTGCTGTTATTTTTCTCATATTTTTAATAATTTTATCGGCTGCAAAGTTAGATTAGGTTAAAAAATGTGGCAATACCTAATATTAGGCATAGTTGTTTCTTAAATTCAGTATATGTAGGTAATTTTAATCTAAAGAGTAAAAAAAATATAGTAGTAGATAAAATAAAACAGACAAAGGTGTATTTCAGTATGATAATTTTTACTGATATACACCTTTGTCTGTTGTTAGTGTGTAGAGTTGTCTTTATTATTTCATAGTGTCACCGATTTTGTTTGTAATTGAGCGAATCGTTTCTTCTACAACCAGTTTCCTTGAGTATATCTACCATCAGGAAACTACCTTTTCAGAAACGATTCAACTCAGACAAACTACATACAAACAAAGCTAAACTTATGCTAAGGTTATCGCTTAAACTGCCATCTTTATACCTTCTTTTTTACTGCAATATCGTTTGCATTGCTGGCAAAGGTCATATCCCAGCATGGCTCCTAAAATAAAATCTTCTTCAGCAGTCAGTTGGTTTAAAGGACGGATGATGATGTGCCGCATGGCTTCCATACATTCTGCCTTTCCAAAAAACAGGTTGATTTTATTGGTACCTACTTCCTGTATCATATAACTGATCTTTTGATTTTTCAATCGGCGGATGGCAAATTCTTCGTGCTCTTTACTCATTGTGTAAAGTACCATGTTGCGTACGCCTTTCTTAAACTCATAAATATGATTAAGAAAAATTCGGATTTCGCCGGGGATGATTCTTTCAGTTGCCATGATGCAAAGTATTCTTTTTATGTTAAGGTAAAATTAGCTAATTTCTTGTTTCACTTGTTCGGCCCATGCGCTGATACGTTCGTCTGTTTTGCTATCTTCGTTGACTTCGTCAAGTGGAAGACCTACAAACTTACCGTCTACGACGGCAATGGAAGAATCGAAGGTATAGCCTGCAGTATCTGTTGCTCCACAGAATTTGCAGTGGGTATCTTTCAGATCTTCATAAAGAATACCTATTGCGTCACAGAATGTGTCGCTATACGAGTCAGAGTCGCCGCAACCGAACAGGGCTACAGATTTGTGGGATAAATCACACTTCTTTAAAACTTTTACTCCATCGTACCAGTCATCTTGAAGTTCGCCTGCTCCCCATGTGGAAGAGCCGAGCACCAATACATCATATTCATTGACTAATGCCTCTGTTAGCTTGGATACATCAAATACATCTGCCGATGGTACATCTAATTTCTCTGCAATTCGACGGGCAAGGTCTTCTGTTGTTCCTGTTGTGGAACCATAAAATACACCAATTTTATTCATCTTTGATTCGTTTTTAAATGTAACGCTGCAAAGATAGAGGGTCTTAAAGAAATAGGAAATCCCCATTTATAATGGAAGATTTGTCTCCTTCTCATTATAAATGGGGATATATGGAATAAAAAATGGTCGATCTTTTTAATGGTGGAACAAGCGGATGCCTGTAAATGCCATTGCCATATTGTATTTGTCGCAAGTTCCAATCACATGATCGTCACGTACTGATCCGCCCGGTTGTGCAATATAGCTGACGCCACTCTTGTGTGCGCGTTCTATATTATCTCCGAATGGGAAGAATGCATCTGATCCTAAAGCTACGCCTGTCATCGTATCCAACCATGCCCGTTTTTCTTCGCGTGTCAGTATTTCAGGCTTTTCAGTGAAGAACTGTTGCCAGATACCGTCTGCCAGTACGTCGTCATAATCTTCCGAAATGTAAACGTCAATCGTATTGTCACGGTCTGCACGACGGATTTTTTCAATCCATGGCAAGTTCATCACTTTCGGGTGTTGGCGTAAATACCAGATATCTGCTTTATTTCCTGCCAGGCGCGTACAGTGAATACGTGACTGTTGGCCTGCGCCAATACCGATTGCCTGTCCGTCTTTGGCATAACATACAGAATTGGATTGTGTATATTTTAAAGTGATTAAGGCAATGATTAAGTCGCGTTTTGCATCAGCCGGGATTTCCTTGTTCTGCGTAGGCATCTCTTTCAAAAGACTTTCATCGATCTTCAATTCGTTTCTTCCTTGTTCGAAAGTTACTCCGAATACATCTTTATGTTCGATAGGAGCCGGGCGGTATGCAGGATCTATCTTTATTACATTATAGGTTCCTTTTCTTTTATTCTTTAGAATCTCCAGTGCTTCGGGAGTATAGTCAGGAGCAATGACGCCGTCGGATACTTCACGGTTGATGATGCGTGCTGTTTCTTCGTCACAAGTGTCGGACAATGCGATAAAGTCTCCGTAAGACGACATACGGTCTGCTCCACGTGCACGGGCGTATGCTGTAGCCAATGGAGATAGTTTCATGTCATCGACAAAATAAATCTTCTTCAGCGTGTCGCTCATTTCTACCGCAACAGCAGCACCTGCAGGGCTGACATGTTTAAAAGAAGCGGCAGCCGGCAGTCCGGTAGCTTCTTTCAGTTCTTTCACTAGTTGCCAACTGTTGAATGCATCCAATAGATTGATATAACCGGGACGTCCATTCAATACTTCGATGGGGAGTTCGCCTTCTTTTATGAAGATACGGGCAGGCTTTTGATTAGGGTTGCAGCCGTATTTCAGTTCGAGTTCGTTTGCCATTTTATTAATTACAAATTACGAGTTACTAATTACAAATTGATAGCGACAAAATTACTAAAAAAAGACTAGCTTGCCTAAAGTTACGCTACAAAATAGTAGCATATAATTAGTATTTGGCTATTTCCGGCGAATTAAAATACCTATAAATGATGATTGTATTTCAGCAAAATATTCCGTTCCTTTGCAGTCTCTAATATAAATAGGTATGATGGATAATTTACAAAAATATAAGCCAACTGATAAGATGATTGATCTCATCAGCGATAATTATTCTTTGTTGCAAGTGATGAGTCGTTTTGGGCTTTCGTTGGGGTTCGGTGACAAGACAGTCAAGGAGGTGTGTGAACTGAATGGAGTAGACTGCCGGACCTTTCTGATTGTAGTCAACTTTATGGCTGAAGGCTTTTCCCGGCTCGATGGAGATAAAGATGATATTTCCATACCTGCATTGATTGATTATCTGCGGCAGGCACATATTTATTTTCTGGATTTTTCTCTTCCCGCTATTCGTCGTAAATTGATCGAGGCAATCGACTGTTCGCAAGACGATGTTGCTTTTCTCATCCTTAAGTTTTTCGATGAATATACACGAGAGGTGCGTAAGCACATGGATTATGAAGAGAAAACCGTATTTAAGTATGTCGATTCATTGATTAAAGGAGTTGCTCCCAAAAACTATCAGATCAGTACATTTTCCAAGCATCACGATCAGGTAGGGGAGAAATTGACAGAACTGAAAAATATCATTATTAAATATTGCCCTGCCAAAACAAATGAAAATCTTTTGAACGCGGCTCTTTTCGACATATATGCTTGCGAAGCCGGACTGGAATCTCATTGCAAGGTTGAGGACTATATTTTTGTTCCTGCTATTCTGAATTTGGAAAGGAGGATTAGGGAAAATGAAAAATAACGAAGTAGTTCGAATAGCTATTGCAGAGACCTCTGTAATTATTCGTGGTGGGTTGACTGCTGCATTGAAGCGTCTTTCTAACGTAAAAGTACAACCAATAGAATTACTGTCTGTTGAAGCTTTGCACGATTGCGTCCGAACGCAATGTCCCGAGATGTTGATTGTCAATCCTACTTTTGGTGATTACTTTGATGTAGCTAAGTTTCGAGAAGAAATATCCGGTAAAAGAATACGTTTAATAGCGTTGGTTACTTCTTTTGTAGATGCTTCATTATTGGGTAAGTATGATGAGTCTATTTCGATATTCGATGATTTGGAAACTCTTTCTAAGAAAATTGCAGGTTTATTGAATGTGGTTTCCGAAGAAGAAGAGATGGATAATCAGGATACGCTTAGCCAGCGGGAAAAGGAAATCGTCATCTGTGTGGTGAAGGGAATGACAAATAAGGAAATAGCGGAAAAGCTTTTTTTGTCGATTCATACAGTGATTACACACCGAAGAAATATTAGCAAAAAATTGCAAATACATAGTGCTGCCGGTTTGACTATCTATGCTATTGTAAATAAGCTGGTTGCATTGAGCGATGTGAAAGATTTATAGCCTGCGGAAGTGTTATAAAATATAAAACCGTTTGCGTACACGAAAAATATTCGTACCTTTGCAAAGCAGTTGAGAAATTGCTGTTAGTTTATAAGGTAAAAGAAAATATTAAATAAGGTATTAGATTAGACAGTTTAAGGTATTAAAAGTTTTTTAGTTTAGTTCAATAGGATAAGTTTTTAGTAGAAGGTAAAAGGATAACAATAGGTAAGACGTTTTTAGGTAAAAAGAAGATTAGTTTTCAGGAAATTTGAGGTACTATGGAAAAGCCTTTAGGCTTTTCTGATGCAGTGGCGAGTGGTTCTATAAAAAGAATTAGCTCGTTTTTTATTTATATGGGATTTAAGTCTGTGGATTGGGTTAAGGTAATAAAAAACAAAATCCCGACGAAATCGCTTCGGCGGGACTCTATTTCATTTTTTACTTAAATGTGGCTACGTAATAAAATTATGACTAATTAATTCAATTCTGATACTGCAAAGATAATGCGTTTCAGAATGTGTCACAATCACCTTTATGAGGTATATTCTGTAGCTATTCTCACTATTTATGGTTAGTAGCAGGTGTTTTCTCTACTTTTTTCCACTCTTTAGTCTCGAAATCGTATGTTTTTATGATTCTTGCAGGGCATCCGGCACATATTGAATAGGGTGGGACGGAATGACTGACTACACTTCCGGCGGCCACTACGCAATGTTTCCCTAAAGTTACTCCCGGTAGAATGACCGAATTGGCACCTACCCATACATCATCTTCGATGACAACAGGCAGTGTGCTGACACCTTGTTCGTCAATCATCTTTTCTGCATCCTGATAATTATGGTTGAGTCCTGTGACCGTTACATTCTGTGCCAGGTTGACATGATTGCCAATATTAACCGGACCTATGATTGTGTTTCTCAATCCGATGCGTGTATAATCTCCGATTGTCAAGTCGCCAACTGCATTATTCAGACAAGAGAAGTCTTCGACAACAGAATATTTACCCAAAGAGAATCGGTTGAAAGGAGGGAGGTCTTTGCGTACACTCCGATAGATGACAGAACCCTTTCCGCGTTTCAGGTATATGAAATCGAAGAGCCGTATCCACCAATTAGGGCGAGTTTTAACGGGGTGCATGATAAAACGATGTACAGCCTGTTTTAAGCCGGGGTTTTCTTTAATTCGCTGTTTAAGTGTTTTCTTCTCCATATTGAATGTTTTTTCTTCTTTTTGTCCTCTACCAGATAATCAGGAATTGCCAGGCTATAAGTGATTAATAGACCGAAAAGTGCAATCCACCATCCGAATGATAAGGTCCAATTATATACGGTAATCAACGAAGTCCAAATACTTACGAAGATACATAATTTAAGTGGAGAAGGCGTTAATTGTTGTACGATCCGGTTGCAGAAACTCCAGTTTCCTTCAAATATGGAAGGGAGTAAGTAGGAAGTTGTTTTCCGGATACGTTTACGGTAAGGACAGGCGGGTGCGGACTGGCAATAAACAATCACATCCGGCAAGTAGTCAATGTATATATTCTGTCGGAATAATTTTCGTTCGATATTAGTCTTAGAACTTTTCATGTTCTTTTGCAGCCATTTTAGGTCGATTGCCATATTAGTTCCCAATAAATTGGATGACAGTCCGAATTGTGTATTGCCGGCTCTACAGAGGCTGTTTTTTATTTCCTCACGTATAGCCCGGAAGCGATTACGGATGCCTTTGCGGTTTTCTACTATCGTATGTAGTTGGATGGCTTGTACACCGGCATCATAGGCATTATATATCTTATTCAGGAATTGCGGAGATAAAGCGCATGCTGTATTGGACAGGAAGAGAACCAGATCATATCGTTCCTGATCTAAACTGTTGATTGCCTGATATAGATCGCTGTATGTGATAAACTCGTACTCTTCTTCTTTATACACATCCGGAAGAATACTTCCCTCCGGAACGAGAATGGCACAACCATATTCCTTTTGAGCCTTCGGGTAGGTGATATGTTTGAAATGTGAGGCTATGGCCATCACAAAGAGGTATAGGAGCAAAAGCCCTGTACAGAAGAATACCAGATCATCTATTATGTAGATATAAGAGTCTATCATCTGGAAGGAGATTATACGTTCTCTTTTTGAATGAATGCAGTAACTGTTTTCAGAATAATCTTTATATCCAACCAGAAAGAGAATGTCTTTGCATAGGTGATATCCAATTGCTTGCGTTCTTCAGCAGAAAGTTTACCGGCTTCGCCTCTTTTCTCTACCTGCCATAAACCGGTCAATCCGGCCGGACCCATGAAACGGTCGATGTGTTCATCGCTTGTCAGCAACTCGGCTTCATAGAGTGGGAGAGGGCGGTTGCCTACTATTGACATATCCCCTTTTAAAATATTAATAAGCTGGGGTAACTCGTCAATACTATATTTACGTATAATACGTCCAATCTTAGTTATTCGAGGGTCATTTTCCAGCTTAACGAAAGCATTGCTTTTTTCCTTGGACTTCTTGTTTATGTAGTCTTCTTCGGAGATTACGAAATCGTCAGATATCAAGAGGATTTCTTCTTCATCGATTTCTTCATTCACTTCCGCTTCCGGTTCTTCTCCCCAAATATCCTCATCTTCCTGCTGATATTGGTTAAGGGCATTGAAATCCTTTAAATGCTTGTCTGCATCAGTATACATCGAACGGAATTTAAGAAAGTCGAATATCTGATAATTACTTCCTACGCGCTTGGATTTGTAGATAATAGGACCCTTACTTTCTATCCGGATAGCTAGTGCAGTAAATATTAAGAGAGGAGAAAGACATAATATCGCCATTCCTGAAAAGAAAATATCAAAGGTTCTTTTCCATAAAGGCAGGCGGAAAGCATTTATATTTTGTGCTTTAAGTTGAAGTGCCTTTATTTTCTGATCTTTTCTTCGTTTAAGGAAAGTTGATAAATCTTTTAAAGCCTCCTGGCTTGTTTCATATTTTATCGTATTGTTGATACCGGCTTTAAGGTATTCGGATGCTTCTTCCTTAGATAAGGAGTCGATAACGAGTACCATATAAAGCCCCGGATACTTTTTACGCATGTATTGGATATCTGCAATATCTTTGGATATGTTCACTTGTTCGAAAAATAGAGCTGCGTCATATTTTTCGCGTATTTTCTCCAATACTTTGACAGCTTTGCTACAATTGGGTGCAGCATAGAATACCCCAATACTTAGTCGGGAGAGTAGTTCTATTGTTTTGCTATCTCTGCCTATATAAACAAAATATTGCATGTGTAGAAGACCCGGTATTAGTCAATAATCTTTTTGATTCGGATTTTGAGTTCCAAAGGGTTGAATGGTTTCAGGATATAGTCTTCTGCTCCTTCTTCCAATAGTCTGATTCTTTCCGTTGTACTTTCCTCACTGGATAACATAACGATAGGAATTGACTTGAATAATTCATTGTTCTTCATGTATCTTAAGAATTCATCCCCCATCATGAGAGGCATACGAATGTCTGAAATAATGAGGTCAGGTACATTGCCTTCATTAAGCCATTCTATTGCTTTGATGGGATCTTCCAAATAGGTAAAATCATACTCTTTTCCTAGATACACACCGGCCACTTTTCCGATTGTCGATTTATCGTCGACTAGTAATATTTTTTTCTTCATACGAATAGACCTTTCTATCGCTTGCTTTGTTATTTGATTTATAGATTAAGATTGTTGTCACATAATATTTGTGATACACTGCAAATATAGATATTATTTTAGAATAATCCCCAATCAGGAGAGTAAAATTCGTGATATATCTTTTTTTTCTATTAATTGCAACTTACAGCATCTTAATGAAAAAACACGGATTCCATAAAAACTGGAATCCGTGTTAAAGATTAATTGTTAGGCTTATTTATATACTCTTGATGAATCAAAAGTTTTCCACCATTCTTCATTCTTAGTACCGCCACTGGTCACCCAACTTTCGAATAACGAGTAAGCTGATTTGATATTCACATATTCCAAAGGCCATTTGAAGTCTGTCGGAACCATGATTCCCCATGCCAGGTTATCTTTGCTGATGTAATATCTCTTGCGGGAAGTAGAACTATCGTCGTTGTTGCCTCCGAACAAGTCGGTATTTGCCAACTTAGTTGGTTGATAACCGACAATATGAATCTCCTTACGCTGGTTTCTGTTTCCTTCTACGAAAATGAAAACATTCAGTTTATTGATATTAAGCTCATCCACAGAGATAGGATTGCTGAACTTTATAGTGAAACTGATATTTTTAGGACTCGTATTGGCAGAGTGACCTGCAATCGTATTGATCTGTTCGTAACGGTCTCTTCCCAATGCTTTGTGAGCATCGTCAAATAATGGAATAACCGCATAGTCCTGTCCGTTCTCAATCAGATTACTATTCACATTGAAACCTTTAAAAAGAGAGTTGTCACTGAATTCCACCGGCTGCGTAATGGCACTGGCAGGAACACCGTCCAGCATGATAGCAGCTCCAATACTCTTGGTAGCTCCGGCAGCCGATAAATCAAGACTTAACGTGAACTCTTCTGCCTTATTGCTCTTATTGATGGAGATCTTTCTTTCCTTGATAATCAGAACAAGGTCGTTCATATCGTAATCCCCATATAAAGGCCATTGGTCTTCAAACAGATAAGCATAATTGCGATTATCATCCATGATGATCGGGAACTTAGGATCTTCAGGATCTCCTCCTTCATTTCCACCATTTTTAATTCCTGTACAAACATCGATGATGACTTTAGAGTCTCCCATTTTGGTGAAGTATGCGCCATTCAGTACATGGAAGTTTTCCCACCATTGGTTCTTTTCAACGTGGCTATCACATTCAATAACCAAATTTCCATCATATGTGAAACCTTGTCCGGTGATAACCGGTGATTTTATCATAGAAGTATTTTCGCCTTTTCCATAAAACTTGGCATAACCGGGAGGTATGCTGATACTTGTCGTAGCATCCAGCATAGAACCATCACTTAAATTTACTGTTCCATTAACAAACTCCATTTTAGGAGCTTTCAAATATCCTTGAGTAAAGTTAAACGTCGCTCCGTTGGCATAGAAAGAAGTCGCTGCTTCCATGCTACAAGCGTTGTTGACAGTCGTATTGGTGAGACTGATGGTTGTAAACTTCATGATGTTGTTGTTGGTAGCAACAGCGTCGGAATTTGCAATTAATTTCTCTCCATAAATCTCTCCATTATTTTCCAAAGAGAAATTAGACGGCAGATTTAATTCTCCTTCCAAACTGATTTTATTGTCATTTACAATTTTCGTATTGGAATTGATTGAGATATTCTTGCTGGTTATGGTTCCTTTGTTGTAGAGTGTTGCACCGGAATGTAGTGTCATTGTGTTCGCTACAGTCAGTGCACCCCAGTTTCTTAATGCAGCAGGCGCTCCATTGGTGAATGATATATCCTCTGCATTCACTTCTCCCTTTTCCATAATGGTCAACATGGAGTTTCTAATGAACGTCATGGTTCCTGATGCTTCAATTTTAGCATTATTCATCACAATGATTTCAATACCGTTTTGGAATTGGAATGTTGCGGGAATCGTCCATTTAGCATCTACATAAACTTTGGTTGCAATTTCACCGTCATAACCGTCAAACTTGAATGTGCCGGCATAGTCAGAGGTGATTTTGTAAGAAGCATCACGCAGCAAAGTGGTTCCTGACATTTCAGTCACTTCTTTTGCATTAGCAGGTATGGAATAGTAATCCGGCTTTTCAAATGAAAGGCCTCTTGTAGCAGCGGCACGACTCATCAACGCTCTATTTTGTGCAGTAGATCCTGCATAATAGAGTTTACAGGTAATATTATCGCTGTTTTCCGGCACATCGAACTGATATACCTGTTCACGTCCTCTAGGGTCGGTTTGCTTCACATAAATACCCTTTTGAGTTGGCAGCAGACTGACAGCGGTTGTAAATTTAAAGTTGTTTTCTTTATTAGCTGTCCTTGCAGCGAGCACGGAAGCGCTTTCATTAGTCAAAGGATCTTCTGCATATATTTCAACTAAATAAGCAAATAGTCCTCCTTCTTCATCTTTCACTTCGACCGAGACATTTTTAGTGGTTATCATGTTCCAATCGATATCATCGGGAGCAGCAAAGCCATCTCCCATCGGGTTAGGTGTTTCGTAAGACGGATCATAGAGATCCTTTCCAGAGTCAACACAACTAGACATAGTACCTGCCATTGCTATTGCAATGATGGGTACAAATTGAATTGTTTTTTTCATCATAATGTATTATTGCTTGATTGTTTGTAACCAAATCCATCACAAAAATAACTGCATATCTTTTATTGGAAATGTTTTTTCTGTTATTTTATGGAGTGAAAACAACTATACTTCCGTTTTGGTTCTTCTTTGGCTCTTTTAGGTTTGATTCGGTCTTGATGATGATGAAGAGAAATCCCCTGATTTTCACTTTTATACAACTGCTTAAAATGAAAATCAGGGGGTTACAATAGATGGATTTAACTTAAGACTTGGTGATTTCTCCTATTAAGCAGGAGTTCATTTTATATCGGATATCCTTGTTGGGTAATCCATGTCCCAATAAAAACATGAGCTTTGTTATGGCACATTCGGGGGTACTGTCATATCCACTGATTACACCTGCTTCCAGAAGATGCATTCCTGTTTCGTAACGTCCCATTTCTACTGCTCCGGAGGCACATTGTGTAATGTTGACAATGATAATTCCACGATCGGTAGCTTCCTTTAGTTGGCGGATGAACCATTCTTTTTGCGGAGCATTTCCCGAACCGAAGGTTTTCATGACAACCGCTTTCAATCCCGGAACATGAAGCAGAGAAGTCACGATACTCTCTTGAATGCCCGGAAAAAGCGTTAGAATAACTACATTGGTGTCAAACAGGTAATGCGGCTTTAACGGTTTTGTCGGGTCTGGTTTTCGAATGAGATTAGGCTCATATTTAATGTGGATACCTACCCGTGCCAATGGCGGATAATTGAAAGAGCGGAAAGCATTGAAATTCTCCGCATTGATTTTGGTGGTACGGTTGCCACGCATCAAATGATTCTCAAAGAAAATACAAACCTCCGGAACAATGGCTGTACCATCCGGATTTTTAGCTGCTGCAATTTCGATGGCTGTGATGAGGTTTTCCTTTCCGTCTGTGCGCAAAGTCCCGATCGGGAGCTGGGAACCTGTGAGGATGACAGGTTTGCTTAGATTTTCGAGCATGAAACTTAGTGCAGAGGCAGTGTAAGCCATTGTGTCTGTTCCGTGAAGGATGACGAAACCATCGAAATAATCATAATTGTAATTGATGATCTTTACCAGTTTTGCCCAGTAAGCAGGTTCCATGTCCGAAGAGTCGAGAGGGGGATCGAATTGGTAGGAGGAAATGCGGTAGTTGAATCTTTTCAGTTCGGGGACGTGCTTAAGCAAATGATCGAAGTTGAAATTTTCTAAGGCACCTGTTTCCGGATTCTCTATCATTCCGATAGTCCCACCCGTGTAAATTAACAAAACGGAAGGAGTTTCTGCTCTCATAGTTGTTGAATTACTGTTAAAACATTGGCAAAGATACGGATTAAATGCGAATAATGAGTGCTAAACGACGAATTATATAAAGTTGGAAGGACAAGACTATAAAAAATATCTATGTTGCATTTTTGCGATATGTAGTATGAAAAAATGTCCCCATCTTTGGGGCAGGTTGGACGAAGTGTCCGGCTTTAAATAAAAAACGAAAGAGAAAATGAAAAATGACCGGTATTTTCCGTTAGAAATCTGTTTTTGGGCAGGCGACAATTTGAGCGTCATGATGTATCAGATAGGGGGAGTGCAACTTGTAGGGATTTATGTGTTGTTGCTGTATCTGTGTGCAAAGAATGACTACAGCAAATCAGTGGTTAATAGTATGCAAAAACCAGTGGAAAAAAGTGCAGTGGAAAAAAAACTCTGAAACGCCGATGGATAAAGGGCAAAAACCGAATGAAACCCAAGAGAGTAGAGTAGAAGAGAAGAGAAATATTACTACTGTTGTAAACAACAGCAGCAATATTGGCGAGGAAAGGAAGACTGCTGCTGTTGTTGTTCGGACTTCGGATTCGGTGAATGACAGGGGCAACGAGATTGTCAGCCCACGCCTCGATCCTGTTCAGTCCACGTCTTGTTTTTGTTCAGCTCACGGCTTGTCTCTGCTCGTCCCACGGGTGAAGTACGGCCTCCCCACGGCTTGCAGAAATAGCCCCACGGTTTGCGGAAATAGCCCTGCGGCCTGCGGAAATTTTCATCCGAGGCTCTTACTTCAGGGCTTCTTTCAGTCTGGTAATCGCCTTTTCCGGGTCTTTTTCTTCTTCGAGCAGAGTGACGAACTTACTGCCGATGATAGCTCCGGAAGCGTGTTCGCAAGCTGCTTGGAATGTTGCTTTATTGGAGATACCAAATCCCACCATCAACGGATTGTTCAGATGCATACCTTCAATCTTTTTGAAGTAAGCCCGTTTTTGTTCGTTGAAATCTTGTTGCGCTCCGGTGGTTGCTGCTGATGAAACCATATAAATAAATCCGTCGGTATGTGTATCTATCTCGCGTACCCGTTCTTCGCTGGTTTCCGGTGTGATGAGCATAATCACTCTGATGTTATAGCGTTCGGCAATGATACGATAATGTTCTTGGTAATCACGGAAAGGGAGATCAGGGATAATGACGCCGTCGATACCACATTCCACACATTTACGGCAGAAATTCTCAAATCCGAATTGCATGATTGGGTTTAAATATCCCATAAGCACAAGTGGGATTTTTACGTCCTTGCGAATATCCCGTAATTGTTCAAAAAGAAGTTTTAGAGACATACCATTGCGCAATGCCTGCGTAGCGGCATTCTGAATAACAATGCCATCTGCCATCGGATCACTGAAAGGAATGCCGACTTCAATCATACTCACTCCGTGCTTTTCGAGCGTGCGGATTACATCAGCGGTACCATCCAAAGTAGGAGTACCGGCACAAAAATAAATAGAAAGTATGTCTTTCTTGTTGCTATTGAAAAGTTGATTAATTCTATTCATGACGTTGGAATTTTTAGATTATGATTTTAATTCGTTTAAAAATGTCCGGATACGCTCCGGATCCTTTTCTCCCGGTTTCAATTCAAAACGGCTGTTGAGATCGTATCCGGCAAGCCGGGGATGTTTAAACTCTTTCAGGGCATTGGCACTGTATGAGTTAATGCCTCCGCTCAATAGGAAGGGTACATGTCCATTGTACATATCCAGGATACTCCAGTCGAATTGATTTCCCGAACCACCATATTGTTCGCATTTGGTATCGAACAGAAAAAGATCACAGACTTTTTCGTAGTCATATACCTTTCTCAAATCTTTGGGACGGTCTACTGAAAAAGCCTTGATGATTTTCAATCCAGTGGAATGTAAGGACCGGCAGTATTCGGGCGATTCATTTCCGTGGAGCTGTACATAATTCAGTCCGAAACGATCAGCATACATGCTGATTATCTGCTTGTCTTCGTTGACGAAAACTCCGACACGTCGGGCATGAATGGGCAAGTAAGCCGGAAGCTCGTAGACATATCGGGGAGATTTAGGATAGAAGATGAATCCCAGCATATCTATGCCTTCGATAGACTCTACGTCCTGTATGTTTTCAGCTTCACGCATACCGCATACTTTGATAATTTTTCCGTTAATCATAGGGCTGTCCGTTTTGAATAATTAGTTTATTGGATTGCTTGCAGGAAATTCTGTAAAGTTTCTCCCGGTTGCTGTGTTTTCATAAATGTTTCACCGATCAGGAATCCACGGAATCCGGCTGCCCGAAGTCGGTTTACTATTTCCGGATCGGAGATGCCGCTTTCGGATACCAATACAGCATCTTGGGGAAGCTGTCCGGCCAAGCGGAAAGAGTTTTCTACATCAGTGAAGAAAGTACCCAGATTACGATTGTTGATTCCTACCATATCTATTTTCTTGTCGATGTATATTAATTCCTCGGAGCTATGAATCTCCAGAAGAACTTCCAGACCTAGTTCATGAGCTTTTTCTGCAAGTTCATTACATTTCTCCGGTTCTAATGCGGCTGCGATAAGAAGTACGGCATCGGCACCGACAATTTTGGCTTGATAAAGCTGGTATTCGTCAATGATGAAGTCCTTCCTAAGAATGGGGATCTCTACCAAAGGGCGTGCAGTGCGGATGTCCTTCAGGCTTCCTCCGAAAAATTTCTCGTCGGTGAGGATGGAAAGGGCAGAAGCTCCTGCTGCTGCATAGGAGGGAACAATTTCTTCCGGGCATGCTTCTTCCTTTATCCATCCTTTGGATGGAGACCGACGCTTGAATTCAGCGATAATACCCGATGCAGATGAGGCTAATGCCTGCTTCATAGAACGAGAGGTCGGAACTTCGCTGATACCTTCCTGTAATTGCTCGATGGAGATAGCCTGCTTTTGCAGGTCAACTTCAAATCGTTTGTTTGCTATAATCTCTGATAATATATCTTTCATTGATGTGGGATTATTAATTGTAAATGATGGATTTGCAAAAATAAAACATTAACTGTTCAATTCAATGAATTTTTTTAGGGTAGCTAATGCGCGTCCACTTTCCAATGACTCTTTGGAGAGAGCAATACATTCTTCAATAGTCTTCTCCGGACAAATCACATGGATGGCGAAAGCTGAATTGACTACCACTACATTTTTTTGAGCTTCTGTAGCCGTGTTATTCATGATCTGGTCGAAAATCTTAGCTGCATCTTCCGGTGTTTGTCCACCATCTAGGTCAGTTTCCTTATAGCGGGAGAATCCGAGACTCTCGGGAGCGTAAATCTTTTCATGATCGCTGGTCGCCACTTTAAACTCATTTGTCAGAGAGATTTCGTCATATCCGTCGAGACTATGAACAACGGCAAATTTCGTCTTGCTTTCCTGATAAGTATAGGTATAGAGGCGAAGTAACGGGAGGTTGTAAACTCCTAAAAGCTGATAGGCCGGTAATACCGGATTAACCAACGGACCGAGCATATTAAAGAAAGTGCGCACTGCCAATCCTTTACGAACCGGAGCAACTGCCTTTAATGCCGGATTGAATAAAGGAGCATGCAGATAGGCAAGATTACATTTCTCCATGCTACGGCGCAGTTGATCGACGTTACTGGTGAACTTTACACCGTGTTGCTCCATTACATTACTGGCACCGCTGACTGATGTTGCTCCGTAATTACCATGTTTCACAACCGGGAAACCGGCTCCGGCAACAGTAAAACAGGAAGCTGTAGAAATATTAAATGTATTTTTTCCATCACCTCCGGTTCCTACGATATCTATCGGAGCAAATTCACTTAAATCAACCGGAATACGCATTTCAAGCAATGCATCGCGGAAACCGCATAATTCTTCCACAGAGATATTACGCATCAGAAAGACGGTAATTAAAGAGGCTACCTGTACATCATTATATTTTCCTTGTGCGATGTTCTGTAAAATGGTGCGAGCCTCATCGCGTCCCAAATATTGATGTTCGAAAAGTTTGTATAGAATCTGTTTCATAAGTTTAATCGTTTAAGAAGTTTTTAATAATTTCTTTTCCTTGCGGAGTTAATACTGATTCGGGATGGAACTGAATACCATGTACATTGTAGGTCTTATGGCGGATTGCCATGATTTGTCCTTCCTGACTTTCTGCCGTTATTTCCAGGCAATCGGGAAAACCTTCCCGGCTGACTACCCAGGAATGGTATCTTCCAACAGGGATTTCTTTTCCCAACCCTTCAAAAAGCAAATCCTGGTGAAGGATGGTAATCGGAGTCTGTACCCCATGATATACTTCTTTGAGATTTTCCAGACGTGCTCCGAAAGCTTCGCCGATGGCTTGATGACCGAGGCAGACACCCAGAATGCTTTTGGTCGGAGCATATCTTTTAATAATAGGTAATAGCAGTCCGGCCTCTTCGGGTATGCCCGGTCCGGGAGACAGGATGATTTTATCAAATCGGTCTACTTCATCAAGCTCTATCTGGTCGTTGCGGACTACTTCTACATCTGTAGCCCCTAATTCTTTCACTGCGTGCAGTAGGTTATAAGTGAAAGAGTCGTAGTTATCTAAAAGTAATATTTTCATTTTTATTGTCATTGTAAAATGGTTGTTCAAATACTATCTCTGCTTTCAATTTTTTAATTTGACAGCTAAATCAATCGCCTTTTTCAGTGCTCCCAGTTTGTTGTTCACCTCTTGCAGTTCATATTCATCCTGACTGCGTGCTACAATACCTCCTCCGGCTTGGAACCAGAGTTCATTGTTGCGGCTTACAAAAGTACGGATAGTGATAGCCTGATTTAATTCGCCGTTCAATCCGATAAAACCGATACAGCCACCATAGGCTCCACGATTATGTGGTTCGATTTCGCTGATTAACTGCATAGCGCGTACTTTGGGAGCACCGCTTAATGTGCCGGCAGGAAACGTATCAATAAACGTTTTTATTTTATCTGCGCCCTCATTCAACATACCGCTGACACGGCTTACCAGGTGAATGACATGACTATAATATTGTGGTTCCTTATAGAATAGTACGCGTACATCATGACAATTACGGGAAAGGTCGTTTCTGGCAAGATCAACCAGCATGACATGCTCTGCATTTTCTTTAGGGTCAGCCAATAAAGCTTCTGTCAGTTCCCGGTCTTTTACTACATCTCCGGTACGGCGGGTAGTTCCGGCAATCGGATCGATGTAAGCACGACCATCTTCGATTTTGCAATGTGTTTCCGGTGAAGAACCGAAGATGCGGTATCCTCCGAAATCGAAGTAGAAAAGATAAGGAGAAGGATTGATGCTGCGGAGTGCGCGGTACACTTTGAAATCATCTCCGGCATAAGGTTGGATAAATCTTCTGGAAAGTACGATTTGGAAAACATCTCCACGCATACAGTGCGCGATTCCTTTGCGGACATTGGCTTTATGCTCCTCGTCGGTGATAGGGCTAGTAACGGGACCTGTTACAGAGAAGTTGTAAGAAGCATAATTCCGGTTTTCGATGGCTGCTTCCAGTTCCGGTAAGCCGCTTTCTTCTCCTTCGGACAACATTTCAACGAGTGTCAATTCATTTTTGAAATGATTGAAAACAATGACATACTTATATAATATGTATAGCAAATCCGGAGCGTCATTTTGCTCATCGTGACTTTCTTTCACCGGGATGTGCTCGAAGTATTTCACAGCGTTGAACGTCGTGTATCCGTAAAGTCCACATACATTCTTATTATCCCCGGTCACCTGGAATTGATTGATAAACCGGTTCATGGCCTTTTCTACATGGAAGGTTTTTGTCAGGGGTTCTTCCGTGCGGCTGTTATCGGGATAGTTGGAAGTGACAATGCCGCCATTTATACCGATACTTGCCAGGGGACAGAGGGCTATAAATGACAAGGAATTTTCTCCGGCATGATAGTCGGAACTTTCCATTAATGCAGATTGCGGATACATGTCGCGCACTTTCAGGTAAATGCTGACAGGAGTATGCATATCTCCGAGCACTTGTTTGCTATGAGTTGTATAATTAAATGTTTTCATTTCTATAATTGCTTGATTATTGATTACGAATGATGGTTTACTAATTACTTATTGCTGTTCATTAAACGATAAATAGGTTTCAATATCTTTGTCTCCTCGTCCTGAAACAGTCAATACAACGATATCTTCCGGTTTGAACTTCAATTTTCTCAAAGCTCCTAATGCATGGGCGGATTCCAGTGCAGGGATAATACCTTCGAGTTTAGTCAGTTCGTAAGCGGCTTCTATTGCTTCGTCGTCATTGATTGCCAAAACGTTGGCACGTCTTTGTGCGGCAAGATTGGCGTGTATCGGACCAATGCCCGGATAATCCAGTCCGGCGGAAATCGAGTAAGGCTCTTCAATCTGTCCGTCTTCGTTTTGGATGACGTAAGTACGCGCTCCGTGGATAATTCCCATTTTACCAAGTTGGATGGTGGCGGCGGTCATTCCGGTTTCTATTCCTTTGCCTCCGGCTTCCGCCAGAATGATGCCTACCCGTTCATCATTGATATAATGATAAATCGTTCCGGCAGCATTACTTCCTCCTCCAACGCAGGCTATCAGATAATCCGGATAGTCACGCCCTTCTTTTTCTTGCAGTTGTTTTTTTATTTCTTCGCTGATAACAGATTGCAGGCGTGCCACCATATCAGGATAAGGATGAGGGCCTACGGTAGAGCCGATAATATAATAAGTGTCGGCAGGATGGCAACACCAGTCGCGGATCGCTTCGTTGGTTGCGTCTTTCAAGGTCATGTTTCCGGAAGTAACGGGAATAACGGTAGCTCCCAGCATTTTCATTTTCTCCACATTGATATGTTGGCGTTCTACATCCGTCTTTCCCATATAAACGATACATTCCATATCCATCAACGCACATACGGTAGCTGTTGCTACTCCATGTTGTCCGGCTCCGGTTTCGGCGATGATGCGCTTCTTTCCCATGCGGCGTGCCAGCAAGATTTGTCCGATGGTGTTGTTGATTTTGTGTGCACCGGTATGATTCAGGTCTTCCCGTTTCAGATACAACTTGCAACCATACTTTTCGGAAAGGCGTTTTGCCAGATAGAGTGGGGAAGGGCGTCCTACGTAGTCGCGTAATAACTGCTCAAATTCCTTTTTAAACTCTTCGCTTTCAATCACTTCGAGGTACTTGTTCGTCAGTTCCTCAACACATTTGTGGAGGATTTCCGGTACATAAGCACCACCGAATTCTCCGTAATAGCCATCCTGGTCAACTAAAAAACTTTTCATAATCCTATCTATTTTTTTATGTTATTATCTAAATCTGTTCGAAAATGGGCAAATAAAAAGAGCCCTGCCGCAAGTTGCGACAGGGCTCTTTCAAATCTGTTATATCTTTAATGAGGTATATACATACGAGCACTGCTCCCTTACGACTGTCGGAGTTGTAACGGGTGCCACCACCAATATGTATTTACTAACATTGTTCTCATTGTCTTTTGTAATTTTATGGGGGCAAATATAGACACTTTGTTTGAAACAGCAAACAAAAAATGACTTTTTTTCTCTTTTGCCTTCATTTTTCTGATATAGAACAATTTTCAACCTGAACTGTTCTTATAAATATTGAATATTTAAACAAAAACAATTATGAAACAGAGAAAAGTTTTAGTAGGTATCGCTATTGCCATTTTCATTATATTATTATTGTATTGGTTATTGGTAGCAGAGGATATGAAACCCTGGTTGTCGGCTATGGTTCCTTCCGTGGCACAACAATTCTTCGCTTGATTCTGACAGGGTTCAGATAAATCATGTATCTTTGCAAGGATAGTGACTAATAACCAAAATAATAACAATAGACTAAGATATGGAAAATTTTATTTTTCAAAATCCCGTGAAACTGATAATGGGAAAAGGGATGATTGCCCGGCTAGCTAAAGAAATACCATCTGACAAACGTATTATGATTACTTTTGGCGGTGGAAGTGTGAAGAAAAACGGAGTGTACGATCAGGTAAAAGAAGCATTGAAGAACCATTTTACGGTAGAATTCTGGGGAATCGAACCCAATCCTGCCATTGAAACTCTCCGTAAAGCTATTGCTTTGGGAAAAGAAGAGAAAGTAGATTATCTGCTGGCTGTTGGTGGTGGTTCCGTTATTGACGGTACGAAATTGATTTCCGCAGGAATCCTGTATGATGGTGATGCCTGGGATTTAGTACTTGCCGGACGTCCAGTCACTCATACTGTACCTCTTGCCACTGTATTGACTTTGCCCGCTACCGGTTCGGAGATGAATAACGGGGCAGTTATTTCCCGTCGTGAAACAAAAGAGAAATATCCTTTTTATGCTAACTATCCAATCTTCTCTATTCTTGACCCGGAAGTAACCTTTACCTTGCCTCCTCATCAGGTGGCCTGTGGTTTGGCTGATACCTTTGTTCATGTGATGGAGCAATATATGACTACTCCCGGGCAGAGCCGCATTATGGATCGTTGGGCGGAAGGGATTTTACAAACTTTGGTAGAAATAGCTCCGAAAATCCGTGAAAACCAGCATGATTATCAACTGATGGCTGATTTTATGCTTTCGGCTACAATGGCATTGAATGGATTTATTGCTATGGGAGTGTCGCAAGACTGGGCAACTCACATGATTGGCCATGAAATTACTGCTTTGCACGGATTGACACATGGTCATACGTTAGCCATTGTTCTTCCTGCCACTTTACAGGTGCTTCATGAGGAAAAAGGAGATAAACTTTTGCAGTATGGTGAAAGAGTCTGGGGAATTACTTCCGGTACGCGAGAAGAACGGGTTGATGAAGCGATTTGTCATACCGAAGAGTTCTTCCGTTCACTTGGGCTGACTACACGTTTGCATGAGGAGAACATCGGACAGGATACTATTCTGGAAATCGAACGCCGATTCAATGAACGTGGTGCTAAATATGGAGAGAATGGAAATGTAACGGGTGCTGTTGCCCGCAGGATATTGGAGACTGCACTTTAAGCATACTCTTACATTAAAAATATAGGATAAAGAGGATATTGGAACATACTTTTCACCATATCCTCTTTTCTTTTTATTATTTCTCAATTTTCTCTGACCTTGGAATTCTGAACCAGAAGCGAGAGCCTTCTCCTTCTTTAGATTCCACTCCGATAACCCCGCCCAGTCTTTCTACTATGACGCGGCAGATGGCTAGTCCGAGTCCTGTCCCTTTAATAAAGGAGTTCAGTTTGACGAAGCGTTCAAACACTTTATCTATCTTGTCAGCAGGAATTCCGATACCTGTATCTTTTACATAAAAGTATATTTCATCTTTGGCTTCTTCAATCCGGTATCCCATTTCGATAGAACCTTTAGGGGTGAATTTCAAAGCATTATTTGTAAAGTTGATGATAACCTGTGATAGACGTATGCGGTCGGTATACATCATGCATTGATCTGCTTTCTCTGTGAATAAGATTTGAACGTCTGGGGAAGAATTCTTTTCTTGCATTTGTCTGCAAATACCTTCCATCAATTCATTGATATCAGTCTGTGCAAATGTAAATTCCATAGTACCGGCTTCAATTTTAGAAAGATCGAGGATGTCGTCTATCAGTTGCAATAATAAGATATTGTTGCTGGAGATGATTTTTACAAATTCTTTTCTCTCTTCCTCTTCCTCCGTTTGGCAAACCATTTCGGAGAATCCTACAATCGCATTTAACGGGGTTCGTATTTCATGGCTCATATTAGCGAGAAAGGCAGATTTGAGCCGATTGGATTCTTCGGCTTTTTCCTTTGCTTCCTGCAGCATTTTGTCCATCTTTAATTTTTCAGTGATGTTTTCAAAACGAAGTAATCCTCCAATAATTTCAGTTTCCTTTTCATCGCCGAATACAGGTGTTGCGGTCACTTCAAAATCTACATCGTCTACTCTGATGGTATGCCGGATAATTTTGCCCTGTTCGATAGCTTTCTTGAAAGCACATTGTCCACACGGTTCATTACGAAGTGCACTGGTCTGATAGCAAATTTTTCCCGGTATGTATCGTCTGCCTTTTACCAGGCTGGCTATTTGTCTTGTTTCCTCCCATTGTACGCGGTAATTTTTATCAATATAGATAAGACCGAAGTCGATACTTTTTAGAGCTAGTTTTTGCTTCTTCAATGCTTTTTCCAGTTCTTCCTTGGCGGCAACTAATTCTCTTTCATAATTCTTGAGTTGTGTGATATCCCACCGGGTTGCCAACAGCCATTTCTTTTCTCCTTCCCATGAAATAATAGATTTAACAGCAATAGTATCATGGGTGATTCCATCGGGAGTGGTGTATTTTTCTTCCTTGCGATATACTTTACCTTCTTGTATGAGTTCTTTGTCGATATGCCGGTATTTTTCACCTCTTTCTTCTCCGTAAATCTCATAATCAGTATGTCCGATGGCTTCTTCACTGCTAATGCCGGATTGAGCGGCTGATTCTTTATTCCAGTAATAGTATCGGAAATCATTTGTAATATCTTTTACAAAGATAGGAAAAGGAAGGTTATCGAGAATATCAAAGGAGAAACGGTAGGAATGATTGGTCTTTTTAATCGTTTTTTGTAATTTACGGATTCTATATAGTAAGATGCTGATGACAAGGAGCAGAATAATTACCAGTAAATAATTATAACCCCAATGAACTTCGTTAATCCAATAATTTAACAAAATATTGTTTGCCATAAAATGTTTGATATAAATGAGGTGTAAAGATATGAATTGTTCTTTAACTTTCAAAAAAATAATACATAAATATATTGTCTTTCAACATTATATTGTGAGACTGTAATTATATGCGATGAAGAAATAGTAGAGGTATGGTGTCTTGTAGTTCTTGTATGGTATCATATTTTGCTTGATTTCGAGTCTTTTTTCAGAGAGAAAATGTATTAAAATATTAAATGATGTCTCATGAACTAAAATCATTTCTAATTTGTTTTAATAACGCTGGAGTATTTTCTATTTTTGTTCACCTAAATAAGTTTTGATAGAGTCAAAATAAAACAATCATTTAATTACGTATGCTAATAACCATTATTATTCTCGTTCTTTCGGCTGTCTTTTTCGTGAACGGCAAGGTTCGTTCGGATATTGTGGCACTGTGTGCACTGATAGCCTTACTTATTTTTCAGATATTAACTCCTGATGAAGCACTTTCCGGTTTTTCCAATTCGGTAGTCATTATGATGATCGGATTGTTTGTAGTGGGAGGGGCTATCTTTCAAACGGGATTGGCAAAGATGATTAGTTCCCGTATTCTTAAACTTGCGGGAACCAGTGAGATCCGGTTGTTTCTGTTGGTGATGTTGGTGACTTCGGCCATTGGTGCGTTTGTCAGTAACACAGGAACGGTGGCACTGATGCTTCCTATTGTTGTCAGTCTGGCAATGAGTGCCGGTATGAATCCGAGCAGGCTGTTGATGCCGTTGGCTTTTGCAAGTAGTATGGGAGGTATGATGACTTTAATTGGTACTCCGCCGAACCTTGTGATACAAAATACGTTGACTTCTGCCGGACTTGAACCGCTTTCCTTCTTCTCTTTCCTGCCTGTCGGCATTGTCTGTGTGATTGTCGGTACGCTGGTATTGATGCCACTTAGCAAATGGTTTCTTTCTAAAAAAGGCCAGAAAGATGATAATAAACGTTCGGGTAAGTCACTGAAACAGTTGGTAAATGAATATGGGCTTTCCAGCAATCTGTTTCGTTTGCAGGTAATAAAAGATTCCCGGCTTTTGGGCAAGACGATTATTGACTTGGATATTCGTCGCAAATATGGTTTGAATATCATGGAAGTACGTCGTGGTGATGCATCGCAACATCGTTTTCTGAAAACGATTACCCAGAAGTTTGCTGCACCGGACACGATGTTGCAGGCCGAGGATATTTTGTATGTGACAGGAGAATTTGATAAGGTACAGCTTTTTGCAGAAGATTTCCTGCTAGAGATTTTAGGTGACCATGCAACGGAAGAAACTCAAAGCGCAACTAACTCTCTGGATTTTTATGACATCGGTATTGCTGAAATAGTGTTGATGCCAGCTTCTAATTTGATAAACCAAACAATTAAGGAAGCCGGTTTTCGTGATAAGTTTAATGTGAACGTATTGGGGATTCGTCGTAAAAAGGAATACTTATTGCAAGATTTGGGGAATGAGCGTATTCATAGTGGTGACGTGCTTTTGGTGCAAGGAACATGGAATAATATAGCCCGTCTTAGCAAAGAGGATTCTGATTGGGTTGTTTTGGGACAACCTTTGGCGGAAGCGGCTAAAGTTACGTTAGACTATAAAGCTCCGGTGGCAGCTGCTATTATGGTGTTAATGGTGGCAATGATGGTTTTTGACTTCATTCCGGTTGCTCCGGTTACAGCTGTTATGATAGCGGGTATATTGATGGTGCTCACGGGATGTTTCCGCAATGTAGAAGCGGCTTATAAAACGATTAACTGGGAAAGCATTGTATTGATTGCAGCCATGCTTCCTATGTCTCTGGCATTGGAGAAAACGGGAGCTTCGGAATATATTTCCAACACATTGGTGACCGGCTTGGGATCATACGGACCGGTTGCATTGTTGGCAGGTATTTACCTTACAACTTCGCTGATGACGATGTTTATTAGCAATACAGCTACTGCTGTCTTACTCGCACCGATTGCTTTACAAAGTGCCATACAGATTGGAGTGAGCCCGGTTCCCTTCTTATTTGCTGTGGCGGTAGGTGCAAGTATGTGTTTTGCTTCCCCATTTTCTACACCGCCTAACGCCTTGGTGATGCCTGCCGGTCAATATACCTTTATGGATTATGTAAAAGTAGGATTGCCGTTGCAGATTATTATGGGAATCGTGATGATTTTTGTATTACCATTGATTTTCCCCTTTTAGTTTTTAATTTTTATCCTTTTAATAAGGAGGTGAAAGAGCTCGGTATTTTGTAGTTGTAGTGCTTTGTAACACTGGATCTTTGTCGTTTAATTGAGAGTTGCATAGAATCTGCAACTCTTTTTTTTGATTGCATATTGCATATTTGTACTTCTAAGCTTTTAATATTCAATAATGTAATAGGTCGTTTTTTATTGGGAGTAATTAAAGTCTTATCTTTTAAAAGATGTTAACCGTAGGTCGAAAAATACAACTTTATCCGTTTCTTATTTGTAAATACAACTATCTTTGTACATTCATTGCTGATTGTTGATTCGTAATGATTTTTATTTTTTGTGCAAATAAAGCAAACTTAAGTATTTAAAGATTATGAAACAAAGCATTGTAAAAATCTTCACTTTTTCGTTGTTAGTATCTTCTATCAGTTTTATTAGTTGCGTTGATAATGAGAAAAATCTGTTTAATGCAGATCAACTGAAACAAATTTACGAAGAAACTTTTCCTGTAAAAAACATCGACTCTGATGGTGATTGGACAATGTCACGAAGTGTAACGGCACATGTGTCAATCAATGGGGATCAAGGAGTAGATTATAAGATACAGATATTTGATGCCGATCCATTAAGCCCGGAAAGTACAGCAAAACTCTTAGCGGAAGGAACTGCCACTCAAAGTATGACTTTGGATGTGGTGATGGATTGCGCAACATCTCTTGATAAAGTGTTTGTTGCGCGTATAGATGAACACAAACGTTATCTGGTCCAACCGACAGCGATTGAAAATGGTACAGTGACAGCGCACTTTGGAGACAAAGGTACGCCAACACGTTCTATATCACGAGCTGTGACGACTAGTATACCAGTCATGGAAGCTCCTTATACAGCCGATTTTATTAGTGCTAAAAAGGCAATTTCTACTGTCATTCAGGCTAATTGGGATCTTTCTGCAAAGTCTGGCTGGGGTGGAAGTTATGGTCAATTTCCTGTTTTTACAGAAAGTGAGCGTTGGTTTAAGATTCAGGAAGGAACTTTTAAAGCTGGATTTAGTGCAACTGGAAATAGAGATGGAGAAATAAGTGCTGTGAAAGTAATCGTTCCTCAAGGAAGCACATGGGTTATAGAGAATAGTAATCAATTTTCTGATATTACAGAAATTATCGTTGAGAATGGTGGAAAGATAGAGATTGCTAAAAATGGGAGTCTGATATTAACGCGGGCTTCTTATATAACTGTGATGCAGGGAGGAAGTATTGTTGGTGACAGAGGTATTCAGATAACAAATAGTTCGGCTGGGCGTACAAACTATAATGCGGGTACGATTGATTGTGACTTTTTGAAAATTGATGGAAGTGGAAACGGAGTTGATTTTGTGAATTATGGAACACTTAAACTGAATTCTTATAATGCTTCTACAAATGGTACGACATTGATAAATCATGGAACCATTGAAGTCGAAAATATAGATGGCAACAATAATACTAATATTAAAAACGGTTGTTATCTGAAAGCTGGAAAATTACAATTTGGTACGCTTGTTATGGGAAATACTTCCGAAGCTATTTGCAAAGAATTGACGGGTAATGGAAATGATAATAATATCGTGATGGAAGCACAATCCATGTTGACTTGTACGGGCAAAGCTAATTTATTCAGAACAGTTACCGGTCCGACACAAGGAACTGCCTTATTAAGAATTCACGAAATAGATAATACTTCCGGTCTGGCTCAATCTGCTTCTAAAGTAAGTAATAATATCATTTGTGAAATAACAGATCAAACATATAAAGGCGAAGCACATTATAACTGGTCTCCTTTTGCATGGCTAGTAAATAAGGGATTACAGCAAGGTGCTACCTATTGTAATCCGGGCAAAGCAGAATTTATACTTCCTGCTGACGGTGACTGTGTTAAAGAAGGGTATAACTCTGATGAAAAACCTGATGATGTAGAAATTCGATATGCAGTTTATTCTTATGCTTTCGAAGATAACTATCCGAAAGCAGGAGATTACGATTTCAATGATATTGTGTTGAATGTAACTTTGCCTGCAGCCGGTAATGATGTGAAAGAACTAAAATATAAAATTGACCTTCGGGCAGTTGGTGCCGTGAAACAATTAGGTGCTGGTTTGAGAATACGAGGAATAGACAAAAATAATGTGGAAGAGATAAGTTTTGGTGCAGGCGCTGCTCAACGTACCGGCTCATTAAATTCTGGTATATTTGAAAATGCATCTTATGAAGCCAATGGCAATGAACTTGTGATTCCTTTATTTGGAGACGCACATTATGTATATGGATATACAGGAGCACAACGCCCCATGTTGAATACTGGGAATGCTAGCACTCCTCTTACAGATATATATACTCTTGAAGTGAACGTCAAACTTAAAAATGAAATATCCGTCCCTAGTGTGACAGATGGTTTAGACTTCTTCATTGCTTATCAGGGGATAGGTCAAAAGAGAACAGAAATCCATTTGACTCATTTTAATTCGGCTACGGCGAATGGACAATTGGCGGATAATGAGGTGCTTGAGGTAATCAAGGCAGTTAATAATACATGGGCTTTGTGTGTTCCTGATAAATTTGCTTATCCAACAGAAACAACAGTGATAACGAACGCATATTCTAAATTTGCAGATTGGGCACACGATCAGAGCTCAACTACTGATTGGTATAAGACAGTTAGTAGTGATAAAGTGATTCAGTACTAAAACTATTAAAGAGAAATATTGCAAACAGTTTTATTCGAAAAGAACTTGTGTGCATTGATTATGGGGAGATTGTAGGAAGTAAGTGCTGCCTTAATGCTCCCCTTTTTATGTAATTACCCATTCGATGACAAAGTAAATACATAAAGTTTTAGAATCTCTGATTATTCTGACGATTGTTCGTGTAATCAAGGGTTTTGCTATCTCTCATGTTCTATCATTCTTCTCTATTAGCAGGAAAATCCCCATGATTTATTGAAAAACAATGCCTTTATTGCGTAAAGCACCGCATATTTACATCAAAAGCGCCGCTATATTTGTAAAAAACATAAGGATAAAGTAAGTAAAAGATGCGGATAATGTCATCAAAAGCTATGGATGAAGTAAACAAACCATTGGGATAGTGTCGCTATATCGTAAATGTTGTTAGAATTTCCTACTTTCTTTCCATTGATTTTTCTATTTGGGGCTTTGATAATGGTAAAAAGAAAAAAGTAAAAGGGAACTTTATTAGTACATGTGATGCCCGTTTGATTGTAGAAATGCTGTGCGCGTATTAAAATGTATATATATCATGCTTAATTGTAGAATAGTGAATTGAATAAAGCCCTCTACAGTGGCAGAAAAATTTTACTTCAGCCAAAGGGAGGAAAGAAGCGATCCCTGATAGATTAAGAATTACAAAGTGTCAGTAGTATCTTTTTGTAAATTCAAATTTCTCATGTTGAATGTTTTGTAACTGCAAAGATACGAAGAATGGTAACTATATTGAATGATAGTTGCTTAATATCATAGCAGGACCGAGCTCCAGAGATGTACAAATCAGGCGATTTAGGTTATTCAACCTTAATTCGCTTTTTTCTGCATCACTACTATCTGATTAAACCGTTTTTGTGACGGAGTACCAACTACAATTTCTTTTGGAGGAAATCGCTTGTCGAACTCATTAGCAGCAGATTTATCAATCTGATATATTTTATCTTCTATATAACGGCCTTTTACATTGGCTAAAGCATTATCATATAATTCACAAACATGAAGAGCAGTAGCATACATATTGTCTTCAGTGCGAATCCCTAATGTTTCGGCAGGAATGAATCCTTGTCGGAGATAATAATCCGGGTCACCACAAAGTAAAATAGCACGAAATCCCATTTCGGAAGCTAATTTTTTGGTAAGTGCAATCATTCTTCCTCCGATACCTTGCTGTTGGTATTCGGGGAGGACAGAAATGGGCCCCAGGCTCAAAACCTCATATTGGTTACCGTCATCTGCCATGATAAATGATTTGAGGCAGACAACATTACCGACAATCTTGTTATTATGTTCTGCAACAATATCGAGCTCCGGCACAAACTTAGGATGGTTACGCATAATATGAAGGAGGTAATGTTCGTCACATCCCGGAGAATAATGATTCCAGAATGCTTCCCGTGTAATGTTTTCGGTTTCATGATAATCCGAAGATTGCTCAATTCTAAGTTTTATATCCATATTGTTTCAAATATATAGTTGCACAAATATAAAGAACAAAATCCGAATACCTAACTCTTTTAAAGATGAATCTATACATTATAGCAAGATGAGACAAAAACTCCCGATACTAGTATATCCAGACTTAGTATCAGGAGTTTTTTATATATTCATTCATCGAGATTGCGGAGAATCAGGTCTGTTCATGTTTTGCGTGTATAAGCTGTCTATAATACCGTCGGACAGTCCGATGGTAGGTACAATAATTCCGGTAGCTTTTACATGAGTAGCTATCTCGAGAAATATTTCTGCAGCAGGAACAATAACATCGGCCCGGTCCGGTTTCAACTTATATTGCTTAATACGTTGTTCGGTAGAGAGGGCTTTTAATGTTTCATATATATCTTGCAGTGATTCGATGGGTAGGAGAGACGCTTTTTTGTCTTTCTTGTCCGCTAAACGAAATAACTTATTAATATTTCCTCCCGAACCGATGATGCTGATAGGGGTATATTCTGTGGCAAGCCCTATCAGGTCAGTGCGCAAAGCTTCCTTTTCTTCTTCCTTTACCATACCGCTAAGCATACGTACCGTACCTATATTATATGAACGGGAATTTTTCAGTTCACCGTTGCTGATGAGATTAATTTCCGTACTACCACCTCCTACATCTACATACAAGTAATTTTGTCCTGAAGCAAATAACTGTTCGATATGATTGTCGTAAACAATATGCGCCTCTTCCTGCCCGTCGATGATTTCTACACGGATACCCGTTTTTTTGACGATCTGCTGAACGATATCCTTGCCATTACGTGCATCACGCATGGCAGAGGTGGCACACGCACGATAGTCTACCACATCATATATCTTCATTAATTGTTTGTAGGCTTTCATCAGCCGAATCAGTTTCTTCTCTTTTTCTGTAGAGATAACCCCCACAGTAAAGGCGTCTTCTCCCAACCGTAACGGAATACGGATGAGCTGTACCTTACTCATTAATTCGGGCGCATTCTCCTCGTTTACACATTTTATCAGCAGCCGCACCGCATTAGAGCCTATATCTATTGCCGCATAATTAACTTTCTTCATACTTATCATAATGTATTCTTGTATTCGTTATATAATTTTTCTTGTGAGCGGAATGGGACACTGTTCTCTTCCCGTTCTTTTTCCCGGTTCTCGCCTGTACCATCCACAATTCTTCCTTTTGCCGTATCCCGGAATCCGTAGCAGACAATTCGTTTTAAATCTGCCTGGATTTCTTTATCATAGACCGGTGCCGCCACCTCAATACGATTATCCAGGTTGCGAGGCATCCAGTCGGCAGAACCAATGTAGTATTTTTCTTCTCCACCATTGGCGAAGATGAAAATGCGCGAATGTTCGAGATAACGGTCGATAATACCATTGATGTGTATATTCTCGCTGATACCCGGAACGCCTGTCACTAAAGAACAGTTACCGCGTACTACCAGTTCCACTTGAACACCCGCTGTTGAGGCTTCGTATAGCTTTTCAACAAGTGCACGGTCAGTAATATGATTTACTTTAGCAAGGATATAAGCCTCTTTTCCCTGTTCCTTATTTTTTATCTCTTTGTTGATAAGCGCAATGAATCGTTTACGCATATCATTGGGAGAAACGAGCAATTCTTTGAAATCAACAGGAGTATAAGGCTTTTCGATAAAATCGAATACGGCATTGACTTCCCGGACAATGGGACGGTGAGCAGTCATAATGGTATAGTCAGTATACATACGTGCATTTCCTTCATGGAAATTTCCTGTACTGATGCAGGCGATATCTCCGTGCCGAGTGCCGATATGCAGCAATTTAGAATGAATTTTCAAACCCTCTACTCCGAAAATAACATGAATCCCCGCATCCTGCATTTTCTTGCTCCAGTTGATATTAGACGCTTCATCAAAACGTGCCAACAGTTCGATAACTACTGTGACTTTTTTTCCGTTTTTGGCTGCACTGATTAAAGCCTTTATCACTTTGGAGTCTTTAGCCAAACGATAAAGCGTCATCTTGATACTTTTTACTTCTTTACTGATAGCGGCTTCTCGCAACACACGGATGAAAGTATCGAAACTATGATAAGGATAATGTAAGGAACGATCTTTCCGACGAATCAAAGTGAGCAGACTTTCCATGCCATTCAGTTCAGGCTTGAAGATAGGTTCCCAAACAGGATATTTCAGTTCATGATGACCGCAAACCGGAAATTTCATCAAATCCTTGAAATTGTGATAGCGTCCTCCGGCTACACGCGTGTCATTCTTATCCACGTTCAGGCGGCCGGTCAACTTTTTCAGCAAGTCTTTAGGAATTTGTTCGTCATAGACGAAACGGATCGGTTCCCCTTTCTTCCGGCTTTTCACACCTTTGGAAATCTTCTGAAGTACCCCTGTTCGCAGATCACTGTCAATTTCCATTTCGGCGTCTTTAGTGAATTTGAAAGTGTACGCCTCATAATCTGTGTACTTCATGCCAACAAAAATCATCGGCAAACAATAGCGGATCACGTCATCAAGAAACATGAGATATGTTTTTCCATCCGAATCAGGTAATTGAATAAAACGGCCGAAGTCTCCGGTCGGCAGTTCAATCACTGCATAGTCTTTCTCCTTTATCTTTCCCGTTTCATCTTTGCGCAGCAGACGGATGGCAAGGTAAATATCCTCATCTGTCTGATCGTCCAGCGGGCGGGTTCCATTGAGGAAAAGCGGATTGGTAGAACCATTCAGTTTGTTGCGATAGAAAGAAGTGACGAATGCTTTCTGTTCGTCCGTCATTTCCGCATCTTTGATGACGTAGATATTCTCTTTCTTCAATTCCTCCATAATGGAAGCGAATATCTCCTCAAACTGCTTGTAGTAACGATTGTGCAGCTTTCCTATTTGTTTCAGAGTGCAGGCGGCGGTTTCTTGTTCTGCTTGTATGTTTTTATCGGCATATTCTACGATCCGGTTCAGAGTCGCTACACGGACACGGAAGAATTCATCCAGGTTATTTGAATAGATGCCAAGAAAAGTGAGTCGTTCCAGCAGTGGCACTTCTGGACGGGCGGCTTCTAGCAGAATACGTTGGTTGAAGTACATCCAACTGATGTCACGCTCTACATAAGGGTATTTCTTTTTTATTTCGCTTTGTTTCATTGTGAAAAAGGAACTGTTTAAAATTTCTGCAAAAATATCAATGTGAGATGTAATCGTCATAACGATATTATTACGAACTTATTACAATGTTTATTTGTTATTTTTATATATCAGTAGAAACACTTATATTCGCAAAAGTATTGGAACAGACTCGGTTAAAAAATATAGAATTTATGAAAACAATGAATTATTCCCTTATTCGCATTCTCTTCGCACTTGTGATTGGATTGGTACTCGTGATTTGGCCCAATGCGGCTGCCAGTTATATTGTCATTACGGTAGGTGTTGCCTTCTTGATTCCCGGTGTTATCAGCCTTTTTGGCTATTTCGGCCGGAAAAGACCGGAAGGTGAAGCAGCTCCCCGTTTTCCGATAGAAGGAATCGGTAGCTTATTATTCGGACTTTGGTTGATTGTGATGCCTGAATTCTTTGCAGATGTCCTGATGTTTTTATTGGGATTTATCCTGATTATGGGAGGAGTGCAACAGATTGCTTCTTTGTCGATGGCTCGTCGGTGGATGCCCGTTCCGGGAGCTTTTTATCTGATTCCTTCGCTGATTCTTATTGCGGGTATTATCGCTTTGTTCAATCCGACAGGAGCGCGTAATACTGCATTTATAATTATTGGTATCAGCAGTTTGGTTTATTCTCTTTCCGAATTGATAAACTGGTTCAAGTTTGCCCGTCGCCGCCCGAAGGCTCCGGTTATGCATGACGATGATGATATTGAAGACGCAAAGATTATCGAATAAAAAAAAGAAGAGGACTGCTTCACAGCACCCCTCCCCGCAAACTTAAAACAACCAACAAAAGAAATAGATAATTTTTTTTCTATCTCACAAATAATAGTTCCCTGTATTTTGGAAGCGTCCACATCTGATTGTCAACAATCAGTTCCAACTTGTCGATGTGATAACGGATTTCTTCCAGTGCCGGGACAATCGTGTCGTGGTAGGCAATGGCTTTTTCCCGTTCGCTTTCTATCTTGTTTGCAACCTTACGAGCCTCAATCATTGCATCTACATGCTCCTTGATGAAAGCTGTACGGTCGGCAATCTCTTCAATAAGCTCCAGGTTCTTAGCAGACAATTTCGCAGCCTTTTCTGCCGGGAAAAGAGATTGCATCTTATAGACATTATTAATTAAGTCCGTCTGGTATTGAGTGGCAACCGGAATGATATGATTCATTGCCAAGTCACCCAATACACGTGCCTCAATCTGAATCTTCTTCGTATAAGTTTCCCATTTCACCTCGTTACGGGCTTCCAGTTCTTTCTTGGTCATTACACCGGTAGCTTCGAACATGGCAATTGTTTCCGGTTTCAGGTAATTGTCGAAGATAACAGGAACACTGGTTTCGCAATCCAGTCCACGACGGGCAGCTTCTTTCTTCCATTCGTCACTGTAACCGTTACCGTCGAAATGAATGGCTTTACATTCTTTGATATATCCGCGGATGATTTCAAGAATGGCGGAAACTTTGGGTTCTCCCTTTTCAATCAACGCATCCACGTCCTTTTTAAACTTCACCAATTGATTTGCTACGGCCGAGTTCAATGCAATCATGGCAGAAGCACAGTTTGCTTCGGAACCTACGGCACGGAACTCAAAGCGGTTGCCTGTGAAAGCAAATGGAGAAGTACGGTTACGGTCTGTATTATCGATCAGTAATTCAGGAATCTGCGGAATATCCAACTTCATTCCCTGTTTACCGCTAAGGCTGATTAAATCATCTTTCGTACTGTTTTCGATATGATCCAATACCTGCGACAACTGTTTTCCAAGGAAAGAGGAGATAATTGCAGGAGGTGCCTCATTCGCTCCCAGACGGTGGGCGTTGGTAGCACTGGAGATAGAAGCTTTCAGTAGTCCGTTATGATGATAAACTGCCATCAATGTATTGACAACGAATGTAACAAAACGCAGATTGTCTTCCGGAGTCTTGCCCGGTCCCATCAATAAGATACCTGTATCAGTGCCCAAAGACCAGTTGTTGTGTTTACCTGAACCATTGACACCTTTGAACGGCTTTTCATGAAGCAGTACACGGAAACCATGACGGCGGCTTACCTTACGCATTAATGACATAATCAGTAAGTTATGGTCATTAGCAAGGTTACACTCTTCAAAGATAGGAGCCAACTCGAACTGGTTCGGGGCAACCTCGTTGTGACGAGTCTTAACAGGAATACCTAATTTTAACGCTTCAATTTCAAGGTCCTTCATGAAAGCGGCTACGCGGGTGGGGATAGCACCGAAGTAGTGATCCTCCAACTGTTGGTTTTTGGCACTGTCATGTCCCATCAAAGTACGACCGGTCATTAGTAAGTCCGGACGTGCGGCATACAATCCTTCGTCTACCAGGAAGTATTCCTGTTCCCATCCTAAGTAAGCAACTACTTTTTTCACTTCCGGATTAAAATACTGACATACGGCTACGGCTGCTTTATCTACAGCACGCAATGCCTTCAGTAAGGGAGCTTTATAGTCAAGAGCTTCACCGGTATATGCGATAAATACAGTCGGGATGCAAAGTGTATCATCCACGATGAAAGCAGGTGACGAGGGGTCCCATGCGCTGTATCCGCGAGCTTCGAATGTATTACGGATACCGCCATTCGGGAAAGAAGAAGCATCCGGCTCCTGCTGTACGAGCAGTTTACCTGTAAATTCTTCCATCATACCACCTTTGCCGTCATGTTCAACGAAGGCATCGTGCTTTTCTGCCGTACCCTCGGTCAGCGGTGCAAACCAGTGCGTGTAATGAGTGACACCCATTTCGATAGCCCATTTCTTCATGCCGGCAGCTACCTCGTCGGCAATGCTGCGATCTAGCGGAGCACCATTGTCAATTGCATCAATCAGTGCATTGTATACCTTACTGGGAAGGTATTTGAACATCTTTTCCTTGTTGAATACATACTTGCCGAAGTATTCCGAAGGACGTTCGGCAGGTGTTGCTACCTCAACAGCCTTTTTCTTGAAAGCTGTCTCTACTACTCTGAATCTAAGTTTTGACATAATACCTAATTTGATTTGTTGTTAAATATGTTAGAGCAAATAATTTTCTCTGTGTGGTTCCCGGGAAGGCGGTCAGGCCCGCCCGGGATAAATCTTTTTAATCTATATAGCCTAATTCACTTACTGATGAGTAGACTTACTTTTAATTATAAGTAACTTAGTTGTAAGCAGATTCACCGTGTTCGTAAATGTCAAGACCTTCTTCTTCGACACGTGCCGGAACGCGAAGTCCGTGAATCTTATCAAGCGTTTTGAAAATGATGAATCCCATGCCTGCTGCCCATGCACTTACTACCAATGCTCCGAATAGTTGTGCACCGAGGAATCCGAAACCGTATCCATAGAATAAACCTTCACTGGTAGAGAACAAACCTGTGAGAATCGTTCCTAAAAAACCACACACACCATGTACGGAAGATGCACCTACCGGATCGTCTATCTTTAAAACCTTGTCAATGAAGTCAACGGAGAATATCATTACGACACCACATATCGCACCTATCAAGGCTGCTCCTGCGGGAGATACTGCGTCACATCCTGCTGTGATACCTACCAGACCTGCCAAGATACCATTCAGTGTCAATGACAGGGATGGTTTTCCATATTTCATCCAGCTCACCAACAGAGCAAAGAAACCACCGGCACAAGCAGCCAGGTTCGTTGTCAGGAATACGTGGGAAATAGCGATTGCGTCGGCTTCGGTTGCTGCTGCCAATTGAGAACCGGGGTTGAATCCGAACCATCCGAACCAAAGAATGAATACCCCCAGTGCAGCAATAGTCAGGCTATGGCCTGGGATAGCTTTTGATTTGCCGTCTTTACCATATTTACCGATACGGGGACCAAGAATGGCAGCACCTACCAAAGCAATCCATCCACCTACAGAGTGAACGACTGTAGAACCGGCAAAGTCATGGAATGTAGTGCCGAAGTGACTCATCATGAAAGAACCTTCTTCACCGTTCATCAGCCAGCCTCCGCCCCATGTCCAGTGACCGGATATCGGATAAATCAGTACACTGATAAAGATGGTGTAGACGATATACATGGAGAATTTTGTTCGTTCTGCCATGGCTCCTGATACAATTGTAGCTGCTGTCGCACAGAATACGGTTTGGAATATGAGGAATCCTTCGGTTGGCAAACCATTATTAATGAAAGAAAGGTCGCAGAAGTGAGGCATTCCGATGAATCCGCCTGCGCCGAACATCAATCCGAAACCGATAAACCAGTATAGTAAAGAGCCGAACATGAAGTCTACAAAGTTCTTCATCAGAATGTTGGCAGTATTTTTCACTCTGGTAAAACCTGCTTCTACTAATGCAAATCCCGGCTGCATGAAGAATACGAGCATTGCTGCAAGCAACATCCATACAGTATTTAATCCAAGAGCTAATTCACCAACCGTATCGGGAGCTGCTGATGCTTCTTCGGCAGGAGCTGCAACGACTTCGGTAATTGTTTCTGTAACTGCTGCAACTGTATCGGCAGCGGCTGCGTTTTGTGCCGACATATCAGTAGTAAAACAGCACAAAATGAATATAGTAGTGGCTATCCACAACTTTACGAAGCTATGGCTTTTATATTTTGTATCCATAATAATTATCTTATTTTATACCTATTATTTATTAGTGATGTTGTAAACCTCTTTATAAACGTTATAATCCGCAAGGAAACCTGGGAGCGGCACCTTGCCGCTGCCGATTAACGTTCTTGTTCTGCATTGTAGAGGGCTATGTCACCACGTTCGGCAGTGCGTATCCGGATAGCGTCTTCGATAGGAATGACGAAAATACGTCCGTCACCGATTTCTCCGGTCTGTGCAGCTTTGATGATAGCTTGCACTGTTTTCTCGGTATTTTTGTCGCGTACGACAATAGAGATCAAAATTCGTTCAATGGTGCTGGTGTCATATACTACGCCACGGTAGATACGTCCTTGCCGTGCTTTTCCAATACCTCTTACATCGTAATAAGAGAACCATTCGATGTCCGCTTCGAGTAGGGCGTCTTTTACGTCCTCGAATTTGGTTTTACGGATAATAGCTTCAATCTTTTTCATATACCTTAAATATTAGTGTTGACCTGTAAAAGAAAGAGGTATAGGGTGTGGCAGCCATAGTAGGTTACCATACAACAAACCGATAAAATCTAAACTCTAACTACCTGATCCCTATACGCTCTTTGATATTCTATATTCTCTCTCTTAAAAACTTAATCCGAATGCGAAGTAGGCTCCTTCTGTCCGTGGATTGACAGATACCTTGGCAAATGCCGGAACGGAGAAGGAATCTGTGATTTTGATATCCTTGGAAGCTCCGAGACTTACGTCTGATACGCAGAACCCACTTGTATAGCCATTGTAGAAAGTTGTCTCCCAAGGAACCATACCTAAATCTACTGTCCAGTCGAGACCTCCCAATTTGAATGGTGCGCTAAGTGTGAGGTAAGAAGAATAAGCCCTTTTGCCATTTTCTTTCACGCCGTCGGCACCTGCAAAATTTGTATACCAGTTGACTGCCAGTGGTCCGAAGTCATATCCGACTTGTGCTTCAAATACATGAGCCGTTGAATGAGCTCCGTATTTAAAATACTTGTTAGTTGCAAAGATCGTTTCTCCATCATCGTCTATGCCAGTTTCTACTTGGGTATTAAACCAATAATCCGTCACTGAAACGCTAAAACCGCCTATCGAATAACCAAGAGTTAAATCGAACTCTTTTGTGTCCGTCGATTCGAATCCTACCGATCCCCATGCTCCGAGTGAGAAACCTTTGTAAGAGATTTCCAGTGAGGGTTGAACGCTCACTCCGCCTAAATCCTGGCCGCGCCAGATGTAACCACTTACCAGATCTGCTCCAACGGAAGCTTCTACCTTATCTTGTGCCATCATTGTAGACGGGACAAGCCCTGACAGTAATAATGCTACTGTTATTACCCTCATTTTTTTGTTAATCGTCGTTTTCATCGTCTTTTTACCTTTAATAGTTAGAAAAATGTGGATGTACGGTCCATGTATATATAGTAGCGCGCGAAATACTATCAAGTAAATTGAAAAATCACTGGTTATGAATAGACTAGGAGAAGTTATTCAAAATTCTTATAGCCAGTTTTTTATTCTTCTCATCGCTTCGATACAGTCGTTGCGTTCGCCAAAGGCAGTCAGGCGGATATATCCTTCACCGCTTGGTCCGAAGCCTACACCGGGGGTACCGACCACATTGGCTTCATACAACATCTGTTCGAAGAATCGCCATGACGAAAGCCCGTTCGGAGTTTTCACCCACAAGTAGGGAGCGTTGACTCCTCCATACACTTTCAGTCCTGTGGCTTCCAATCCCTCTTTCATAATTTTGGCATTGGTCATATAATAGCCGATTGTTTCTTTAATCTGTGCTTTGCCTTCTGCACTGTAAACGGCTTCTGCTGCCCGTTGGGTAATGTAAGAAGTACCGTTGAACTTGGTGCATTGGCGGCGGTTCCACAATCTGTTGAGTGGGATGCGGTCTCCTTCCAATGTGGCGGCAGTAAGCTCTTTCGGAACTACGGTATATCCGCAGCGTACTCCGGTAAATCCTGCCGTTTTTGAAAAACTACGGAATTCGATCGCACACTTTTTAGCTCCCTTAATCTCATAGATAGAGTGGGGGACATTTTCGTCCTGGATATATGCTTCATAAGCGGCATCGAACAGAATCAATGTATCGTTTGCCAATGCATAGTCCACCCATTTCTTCAGTTCCGGTTTGGTTAAGGTTGTTCCTGTCGGGTTGTTCGGATAGCAGAGATAAACAATGTCTATCCGTTTGTCTGGAATTTCCGGAATAAAGTTATTCTCACTTGTGCAAGGCATATAAGTAACATTACTCCATTTACCCGTTTCTTCTTCCAACACTCCGGCGCGTCCGCACATGACATTGCTGTCTATATAAACCGGATAGATGGGATCTGTAACACCTACGCTATTGTCATGGCGAAGAATATCGCCTATATTTCCGGTATCGCTTTTGGCACCGTCACTGACAAATATCTCGGATGCCGAGAAATGAATCCCACGTGGAATAAAGTCATTTTTTATAATTGCTTCAATCAGAAAATCATATCCCTGTTCAGGACCATATCCGCGGAATGTATCCTTGCTGGCCAGCTCTTCTACCGCTTTGTGCATGGCTTCGATACACGCTTTCGGAAGCGGTTGGGTGACATCACCGATACCCAACCGGATAATATCCTGTTTAGGATGTGTTATCTTGAAGGTATTTACCTTTTTCGCTATGTCCGAGAATAAATAGCTTCCCGGTAACTTCAAAAAATGTTCGTTTACTAATGCCATCTTGTTATTGTTTTAAGTTCTGCAAAATCTAATACTCAATACCTGATACTTATTACTTATCCTCAATCTCCCCATCGAAAACTTTGGTTGCCGGTCCGGTCATTAATATATGTCCGGAGATTTCATCCCATTCAATGGTGACTGTCCCTCCATCCATGATTACATCGCTTTTTCTTCCTGTAAGTCCGTTGATGAAGGCGGCTACTGCTGTGGCGCAAGCACCTGTCCCGCAAGCTTGAGTGATTCCCGATCCTCTTTCCCACACCCTCATCCGTATGGTGTCTTTGCTGACAATCTGTGCAAACTCCACATTGGTTCTGTCGGGAAAAAGAGGATGATTCTCCAGTTCAGGACCGATTTCCGGTAAATTAATCCGGGTGATGTCCTCAACAAATGTGACGAGATGCGGATTACCCATTGATACTTTGGTCGACCGGAAAGGATACTTTCCTCCCCACTGAATCTCTTCTGTTTCCAACGGGCTACCCATGTCTACGGTGACTGCACTAACTGTTTTTCCCTCTACATGCAGTTTCAGGATTTTTATTCCTGATCGTGTATCCAGCGTAATTTCTGTTTTGTCAGTCAAGCCGTATTCATATACATATTTGCCTACACAACGGCTTCCGTTACCGCACATCATAGCTTCCGAACCGTCCGCATTGAAAATGCGCATGCTGAAATCCGCTTTATCAGAGACACCAATCAATATAAGTCCATCACTTCCGATTCCTGTATGAAACTTGCTCCATTCGATTGCCTTCTTTGCAGGGTCGGCTATCGGATATTGGCTTGTGTCTACATATATGTAGTCATTTCCCGCTCCATGCATTTTTGTGAACTTAATCTTTGTTGTCATTTTGATTGATATTTGTTAGTTGTTGTAACCTTTTGTTTTATTACGATGCAAAGATATGACTTTTTGCTTTATATTTTACTAAAAAGTATATCTAATATCTATTTATTTTCTTCAAACTTATAATCGCTTTATATACGGCCACATTTAGTTATAATTTGAAATTATACCTATTTATATATTAATAAACTGTTATTTGGATGAATTGTTTTGCATATTCTTCCATAATATATGAAGAATATTTAGCCTTGATAATCGGTGAAATCAGCTATAAAAACAAGAAATATATCCTTTTCCTTTTGACGATATGAAAGTGAAAACCCCTATTTATCTATCATATTGCTCACCGGATATGCTGAAGAACCTTTTTCTGTATTCATTGTTTTAGCACTATCATTAATATAAAAACGTAGAGATATGAATATAGAGAAACAATTAGAAACAGCAGTTAAGACCAACCATTTGGTGTTGGTAGTATTTTATGCCGACTGGTCACCTCATTATGAGTGGATAGGTCCTGTGCTTCGGACTTACGAAAAGAGAACTGTAGAATTGATTAGAGTGAATGCTGAAGAAAATAGAACAATAGCCGATGCGCATAATGTAGAAACAGTGCCCGCCTTTCTTTTATTGCATAAGGGACATGAATTATGGAGACAGGTAGGAGAGCTTACGGTAGGAGAGCTGAAAGAGGTATTAGATGATTTCCAGTAAATCGTTTGTAATCTTTTATTGGCATATATGAAAATGACCTTTTCTTTTTCAGATGAAAAAAATGAGTGTTCTTAATATGCTGGTATTTAGTTTGTTATAAAAGCTCATTTTTCCTTTAAAAGAAACGGGTGGTTCCTTTAAAAGGGACCACCCGTTCGACACCGAGAAACATCCTGTTTCTTTTAAAGGAACGAGCTGTTTCTTTAAAGACGGATATTAAATAGTTTACTTTGTAATGATTTTATCTTATTGATGTTTTTTCAGTTCTTCTTGTAAGATGACTGGTTCGTTGGTGGTAATGAAATCTACTTTCTGTTCGATCAGCGATTTCATATCTTCCACTTCGTCCACAGTCCACACATTTACTTTCAAGCCGAGTTCATGAGCTTCTTTGATCCATTCGGGGTGTTTCTTAATCACTCCCATGTGATAATCAAGACCGGCAGCACCGAGTTCCTTTAATTCTTTGGGAGACAGTTCCCCGTTAAGGTAAAATACCGGAGTACCGGCAGGAGCCAGGCGGATAAACTCTTTCATGGCATGCAGGGAGAACGTGATATATTCCATGCGGTTTTCCAGTCCCATTTTCTTCACCATGGCAAGGATTCCCTGTACGGCTTTGGTTTCACGTTTCTTGTTACTATGTGCTTTCAGTTCGAGAATCAGTCGGGTATTACAGTTTTTCCCGGCTTCCAGATATTGTTCCAGGCTGGGTAAGTTTTCTCCGTTGGATAATTTAAGTCCGGTCAGTGCGTCACCTTTGGAATACTCCATCGGTCTCATCTTGTATACAGGATCATGGTTGACCACCAACTTGTTATCCTTAGCGATCCATACGTCAAATTCTGAACCGTAACAACCGATGGAATCTGCTTTTAGAAGTGATGAAATACTGTTTTGTGATGATCCCGGAGTTTTCCAGAATCCACGGTGGGCTATCACTTTTGTCTGTGCCTGCATACAGCAAGCAACCATTAGAAGGGCAGAAGCCATCATCATTTTTTTTAAATTCATTTGTTTGGTCTTTTAAAAGTTTGATAGATTTAATTTGGTTTGGCCTCAAAATTATAAAAAAGAAAACGCAAATCAGACAATAATATGCTAATCTGCGTTAATCCTTGAGATTTTAAAATAGAAATGTTACAAAAGAATAACAGAAAGAGCAGATTCTGTTATTCTTATCAGTTAAGTATAGGCCTCTTCGTGTATTCCTCTCACCGCACGTCCGCTAGGCTCATTCAGATTCCTGAAAGCAATATCCCACGCCAGCGCTTCTGCTGTGGAGCAGGCCACACTGGGAACACTGGGTACGGTGCGTGCTGCACTTTCACTGGGGAAATGCTCTTCAAAGATACTGCGATAATAGTATTCTTCTTTATTTTGTGGCGTGTTGATAGGGAAGCGTTCGGCAGCATGTTCCATTTGCTGATCGCTCACAGCAGCAGCTGTGATTTCCCTCAATGTGTCAATCCATGAATATCCTACACCGTCACTGAACTGCTCTTTTTGTCTCCACGCCACACTTTCCGGTAACATCTCGGCAAAGGCTTCGCGAACAATCCGTTTCTCAATTTCCTTTCCGGGGCACATTTTAGCTTTCGGATTCAGGTTCATGGCTACGTCGAGGAATTCTTTATCAAGGAAAGGAACACGTCCTTCTACTCCCCATGCTGACAAACTTTTATTGGCGCGGAGGCAATCGTACATGTGCAACTTTGAAAGTTTACGTACTGTTTCTTCGTGGAATGCCTGTGGAGTGGGAGCCTTGTGGAAATACAGATAACCACCGAAAACTTCATCGGCGCCTTCACCGCTCAACACCATTTTGATACCCATCGATTTGATGACACGTGCCAGTAGGTACATGGGAGTGGAAGCGCGTACCGTGGTTACATCGTATGTCTCGATGAAATAAATGACATCACGCAGGGCATCCAAACCTTCCTGAACAGTATAGTTTATTTCGTGATGGACAGTACCGATATATTCAGCCACTTCACGTGCTTTAATCAAATCGGGAGCACCTTTTAGTCCGATGGCGAAGGAGTGGAGTTGAGGCCACCACGCATCACTCGCTCCGTCTGTTTCTATACGCTTTGCCGCATATTTTTTGGCAATGGCGGAGATGACAGAACTATCCAACCCTCCCGAAAGAAGCACTCCGTACGGTACGTCACTCATTAACTGGCGGTGTACAGCCTCTTCTAATGCTATTTTCACATCAACGGTTTGTGCATCATTCTCTTTTACGGTTTCATATTCTGTCCAGTCGCGCGAATACCAACGTTTCATTTTTCCCTCTTTACTATAGAAGTAATGTCCGGGGAGAAATATTTCATATTCGTCGCAAAATCCTTCAAGGGCTTTCAACTCGCTGCCGAAGTAGATTTTTCCCTCTTTATCTTTTCCTATATATAAAGGAATAACCCCTATCGGATCACGGGCAATTAGAAATTCATCCTTTTCCTCATCATAAAGAACGAAAGCAAAGATACCGCTAATATCTTCCAGAAAATGGATGCCTTTATCTTTGTAAAGGGCAAGAATTACCTCACAGTCACTTCCGGTCTGAAAGTTATATTTTCCCGCATATTTAGCGCGAATATCACGGTGATTGTAAATCTCACCGTTGACGGCGAGCACCTGTTTACGATCGGGAGAGTATAACGGTTGTCCGCCACTCTGCGGGTCGACAATAGAAAGACGTTCGTGTGCCAGGATGGCACTTCCGCCTACATAGATTCCGCTCCAGTCCGGTCCGCGATGACGGATCTTCTGGGCCATTTTCAGTACTTTATCTCTTAGTTCTTTCGTTTGAACTTTGATGTTGAGTATACCTGCTATTCCACACATAACTTTAATTTTTAGAGGGGGTAATGTAATCTGTTGATTGTTTATTCGCTATTTCTAAGAAGCTGACTAGCTATTCTTAATTCGTTCCGCCTTGGTTTCCCTTTCGTTCCACCAAGGTTATCTTTCCGTTCTACCTGGGTGTTTCTTTCGTTCGACCATGGTGGAACGAATCGGATAGTACTAATCAAACTTCTGCTTTTTCCTTACTGCAAAGCTATTTCGTCAGATAAGCATCTATTTCCGCAGCAGCCTTTCGTCCTCCCGCCATGGCGCGTACCACCAGGCTGGCACCCGTCTCGGCATCACCGGCAAGAAATACATTCTTTGCAAATTTCGGTTGCTCCGGTTTCAGGAATCCCATCGCCAATAATACCATATCAGCTTCGATGACTTCCTTCTTCCCTGTTGGTTTCATCGTGGGACGTCCGCCATCTGCTGCCGGAATCCATTTCACTTCTTCCACTTCTACACCTGTCACTTTTCCATTCTTTCCGAGGAACTGATTGGAAGCCAGGCACCAACGGCGTGTACAACCTTCTTCATGGCTGGAAGTCGTTTTGAAGACTGCCGGCCATTGTGGCCAAGGAGTAGCCGGATTGTAGCCGACAGGAGGTTTCGGCATGATCTCTATTTGAGTGACACTGACGGCTCCCTGTCTCACACTGGTTCCGATGCAGTCGGAACCAGTGTCTCCGCCACCTATCACGAGAACCTTTTTGCCTTTGGCATTTACCAACTTGTCTTTCGGGAAAGTCTGTCCTGCCAGAATCCTATTCTGTTGTGCCAGCATTTCGAGTGCGAAATGAATCCCTTTCAGTTCACGTCCCGGAATACTCAAGTCACGTGCTGCCGGTGTTCCGGTACAGATGCAGTAAGCGTCGAATCCTTCCGGTAAATGATTGACGTCTATTTCTACTCCCATCTCAAACTGTATTCCTTCTGCAGCCAATATCTTCATCCGTCGGTCAATTACATTTTTATCCAGTTTGAAATTAGGAATACCGAATCGTAATAATCCTCCGGGCGCTTCATCCTTATCGAATAAAGTAACGCTATATCCTTTTAAATTCAGCTGATTAGCCACCACCAATCCAGCAGGACCTGCACCAATCACCGCCACTTTCTTTCCGTTTCTTTCCGGCGTCTTTACTTGTATATATCCTTCACGAAAAGCCGCTTCTACGATAGCTGCTTCATTCTCGCGAATAGTCACCGGCTGATCGCAGGAAAGTTTCAACACACACGATTTCTCGCAAAGAGCAGGACAAATACGTCCTGTAAATTCAGGAAAATCGCAAGTAGACGACAATACTTCGTATGCCTCCTTCCATTTTCCCCTGTATAATGCATCCTGCCATTCCGGTTGTTTATTTCCTATCGGGCATGCCCAATGACAGAAAGGTACACCGCAATCCATACAGCGTGACGCCTGCAATTTACGGCTGTTTGTATTCAAAGTCTGTTCTACCTGACTATAGTCAGCGATTCGCTCGTTTACAGGGCGGTATCCCGCCTCTTGTCGAGGTATATTTAGAAATGCTTTAGGATCTCCCATCTTGTTATTTACTATTTGACGATTTACTATTTACTATTTCTAGACTATCTTATCATTTGCTATTTGACTATTTACAGACTATACTATACATTCAAATAGTAAATTGTAAATAGTCAAATTGTAAATCTAATAGTCTCTTTGCATATCTGCAATTTTTTGTTGTAACTTTCTCATTTGTTCTTCCTGCAGTACTTTTTTGTATTCGATGGGCACTACTTGGATGAATTGATCTACGTAATGATTCCAGTTGTCGAGCAGGATGCGTGCCAGTTTCGAGCCTGTGTAGAGGTAATGCTGGCGGATTAGTTCGTGCAACTCTTTCCGGTAGCTGGCTTCTTCGATGAGTGACAGTTCCACCATTTCCATGTTACAGAAATAATCGAAGTTGCCGTCTTTGTTCCATACATAAGCTACACCGCCACTCATACCGGCTGCAAAGTTACGTCCGGTTTGTCCGAGGACTACCACACGACCTCCGGTCATGTATTCGCAACAATGGTCACCCACGCCTTCTACGACGGCAACTGCGCCGGAGTTACGAACAGCGAAACGTTCTCCTACACGGCCGTTGATATATACTTCACCGCTTGTTGCGCCATAAAGCAAGGTATTACCGGCGATTGTATTTTTTTCGGCTTCGAAATTGCTGCGGATAGGAGGCAATACGGAGATACGCCCGCCGCTCAATCCTTTACCCAGGTAATCATTCGCTTCACCTTCCAGTTTAAAGTTAACTCCCGGTACGAGAAAAGCTCCGAAAGATTGACCTGCCGAACCTTTGAATTTTACATTCAGCGTATGTTCCGGCAATCCTTTGGCACCATATTTCTTGGCGATTACTCCGGAAAGCATAGCACCTATTGCACGGTCTGTATTGGCAATCGTATATTCTAAAGAAATCTCTTTCTCATGTTCGATAGCTTCTTGTGCGGCATCGATGATGGTTACATCCTTTACAGCAGAAATTCCATGATCTTGGTCGATGACATGACGGATAGCCGCACTGTTGTCAACACGTGCCAGCAATTTGGTGAAGTCGATTAAAGCATGTTTCGGATTTGGGTCATTGGCATCGGACTTGCGCTCGATTAAGTCTGTACGCCCGATGATGTCATCCATCCGGGTGAATCCCATTTCAGCCAAATGCTCGCGGACTTCCTGTGCCAGGAATGTGAAAAAGTTTACTAAATATTCACTGCGTCCATGAAAGCGTTTACGTAACTCTTCATTCTGCGTGGCAACTCCTACCGGACAAGTGTTCTGATGGCATTTACGCATCATCACACAACCTAATATAATCAATGCCGAGGTGGCGAAACCATATTCTTCGGCACCCATTAAGGCCATTAAAATGACATCACGTCCGGTTTTCAGTTGTCCGTCGGCTTGCAGGACTATTTGACCACGAAGTCCGTTCAAAACCAATGTTTGCTGTGTCTCGCTCAATCCCAATTCCGGTGAGATACCCGCATAGCGGATAGAAGAAGCCGGAGAAGCACCTGTTCCCCCTTCAGCACCAGAGATGACAATTAGGTCCGCCTTTGCTTTTGCCACACCCGCAGCAATCGTACCGACGCCACTTTCTGCTACCAGTTTCACACTGATTTTGGCCTGTGGATTTACATTTTTCAAATCGAAGATTAATTGTGCCAAATCCTCAATCGAATAAATATCATGATGAGGCGGAGGAGAAATCAGCGAAATTCCCGGAATGGAATGACGTGTTTTCGCAATCACATCGTTCACTTTAAATCCCGGTAGTTGTCCGCCTTCACCCGGTTTGGCTCCCTGTGCTATCTTGATTTGAATTTCGTCCGCATTAACCAGATATTCTGCCGTTACACCGAAACGACCGGAAGCTACCTGCTTGATTGCACTTCGTAAAGAACTGCCATCGGGCAGCGGTTGGAAACGGGCAGCGTCTTCGCCACCTTCACCGGTATTACTGCGTCCGTGAATTTTATTCATGGCAATAGCCATTGCCTCATGAGCCTCTTTGCTGATAGAACCAAAAGACATAGCCCCCGTGACGAAACGATGCAGAATGTTTTCCACCGGTTCTACCTGATCGATTGAAATCGGATTACGACGGAATCCCAGAAAGTCACGAAGGAAAATAGGCTTCTCTTTTTCGTCTACCAGATGGGTGTACTCTTTAAATTTTTTATAACTCCCCAGTCGTGTAGCCAATTGCAGAGTGCTGATTGTTTCCGGATTCCATGCGTGCTTTTCTCCATCTTTACGGAAAGCATACAAACCGTTATTTTTTAATAACTCTTCATTTTTAATACTTTCAAATCCTTCTTTATGGAAAGCAATGGCATCTCTGGCTATTTCTTCCAGACGGATACCTCCGATCGGTGAACCGAGTCCTCCAAAATAAGCCTTGCTCAATTCTTCACTCAAACCGACAGCTTCGAAAATCTTAGCACCACGATAGGAGCGGATCGTAGAGATACCCATCTTACTCATGATTTTAAACAAGCCTTTACAGATGGATTTGATATAGTTCTTTTCAGCAGTGGTATAATCCAACTGAATATCTTTGTCTTTTACCAGTCGGTCGAGGACAGCGAATGCCATGTAAGGATTCAGGGCACTTGCTCCGAAACCCAACAATAACGCGGCGTGCATCACTTCACGTATTTCACCACTTTCTACGATCAATGCCGTTTGCACCCGTTTACCAACTGAAATCAGGTGGTGATGAACAGCGCTTACTGCCAGCAATGATGGAATGGCAGCATGGGTAATATCCACCTCACGGTCGGTCAGGACAATGTAGTTTACACCTTCCGTCACGGATTCTTCCGCCATTTTACAAAGATGGGTCAGTGCTTCCTGCAGTCCGGCTTTCCCTTTTGCAACCTCAAACAACATGGGTAGTTTGACTGTTTTGAAGCCTTTATACCGGATATTACAAAGAATATCCAGTTGGGTATTGCTTAAAATCGGATGATTCAGGCGTACCATTTTGCAATGACTTTCACTGGGCGTCAGAATATTCATACCGACTGCTCCAATGTATTCCGTCAATGACATCACCAGTTCTTCACGAAGTGGATCAATGGGCGGATTGGTTACCTGTGCAAATTGCTGACGGAAATAGTTGTAAAGCAACTGTGGTTTATCTGAAAGTACGGCGAGTGGCGTATCGTTACCCATTGAATTGATCGGTTCTGCTCCGGTGCTTGCCATCGGCATAATCAGCCTTTCGATGTCCTCTTTGGAGTAGCCGAAAGTACGAAGCATCCGGTCGTAGTTTGCTACGTGATGAGGAACTTTGCGCCCGCTTTTCAGTTCATCCAGTTCGATTCGGTTGGTAGATAGCCAGGTGCGGTAAGGCTTGGCTTCAGCCAACTGTTTTTTCAGTTCGCCGTCATAGTAGATCTCGCCTTTTTCCGTATCTACCAGCAGGATTTTGCCGGGCTGTAAGCGACCTTTTTCTTTGATGTCTCCCGGTTCGAAATCCATAACACCGACTTCCGAAGCCACTACCATCATATCGTTTTTAGTAATCAGATAACGGGCAGGGCGCAGGCCATTGCGGTCGAGCATACCTCCGGCAAATCGTCCGTCGCTGAATAGTAGTGCGGCCGGTCCGTCCCACGGTTCCATCAGGATGGAGTGGTATTCGTAGAATGATTTCAGATCCTCACTGATCGGGTTCTTCTCGTTGAAAGATTCCGGCACGAGCATAGCCATGGCATGTGGCAGGCTCAATCCTGACATCACCAGGAACTCCAGTACATTGTCCAGAGAAGCACTGTCGCTCATGCCCGGTTGTATAATCGGGCGGATTTCTTTTATATCGCCTAAAGTGGGAGTGGAGAGTACACTTTCACGGGCTTCCATCCATCCTCGGTTACCACGGATGGTATTGATTTCACCGTTGTGTGCCAGCAGACGGAACGGCTGTGCCAATCCCCATGTAGGGAATGTATTGGTACTGAAACGAGAGTGCACCAATGCCAGTCCGCTGGTAAAATAGCTATTTGTCAGGTCCGGATAATAGTTGCGCAGCTGTAATGATGAAAGCATACCTTTATATATAATGCTTTTGGTAGAGAGTGACACGACATAAAAATCGTCTTTTGCCGGAATAGATGACAATCTGACTTTATTTTCGATTCTTTTCCGGATCAGATATAACTTCCGGTCGGCAGTTTCCGTTTCCGTAAATCCGGTGATGAACACTTGTTTGATGTCCGGTTCGTTTGCCAGAGCCGATTCTCCCAGGATTTCGGGGCAGGTGGGCACATTGCGCAAATGCATCAATGTGAGTCCTTCTTTTTCAATTTCTTCAATAATAATACTTAGAATAGCTGCCTGGTCTTTTTCGTTTTTCGGTAAAAACAATAATCCTGTGCCGTACCGTCCTTTTTCGGGGACAGGAATACCTTGTAATAAAATAAACTCATGCGGAATTTGAAGCATGATACCTGCACCGTCACCGGTCTTGTTATCCGCACCCTCGGCACCGCGATGGCGCATGTTTTCTAATACCTTTAAAGCCGACTCAACAATGTCGTGTGACTTTTCTCCATGAATGTTAACCAGCATACCGACACCGCAGGCATCGTGTTCGTATGCCGCATCGTACAAGCCCACCTGTTGGGGCTGTCGTTGGTAAGGGAATCCTTCTGTTACGTTGTTAAAAAGTTCTTGTTTCTTCATTCTTACTAGCTTTATTGTATGATAATACCTGTTTGATGTATCAAATTGTTTGGCAAAGTTAATATTTTAATTTCAAAATGATAGTAAAATTTAGCTTTTGTGTGACGCGAAATGAGAATAGGAATCTTTATTCTTTTAATTTGTTATTAAAAACAGGAAATTTGCTTTTAATTTGTTAGCTTATTTATCCTTATTTGAAGCTGATTGTAATTTGTTTCTTTTTGAGCTAAAAATAATATATTATTTAACTTTTTGATGTGTTTGCAACTTTTTTATGCGTTTCTGTCAAATAAATATGCTTTTTGTTGTCTTTATGTTATTTGTAATGTGTATATTTGCAGGCGAAATAAAAATATCATAATATGTGTGGAATAGTAGGCTATATTGGTAAACGAAAAGCCTACCCTATCCTTATCAAAGGGCTGAAGCGACTGGAGTATCGTGGATATGACAGCGCGGGGGTAGCAATCATTAGTGATGACCAACAGTTAAATGTGTATAAGACGAAAGGAAAAGTCTCTGATCTTGAAAATTTCGTCACACAGAAAGATATTTCCGGTACAATCGGAATTGCCCATACCCGTTGGGCTACTCACGGGGAACCTTGTTCTGCTAACGCCCACCCTCATTACTCTTCTTCCGAAAAGCTCGCTCTCATTCATAACGGTATTATTGAAAACTACGCCGTTCTTAAAGAAAAACTTCAAGCCAAAGGCTATATTTTTAAAAGTAGTACAGATACCGAAGTCCTCGTTCAATTAATAGAATACATGAAAGTCACTAATCAGGTCAGTCTGTTGACGGCTGTTCAGTTGGCGTTAGGGGAGGTAATTGGTGCTTATGCGATTGCGATTCTTGATAAGGAGCATCCCGATGAGATTATTGCTGCCCGTAAGAGCAGTCCATTGGTAGTGGGGATTGGAGAGAATGAGTTCTTTCTTGCTTCAGATGCTACTCCGATTGTAGAATATACTGATAAAGTGGTTTATCTGGAAGACGGGGAAATAGCTGTTTTGAATCTGGGGAAGGAGTTGAAGGTAGTCAACTTGAACAATGTCGAAATGATACCTGAAATAAAGAAGGTGGAACTCAACCTCGGTCAGTTGGAAAAAGGGGGATATTCGCACTTTATGTTGAAAGAGATTTTCGAACAGCCCGATTGTATTCGTGATTGCATGCGCGGACGTATCAATGTGGAAGCTGATAATGTGGTGCTTTCTGCTGTGATAGATCATCGGGAAAAGCTGCTGAATGCCAAACGGTTTATTATTGTTGCTTGCGGAACTTCCTGGCATGCCGGACTGATTGGTAAGCATCTGATTGAGAGTTTCTGTCGCATACCGGTGGAAGTGGAGTATGCTTCCGAATTCCGCTACCGTGATCCGGTGATTGACGGGCAGGATGTGGTGATAGCAATTTCCCAGAGTGGTGAGACGGCAGATACATTGGCTGCTGTGGAATTGGCGAAAAGCCGCGGGGCATTTATATATGGTATTTGCAATGCGATTGGCTCTTCTATTCCCCGTGCCACTCATACCGGTTCATATATTCATGTGGGTCCAGAAATCGGGGTGGCTTCTACCAAAGCATTTACCGGACAGGTCACTGTATTGGCGATGCTGGCATTGACACTTGCCAAAGCGAAAGGAACCATTGACGAACAGCATTATCTTTCAATCGTACAGGAGTTAAATCATATTCCGGAAAAAATGAAAGAGGTGTTGGAATTGAATGATACTTTGGCGGAGTTATCGAAAACTTTCACTTATGCGCATAATTTTATTTACCTGGGACGCGGATATAGTTATCCCGTTGCTCTGGAAGGTGCATTGAAATTGAAAGAAATATCGTATATTCACGCCGAAGGTTATCCGGCTGCGGAGATGAAGCATGGACCGATTGCCCTGATCGATGCGGAAATGCCGGTAGTGGTGATTGCTACGCAGAATGGGTTGTATGAGAAAGTATTAAGTAATATTCAGGAGATTAAGGCACGGAAAGGAAAAGTGATTGCATTTGTGACGAAAGGAGATACCGTTATCAGCAAAATCGCTGACTGTAGTATCGAACTTCCTGAAACAATCGAATGTCTCGATCCGTTAATTACTACGGTACCTCTGCAACTTCTTGCTTACCACATTGCGGTATGCAAAGGGATGGATGTGGATCAGCCGAGAAATCTGGCGAAGTCGGTAACAGTAGAGTAACTTTAAGTAGTAACTAGTATATAGAGAGATGGAACAATTGAAACATGAATGTGGCGTTGCCATGATACGCTTGCTCAAACCGTTAGAGTATTACGAGAAAAAGTACGGGACATGGATGTATGGTCTTAATAAACTCTACCTGTTGATGGAGAAGCAGCATAATCGTGGACAGGAAGGTGCGGGACTGGCGTGTGTGAAACTGGAAGCAAATCCGGGCGAAGAATATATGTTTCGTGAACGCGCTTTAGGTTCCGGAGCCATTACGGAAATCTTTGAAAACGTTCAAAACAATTTTAAGGATCTCACTCCCGAACAGTTGCACGATGCAGCGTATGCCAAACGAACTTTGCCTTTTGCCGGTGAAGTATATATGGGACATCTTCGTTATTCCACGACGGGAAAATCCGGAATCTCTTATGTGCATCCATTTTTAAGAAGAAATAACTGGCGCGCCAAGAATCTGGCTCTCTGCGGAAATTTCAATATGACGAATGTAGACGAGATATTTGCCCGTATCACTGCCATTGGTCAGCATCCGCGTAAATATGCCGATACATATATCATGTTGGAGCAGGTGGGACACCGTCTTGACCGTGAAGTGGAGCGTGTATTCAATCTTGCCGAAGCCGAGGGGCTTACGGGCATGGGAATCACTCATTATATAGAAGAATATATTGATTTGGCAAACGTGTTGCGCACTTCCAGCCGCGAATGGGATGGGGGATACGTGATCTGCGGATTGACCGGGAGCGGCGAGTCCTTCGCCATCCGCGACCCGTGGGGAATCCGGCCTGCATTCTGGTATCAGGATGATGAGATAGCTGTTCTTGCTTCCGAACGTCCGGTGATCCAGACGGCTTTGAATGTTCCGTTTGAGGAAATCAAAGAATTGCAACCGGGGCAAGCATTGTTAATCAGCAAAGAAGGTAAAATCCGTACTTCGCAAATTAACAAGCCGCGCGAAAATCATGCCTGTTCTTTTGAACGTATCTATTTCTCCCGTGGGAGTGATGTCGATATTTATAAGGAAAGGAAACGGTTGGGTGAAAAGTTGGTTCCGAGAATATTGAAAGCTATCAATAATGACATCGATCATACGGTTTTTTCTTTTATTCCCAATACTGCGGAGGTGGCTTTCTACGGAATGTTACAGGGACTGGACGATTACTTGAATGAGGAGAAAGTGCAGCAAATTGCTGCATTAGGGCATCATCCGGATATGGAGGAACTGGAAGTCATTCTTTCCCGCCGTATCCGTAGCGAAAAGGTGGCGATCAAGGATATCAAACTCCGTACGTTTATTGCCGAAGGAAACAGTCGTAATGATCTGGCAGCCCATGTGTATGACATTACATACGGAAGTCTGGTACCCGGTGTTGATAATCTGGTGATTATTGACGACAGCATTGTGCGTGGTACTACGTTGAAACAAAGTATTATCGGTATTCTCGACCGTCTCGGTCCGAAGAAGATTGTGATAGTATCTTCTTCTCCGCAAGTGCGTTATCCTGACTATTACGGTATCGATATGGCAAAGATGAGTGAGTTTATCGCTTTCAGGGCTGCTGTCGAACTTTTAAAGGAGCGGGATATGAAAGATGTGATTGCGGCTGCCTACCGTAAATCGAAAGATCAGGTGGGACTGCCGAAAGAGCAGATGATAAACTATGTGAAGGATATCTATGCTCCGTTCACCGATGAGGAAATCTCTGGCAAGATGGTGGAACTGCTGACTCCCAAGGGAACAAAGGCGAAAGTGGAAATTGTCTATCAACCGTTGGAGGGATTGCACGAGGCTTGTCCGCATCATAAAGGCGACTGGTATTTTAGCGGTAACTACCCTACACCGGGAGGTGTGAAAATGGTGAACCGGGCGTTCATCGACTATATAGAACAAATGTATCAATTCTAACAACCATACAACGATTCAATAATAAGAATGAGAAATGTGACATTAATCCTTGACGACGGGAGCCGGTTTTCCGGTAAGTCGTTTGGCTACGAGAAGCCGGTGGCAGGCGAAGTAGTTTTTAATACTGCCATGACCGGATACCCGGAGAGCCTTACTGACCCTTCCTATGCCGGACAGTTGATGACGCTTACCTATCCTCTGGTAGGCAACTACGGTGTTCCTCCTTTTACCATCGAACCGAATGGACTTGCCACTTTCATGGAAAGTGAGAAAATCCACGCGGAAGCGATTATCGTAAGTGACTATTCTTATGAATACAGCCACTGGAATGCGGTGGAAAGTCTCGGTGACTGGTTGAAACGCGAGCAGATTCCCGGTATCACAGGCATTGATACGCGCGAGCTGACTAAGGTTCTTCGTGAACATGGAGTAATGATGGGAAAAATCGTTTTTGATGATGAACCGGATAATGTGCCTGAAGCAGTATACGCAGGCGTCAATTATGTAGATCGTGTATCTTGCAAAGAGATTATTTGCTATCTTCCTGCCGGAACTTCACAAACTTTCTCCGTAAATAGTTCCTATGCGCAGCTTAATTCTCAATTCTCAACTTTCAATTCTCAATTTAAGAAGGTTATCCTGGTAGATTGCGGTGTAAAGACAAATATTATTCGTTGTCTGCTGAAACGTAATGTAGAAGTGATCCGTGTACCTTGGGATTATGATTATAACGGACTCGAATTTGACGGGTTGTTTATCTCCAACGGACCGGGTGACCCGGATACTTGTGATGCTGCGGTACAGAATATACGGAAGGCGATGGTAAATGAGAAACTGCCTATCTTCGGCATCTGTATGGGTAACCAGTTGCTTTCAAAAGCGGGCGGAGCCAAGATTTATAAATTGAAATACGGACATCGTAGCCACAATCAGCCGGTGCGTATGGTAGGTACGGAACGTTGTTTCATTACTTCACAAAATCATGGTTATGCCGTAGACAATAATACGTTGAGTGCAGAGTGGGAACCGTTGTTTATCAATATGAACGATGGGTCCAACGAGGGAATCAAACATAAAAAGAATCCCTGGTTCTCTGCGCAATTCCACCCGGAAGCTGCGAGTGGACCTACGGATACGGAATTCCTGTTCGACGAATTTGTAAAACTATTGTAACAATGAAAGAAAATATAAAGAAAGTATTGCTATTAGGTTCAGGTGCCCTGAAAATCGGTGAGGCTGGTGAATTTGACTATTCCGGTTCACAGGCACTTAAAGCCTTGAAAGAAGAGGGGATTGAAACCATTCTTATCAATCCGAATATTGCTACGGTGCAGACTTCCGAAGGAGTGGCAGATCAAATTTACTTTCTTCCGGTGACTCCGTACTTCGTAGAGAAAGTGATCCAGAAAGAAAAACCGGAAGGTATTATGCTGGCGTTCGGTGGTCAGACGGCTCTGAACTGTGGAGTAGCATTGTATAAAGAAGGTATTCTTGAAAAATATAATGTAAAAGTGCTGGGTACTCCGGTACAGGCCATTATGGATACCGAGGACCGTGAACTTTTTGTTCAGAAATTGAATGAGATCAATGTAAAAACCATCAAGAGTGAAGCCGTAGAAAATGCGGAAGATGCACGTCGCGCAGCAAAAGAACTGGGCTATCCGGTGATTGTTCGTGCTGCTTATGCGTTAGGAGGCTTGGGGTCCGGTTTCTGTGATAATGAACAACAACTGGATGTGCTGGTAGAAAAAGCATTCTCTTTCTCCCCACAGGTATTGGTGGAGAAATCACTACGCGGCTGGAAAGAAGTGGAATATGAAGTGGTACGTGACCGCTTCGATAACTGTATCACCGTTTGTAATATGGAAAACTTCGATCCGCTGGGTATCCATACCGGTGAGTCTATCGTTATTGCTCCTTCACAGACGCTTACCAATAAAGAGTATCATAAACTTCGGGAATTGGCAATACGTATCATCCGCCATATCGGTATCGTGGGTGAATGTAACGTACAATATGCCTTCGATCCCGAATCCGAAGATTACCGGGTGATCGAAGTAAATGCCCGCCTTTCCCGTTCATCGGCTTTAGCATCTAAGGCAACCGGTTATCCGCTGGCTTTCGTTGCTGCCAAATTGGGATTGGGTTATGGACTCTTCGACCTAAAGAACTCTGTAACCAAGACTACTTCCGCTTTCTTCGAACCGGCATTGGATTATGTCGTATGTAAGATTCCTCGTTGGGATTTAGGTAAATTCCACGGTGTAGATAAAGAGTTGGGTTCTTCTATGAAATCTGTGGGTGAAGTGATGGCTATCGGACGCACTTTTGAAGAAGCTATCCAGAAAGGTCTTCGTATGATCGGACAGGGAATGCATGGTTTTGTGGAGAACAAAGAATTGGTTATTTCCGACATTGATAAAGCCTTGCGCGAACCGACCGATAAACGTATTTTCGTGATCTCGAAAGCGTTTCGCGCCGGCTACACCATCGATCAGGTGCACGAATTGACTAAGATTGATAAATGGTTCTTGCAGAAGTTAATGAATATTATGAAGACTTCCGAAGAACTGCATAGTTGGGGAAACAATCACAAACAGATTGTCGATCTGCCGAACGAATTGCTTCGTAAAGCTAAGGTTCAAGGTTTCTCCGATTTCCAGATTGCCCGTGCCATCGGTTACGAAGGGGATATGGAAGATGGGATTCTTTATATCCGCAAACACCGTAAAGAGGCAGGCATTCTTCCGGTAGTGAAACAGATTGATACACTGGCAGCCGAATACCCGGCACAAACCAATTATCTGTATCTTACTTATAGCGGTGTAGCAAATGATGTGCATTATCTGGGCGACCATAAATCTATTGTCGTATTAGGTTCCGGTGCTTATCGTATCGGTTCTTCCGTAGAATTCGACTGGTGTGGCGTACAGGCTTTGAATACCATTCGCAAAGAGGGATGGCGCAGTGTCATGATTAACTATAATCCTGAAACCGTATCTACGGATTACGATATGTGCGACCGTTTGTACTTTGATGAATTGACTTTTGAACGTGTGATGGATATTCTGGAACTGGAGAATCCGCATGGGGTAATTGTATCTACCGGCGGTCAGATTCCAAATAACCTTGCTTTGCGTCTGGATGCACAGAAGATCAATATTCTAGGTACGAGTGCGAAGAGTATTGATAATGCCGAAGATCGTGAGAAATTCTCTGCCATGCTTGACCGTATCGGTGTGGATCAGCCCCGTTGGCGTGAATTAACTTCTATGGATGACATTCAGGAGTTCGTTGAAGAGGTAGGTTTCCCTGTACTTGTTCGTCCGTCTTATGTGCTTTCGGGAGCTGCGATGAATGTTTGTTCCAACCAGGAAGAATTGGAACGTTTCTTGAAACTGGCAGCTAATGTATCGAAGAAACATCCGGTGGTAGTAAGCCAGTTTATCGAACACGCCAAGGAAGTGGAAATGGATGCGGTGGCGCAGAATGGAGAAATTGTAGCATACGCTATAAGTGAGCATATCGAATTTGCGGGAGTACATTCCGGCGATGCAACAATCCAGTTCCCGCCGCAAAAGCTGTATGTAGAAACTGTTCGCCGTATTAAGCGTATCAGCCGTGAGATTGCTAAGGCTTTGAATATCTCCGGTCCGTTTAATATTCAGTATCTGGCGAAAGACAACGATATCAAGGTGATTGAATGTAATCTGCGTGCCAGTCGTTCTTTCCCGTTTGTCAGCAAAGTGTTGAAGATCAACTTTATCGAGCTGGCAACGAAAGTGATGCTCGGTCTGCCTGTGGAGAAACCGGAAAAAAATCTCTTCGAACTGGATTATGTGGGAATCAAGGCTTCCCAATTCTCTTTCAACCGCTTGCAGAAGGCTGATCCGGTGTTGGGAGTAGATATGGCTTCTACCGGTGAAGTGGGTTGTATCGGAATGGATACTTCCTGTGCCGTACTCAAAGCGATGCTTTCCGTGGGCTATCGTATTCCGAAGAAGAATATCCTGCTGTCTACGGGAACAATGAAACAGAAAGCCGATATGATGGATGCGGCCCGTATGTTGGTGAATAAGGGATACAAACTCTTTGCAACGGGTGGTACACACAAAACGCTTGCAGAGAATGGAATTGAAAGTACTCATGTCTATTGGCCGAGTGAGGAGGGACATCCGCAAGCATTGGAGATGCTTCATCGCAAGGAGATCGACATGGTAGTCAATATCCCGAAGAATCTGACAGCCGGAGAATTAAGTAATGGGTATAAAATCCGTCGTGCTGCCATTGACTTGAATATACCGTTGATTACGAATGCCCGTCTAGCAAGTGCGTTTATCAATGCATTCTGTACGATGAGTGTGGATGATATCGCTATCAAGAGTTGGGCAGAATATAAGTAACAGTAAAAGGTCGCTTCCTGTTATTCGAGAAGCGACCTTTTTTTCATTTTCTTTCTCCACCTCTGAAACCCTCTCATCAAACTTTCCTCTTCCACTGACTCCGCCATATCATACTTTACCACAAACTCATGCATTGACTTTATATACATCACCCCGTTTTTGAACTTATTCTCCAACAGAAACGAGTAAAGCTCCGCTTTCATTTCCACCTCAATTTCCTTTTCGATAATAAAGATACTGTCTTGCCCGAAATAATTATAAACTTCCGGATTCTTCCCTTGCCTTGGACTGGGAAGAACAAAAGTGATATTTCCTGTCTCTTTCCAGGAGACACCTTGCGGATGAGGAACGGATAATTGATGCAAGAAGTGATAAATGGGAGTGAGGTGGGAGAGGTGTATTGGAATGGGTAGCTTTGAAGGTGGATTGTTATGCGATTGAAGTTCTAAACTTTGTCCGTGCCGGACATACATATACCTCGCCAGATATGGCTTAATAGCAAACGTGACTGTAACCATGGGATTTGAATTTTGGATTGTTGAAATTTGTTGTATACTGATTGCCGCTTCGTGCGGCAGATTCCGTCGTGTTTGTTGGAAAAAATCCCATGGGGTACGGGGACGGAATTCTAATTCAGTAAGAAGTTGAAATTCAAATGGTTACAGATGTTGGTTTTTTCTTTAAAACCAACGGGCCGTTCCTTTAAAAGGAACGACCCGTTGCACACCGAGGAAGGACCTCTTCCTTTTAAAGGAACGGGCGGCTCCCTAAAATCCATAGTGCAAAGCTATGCCTAATATTCTGATTTTTCAAAAGGAAGAATAGTAGTAATATTTTAATTCTGTAATTAAATATCATCACTAATGTACATCTTTAATTTACGCGTATATGTATTGGATTTATGTAATAAAAATATACTGATTATTTGGATGTGTATTTTAACTATATTTATTAGATAACTATTCTTAAAGTAGCAAAACTTTTTATTCCATATCTTGTTTCTTGCGTAACAGGCGGAAAAATAGTTCTAATAAGTAAGGTGAACTTCGTACTTTTACGTCTCAAACAAAAAAAGCGAGATATGATAACATCAGTGAAACTTATGCTGAATAAGAGCAGGATATTGAATAATGGCAGTTACCCTTTGGTATTTCAGGTGATACACAATCGAAGAAAAAAGTTGCTGTATACAGGCTACCGGGTGAAAGAAGAAGAGTTTGACAAGTCGGAAGAGAAGATTATGCATGGCATAGGTTCTACTTTTACCGCTACAGAGGTCGTGAAAATGAACCGCGAGTTGCGGAAGATGCGGAATCAGATTGATACACGGATCAGGCAGCTTGAGCGGACAAGGGAAGAATTTACAGTGGAGGATATTCTGGCTCAAAGTGCTTTTGGTACAGGAAAACCACAGTTTTATTTATTGCGATATATCAATGCGCAGATTGAGCGTAAGCAGGAACTGAAGAAAGTGGGGATGGCTGCGGCCTACAAGAGCACCCGCTCGTCGTTGGCAAAATTTATAAGCCGCCCCGATGTCCGGATGTCGGAGGTCGATTCGGCGTTCGTCAGGAGATACGAGGATTTCCTGTATAGTAACGGCTCTTCCGGAAATACGGTAAGCTATTATCTGCGCAACTTGCGTTCCCTGTACAACCAGGCGGTAGCGGACGGTTATCATCCCCGTGTCGAATATCCGTTTGCGAAAGCGCAGACCCGTCCGGCGAAAACGGTGAAACGTGCTTTATCACGGACAGATATGCAGAATCTGGCAGAGTTGAATTTGGAAAATGAACCGGAGTGGGAGTTTGCCCGCGATTTGTACCTGTTCAGCTTTTATGCGCAGGGAATGGCCTTTGTCGATATGGTCCTTTTGAAGAAAGCCGATATTTGTAATGGTGTATTGACCTATTCACGTCACAAGTCGAAACAGTTGATTCGTATAGCGGTGACTCCGCAGATGCAGGGCCTGATAGATAAATATAAGACGGAAAATGAGTATCTCTTTCCGATCATCAGCGGTGAATATGCTTCCGGGTACAAACAGTATCGTCTGGCGTTAGGGCGTATCAATCGCCATTTGAAGAAAATCGCTGTTGCAGCCGATATTAAAGTACCGTTGACGACATACACCGCCCGTCATACCTGGGCCACCCTCGCCCGTGATTATGGCGCTCCGATTTCTGTGATTAGTGCCGGGCTTGGACACACTTCGGAAGAAATGACACGTGTTTATTTGAAAGATTTCGATGTGTCCATGCTCAATCAGGTGAATAGCATGGTTACAAACTTGTCCAAATGAAATAATTATTTGTAATATAATCCGTTGAAAATTAGAAGATATAATATTTTTATTTATCTTTGCAATATCGTAATCTATTCCGTAATAGAGATCATATTAAAATATCTTTGTTTTTTTAATATATTTCACGCTGCAAAGTAAATGATTTTTTTCATTATTGGATTTATCATAAAGTCCAATAATTTATTCATTTTGTACAGATAGGGATAATACTGTCTAATTTGTCTGGTTGGTTATCTGACATCGCTCTATCAACTGTTTGGGGGTACATCCGAAATGTTGTTTGCAGTAACGGTTGAAGTTGCCTTGCGAATCAAATCCCAATTTTTCAATGACATCTTTTATGCATACTCCCGGTTCAGTCATTTGTTCCAGTATTCTTTGGTTCCTTTGTTTCAGCATCCATTGTTTGGCTGTCATGCCGAATACTTCATTGAATTTGGTAAAGAAATAGCTTCTCCCCATATTTGACAGTGAGATGAGTTGTTCTATATTATCCACTTTGGTATGATTGTGCATGACAAAATCTTTAAAATCCATCTCTTTTCCGATGATAGGGTGGAATAATACTGCAATCTCCTGCTTTTCATAAAAGCCTCGTAAAAGAAAGAAAAACTCCCGTTGCATCAGGCCGTGCAAATGTGCGCAACTCATTTCGTTCTTGATACAGTGAGTTAACACCTCAAGAAATAGTGTTAATGGATAGCGTATTTTAATGGGTGAAAAGTCATATTCAATGTTGCTGCATATATCTGATAAAGACTGTAATATGAGTTTGTCACAGTTTTCCGCAGGTATGTCGAAAAACATGGATAGTAGGCTTGAACCGGTTTCCGCAAATCCTTTCAGCTGGGAAGAACGAGGGATAAGTATCATCTCTCCGGCATGAAACAGCTTGTTGTGGAACTGGTTGCAACTTATGGTGAAATCACCTTTCAGAAAAAACAGAAGATAGTTTTTGGTTGTATTATCTTCTTTAAATACTGCATTTTTAGCGAATTCAAGATATTTGAATCCATTTTCAATCGTTGTCATGTAGTTTTGGCATGACAGGTGTTCTTCGATGTACAATAGTTCGCTTTTTATATGTTTTGTTTCCATGGCAATAATTGTTTTGATTGCTTAGTCTGTTACCTATCTGTTTGTTTCACAATTGTTTCAGTATCTGTTTTTTTAATGAATTATATATCAGAATATTATTATTTATTTTGTTTGCTATGATTCACTATATTACGATGTTGAAACATTCTATTACTAATATGTTTATATAATATATTGATAATTAATAGTTTATCGTTTATATTTTATTTGAAATCTCTATTACGGAATAGAGCTGCATAGGAAATAGTTTGAAAAGACTGTATAAAATGAATGATTGTATAAGAAATAAAGCAGGCGTACTCATTGGTCTATTTACTTTGCTGGGAGGTTTTACGGTTAGCGCACAAGATATAGCAGTAAAAACGAATTTACTTTATGGTGGGGTGTTACAAACTCCAAACATAGGGATGGAATGGGGAATATCTTCGAAATTGACTGTTGATTTGTGGGGAGCTTACAATCCTTTTCCTTTGGGTAAGAATGGCTATGGTTCCAACAACAGGAAGATGAAGCATTGGTTGATACAATCTGAACTTCGCTATTGGCTTTGTGAACGGTTTAACGGACATTTCGTGGGTGGATATTTGCTTTATGGACAATACAATATCAGTAATATTCGATATGGAGGACTAGGTGACTTTAGAAGACAGGGAAATCTTGCCGGATTCGGATTCAGTTATGGGTATCAGTGGATTCTTTCACCACATTGGAGTATGGAAGGAACATTAGGACTGGGCTATGCACGCCTGCATTATAGTAAATACCCATGTAAGGAATGCGGTAAACGTTTAAGTGTAAACAACCGTAATTATTTAGGGCCTACACGTGCCGCTGTATCTATCATATATTTACTTAAATAATAGGCCAAATGAACAGTTTCCAGATTATGATATTTTCCTTTTTCTTGAGTGTAACAGCCATATCAGTTTCCGCTCAAAATAATGATTCTATCAAGATAAATAATTTTTCTATAGAAAAGAATGAAAAAGGTGATTCCGTGAGTTTAAGATTTCATCTGATGATTGCTCCCGGCATTACAAAAGTGAATGATGAGTTGTTGCTTACACCTATATTGATAGATATAAAGGGAAATCACTCTTTCACTTTTCCTGTCATACGTGTAAATGGCAAAATACGGGAGAAAATAGTTTGGAGAAAAAAAGTACTTCACTCATCAAAGACAGAGAAAGACTTAATATATACAGTAGCCAACCGACAATGGAATACGATAACTTGTTCAACTCCGATGTTGGCAAATGAACTGTGGGTATGGCAGGCAAAGTTATTATTACGGCGGCAACTTAGAAGTTGCTGTGTGGAAAAGAAACTGGATATGGTGGAGTTATTTACGTGGAACCGGACGGATGAATATCCGATTGTTAAGCCGGAAATAGAAAACAAGGTGGAAATGCCGGAAATATTGCCGCATAAATGTGTCACAGAAGTACTGGCTGAAACAGAGGAATTTGTAGAACCCATTGATAATTATTCAGCGGACAAAAGGATGCTGGCGGGTGAGCAGGAAGGAGCGCAGATTGTTTATTTCAAGCTTGCAAAGGCGGAGATAGACAACAATTATCAGGATAACGAGAAAGTGTTGAAACATATCATTGACGTAATCCGCCGTATTAGTAAAGATCCCGAAGTAGAGATAGCTCGTGTGGCGCTATTGGGACTTTCCTCACCCGAAGGTGCTTTTGATTTCAACAAACGATTGTCCGGCAAACGGGCTGAAGCGTTGAAACAATATATAACTGCCCGGATTGCCTTGGCGGATAGCTGCTTTGCACTTGTGAATGGTGATGAGGGCTGGGAAGAACTACGTTATAAAGTGGAACACTCTGATATGGAATATCGTAAGGAAGTATTGAATATTATCGATTTTGTTCCGATAATGAAAGGACGTGAAGGGCAGTTGCAACGTTTGAAAAGAGGAGTGCCCTATCGTTATTTGGAAGAGCACTTTTTCCCGCAACTACGTCGAGCCGGATATATCAAGGTGTATTATCGGATGAAAAATGGAAACATATAGGTCTCAACATATAATAACTTATTTTTTTATTAATTTTTAATCGTAAAACAAGAAATGGGAAAGAATTATTTTCTAATCGGGGTATTTGCACTAGTAGTAATGATGTTTGCTGCTTGTAGCAATGAAGACAAGCCAGGTGAAGAAAGAAGCAACGGCAACGGTAATACCGAAGTTGTCGAGGGGGAGCCTACCTGGGCGAAGTTTACATTTAAACTAGGCAAAGATGGTGCTGTGTCACGTACAACGGGTGAAACACATGAAGGAACAACCGCAGAAAAAAATATTAAAAATCTGCGGGCTTATATCTTCAATGAATCAGGTAACTTTGAGGCAAAGACGGAAGGTGCTACTGTAGACGCGCATAACACGGAGCATACTGCTGTATTGAAATTAACTTCCGGTAAAAAGAAGGTGTATGTAGCAGCTAATATGCAGGATGAGTGGATTACGTCTACCACTACAACAGCTCAATTTGAAGCTGTTATTTTGACACATTGTACGACAGCCGGACGTATTGCTCATACCAAAGGTACAGACAAGGCGGATGCTGCAGAACGTGTCGGTGATTTTGATAAAATATCCGGTAATAAAAATGCAGATACTAATGGTTTCCTTATGGCGAATGTTTTGGCTACAACCGAGTACACGTTATATCCGGGAGTTTCTGCAGAGAATTGTTCGAAGCCGTCATATTCTAGTCCGGAAGAAATGGCGAAAAATAACCATTTGGAAGTATCTATATCCCGTGCTGCTGCCAAGTTGCAGGCTACTTATGCGGATGCAGATGCTTTGACTTTGAAAGATAATGCAAGCAAACCATTAGGCAAATTACTTACCCCGACTTTTACGGTTCGTAACCTACCGGTTCAGAGCTATATGTTTCTGCATAATCAGGCTAACGGGTTCCTTACACCATTCTATACTATGACTAATACTAGCTCTACATTTAACGATTTCGCTAAATATTATGACGAGGCTAATAAACCGGATTTGACCTTGAAAGCAAGTAGTGATGGGGACGCCCAATCTATATATTTACCGGAAAACTCCAACCAGACACCGGTAAGAGGAAACACTACTTATGTATTGGTGAAAGGTGTATTTGCTCCAGCGGATAATGTGATGATTAATAAAGTTGAAGTGGAAGGTGAAGGAGAAAATCTTACTATTAAAAATACTTTGGATAACACTGATTATACTGGAGGAGGAACAAACGTACCAGCATTTTTCATTGTTCCGGAATGGGAAAATCAGATTTATACGGCACCTGCAGGCACTACCCCTTCTGAACTGGCAAGTTATGGTTTAGCCATGATCTTGAAAACTTATTTGAGTAAAGCAGGAAAACAGAAATGGTTAAAAGCTGTAGATCCAACTACTGCAGAAAACGAAGGTGACGTATCTAATCCTGTAAGTGTATATTATACCTGCAAACTCACTCCTGCAGAGGGAATCTATTCAATGGTTACGATTGAAAAAAATGCGCAGCCAAAAAATGGAAGCGGGTATCTGGCTAGTACTGAAAGTCAAATACGCATTCTTCAGTATGTTGACGGTACTTGTTACTATCGCGTGAATGTTGAAGATAACATGGACGGAAAGACGGAAGCCAACAATCTTTTCTATTCAGTAATGCGCAACCGATTCTACAATGTAAACATTTCAAGAATCACTTCGATCGGTTATCCATCTGACGAAGATGTTACTGTCGACCCGACAGATCCTATCAACCAGAAAACTTACATGCAGGCACATATTACAGTGGAACCATGGACTAAAGTTGAACAGGATGCAGAGCTGGGAATGTAATTATTGTTAGTTTGCCGGTTCATTAAAATAGATTTAAATAGATTCTTTTGCCGGAGAAACCCTCCGGTAAAAGAATCTAAAATCCCTCTCAATTACAATTTAACATATAATATGCACTTCAAGGATAACCATACATTGTACCGGAAAAGAAGAATGATGGCATACATACCATTGCTATTATGGCTCATTACAGGATGCGTCAATGAAGACTTTTCCGATTGTCCGCAGGGAAGTTTTCAAGCGGCTTTCGAATATGTTCGTCACACGGACAATACCTGTCCTGATCGCTTCAACATTGACGTACAACAAATAGATTTGTATGTATTTGATGCAACCGGCTGTTTTCTGAAATGTATAACTCGTAAAGGGAATCCTTTCCCAAAAGATTTCCGGATTGACCCGGAACTTTCTGCCGGTAGCTATACGTTGGTGGCATGGGGAAACCTAAGCGATGAAGTCATTTTGCAACCGGCTTTCATTGCCGGACAGACTACCCTTGAACAGGCGTTATTATCACTTAATGCAGCTGAAGACCGCAGTGTGAACTATAAACTGACTCCTGTTTTTCACGCTATGAAACAAGTGGAAGTAAACAACATGAAGGAACAGACAGAAGTTCTTTCATTTATTAAGAATGAGAATCACTTGCACTTGAATGTGAAGTGGTTTGAAAATAGCGGAATACCATGTATTCACCGTTGTGCAGATGGCGTACGTGTCCGTGTGGTTGACCCTAAGGGGGCGACTTATAAATTTGATAATTCTGTAGTTGCTTCGGGCAACGAATTGACATATAATCCATATCAGAGCACAAACAATGGTGCAGCGAACCAGTTGGCGAATGTTTTCTCCTTGATGCGTCTGGTGGAAGGAGAAAAATTGACGTTACTGATAGAACGTTTGATGCAGGACGGCACAATAAAGGAACTCTACCGTTCTGATTTAATCGAACTTATCCGGATGCATCCATATAGCCGCGTTCAGGCTGAACTTGACCGGCAGGATGTTTATGAAGTAGAAATATCACTTATAGATGATTTGGACGGTGATACGGATACTTATATGCAAACGGCTATTACCGTAGCAGGATGGACAATCATATTGCAGGATTCGGAAATGTGACACTTTATAATTGAATGAGAGAATGAGATTGAAATTAATCTATAAATATTGCTTCTATAGCTTTGTTGCGTCATTATTATATCTGATCACTGCTTGTACCAATAGGATGGAAGAGTCTTCAGATGGTAGTAGTTACGGGGAAGGACAGGCAGTTTCTGTCAATATCATGCCGAAACTAGCGATAGGGGATGAGACTAAAGTTACACAATTGCGTGTTATCATTTTCTCGACACGTTCTTCCAATCCCTATGGCACGAAAGTTTTAGTCAGCAACGGACTGATAGATATAAATGAAGACTATACAGCCATAACTTATATAGGATATAATGATATTTATGTGATAGGAAATGAACCGGTGGATCTTTCGGAAGTGAAAAGTCCTGAAGACTTGAGAAATATACAAATGAATACGGAAAGTAACCTGAATGCTTCGAATTTTGTGTTTTTCCGGCAGTTGCTTAATGTAAATGTACGAAGTAAAAATGAAATATATCCGGAGGGTGAATCCGTTCCTGTTCAAAAACTGGAAATAAAACTGCAACGTGTGGTTGCCAAGTTAAGTGTTAAATTTGACCTTAGTAAGGAGATTTATGAAAACGGAAATCCTACGGGTGAATATGTTAACTTTGAATCTATGGAGCTGCTTTATATCCCGAAGTATAGTTATTTGATTCCCGGCAGATACAGGATAGAAGACGGTTTCTTGAATAACCGTACTTTCTCATTGCAAAACAGCAGCACGCAACAAAATCATTTCACATGGTCATCCGGTGATATCTATTTGCCGGAATATTTACCGATGGATGAGATTTACAGAATGGCATTGCGTATCAAAGGAACATCAAGAGGAATCACCCGTATATATACTCTGCCGGTTGGTGACGCGATGAATTCCGTGGATTCGCACTCTACCGATTGGAACATAACCCGCAACAGGCACTATATTCTGAATATCAAAGCGGTCACTGGTTATGGAGAAGAGTCTCTTGAAATGAAAGCCAACGTTGCCGGATGGTCGGAAATAAATGTACCGATAGATATTACGGGAGCCAGTTTTCTGGCTGTTAATAAGAAAATTGTTGAAGTAAAGTCTTTACGATTTTATTCGTATGTACGTTTTGCGTGTAACGAGCCGGTTGAAGTGAACCTTCCCGATGGGGTGAAAATCGGTAATCAACTGCAAATGATAATAGAATATGATGATGCCACAGAGAAGAGCGGACGTGTCGGTTTCAGACGCGGAAATTGGAATACAGGCAATGATATAACCTATGTAACTACGTTGAAGTCAGGTTCCGCGTCTGTTAAACTTAATCTGAAACTTTACAGATCAGAAATAGAGTTTCTTATGATAACCCCTGTCACTTGGGCAGAAGCTATGGGATATCCGGAAGGAGCTAACAAAAAACGTGCTGGCATTTATAATGATGAGTTATATAAAAAGGCTACCCGGGAAACAGGATGCAGGGCGTATTATCCTCAAAATGTCGACGCGAATGATCCGATAAGAGGGAAAGGATGTTGGAGATTAGCTACCATACGTGAGAATCAATCAATGAATGTTACATCTGCATGGTGTATAGAGGAACATGATACATACAATGATACCAAAGCATACGTAGTTACTGGTAGAAATGGTCTTTCTGATGATGCGAAAGTAAATAAACATTATTATCATTGTACCCTCGATATTCGTCCCCCTGAACTTTCAGACTTTATAGTTTCGAGTGAAGATATACCGAATGTTTCGAAAGAAGAAGCATCCTCTAAGTGTGCAAATTTATCAGGTGGAGGATGGAGGCTACCTACTGGAAAAGAAATGAATTATGTTTTCTTGAATGCAGGAACTAACGGACTTCCCAACAATTTTTTCTCTGATAGTTATTGGGGAAAGAATGAGGATAATACATTTATTGTAGCGACTATGAGCGATCCGGACGGAAGTGGAACGTCGGATGGATTGCGAAATCAAAAACATACGGTGCGTTGTGTGAAATTACGTTATCCTTAAAAGGTGGAATAGATATGATAGTAAAAAAGAAATATATCCAATTAGTCCTGTTTGTATTGCTTTTCTCTTTGGGGGCTTGCAATAGTGACGAAATGTCGGATGCCGACAAAACGAAAAACATACAAGAACAAATGGTCTTGAGGCTAAGCGTGCAACAAGAGCCTGTTGTACATACACGGGGAACAGTTGCTCCTGCCGATGAAGCGAAGGTTAAAAGTCTGGATTTCCTGATATTTGACCATAATGGAGATATAGTTTATCATCAGCACCCTGATTTGGAATGGACAGGGAATGAATATAAGACGACTGTGAACATTTCTTCAGCCACAGGCGAACATACATTGTATCTGATAGCTAATTATCCGATGGAAGAAGGGACAATATCTACTTTACAGGAGTTGGAAAGTAAGATATGTACAAGCACGGAAGCACTTGTAAAACCACCTTTTGTAATGGCTACCAGACGCATTACTCTTTCGTCGCTCAATATGACGGCCATTCGTAATGCTATGGAAAGCGATGGTAGTAACGGCTTCAGTTTAAAACGGAATGTGGCGAAGTTCAGTGTGGGTGTGACAGCCAACAATTTTAATTTGATTTCAGTAGAATGGGTAGGCTGTCCTACATCAGCATCGGTATTGGCAGATGTGAATTATACTAGTCCGTCTACTGTGTCTGTCAGTAATCTTGCATCTGTCTCAAATCCTATTTATTTGTATCAGATTCAGAATATGGGAGTGGATGCGCATAAGGGATTCCATGTGGTTGTACATGGAGAATATACAGCTACAGACGGTACAAAAAGGGAAGGATATTATAAACTTCGCCTATGTAGGCTGAATGACATTACGGAAGAAAAAATGGAAGAAAAAGTTCCGTTGACTTCAATTGTAGGTAATAGTTATTATAAACTGAATATCCGGAGCGTTACGGGATTTGGCGCCAGTTCGTTAGAAAATGCGGAAAAGAATGGATTTACGAATGACATGGAAGCATTAATGGTTTTGGAGTATAACGGTACGCATGATTATCAGGAGTATTATTTGCGGAATGGGTATCAGATGGGTTTTGAAAATACTCATTGGATTGTATGTAGTAATGAAGTCATGAATTCTTTTGCATTAGGCTATTTTTACCGGTGCATCCGGGATGAATCGTTGAAAGATTATGCTATGTTTGATCCTGATTACCCCAATCTTCGGCGTGGACGGATAACGGTGAAAACAAGCGGGACAGCAATAACCGGTGAAATAGTGTGTAATGATAGCCCTGACAATCCCGTCGAAATGGAATTATGTTTCACAGAATCAGCAGAATTAGCGGGTCAGGAATACTCTTTCACGAGTATTATCCAATACGGTGTTCTACAAAAAACGGTGACTGTTGAACGTCGTCCTTCAATCGGGAAATCATATACGGTGCTTCCTATGTTATATACGAATTATGGAGAAGTGATAGGTTCGCATGATTGGATTGGGATAGCTGAACAAAGGCATGAAGGGGCTATTTTTTATCCACAGTTAGACTCCGACAATGACCACATTTTTATCCATATGCGGGCAAATGACACAGGTAAAGCGCGTGAAGCAACGGTGCGTTTGTTCGGTGTCAATGGTTATTCCGAGCTTAGAATACGACAGGAAGGATAATTCGAGTGCTAATATGAAAAGAGATATAAAGATGAATATATTTAATGTTATCTGGGAAAAAGAATGCTGTAATCAAGGCTCCATCTATTTGTATTGTTTGGATAATTCATGGAAGGCATTCGGACATTCCGCCTTTTATTTGTCTTTGCTTTATCCGGAACTGGAAGTGGATATGGTTGATAATCGGGGAACTACATGCTTTTGTGTATGTCTCTCGGATGATTATCTGATGGTAATATTCGAGATGGGCGGGGTTTCTGTCGGGAATGAGTGCATAGAGGTCAAGGTTTGGGATAGTATTTGCTGTGGAGAAGATGAGTATGCCAAATGGTGTAATAAATTGTCTGATATTGTAGAGTATGAATAAGAGAGAAGCGGGATTATTGTGTTTTTTACGCTGGCTGATAAATCAGAAATATATGAGGTTTCTTTGTATTGCTTCAGGAGTATTTCTGCTTTTATGTACTTGTTCTGCCAATTCCGGTAAATCAAATACTACGGCAGAACAGCGAAAGGACAGCATACTGATAGACTGTTTTTGGGATACGTATGATTTTACGGATACCGTCCGGTTAGGTAGCTTCACCACTACCGAAAAGATGCTGGTGGATTATCTTTCCCGATTGTCAGAGCTGACAGAGGAAAAGGCTTGTGAAAATATCAGGAGATTGATGTCAAAAACTAAAGTTAATAAGGTGGTAAACCGCTGGTTTTTACAACGACTGGAACAGCATCTGTATGAACCGGACTCACCGCTACGGAATGATATTTATTATATTTCAGTATTGGAGGAAGCATTAGCATCCGAACATGGGGATGGAATGATGCGTCTACGTCCTTTATATCAATTGAAAATGCTTAAAAAGAATCGGATAGGGGTTAAAGCTGCTGATTTTACTTTCACTCTTCCTACCGGAGAACTTCAAAGTCTATGGGGTATTTCCGCTAAATATACATTGTTGCTATTTTATGATCCGGAATGTATTCATTGCCGGCAATCTATGAAGGAGCTGTCCGAGGCATCAGTAATAAATTCTCTCTTGCAACAGGGTGGATCACCTCTACCACAACTTGCCCTTGTTACGATTTGTACGGAAAGTGAAATGGAGACGTGGAGGGAATATCAGCAGTCTCTTCCTTCTGCGTGGGTAAACGGTTATGATGCAAGGAAAGCATTGATTGAAAAAGAATTGTATTTTTTACGTTCTCTTCCTTCAATATATTTGTTAGGAAAGGACAAGCAAGTCTTATTGAAAGAGCCTTCTTCTATAAGTGAAGTTACCAATTATTTATTAAATGAATATGATAGTATATAATAGTAGATTAGCGAAATTATTTTTAGGCAAGCGAAAATATTATTTCATATTTTTTGGTTGCTGTTTTACCCGATACAAATCTCTTGAGATTTGGGAATATATGGAACTTCGGATACATGAAAGGCAATATCTTGAGTGTTTGTTATTGGCACTATTTCCGGCATTATTGTTATCCTTATTGCTTTCGTGGTGGTTTATGCTACTCGCATTAATGAGTTATCACCTGTTATATTGGTTGGAGAGAAGCTTGCGGAATCATTCAGTCTTTGATTGGGAAGCATTGGAGCATTGCGGTGATACACTTTATTTGAGAAAAAGGAAATTTTGTGCTTGGAAGAAGTGGTATGGAAAAAAGAGACTTCCACCTTCAGAATGGGACGACTGATTGTATAGGAATATAATAAAAGCGGACTGTTGTGAAGCAGTTCATTTCCCCGAAGGTTCATGCTCCTGCCATTGTCTGAAGATTCAGCCCAATGGTTCGTGAGCCTATTCGCTGCCTGTGAAGGTAGCTCTATTGTTTGTTTTGTTTGTGTGGTGCATCTTTTTCCCGGTGGGGAGGGAGGTGCACCTTTTTTGTTTCCGGCATAAACAGGGGAAGGATAATAAGTGGAATAATATGATTTGTCCAATTTTTCTTGTAGGTTTGGACATTTTGAAGTACCTTGCACACCTATTTTAAAGAATATTTTTTTAACAGGAGAATAACAGGTATGGATAATCATGTTGTAATAATGGCTGGTGGCATAGGGAGCCGCTTTTGGCCGATGAGCACTCCGGAATGTCCTAAACAATTTATTGATGTAATGGGATGTGGCCGGTCGCTGATTCAGTTGACGGCAGATCGTTTCGACGGTGTTTGCCCCAGGGAAAATATGTGGGTCGTGACTTCTGAAAAATACATTGATATTGTTCGGGAGCAGTTGCCGGAAATTCCGGAAAGTAATATTTTGGCGGAGCCTTGTGCGCGCAATACTGCGCCCTGCATTGCTTTTGCTTGCTGGAAGATCAAGAAAAAACATCCGAATGCTAACATTGTAGTAACTCCTTCGGATGCATTAGTCATTGATACGGGAGAATTCCGTAGAGTGATGGAGAAAGCCCTTCGTTTCACAGATGATGGCAGCGCCATTGTAACGATAGGTATCCGGCCAACTCGTCCGGAAACCGGATACGGATATATTGCTGCTGCCGATCAGCTCCAGACAGATAAAGAAATTTACACCGTAGATGCATTTAAGGAAAAACCGGATAAAGAGACTGCCGAAAAGTATCTGGCAGAAGGCAATTTCTTCTGGAATGCGGGAATCTTTGTATGGAATGTGCGTACTATTACTTCCGTGATGCGTGTATATGCTCCGGGCATCGCACAAATTTTTGATCGCATTTTCCCCGATTTCTATACAGAGAAAGAAAATGAAACGATCAAGAAGTTATTCCCTACTTGCGAAAGCATTTCTATCGACTATGCAGTGATGGAGAAAGCACAGGAGATTTATGTACTTCCCGCTTCTTTTGGCTGGTCAGATCTGGGTACATGGGGAGCACTTCGCGGTTTGCTTCCACAGGATAAGTCTGGAAATGCAACCGTAGGAACCGATATCCGTTTGTACGAAAGCAAAAATTGTATTGTGCATGCCAGCGAAGAAAAACGAGTAGTCATTCAAGGCTTGGATGGATATATCATTGCAGAGAAAGATAACACATTATTGATCTGCAAGCTGGAAGAAGAGCAAAGAATTAAGGAATTCTCGAAATAAATTTTATTTCGAGAATTGATATTCATGTGGTGTCATTCCTGTCATTCGCTTAAAGAACTTCGAGAAAAAAGAAGGATTAGGGAAGTTCAATTCATCAGAAATTTGATAAACAAGCAGATTGCTATGTTTTAGCAATACTTTAGCTTCTAATATAATGGACTGGTTTATCCAGTCCATTACTGTTTGTTGACTGGTATGGCGGATGATCGTATTAAGATAACGAGGAGTGAGACATAGCTTATCCGCATAAAAACTAACATTACGTTCTTTCTTGCTATAAGCATTGACTAAAGAAATGAAACGCTGGAAAATCTCTTCCTGATGTGTCTGACAGCTCTGTTCTTTTTGATTGTTGTTTTTGACAAGATATTCTATATTGCACAAAAGACTGATTAGTAGATATTGAATAGCTTCCCGTCGGAACGTCGGTTCTTGTAATATATTCCATATTAAAGCAAAATAACTCTTAAACAAGTCGTATTCATGTGAGGTCAGAGATAATATGAGGTTTTTCTGTAACTGTGAGAGATGAGTGAAGAAATTGTCTTTTCCGGCTATAGAAAGAAATTCCGCGTCCATGGCTACCATCTGCATATCAAAATCCGGAGAGACTTCTATAATCTGAAGAATGGAATTCGGAACAATTAATAGTAGCTTGTCCGGCTGAAAAGTTTCTTCTATCAGGTTGATTAATACGCGTGCATATCCCTGTTTGATAACTGCGATACGTCCCTCTTTGATACGATAAGGTTGATCTATTGTGATAAGATTGGATTCTATTTTGGCGAAGCTGTTTACGAATCCGAAATGCGGAGATATAAAACGAAATTCGTTAAATCGGACGATATCCGGATTTTCTAAGATTTCGAGACCTATATTTAATGGTATTTTCTTTTCCATCTTTATCTGTTTTTTCCGCCAAAGATAATAAAAATCAGCAAATAGCCTTTTATTCTTTCTCTTTATCGAACTATTGGAACATTTTTACTAACTATCGGAATGTGAACGTATCTTTGAAACCTCTATCTTTGTCTTTTGAAGAAATTAAAGAAATGATGTGTATGAAAAGAATGGTTTTCAGTTTCTCCTTTTTATTGTTTGTATCGGGAATAAATGCGCAGATAACGTTGGAAGAATGTCAACGGAAGACGCAAGAAAATTATCCGTTGGTACATCAGTATGGCTTGGTGGAGAAAACAAAGGAATATAATCTTGAGAATGCGGCAAAAGGATATTTGCCACAGTTTGCCCTTTCGGCTAAAGCTTCTTATCAGAGTGAGGTAACGGAAATTCCGGTGAAGCTTCCCGGAGTGGATTTGAAAGGACTGCCGAAAGATCAGTATCAGGTGATGTTGGAGTTACAACAGAAAATCTGGGATGGTGGAGGAATCCGGATGCAGAAGAAACAAACGACTGCGGAAGCGGAGATAGAGAAAGAAAAACTGAATGTGGATATGTATGTGCTAAATAGTCGTGTAAATGACCTTTATTTTGGGATTCTTTTGTTGGACGAGCAACTGAAACAGAATGCATTGTTGCAAGATGAACTGGAGAGAAATTATCGCCAGATTACTGCCTACGTAGAAAATGGCATTGCCAATCAGGCCGATTTGGATGCTGTGAAAGTGGAGCAGTTGAACACAAAGCAGAAAAGAGTTGAACTGGTTTCATCGCGTATGGCGTATTTGAAGATGCTTTCACTTTTGGTAGGAGAGAAATTGTCGCAGGAAACGGTTTTGGAGAAACCTGTTCCTCAAGATGACATTTCGGCTGTCGGTGAGATTCGTCGTCCGGAATTATCTTTGTTCAATGCGCAAGGAGTAGGATTGCAAGTACAGGAGAAAGCTTTGAATGTGCGTCATCTTCCACAGTTCGGATTATTCGTGCAGGGAGCTTATGGAAACCCCGGATTGAATATGCTGAAAAATGAATTTTCTCCCTACTATATTGCGGGTGTTCGCCTTTCATGGAATTTTGGTAGTTTGTATACCTTGAAGAATGACCGGAAGGTAATTGAAAATAAACGCCGGCAATTGGATAATAACCGGGATGTGTTTCTGTTTAATACAAGATTGGAGATGACACAACAAGATCAGGCCATCCAATCATTGGAAAAGCAAATGCAGGATGATGATGAGATTATCCGTTTGCGTACCAATATTCGCAAATCGGCAGAGGCCAAAGTGGCGAATGGAACATTGACGGTGACCGAGATGCTTCGGGAATTGACCAATGAGAGTTTGGCACGTCAGTCGAAAGCGCTGCATGAAATTCAACGGTTAATGGGAATTTATCAATTGAAATATACTACGAATGATTAATATAACTTCTTTAGATATGGAACGAATGACAAAGATAGGAATGGTTGGAGTGGCATTGATAATGTTGGCTGCTTGTGGTAAGGGAATACCCAGCTATGATGCAACCGGCACGTTTGAAGCCACAGAAGTGATAGTCTCTGCCGAAGCTGCCGGAAAGTTGTTGCGACTGGAGGTAGAAGAGGGGACAAGACTGAAAGCAGGTGAGGAGATTGGACTGGTGGATACGGTGCAATTGTATTTGAAGAAATTACAACTGGAGGCCAGTATGAAATCTGTGGAAAGCCAACGTCCGGATCTTGCTAAACAGATAGCTGCTACCAAACAGCAAATAGCAACAGCTGAACGTGAAAAGAAACGCGTGGAAAACCTGCTTGCTGCTGGAGCGGCGAATCAGAAACAGTTGGACGACTGGGATGCACAAGTCAAATTGCTTGAAAGGCAGCTTGTCGCACAGGAATCATCATTGCAGAATAGTACAAATAGCCTGATAGAACAAGGAAATTCGGTTGCCATACAGGTTGCACAGATGGAGGATCAGTTAGCTAAATGTCATGTCCAGTCGCCTATCGAAGGTACAGTATTGGCAAAATATGCAGAAGCCGGTGAATTGGCGGCGATAGGTAAACCGCTGTTTAAAGTGGCTGAAGTGGATCGCATGTATTTGAGGGCTTACATCACCTCCGAACAGTTGTCGCAAGTGAAACTGGGAGATGAGGTAACTGTGTATGCTGATTATGGAAACTCGGAGCAGAAAGCTTATCCGGGGGTAGTGACCTGGATTTCCGACCGTTCGGAGTTCACTCCCAAAACGATTTTGACGAAAAACGAACGTGCTAATCTGGTATATGCAGTGAAAATTGCCGTGAAGAATGACGGAGCATTGAAGATTGGTATGTACGGAGGAGTGACATTGAAAAATTAATGATTAAAAATTGAAGGAGAGGAGATGGAAAAGGGAGAACCCATAGTGGTTGTGAAAGAAGTCGGCAAGAACTATGGAACAGTGGAGGCGCTGAAAGACGTTTCTTTCGTTGTGGAACGGGGAGAAATCTTTGGGTTGATAGGGCCTGATGGTGCCGGTAAGAGTTCCTTATTCCGTATTCTGACTACTTTGTTGCTGGCGGATAAAGGAACGGCCATGGTTGCCGGGCTGGATGTGGTAACGGATTATAAACAGATTCGTACGAAGGTGGGATATATGCCCGGTCGTTTTTCACTTTACCAGGATCTTTCGGTAGAAGAGAATCTGGAGTTTTTTGCTACCGTGTTCCATACGACAGTTCAGGAGAATTATGATTTAATTAAAGATATCTATCAACAGATAGAACCGTTCAGGAAAAGAAGGGCAGGGGCTTTGTCAGGTGGTATGAAGCAGAAACTGGCATTGAGCTGTGCTTTGATTCATAAACCGGATATTTTATTCCTGGATGAACCTACTACCGGAGTAGATCCCGTGTCGCGTAAGGAATTCTGGCAAATGCTCCGAAACTTACGGGAACAGGGTATTACCATTGTTGTTTCTACTCCCATCATGGATGAGGCCCGGCAATGTGACCGGATTGCTTTCATCAATCATGGACAGATTCATGGCATTGATACTCCCGAACGTATTCTTCATCAATTTGCGTCTATCCTTTGCCCTCCTTCCTTGGAGCGGGAGGAAGTGAAGCATGAAGTAGCTCCGGTCATTGAGGTGGAACAGTTGACAAAGTGTTTTGGAGATTTTACTGCAGTAGATCATATCTCCTTTCTGGTGAACCGGGGCGAGATATTTGGCTTTCTGGGTGCTAATGGAGCAGGAAAGACGACAGCTATGCGTATGCTTTGCGGATTAAGTAAACCGACATCAGGCATCGGGAAGGTGGCAGGATATGATATTTACCGGGAGGCCGAACAAGTTAAGAAACATATCGGATATATGAGCCAAAAGTTTTCGCTATATGAAGACCTGAAAGTGTGGGAGAATATCCGTCTGTTTGCCGGAATTTATGGCATGAAGGAACAAGAGATAGAACGGAAGACAGAAGAATTGTTGGATCGTTTGGGGCTTACTGCCGAACGGGATACTCTGGTGAAGAGCCTTCCGGTGGGATGGAAACAGAAATTGGCTTTTTCAGTATCAATATTCCATGAACCGAGAATCGTTTTTCTGGATGAGCCGACCGGTGGAGTAGATCCTGCTACGAGAAGACAGTTCTGGGAATTGATCTATCAGGCAGCCGATCAGGGTATTACCGTGTTTGTCACTACCCATTATATGGATGAAGCGGAATATTGCAACCGGATATCTATCATGGTGGACGGTCAGATAAAAGCACTTGATACACCTGCCCGTCTGAAACAACAATTCAGTGCGGAAACGATGGATGACGTTTTTCAGAAATTAGCCCGCGGTGCGGTGCGCAAAGCAGATTGATTATGAGACAGTTTATAGCTTTTATAAAGAAAGAGTTTTATCATATTTTCCGTGACCGGCGAACCATGCTGATTTTGTTGGGGATGCCTGTCGTGCAAATTATTCTATTCGGTTTTGCTATCAGCACGGAAGTGAAGAATGTTCGGTTGGCGGTGCTCGATCCTTCTAATGATGTGGTAACGCGAAAAATAATTGATCGTTTGGATGCCAGTGAGTATTTCACCGTTACTGCACGTTTTCATTCGCCCCAGGAAATGGAAGCTGCTTTCCTAAAGAATGAAGTTGATATGGCGATTGTCTTTAGCGAACGGTTTGCGGATGATCTCTATACGGGTGATGCTCGTGTACAGCTGATAGTAGATGCAACAGATCCCAATATGTCGACTTCGCAAGTTAATTATGCGACAGGAATCGTTTCTATGGTAGGCCAGGAGATGATTCCCCCGAATATGTCGGCTGCCCGCCTGACTCCTGATATCAAATTGCTCTACAACCCGCAGATGAAGAGTGCTTATAACTTTGTTCCGGGAGTGATGGGCTTGATCCTGATGCTGATTTGCGCCATGATGACCTCGATTTCCATTGTTCGTGAGAAAGAAACAGGCACGATGGAAGTATTATTGGTTTCACCTGTGAAGCCGCTATTTATTATTTTGGCAAAGGCTGTACCTTATTTTGTGCTGTCGTTCGTCAATCTGATAACGATCCTTTTGCTTTCGGTCTTTGTGTTGGATGTTCCGGTGGTAGGAAGTTTGTTCTGGTTAATCACGGTATCTTTGCTGTTTATCTTCGTATCGTTGGCATTGGGCTTATTGATTTCATCAGTCACACGTACACAGGTTGCGGCCATGCTGGTTTCCGGATTGATGCTGATGATGCCCACAATGCTTTTATCGGGCATGATTTTCCCTATAGAGAGTATGCCGGTGATACTTCAATGGATCTCGGATATACTTCCGGCACGTTGGTATATACAGGCTGTGCGTAAACTGATGATTGAAGGAGTACCAGTTGCATTGGTGTATAAAGAGATTGGTATCTTGTTATTGATGGCGACGGTACTTATTACGATCAGTATCAAGAAATTTAAGTATAGATTGGAATAATATGTCGATATGCCAATTGGCTGTATGAATACTATACAGTGTGCTAATGGGCAGATTGATAAATGGAAGAATTATTTATGATAAAGTTCCTGATAGAAAAAGAGTTTAAACAATTGCTTCGCAATTCGTTTCTTCCGAAATTGATTCTTGTATTTCCATGCATGATTATGCTGCTGATGCCTTGGGCGGTAAATCTGGAAATCAAGAATATACAGCTGAATATTGTGGATAATGACCATTCGGCTATTTCACAACGTTTAGTCAATAAGATTGCCGCCTCTACCTATTTCCGTCTGGTGGAAGTGCCGGCTTCGTATGAAGAAGGCCTACGGAATATTGAAATTGGAACGGCGGATATTGTGATGGAAATTCCGCGGCATCTGGAACGGGATTGGATGAATGGAGAAGATACCCACATACTGATAGCAGCCAATGCTGTGAATGGGACAAAAGGAGGGCTGGGGAGTTCTTATCTATCTTCTATTATTAATGATTATGCAGCCGAGCTGCGTTCGGAATATCCTGCAACTGCTACAGTCTCCGGTGCTTTCCCTTCGATAGGCATTGATACACAGGGGTTGTTTAATCCGAATCTGAACTATAAACTCTATATGATTCCGGCATTGATGGTCATGTTATTAACTTTGATTTGTGGTTTCTTGCCTGCATTGAATATAGTTAGCGAGAAGGAAGTAGGAACGATTGAGCAAATCAATGTGACGCCGGTTCCGAAGTTTATCTTTATTTTGGCAAAGCTCTTGCCTTACTGGTTGATTGGTTTTGTGGTGCTGACTGTATGTTTCATATTAGCCTGGTTAATTTATGGCATAGTGCCGGTCGGTCATTTTCTATTGATTTACTTTTTCGCAGTTCTTTTCGTTCTGGTAATGTCCGGTTTCGGACTTGTTATTTCCAACTACTCGGCAACGATGCAACAGTCTATGTTTGTTATGTGGTTCTGTTTGTTGGTTGTAATTTTGATGAGTGGTTTGTTTACTCCCATTAGCAGTATGCCGGAATGGGCTCAACTAATTACTAGGCTCAATCCTTTGAGGTATTTTATGGAAGTGATGCGAATGGTGTATTTAAAGGGGAGTGGTTTCTTTGATTTACTGCCACAGTTTGGAGTATTGTTGTTTTTTGCAGTAGTGTTTAATAGTTGGGCAGTGATTAGTTATCGGAAGAATAACTAAGGATAATAATATAAAAACAGCTCGTTTCCTTTTCAGGGAAAGAGCTGTTTTATTACTTCTTATCACCGTTTCCGGTGAACAGCAAGTGGTTACCGTATTACTTTATTTCGATTTGCCGATTGGGCTTCTTCACTTCTTCTTCAGAGAGTTTCGGAAGTTCGATGTTTAAAACACCATGTTCTACGGATGCAGCAATTTTTTCTTTGTCCACATTGTCCGGTAGAATCATTGTTTGCTGGAACTTAGAGTATGAGAATTCGCGACGCAGATAGCGACCGTCTTTCTTTTCCTCCTTGTTTTCAGTCTTCTTCTCCATGCTGATAACGAGGTTGTTGTCTTCATCAATGCGAACATTGAAATCATCCTTCGTCATACCAGGAGCAGCCAATTCCACTTTGTACTCTTTTTCTGTTTCCAAAACATTAATTGCAGGTGCAGTAGCATTTGCTTTTACCATCCAATCGTTATCAAAGAAATCATTAAAGATACTTGGTAACCAACTTTGAGTTCTTCTAACAGGCATCATAATTTTAGTCTCCTATCTTTAAGTTAAACATTCAATTAATAAATTTAGAACTTCGGCATTTTCACTTCCGATGGTATCGGTTATCCCGCCTTCCATCGTCCGCTCTCGAACCGTTGTTCGCTTCTATAAATGCAAACCTTATGCCAAGAGATTTTAGAGACTAAAATTGTCTATTTGTCATTTTTATAATGTCATTTTTGCAATATAAATGACAAAATGTATCCTGTTTTTATTTATTTTATATAAGATAGATATTAATTTGATAACCTGTTTACTTCTTCTCGATCAGTTTGAACCTTATTCTTAGTGTTTGCCTTTCTTCGTCATAATCATAACTAATGATTTTGAAGGTACCCACTTCAGAAGTATGGGATACATGCAATCCGATGCAGGCGCAGGCATCATAATCTCCAATGCGGACAATGTGAAGAGTTTCGCTTGCATCGGCAGGTAGCTTACTTAAATCTACAATATCTTTGGCCTGTTCATGAGTCATAAACTCAACAGTCACAGGTAGGTTCTGACTGATTACCTCGTTCACTCTATCTTCAATAGACTGGATTTGTTCCGCTGTCGGACATGACGAAAGTATATAGTCACATTTGCTTTTTTTTCTTTCGATGTGGGCATTGCGAGAACGTGGGCAGCCAAAGGTTTTCACCATGGTGGCATTGAGTAAATGCTCTGCTGTATGCATAGGAGGGTATTCCTGCTTGTTGTGATCGTTGAGTTGAATTTGTTGTTCCATAAATTATTTCAATAACTTTTTATTTTTAATATCTTCTAATATGTTCATTTGTTGAATTGCTATTTGATTTAATTTGATGAGTCTATCCTTTTGTGCCAAACCTTCGTTTATGAAAACTGCATTTTAGTTTTCCATATTTGATAAGCAGATAAGTTCGTTGATTGAGGCATAATCGCGGATATTTCCTTTTAAATCAGGGTGTGTATCCCGCCATTCTAAGGCTGTCATTCCAAACATGGCTACATTAAGGACATCAGCTTCGCTGGCATAAATCATAGATGTTTGCTGTGAAGTGATTTCTTGAGGGATAAGATGTTGTTTGATTGCATCAGTATGAATATGGTAATTAATTTTAGATAATTCTCGCTTTGCCGACCAACCAAGTTGAGCTTGCTCTTGCTCTTTGAGACGTTGGAATTCTTTTACTATGTATAATTCAAATTCAACGGAAATCCAACTTGCAAATTTGAATGCAATGTCTTTGTGAGCAAAAGTGCCCCCATATCGTCCTGATTTGGATATAATTCCAATAGCACAGGTGGTTTCTATCCATTTTTGAGGGGAAAGAGTAAACGCATTTAGTCCTGCTTCTTTTTTAAACCCCTCGAATTCGAGGGGTTTAAAATGGGGGTTGTACAATATCTCCCATAATCCTAAATATTCAATGGTCATTCTATTACGTAGCCAGTTGGCAATAACAGCATTGGCATCTGTCGTCTTGTATTTAGCTATGTCGGTTAAGGAAATGTAATCTGTATCGTTGATTTTTAGGATAGTAACATCTGTTTTCTGAACTGTAATCTTTGCCATATTCTGATTTTTCAGTAAAGGTAGAGCTATATTTGGGAATAAAGAAACGTATATCACTTTTTATTCAGAATATGTTAAACTCACTTCCATGCATCGGAGGTATCTCGCTTATTCAATTATTATTTTCTCTCCCAAGAAATGAGGTTGTTTATCTATACCTAAATCTATAAACATTTTGATTCTTGCAAGTAATTCCCGGATGTTAGTTTTCAGTCCGGCATAAGCATTTACATTTGGGGCGTTGTACCCGATGGCGTCTATTCCATTTTTCTCTGCAAGATAGATCGCTCGTTCGTTATGGAAACGTTGGGAGATGATGGTCAGACGATTTTGTCCAAACACTTCTTTGGCACGTACAACAGAGTCGAGAGTCCGGAATCCGGCATAATCTAAATAAATGGATTTTTCAGGAATACCTTTTTGCATGAGTGCTTTCTTCATTTCTTCCGGTTCATTGTAATCCTCTTTACGGTTATCGCCGCTGATGAGGATATATTTAATTTTTCCGGCTTTATATAACTCCACTGTTGCAAGAATCCGATAATCGAAGTATAAATTGTTATTTCCACTTTTCAACTTGGGAGAAGTTCCGAGAAGTAATCCTACATTGTTGGAAGGGATGGTATTTACTTCCGTATATAGTTTGGAGACTGTGTGTTTCTTGATCGTCCTGTTACATACAACTATGCTGATTACACACAGGATAGCAATTATTAGAGTGGTATAAAGCAGTTTGCGTTTCATGTTTCGGATAATAATTGTGACTTCACAAAAATACCATTCTTTTTTAGGAAATCAAGCATATAGACATAAAAAAAGGAGCAACGCCTTGCTCCAACCTTTGTTAACCTTAAATCTAATACTATGAAAAACACAGTGCAAAGATACGGACTATCGTGAAATTAGCAAATAATCCAAGAAAAAACGTATGTTATATAACATTGATTAAGAAAAAGTACCTTCGCCTTAACGGTTATTCGATGTTTTGGGCGATAGACAAATGTGGATGCTCCATTCTTCTTTCTTCATCAACTTTTTTAATAATTACTATGAACTGATTTAACAGCTGAATTTATTCGAAAAAAGCAAAGCTACAAATAAATTTTAGCACATGCGATTTGCGTTATAAAGATTCAAAAAATAGAAAAATCGAACTATATATTTTAATATATAGTTTATTATTTATATATTTATAATAATACCGGTAAGTGTTCAAGGGGGGGCTTTTTTAGGTAGGTGTAACCGATTGTCATATAGTGAGTTATATGCCTTTGGAGAGTGTTCCACTATGCGTTCGGCAAAAAGGCGCTTTTTATTCCCTAAATGGAGGCTCTAAACCCATGCGGCAGAGCCTCCGTTTGATACATTCAGAGGCTTCGTTTCAGGCAAATGAAGCCTCTAACTTTTGCTTCCCCAAAGAAAGGTTATTAATATGCAAACGTATATGACTATTTAGAACCGAAACCAACTGAAAAGAACCGATGAATTTAGAAGCTCCCAGCGTATCGCGTATTTTTGCTGGAAACCTGAAAACAATAACAAATATGTAGAAAAAATCTCTCGCGTCTGACATTTATCTGCACATTATGGCATGGAAATGCACAAAAAATGCCCGTACAAAGTATGGTGCATCGCTTTTCTTTTTATCTTTGCATGAAATATAATATTACTAATACTTAATATAAACATGGATAAAAGAAGATGGGGCCAATGGATATTATTGGCTGTTGTTTGCTTGAGTTTCTCGATAGGAGAAAGCTATGCGCAGAAAAATGATTTTGCTAATCTACGTCGTTATTCAAAAGAAAATGCTGCACTTCCACAAGCGACAAAGAAAGACAAACGGGTTATTTTTATGGGAAATTCCATTACGGAAGGATGGGTAAGGACTCATCCGGATTTTTTCAAATCAAATGGTTACATTGGCCGTGGAATCAGTGGGCAGACTTCCTATCAATTCTTGTTACGGTTCCGGGAAGATGTGATTAATCTTTCTCCTGCTTTAGTGGTGATTAATGCCGGAACAAATGATGTCGCTGAAAATACACAAGCGTATAATGAAGATTATACATTCGGAAACATTGTTTCTATGGCGGAACTGGCAAAAGCAAATAAAATAAAAGTAATTTTGACTTCCGTATTGCCTGCTGCTGCATTTAAGTGGAGAATGGAAATAAAAGATGTTCCGCAGAAAATTAAATCTTTAAATGACCGGATAGAGGCTTATGCAAAAGCAAATAAAATTCCGTTTGTTAATTATTACAAGGCAATGGTGGTTGACGAAAATCAGGCCTTGAATCCTCAATATACTAAAGATGGAGTTCATCCAACGAGCGAAGGGTATGATATTATGGAACCGTTGATTAAAAATGCCATAGAGAAGGCTCTTTGATTTATCATCGCTTGAAGTAGGAATAATCCAACTATAAGAAATGGGAGGATTGCATGAATAGATTCAGTCGTAATGAACGATCAGTCTATATCTGCAATCCTCCTTAATTTATGCTTTAGAGAGTGGTACATTATGTCTTTTCAATTTTATATTTTTCATTGAAGGTGACGTATAGACATAAAAAAAGGAGCAACGCCTTGCTCCAACCTTTGTTAACCTTAAATCTAATACTATGAAAAACACAGTGCAAAGATACGGGATTCCGGTAACTTTGCAAATTATCAGCCCTTAATTGGTGTTTTTATAACACTAATTAATAGACTAAATGCGAAGTTACAGGTTTGTTAAGAGTTTCAGCCCTTAACAATCAGGCTATAATAGGTGAACAATGGGGAAATTTTATCCCCATTTCTCTTTCATCAAGTCCTCCAGTTTCAATAATTCGTCACGATATTGTGCGGCTTCGATAAATTCAAGTTTCTTGGCTGCTTCCTGCATCAGTTTGCGGGTACGCTCGATACTCTTTTCCATCTGCGCTTTACTCATATACTGCACTATCGGATCTGCTGCGATATTCGGAGTAGAAGGTTCTACATAAGCATGTCTTTCTTTCAACAGCTCATCTGCCTCTTTTGCATTACCGAATACAGACAAGTTTCTGGCCTTTTTAATCTGTTGCGGGGTAATTCCGTTTGCCTCATTGTATGCCAACTGCTTTTCGCGGCGACGGTTCGTTTCATCAATCGTCAGTTTCATACTATCCGTCATCTTATCAGCATACATGATTACCTTACCGTTCACATTACGCGCGGCACGTCCCGCAGTTTGTGTCAACGAACGGTGGGAGCGGAGGAATCCTTCTTTGTCTGCATCGAGAATAGCGACGAGAGACACTTCCGGAAGGTCGAGACCCTCACGAAGCAGGTTGACCCCGATAAGTACGTCATAAACTCCTTGACGGAGATCATCCATAATCTTCACACGTTCCAGTGTGTCGACATCACTATGGATATAGGTACATCTCACATTATTATTAAGAAGATATTCTGCCAGTTCTTCTGCCATTCGTTTGGTTAGTGTAGTGACGAGTACGCGTTCTTCCTTTTCAATACGGAGCTGGATTTCTTCCATTAAATCGTCAATCTGATTGAGACTCGGACGCACTTCGATGATAGGATCGAGCAGACCGGTAGGACGAATCACCTGTTCCACGACGATTCCTTCCGACTGAATCAATTCATAATCCGCCGGTGTAGCACTGACGTAGATTACTTGTTTTGCCATCTCCTGAAACTCTTCAAATTTCAACGGACGGTTGTCCATAGCGGCAGGCAATCGAAAACCATATTCCACAAGATTGATTTTTCGCGCACGGTCTCCTCCGTACATTGCACGGATTTGGGGTACGCTTACGTGGCTTTCGTCGATAACGATCAGGAAATCATCCGGAAAGAAATCGAGCAAACAATAGGGGCGGGTACCGGCAGCACGGCCGTCGAAATAACGGGAATAATTCTCAATTCCGGAACAATGTCCCAATTCCCGAATCATTTCCATATCGTAAGTTACTCGCTCATACAATCGTTTGGCCTCGTATTCCTTGCCGATAGATTCGAAGAAAGCTACTTGCTTGGTCAAATCATCCTCTATTTCATGAATAGCACGGAGAGTAGCCTCTTTGGTAGTCATGAACAGGTTGGCCGGATAAATCTTATAGGCGTCAAATGGTGCGATAGTGACTCCTGTGATAGGGTCTACCTCTTCGATACCGTCAATTTCATCCCCCCAGAAGGTGACGCGGAGCAGGTTGTCGGTATAAGCCAGATAAATATCCACCGTGTCGCCCTTGACTCGGAAATTGCCACGGTTCAAGTCGATATCATTGCGGACATACAAACTGTCTACCAAACGACGTAGAAACACATTGCGGTCCATCATCCGTCCCCGTTCTATTTCGATGACATTTTTGTAGAAGTCCGAAGGATTTCCCATACCGTAGATACAAGATACGGAAGAAACCACTACCACGTCTTTTCTTCCGGAGAGTAGGGCGGAAGTGGCAGAGAGCCGGAGCTTGTCGATTTCGTCATTGATGGCGAGATCTTTCTCTATATATGTATCACTGTTCGGCAGATAAGCTTCCGGCTGGTAATAATCATAGTAAGAAACGTAATATTCTACCGCATTGTTTGGGAAAAAACCTTTAAACTCACTGTAGAGCTGGGCAGCCAGTGTTTTGTTATGGCTCAAAATCAAGGTGGGTTTATTGATATTGGCGATCACATTGGCAATGGTAAATGTTTTTCCCGACCCGGTCACTCCCAATAAAGTCTGTGCGGGAACTCCCTGAAGGACCCCTTCAGTAAGTTGTGCTATAGCTTCCGGCTGATCTCCGGTAGGTTTATAAGCTGATGTTAGTTCATAATTCATAGTTAAATCCTAAAAAGTGGAGCAATATTCGGTAAAATAATCGAGATAACAAATCATTTTTCCAAATAAATCCTTTACTTTGCAACATATTAATATCAAAAAACAGATTCATACAACTAGTAATACCAGAAACACATGATTTGGAATGAGAGCATTGAGTGTATGGACCGCGAAAGTCTTCGCAAGATTCAAAGCATACGACTCAAGAAAATTGTAGATTACGTTTATCACAACACGCCTTTCTATCGAAAGAAGATGCAGGAAATGGGGATTACTCCCGATGACATCAATAGTATTGATGATATTGTAAAACTGCCGTTTACCACGAAACATGATTTAAGAGATAATTATCCGTTCGGACTTTGTGCCGTGCCGATGAGCCAAATTGTACGTATTCATGCTTCTTCCGGAACAACCGGAAAACCGACGGTTGTCGGATATACCCGTAAGGACTTGTCTACATGGGCGGAATGTATATCGCGTGCTTTTACCGCTTATGGAGCGGGGCGTTCTGATATTTTTCAGGTATCTTATGGATACGGACTGTTCACGGGCGGATTGGGAGCACATGCAGGAGCCGAAAATATCGGTGCTTCTGTTATTCCGATGTCCAGTGGTAACACGGAAAAACAGATAACCTTGATGCATGATTTCGGATCGACAGTGCTTTGTTGTACTCCTTCCTATGCGCTTTATCTGGCAGATGCAATCAAAGATTCCGGTTTGCCGCGTGAAGAATTCCAACTGAAAGTCGGTGCTTTCGGTGCAGAACCCTGGACGGAAAATATGCGTCATGAGATAGAAGAAAAGCTGGGAATCAAAGCATACGATATTTATGGATTGAGTGAGATTGCCGGACCGGGTGTCGGGTACGAGTGCGAATGTCAGCACGGGACTCACTTGAATGAAGACCATTACTTCCCGGAAATCATCGACCCGAATACATTGCAACCGGTGGAATCCGGTCAAACGGGCGAACTGGTATTTACTCATTTAACCAAAGAGGGTATGCCGTTGCTTCGTTACCGTACGCGTGATTTGACGGCCTTGCATCATGATAAATGTTCCTGTGGCCGTACATTGGTACGTATGGATCGTATTTTGGGACGTAGTGATGATATGTTGATTATCCGCGGTGTGAATGTATTCCCGACGCAGATTGAATCAGTCATTCTTGAAATGGAAGAGTTTGAACCGCATTATTTGTTGATAGTAGGTCGTGAAAACAATACCGATACAATGGAACTCCAGGTTGAAGTACGTCCGGAATTCTATTCGGATGAGATCAACAAAATGCTGGCTTTGAAGAAGAAACTGGGAGGACGTTTGCAAAGCGTACTCGGACTGGGAGTCAACGTGAAACTGGTAGAGCCTCGCAGCATTGAACGCAGCGTAGGTAAAGCGAAACGTGTAATTGATAACAGAAAAATGTAAATAAGTATTAGGTATTAAGTATTAAGTATTGACCATGCGGGTGATCTTGGAACTACGGTAATACTTGTTACCTAATACCTAATGCTTGTTACCTAATACTTAATACTTATTACTTAATACTTTAATAAATATGGTAGCAAAACAACTTTCTATTTTTTTGGAAAATAAGTCAGGCCGTTTGACGGAAGTGACTGAAGTGCTGGCGAAAGAAAATATCAATCTTTCTGCCTTGTGCATTGCCGAAAATGCTGATTTTGGTATTTTGCGTGGAATTGTATCCGATCCGGATAGAGCATACAAAGCTTTAAAAGATAATCATTTTGCAGTGAATGTGACTGATGTAGTAGGTATAAGCTGTCCCAATATACCAGGTGCTTTGGCAAAAGTGCTGGGATATTTATCAGAAGAGGGCGTATTTATTGAATATATGTATTCGTTTGCCAATAATCATATTGCAAACGTAGTGATTCGCCCCAGCAACCTGGATAAGTGTATCGAGGTATTGAAAGAAAAGAAAGTCGATCTATTGGCTGCAAGTGACTTGTATAAGCTGTAAATATAACAGTGAGCAATGAATAATGAACGGTAAACAGTTGTGTTATCCAATTCAAGGACAACGCAATTGCTTACCGTTTTTACTATAAATATAGTGACGCTATCCGGTGAAGATAGCGACGGTATATGCCAACGATACCGTCACTATCCCGAACACATACCGTCACTATTGTGATTCGTTTATAATCTGCTGTTTATAGTTTGTCGTTTGTAATTCGACGTCATTTTCTCTCCTTTTGTCGATGTTTAACGCCTTTTATGTATTAAAAAACACAGATTAATTGCTAAATTCCCAGCGAATAAGTAACTTTGCGCATTATTTTTAAATAGGATGAAGAAAAATATCATTATAACTTTGCTTGCAGCGGCTACTCTTACATCATGTGGGGAGTATAATAAATTGCTGAAAAGCACCGATTACGAATACAAGTACGAAGCCGCCAAAAACTATTTTGCGAAGGGACAGTATAATCGTTCAGCTACGTTGCTGAATGAGTTGATAACCATTCTGAAAGGAACCGATAAAGCGGAAGAATCTTTGTATATGTTGGGAATGAGCTACTATAATCAGAAAGATTATCAGACAGCAGCCCAGACATTTATTACCTATTTCAATACATATCCTCGTGGTACTTTTACCGAATTGGCACGTTTCCATGCAGGTAAGGCTTTATTTCTGGATACTCCGGAACCACGTTTGGATCAGTCAAGTACTTATCAGGCTATCCAGCAATTGCAGATGTTCATGGAGTATTTCCCGAACAGCACAAAGAAGCAGGAAGCACAGGATATGATTTTTGCTTTACAGGATAAACTGGTTTTGAAAGAGCTTTATTCAGCAAGGTTATATTATAATCTGGGTAATTATTTAGGCAATAACTATGAGTCTTGTGTAATCACAGCTCAAAATGCATTGAAGGATTATCCTTATACTGATTATCGTGAAGAACTTTCCATTTTGGTTCTGCGTGCAAGACACGAAATGGCTATCTATAGCGTTGAAGACAAGAAGATGGATCGTTACCGCGAAACGATTGATGAATATTACGCTTTTAAGAATGAATTTCCTGAAAGTAAATATTTGAAAGAAGCCGAGAAGATATTCAATGAATCACAAAAAGTAATTAAAGACTAAATTTAAATAGATTTATGGACTACAAAAAAACGAATGCTCCTGCTACAACAGTAACCCGTGACATGATGGAACTCTGTGCTGATACAGGTAATGTTTACGAAACTGTTGCCATTATTGGCAAGCGTGCTAATCAGATCAGTGTAGAAATCAAAAACGATCTTTCAAAGAAATTGGCAGAGTTTGCCTCTTACAATGACAACTTGGAAGAAGTGTTTGAAAATAGAGAGCAAATCGAAATTTCTCGTTATTATGAGAAATTGCCGAAACCGGACTTGATTGCTACGCAAGAATACATCGAAGGGAAAATATATTATAGAAATCCGGCTAAGGAGAAAGAAAAACTTCAGTAATTTATTTTCTGACGAAGAATTTGATAGTCAAGTAGTAAGTGGGATGATTATCCCTACTCCTTATTGCTTGGCTATTATTGTTTAACTCAACTACTATTTAGAATACTTATGATTCAACGAATTCAAACTGTTTATTTATTGATTGTTGCAGGATTGCTGATTACAGCTATGTGTATGCCAATAGGTTACTTCATTGATACAATGGGCGAACATCCTTTTAAGGCATTAGGATTGGAAATAAACGATGCTTTTCAGTCTACATGGGGTTTATTCGGGATTCTGATGCTTAGTACTATCGTTGCCGTGGCTACCATTTTTTTATATAAGAACCGTATGTTGCAGATTCGCATGACGATTTTCAATAGCTTGTTGTTGGTTGGTTATTACATTGCTGCCCTTGCTTTTTATTTTGCGTTGAAGAATGATGCAAATATGTTCCGGATAGGCTGGGCATTGTGTTTACCACTTATTTCCATCATTCTGAATATATTGGCTGTTCGTGCTATTGGACGCGATGAGGTGATGGTAAAGGCTGCGGATAGATTGAGATAAGACTTTTCCCTATATCTGGGTAATTCGTTAATATGATTAATGAAAAGCATCGCTTTATAAGAGTTAAAGCGGTGCTTTTTGCTCTCTAAAGCTATGCTTTAGCATCCCTAAAACGGTGCATTTACTGAATATCCCTGTTTTAAAGATACAAATAAGGCAACTAATTCATTGCGAGTTAGTTGCCTTATTTATTTAAAGAGTATCCCTAAAGCGATGCTTTGTAGATATTCAAGCTCCTTCTCTCGGAAGGGAGGAGGGAGAGGATTTTATTTCTTCAAGTCAAATAGGTACGTGAGCTTTATGGTAATTGTTCCATGCGCTGCACGGGCGAAATAGTCTTTCTTTGTGGTGCTGTAAAAGTCGGACAGCGCAAAATAGTAACGGCCTTCAACGATGAAGCTGCCGGCTTTCTTTGTTCGGAGTTCTACACCGCCGCCACCGGCAATACCGTAGTCGAATTTATTCTGAATCTTAACTCCGTATACGGCTTTCTGTGTATTGGATAAGGTGTTCATATCAATACCTTTTATTGTTTCCGATTCGCTTATCAGAAAGCTGATTTGAGGACCTGCATGAACAAAGAATTGTAATCCTCTGTCTCGTCCGAAAGCAAGATGGGCTAGAAAAGGAATATCAATATAGGTCATTTTGCGGGTATAAGTTTTGCTCGGATCCTTCGAGGTGACTTCATATCCGTTATCGTCCAATGATACCGTTTCAAACAATTGGTCCCAACCCCTTTGTGATACATTCAATTCGACTTGTGCACCGCAAATCATGGCAAAATACTTCTCGGATATATAACGTGCCGTCAAGCCTCCGGTAATTCCCATCAAGCTATTTTGCTTGATGCTGGGAGTGAAAGAAACACTGTTTAAGTTGACACCTCCATTAACACCTACTGATAAATTGCTGCGTGCTTCTCCAATCTGGGCAGTGGCAGGAAGAGCAAATCCCGTAAGTAGGAGTGTTGCGATCAAAAATGGTTTTATCTTTATCATTTTCGTATTATTCGAAGTCAAGTTTTACTAATTCAAAATTCTTAGTGAAACGTATGAAGAACACTTTTTTATTAATAAATCCTCCCCAGTTGTTCACGCGCTGGAATTTGAATCCTGTCTGGATTGGCGTCAGGTTCATCTTAGGCAGATTGTTTTCCAATTCCGAGCCATAGAGCGATAATCCCTTCAAGAAGAAGAAACCGGTGTCGAAGCCAAGCATTGCGTAATTGGGGTATTTGCTTGCCAAATCTTTACTATACCATTTATGATAAGCGTTGGTGAATTGCACGGCTGCCGGGAACAATGTATTCGTATAGAATGAAGAGTAGAAATATACATCCAACTCAAAGAAATTTTCCAGATGATCTCTGGTGTAAGTCTGCCATTCCGGGTAGCCGAACAGGTGAATTTTTTCTGCAGGATTCTCTCTGACTAACAACGTCAGTTGAGGAAGTACCTTAATCAGTAAAACATTACTGCCCGATGTCGGGATAAAAATGTTTTCTTTATCACTGCGAAGTGTTGCTTTCAATGTTTCTTTAGTTGCGCTTTCGCTGACGGTTCTCATAGGAATTCCTTTGCTCTTCAACTCTTGTTTCAAGCCGCTGATAAATTCCGCTTTCTCCTTGTCAGCACTCGACGGTTCGATGAAAATAACGTTCGCATTAGGGAATTGGCGGGTGAAATGCTCATAAACCTCTGAATATAAATAAGATTGAGGCGTATTAATCTGATAAATAGCAGGATTTTTGAATACCTCTTCTCCTTTTTGAGAGAAAGGGATCACCAGGCGTATATCGTTTTTCTCCGCGAAGTCTGACAATGGTTTTATTTGATTCTGATGCATCGGACCGATGATGATATTCATACTCTTCATCTCGTTTTTGGCAAGAATCGTATTTAATGTAGAAATGTCTTTTCCACTGTCATATACATATAAATCAAGAGAAACGCCCGTACGTTTCAGACTGTCTACTGCCATCAGGAAACCTTCGTAATATTCCACCATGCGTTTGTCTTCCTGGAAAGGCAACAACAAGGCAGCCTTAATGGTAGACAGCTTTTGGGGAGTCTCCTTATTTTTGCGGAAAAGCTCGCTATTGCTGGGAGGAACAGCGTATGGATCTTCCTTCTGTGTAGGTTGTACGGTGGTTGCTGCCGGGTAGGGGATGCAAAGGAATTGTCCCTTTTTCATGCCCTTTTTCAGTTCCGGGTTAGCGTCAATCAACTCCTGCTCGCTGATTCCGTATTCACGGCTCACGCTGAATATAGTCTCTTTGCGCTTTACCTTATGCATATCTTTGCATCTCGGAACAACAGGACCTTGAATAGTCGATTGTTCAGTAGGCGTTTGAACTACGGCGTCAGTTTGTTCTTCTTTTTTCTGCGGAATCAGAATAACTTGTCCGATACGGAAATTCTCGGCACTCAAACCTGGGTTTGCTTCACAGATATCTTTGGCGGACACATTATACATCGTTGTCAGTTTGTACAATGTTTCTCCGGCTTGGATCGTATGGAATGTTTCTCCCTTCTGGCTTTCTTTCCCAGTAGGGATTTTGATGGTCTGTCCAGCATAGATTTTTTCGTCACAACCAGGATTCAGACGTATGATGTCTGACGTAGTGACATTATACATCTTGGAAATGGAGTATAAACTTTGTCCTTTTTCGATGGTATGCAAGAAATAAGATTGGTTTTCCTGTGCATAACTGATAGCGTATGAAACGCTTATAAAAAGCAGAAATAAGAATATTCGGTTTATCGGTTTCATCAAATTATAACTATTGGTTCTTGAAATCAAGGAACAAAGGTACAAATAATGCCCTATATCTTCATAAGATTTGAGTTAAGAAAATAATATTGTGCTTTTTTAGGAGCATATTTCGGGCGGAAACATTAATTTTGCAACATTTATGGAAGGATATGAATATGCAGGAAACAGAATATATTAATGTGTACGGTGCGCGCGTGCACAATTTGAAGGACATTGATGCCGAGATTCCCCGTAACAGCTTGACTGTTATCACCGGATTGAGCGGTAGTGGAAAATCTTCTTTAGCCTTCGATACGATTTTTGCCGAAGGACAGCGCCGCTATATCGAAACTTTTTCAGCCTATGCCCGCAATTTCCTGGGCAATCTGGAACGTCCGGATGTCGATAAAATAACAGGCTTGAGCCCGGTTATCTCCATTGAACAGAAAACAACGAATAAAAATCCCCGTTCTACCGTAGGAACAACTACCGAGATCTACGATTATCTCCGTTTGTTGTACGCCCGTGCGGGAATCGCTTATTCGTATCTGTCGGGGGAAGAAATGGTGAAATACACCGAAGAACAGATTCTGGATTTGATTCTGAAAGATTATAAAGGAAAGAAAATATATTTGCTGGCGCCATTGGTGCGTTCACGTAAAGGACATTATAGAGAACTTTTTGAACAGATACGTAAAAAAGGATATTTATATGTACGAGTAGACGGAGAAGTGCGTGAAATCACGCATGGTATGAAGCTCGACCGTTATAAGAACCACGATGTAGAAGTGGTTATCGATAAATTAGTGGTTGCAGAGAAAGACGACCGGCGTCTGAAACAGAGTGTGGCAACTGCCATGCGTCAGGGAGACGGGCTGATGATGATTTTGGATGCCCAGTCCGAAAGTATCCGGCATTATAGTAAGCGACTCATGTGTCCTGTCACCGGGTTGTCTTATCGTGAGCCTGCTCCGCATAACTTCTCATTCAATTCACCGCAAGGCGCATGTCCGAAGTGTAAAGGGTTGGGAGTAGTCAATCAGATTGACGTGGACAAAGTGATTCCCGATCGTGAACTTTCCATTTACGAAGGTGCGATAGCTCCTTTGGGAAAATATAAGAATGCGATGATTTTCTGGCAAATCGGTGCTTTGCTTGAGAAGTACGATGTAACGTTGAAAACACCGGTTAAGGAGTTGCCGGACGATGCGATTGATGAAGTGTTGTATGGCTCTGACGAACGGATTAAAATCAAGAGTTCGCTGATCGGCACTTCATCCGATTACTTTGTTACCTATGAAGGAGTGGTGAAGTATATTCAGATGTTGCAGGAGAAAGATGCTTCTGCGACAGCGCAGAAGTGGGCTGAACAATTTGCCAAAACAACGGTTTGTCCTGAATGTAAAGGGGCTCGCCTGAATAAGGAAGCTCTGCATTTCCGCATCCACGATAAGAATATTAATGAATTGGCAAACATGGACATCAACGAGTTGTATGACTGGTTGATGAAGGTAGATGAGTTCCTTTCCGATAAGCAGAAGAAAATATCAGTGGAGATTCTGAAAGAGATTCGTACACGTTTGAAGTTCCTGCTGGATGTCGGTTTGGATTATCTGGCGTTGAACCGTAGTTCTGTCAGCCTTTCCGGTGGTGAGAGCCAGCGTATCCGTTTGGCTACACAAATTGGTTCTCAATTGGTGAATGTGCTTTATATTCTCGACGAGCCGAGTATCGGTCTGCATCAGCGTGATAATTTACGTCTTATCAACTCCTTGAAAGAACTCCGTGACATGGGAAACTCCGTGATTGTGGTGGAACATGATAAGGATATGATGCTGGCTGCCGACTATGTCATCGATATGGGACCGAAAGCCGGACGTCTCGGTGGAGAGGTTGTTTTTGCAGGAACTCCCCAGGAGATGCTGAAGACCGATACGATGACTTCGCAATACCTGAATGGAAAGATGAAGATAGAAATCCCCGCCAAGCGTAGAAAAGGAAACGGGAAATCTATCTGGCTGAAAGGAGCGAAAGGGAATAACCTGAAGAATGTTGATGTAGAGTTTCCGTTAGGTAAACTAATTTGCGTGACAGGTGTATCGGGAAGCGGAAAATCTACTTTGATTAATGAAACTCTGCAGCCGATTCTATCGCAGAAGTTCTACCGTTCTTTGCAGGATCCTTTAGAATACGATTCGATTGAAGGATTGGAAAACATCGATAAGGTAGTGAATGTCGATCAATCACCTTTGGGACGTACGCCACGTTCCAATCCAGCTACCTATACTGGTGTGTTTTCTGATATTCGTAATCTGTTTGTAGGGCTTCCGGAAGCTAAGATTCGCGGTTACAAGCCGGGACGTTTCTCCTTTAATGTTTCAGGCGGACGTTGTGAAGCCTGTACAGGAAATGGTTATAAGACAATTGAAATGAATTTCCTTCCTGACGTATATGTGCCTTGTGAGGTATGTCACGGCAAACGTTATAACCGGGAAACACTGGAAGTACGTTTCAAGGGAAAATCGATTGCCGATGTATTGGACATGACAATCAACCGTGCCGTAGAATTCTTTGAAAACGTTCCGCAAATCTTGAATAAGATAAAAGTATTGCAGGATGTCGGACTCGGATATATAAAGTTGGGACAATCTTCTACCACACTTTCCGGTGGAGAAAGCCAGCGTGTGAAACTGGCAACGGAACTGTCGAAAAGGGATACAGGCAAGACCCTTTACATCCTTGATGAACCGACTACCGGACTTCATTTTGAAGATATCCGCGTACTGATGGGAGTACTGAATAAGCTTGTGGATAAAGGGAATACGGTTATCGTCATCGAACACAATCTGGATGTGATTAAAATGGCGGATTATATTATCGATATGGGCCCTGAAGGTGGTAAGGGCGGGGGAGAACTCCTTAGTTACGGAACACCGGAAGAGGTTGCGAAGAGCCCTAAGGGATATACACCTAAGTTTCTTCGCGAAGAGCTGGGGCTCTAATTTGAAGCATAGAGTGAGGGCGTTCCCCCAATAAAGTCAACTATCTCTAATCATATTAATTAAGGCGCGGATTACATGGTTTTTATTTAATTAGAGCCGTGTAATCCGTGCCTTAATAAAAGTCATAGAGGACTTTGTCTCCCACTAATTCTTTATTTATCAGATATAGAAAGTATAAATACAACGAAAATGAAAATCAATAAAACAAATGCCGCACGGCTGTTAGATAAGGCTAAGATAGCCTATGAACTGATTCCCTACGAAGTGGATGAAAACGACTTAAGTGCTGTTCATGTAGCAGCAGATTTAGGAGAAAACATTGAGCAAGTGTTTAAGACTCTTGTCCTGCATGGCGATAAAAGCGGATATTTTGTCTGTATCATTCCGGGAGAACATGAAGTTGACTTGAAACTGGCAGCTAAAGCATCGGGTAATAAGAAGTGCGATTTGATTCCCGTAAAAGAACTTCTGCCACTTACCGGATATATCCGGGGAGGTTGTTCGCCTATCGGCATGAAGAAACATTTTCCTACTTATATCCATGAAACCAGCCGGGAGTTTCCGTATATTTATGTAAGTGCCGGGGTACGGGGACTTCAGATAAAAATAGCTCCGGAAGATTTGATTCGTGAATCCAGAGCAGAAATTTGTCGTTTATTTGAGGAGTAGTTTAACAAATCATTGTGCAAAAACTCAAGAAAAAGTATATATTTGCAAGAAATATTTATTTAAATCAATCATTTATTAATTCTAAAAACTTATATCTATGTTCAGTAAACACCCTAAAGGTCTGATTGCTGCAGCTTTAGCTAATATGGGAGAGCGTTTTGGCTTCTATATTATGATGGCGATTTTGACATTGTTTATTTCAGCGAAATTTGGATTGTCCGAGACAACTACCGGATACATTTATTCCGCGTTCTATGCTTCCATTTATATTTTAGCTTTGGCGGGAGGTGTTATTGCTGATAAGACGAAAAATTTCAAAGGCACTATTTTAGTAGGGCTGATATTAATGGCTATCGGTTATTTGATTATTGCCATTCCTACTCCGACCCCTGTTCCTAGTATGGCTCTTTACTTGGGATTAACCTGTTTCGGACTTTTGGTGATTGCTTTTGGTAATGGTTTATTTAAAGGAAATCTGCAGGCTTTGGTAGGCCAGATGTACGATGACCCTAAATATTCAAACCTACGTGATGCCGGTTTCCAGATATTTTATATGTTTATCAATATTGGAGCTGTTTTTGCACCGTTTATTGCTATTGGTGTGCGCAACTGGTGGCTGAAGGTGAACAACTTTGATTATGATGCCACTTTACCTGAATTGTGCCATCAATATTTAGAAAAAGGAAATGATATGGCTCCACAAGCAATGGAGAATCTGACAACTTTGGCTAAGAGTGCTGTTCTTGACGGAACTCCTGTAACAGATATGGGTGTGTTTGTTAATAACTACCTTGATGTGTTTAACCGTGGTTTTCAGTATGCTTTTATGGCTGCTATTGGTGCTATGCTTGTTTCGCTGATTATTTATATGGCAAATAAGAAACGCTTCCCGGATCCTGCGACTAAACTGGAAACCAGTAAAGGTACTGCGACTGTGAATAAGGAAGAAATCCAAATGAGCGCTACTGAAATCAAACAACGTATCTATGCTTTGTTTGCAGTATTCGGTGTTGTTATTTTCTTCTGGTTATCTTTCCACCAGAATGGTTATTCTTTGACTTATTTTGCCCGTGACTATGTGGATTTGAGTGTTATTAATATCGACTTAGGTTTTACGCAGATCAAGGGAGCTGAAATATTCCAGAGCGTTAATCCGTTCTTCGTTGTATTCCTGACTCCATTTATCATGTGGATGTTCGGCTCAATGAAAAAGAATGGTAAAGAACCTTCTACCCCGATGAAGATTGCCATCGGTATGGGTATTGCCGCATTAGCGTATGTATTCTTGATGGTATTCTCCTTTACATTGCCTTCGAAAGAGGTGTTGGGTACTATGAGTGCTGCTGAAATAAATGCTATTCGTGTGACTCCGTGGATTATGATCGGTCTGTATTTCATCCTTACAGTTGCCGAATTGTTCATTTCTCCTCTGGGATTATCGTTTGTATCTAAGGTGGCTCCTCCTCATTTGCAGGGATTAATGCAAGGTTGCTGGTTAGCTGCAACAGCTGTGGGTAATTCACTGCTGTTTATCGGTGGTATTCTTTATACCACTGTTCCTATCTGGGCTTGCTGGTTAGTATTTGTAGGCGCAACAGGTGCTTCTATGATTGTAATGCTTTCAATGGTAAAATGGCTGGAACGCGTAGCGAAATAGAATCCCGTCATTGACTAAATAACAAAATGCCCCGGAACATTCACGATACTTGTTCCGGGGCATTTTGGTTTATTAAATATCCAATCCCATAATATAATCATTCATATAATACCCATTGCCAATCGGGAAATCACCTTCCCGTAACTTTCTCATTCCCATGTATTCGTAAAACTGCAAGGCTTTATTGTTACGATTTACGTTGAGCTCCATCAAACAAGATCCCGGGTGTATCTCCTTGATACACTTGATTGCTTCCTTGAATAAAAAACTGCCGCAATGCGTACCCTGAAAACGGGGGAGGACATATATCTTCTGAAGATGGAATACATCCTTTTCCTGTTGTTGAATGGAAACGTATCCGCATGGTTCATTCTCTTTATAAGCAATGGAGTACACATGTCCCTCTTCCTCCATTTGTTTGCGCACATTGGAAGGTGCATACATCCAGTCCATCATATAATCCAGTTGTTCGGGAGATAAAATTTCCTTGTAGGTGGCGGGGAATACCTCCTTTGCCATCTTATGAATAAGCTCGCAATCGGCTACCGTTGCTTTTCGAATTGTAAACATACGTATTTTCTATTTCTTGGTTTAACGGGCACAAATATAGCCATTATTTCTTTTTATAATAAGGTGGAGAGTCTCTAATGTTTTAATTATTATTAATTTATAGTACTTTGTAATGCAAGGTACTAAAGTAATGCATATATTTGTGCATCTAAAAGAAGTGAATAATGAAAGTAGACAATGTAAAATCACAGATGAGGAAAGGCATGCTTGAATATTGTATCATGCTTTTGTTGCACAAGGAGCCCGCTTATGCTTCTGATATTATTCAGAAATTGAAAGAAGCCCAACTGATTGTAGTGGAAGGCACCTTGTATCCATTGCTTACCCGTCTGAAAAATGATGACCTGTTAAGTTATGAGTGGGTAGAATCTACCCAGGGACCTCCCCGCAAATACTATAAACTCACTGAACAAGGAGAAGTCTTTTTGGGAGAGCTGGAAATTTCCTGGAAAGAACTTAACGATACAGTGAATCATATAGCCAATAGATAATCCGAAAAAGAAGAAATAAAAATGAAAAAGACATTGACCATAAATTTAGGAGGAATTGTCTATCATATAGATGACGATGCCTACCGACTGTTAGATAATTATCTGTCTAATTTGAAGCATTACTTTCGTAAACAGGAGGGTGCGGAAGAGATCGTAAACGATATTGAGATGCGTATTGCCGAACTGTTTGCCGAGAAAGTAACTGAAGGGAAACAGGTCATCACAGTTTCGGATGTAGAAGAAATCATCGCCCGCGTCGGTAAACCGGAAGACTTTGGAATTGCTGATGAGGATATGGACTCACAGAAAAGAACGGAACAAACATCGTCCGCTAATCAAGGCAGTACGCAAACCGCTGCTCAACGCCGCTGGTTCCGTGATCCGGATAATAAATTGTTGGGAGGCGTAGCGGCAGGGTTGGCAGCTTACTTCGGTTGGGATATCACATTAGTGCGTATATTGATGATTATCCTGGTATTTGTACCTTATTGCCCGATGATTATACTTTATATTATCGGATGGATCGTTATTCCGGAAGCCCGTACTGCCGCGGAAAAATTGAGTATGCGTGGAGAAGCAGTGACCATTGAGAATATTGGCAAAACAGTGACAGACGGTTTCGAACGTGTAGCGGACGGAGTTAACAACTATATGAACTCCGGCAAACCTCGTACCTTTCTTCAAAAGATAGGCGATGTATTTGTTTCCATTGCTGCTGTTCTCTTTAAAATATTTCTGGTAGCTCTTGTCATTCTCTGCTGCCCTGTCTTGTTCGTACTGGCCGTTGTACTGGTAGCACTAGTGTTTGCAGCAATTGCCGTGGCAGTTAGCGGAGGAGCACTGCTTTACGAGATGCTGCCTGCCATCGACTGGATGCCGGTTGCTTCCGTATCTCCAATGATGACACTGCTAGGTACGATTGCCGGAGTTGCCCTCATCGGTATTCCATTAGGAGCTTTCTTGTATACTATCTTGCGGCAATTATTCCATTGGTCACCGATGGGAACAGGCTTGAAATGGTCGCTATTGATTCTATGGATATTGGGTGCAGTCATAATGATTATTAATCTTTCAGCTCTTGGCTGGCAACTGCCTTTGTATGGCTTGCACTGCTCTTAACGAAGTCTCATTCTATTAAAAAAGGATAATATTTATTCCTTTATAAGTAAATGTACCCCGATAGTGTGTCCGGGGTACATTTTTTGTTTACTCTAATTCATCGTAAATCGAGAAATTTTTAGTAAGTTTGTAAATACGTATTCAGGAAATAAAAATGGGTGAACATATATGTTTTAGGAGAAACGAACGTTTAGCGACAGTCAACCCTTATTGGAGAGGAAATCCGATGGTGCGCGGGCGTTTTTTTAATCGGCAGCATCGCTTCCGTCCGGGGATGGGGAGTGTACTGAAATGGCGTCTTTCGCCCAATCCCCAACGCAAAGAGAAGAAAACGGTGAAATGGGATCCAAAAGTTTGTTATCTCCGTTCATTGGATGCGGTGGTGGGAGATTCCCTGATATGGCTCGGACATAATTCTTTCTTTCTCCAGTTAGCAGGTAAACGAATCATGTTCGATCCTGTGTTCGGCAGTATTCCTTTTGTGAAGAGACAGAGCGAGTTTCCCGCTAATCCTGACATATTTACAGGGGTTGATTATCTACTTGTCAGCCATGACCATTTCGATCATTTGGATAAACAGAGTATAGCCCGTTTACTGAAGAATAACCCGCAAATGAAACTCTTTTGCGGCTTGGGAACCGGTGAGCTGATTCAGGGATGGTTTCCCGAAATGAAAGTGATTGAAGCCGGATGGTATCAACAAATGGAAGATGAGGGGTTGAAGATTACTTTTCTACCGGCACAACACTGGAGCAAACGTTCCGTACGTGATGGTGGCCAGCGACTGTGGGGAGCTTTCATGCTGCAAGGAAATGGAATTTCTCTTTATTATAGCGGTGATACAGGTTATTCCAGTCACTTCCGTGAGATTCCCGATCTGTTCGGAGCACCGGATTATGCTTTGTTAGGCATCGGGGCATACAAACCTCGCTGGTTTATGCGTCCCAATCATATATCGCCTTACGAATCATTGACTGCCGCCGAGGAAATGCATGCTGGGCTTACCATTCCCATGCATTATGGCACATTCGATTTGTCTGACGAGCCTTTGCATGATCCCCCGAAAGTCTTCGCAACAGAGGCTAAGAAACGGAAGATTCCGGTGAAGATTCCCTATTTGGGAGAGATTGTGAAATTGAATAAACAGAAATAATTAGATAAGTGCCTGCCATGAATTAATCGTTATTTTTCTAGGTACGGATTTCACGGTTTTTAGTGTTGTTATTGTTGCAAAGTAACCGTGTTAATCTGTGTAATCCGTGCCTAAATTATTATATAAACTAATTATGAATACATATTTACGAATAAAGAGATGAAGAAATTAGAAGTAAAAGATTTGAAAGAAAACTTTTTCGAAGCGATCGGAAAAGAGTGGATGCTGGTTACAGCCGGAACAAAAGAGAAGTTTAACACGATGACAGCAAGTTGGGGTGGCATCGGCTGGTTGTGGAATAAACCGGTTGCTTTCGTTTTTATCCGTCCCGAACGGTATACATACGAGTTTGTAGAGAAGAACGATTACCTGACACTTTCTTTCTTAGGAGAAGAAAATAAGAAAATTCACGCTGTTTGTGGCTCCAAGTCGGGACGTAATATAGATAAAGTAAAAGAAACCGGATTGAAACCTTTATTTACAGAAAAAGGAAATGTCCTGTTCGAGCAGGCACGTTTGAGTCTGGAATGTAAGAAACTTTATGCTGACACTATCAAACCGGAATGTTTTCTGGATAAAGAATCAATAGAAAAGTGGTACGGTGGTGCTCATGGAGGTTTCCATAAGATGTATATTGTAGAAATTGAAAATATTTATTCGGAGTAAATTTAGCGAACTTTTTTATAATTTTAGCCGATTTTGATGAATGCAATGGAGAAGCCCCTGAACTCAAAAGATTGAGAACAGGGGCTTCTTTTAGTTTACTATGTTTATTCTACTATGTAATTAACGTAAAATTTTATTTAGACGGAGCTTTCTTCACCCATTTGTCCAACCATTCAAAGAATGTGCGTTGCCATAGAACCCCATTCTGTGGCTTCAATACCCAGTGGTTTTCATCCGGATAAATCAGCAGCTCTGCAGGAACACCACGCATCACGGCAGCATCAAAAGCAGCCATAGCCTGATTAGCCAGGATACGGTAGTCTTTTTCTCCATGGATACAGAGAATAGGAGTATCCCATTTCTCTACGAACAGGTGAGGAGAGTTGGCAAACGTACGCTGTGCCACCGGATTCTGTTTTTCCCAGTATGCGCCTCCCATATCCCAGTTGGCAAACCATTTTTCTTCAGTTTCCAGATATTGCATTTCCATGTTGAAGATACCATCATGAGCAATGAACGCTTTGAACCGTTTGTCGTGATGTCCGGCCAACCAATATACGGAGAATCCTCCGAAGCTGGCACCTACGCATCCCAGACGATCTTTGTCCACATACGGCTCTTTTGCCATTTCATCGATAGCAGTGAAGTAATCCTTCATACACTGGCCACCGTAATCGCCACTGATTTGTTCATTCCATTCCACACCGAATCCCGGCAAACCGCGACGGTTCGGAGCAACGATGATATAATCATTAGCTGCCATAATCTGGAAGTTCCAGCGATAAGACCAGAACTGGCTTACCGGACTCTGCGGACCTCCTTCGCAGAACAGTAAAGTCGGATATTTCTTGTTCGGATCAAACTGTGGAGGATAAATCACCCATGTCAACATCTGTTTACCATCTGTTGTTTTCATCCAGCGACCTTCCACTTTACCCATTTCCAACTGGTCATAGATTTGTTTGTTCTCCTGTGTCAGTTGAGTGGTAGAACCATCCAGTGCCACAGAGTAAATCTCATCACCCATACTCATTGAATGACGTTTCGCAATCAGCTTATCTCCGAAAAGAGCTACCCCTTCGTAATCATACATTCCTGAAGTAATAGCCTTTACCGAATCATTTGCCAGGTCAAGCGCATAAATTTGTGATTCTCCATGCCATACACCTGTGAAATAGATCACTTTAGCATCTGCTCCCCAGACAAAAGCATCCACATTCGATTCGAATGCCTTACTCACAAAACGCTTCTCGCCAGTTTCTAGGTTCATGATGAACAGACGGTTCAAATCCGCTTCGTATCCGTCACGTTCCATGCTCTGCCAGGCAATATACTTGCCGTCCGGTGAGTATTGCGGGTTGGTATCGTATCCTTTGTTCTCTTCAGTAATATTTTCTGTTTTCTTGGTGTTCAGGTCATACACATAAATATCCGAGTTGGTAGAAATCGCATATTCCAGTCCTGTCTTTTTACGGCAAGTGTAAGCCACTTTGTCCGAAGTCATATTCCAGGCAAGTTGCTCAATGCCACCCCAAGGCTTCATCGGACTTTCATACGGTTCGTCGTTCAGAATATCCACGATATTGGAAATGCCGTTACCATCAAAGTCGGCAACAAAAGGATGCGGAGCGGTCGTCACCCATTCATCCCAATGTTTGTACATCAGGTCGGTAACGATGATACCGGTAGCTTTCGGCAGGTCCGGATACTTATCAGCAGTGCTTTCTTTCGTCTTTACTTGTGAAATAAACAGCAGTTTTTTGCCATCCGGTGAGATGGAATATCCTTCAATATCTCCGTCGTAGTTGGTCAGCTGCTTGCGCCCGCTACCATCCGGATTCATTTCATAAAGCTGGCTGCTTCCGTTGTCATTACTTAAGAATGCAAGTTTGGTGCCTCCTTTAATCCAAGTCACCTCATTTTCCTGATACGGGGTACGAGTGATTTGTTGGTTTTCGCTTCCGTCTGCGTTCATCACGAAAACTTCGCGGTTACTCTTGTTTTCCGGTACGCTGTAATACGCTACCGTATACGCAATTTTCTTTCCGTCGGGCGATACGGCGAATCCGCCGATACGTCCCATAGCCCAAAGTGCTTCGGGAGTCATGCGCTTCCCTTCGATCTTAATATCCGATTTCTCGATAAGCACCTGATCTGTCTTGCCTGCGTCTTTGGTTCCTCCGCAGGCAGCTAACAACATTGCCGCCGACATCATAATTAAATTAGCTTGTCTCATATATTTTATAAAATGTTTATTTTCTTGCGAAGATAGTGAAAAAAGGATTTAAATCTTCTTTTTCTGCCAGTTTCCTTTCTTCATATACCAGTAGCAGAACATCAGCGTGAAAATACCATATACGCATTCCGTTGTCCAGGCAAATGCGACGTCCATCCGCAGGTACATGATGAAATATGCAGAGTATGTGACGTAGATAGCCAATACACAAAGTTCCATAGCCAGTGCAGTCCGCGTATTCCCTGTACCTGATACCGATTGGAAATAAACATTGGCAGGCACCAGCACCAGATAGGCAGAACACAATACCCATAGTGAAGGCACGGATGCTGCTCTCAAATCCGGCATATCTGTATAAATACGTAGGATCAGATCCGGAAATAGACAGAAGAATATCAGAATTGGCAATACAAATATATATCCAATGCGAATGTGCTGCCTGATAGTACCCCGTACACAATCCTGTTCACCTGCACCGATCAGATTGCTGACCAATGAACCACAGGTGGATGCAAATGCCATTGCAATCATAAACGGGATTCCCGACACGTTTCGGATAATGTTCGCGATTGCCAAAGAGCGCTCTCCCAAATGTTCCACAAATAGAAAGAACATAAACCAGGTAGACAAAGAAACAAAGTTCTGAATCATTGTCCACACAGAAACATTCAGTATTCGTTTCAGTGTTTTCCCTTGGAACTTAGGCAGTATATTCAATGCATACTTCCTGCAGTCAATCCGCTTCCAGGTATAGATGATAAAGAAAATCACCGATACCATTTCAGCCAGCGAAGAGCCGATAGCAGCACCGGCAATTCCCAATTGCGGGAAACCGAATTTACCGAAAATCAGGATATAATTGAATACCACATTCGAAAGTACCATCACAATAGAGTTCAAAGTCAGCGTCTTGGTTTGTGTCGTACCTACAAAGAAGGCGCGGAACATGACCATGATAAAAGAGAAGAAGAACCCGTACACACGCCAGTGAATATAACTCTCGGCTGCATCGTAAATGTGAGGAGACGAAATGATATTCTTGAGGATATATGGTGAGAATACGATGGAGAACGTGAATAAAATCACTGCCATGGCAAGCAGGAAATATATGCCCTGATAAAAAATGGGTCCGATTTCCTTGTAGTTTCTTTCTCCATTGCGACGCGCAATTAATATCTGGGCACCGATGCTGAAACCGAATGCCATCATGAAAATGGCAAGGTAATATACACCTGCAATGGCGGAAGCACCTAATTCGATTTCTCCGACACGTCCCAGAAAAGCAGTGTCCGTCATACCAATCATCTGTTCCATAATCAGACTGATTAGGATAGGGTAGGAGATTGTCCAGATTTGTTTATAAGAATATTTAGTTTTCATCTTATTTTATTTTTTAGAGAAAGAAAGCCGGGCAACCAAAATAGGATGTCCGGCTTTCTTAGAATATGATTCAGGAATTACTCCTTATTTTTTATTCTGTCTTTGCTGCTGCAATTGCTCTTGTTGCTTTTGCATCGCCTCCAGGCGAGCAGCAAATCCGGTCTTTTTCATTTGTTTCGGGTCTTTCTTTTTCGCTTCAAGAATAGCCAACAATTTAGTTTCGTCAGTCGTTCTACGAAGCAGAATCATAGTACCCACACTAATCAGCGTTGACACGAAGTAGTAATAGTTCAAACCTGACGGATAATCGTTCAAGACGAACAAGAACATAATCGGCATCAGATACATCATCCATTTCATAGCCGCCATTTGTGGCTGCGCTCCGGTATCCTGCATAGACATTGTGTACTTTGTGTTCAAGATGTTTGTCAACGTCATCAGCAAGCAGAACAAGCTAAGGTGATTGCCAAGGAACGGGATATGGAACGGGAATGTGATGATAGCGTCATAAGTAGAAAGGTCGTCCGCCCACAAGAAACTCTGTTGACGCAGTTCGATAGCACTCGGCACGAACATAAACAAAGCCATCAGGATAGGGAACTGCAATAACATCGGCAGACAGCCACCCATCGGGCTTACCCCGTATTGGCTGTAAAGGCTCATCACCTCCTGCTGTTTCTTCATTGCATCTTCCTGCTTGGGATATTTCTTGTTGATTTCATCAATTTTCGGTTTCAATACACGCATCTTGGCAGAAGACATGTACGTTTTCCAGGTAGCCGGATAAACCAGCACTTTCACCATAATAGTCAGAATCAACAGAACGATACCCATGCTCAATCCCCAGCCGGACAACCAGTCGAATACGTTGATCGTGATAAACTGGTTAATCCAGCGAATCAGCGGCCAACCCAGGTAAACCAGTCGGTGAAGCTCCCATTTCTCGTCACGTCCTTTATCCAGCGCTTTCAGCGTCTTGAAGTGGTTCGGACCGAAGTAGAAGTACATCTCTGTCGGTTCTTTGCCTGACGGATCAAAGAAAGTATTCATTTCAGCAGAATAATCTTTGATATATCCGCTTCCCTGTTGTTCCATTTTTGACTTAACGGAAACCTTGTCGAAATCCTGTTCAGCGATAAATACAGACGAGAAGAACTGATTCTTGAAAGCTACCCAATCAATGCGTCCCGGCAAATCCTGACTGTCATCTTTGGCAGCAGACAAGTTGTCTACATTGTCACCTGTTACTTTATAAGTCAGTTCCGACAGACGATTCTCATAAGTGAATCCTTTTTCCAGTTGGCGGGCACGTTGTGACCAGTCGATGTCCACATACTTAGTACTAGCCAACTTGTCTTCCATGCCTGTCGCTTTGATTTCAAAGTTCATCAGGTAGCTATCCGGTTTCAGCGTATAGATGAAATCGATATAGCTTGCGCTATCCGCAGCCAGGCGCATTGTAACACTACTGTCCGTCTTGTTCACAGCTTCAAAGAAATAATCTTTGGTCTGGATGGCTCCTGCCTTGTTGTAAAAGTTGAAGTTCATCGAAGCATCGTCACCGTCGAACAACATGACCGGCGTCTTTTTGTCTTGTGCCATATAATCTTTCAGCATGGCTGAATAGACACGTCCGCCTTTGGTTGTGAAAGTGATTTCCGCTACATTATTCTGGATGCTGATTTTAGAGTCGGTTCCATGCAAGGCATTGAAAAACAAAGCAGAAGAATCGGCAGCCGATGCCACCTCTTTTTGACTGTTAGCCAGTGCAGCTTCCGTTTTAGCCTTCAACGCTTCCTCCTGCTGCTGTACCATGGCAATAGAATCGTAGTATTTCTTTTGCGCAGCTATCTGTTCCTCGCTTGGACGGCTCAAAAAACTGAATCCTACCAATAATATACCTATCAGAACGAGACCTGTGATGGTGTTTTTATCCATTCTTATTTTAATTACAAATTATATAAATTACAAACTACCGGTTGTTTACCACGTATCGTTAGCCGTTCACCGTTGCTTTTTCGTTTTCGATGGCAGCTTTCACAAATGCAACGAACAACGGATGAGGGTTCAGTACCGTACTACCATATTCCGGATGGAACTGTGTGCCGACAAACCATTTCAAAGTTGGGATCTCAACGATTTCTACCAGATCCGATTCCGGGTTGATACCTACACATTTCATGCCGGCAGCTTCATATCGGTCTTTATAATCATTGTTGAACTCATAGCGATGGCGGTGACGTTCCTGAATATGTTCCTGTCCGTAAGCCTGATATGCTTTCGAACCTTTCTGCAATACACATTCGTAAGCACCCAGACGCATCGTACCACCCATATTGGTGATTGCTTTCTGCTCTTCCATGATATCAATCACGTTGTGCGGAGTCTTTTCATCCATTTCACGTGAGTTGGCATCTGCGTATCCTAGTACGTTGCGGGCAAACTCAATAGCAATACATTGCATACCCAGACAAATACCGAAAGTCGGAATGTCATGTGTACGTGTATATTTGATAGCGACAAACTTGCCGTCGATACCCCGTTGACCGAATCCCGGACCAATCATTACGCCCGCCATACCTTTCAAAGCTTCAGCTACATTCTCATCTGTCAGTTTCTCGCTGTTTACGAAATGAACTTCCACTTTGCGGTCATTGTAAGTACCCGCTTGCGATAAAGCTTCACGGATAGATTTGTAAGCATCCTGCAAATCGTATTTTCCAACCAGTGCAATATTGATCGGTTCTTTAGTCTCTGCAGCGTGACGACGTTCCAGGAATTTACGCCATGGGCCGAGTCCCGGAGTTTCTCCTACCGGCAGTCCCATCTTTTCGAGGATAGTGCTGTCCAGCCCTTGCGCTTGCATCAGGATAGGTACTTCGTAGATTGTTTCCGCGTCGATAGACTGCACGACGGCTTTATCGTCTACATTACAGAATTGTGCCACTTTCTTACGCAATCCGTCACTTAGCGGATGCTCGGCACGCAGTACCAGTACATCCGGCTGAATACCCACACTTTGGAGTTCCTTTACAGAATGTTGCGTTGGTTTTGTTTTCAATTCTCCGGCAGCAGCAAGATAAGGAACATAGGTCAAGTGTACGCAAAGAGCGTTCTTACCGAGTTCCCATTTCAACTGACGGATACTTTCGAGGTAGGGGAGTGATTCGATGTCACCTACCGTACCACCGATTTCAGTAATCACAAAATCAAACTTGTATTTATTACCAAGCAGTTTTACATTCCGTTTGATCTCGTCTGTGATGTGAGGAATCACCTGGATCGTTTTACCCAGATAATCTCCACGACGTTCCTTGTCAATGACGCTCTTGTAGATACGTCCCGTAGTAATGTTGTTCGCCTTTGTCGTTTGTATACCCAGGAATCGCTCATAGTGTCCCAAGTCGAGGTCGGCTTCGTGTCCGTCTACGGTTACATAGCACTCTCCGTGCTCATAAGGATTCAATGTTCCCGGGTCGATGTTGATATACGGGTCAAACTTCTGGATGGTTACATTATAACCTCTTGCTTGCAGCAACTTACCGATGGATGATGAGATGATCCCTTTTCCTAAAGAAGAGGCAACACCACCGGTGACGAAAATATACTTTGTTTCTCCCACAGCTATAACTGTTTTAATAATTGTTTACTTAGTAGTATTCTTACGAACTTAAAAACCGCAAAATTATAAAAAAAAGAGGAAGATTACAGTCTTTCGTCTCCACAATTTTATTAAAAAATGCAATTTTAAAAGAATCCTATGATTTCTGAACAAAATAATGTAGCTTTGCACTCTAAACCATAGACAAATATGATGAGAATTACTACTTTATGTTCAGCGTTTATTCTGTCAATCTTATCGTTATCGCTTTTTGCACAGGAATCTGTCGATCCCTCTCCACTTCCGACTGACTCTCTGCAGCCTGCTCCTGAAGCGATTAAACCTGCCAAAACGGTTAAATCTTCAACAGTTGTGGCAAAAGCCAGAGTCGTGAAAGCAGATACGCTTTCGGCGGAGCTTCAGAAATATTTGATGCTCAAACTGAATATGTCGGGGCCGACTCCGAAACTGGATACCGTTTCTTATTTATATAATAAGTATGTCGCGCAATTAGATTATTTGAACGATCTGTCTGTGCCGCCACGTTATATTCCGTCTGATCCCGATTATTTTCGTCTGTTCACACCATTGGCATATTATTATGCTCCGATGGCACAATATTCGAAATTGGAATGGAAGCCTATGCAATGGGACACCACTCCTCAACTGACAGCGGAACTTCTGCCTTATGATACCCTGGCATTTACCAAAACCCAGCGTGCCGAGAAAATAGTGAACAGTGCATTGATGGATCTTTATTTGGAACGTCCGAACTTGGTTGTCACTACAGAAGACCGCATCATGAGTCGTGATGTATTCCGTCACGATGTGAAGCCGAAAATATCTCCCAAAGCAAACGTTATTCATCTGTTTCAACCGGAAAATATGGATGATAATGTAGGGAAAGCCAATATGAAGATTAGTCGGCCGAACTGGTGGGTGACCGGAGGTAACGGATCGTTGCAGATTAGCCAGAACCACCTTTCGGATAACTGGTATAAGGGAGGTGAAAGTAACTTCTCCGGATTAGCCACTTTTCAGATTTTTGCCAACTATAATGACAATGAAAAGGTGCTGTTTGAGAACCAGCTGGAAGCTAAAGTAGGTATGACTTCCACTCCGTCAGATGAATATCATAAATATCTGTTCAATACAGACCAATTTCGTTTGTATAATAAATTAGGTTTGAGAGCTTTCAAGAATTGGTATTATACCATTTCGTCCGAGTTTAAGACACAGTTTTTCAATGGATATAAAGCTAACAGCGAAGAATTGGTTTCATCTTTCATGTCTCCGGCAGATTTGGCGGTCAGTGTCGGTATGGATTATAAATTGAGTAAGAAGAAATTTAATCTTTCTGTGTTTATGGCGCCGTTGACTTATAATTTGCGTTATATCGGTAATTCTGAAGTAGACGAGACAAAGTTTGGCTTAGACAAAGGAAAATGCTCTAAAAACGACTTTGGTTCCCAGTTGCAATCCACATTGAACTGGACCATCATCTCTGCAGTAACTTTAGAGTCTCGTCTCAATTATCTGACCAACTATCATTGGGCACGTGTAGAATGGGAAAATACATTCAACTTCGTATTGAACCGTTATCTTTCTACTAAGCTCTATATACATACCCGTTTTGACGACAGCTCGAAACCGACTGAAGGAGACAGCTTCTTCCAGTTGAAAGAATTGCTTAGCTTCGGTATCAATTATAAGTGGTAAGTAAATCAAAGAAATAGAAATCAGGCGCGGAAATTCCGCGCCTGATTTGTTTAGGGATGTTGTATAAAATATGGGTGGTAAAATAGAACCAATGTGATAGCGGATTCTTCACGTCCAAGATAGTCTTAACTGTATATTTCTATTTGTGTGTAAAAAAAGAAAGCGTTTTTTCTTGTTTACTATTTATAATTTTATCTATCTTTGTCACCGAATTCAATCCATTGCCTAAGGGGTATGGAAAAATGAGGGGTAAAAATACATGATCATTAAGAAAAATGACGATCGAAATCTTCTGCCAACAGATGTGATTGGCAGCAGCGTAGCGCGCTCAAAACGTTGGTTGGTGGCAATCGTACGTATTTGTCACGAGAAAAAAACGGGTGAGCGGCTTACGAAAATGGGGATCGAAAATTTCCTTCCAATTCAACAAGAAGTTCATCAATGGAGCGACCGCCGTAAAATTGTCGACCGGGTACTGCTTCCGATGATGATTTTCGTTCACGTTGATCTGCAAGAACAAAAAGAAGTCCTGACTTTATCTTCTATCAGCCGTTACATGGTATTACGTGGGGAGAGTACTCCGGCTGTTATTCCTGATCAACAAATGTTGCGATTTAAGTTTATGCTCGACTACTCGGATGAGACGATTAGCATGAGTACATCGCCATTGGCTCCGGGAGAGAAAATACGGGTAATCAAGGGACCATTGGCAGGATTGGAAGGGGAATTAGTACATGTGAATGGGAAATCGAAAGTTGCTGTTCGATTGACAATGTTAGGGTGTGCATGTGTAGATATACCGGCTGGGTGTGTAGAGCCGGTATCTGAAAATGGGGATTTACGTGATTGAGTAATCAATCTATTTTATAGGGGTATGGGGATTTTACTGCAAAAATGTAATGAAAGTCTGTAAAATAGCAGGCAGTCTATCTGACATCGGTAACCAAACAGTGGATATATTTATCGATGACCTCTCTCAAAAATAAAAATCCATAAAGTATTATGAATTATATCTTTACAAAAGATATAGTGTAGAAATGTATGTCCGTATCGAAAGATGAAGGGATTTTCTGTTGGGCTACACCAACATGGAAATCGTAGTCATAGTCCTTGTACTGATCGTAATCAATTAGATAAATCAAATTTCGAAATATTATTTTATTCATTTATACTATAATGGAAAAGACATTGAAGGGCATAGTGCAATATGCCCGCAAAAATTATTTCAGTTATTGGGTTATTTTAGGTATTGACACGGCAATTTCTGTGTTATGTTCGTTGGTCGCTTATGCGGTAATTCATTATATGGCGCATGTTCCAATGACCGACTGGATGCTTTGTAAGTTTGCTTGCATCTCTTTGTTAGCAAGTGTTGCGGGCTCTTTATTATTCCATACTTATCGTAATACAATTCGTTTTTCACAGGCGCGTGAACTTTGGCGTATCATGTGTGCCGTTTTATTTAAAATTACCTGTTTGGCCATTATTTCTTTTGGGCTTATATATGAGACCCAATTGCCATATAACTATAAAATATCCTATCTTCTATTTGATGGCTTATTGACTTTAGTGATCTTGACAACTTTCCGTGTATCATTGATAATCGTCTATGATTTTTTATTGGATTGGGTGAATAAAAAGAACACACGTATTCTTATTTATGGTACTAATGAAGAGAGTGTAGCCTTGAAGTTACGTCTTAGGGATAGTGCACATTATAAGGTAGCCGGTTTTTATGTATATGGTAAAAATAACAGCCGACGCCGATTGGCAGATCTTCCCGTTTATTACTTTGAAAATGAATCGGATGTTGATTATATCATGCGGAAGCGCGGAATTAAGGGGATTCTGTTTGCCCGTTATGAAGATACCCGTCTGGAAGAAAAACGACTTCTGGAATATTGTAAAAACAATGAACTTAAAACATTGATAGCTCCTACTATCAGTGAAGCGGATTCTGATGGAAACTTTCATCAGTGGGTACGTCCTATTAAGATTGAGGATTTGTTGGGCCGTGCCGAAATTAATATCAACCTTCGTCAGGTTGCAGAAGAATTCAGGGGAAAAGTGGTGTTGGTGACTGGTGCGGCTGGCAGTATTGGCAGTGAACTTTGCCGTCAATTGGTGCAGATGGGAATTCAGAAACTTATCATGTTCGACTCTGCAGAAACACCTTTGCATAATGTCCGTCTTGAGTTTGAGAAAAAATATCCAAATATAGATTTTGTTCCTGTGATCGGTGACGTGCGTGTGAAAGAGCGAGTACGTATGGTGTTTGATCTTTATCATCCTCAAATCGTCTTTCATGCCGCCGCTTATAAACATGTACCATTGATGGAAGAAAATCCTTGTGAGGCTGTACTTGTCAATGTGACCGGTTCTCGTCAGGTGGCTGACATGGCTGTGGAATATGGTGCTGAAAAAATGATTATGGTGTCTACGGATAAAGCTGTAAATCCTACTAATGTAATGGGTTGTTCCAAACGTTTGGCAGAAATCTATGTTCAAAGTCTGGGATGTGCTATCCGTGAAGGAAAAGTGGAAGGGCACACGAAATTCATCACTACTCGTTTTGGTAATGTGTTGGGTAGTAACGGTTCTGTTATTCCCCGTTTTAGAGAGCAGATAGAAAATGGTGGTCCTGTCACTGTTACTCATCCCGATATAATTCGTTTCTTCATGACCATTCCCGAAGCTTGTCGTCTGGTAATGGAGGCCGCCACAATGGGTGAGGGCAATGAAATTTTTGTCTTTGAGATGGGAAAAGCTGTGAAGATTGTTGATTTGGCGACTCGTATGATCGAATTGGCGGGGTATCGTCCGGATGAAGACATAAAAATAGAATTCACAGGATTACGTCCGGGTGAGAAGCTTTATGAAGAGGTATTGAGCGATAAAGAAAATACGATTCCGACAGAGAATAAGAAAATCATGATAGCCAAAGTTCGTCGGTATGAATATGCTGATATTCTTGATACTTATGCAGAATTTGAAAAGTTGTCGCGTGCGGTAAAGATTATGGATACCGTGCGGTTAATGAAGAAAATAGTTCCGGAGTTCAAATCAAAAAATTCTCCGCGGTTTGAAGTGTTGGATAAAGAATAATAAACTAGAAAATTTTATGAATAAACCATTTTACATGTATATGAGTGTACAAGGCATGGGACGCAATGTACTTGTTTGCTTGATTACAATACTTCTGTTTGTTTCTTGTCAGTCATACAAAAAGGTGCCTTACTTGCAGGATGCGGAAATTGTACAACAGACCGTTCAACATGAAAACTTGTATGATGCCAAGATAATGCCTAAAGACCTGCTTACTATTGTGGTATCATGTACCAGTCCCGAGTTGGCTGTTCCATTCAATTTGACTGTAGCGAGTCCTGGCAGTGTGGCTATCGGGAATACACAGTTGACAACTCAACCTGTCCTACAGCCCTATTTGGTGGATAATGAAGGAAAGATCAATTTTCCGGTATTAGGCGAATTAAAAGTGGGCGGTTTGACAAAGAAAGAGGCGGAACAATTAATTATAGAAAAGTTGAAACCTTATATCAAGGAGGCTCCGATAGTAACCGTCCGTATGGTTAATTACAAAATCTCCGTATTGGGTGAGGTTGCACGTCCTGGTACCTTTACCATCAATAATGAGAAGGTGAATCTGTTGGAAGCCTTGGCCATGGCGGGTGATATGACTGTCTGGGGGCTTCGTGACAATGTAAAACTGATTCGTGAAGGTGCTGACGGCAAACAGCAGATTATAACATTGGATCTTAACAGTGCGGAAACCATTCTTTCCCCTTATTATTGGTTGCAGCAGAATGATATTGTTTATGTGACTCCAAACAAGGCGAAAGCTCGTAACTCTGATATCGGTAACAGTACAAGCCTTTGGTTCTCAGCCACCTCTATCTTGGTGTCATTGGCAAGTTTATTAGTAACAATCTTCAAATAGTATTACTGTATGGTTGAGGAAAAGAAGGAAAAGAGTATGGAACAGCCTGAAGAACAGTTTAATATTCAGGAAATCCTTTTCCGTTGTCTGGTTCACTGGCCTTGGTTCGTGTTTTCAGTAATTGTATGTATTGCCTGTGCGTGGGGCTACCTGAGACTGACGACACCCGTTTATAATATTTCCGCCACAGTCTTGATTAAGGATGATAAGAAAGGTGGTGGTACAAGTGTGTCTTCCGAACTGGAAAGGATGGGTTTGGACGGTTTTGTCTCTTCATCCGGTAATGTTGATAATGAAATCGAAGTGCTCCGCTCGAAGTCTTTGTCAGGAGAGGTGGTAAACAATTTAGGACTGTTTGTTACCTATATAGATGAAGACGAGTTCCCGAAAAAGGAACTTTATCAGACCTCTCCCGTATTAGTGAGTCTTACTCCGCAGGAGGCAGACAAGCTTCCGGGCAGGATGGAAGTCGCCATGACTCTTCAACCGACAGGGGTGATGGATGTACAAATGAGAGTGGGTGATAAAGAATACCGGAGACAGTTTGAAAAATTACCTGCCGTATTCCCGACCGATGAGGGTACAGTCGCATTTTTTGCAAATAATGATACCTTGTCTGCTGTTCGTCCGGAAAGCGTGACGAAAGAACGTCATATTACGGCTTTCATTAACCGGCCTTTCTCTGTAGCAAAAGGATATGCCAATTCCTTGTCGATAGCCCCCACTTCGAAAACGACTTCTGTTGTTGTCATTTCATTGAAGAATACCAATCCCCGTCGTGGCAGGGATTTTATCAATAAGCTACTTGAGATGTACAACATCAATGCGAATAACGATAAGAATGAAGTGGCCCAGAAAACGGCAGAGTTTATAGATGAACGTATCGGTATTATTTCCAAGGAGTTGGGTAGTACTGAGCAAGATCTGGAAAATTTTAAACGTACAGCCGGTATTACGGATTTGAGCAGTGAGGCTCAGATCGCCTTGACTGGTAATGCGGAATATGAGAAGAAACGTGTGGAGAATCAGACCCAGATCAACCTTATTGTTGATTTGCAGAAATACCTTCAGGGTAATGAATATGAAGTGTTGCCTGCCAATGTGGGCTTGCAGGATGGTGGCTTGGTTGGAGCAATCTCGCGTTATAATGAGATGCTGATTGAACGTAACCGTCTGTTGCGTACTTCAACGGAAAGTAACCCGGCGATTGTCAACCTTAATACCAGTATCCGTGCCATGCGTAGCAATGTGCAGGCCACTTTGGATGCTACCTTGAAAGGATTACAGATTACGAAAGCCGATCTGGACCGTGAGGCGAGCCGTTATTCCCGCCGTATCAGTGACGCCCCGACCCAGGAGCGCCAGTTTGTAAGTATTGCCCGCCAGCAGGAAATCAAATCGGGACTGTATCTAATGCTGCTTCAGAAACGTGAGGAGAATGCTATCACTTTGGCAGCTACGGCCAATAATGCTCAGATAATTGATGCAGCGATTGCTGATGATAATCCCGTTTCCCCTAAAAGGATGATGGTCTACCTGGTTGCTTTGTTTTTGGGAATGGGAATTCCGGTAGGTATCATCTATCTGATAGGTTTGACCAAGTTCAAGATTGAAGGACGTGCCGATATCGAGAAATTGACTTCACTTCCGGTTGTAGGCGATATTCCATTGGCGGATGAGAAATCCGGTTCAATTGCGGTTTTTGAGAATCAGAACAACCTGATGAGTGAGACTTTTCGTAATGTTCGTACCAATCTTCAGTTTATGCTTGAAAGGGATAAGAACGTAATTTTAGTAACTTCTACTATCAGTGGTGAAGGTAAGTCTTTTATTTCTGCCAATTTAGCAGTTAGCCTTTCTTTGTTAGGGAAAACAGTAGTAATCGTTGGTCTTGACATTCGCAAACCCGGTCTGAACAAAGTGTTCAATATCCCAAAGAAAGAGCATGGTATTACTCAATTCCTGACTAACCCGAGTATGAACTTGATGGATTTGGTTCAACCTTCGGATATCAACAGGAATCTTTTTATTCTTCCGGGTGGAGCAGTTCCTCCCAATCCAACGGAATTATTGGCCCGTGACGGATTGGAGAAGGCTATTGAAACATTGAAGACTAACTTTGATTATGTGATTCTGGATACCGCCCCTGTGGGTATGGTAACCGATACTTTGCTGATAGGTCGTATTGCTGATTTATCAGTCTATGTATGCCGTGCTGATTATACCCGTAAGGCAGAGTTTATTTTGGTTAATGAGCTTTCTGAAAACAATAAGTTACCTAATCTCTGTATTGTTATTAACGGTTTGGATTTTCAGAAAAAGAAGTACGGCTATTACCATGGTTATGGTAAATACGGCAAGTATTATGGCTATGGCAAGCGTTACGGTTATGGCTATGGATACGGTAAAGAAAAATAGGATATGATTTCAACTAATTATCGATATAACAAATAAAAAGTAGAGTATTATGAGCATTTAGAATTTAGATGAACTTGGCAGAGTACCTTGAAAAGGGGCCTGTTAAGTAATGTTCAATCATTCAGAATCGAATACAATAACAATATAGATAAAATCAAATAGATATGATCAACGTTGGAATTATCGGATGTGGCTTCGTAGGGGGGGCCCTGAAGGATTGGTTGGAGCACAACAATCCAGAGTGTAAACTGTTCATCAGTGACCCTGCCAAAGGTTACAATGATGACCTTAGTAATATCGAAATTGCGTTCCTACAGATCCACGTGCGCACTGAAGACGATGGCACACAGGACCTCACACTCATGAAGGAACTCATTAGTAATCTCCCAGATGTTCCTGTCTTCGTACGTACCACTATTCTTCCTGGCACAAGCGAGCTGCTCACCAAAGAGACCGGCCATCGCGTACACTACATGCCAGAGTTCCTCACAGAGCGTACTCACATCGAGGACTTCAAGAAGCAGACCATGGTCTTTACAGGAGCCCTCGAACTCCTCACTAAGATCTTTGTCAGCAAGAAGTTCACCGTCATGACCCCACTTGAGGCTGAGCTTACCAAGTATATGCACAACGTGTTTGGAGCCTATAAGGTGACCTATTTTAATGCTTGCCGTGAGTATTGCGAGAAGATGGGAGCTGACTGGCGCACAGTTCACACGGGTTGCCTTCTCTCTGGTTACATCAATGACACCCACACCTACGTCCCAGGACCTGATGGAAAGTTTGGTTACGGCGGTAAGTGCTTCCCTAAGGATGTTAACGCCTTCACTAAGATGACCCAGGGCACCCCCCTCGGCATCCTCCTTGCCCCTCTCCACGAGCTTAACGTACACTTCCGTGGCGAAGAGGAGATTATCTAAACATCCCCATAAGCAGGCAAACGGCGTGATGCTGCGGATCGAATCCGTTGTCTGCTTCAATCTCATGTGAGTAGTTAACAAGTTATAATCAGTATAAATCAACTAAATAATAATATGAAATTATTACGTAAGATTAGCAACTGGTACTTCTCTCGAGGAGCACTCCCTTATTGGTACATCCTTTCCATAGACTGTATAGCAGTCTATGGAAAGGACTCTTCGTTTATTACCTTTAACACGGAGGTATAGAATTAGAACAATACTTTTGGCAAGTAACATTTGGTTTTGGAGTCTGTCTTGTTGTTTACATTATTACGTTCTTCGCCTTCCACACTTACCATGGCGTGATGTGCTACTCCAGTTTTGTCGATTTTCGTCGCGTAGCCTACAGAACAGCCACCGTAGGCATTGGTATCTGCCTTCTCCATCAGGTATAGGTTTATGTCAATCTCTCACCATACATGCTCATCCCTCGTTTCAGCCATTATGCTCTTCATCGTAGCTACGATAATTCCTATTCCGGTTTGCTTTACCCGGATTGGTACGGATTACTATCGAACCGAGGTCCAAGTGGTAGAACTTGTTCTTGTGCGCCTCAAGACTGAGCATAAAGGCACGCATACTGTCTCGGGCAGTCAGTTGCTCAAAGATTATGCATAACATTTGATTCCAACAAGTGAATGTTTTGATTTTCTTATTCCCTGAGTACTTCTCTACCAATCGGTCAAAGACACGTCGGGGAAGAAAATCTGTAAGTTGAGCGAAGATATATTTTTGCCTTGTTTCATTGTTTTTAGCTTTTGGGCAAGCTAAAACAACTTTTCAATTCAAATCGTTACGCTCGAAAAAGATATATAACTATGCGATTGTCAAAGATTTCAAAGAACGATGTTTATTTTAAAGTGCCCAAGTGAGATAATTTATAAGATACAGTAAAAAACAACCTATTATATTGGTGGTTAAAATTTGAGTTAGTATGAAAGTATTGCAATTATTTAATAAAATGAGACATCGATTTGAAACATATAAGGCTTTTAGGTCGCCAAGTAATTTTGAAAAATATCTGCGTAAAAAAGGTTGTGTAATAGGTAAAGATATTTTTTGGTGTAATATAAAATCTTTAGATATTGATTTAACAAGACCTCAACTGATTCAGATCGGTGATAAGTGTAAAATAAACAATGATGTAACTTTGATGACTCATGATGGGGCATCTAATGTGTTTAGACATTTATATCATGACTTCTTGCCAAGTAGCGGTCCAATAATTATTGGTGAGAATGTGTATATCGGAAGAAAAACCACGATTCTCAAGAATGTTACTATTGGAGACAATGTTATCATTGGATATGGCTCTTTGGTTACAAAAGACATTCCTTCAAATTGCGTGGCTGCTGGAGTGCCTGCTAAAGTTATTTGTAGTATTGATGAGTATTATAAAAGACGGAAAGTAGCGTCAAGGCAAGAAGCGCTTGTGTATGCTAAGCGTTTTCAATTAGTTACGGGAAGAAAACCAACAGTTTTTGATATGTATGAGGAATTTCCTTTTTATTTAGATGGAAATGCGGAAGACCCTGGTTTTAAGCTGCCAATAGCATATCAAACTAGAGGATTTTATGAAGAGTGGAAAAATAATCATAGAGCGCCATATCATAGCTTTGATGAATTTCTCAAAGATGCAGGTGTGGAATAATTATTAGTAAGGTAATATGAAATCAATATTGATTATAGCAAATTTTGCAAGCATTCACATTTATAATTATATAAAGAATACCATAGATTTTAAATCTTGCAAAGTTTCTGGTTTGACAATGTCTCCAATAAGTTCTATACCTTCCGAATATAATGCTTATTATCAAGAAAATGGTATAATGATAACGGAAGAAAATACTCAACCGAATGATACAAATAGGATTAAGATAAAAAAAATATATAAGCAACTTAAAACATTAGGTACATTTGATGTTTTACATATTCATTATGTCAAACATCTCTATGCTCCTGGTATATATTTGTTGAGGAATAATTATAAAAAGATAATTTTAACTTTTTGGGGATCGGATTTATATAGATCAACAATCATATCTAGAGTCTGCATATTACCAATTCTTAGGATAGCCGATAAGATAACATTTATTACGGCAACAATGAAAAATGATTTTTTCAAGAAATCAATTTTTCATCGAGGCTTACGAAATAGAATATGTGTGATGGACTATGGTAATATGCTTTTTCCATACATCGATTCTGCTGAGAAAAAAATAAAAGAAGACACATTGAGTTCTTATTCTACATTTAACCTTTCAAAAGAAAGACTCACTATTACAATAGGCTATGTTGGAAGACCTCAAATGCAGCAGAAAGAAGCAATTGAATCTATTCTCAAGAATATTAGTAGTACTATCATTGACGGAGTTCAAATAGTGATTCCTGCATACGGAATGAAAGAAGGTAGACTTCAGTACTTAAGGCATATACTTGATGAAAAATCAGTTCAGTATAGCATTATTCCTGATTTCTTAGGACCAGAAAAAGTTGCACTTCTACGTTCTTTGACAGATATCTTTGTACATCCACAAACGACTGATGCATTCTCATCTTCTATGCAAGAGTGTTTTTACGCCAATGCAGTAATTATTAATGGTTCTTGGCTGCATTATAAAGATATTGAAAATGCAGGAGCATATTTTTTAAGTTTCAATAGTTTTGACCATTTACCAGATTTATTATTGAATGTAATAGAAAGCATTGACCTTCACAAGCAAATGTCTGCGATTAACAAACAGGTCATGTTGGAAATGTGTTCATGGGATAGATGGCGTCAAGATTGGCGAAGCTTATATAATTAAGCAATTATAAAAATAATTATGAATATAGGTTTTTTAGATTTCATGTTCATCACAAATAATCCTAATGTTGCGAAAGCAGCAGAGGAGTGTGGTGTAAGGCGAGTGTGGGTCGATCTTGAAATGATTGGTAAAGAAGCACGTCAGCTAGGCATGAATACAGTCAAGAGTGGACATACTCTTCAGGATATTTCTGTAGTAAAGGAAATTCTTACGACCTCTGAACTTTTGGTCCGTGTCAATCCAATATACAAAGGTTCGGAAGCAGAAATCAACGAGGTGATTGAAAGAGGAGCAGATATAATAATGTTACCTTTTTTTCACACTCTTGAGGAAGTTGATACATTTCTTCGTATCGTGAATGGCAGATGCAAGACAACTCTGCTTTTCGAGTCGAAGGAGTCTATCGAACACCTTGATGAGATTATTGCTCTTGGTGGATTTGACGAAGCGCATATTGGTTTGAATGATCTCCATCTTTCGTACGGAATGACATTTATGTTTGAACCTCTTTCAAATGGAATGGTAGAGCAGATTTGCGCCAAGTTCAAGGAGGCAGGCATTCCTTATGGTTTCGGAGGTGTTGCAAAGATTGGCGAAGGTCTTCTGCCTGCCGAATGTGTGATAGCAGAACACTATCGTCTTGGCTCTACTCGTGCCATTCTTTCTCGTAGTTTTTGCGATAATCAGTATGTGGATTACAATAAATGGAGGTACGAGTTCCAGTTGGGTATCAATCAGATTAGATTATATGAAAGTCTCCTCCCAATGTTACCAGAAACATATTTTGTTGAAAATATTAAAAAGGTAAAAGAGGGTGTAAACAAAGTTATAAAAATTATCAATGCAAAGAGAAATGCAAATAAATAAAACAAAGATAGCAGAGCTCCGAAAGGAATATGGTGATGCTTTCTATCTGTTGGATAGTGGGCAGTTTAGAAACAACTTCATAGAGTTGAAAGATACTTTCCGCAAAATATATCCCAACTTCAATATTGCATATTCATACAAGACCAACTATACGCCAAAGTTCTGCAAGATTGTGAACGAGTTGGGTGGTTATGCTGAGGTGGTATCAGAGATGGAGCTTGAGATTGCACTCCGAGTGGGCGTGGAGTCTAAGCGCATCATTTGGAATGGTCCGATCAAGAATGCAAAGAAGCTGGAGGAGTTTCTGGTGGCTGGCGGTACCGACAATATCGACTCTGTGGAGGAGCTGGCGGTAGTGAAGGCGATTGCAGAGCGTCATCCGGACAAGGTGCTGAACCTTGGTATCCGTTGTAATTATGATGTACAGGATGGTGTGGTGAGCCGTTTCGGACTTGATGTGGATAGCGAGGACTTCCAGCAGGTATTGGAGTTCGTGATCACCACGAAGAATGTTCACTTCATCAACTTCCAGTGTCACTTTGCAAAGCGACAGATAGAATACTGGTCTGCTCGTGCAAAGGGTATGGTAGAGCTGATTGACCGCATTGGAATTATCCCTGAGCGTCTCGACGTCGGAGGCGGCTTGTTCGGCAAGATGGCTGACTCGCTGAAGGCTCAGTTTAAGAATGACATTCCTGACTATCAAGCTTATGCAGAGGCTACTGCTACGATATTTGCAGATTATTTTGCTGACAAAAATGTGAAGCCGGAGCTTCTAATTGAACCGGGAAGTGCTGTAGTAGGCGACTGCATGAAGTTCGTTGGAACCGTTAAGACCATCAAGTGCGTTCGCGGAAAGTGGATGGCTACCGTATTGGGAAGCCAAAAGAACATCAGTATGAGTGGCATTAATCCGCCTATGGAGGTGATTACCATGGGAGGCGAGCAGAAGGAGTACAAAGATTTGGATTTTGTAGGTTTTACCTGCATTGAGGGCGATGTGCTCTATAACAACTACAACGGAAAACTGGCACATGAGGATGCTATCGTGATCAGCAACTGTGGTAGTTACTCATTAGTGATGAAACCGCCATTCATTTTGCCTAACTTCCCTGTGCTGGACATTTGCGGAGAGAAGACCGAGGTAATCAAGCGAGGAGAAGTGTTCGACGATTTGTTCCACACTTTTAATTTTGACTAATAATTCAGACAATATACGATTATGAAATACGATGTAGTTAATAGAAGAATCTGGTTTAAAGGAGAGATTCTGAATGTAAATGATGCAAAGGTCAATGTGCTGGCACCTACTTCACAGTTCGGACTAAACGTGTTTGAGGGCATTCCTTGTTATTGGAATGACGACGAGAAGCAGTTGTATGCTTTCCGTTTGGACGAGCACTATGAGCGACTGATTCGTTCGGCTAAACTGATTCAGTTTGACTTGAAATATACCAAGGAGGACTTTAAGAAGGCACTCATTGATGTAGTGAAGGCCAATGAGTATGATGAGAACCTGAGCGTGCGTCAGACCTTGTTTGTAGATGGCTTTGGCAGCTGGGGCTCTGAGGGTCCTGTGGAGATGTTTGTGGCACCTATTCCGCGTGGTCGCACCAGTGCTGAGTACAACAAGAAGGGACTGAACTGCTGTATCACCAGTTGGCGCAGAATCTCGGACGAGAACCTGAGCCCTCGCATCAAGTGTGGTGCTAACTATATCAACAGTCGTGTGGGGCAGCGTGAAGCTTTGCGTAATGGTTATGATACTTGTATCTTCTTGAATGAAGTGGGCAAGGTAGCAGAAGGACCTGGCAGTTGCTTCTTCATGGTGAAGGGAAACACCGTGATTACCCCTCGTCTGACCGATAGTGTACTGGAGTCTATCACTCGCGACACCATCATTAAACTTGCTACAGAAGAACTGAGACTGAAGTTCGAGGAGCGCACTATCGACCGCACAGAGGTGTATATGGCTGATGAGGCATTTCTTTGCGGTAGCGCTATGGAGGTAACACCTATCTTTACCGTGGATCGTTACCAGATTGGTACCGGCGAACAGGGTGAGGTGACCAAAAAGATTCATATGAAATATCTGGAGTGTGTACAGGGAAGACTGGAGAGTAGAAAGAATTGGATAACACCTGTATATTAACGAAATGAGTAAAAGCGCAGTCATATCAGGAGCGAAATGGATGACAATTTCCACAATAGTATCTTCTATTGTGGGAATTTTGCGCCTATCAATCCTTGCACGCTTCTTAGACAAGTCCGATTTTGGTATAGTTGCAGTTTTAACCCTAATTCTGGGTCTTACTTCAATGTTTTCAGATATGGGTTTTGCAACTGTAATAATGCACAAGCAAAATTTAGATCGGCGTCAGTTTTCCAGTCTATTTTGGATTCAAATGGCCGTCTATTTTATTTTGTATATTATAATTATTTGCTTTACACACCCCATATCATTATTCTATAAAGAGCCTATTCTGCATTATTTAATTCCACTATCTTTGTTGGATTTGCTGTTCATAGGTATTGGGAAACTATATGAAACTGTACTACAAAAGAATTTTCAGTTCAAAATTTTGGCTATAAGAAATATCATTTCATGCATATTGTCATTAGTGTTAGCTGTGATAATGGCAATAATGGGGTGTGGTGTTTATACTTTGGTATTATCAACTTTATTTGCAACAGCCTTTTTGAGTGTGTGGAATTTTGTTTTGGGACAAAAGCATATCCGGCTTCAATTCTACTGTTCAGTAAAAGAAATTTTGCCATTGATAAAAATTGGATTGTATCAAACTGGCACACAGATTGTTGATTATTTATGTACAAAGCTAGATGTACTTATTATTGGAAAACTATTAGGAATGGAAGTCTTGGGCTTATATAATTTGTCCAAGGAATTCGTCTTTAGACTGATACAAATAATTAATACAATTGTAAATAGGGTGCTGACACCTGCATTTGCAAAAATCCAACATGAAAAAGCACGTATGAGTAAAACTTATTGCTATGTTTTGCAAAGCTTAACAAGTCTTACTTTCCCAATATTAACAATTATTTCCATATTAAGCGTTCAAATAATTGAGGTTCTTTATGGAAGTAACTATAAGGAAGCGGGGCTGCTAACTGCTATTTTGTCTCTTGCTGCTGTTGGAACTGCTGTTGGTAATCCAGTGAGAAATATTATTGTTGCCACAGGAAGAACAGATTTGACTTTCAAATACGTTTGGGTTCGGTCGATATTTACCATACCTTGTGTATATGTTTGTTCTTTGTATTCTATTGAAATGGTAGCATGGGGACAGGTTTTGTTGTCAATAATTGATTATTATTTGCAGTGGAAAATGGAGATAAAGCCCTCAATAGGGTTATCATTTCTTGATCTTACAAAGTCCTTCTTAAAACAAGGGTGTATATCACTTTTGTTGGGATTTGTAGGTTTTATAATATTTTCGACAAACCCATTGTTGTTTGATACTGTAATTATTCAAGCTGTTGTCTACGGTGTAATAGCCTGTTTTGTTTATTTCGCATCCATATATATATTCATGAACAGTGAATTAATTAATTTCTTGGGATTAATAAAAAGAATTATACGTAATTGAAAACATATTATGAAGAGAATTTGGCTGAAGATATATTATAGTATAGTGATAAAACTGCCTATAAATCATTCAAGATTAGGGAAATTAATCCATTCTCAATCCATTAGATATATTGTGTGTAGAAAGATTTTTAAATCAATTGGAAGGGGAGTTAATATAGAAAAAGGAGCAAGATTTGGAAATGGTTTTGATGTTGTGATTGGCGATAATAGCGGAATTGGAGTAGATTGTGTTGTTCCGCATAATATAATAATTGGAAAATGTAATGATGGGGCCAGGCTGTCATATTTTATTGCGTAATCATGACTTTTCAAGAACTGATATTCCTATGATTTCCCAAGGATATTCTGAACCAAAGCAAACAATAATTGAGGATGATGTATGGATTGGAAGAAATGTAACGTTTACACCTGGACGTCATGTTGCAAAAGGGAGTATAGTTGCAGCGTGTACCGTATTGTGCAAAGATTTTCCTGCGTATTCCATTATAGGTGGTAATCCATCAAAACTGATTAAAAACCGAAAGGATTAAAACATGTGGTACCAACTTCTTTTGTGCCTTTTCATCATTGGGATGTTGTGGTATGTTAAAGATGATGGCAAAAAAACAAAATTCGTGTTGCCATTCAGCTTCATACTTATAACTTTGTTTTTTGCATTAAGATATGAGTATGGTAATGATTATTGGCATTACTACCTTAGATGGGATTCTGGCCGCCTTGTAGAGGGTGATAATCGTGGTACTGGTGAAACTCTATTTTATGGTTTCATGCAGTTGTTCGATAAATACTATAAGTTTGTTATTGTACATACTTTGCTGTTTTGTTCCGTACTATATTATCTGGTCAAACGGCATGTTGCTCCACAATATTATGCGCTGTTCTTTTTTATGTTTATGTCAATGGCTACAATGTCATATAACATGATGTCGGCTATGCGAAGTACAATGGCAGCTTGCGTTTTATGGTTAAATATTGATCTGTTTTATATAAGAAAGAGGATGTGGCTTCCATATTCTTTATTGGTGATTATATCTGGATTTTTCCATACGTCTGCATTAGTGTTCATCATACTTCCTTTCGTTGATAGGGGACTTAGTATAATTAAGCCTAAACCCTTATTTGCATTACTTGTTATCGGAATGATCGTGAATGTTTTTTATGCTAGACAAGTATATGCTATTGTGCTGAATTTTTCTGATACAATGATGGAAACGTATGGTGGATATTTGGATATTGATAAAACTGGAGGCGCTACATTTTTCGGTATGTTGAATCGTTCTTTTATGCTTTTCCCTTACTATTATATATGTATGAATAAAGAAATATTTAAGCAAGAGAACAAAAAAGAAATATGGATATTGGCTATGTTTATTATTACAATAATATGTTTTGGCCTTGATCTTGACGGACGATTCTCAATCGTTCTCTATTTATTTGTCATAATTGCTTTAGGTGACACAATTCCAACCCTTAATTCTAATCAGAAAATTTATTGTCTAGCACCTCTATTCGTTTATATTGTGTATAATCACATTTATCTATTCTATAAGATGCAATTACTCTACAATTATACTGATTTAAATAATTTTGATGGTTGTTTCTTGTTTTACAAGACTATTTTTGACGCTCAATATTTACCGTAACAAAAGTATACAATATGAAATTGATTTCAATCATTATCCCTACATATAATTGTGGAGAGTATCTTCCTGAGACTATAAAGAGTTTGCAAAAACAAACGTATGCAAACTGGGAAGCAATCTGTGTGGACGATGGTTCTACAGATAATACACTACAAGTTATAAAAAGTCTTCAATTAGAAGATTCTCGACTAAGTGTTTATACGCGTACTGTCTTGCCTAAAGGGGGGGCTCATTGTCGAAATATTGGTCTGCAACACGCAAAGGGAGATTATGTGATTTTCCTTGATGGCGATGATCTTCTTACTCCTACTTGCCTTGAAGAGCGTTTACAGAAAATCGATAATACAGGATTTGATTTTGCCGTATTCTCGATGGAAACCATTCGCAAAGGAGTAGTTGGGAAAGTGATAACAGATTCAAAAATCAAGGACCATTTGTCAGCTTTCGCAAGTAATCATGCAGTCTGGCAAGTTACTTCTCCTATTTATAAAAGATCATTTTTACAGGAAATAGGAGGGTTTGATATCAGTTTTCAAAGAATGCAGGATTTGGAGCTGGGAGTGCGTGCCATTGCCAAGTCTAACAATAATTACTTGTCTTGTATAGACGATACTCATCCGGACTGTTACTACCGATTAAGTGATAGTGTAGTTACGGCTAAGAAATATATTCTCGGTCTTCAGCAGTTTGATAAATTTATTTGCCTACTTCATAGATTAGAAGATGACGGTGTTTTTCCAGATAAGAAGAAATTGTCTCATATTTATTTATGTTTGTTGTTGAGTTCTTATATAGTTTACTTGCGCAAAGGTGTATATGAGAATATATCAATGAAGGAGGTGTATAAAACATACACAATAACTGAAAAAATGCAATTGTTGGACAGATGTCTTTATTATTCAATAAATCTTTTTTCTTTTTGCAAAAGCATCCAATTCAAATATGTCCGTGCTTTAAGAAGATTTCTGATGACAATATATTTTAATTAATTATGACTATTGCAATCCTATACATCTGTACAGGTTGTTACAATCAGTTCTTTAAGGGCTTTTACGAGTCTTGCGAGAAGAACTTCCTGATTCAAACAGATAAGACATATTTCGTATGGACTGATGATGACCATTTGGCTGATGGACGTTCAAATGTGAGAATCTATCATAAGGAATGTGCAGGATTTCCTGCTGATTCTCTATTTCGATTCGAGATGTTCTTACAGGCTGAGCAGGAGATAATGAAGTATGATTATGTTTACTTCTTTAATGCAAACGCAATGTGTATTGAGCCTATAGGAAACGAAATTCTTCCTGATGAATCGGGACTTTCCATGGGAATCTGGGGTGGAAAACGACTGCATCAACATCCAATGTTCTATCCATACGAACGCAATAGAAAGTCTTGGGCATATGTTGCTCCTTATGGCAAAGACTATACGTATTTTATGGGTGGACTTAATGGTGGTCGCCCTAAAGAATATCTTGAAATGGTACGTACGCTGAGTGTAAATATTCGTGATGATTACGATAGAGGTATCATTGCATTGGTTCATGATGAATCACATATAAACGCCTATATGAGGTCGCATCCTTGTAAGATACTCCCCGTAGAATTGAATCGTCCTGAAGAATGGGCTGATGAGCATACTAAGCTTATATTCCGAGAAAAAACACACATTGACCCGTATTTCAATAAAGGGCGAAAGACTTCTCTTTGTGCAAGATTTAAGAAAGGTACTACAATTCTTTTTAATGCAATCAGATGGTATGTTAAACTGTAAAAAATATTTAAGATGCAGTATCTCTATGACCTTTTCAAAATTCCGGATTGGCGATATTAGCCTCAAGCGTGTGCCTGGAGATGAAGTGAACGATAGGGTGAGAAAGGTTACAAATAGCGAGTATTCCCATGCTATATGGTAGCGATAATGCAGGTATCGTCAATATAGACGATGGCGTTGCCAACGCACAGAACTCAACTAATGTTGTAGATGGACGAAGTATCAGCAGATATCAAGAACGAGTTAGCGTAGACGGAACTTTCAAAGAACTATCTGAAAAGGTGTTTTCAATTGGTGTCAGGATTCTTGGTGAATTTAAGTACAGGCGTGCTTGCCAACGAAATAACTCCATTGGAAGAAGATGTATTAATTTTATTTAGTGTAGAAACTTATGTACAAAACGGTTTATAATTTAGCAGGAGGTTGTTTCTCTCCTACAGATATTGAGCAAATATTGGATTTTGCGATTAATTTTCAAAAGGGAGTTCCAAGCATTTCGGATATCAACCTTTACGTTCCAACACAAGGTTGTATTGGCAGCATACTGGCAGGTGTCAATTGTCTGAAATATGGTATCCATTCATTTTCATACAAAGGTGTTTCGGGTAACATTTATACTCCTCGATCCTACGAAAGCGGTGGTGTGAGTCAGTCTGAGATTCTGATAGCATTGTGTGTAGACAATAATATACTGAGAAAAGTGGAAAGTAGTCCCAGCATTGCTATGATGCTTGTTGTGCCGGAGATGATGAGTGCCTGTGAATATTGGCTGCAAGTGCATTCAGCTACCAACCTTGTCACTGGGAAGGAAATACCAAATAATCTGTCTGTTTCACCTTTAGCCAACAGAGTCATTGGATGGCTGAAAGACCAGAGCGTGATGGAGGCTCCACTTTCGCATATCACAATGAGATCGTATATCAAGGATGGATTTAATGTCTTGTATAAGAATGGTGTGAAGGTTTCTTACGACTCTATATTGAAGCAATGTCTTTTGAGAGGACTGTCTCATAGCGACTCTGATGCTGTTGCTAAGTTTATGAACGCAACAGCACCATACAAGCCGGTGGGAAAGCCTGACTATGACTATATGCTGAAGTAGATTGACGATGCCAAATGGGATAGTAATTAAAATTATATAGACTGTGAAAATAGTAAATATATTAGGAGGTCTGGGCAACCAGATGTTTGTGTATGCTATGTACCTTGCTCTGAAGGAGGCACATCCTGAGGAGGAGATTCTTCTTTGTAGGAGGAGCTACAAAGGATACCCTCTTCACAACGGCTATGAGTTGGAGCGAATTTTTGGAGTAGAAGCCCCAGAAGCAGCCCTTTCTCAACTTGCCAGAGTTGCTTATCCTTTCTTTAACTACAAGAGCTGGCAGTTGATGCGTCACTTTCTTCCTTTGCGAAAGAGTATGGCCTCTGGCACAACACAGATACCTTTTGACTATAGTGAGGTGACCCGAAATGACAATGTCTATTATGATGGGTATTGGCAGAATGAAAAGAACTTTCTGTCAATTCGAGACAAGGTTATAAAAGCATTTACTTTCCCTGAGTTTCGTGATGAGAAAAACAAAGCATTGTCAGATAAACTAAAATCTGTCAAGACTGCATCATGCCATATAAGAAGAGGTGACTATCTGAAAGATCCTATTTATGGAGTATGTAATAGCGATTACTACACAAGAGCCATTACAGAATTGAACCAATCTGTCAATCCTGATATGTATTGCATATTCAGTGATGATATTGGATGGTGTAAGGAAAACTTTAAATTTTTGATTGGAGACAAAGAAGTTGTCTTTGTAGATTGGAACAAGGGGCAAGAAAGCTTTTACGATATGCAATTAATGTCTCTTTGCCATTACAATATTATAGCCAATAGCAGCTTCTCATGGTGGGGGGCATGGCTTAACAACAATGACGATAAGGTTGTGGTTGCCCCTGAAAGATGGATGAACAAGACACTGGAGAACGACCCAATCTGTGACAATTGGAAACGAATAAAAGTAGAATAAATGAAATACGGAATAATCACACACTATGATGTGCACAATCATGGAGCTTTGCTTCAGTTGAATGGTTTGAAACAGGTGCTGAAATCGCTTGGAATTGAGGCAAGCGCACTCCAGTTCGACAAAAACTATGATTTCATGGGTAGAGCCATGAAGGCAAAGTACGAAATCTCGTTCAAATCAGTTGGGATTTACATGAAGTTCATTGCTGAGAGAGGTCTCAAAAGCACATTCTTCAACTACAAGAAGAGTAAGTTGCTTAATGGCTTCCGCAAGGAAATGCAGCTCGTTGGGCATTATTATACAGAGTGTGGTGAACTGAATGGTGTGGTGGTAGGTAGCGATGAGGTATTTGCTCTCCATACCGGTCCTACTCCAGCTTTTTTTGGACACGCTTTGCCTTCCAAGAAAGTCTTTGCATACGGTGGCTGTTTTGGTCCTACTACTATTGAGGAAGTCGACAAATGGCATTGCAGAGCCTTTGTTGCAAGCGGTCTTGGTAGTATGTGCGGTCTTGGTATGCGCGACCAGAACTCTATCTGTATTGCCAACGAACTGACTGGTAAACAGGCTGAATTGGTTTGTGATCCTGTTATCCTCTATGGTTACAAGAAAGAAATAGAGGGTAAAAAGAGGCCTATGCGAGAGCCTTATTTGGTAGTTTATGCCTATGATAATAAGTTTGACGATCAATCAGAGGTCATCAAGGACTATGCTCACAGAAACGGACTTAAGATAGTTTCTCCAGGATTTATCCAAAAATGGGTTGATGTGAACGCCAATGTAGATCCTGTTGATTTGCTAAACTGGTTTCAGCACGCAGAGTGTGTAGTTACTAACACCTTCCATGGTTGTGTGATGAGTATCATTACAGGCAGGGAGATGGCTGTAAAGATGAGAGGTAATGCTAACAAACTTTTCAACCTGATGCGGGAGTATAAGATAGAAGAAAGAGTTTTTGGAGAAGAGAAGAGCCTTGATGATGTATTTGCTCAGAAGGTAGATTGGAGTGTTGTGGATGAGCAGATAAAGGAGAGACGGGCTGCATCTATGGATTACTTGAAACGGATGATTGAAAAATGAATATAACTGACGTATCAGCAAAAAGGAATTGCACTAGTTGCCAAATGTGTGCTGCAATCTGCCCAAAGAATGCAATCAGTATAGCTTTGGATCTAAATGGTTTTTACCGCCCTCGTGTAGATGATAGTCTATGTGTAGATTGTGGTATCTGCATGAAAGTATGCTATAGGTTTGAACAGCAAATAGAACAATTTGGTAAAGATAGACTTTCGAACACTATTCTCTATGGTGCATCTGCTAAAGATGCTGATGTGGTAAAGAACACTACATCTGGCGGAATTGCAGATCTGTTGGCTCACCAGCTTATACAAGAGGGGTACAAGTGTGTGGGTGTCGTGTATGACCCAGAGCGAGATGCTGCAGTAGATAGAGTTGCTACTACAGAAGACGAACTTGTAGGATTCAGAGGTTCAAAGTACATTCAGTCTTACGCGTTAGATGCCTTTAAAGAAGTGGTTGAAAACTGCAGGACAGAAAAATATGCAGTCTTTGGCACCCCTTGTCATATTTATGCTCTTGACAAGTATTTTCGCCAGCGTAAGGTGAGAGATCAACACATGCTGATAGACCTCTATTGTCATGGCTGTCCTTCGATGAATATTTGGAAGAAATATGTTAAGGACGTTAAAGTAAAGATCTCACAGGAGAAGATTGATAACGCAAACTTCAGAAGTAAGGTTAAGGGTTGGGGAAACTTCTATATAGTAGTAGATGGAAAAACTATCTATTACAGCAACAATCGACATAATGAATTCTTCGATTTGTTTTTCTCTGATCAGGTGTTGAATGAAGCTTGCAACGATTGTGCACTCAGAGGTACTCTGGCTTATACCGACATCCGATTGGGGGATTTTTGGGGTAAGCAATATGTGATGAATAACAAAGGTGTATCTGCGGTAAGCCTTGTGACAAATAATGCAAAAACCTTGTTCGGAAGGATTGCGGACAAGGTGAACTATAAGGAAGAACGATATGAGGACTTCTTACCATGGCAGAGTTGGGGTAAGGCTCATCATCCAAAATCAGAACTCAGAGAAAAACTGCTTATGCAATTGCGGGATGAGAATGTGACACTCAGGGAGAGCATTGACGCAATACATCACCAACAAAGCCTGAAACGTAAGTTGTCGCGTTACGGTAAGAATTTTGTTCATGCTTTACCGATACAAGTAGAGAAGTGTATTCGATGGCTATTTTATAAACTATAAGGGAGGATAGACTTTTGAAAAATCTATTTTCGTTAGTTCGTTTTGTTCTGAGGGATTAAGACCATATTGAAGGCAAAGTTGTTTCTAATGTTTGGAATCTAGTGAGACTTCAATCAGAAAACTATTCTATTTCTGGCATTATCTTCTCTGCCATCGAGCGAATGCCGAAAGAACAAGCTTCAGCACTAGCTCTGTTTTTTGATTGGTATGGTCAGACGGAATGTATCAAGGTCTGCAATAGTGAGGTAAACAATCAATGGTTGAACTTCAGAAACGATGGGCGAAGGCGGGGGGATTCCTACATTCTGAAAGGATAGGAAGTTCGCTCTCTATAACCTTGTCGTTATTCAGGAAGAAGTGCAGAACTGCAAGGATTTCAGTTTGTAATGTTCCTCTCGCTCTGTGATGTGGGTATTGCAGGAGGTGTTCGGATTGGATGATAGGAGGGCTGACGGAATTTGACGAGAAGGGCGGACGTGAGCTGTTCGCGGAAATCATGGAGGGTGTCAACTTCGGCCATGCTTCGGCAGAAAACTCTGTCAGGGGGAGAATCGGCTTTACATCATTGGCTTCGTCTGGAAAGAGGGAGTAGCGACTGGTGAAATACAACCTCATAAGGGCGTTGTGCAATCCTATCTACAAGGAGTGTATGCTATTATGGAAACGTAAAGTTTTCAAAATGTATAATCTGTAAAAACAAGAGATACTATGGAGAAATTCTCGGTATTGATGTCGGTTTACTGCAAAGAGAAACCGGAATACTTTGATCTTTCGCTGGGGAGTAATTTGATAAAACAGACATTGCGGCCAAACGAGTTTGTGCTGGTGTGCGATGGCGAGCTGACTCCAGAATTGGAGGCAGTAATTGATAAATATCAGAAGCTATGCTTGGATGTGCTGAAGGTATATCGCAAAGAGAATGGCGGTTTGGGTAGGGCGTTGAACTTTGGTCTGCCTAAGTGTAGTTATTCGCTTGTGGCCCGTGCTGATAGCGATGACATCTGTGCCCCCGACCGTTTTGAAAAGCAGGTGCGTTACTTTGAGGAGCATCCTGAAGTGGGTATCATCAGCTCATATATTGATGAGTTCAATGAGGATTGGAAAAAGCCTACGCATTTGAAGACTTTGCCATTGACCCACGATGAACTCTATGAGATGGCTAAGTTCCGCAATCCGCTCAATCACATGTCGATCATGATGCGCAAGGATGACGTGTTGCGTATCGGTTCGTACCGTCATATCCCTTATATAGAAGATTATGAACTTTGGGTACGTGCTATGATCAATGGTATCAGGATTGGTAATATCGGTGAGGTGCTTGTTCATGCACGCATCGGTAATGGTATGGTACAGAGACGAGGTACGAAGAAGTACATTAAGAGTTGGCATTTGATGAACAAGGATATGATCAAGGCTGGTATGATTGGATATGCTACCTACGCGCGCAACATGATTTCCATTATTGCTTTCGTCTTCATGCCTGTAAGATTGAAGGGGTTCTTGTATAAGAAAGTGCTGAGGAAGGGGTGATGACAATGAAAAAGAAACGTATTGTTTGGGCAGACTCATTGAAGGGCTTACTGATGGTGTTGGTAATACTCGGACATGCCATTCAGACGGTACTGGCTGAGGGGTGTTTTAACGACCATGTGTTTAACCTGATTTATTCTTTCCACATGCCTGCCTTTATGGCTGTAAGCGGATATTTTGCTTACAAGGCAAATAATTTTTGGGGAATGCTTGTAAAAGAAGAAGCAAGCAGTTATTAATTCCATACTTACTATGGTCGCTTATTTCCTGTTTGATAGGTTGGAATCTCTCATGGGATAAGATTGCAAATTTGCTTCTCTACCCTGACCGTTCATTCTGGTTTCTATGGATATTGTTCTTGATTTCTGTTATCTTTGTGGGATGCCAGTGGGTAGCTGATAAGTTGAAGATAGACGAACTGTTGTCAATTGGATTGTCTGCCATTGCCCTCTTTGGATTGATGGTGGTGTTTGAGATCCGTCTGTTTGGATTTCAATTCCTTTCATACTACTTTCTGTTCTATACCTTAGGGTACTGCATTCATCGTTTCTCTTGGTTGCAGATTAAGAACAACGTGTTGGTACTTGGTCTTTTCATCCTTTGGTCTTTCATGGCTTGGTTTTGGAATATGCACGAGTTGCCATTGTGGATGCCAGCAATTCCGTACGTGCCAACCTCGTTACTACAGTATGCTTACAGAGGTTTGACTGCTGTGGTGGCGCTATTGGTTATCTTCGGAGTTTCTCCTAAGTGGTTGAATGGTGAGAGTAATGTGAATGGGTGTTTCAAAGAGTTAGGATCGATATCTTTGGGCTTGTATGTGGTGCATTTGCTGCTGTTAGGCTATGTTAGAGAAACTGTTGTGTCAGTCATGCCAAATAACCCTATATGGTTGCAGATGGGCACAATCTTCATCATTCTCCTTGTGCTGTCGGTAGGGATTGTGGAGATGCTAAAACGGAACAAGTGGACAGCAAAGCTGCTACTAGGGAAGGTATAGGGTTAATGCAAGATACTTTATCCTTTTGCCATTAGCCTTTAGAGTTAAAATTATACTATAAATATGAATACGTACTTAATCTACGGAATCATTTTTGTGATTCTATTGACTTTGGAGTGGGCTTACTTCAAGGTTGCTGACAGATTTAATATCATTGACAAGCCGAATGAGAGGTCATCGCATAGCACGATTGTGCTCCGTGGTGGTGGCGTGATATTTGCACTTTCGGTGCTGCTGTGGACAGGCGCGCAAATGGTTGAGGGTTTAGGGTTGAGAGTTGAAGGACAGAAGGTCGCTCAGTATCTGCCTTTCATAATTGGTCTGCTGTTAGTGGCGGGCGTGAGTTTTGTGGATGACATCCACTCGTTGCCGGACTCGGTGCGACTAGTGGCGCAGTTTGCATCGTATGGTTTGATGTTCTGGAGTCTGGGTGTGTTCGGTCTCTTTGGAGAATACGGCTGGCTCGTTGGTCTTAGTGTGATGCTAATTGCTCTTATTGTGGTGGTTGGCGCGACAAACGTGATTAACTTTATGGATGGTGTGAACGGCATCACGGGGGCGTATGCGATGGCGGTGTTCGTGCCACTAGCGCTGATTAATGGAGGGTTCCCTTCGACAGACTCAGGGCAGGCATTGGTTTCAGAAGGTTCCATAGCTTCAGGTGGCTTTGTGGATCAGAGCTTGATCTATGTAGTGATGCTGGCCGATGTGGTGTTCTGCCTGTTCAATTTCTGTCCGAAGGGTAAGGCGAAGTGCTTTGCGGGTGATGTGGGCTCGATCGGGGTGGCGTACATTTTGTTGTTTATGATCGGCTCGTTGGTACTGGCTACTCAGGATGTGACATGGCTCATCCTCCTGCTCGTCTATGGCGTGGACGGTGTGATGACTATCTGCCACCGCATCCTGCTTCACGAAAATTTGGGTAAGGCACATCGCAAGCACGTATACCAGCTGATGGCGAACGAGCTCAAGATAGGTCACGTTAAGGTGGCATCGTTCTACGCCCTTTTACAGCTGGCGATCTCTCTTGGCTTTATCTCCCTCTGCCCGAGCACTGTGGCGGCCCACTGGATTTACCTCGTGTGCTCCATTGTGGTGCTCGCCGTGGCGTATGTGCTCTTTAAGAGAAAGTATTATCATTTACATGAAGAATATCTTGCTTCATTAGCGAAATAGCATTATGATTGAAATTAACAAGAATTTAATATCAGAACTCTTTGATAAGGCTTTGACAAATCCTCGACTTCGTCAGAATTACGACCTAAGAACTAGTCCTGACGATGGCGGTCAGCGTATGCTGAATGCTCTTATGCCAGGAACGCAGGTTCCTATCCATCGTCACCCAAACAGCAATGAAAATGTTCTGCTTATTTGTGGAAAGCTCATTGAGATTGTCTATGACAACGATAGCAACGAGGTGGAGCGTATTCACCTCGATCCATCTGTTGGCAATTTCGGATGTGTTGTACCAGCTGGTGCTTGGCACATTGTAGAGGTCTTGGAACCGTCTATCATTTATGAAGTAAAGGATGGTAAGTATGGCGAGGATGGTACTGAAACATTTGACGAGTACAGAGCAAAGAGGGATTCTGTCTCAACCGAAGAATCTTTCACCAACTCCCTCGGTGACCTGAAGAAGAACATTGAGTATATCATTGGAATGGAACGCCAGTCAGGTTCTATGGATGTAATCTCTCCTTTATACGTCTCTCGAATGCTAAATATTCCTTTGGAAGATGTCGAGAAAGCAATGAAGGAACTGTAAGAAACTAACAATCGAATTTATAATCCTTTATCAAATATTAATTATGATCACAGAAGAATTGAAAAAGCGTGTAGCTGATTTCATGGAAAAGGAGCAGCGTTCAGGATCAATGTAGCTTATGACAGCTGAGTACGTCGCTCGTTGCATACAGATTGCAAAGGTAGATTGAGCAATCGGTAAACTCCGTTTTTTTACTCCATACCAACAGTCTATATTTGCATACAAAAAAACACATTATGGTATATTAAACAATTGAATATTTTAAAGTGCTATATAAGCAATTTCAGGTTTCGGGCCAAATAGTCCGTGACTTCTGCAAGGAACAAGGAATCCGCGAGGCTCGCTTTTACTTTTGGGTCAGAAAGTTTAAAGAAAGCGTTGTCTCGACATTGGAACAGTCCGACAACTTCATTCTTATAAGTCAATCCACTGTGGATTTTCACGTTATGTTAAAATTGAACATTTACAATAAGATGGAAAAATGTAGGGATTCATGTGACAAACATGAATCCCTACATTTAGTAGATTAGGAGCAATATAGTGATATTGTCCTAATCTCGCTCTTCATATTAGTGTTAGCACTAATATGATTTCCAAAAATACCAACTGTCTGTGAAGATCGTTGATATTTTTATACAATAAGCTAGTGGTGGAAACCTAAAAGGATGTTATTTCTGCATACTCTTTCACCGCATCAAAACACGGACATCCTTTCATCGGATTTAAGTCCCGGTGTCCCACGACCAGTGCTTTCGGAAACTGCCTTTTCAACTCCCTCAACAAAGCAAGCAAAGCTCCTTTTTGTTCCAGTGTACGCGTATCTTTCGGTTTTCCGTTCGCATCCAGCCCTCCCTCATAACAAACACCAACCGAATGGGCATTATGATTACGGCAGTGTGCCCCGATCTTTTCTAACGCACGTCCCCGGTGAATCTCCCCATCACGAGTGATGTAGAAATGATAGCCAATATCACGGAAACCACGGTGCAAGATATGATCCTGTCGGCAAGCCTCCGCCGAAAGGGACTTTCCTTCCGGCGTGGCACTGCAATGAATGATAATTAATGTAATAGTCCGCATGGGGTTACATGCAACTTTGTATTCCGAACACACCTCCGATGGCGGTGGCTACAGTGATAACGATTTTGAGGACTAAGCTCCATACCGAGCGGGGAGATGATGATTTACTCATACAATAACAGGTTTTAAATAAATTAATAATAGTTTTCTTTTACCACAGATTTACCGTAGATTTGCCATAGATTTACCACAGATCTACACAGACTCACACAGATAAATAATCGACTACTCTAGTAACTACCAATTCAATATAATCTGTGGAAATCTGTGTAGTCAGTGGTGAACCTTTTAAGCAGCCGGGTCAGGTGCTTCGCCACCTCCATCCGGTTTCGGATCAGGAGTATCACCCGGATTAGAACCACCTCCGGAAGTGCCCGGTTTCTGATATTCCGCTTGCTGCTTCAACTGACTGTCGAGTTTCAGATTATTGGTCGACAGATTACCGGTGGCACGGGCTTTCAGACGCATACCGGTAATATTCTTCTCCAACGAAAAATCTTCCAGCGTATCAGCTGCCTTACTGCGAATACCCACACCAAAAATGGCAAGATCATCAATTTTCACACACTTGCCGTCCAGCAACAATTCTTTGATGCAATCTACCATATCCGAAAGCACACCTTTGATGACACCACCGGAATACGGTGAATTGTGCTTCGACATGTGTTCGGCAAGCTTTGCCAAATCAAACGTCTCGTCGCTTACTGCACGGGCGAACCACTTACCCGCATTCAAGCCTTTCTTCTGCTGGTTCTGATAAATTTTGTAACGAATCATAAAACAATAAATTAAAGGGTTAAACATATTGTCCGGGGATTCTTTTCCCTTTCGACGATACAAAAATACTACTCCGGATCTCCCGGAAATCAGCTGTGCACGGTTGTGTCTGGTAGCGGTCGGTTATTTGTCATTATAGTCGGTTATTCAATGGAAAAACGTTGGTTATATAGTCGTTTTTTGTTATTTTTGTAACAGTAAATCAGAAATATATCCATCATGAGTGAATTTAAAATACGTGCTTACGGGCGCATGGAACTGGCGCAACTCTATTCTCCACAACTAACTGACATCGCTGCCTATCGAAAGATGAAGAAATGGATCTCTTTGTGTCCCGGACTTCTGCAACGCCTGTACGACTTAGGCTACGAATCAAAGCGACGCTCATTCACACCGTTGGAGGTGAGAGTTATTGTGGATGCTTTAGGAGAGCCTTAAATAAAGCGTCGCTTTATGGTGTATAAAGCACCGCTTTACGATGTCTAAAGCTTAGCTTTACACCTCCTAAAGCGATGCTTTATGCAGGACAAACGATTGTTTCAGTCAAAACGGATGTGGTAATTGAAATGACTACTGCATCCGTAAATAAAACGGGTACAGTAGGTACACTTTTTCCGGTTCACTCATACACACACGCACGCGCATACAACCCTTTACCGTCCATACTGATTAATTTTCCGTGTTTGGTGAGCCGTTTCAGCCAAGTGAGGGCTGTGTTTTCTTTAATTCCCATGGCAACTGCTTCTTCCAGTAACTGTGTACGAGTAAATTCATCACCCAGTTTCTGGAAGAGATAATCACGATCGGCATTAGGACGGTGGCTGATTTCTGTATTGGGGAGGAACGATAGAATATGCGTGGCATGACAGTAGAGAGGTTCCGCAAGACTAAGCACAGCATGAAAGTCTTCCTGTGAAATGGATACATCCCAACGAGTGATGATGTCATCTTTGCGGTTGTCCGCAGGAATCTCCTTGTCCGGTGTGAAAGGAGAGGTGGGAGAGGTCTTGAAGTCGTAGGGCTGCGGGCTTTCGAGGGCACGCAATACAGCTACTTCCGACATGATTCTGCATAGATTGACGGCCAGACGTGCCACAAAACTATACATTTCCCTTCCATTAGCTACACTGGAGCGTTCAAACAAGTCGGAAAAGACGGTGTCGATTTCTTCTTTTTGTTCATCTGTGAGTTGCAGGGTATGAATGCCGTGCGCTTTTATCACGCTCAACTTTTCTTTCCATTCCAGTCCCATAGCGGTGAATATCTCCTCCCAATCTATCTCGTTGTCCATAAATTGGCTGATCCATTTACTGATTCCGCACATGTAATAATATAATTGGCGGGAGTATGATCCGTCTTCTGCCGTCGGAATGAAAGTTTGCACCTGCGACGGCGTACCCGAAATCAGGACGGAAAGATAGCTTTTCTTCACTTCCCGGTATTCCTGGTCGGTGCGGCGGTTGTAGGACAAGCGGTCGTGGTCGAACGCTTTGCGCAGGGTATCGCTCCAATGACCGTGGTCCGATCCGATGGCGGTGGAAAGGGTGTCCGCTTCCGCTTCGCAGATAAGTCCGGTTCCGTCGGAGTCCATGATGTTTTGTAGGATACCCGTACCGGTGTTGTTGCCCGAAATGAGGAACATCCTGTTAGGGGGCATTTGTGGAGCCTCCTTTTTGGTTCGTTCTTTTCCCATTGCATCGTACTCGGCTTTCTCTTTTTTGTATGCTTTCATCTGTATGGCCACTTCTTTGCGGATCTCGTCGTGGATAGGTTCCACGAGTAAGCGGATGTAGGAAAGGATACCTTTGCCGGAGGCCGAAGGAGCCACTACGAAACATTGGAGGCTGGGGTGATGGTATTTGCCGCCATATAGGCATCGCACGTGGCGCGACATACAAGCACCCAGGGCAGTGAGCGCTCCCAATAACATGATGTCGTGTTGTATTGGGCTGCTCCCGGCTTTTATGATACGTTGCAAAAATTCCGGCCAGTCGTTTTCCGGAAAAGTGGGCAATTGATGTTGCGGTTCACTGCCCGGTAATAGTTCTTCTTCCCCTTCTTTATCATCGGAGATATTGTCATTTCCCACCTTATTACACGCGCCCGTGTGTGTGGGAAATTTGCGTGCTGTACCTGCTGTACCTTTTGTACCTGTGGGATGTTTGGGCATTTCTTCTATGCAGATGCTTACTCCCGTCGCTTCGGCCAGGTGGAAAGCGGTGCCCAAGTGCACTTCTCCACGTTGGGTGTGGAGTGCGTTGGAGAATACCCGTTCGGCATGTTCGCGCTGATACTTGGGAGACACCCGGCACAGGCGATGGAAAAAGTCACGTCCTGCTTCACCGCAATCCGTTGCGATGGCGAATGACAATTGTACGTATTCAAGATAGGTGGGAGCAATGTCCGCTCCTGCCGCTTCGACTGCTTCGGTGAGACGGCATAAAGATTCAATATCGGTCATGTTTTGATTTTTATAAAATAATGTTTAATTATTCTCGTTTACTTGGTTCTGAACAATGCTTCCGGGTCGTAACTAAGGAAACAGGATCTCACGAGGTCTTTGCCGGAGAAATCTACTTTGGATTTCGTTTCGGAAGAAACCGCTGTTACCGTATTGTATGCCGTCTCTACGTACCGCATCGCCCAACTCATGTTTTCTGTGATATTTTTTGTATCATTTGTCGTGGAGGAATAATGGCAAGGAACAAATGCCTTTACACCCAGTCCGCTGGGGCTGATAAAGGTGAGTACAGGTTGTAGGAGAGGGTCGTCATAGAGCATACGTCGCATTTCTACTGCTTCCTGATAAGAGTGGAGACCGTCCACATCTACTATCACCAGATGAGACGGGGAGACGAAATCCTTACAGCTACGGCGGGTGAATGTGCCGCAAGGGGTCACATACGGAAGCAATGATGCTTTGGCGGCTCGTATATCTGTGGCATTCCGTACTTGTGCGGTCAGGGTTTTGAGATTCTCATTGCAAGTAATCATTTGGAAAACTTGTTCGATGGAGACTTCGCAGAAGGGGATAAGCGTGGGAGGAGTCATCAGTCGGCCTTGTTTGTCTTTGATGGGAGCGATAGGTGGCATAAAATAGGACATTCTGTAGTTGTTTGACATCATTTTCTTTTTGTTATAAGTTAAAATGTTTATTTTTGCAAAAAATATGAGTGTGTTTCAAAAACACGGCATGAAGGTAGTAATAACAAAATAGACTCTACCCTGATATGTGAGGATAAAAGTTAAAATATTTAATTATTAAAGTGTGTATTTAACAACAAAAAACAAAGATGAAAAAGAAAACGGTTTGTTGCAGTGATTTGGGAGCTTATATTAATGAGTTGCTTAAACGTGCGAAATTGAAAAATGAGTATGTATGCGAGACCCTGGGTATGGGACATGATGTTTTGAATGGCATAAAAAAGGGCTAAATCTCCCATTGAACGATTATATAAAAGTAATGGATCTCTGTTTGAATGCCTACAACGAAGAGGAGATTGAACTGATTTTGAATACGTTGGTGAGAATGTATCTGCGCTACTACAAGAAGAGGATAGTGGAGTAATCCGTGAAATAATTGATAGAAAATCCCGGCTGAATAAATAAAAAGGCCGGGATTTTTTTGTTTAGGATGTCTATTTGTCATTCTTGGGAAATATCAAATGGTAGCCATACCTTTTCCGTGTGCGATAACGAGAACACAAAAAATAACATTTTATTAGGTAGAAAAAGTTTGAGGAATGCTTCGTAGTTCACAAATAATGATTAAATTTGCCGCGATTTGTAATGCGGAGTTTGCAAAATGACGAATAATACTATAAAGCATCTAGGTATTGTGGAAAACATACAGGGTTCTCATCTGTCGGTGAGGATTGTCCAGACATCGGCTTGTGCGGCATGTAGCGCAAAGGGGCATTGTTCCTCGGCGGATAGTAAGGACAAAATCATAGATATCATAGATACCGCAGCTTCTTCCTATCAGGTGGGAGAGAAGGTGATGGTGGTCGGCGAAACGTCGATGGGCATGATGGCGGTAGTGTTGGCTTTCGTACTTCCTTTCGTACTTCTTATATTTTCGTTGTTTCTTTTGATGGCATTGGTAGAGAATGAACTGTATGCGGCTCTTCTTTCTCTGGCTGTCCTTATACCTTATTATTTCGTTTTATGGCTTAACAAAACGCGACTCAAACAACAATTTTCATTTACTATAAAACCAATAAATAACTAAAAACATTATGAATTTGATTCTGATTGCAGTGATTTCATTGGGAGCTATAGCGCTCGTGCTGGCCGCTATTCTTTATGTGGCTTCCAAGAAATTTGCCGTGTATGAAGACCCGCGGATTGCTCAGGTGGGAGAAGTGCTTCCCCAGGCTAATTGTGGTGGATGTGGCTATCCCGGTTGTAGCGGATTTGCCGACGCTTGCGTCAAAGCCGGTTCGCTGGATGGTAAATTCTGCCCCGTAGGTGGACAACCTGTCATGGCACAAATTGCTGATATCCTCGGACTTGCAGCCGGTGAAGCTGAACCGATGGTAGCAGTGGTAAGATGTAACGGAACGTGTGCCAATCGTCCGCGTACCAACCAATATGATGGTGCGAAGAGTTGTGCTATTGCCGCTTCGCTGTATGGTGGGGAAACGGGATGTAGTTACGGATGTCTGGGGTGTGGCGACTGTGTGGCTGCTTGTCAGTTCGATGCCATCCACATGAATCCTGAAACGGGGCTTCCGGAAGTGGATGAAGCGAAATGTACCGCTTGTGGCGCCTGTGTGAAGGCTTGCCCGAAAGCGATCATCGAAATCCGTCCGCAAGGAAAGAAGTCACGCCGCGTGTATATCTCTTGTGTGAATAAAGACAAGGGAGCTGTGGCACGTAAGGCTTGTACAGTGAGCTGTATCGGCTGTGGCAAGTGTGTGAAGACTTGTCCGTTCGAGGCTATTACGCTGGAAAACAATTTGGCTTACATCGATCCGAACAAGTGTAAATCTTGCCGGAAATGTGTGGAAGTTTGTCCGCAGAATAGCATTATCGAGTTGAATTTCCCGCCGCGGAAACCGAAAGAAGAAGCTCCGGCTGCTCTGAAACCGGCTACAAAAGTGGAAACTCCTGCTGAAAAGGCTACAGAAGCTCCGAAAGTAACAGAATAATAACAGAATAAAATACAGAACTGTATGTTAAAGACATTTTCAATTGGTGGAGTTCATCCACACGAAAATAAATTGTCGGCACATCAACCTATTATCACAGCGGAAGTTCCTGCAAAGGCTGTTATTTTGCTGGGGCAGCACATTGGTGCGCCTGCAAAACCGGTTGTAGCGAAAGGGGATGTGGTAAAGGTAGGCACTAAGATTGCTGAACCTGCCGGCTTTGTTTCGGCAGCAATTCACTCTTCAGTCAGTGGTAAAGTGGCGAAGATTGATACTATTGTCGATGCCAGCGGTTATGCGAAACCTGCTATCTTTATCGATGTGGAAGGCGACGAATGGGAAGAAACAATCGACCGTAGCGCCACACTGGTGAAGGAATGTGAACTTCCGGCAGAAGAGATCGTGAAGAAAATTGCCGATGCCGGAATCGTTGGTCTGGGTGGTGCTTGTTTCCCTACACAGGTGAAACTTTGTCCTCCTCCTTCTTTTAAAGCTGAATGTGTGATTATCAATGCCGTAGAATGTGAACCTTACCTGACTGCCGACCATCAGCTGATGCTGGAACACGCGGAAGAAATCATGGTAGGTGTTTCCATCCTGATGAAAGCAGTGAAAGTGAACAAGGCATTTATCGGAATCGAAAATAATAAGCCCGATGCTATCGAACTGATGACTAAAGTAGCTTCCAGCTATGCAGGCATCGAAGTCGTTCCCTTGAAGGTGAAATATCCGCAAGGAGGTGAAAAGCAGCTGATCGATGCGATCACCAAACGTCAGGTGGCGAGCGGTGCGTTGCCTATCTCTACGGGAGCAGTCGTGCAGAACGTGGGAACGGCGTTTGCCGTTTATGAAGCTGTGCAGAAGAATAAACCATTGTTCGAACGGGTGATTACCGTGACGGGAAAGTCGGTTGCGAAGCCGTCCAACTTCCTGGCTCGTATCGGTACACCGATGAAACAGTTGATTGACGCTTGCGGTGGTCTGCCCGAAGATACGGGTAAGGTGATCGGTGGCGGTCCGATGATGGGTAAGGCGTTGGTAAATATCGAGGTTCCTACTGCGAAGGGCAGTTCCGGCATCCTGATTATGAACCGGAAGGAAGCCAAACGTGGTGAAGCTCAAACCTGCATCCGTTGCGCGAAGTGCGTGAGTGCCTGTCCGATGGGACTGGAACCGTACTTGCTCGGAGCCTTGTCTGAAAACGGAGATTTTGAAACAATGGAAAAAGAAAGAATCATGGATTGTATTGAGTGCGGCTCTTGCCAGTTCACTTGTCCTGCCAACCGTCCGCTGCTCGACTATTGTCGTCTGGGTAAAGGCAAAGTAGGAGCTATGATTCGTGCACGTCAAGCTAAAAAATAACGAATATGGAAAATAAATTAATCGTATCACTATCGCCCCACGTTCATGGCGGAGACAGCGTACAGAAAAATATGTATGGCGTGCTGATTGCACTGATTCCGGCTTTTCTGGTGTCTCTCTATTTCTTCGGACTGGGTGCCCTGATTGTCACGGCCACTTCCGTTGCGGCTTGTTTGTTCTTCGAATGGGCGATCGGAAAATATTTAATGAAGAAACCGACCACTACCATCTGCGACGGCTCTGCCATCATCACAGGTGTGTTGCTGGCATTTAATTTACCGTCTAACTTGTCTATCTGGATTATCATCCTCGGTGCACTGTTTGCTATCGGTGTAGGCAAAATGTCTTTCGGCGGATTAGGCTGCAATCCTTTCAACCCGGCATTGGCAGGCCGCGTATTCCTGCTGCTTTCTTTCCCGGTGCAGATGACCAGCTGGCCGGTAGTCGGACAGTTGACCGCTTATACGGATGCTACCACCGGTGCCACTCCGCTGGCCTTGATGAAGCAAGCCATTTACGGTGACACTGCCGCTTTAAGCCAGATTCCGGACGCATTGACCTTGCTGATCGGACAGAATGGCGGATGCTTGGGTGAAGTGAGTGCGCTGGCTCTGCTGATCGGACTCGTTTATATGCTCTGGAAGAAAATCATCACTTGGCATATTCCTGTGTCTATCCTGGCTACTGTGTTTGTCTTTGCAGGCATCATGCACCTGGCAGATCCGGAAAAATACGTTTCTCCGGTATTGCAGTTGCTTTCCGGTGGTCTGATGCTGGGTGCTGTCTTTATGGCAACCGACTATGTGACTTCTCCGATGAGTAAGAAAGGGATGCTGATCTATGGTGTATGTATCGGTCTGCTGACAGTAGTTATCCGTCTGTTCGGCGCCTATCCCGAAGGTATGTCGTTCGCCATCCTGATTATGAATGCGTTCACTCCGCTGATTAACACCTATTGTAAACCAAAACGCTTTGGGGAGGTAGCGAAGAAGAAATGAAAAAGTTAGAATCATCTTTAAAGAATATGTTGCTGGTACTTACGGGAGTGACTGCTATTTCCGTTGCGTTGCTGGCTTATGTAAATGAACTGACAAAAGGCCCCATTGCCGAAGCGAACGCGAAGACACTGAACGAGGCCTTGAAAAAGGTTCTTCCCGAATTTACCAATAATCCGGTAGCGGAAAGCGATACGATCTTCAGTGAGAAAGACGGAAAGAAGAATGTTGACTTTATCGTTTATCCGGCTAAGAACGGTGAAGAACTTGTAGGAACCGCTGTTGAAGCTAAATCAATGGGATTTGGCGGTGAGCTGAAAGTGCTGGTAGGCTTTAATGCCGAAGGAAAAATCTATAACTACTCTCTGTTGGCTCACACGGAAACTCCGGGATTGGGCTCTAAAGCCGACAAATGGTTCGGAGCGTATGATCCTGCGAAAGGAGAAAAGGCAGTATCTCACGAAGAGAGTACGAAATCTATTTTGGGTATGAATCCGGGTGAAGCTCCGTTGACCGTCAGTAAAGATGGGGGAGCAGTGGATGCCATCACAGCTTCTACCATTACTTCACGCGCTTTCTTGAATGCCGTGAATGCTGCTTATCAAGCCTATAAGGCCGAAGGCGGGGAAGTGAACGGGGTAACCGGTGCTTCTCAAAAAGCGAAAGGCGCGAACGCAGATGCTGCTGACGCTGCTACGGGAGCTACGATCAAAGTTGAACTAACTGATTCAGTCAGTGCTAAATAAGAAAGGAGACAGATATGAATAACTTTAAAGTAATGATGAACGGGATTATCAAAGAGAATCCTACGTTTGTACTCCTGCTCGGTATGTGTCCTACATTGGGTACTACATCATCGGCTATCAATGGTATGGGCATGGGACTGGCTACCATGTTCGTATTGATCTGCTCGAATGTGGTGATCTCTTTAATAAAGAACCTGATTCCGGACATGGTGCGTATCCCATCGTTTATTGTGGTGATTGCGTCTTTCGTGACCTTGCTTCAAATGGTGATGCAGGCTTACGTGCCGGGACTGTATGCTACACTCGGTCTTTTCATTCCGTTGATTGTAGTGAACTGTATTGTGTTGGGACGTGCCGAAGCCTTTGCTGCCAAGAATAACGCAATTGCTTCTATGTTCGACGGTATCGGTATGGGACTTGGTTTCACCATCGCTCTGACTTTGCTGGGTGCTGTCCGCGAGTTTCTGGGAACCGGTAAAATCTTCGATCTGACCATCATGCCGGAAGAATATGGAATGTTGGTATTCGTATTGGCTCCGGGTGCTTTCATCGCTTTGGGATACCTCATAGCGTTGATTAATAGTTTCAAGAAAGCCTAATTCAATTAAATAAGAAAAGAATATGGAATATATATTGATATTTATTTCGGCAATCTTTGTAAACAACATCGTGTTGTCGCAGTTCCTGGGTATCTGTCCGTTCCTGGGCGTATCCAAGAAGGTGGAAACTGCGATGGGTATGAGCGCTGCGGTTGCTTTCGTGTTGACCATCGCTACCATCGTCACTTTCCTGATTCAGAAGTTTGTACTGGATGTTTTCGGACTGGGATACTTACAGACGATTACATTCATCCTGGTGATTGCCGGATTGGTGCAGATGGTGGAAATCATCCTGAAAAAGGTATCTCCGGCCCTGTATCAGGCTTTGGGTGTGTTCTTGCCGCTGATTACAACGAACTGTTGTATTCTTGGTGTCGCTATCCTGGTGATTCAGAAAGACTATGACCTGCTGACAGGTGTCGTATACGCATTCTCTACGGCTATCGGCTTCGGTCTGGCACTGGTGCTTTTTGCCGGATTGCGCGAACAGATGAGCCTTGTGAAAATTCCGAAAGGAATGCAAGGAACTCCGATTGCTTTGATTACCGCCGGTTTGCTTGCTATGGCATTCATGGGATTCTCCGGCGTGGTGTAAGGATTTACAGTTGATAATTAAATAGAGGATTGGAAGCTCTGCTGTGTGGCGACATACAGGTTAGAGTTTCCAATTTTTTTTTATACCTAAATGCTACCAAATCGTACCTTAATTACTTTTCAGCAAATAAATTTGTGGCAGATTATTGCAATTCCATTTTATTTCCATACATTTGTAACTCAAACAATAATAAGCCGAGAAACTAACCATTTTTTATAAAGTATATGAAAGAAAGAATTTTAGTAACAGGCGGGACAGGATACATTGGGTCTCATACTGTTGTAGAACTACAAAACAGTGGATATGAAGTAATCATCATCGATAATTTATCAAATTCAAGTGCCGACGTTGTTGACAATATAGAGAAAGTTTCCGGTATTCGCCCAGTTTTTGAAAAGCTGGACTGTTTGGACTTTGCCGGTCTGGATGCAGTATTTGCAAAATATAAAGGAATTAAGGCAATCATTCACTTTGCAGCTAGCAAAGCAGTAGGAGAGTCGGTACAAAAACCGTTGCTTTACTACCGTAATAACCTGGTTTCTTTGATTAACCTTCTCGAACTGATGCCAAAACATGGAGTAGAAGGTATTGTGTTCTCTTCTTCTTGTACAGTATACGGTCAGCCGGACGAGCTGCCGGTAACGGAAAAAGCTCCGATCAAGAAAGCGGAATCACCTTATGGAAATACCAAACAGATCAATGAAGAGATTATTCGTGATACGGTAGCTTCAGGTGCTCCGATCAATGCGATCATGTTGCGCTATTTCAACCCGATTGGCGCGCATCCTACTGCATTGCTTGGTGAACTGCCTAACGGGGTTCCTCAAAACCTGATTCCATATCTGACCCAGACAGCCATCGGTATCCGTGAGAAACTTAGCGTGTTTGGTGACGATTATGATACACCGGACGGTTCTTGTATCCGTGACTTTATCAATGTCGTTGACTTGGCTAAAGCACACGTGATTGCTATCCGTCGTATCTTGGAAAAGACACAAAAAGAAAAAGTAGAAGTATTTAATATTGGTACAGGACGTGGTGTTTCTGTATTGGAATTAATAAATGGCTTTGAAAAAGCCACTGGCGTAAAATTGAATTATCAGATTGTCGGACGTCGTGCAGGCGACATTGAAAAAGTTTGGGCTAACCCGGATTTTGCTAATAAAGAGCTGGGTTGGAAAGCCGTAGAAACTTTAGAAGATACTTTACGCTCTGCATGGAACTGGCAGCTGAAACTCCGTGAAAGAGGGATTCAATAAAAGAGAAACTTGTTTTAAATAACATAAAAGTTTAAACAAATCGTGCATGCGATTTGTTTAATTGATGCTAATCGACCTGAAGCTGTTTATGAGTATGCGAATATACGTAGATAGTACTTATGCCTCCCCGGCATAGACAGGAAAGATTGCATAGTAGTTTTGTCGTGTTTTATTTTGTGTTTGTGTTGTGACGGTACTACGACGTGAGTCGTGGTACCGTTTTTTTGGTACGCCCAGCATGGATGTTCTGTTTTATAAAATATTTAGCACTAATTCTTTTGTTATCCAAAATTATTTTGTAATTTTGTATCAAATGAATAAGATATGAGAGTAGTATCACATAAGAAATTGAAAGATTTCTACGAGACGAAAGGGTGTGAAGATTCACGTGTTGCTTTAGAACGTTGGTATGATATAGCGGAAAAAGCAGAATGGCGGAATTTGTCTGATATAAAAGCGGATTTTCTATCGACTGATTATGTGGGCAATCAACACTATGTTTTTAATATCAGAGGGAACAACTATCGGCTGGTAGTGGTTGTTAAATTTACGGTGGGATACATTTTTGTCCGTTGGGTGGGAACTCATAAAGAGTATGATAAAATAGATTGTTCAACTATATAATATAATAGATATGACTAAAATAACGAAAGAACAATACGAATTTGCATTGGCAAGAGTCGAAGAACTTCTGCCTTTGGTGGACGACAGCACTCCTGCAAATGACAAGAGCATGGTGGAGCTTTCTGTTATGTCTGATATAGTGATTGCGTATGAGAAGGAACATTTTCCTATAGAAAAACCAACCGTAGCAGAATTGATAGAATTGTCCCTTGAAGAAAAGGGGATGACACAAAAACAGCTTGCCAGTGAAATAGGGGTTAGCCCTTCACGCGTGAATGATTATATTTCGGGTCGCTCGGAACCTACTTTAAAAATAGCTCGCTTGCTTTGCCGGGTACTCAATATACACCCCGCTGCCATGTTGGGATTTTGAAAAAATAGTCAAAACATAATTGTTAGTGAGATTTATTTGTTTAATGTACCTTTGAAGCAGAATACATCAGTTCCCCAATCAATTTCCGGTAAGACGAATCCGGGAGCAAACAGCCCGAATACGGATGAGCCGGAGCCGCTCATGGATGCGTAGATTGCTCCTTGATGATAGAGTTCTTCTTTGATTTCTCCAATGACGGGATGTTGCGGGAATACACTTGCTTCGAAATCATTGATTAACGTATCCTTCCATTCTTGTACAGGACGCTGGATTGCCTCCCTAACCGGATATTTCGGACGATGGGGATGAATGTTTGAAAAGGCTTCCCGGGTGGAAACAAAAACATTCGGTTTTATAATCATGATTTGGTAGCCGTTTAATGAAAGTTCGACCGGGGAGAAGATGTTTCCAATTCCCTCGGCAAATATCGGTCTGTTTTTGATAAAGAAAGCGCAGTCTGCTCCCAAAGTGGCAGCGTATACTTCCAATTGTTCTTCGGATACTCCCAGCTGATAATGATCGTTGAGCAACTTTAGCATGAAAGCGGCATCCGATGATCCTCCTCCCAGTCCGGCTCCTGAAGGGATGTGCTTGTATAAGTGGATTTCGATAGGAGGGAGATGAAATTCCTTATCCATCAATAAATAGGCTTTTACTACCAGATTGTCTTCAGGGTTACCGGCTATTTCCATTCCATGTTGGTGGAGAGTGAATTTTCGGTCAGCGTTAGGGGAGGTACGGATTTCCAGTGCGTCTTCCAGAGCCACCGGATAGAAAACTGTTTCCAGATTGTGGTATCCGTCCGGGCGTTTTTCCGTGATGGAAAGTCCCAGGTTTATTTTGATATTGGGAAAAGCAATCATATTTCTATTTACTATTTTACTATTTACTATTTACAGTGCTTCACATTACAATTAATCATAGCTGGATAATGTGAATCGGGAGCAAAGTTACTAAAATCTTCATTTTTCCTTATTCATTCTTCGTGATTATATTCTATCTTTGTCGTCTCGACTGGAAGAATTCCGTGATAAATGTGATAATAGAGTCTGTCCAGTCGTAAAATAATAAATAGTAAATCGTAAAATAGTAAATATCTCGATGGCCGAACAGAAAAGAAATACCCGCAATTCAAAGTCTACTAAAATACAACCGGTAAATGATTATGGTCGTATTCAGCCGCAGGCGCCTGAACTGGAAGAAGCAGTTTTGGGAGCTTTAATGATTGAAAAGGACGCTTATTCATTGGTGAGTGAAATTCTTCGTCCCGAATCATTTTACGAACGCCGGCATCAGTTGATTTATTCTGCTATCGTCGATCTTGCGGTGAACCAGAAACCGGTGGATATTCTGACTGTAAAGGAACAACTTAGTAAACGCGGAGACTTGGAAGAGGTGGGAGGTCCCTTCTATATTACTCAATTGAGTAGTAAAGTGGCTTCATCCGCACATATTGAATACCATGCCCGTATTATTGCACAGAAATCGCTGGCGCGTGAGTTGATAACGTTTACGAGCAATATCCAGAGTAAAGCGTTTGACGAGACCCTGGACGTGGACGACTTGATGCAGGAAGCGGAAGGTAAGCTTTTCGAGATCTCACAGCAGAATATGAAAAAAGATTATACGCAGATCAATCCGGTGATTGACGAAGCCTATAAACTAATTCAGAAAGCTGCGGCTCGAACCGATGGTTTGAGTGGTCTGGAGAGTGGTTTTACGAAACTTGATAAGATGACTTCGGGTTGGCAGAATTCCGACCTTATTATTATAGCTGCCCGTCCTGCTATGGGTAAGACTGCTTTCGTTCTTTCAATGGCTAAGAATATTGCGGTGGATTACCGGAACCCGGTGGCGTTGTTCTCTCTTGAAATGAGTAACGTTCAGTTGGTGAACCGTTTGATTGCGAATGTCTGCGAGATTCCGAGCGAGAAAATCAAAAGCGGGCAGTTGGCAAATTATGAATGGCAACAACTGGACTATAAACTGAAGAATCTGATGGATGCACCGCTTTACGTGGATGATACGCCGTCTCTGTCTGTGTTTGAACTTCGAACCAAAGCGCGCCGTCTGGTACGCGAACATGGGGTGCGAATCATCATCATTGACTACCTTCAGTTGATGAATGCGAGTGGGATGGCGTTTGGTAGCCGTCAGGAAGAGGTTAGTACCATTTCCCGTTCGTTGAAAGGATTGGCGAAAGAGTTGAGTATTCCGATTATCGCACTGTCACAGTTGAATCGTGGTGTGGAAAGTCGTGAAGGTATTGACGGTAAACGACCGCAGTTGAGTGACCTTCGTGAATCGGGAGCCATCGAGCAGGATGCCGATATGGTGTGCTTTATTCATCGTCCGGAATACTATAAGATATTTCAGGATGATCGTGGTAATGACTTGCGCGGTATGGCGGAAATTGTAATCGCCAAGCATCGTAACGGTGCGGTAGGCGAGGTGTTGCTCCGCTTTAAGGGTGAGTTTACCCGTTTCTCTAATCCGGAGGACGATATGGTGATCCCGATGCCGGGCGAGCCTGCAGGAGCTATGTTAGGATCGAAAATGAATACAGGTAATGCTGGTTCCATACCTCCTCCCGCACCTGATTTTGCACCGCAGACGGAGAATCCATTCGGAGCACCGGGAGATGGACCGTTACCATTTTAGTTAATAGTTGATAGTTGATAACTGATAGTGAAAATGCTCTGCGCAACATTTCTTCTATCTGTATGTTATTCCGCATGGTAACTATCAACTATAAACTTTTTTATCTAACCTTCTCGGTCAACCGAAAAATCTTATTAACTTTGCAAATCTTTTTGAGAAACAATAAAAAATTAAATATATGAATATCTCTTATAACTGGCTGAAAGAGTATGTCAATTTCGACCTGACGCCCGATGAAACGGCTGCTGCGTTGACTTCTATCGGCTTGGAAACAGGTGGTGTAGAAGAAGTGCAAACCATTAAAGGTGGTTTGGAAGGACTGGTGATCGGTGAAGTGCTGACCTGCACGGAACATCCTAATTCTGACCATTTGCATATTACTACTGTCAATCTGGGAGACGGTGAACCGGTACAGATTGTTTGTGGTGCCCCGAATGTGGCTGCCGGACAGAAAGTGGTGGTAGCTACTTTAGGTACAAAACTTTATGACGGTGACGAATGTTTTACCATCAAGAAATCAAAAATCCGTGGGGTGGAATCTACTGGTATGATTTGTGCCGAAGACGAAATCGGTATCGGTACGGATCATGCAGGTATTATCGTATTGCCGGAAAACGCTGTTCCGGGTACGCTTGCCAAGGATTATTATAATATCAAGAGCGACTATGTGCTTGAAGTGGACATCACGCCTAACCGTGCGGATGCCTGCTCTCACTATGGGGTGGCTCGTGACTTGTACGCTTATCTGATTCAGAACGGCAAACAGGCTACTTTGCAACGTCCGTCGGTAGACGGCTTTAAAGTGGAAAACCATGACTTGAATATTGAAGTGAAGGTGGAAAACAGCGAAGCTTGTCCGCATTATGCCGGTGTTACGGTGAAAGGTGTCACTGTGAAGGAAAGCCCGGAATGGCTGCAAAACAAATTGCGTCTGATCGGGGTGCGTCCTATTAATAATGTAGTGGATATTACTAATTATATCGTTCATGCTTTCGGTCAGCCGTTGCATTGCTTCGATGCCGGAAAGATAAAAGGCAATGAAGTAATTGTAAAGACAATGCCGGAAGGAACCCCGTTCGTTACGCTGGATGAGGTGGAACGTAAATTGAACGAACGCGACCTGATGATTTGTAACAAGGAAGAGGCCATGTGTATTGCCGGTGTATTCGGCGGACTGGACTCCGGTTCTACGGAAGCTACGACAGATGTATTCATTGAAAGTGCTTATTTCCATCCTACATGGGTGCGTAAGACAGCCCGCCGTCATGGCTTGAATACGGATGCTTCTTTCCGTTTCGAACGCGGTATCGATCCGAACAGTGTGATATATTGCTTGAAACTGGCTGCTTTGATGGTTAAAGAACTGGCTGGCGGTACGATTTCTTCTGAAATAAAAGACGTGTTCACTACTGCTGCACCCGATTTTATAGTTGATCTGGCTTATGAGAAAGTACATTCTTTGGTAGGAAAAGTAATTCCGGTAGAGACGATCAAGAGCATTGTGACCAGCCTGGAAATGAAGATCACTAATGAAACGGCGGAAGGGCTGACATTAGCTGTTCCTCCTTATCGTGTAGACGTGCAGCGTGATTGTGACGTGATTGAAGATATTCTTCGTATCTACGGATATAACAATGTTGAAATCCCGACTACACTGAACTCCAGCCTGACTACCAAAGGTGAACATGATAAATCGAATAAATTGCAGAACCTGATTGCAGAGCAATTGGTGGGCTGCGGATTTAATGAGATCCTGAACAACTCATTGACGCGTGCTGCTTATTATGATGGTATGGAGACTTATCTGTCCAACCACCTGGTGATGTTATTGAATCCGTTGAGTGCGGATTTGAACGCTATGCGTCAGACTTTGCTGTTCGGTGGACTGGAAAGTATTGCTCATAATGCAAATCGTAAGAATGCTGATTTGAAGTTCTTCGAATTCGGTAATTGCTATCATTTCGATGCTGACAAGAAGAATGAAGAGAAGGTATTGGCTCCTTACTCGGAAGATTATCACTTGGGCTTGTGGGTAACCGGTAAGAAGGTTTCCAATTCATGGGCACATGCAGATGAGAACAGTTCGGTATATGAATTGAAGGCTTATGTAGAAAATATATTGAAGCGTCTGGGACTGGATTTGCACAATCTGGTTGTCGGTAATCTGACGGATGATATTTTTGCTGCCGCACTTTCTATCAATACGAAGGGTGGTAAGCGTCTTGCTTCCTTCGGTATCGTGACTAAGAAGCTGTTGAAAGCATTTGATATTGACAATGAAGTGTATTTTGCCGACTTGAACTGGAAGGAACTGATGAAGGCTATCCGTTCTGTGAAGATCAGCTACAAGGAAATCTCCAAGTTCCCTGCTGTGAAACGTGACCTGGCATTGTTGCTTGACAAGAATGTGCAGTTTGCCGAAATTGAAAAGATTGCTTACGAAACAGAGAAGAAGCTGCTGAAAGAAGTGGAACTCTTCGATGTGTACGAAGGTAAAAATCTGGAAGCAGGCAAGAAGTCGTATGCGGTGAGCTTCCTGCTTCAGGATGAGAGCCAGACTTTGAATGATAAGATGATTGATAAGATCATGTCGAAACTGGTGAAGAACTTGGAAGATAAGCTGGGTGCCAAACTTAGATAAACTTAAAATTTCAATCTAAAAATATAAACCAATGGGAAGAGCATTTGAATATAGAAAGGCCGCTAAACTGAAAAGATGGGGCCACATGGCTAAAACATTTACAAGACTGGGTAAACAAATCGCGATAGCTGTAAAGGCAGGCGGTCCGGAACCTGAAAATAACCCGACTTTGCGTTCGGTGATCGCTACTTGTAAGCGTGAAAATATGCCGAAGGATAATATTGAACGTGCTATCAAAAACGCAATGGGTAAAGACCAGAGCGACTACAAGAGCATGACTTACGAAGGATACGGTCCTCACGGTATTGCTGTATTTGTGGATACGCTGACAGATAACACAACCCGTACGGTGGCTGACGTTCGTTCGGTATTTAATAAGTTTGGCGGTAATCTCGGTACAATGGGATCTCTCGCGTTCCTGTTCGACCACAAATGTGTATTCACTTTCAAGAAGAAAGACGGATTGGATATGGAAGAACTGATTCTGGATCTGATCGATTATGATGTGGAAGATGAATACGAAGAGGATGATGAAGAGGGAACAATCACTATCTATGGTAATCCCAAGAGCTATGCCGCTATTCAGAAACACCTGGAGGAGTGTGGCTTTGAAGATGTCGGTGGAGACTTCACTTATATCCCGAACGACATGAAAGAGGTGACTCCGGAACAGCGCGAAACATTGGATAAGATGATCGAACGTTTGGAAGAATTTGACGACGTGCAGACTGTTTATACCAATATGCAGCCGGAAGAGGGAGAGGAAGAATAAGACAAGGTTATGGAATATGTGTATAGAACCCAGGGAACTTGCAGCACCAACATCGAACTGAATGTGGAAGATGGAGTGGTGAAAGAAGTTGCTTTCTGGGGAGGATGTAATGGTAACCTTCAAGGTATTTCCCGCCTTGTGAGAGGAATGAAGGTAGCGGATGTTATCGCAAAACTTGAAGGAGTGCATTGTGGTGGCAGACCGACTTCATGTCCTGACCAATTGTGTCGTGCATTACATGAGATGGGATATTAATCGACTTCTTTTATTTTTGTAAAATTTGATATTTTTCAAGACCTTCGGCAATTTATTTTGTCGAGGGTCTTTTTTTGCGGGAATCCATAGAGGGGGAGTATCTGGGTGTTGTTTACTTACTTGTCGGTATTTTGAACTAAAATTGACCTTCACTCGTTATTTATAAGTATATTTGTAAGGTTAAAACTATTATGCAAAAATGAAGAATATTTTTCAAGACTTAAAACGCAAAGATCATAAACGCTATCTGGGTGGACTGGATGTTTTTAAATATATTGGTCCGGGGCTTCTGGTTACGGTAGGATTTATTGATCCGGGAAACTGGGCTTCTAACTTCGCCGCCGGTTCCGAATTTGGCTATTCCTTACTTTGGGTGGTTACATTGTCCACTATTATGCTGATTGTGCTTCAGCACAACGTTGCCCACCTGGGGATTGTTACCGGACTTTGCCTTTCGGAGGCGGCCACTAAATACACTCCCAAATGGGTGTCGCGACCTATTCTTGGTACGGCGGTATTGGCGTCGATTTCTACTTCTTTAGCGGAAATTCTGGGAGGTGCCATTGCGTTGGAAATGCTCTTTGATATTCCTATTATATGGGGAGCTGTGTTGACTACGCTTTTTGTCTCTATCATGCTTTTCACTAATTCGTATAAAAAGATAGAGCGTTCCATCATTGCATTTGTCTCTGTTATCGGGCTTTCGTTTATCTACGAACTGTTTCTGGTGGAAATAGACTGGCCGGCTGCGACAGCAGGGTGGGTGACTCCTTCTTTTCCGAAAGGAAGTATGCTGATTATCATGAGTGTGTTGGGAGCGGTAGTGATGCCTCATAATCTGTTTCTTCATTCGGAGGTGATTCAGAGTCACGAATATAATAAGAAAGATGATGCTTCTATTAAGAAGGTCTTGAAATATGAGTTGTTTGATACTCTTTTCTCTATGATTGTCGGCTGGGCGATTAACAGTGCCATGATTCTTCTGGCTGCCGCTACTTTCTTTAAAAGCGGTATTCAGGTAGAGGAACTGCAACAGGCTAAGTCATTGCTCGAACCTTTGTTGGGAAGTAATGCTGCCATCGTATTTGCACTGGCATTGCTGATGGCGGGCATTTCATCCACCATTACGAGCGGAATGGCGGCAGGTTCCATCTTTGCGGGTATTTTTGGTGAATCGTATCATATCAAAGACAGCCACTCGCAGGTAGGAGTCCTTTTATCTCTGGGAATTGCCTTATTGCTGATTTTCTTTATTGGAGATCCTTTCAAAGGATTGATTATTTCGCAGATGATACTTAGTATTCAATTACCTTTCACGGTATTTTTGCAGGTGGGACTGACGTCTTCCCGAAAGGTGATGGGAGATTATGTCAATAGTCGTTGGAGCACGTTTGTGTTGTATTCGATTGCCATTATTGTTTCGGTACTGAATATCATGCTTTTGTTTTCATAAAATGAATATAAATCAATACATATAGATCGATGAAGATTATTACTTATAATGTGAACGGACTACGTGCCGCCGTATCTAAAGGTTTGCCGGAATGGCTGGCGCAGGAGAATCCTGATATTCTTTGTCTGCAAGAGACGAAACTGCAACCGGACCAGTATCCGGGAGAGGTGTTTGAAGCGTTGGGTTACAAGTCTTATTTGTATTCGGCGCAGAAGAAAGGATACAGTGGAGTGGCCATACTTACCAAGCAGGAACCGGACCATGTGGAATATGGGATGGGAATGGAGGCTTATGATAATGAAGGACGTTTTATCCGGGCGGATTTCGGAGACTTATCGGTAGTCAGTGTTTATCACCCTTCGGGGACGAGCGGGGACGAACGCCAGGCTTTTAAAATGGTGTGGCTGGAAGATTTTCAAAAGTATGTGATGGAGTTGCAGAAGTCCCGTCCCAATTTGATTCTTTGTGGCGATTATAATATCTGCCATGAGCCGATCGACATTCATGATCCTGTCCGGAATGCAACAAACAGTGGTTTCCTTCCTGAAGAACGGGAGTGGATGACACGTTTCCTGTCTGCGGGGTATGTGGATTCTTTCCGTACGCTTTGTCCCGAAAAACAGGAATATACCTGGTGGAGCTATCGTTTTAATTCGCGTGCCAAAAATAAGGGCTGGAGAATTGACTATTGCATGGTTAGTGAGCCGGTACGCCCGCTGTTGAAACGTGCGTATATCCTGAATGAGGCCGTACATTCCGATCATTGTCCGATGGCGTTGGAAATATTATAGGATAGTAATACTCAATTTACGGGTGTCTCCTCCGTCGCGAAATTCGCAGAGGTAGACACCTTGCCATGTTCCCAGGTTCAGGCGGTGATTCTTGATGGGGATAGTGACCGAACTTCCTATCAGGGAGGCTTTTATATGGGCGCTCATATCGTCGGGGCCTTCGAGGGTATGGATGAAATAGGGGGCACCGTCGGGAACCAGTTTATTAAAGAATGTCTGGAAGTCATGCCGTACGTCCGGGTCTGCATTTTCGTTGATAGTTAGTCCGGCAGAGGTGTGTTTGATAAAGATTACCAGCAGGCCACTTTCGGGAAGTGCTGGTAGTTGTGAAATGATATCACGCGTGATTAAATGAAATCCACGCGAGTAATGAGGGAGTTGAATATCGAATGTTGTAGCCATTGTTTTATCTCTTAGAATTTGGAGGGTGGATTCAGGTCCACATAGGGGTCGTTGATAGCTGACGCCATCATTGCATTGACGGCAATTCCTGCATCCTCTTTATAATTTCTTCTCTTGTTCCATTCACGTACATCTTTGAGAGTGACATCACGTTTCTTTCTGTTTTGGGGAAAACCACTTTTTCTTTTCCTGTCAGCATATTCATCCTTTCTGGCTGCGCTTATCATAGCTTGAATGGCAATGGCTGTCGATTCTTTATATGAAATAGTTTTGTTCATATTTTCTTTTTTTTGATTTTAATCTTTACGCCCTATCTGATGCAAAGATACTTTTTTATATTTTTGTGCGAAATAAAAATGCAAAATAGTTTATGGAAGATAGAATACAGAAAGCAGTGGAGCTTTTTAAGAGCGGATATAACTGTTCACAGTCGGTAGTAGCGGCCTTTGCGGATATGTATGGATTTACACAGGAACAGGCGTTGCGTATGGGTGCTTCCTTTGGCGGGGGGATAGGACGAATGCGTGAAACGTGTGGAGCTGCCTGCGGCATGTTTTTGGTGGCGGGCCTGGAAACCGGCGCTACGGAAGCGACAGACCGGGAAGGAAAAGCTGCCAATTATGCGGTGGTGCAAGAACTGGCGGCTGAATTTAAGAAGCGTAACGGCTCGCTGATTTGTGGCGAATTGTTGGGATTAAAGAAAAAAGATCCCGTTTCAACGATTCCGGAAGAGCGTACTGCTCAATATTATAGCAAGCGTCCTTGCGCTAAAATGGTGGAAGAAGCGGCAAGAATTTGGTCTGAATATCTCGAAAAGCATCCTAAATGAAAGAAAAAATGCTTTTTTATTACAAAAACGATAAAAAAGTGCTCAATAAAGTGTTATATAACATAAAAATAACTATCTTTGTCCCCGAAATAAAATCTGAAAGTCTTTTTGACCGGATGATTTTAAGCATGTCTAACTAAAATTGCAAAGCAAATGTTGAAAGAAAAAGCTGGTGTAATTGCAGGTACTATCTGGAATGCACTGAACGAAACAGAAGGAATGACTGCCAAGCAGCTTAAAAAAGCAACTAAATTGGTTGACAAAGATCTGTTTCTCGGCCTTGGCTGGTTATTGAGAGAAGACAAAGTCTCTGTGGAAGAAGTTGAAGGTGAACTCTTCATCAAATTGATCTAAGCGAGTAACTCACTTAAGCAATAAAAAAATGCGTTGGTACATGATCATAATGTTATCAACGCATTTTTTTTTATTCCGCCATTTACGTATCTTTGCACACCAAAAAGATAAAATAATAAGAATTCAGAATGAAGAATATTCGCAACTTTTGCATTATTGCTCATATTGACCACGGTAAGTCAACGTTGGCCGACCGTCTGTTGGAGTTTACTAACACCATTCAGGTGACTTCAGGGCAGATGCTTGATAATATGGATCTGGAAAAAGAAAGAGGGATCACTATCAAGAGCCATGCGATCCAGATGGAATATACTTATCAGGGGGAGAAGTATGTCCTTAACCTGATTGATACTCCGGGACACGTGGACTTTTCGTATGAGGTGTCACGTTCTATCGCTGCATGTGAAGGGGCTTTGCTGATTGTCGATGCTTCGCAAGGAGTGCAGGCGCAGACGATCTCGAATCTGTATATGGCCATTGAACACGACCTTGAGATTATTCCGGTTATCAATAAATGCGATATGGCGAGCGCCAATCCCGAAGAAGTGGAGGACGAAATCGTTGAACTGTTGGGTTGCAAGCGCGAGGAGGTAATCCGTGCATCCGGTAAAACGGGTATGGGAGTGGAAGAGATACTGGCTGCTGTGATTGAACGTATTCCTCATCCCGAAGGGAATGAAGAGGCGCCGTTGCAGGCTTTGATTTTCGACTCTGTATTCAACTCTTTCCGTGGAATTATAGCTTATTTCAAGATTGAAAACGGCACGATTCGCAAGGGCGACAAGGTGAAGTTTTTCAATACGGGAAAAGAGTATGATGCCGATGAAATAGGGGTGTTGAAAATGGATATGGTGCCTCGTAACGAACTTCGTACGGGGGATGTAGGATATATAATTTCCGGTATCAAAACTTCCAAAGAGGTGAAGGTGGGAGATACCATTACACATATTGCCCGTCCGTGTGACAAGGCTATTGCCGGGTTTGAGGAGGTGAAGCCGATGGTGTTTGCCGGAGTGTACCCGATTGAGGCGGAAGATTTCGAAGATCTTCGCGCGTCTTTGGAAAAGTTGCAGCTGAATGATGCATCGTTGACTTTCCAGCCGGAGTCTTCATTGGCTTTGGGGTTTGGTTTCCGTTGTGGTTTCCTCGGATTGCTCCACATGGAAATTGTGCAGGAGCGTCTGGATCGTGAGTTTGACATGAATGTGATTACTACGGTACCGAATGTGTCCTACCATATATATGATAAGCAGGGCAATATGAAGGAGGTGCACAACCCCGGTGGTATGCCCGACCCGACGATGATTGACCATATCGAGGAACCGTATATCAAAGCATCTATTATTACAACGACTGATTATATCGGTTCGATTATGACGCTTTGTCTGGGTAAACGCGGTGAATTGATTAAACAGGAATATATCTCCGGTAACCGGGTGGAAATCTATTACAATATGCCTTTGGGAGAAATTGTGATTGACTTTTATGATAAGTTGAAGAGTATTTCTAAAGGGTATGCGTCGTTTGATTATCATCCGAATGGTTTCCGTACTTCGAAGCTGGTGAAGCTGGATATTTTGTTGAACGGTGAGCCTGTGGATGCACTTTCTACTTTGACACATATTGACAATGCTTACGATATGGGACGCCGGATGTGTGAGAAGCTGAAAGAGCTTATTCCGCGCCAGCAGTTTGATATTGCCATTCAGGCAGCTATCGGGGCTAAGATTATTTCCCGTGAAACGATTAAGGCTGTTCGTAAGGATGTGACAGCGAAGTGTTATGGTGGTGACGTGAGCCGTAAACGTAAACTGCTTGAAAAGCAGAAAAAAGGTAAAAAACGAATGAAACAAATCGGTAACGTGGAAGTGCCGCAAAAAGCCTTCCTCGCCGTACTGAAGCTGGATTAAAAATACTGCCGCAAGCAATTTTTCAGAGATCTGTTCTGAACAAATTGACTTGCGGTTAGTTTTTAATACACCAGGTGATTGCCTTCTGTCTGCAGAGCTTTCCTTGGCAATTACTTTTTAGCAACAAACAACTATAAATATGAGAAAAGTTCTGTCTTTTTCGGGCTTCCTGATGTTGGGGCTCGTTGTTTCGCAATTCCTGCCGATGATGGCAGGAGATGGGTATGGAGCTGTTAAATCCATATCGAATGTACTACTCTATGTATGTCTTAGTTTTATAATGATTAATGTAGGCCGTGAGTTCGTCCTTGATAAAACGCGGTGGAAAAGTTACGCTCAAGATTATTTTATTGCCATGGCTACGGCTGCTTTACCGTGGTTTATGATTGCTATTTATTATGTGTTTATTTTGCTTCCGCCCGAGTTTTGGAATAGTTGGGAAGCGTGGAAGGAGAATTTATTGTTAAGCCGTTTTGCTGCACCTACATCAGCCGGTATTCTGTTTACGATGTTGGCGGCTATCGGACTGAAGTCCAGTTGGATTTATAAGAAAATACAGGTATTGGCAATTTTCGATGACTTGGATACGATTCTTTTAATGATTCCTCTTCAGATTATGATGATCGGGCTGCGCTGGCAGTTGATTATTGTGGTGGTGATTGTGTTCTTGTTTTTGTCGATCGGCTGGCAAAGATTGAATAAGTATGATTGGCGTCAGGATTGGAAGGCTATCCTCTTTTATTCAGTGATTATATTTCTGGCTACTCAAATACTGTATCTGGGGAGTAAAGAATTGTATGGGGACGAGGGAAGTATTCATATTGAAGTCCTGTTGCCGGCATTTGTTCTGGGTATGATTATGAAACATAAGGAACATGACACACCTGTGGAACGAAAGGTGTCTACCGGGATTTCATTTTTCTTCATGTTTCTGGTGGGAATGAGTATGCCGCATTTTATCGGAGTGAACTTTGCGGAGACTCATGCAGGTTCTTATTCTGTAACGGGATCGCAGGAGATGATGTCGTGGGGAATGATTATGTTTCATGTGGTGATTGTCTCTTTATTGTCGAATATAGGAAAACTTTGTCCGATGTTCTTCTATCGTGACCGGAAATTAAGTGAGCGACTGGCTCTTTCCATCGGTATGTTTACCCGTGGTGAGGTAGGGGCCGGAATCATTTTCATTGCATTGGGATATAACTTGGGTGGTCCGGCATTGGTTATTTCAGTGCTTACTCTGGTATTGAATCTGATTCTGACGGGTATCTTCGTTCTTTGGGTGAAGAATTTGGCTTTGCGGAGTTATGCGGATTGACGTGATATGGAAATGTTGTAGAGCATTTTCTATTTAGTGTCGAGGTGTGTCGAAACACTCTCTCTAATTTTTTAGGCACGGATTATACGAATTGCACGGATAAGTTTATTTTCTTTCCGTGTTTATCGTGTAATCCGTGCCTAAATAATATCAGTTAGTAATCTGTCAAATCGTCCTCTACGTCAATAGGGAGAATCTTTTGGCTTTCTTCGTGTGGCAACTGTTCCACTTGCCGCAGTTTGCGTTCGATGGCACGTGTTCGTTTTCCCATGACTTCTTCGAGTTGGTCACCGGCGCTTTGCAGGTTCTTTTGTACTTTTTCAAGTAATCCTCCGAATTTACTGAATTCTGTTTTGACAGCTCCCAATACGGTCCAGACTTCTCCGGTACGTTTTTGGATAGCAAGCGTGCGGAATCCCATCTGAAGACTGTTGAGGATGGCGCCTAATGTTGTCGGACCTGTAACTACAATCTTATACTCCTTTTGGAGTGTTTCGATGAGACTGGTACGTCGGATTACTTCGGCATATATGCTTTCAAACGGGAGGAACATGATGGCAAAATCTGTGGTAAAAGGCGGGTCTACATATTTATCATGGATGTCTTTTGCCATCTTTTTGATTGTATTTTCCAATTGCTTGCCGGACGATTCCATCAATGCTGCGTCTCCCGCTTCGAATGCATCGTAATATTGTTCGTATACATCTTTCGGAAATTTGGCGTCGATGGGGAGGTAGACGGTGCTGTTGGCGTCATCTTTTCCCGGAAGCTTGATGGCAAATTCTACAAATTCGGTTCCGCTCTTTTTGGTTTTGACATTGGCGTCGTACTGTTCGGGGCTCATCATTTGTTCTAAGAGTGCACCCAGTTGGACTTCGCCGAACGTTCCTCTCATCTTTACGTTGCTCAATACCTTTTTTAGTCCGCCGACATCTTGGGCGAGAGATTTCATTTCTCCCAGTCCTTTTTGTACGTTCTCAAGTTGCGAACGGACGATTTCGAATGATTGGCCGATACGTTCATTCAGGGTTTTCTGGAGCTTTTCTTCCACCATCAGGCGCATATCATCCAGTCGTTTCTCGGTGGATTTCAGTAATGCTTCCTGCTGGCGGGCCATCATGTCGAATTTCTGTCGTTGCAGTTCTCCGGTAGTCATCATATTCTTGTGCAGAACATCTTGGAGCTGTTGCATATTCTGGTTCAGCGTTTGCGTCATTTCCATGCGAAGTTCCCGGATGCTGCGGTTCAGTTCTTCCCGGTTTTCCTGCATTTGCTGGCGCAAGGCTATTTGTAATTGTTCTGCTTGAGTTTGATTGTTGCCTTTGGTTAGTGATAATACAAGTAGGACTATCATTAACACGGCAATAACAATAAGTAGAATCAGTTCCATTAATATGTCAGAGTTTCGTTTCCGGTTTCAGTAATCAGAATCATATTTTCCCATTGGGCGGAAGGCAGTCCGTCGTCGGTGCAGACGGTCCATCCGTCGGCATCGTCTACAAACACTTCGTAGGTTCCCATATTAATCATGGGTTCGATGGTGAAGGTCATGCCCGGCACGATCATCATGCCTGTGCCCCGGCGTCCGAAATGTTCTACGTCCGGTTCCTCATGGAATTGCATCCCTACGCCATGTCCGCAGAGATCACGGACTACGCTGAATCCGTTCTTTTCTGCATGTTCCTGGATGGCGGCGCCTACATCACCCAGCTGTTTCCAGGGTTGTGCGGCAGCAATTCCTATTTCCATACATTCTTTGGTTACCTGTACTAACTTTTGCATATCAGGGTTGACGTCTCCAATCATAAACATACGGGATGCATCGGAAAAATATCCTTTGTAAATGGTGGAAACATCTACATTGATAATATCTCCGCTTTTCAGAATCTCATTTTTATTGGGTATTCCGTGGCACACTACATCGTTGATGCTGGTGCAAACACTTTTGGGAAAGCCTTCGTAGTTGAGTGGGGCAGGGATGGCACCGTGACTGGTAGTGAAATCATACACTAGCACATCAATTTCTTCGGTGGACATGCCTTCCCGGATATTCTCTGAAATATAGTCCAGCAGTGCAGTATTGATTTTGGCACTTTCCCGGATACCTTCCAGTTGCTCGGGAGTACGGAGTACTTTGCGCGGTGGAAGTTTATAACCTTGCTTTCTGTATTTCTGTATTTTTGCTTCTACTTCTGCCGGATAATTGGAGGGGGTAAACCGGAATCCCTTGATAAAGTTCTTCATTATGATAGCATATTTAATCGTATGACAAAGGTACGAGAATAAATGGAAAATATGCTTTCTTGTTTTCTAAAACTTTTCGATTCCTGATTGTCGGCACGGGTTACCATTCGTATGAAAAACTAATTTGAGGTATCCATTCCCATCTTTTGCGGAGGACATTGTATTGGTATTGTACCCCTGTTTTTATTTTCCAGTTTTTATTTATTTTGAGAACAACATTACTACCCAATTGGGTGGGTTCCACTTCGGAAGGGAGGCCCCGGTGTTTTCGGGTATCAAGGTTTTGTACGCCATATATGTTGAGAGACCATTTGGGAGATAAATTATATTCTATTTGGCTTTGGATATGAAAGCAACTGGAATTTTCTGCAAAATTACTTTTACTGTGCAGCACAAGATTCTTGTTTATTCTTAACCAGGAGTAAGTGGGTAAAAAGGTGGAACCCGGTTTTAGGAATGTCTGATAAGTGCGAATGGAAGGTTTCGAAAAAATCATGGAAGATTTTAAAGTCGGTAGTGTGGGATCAAAATCTACAAATGGTTTTCGAGAGTACATGTTTTGCTCTACTTTTTCGATAAACTTTCTATTTATCTTGATCTCCTGACCGGATTCCAGCATTTGCTGAAGTCTCAATGAATCCTGTTTGTTCCATTCTTGTCCTGTTACGGATAAGGGAAACAATAATAGGCAAAAAATATTGAATTGATATTTTCGAATGTCCATACACTGTGCTAGTAGAGTTTATTGTATAGACGGTGGAAAACAGGAAATGCTGCTCTAAACGATTAGCGACTAATAATAATTTCACATAATATGAGAATACTTTTCTTTTATTTATGATAGTTTTTTAGCCTTGAAAACCGGTTGTATCTTCTGAATCTCCGACTCAAAACCAAACCAGTAACCATGTCCTTCTTCATCGGTGGGAAGGAAACATAATCGTAGATTCTCGCGATATGCTCCGTATTCTATTTCCCAGCTTTCAGGTGGTAGCTGTCTTTTTGTTCTTACTTTTTCTGCCGGAGCTTTTTTTAATGACATACCCGCTTCTATCCATGCAATGCTGACTTGTGTCAGGTAGTCGGGATAATGATTCTTGCAGAAGTCATAGAGGATTAATCCTCTTTTTTCCAGGCTAAGAGGGGTGTCAATCACATCTGTTTGAACTAAATGATCGAGTAACTCATGTATAAAATGAGGGTTTTCGAGAATGAGTATCCGTGTGATGCTTCGCCAAGTTGGGGTATTGTAGAAACCGTCTAACAGGCGGGACAGATAATGTGCTGTCTGTAGTTCATCTACGGTGATTTCACGAGTTTGAAGAACTTCGTATGGAGGGAGTGGAGAGTACTGTATACCTAATTCGTCCGCTCTTCTTTTCATTTCGGTGCCCGGAAGTAATTTGAGGGATTCCAGTTGGATTTCTCCTGCGTCATACTCTGCTAAAGTACGGACATCATCGAAAATTTCTGATAGATGGTAGAGTGGGAGTCCTGCTATTAAGTCGGCATGGGTTTCCATGTTTTCAAGGGAACATAGATACTTGAGTCCGGCCAGAGCATCAGAGAGTTTGCCTATTCTCCGGCTTTGTTCAAGCACGTTTTCCCGAAGGCTTTGGATTCCGGCTTCCAGGTGTAGCAGTCCTTTAGGAAGGGTGGCTAATTCCTGTTTGAGTTCATCGGAAAGGAGTGCAGGATGAATTTCCAGATGAAAACAGATATCCGGGTATTCGCGGAATAGATTTAGTAATTCTTTTGCCCGTTTGTTGTTGTAATTGAAAGTGCGGTCCAGTACCCGTACATTCTTGATTCCGTGTTGGTGTATCACGTCAAGACGTTTCCGGGTTGCTTCAAGAGATAGGGTGCGAACCGGTTTTTCACCTCCACTGACACAAAAGGCACAGGTGTTAAAACATCCGCGGGTAGTTTCTAATTGCACAAAGGGTTTGCTCCAATTGAAGAAACGGCTCTCTTCAGGAGGGACTAATTCGGAAAAGTTCATGACACGGGCGAGCCCGTTGTCATGGTATGCTTCCGATTCATCCAGATAGCAGAGTCCTGTGATTGATTTCCATTCTTTTCTTGGCTGATTCCACACTTTTAACCATAAAGGAAATACTTCTTCGCCTTCTCCGCGAAACACTCCGCTTACAAATTTGTTCTTATATAAGAAAGCTTCATTATCTCCTAAAAACTCGGGACCTCCGAGTATAACACAGCAGTGAGGTAGTAACGCTTTTGCGCGTGAAACGATGTGCAGGAGTTGCTCGTGATTAAATAGCCAGTTGGTAGCTGCAATGATGTCCGGTTGATGGCGGTAGATTTGATTGACGACACTACCGGTATTTTCATTGATAGTGGCGGAGACCGTACACCATTCAATGTCTGTATTATTTGCTATCTGGGCATGTAAGGCTGGCAATGCCAGCGAAGAATGAGCGTACGAACTATTTAAATCAAGCCAAAGAAGTTTCATGTGGAAAATTTAATATTATCTTTGCAAAGGTACAAAAAACTTGTGGCTTGTGATGTATAGTAAATATAAAATGCTAATTTTGTATTAATAAACGCAATAAACTAGAGAATTATGAAAATGATAAAAAGATATGCAGGTATCTTGATGATGCTGACTTTATTGGTTGGCTTTACTTCGTGTGAAGACGATGAAGATATTTATGATGATTTGATGGGACGCACCTGGGTGGGTGATTTGTGGTTCGGTTCTGATTATAATCCGATAGAAAGTGGTATTCGCTTAGATAATAATGGACTGGGAATAGACTATCAGGTTTATGATTATGATGGTAGACCTGCAGGTGATTTGCCTTTTCGGTGGTGGGTTGATTATGGCACATTGTACCTTGATTATGGACGTGATTTTGCCTTACGTGAGATAAGAGGCGTTCGTGTTAGAGGACGTTATTTGCAAGGTGACTTGTATCTTGATGGAGAATATATTGATTATATTGAGTTGCAGATGCAATAGAATAAGATATGATTTTAAAAGAAAAGGAGTTAAATCAATTGATTTAACTCCTTTTCTTTTTGAACGTATTTTCTTTATTTTTTCAGAAACAACTTTTTAAACTCCGCCGGATAAGGCGTCTCGAACTCCATCAAATCTCCCGTTACCGGATGGTAGAAACAAAGTTTGAAAGCATGGAGTGCCAGTCGTCCGATAGGGTTGGGAGCATCTTCTCTTCCATATCTTCCATCACCGATAATAGGATGTCCTAAATCTTGCATGTGTACACGAATCTGATTCTTTCGGCCGGTTTCCAGATCGAGTTCCAACAGAGAATATCCGTTGGCACGTTTGATGGTCTTATAGTGGGTAATAGATTTTGATCCACCGTCATCATATTCACTGGAACTTACATAAAGCGTTTTATCAGTCAGCCAGGAAACGACTGTATCATAATCTTTTTCCATACTTCCCTCCACCACAGCTACATATCGACGGTCAGTCACGATATCGTGCCAGTTATCACGTAGTGTCCGCTGTGTTTTTTCGTCTTTAGCAAACATCATCAGGCCGGAAGTGTCCCTGTCCAGGCGATGAACGATAAACACACGGAATTGACGTCCGGAACGTTGCACGTATTCGTTAAGTATTGTATAGGCTGTGCGCTCTTTCTGTCTTTCTGTATTGACTGATAAAAGTCCCTGCATCTTCTCGACAACAATGATATAGGCATCCTCATATACGATTTTCAGCAGTCTGTTATTAAATTCTTTTTTTCCCTTTTGTTTGCTGATTTGCACTTTCATGCCCGCTTCAAGAGGAAAGTTGAATTGTGTGGTTATCACATTATCAACAAATACAACCCGTTTGCTTAGCAACGATTTTAATTTCGTACGACTTGCGTCCGGCATTTTGGCAGCCAGAAACTCCATTAGTTCCATGGGTTCTTTCACTGCATAATTGGTATATTGAGCACGTGCTTTTTCAGCAGGAGTTCTTCTAGGTCTTTTTCCCATTTCTTTTTTCTTTTGAAATTCTATTATCATCACGGATTATCGAAGTTCCAGCAACACCACATTTTCTACGTGGTGGGTGTGAGGGAACATATCTACCGGTTGAATGGCTTTCACCTTGTATTTCTCATCGAGTAATTGCAAATCCCGTGCTTGAGTAGCAGGATTACAACTTACATACACAATCCGTTTCGGTTCGGCAAACAAGATGACATCAACTACATCCTGGTGCATACCGGCACGAGGAGGATCAGTAATGATTACATCCGGGCGTCCATGCTGATTGATGAAATCCTGCGTCAGTATATCCTTCATATCACCGGCATAAAACAATGCATTCTTGATATCATTGATTTCTGCATTTACCTTTGCGTCTTCGATAGCTTCCGGCACATATTCGATACCGATTACCTGGCGAGACTGGCGTGATACGAAGTTGGCGATTGTTCCCGTTCCTGTATAGAGGTCATATACCAGTTCGTTGCCTGTTAATCCGGCAAATTCACGGGCTACTTTATATAAATTATAAGCCTGTTCCGAGTTGGTCTGATAGAATGATTTCGGTCCCACCTTGAAACGCAGTCCCTCCATTTCTTCAAAGATGTGATCTTTCCCTTTAAATACATGCACATCCAAATCATTGATTGTGTCGTTGCACTTATTATTAATAATGTATAGAAGAGAAGTGATTTCTGGGAAAGAGTCCGCTACGAATTGGAGTAACTGCTTGAACAGTTCCATTTCGTGATCTTCTGTAATCTTGCAAATGACGATTACCATCAGTTCGCCAGTTGAAGATGTGCGTACAATCATATTCCGCAGCATACCTTCCTGTGTGCGCAGATTGATGAAAGAGTAATCGTGTTCGTAAGCGTAGTCACGTACAGCGTTGCGGATACGGTTGGATATATCATCCTGTAACCAGCATTTCTCAATAGCCAGCACCTTGTCAAAGGCTCCCGGAATGTGGAAACCCACCGCATTCATCTGGTCATACTTCACATCCTGATGAACTTCTTCGTTTGTCAACCAGCGTTTATTTGAGAAGGTGAATTCCAGTTTGTTCCTGTAGAATTCCGTCTTGTCAGAACCGAGAATCGGAGAAATTTCGGGAAGTTCAATCTTTCCGATACGTCTCAAATTATCTTCCACTTGCTTTTGCTTATATCTGATCTGCTCCGAATAGGGGAGCACTTGCCACTTGCAGCCACCGCATACGCCATAGTGTTGGCAGAAAGGAACAGCGCGATTGGGCGACAGCTCGTGAAACTTCACCGCTTCAGCTTCGGCATATTTATTCTTTTTACGCTTGATTTGCAGGTCTACGACATCACCCGGCACTACATAGGGAACAAAAATCACCAGGTCGTTTACTTTTGCGATGGCTTTTCCTTCGGCAGCCACATCCATGATTGTTACCTTCTCCAATAAGGGAAGCTCTTTTTTCTTTCTTGCCACTTTTACACCAGTCTAATAATTACTTTGCAAAAGTAGGTATTTTTTTTGGAAAAAATTCGGGTATACAGAAATATTCCGGATTGTAATGTCGAAATTGCATTTTGATAGAAAGTTTTTTCGCAAAAAGTTTTCAAGTTTGCGAAATATCCTTAGATTTGCGAACAGAAAAAAATCATAATGTAACTTTAAACACAATATTATGGATAAAAAAAGAGTTTATACCTTTGGTAATGGTCAGGCAGAAGGAAAGGCTGACATGAAGAATCTGCTCGGTGGTAAGGGAGCCAACCTTGCAGAAATGAATTTAATCGGAATTCCTGTCCCTCCCGGATTCACAATAACTACAGATGTTTGTACGGAATACAATACGTTAGGACGTGATAAAGTGGTTGAGCTACTGAAAGATGAAGTGGTAAAAGCGATCACTCACGTGGAAACGTTGATGAAATCTAAATTCGGTGACGTTGAAAATCCTTTGTTGGTGTCTGTACGTTCCGGTGCGCGCGCATCTATGCCGGGTATGATGGATACGATTCTGAACTTGGGATTGAATGACGAAGTGGTAGAAGGTATTATCCGTAAGACAGGTAATGCACGCTTTGCATGGGACTCTTATCGTCGTTTTGTGCAGATGTACGGTGACGTAGTATTGGGCATGAAGCCTACCAATAAAGATGATATCGACCCGTTCGAAGCAATCATTGAAGAGGTGAAGAAAGCGAAAGGGGTAGAACTGGATAACGAGTTGAAAGTGGAAGACTTGCAGGAACTCGTAAAGAAATTTAAAGCTGCCGTAAAGGAACAGACCGGAAAAGATTTCCCGACTGGTGCATACGAACAACTTTGGGGAGCTATATGTGCCGTATTTGATTCATGGATGAATGAACGCGCTATCCTTTACCGTAAGATGGAAAGTATACCTGATGAATGGGGTACAGCTGTCAATGTACAGGCTATGGTGTTCGGTAATATGGGTGAAACTTCGGCTACAGGTGTTTGTTTCTCACGGGATGCCGGTACAGGTGAAGACCTTTTCAACGGTGAATACTTGATTAACGCACAGGGTGAAGACGTAGTGGCCGGTATCCGTACTCCGCAACAGATCACCAAGATCGGTTCTCAACGTTGGGCTATATTGGCTGGCGTAACCGAAGAACTCCGTGCTGCTAAATTCCCTTCAATGGAGGAGGCAATGCCGGAAATCTATAAAGAATTGGATGCTCTTCAGACTAAACTGGAAAATCATTATAAAGATATGCAGGACATGGAGTTCACCGTACAGGAAGGTAAACTCTGGTTCCTCCAGACACGTAACGGTAAGCGTACAGGTGCTGCCATGGTAAAGATTGCTATGGACTTGCTCCGTCAGGGTATGATCGACGAAAAGACTGCTTTGATGCGCGTGGAACCGAATAAACTTGATGAATTGCTCCACCCTGTATTCGATAAGGATGCTTTGAAGAAAGCCAAAGTGTTGACCCGTGGTCTTCCGGCTTCTCCGGGTGCTGCAACTGGTCAGATCGTATTCTTTGCTGATGACGCTGCCGAATGGCATGCTGCCGGTAAACGTGTGGTGATGGTTCGTATCGAAACTTCTCCGGAAGACTTGGCCGGTATGGCAGTTGCCGAAGGTATTCTTACGGCTCGTGGCGGTATGACTTCTCACGCGGCTGTCGTGGCTCGTGGTATGGGTAAATGCTGCGTATCGGGTGCAGGTGCATTGAACATTGATTATAAAAACCGTACGGTAGAGATTGATGGGGTATTGCTGAAAGAAGGTGACTATATCTCTTTGAACGGAAGTACAGGTGTAGTATATAATGGTAAGGTAGAAACGAAAGCAGCAGAGCTTTCCGGCGACTTTGCCGAATTGATGACACTGGCTGATAAATATACTCGTTTGCAGGTACGTACCAATGCGGATACTCCTCATGATGCGGAAGTTGCACGTAACTTCGGTGCAGTAGGTATCGGCCTTTGCCGTACAGAACACATGTTCTTCGAAGGCGAAAAGATCAAAGCAATGCGTGAAATGATCCTGGCGGAAAATGCAGAAGGACGTCGGAAAGCATTGGCTAAGATTCTTCCATATCAACAAGAAGACTTCAAAGGTATCTTTAAAGCAATGGCTGGTTGCCCGGTAACCGTTCGTTTGCTCGATCCTCCTTTGCATGAGTTCGTTCCTCACGATTTGAAGGGACAGCAAGAAATGGCGGATACGATGGGTGTAAGCCTGCAATATATCCAGCAACGTGTAGAATCACTGTGTGAACATAACCCGATGTTGGGTCACCGTGGTTGCCGTTTAGGTAATACTTATCCTGAAATTACTCAAATGCAGACACGTGCAATTTTGGGTGCTGCATTGGAACTGAAGAAAGAAGGAGTGGAAACTCATCCGGAAATCATGGTTCCGTTAACCGGTATCTTGTATGAATTCAAGGAGCAGGAAAATGTGATTCGCTCGGAAGCTAAGAAATTGTTTGAGGAAGTAGGAGATAGTATTGACTTCAAAGTAGGTACAATGATCGAGATCCCGCGTGCTGCTTTGACTGCCGACCGTATTGCTTCTTCTGCCGAGTTCTTCTCATTCGGTACAAATGACTTGACGCAGATGACCTTCGGTTATTCTCGTGATGATATAGCTTCTTTCCTTCCTGTTTATCTGGAAAAGAAGATTTTGAAAGTAGACCCGTTCCAGGTTCTCGACCAGAATGGTGTGGGACAGCTGGTACGTATGGCGACAGAAAAAGGCCGTGCTATCCGTCCGGATTTGAAATGTGGTATCTGTGGTGAACATGGTGGTGAGCCTTCTTCTGTGAAGTTCTGTCACCGGGTAGGTTTGAACTACGTTAGTTGTTCTCCATTTAGAGTGCCGATTGCCAGACTGGCGGCGGCTCAGGCAGCGATAGAAGGATAGTCAGATACGCTGGTTAGGTACTTAACTATCTGATAAATAGACTGTAAATACTTGCGAAAGTATTTGCAGTCTATTTTATTTTAGATTATCATTGATTTTTAGTTGGGATTAATAGTATTTCTCAATTCCACCAAATCCTGTGATCTTTTTATTTTCTTTCGTTTTATTGATAAAGTTGTTTAATCGCTTTTCAAATTCTTCAGGTCGTTTTCTGGCTGCTTCAATGTATGCAATTCGGATACGTTTATATGCGTCGGAAAAATGTAGATAGTTTTCCCAGATTGTTTTATCTTCCTTCAATCTTTCAATTATATCATTGGGAAAAATAAAAGGATCAGATAATACAGTTCGTATTTTATCCTCAAATTTGGGGTGTATCATTTTATTTTCCAATAGCCACTTAAGTCTTTCTTTGTTAGCTTGCGAATAGGTACTTTTAGGGTTTCTGGGTGTGAAATGCTGAATTTTATGTTCTTTGTCGAGCGATTTTATCGTACTGTCAATCCACTCGAAACAAAGAGCTTCTTCAACAGCGTCGTTGTATGTGATACTTTTTTCGCCTGAAGACTTGCTGGGAAATACAAACCAAACCTCATTGGCAGTCTCAAAGTTGTCATTCAACCACTTTCGCCAATCTTTTCTGTTCTCGAAATACTTTATTTCTATTGACATAACCAATCGTTTAAACTAACTGTTTTATTGCCTTTACTTTCATAATATCGAAGCATTTTACACTATACAATGTCAGTCAAACGCGTCTGTGTCTGATGGCTGAAAGGCTTACCACCCGTCAAAGATACTAAATCTTAAAGAAACAGTCCTCATTACTTCTTAAATCCTTTGACTTATTATGGTATGACGACACTCACTACATGCAATATATTTGAATAAGAATCGATAGCAAGAATTTTGTGCTGCTATATAATATGATGTACAGAGTCTCCGTTAAACATTTATTAGGTGTTTATTATAAAAAACTAACTAAATGTTTGTTTGTTCGTAAAAACTGCTTTACATTTGCACCCAGAAATCAATCGACCGAATTGGGGTCTAACGTTTAATTAAAAAAACAAAGAAAATGAAAAAGGGTTTATTATTGGTAGTTGTGATGTTAGCAACTATCGCTGTAAAAGCACAAGACATTTACGTAGGCGGATCTTTGAACGTTTGGCGTAACAGCATAGGCAACACTACTTCTTTTAAAATTGCTCCGGAAATCGGATATAACTTTAATGAAACATGGGCGCTGGGTGCTGAATTAGACTATTCACACAATTATGATGGAGGAGTGACTAAAAATTCAGTATTTGTAGCTCCGTACATTCGTTGGTCTTACTGCGAAACAGGTGCTGTTCGTTTGTTCTTGGACGGAACTGCTGCTGTTGGTTTCGTGAAAGTTAAAGACGGAGACACTAGCAAAGCAGGACAAGTGGGACTTAGACCGGGTATTGCTGTTAAATTGAACGATCACTTCTCTTTTATTGCCAAGTATGGTTTCCTTGGATATCGTAGAAATATTAACACTCTTGGAGATTCTTTTGGTCTTCAACTTACTAGCGAAGACCTTTCAATTGGTTTCCACTACGCATTCTGATAAGAAGAAAAGTAATTCAACAAAATAGGAAAGGGAGTTCTCAAAAATAGGGAATTCCCTTTTTTTATGTATAATCTCTATAAATTACGCACTTGTTAACGAAAAAGTTGTTTAATACAAATTACAATTATACATTTGCATTGTTAAACAATAAGGTCAATAAAAACCTTTAGTATTAATTTAAAACTTTAAAATTATGAAGAAGAGTGTTTTGTTTGTTTTATTTGCGCTGATTTCAGTAGCAGGTTTTTCTCAAATTACAGGTTGGAATGCCAAGGTAGGTATGAACTTTAGTAATTATACAGGTGATCTTGATCTGAATGCAAAAGTTGGCTTTAAGCTTGGAGGAGGTTTTGAATATGCTTTTAATGATACATGGTCATTGCAGCCTTCATTATTCCTGACTAGTAAAGGTGCAAAGAAAGATGGAAATAGCATTAATGCAATGTATTTGGAATTACCAGTAATGGCTGCTGCACGTTTTAATGTTGCAGATAATACGAATCTTGTAGTTAATGCAGGTCCTTATTTTGCTTGTGGTATTGCTGGTAAAACAAAATTTGATTTAGGAAACGATACAGAACGTAAAGTTGATACTTTTGGTGATGATGCTTTGAAGCGTTTTGATGCAGGTCTTGGCGTAGGAGTTGCATTGGAATTTGGTAGAATCATTGCAGGATTAGATGGTCAATTTGGTTTAGTTGATGTGGAAAAAGTTGGTAATCCTAAAAACATGAACTTTTCTATTGTTGTAGGATATAAGTTCTGATAAGAAAACACTGAAAAAATAGAGAGCCGTTGCAGAAGGTAATTCGCAACGGCTTTTTTAATATTTCATGATTGGGAAAAACACTTCTCTTATTGGATAAAATGAGGAAGCATAACCAGTTAGTTTTATGATCGGCTATATTTATTAATCTGATAGTTTCTTCAGCTTTTTGAAATGCTCGATTACGGCTAAATAATTTTGGTCCTGACAAGCGTCGAATCTATTCCAGAGATCTCCTAAGACGACAGCCCCTCCGAAACCGAAATCCTTAATCTCCAATAAATTGTCTTCATTGATACCTCCCAATGCCATCACTTTCGAGTCGATAATCTTGGCTCTTTGTGCTTCGCGTAACTCTTCGGCAGTGTATGTTGAATAGTAATTCACTTTAGAGATACTGTCATAGATAGGGCTCATAAAAACATAGTCGTAAAAGTGCTTTCTGTTTTTTACCTCCTCCACTGAATGGCAGGAACAACTGATATGACCATAATAATCATGCGGTTCTTTGGGGTTACGCGCATTCAGGTGAATTCCCATCAGGTTGAATTCTTCTTTTAGATAAAAATGCTCATGTGTAACGATGCGACGGTGATATTTATCCGGAATAAGTGTCAATAACCGTTCCGAATACATAGCCGGAGTCTCCGGCTTTCTAAGATGTAGGACATCCAGCCCCTCTTCGAAAAGAGCGGTAATAATCTTATCTTCTTCGACGAAGAAAGTAGGGGTGGTAACTACAATTAGTTTCATTTCTTTTGTTAAAATTGGATTGTTTAGCAAAGTTACTAATTAACTATGTCAGAAACCAACCTTTATAGTGAAAATTTGTTAGATTGCAGTGTCCGCAGGTCAATTGTCCATAGTTCGCCGGCTAAAACATCACCAAAGCCACAGATTATTTTCAATACTTCCGTAGCTTCAATGCTCCCTACAATGGCAGGAGTAACCCCCATCACTCCTTTGGGCGGAGGAGGCATCCGTTGCATTTCTTCTTCATCGGGATAAAGATCCCGGTAGTTTTTCTTTTGATTTCCGTAGTTGAACACAGAAACCTGTCCTTCAAAACCGCAGATAGCACCATATACGTAGGGCTTTTTCTGTTCAATGCAAATGTCGTTAATCAGGTAGCGGGTGGCAAAGTTGTCGCAGCCATCCACCACTATATCATATTCCTGAATGATATCATACGCATTGTCTTTCGTCAGCCGGGCAGCGTAGGGGTGTATTTCGATTTCACTGTTGAGAGCGGAGAGCCGTTCCGCAGCACAGATAGCTTTTGGTTTACCTAATTCCTTTTCGGAATAGAGCACTTGTCGTTGTAGGTTGGTGATGCTTACCAAGTCATCATCTACCAGTCCCAGGCATCCCACACCTGCACCTGTCAGGTAGAGGGCGATGGGAGAGCCCAGCCCTCCCATGCCTACAATAAGCACTTTGGCTTCCTGCAGTTTCTTCTGACCTTCTTCTCCGACTTCGGGAAGTATAATTTGTCTGTCGTATCGCATCTGTTTATCTTTTAAAATCAAAAGACTGATCCCAATCTTTCCAGACGGGTTCACGACCCAGTTTTTTCAAATCACGTTCCACTTCAACCGCCTTTCGCTCATCACTTACGTGAAATTGTTCCAGGGTTTGAGGATAACTGAAATATCCTCCCGGTTCAGTTTTACTTTCCGCACTCATTGTGGTTACGCCAAGTGTTGCCATGTGGTTTCGGATTTCTGCGCTCTCACGGGTAGAATAAGAGATATCTACATCATGGTCGAAGATTCGCATGGCGAATGTAAGTTGGGCGAGTTCCCGGTCATTCATGACTACATTCGGCTGGAATCCGCCGTTTTCAGACGGGCGCATACGCGGGAAGTTTACGCTGTATTTCGTTTTCCAGTAATGCTTCTGTAAATAACGCAGATGATAAGCCATCATCGTTACGTCGGTTCGCCATTCCTCCAGGCCGATCAGGACACCCATACCAATCTTGTGTACACCTGCCTGTCCCATGCGGTCGAAGCCGTTTACACGCCATTCGAATTTTGACTTCATGCCTCTTGGATGATACGTTTTGTAATTTGCTTTATGGTAAGTCTCTTGAAAACAGATCACTCCGTTCAGACCATGATTGGTTAGCTCCTTGTATTCTTCCGCTTTAAGAGGCATTACTTCAATTTGCAGGTTGCTGAAATAAGGCTTTGCCAAATCCAACGCCCGGGCAATGTATGGGACACCTGCTGCGGCCGGGTTTTCACCGGTTACAAGCAGTAGATTCTCAAAAGGAGCCAACCGTTTGATGGCTTTGTATTCATTGACAATCTCTTCCTCTGTCAATATCGTTCTCTTCATCGGATTGCTGATGTGAAAACCGCAATAGACACAGGAATTGGTACATGAATTAGTCAGGTAGAGCGGTACAAACATAGAGATTGTCTTACCGAACCGTTCCATTGTATATTTCTGACTAAGGCGTGCCATCACTTCCAGATAAGGAGTGGCGGCAGGTGAAATCAGCGCCATAAAGTCGTTGACATCCAGATGCTCTTTTTTACCCAACGCACGGCGTACGTCAGCATCTGTTTTGGAATAGATGGCTTTTGTCGTCTCTTCCCAGGATATTTTTTCTAATTCGTCTGAGAACATTTTATTCAATTATAAATTAAAAATTGAAAATTAAAATGAGGGGAGAGGGTAGGTCAGTAGCCCGACGTTTTGTTTCTCCCCACTCATTATTTGTTGCTTTTAGTGCTTTTCTTTAAATCGCGTGACAATCTCATTGCACAGAAATTAGGTCCGCACATCGTACAATATTCTCCATCGATATGGTGTCCTGCACGGAAATAGGTCTGCGCCCGTTCCGGATCGAGAGATAGGTCGAACTGGTCTTTCCAGCGGAATTCATAACGAGCTTTGCTCAATGCGTTGTCCCTTACCTGTGCACCCGGGTGTCCTTTTGCCAGGTCAGCGGCATGAGCGGCTATCTTGTAAGTGATTACTCCTACGCGTACGTCTTCTTTGTCAGGTAAGGCAAGATGCTCTTTCGGGGTGACATAACAAAGCATAGCCGTCCCCAACCATCCGATTTGTGCGGCACCGATAGCAGAAGTGATATGGTCGTATCCGGGAGCAATATCCGTCACCAACGGGCCGAGCGTGTAGAAAGGGGCGTCATGGCATTTTTCAATCTGACGTTCCATGTTCTCTTTAATTTTATGCATCGGAACGTGTCCGGGGCCTTCAATAAATGCCTGAACATTTTTATCCCAGGCACGGAGCACCAGCTCTCCCATGGTATCGAGTTCGGCAAACTGCGCTTCATCGTTTGCGTCGTAGATAGAACCCGGACGAAGTCCGTCACCTAATGACACGGCTACGTCATATTGTGCCAGAATATCACAGATATCGTCAAAATGATCGTATAAGAAACTTTCCTGATCGTGTACGAGGCACCATTTACTCATAATACTTCCTCCACGGCTGACAATGCCGCACAAGCGATTATCGGCAAGATGAACATTATGACGGCGAATCCCTGCATGGATGGTAAAGTAATCGACCCCTTGTTCACATTGTTCAATCAATGTGTCCCGGTAGATTTCCCAGGTGAGGTCTTCCACTATGCCATTCACTTTTTCAAGTGCCTGATAAATAGGAACAGTGCCTACTGGTACGGGACAATTACGGATAATCCATTCACGTGTTTCATGGATGTTTTCTCCTGTGGAAAGATCCATCAACGTGTCTCCACCCCATTTGCAGCTCCACAGTGCTTTCTCCACTTCTTCATCAATGCTGGAGGTAGTAGCCGAATTTCCGATGTTCGTATTGATTTTTACAAGGAAGTTACGTCCGATAATCATCGGTTCAGCTTCCGGGTGGTTGATGTTGGTCGGTAGTACAGCACGTCCCTCCGCAATCTCCTGACGAACAAATTCGGGGGTAATGTGAGTTTTAATTCCCAGTTCCTCACAATTCATATTTTCGCGGATCGCTACGTATTCCATTTCAGGAGTGATAATTCCTCTTTTGGCATACGCCATTTGGGTGATTGCTTCTCCTTTTTTAGCACGGTAGGGCAGGGCGATGTGTTCGAAACGTAAGTGATCGAGACTTTTATCATCTCTTCTCATTTGTCCGTATTCCGAAGTAATTTCAGGCAACTGTTCCACGTCACCACGACTCACGATCCATTCTTCACGCATGCGGGGCAGTCCTTTTTTGAGGTCAATGTTCATTTCCGCATCACTGAACGGTCCGCTGGTATCATATACATATATTTCCGGATTTGGTGTTGCTATCTTTTCTTCGCCTTCAAAGCTGACACTGGGCACTTGCTCCACTTTCCGCATGGCAACGCGGATATTCGGATAAAGTTTACCAGGTAAATAGACTTTCTGCGAGCGGGGGAATTTTATTTTTTGTTCCATAGTTTATTTGTTTTAATCAAGAAAAGCCGTTAGAGGTGAACTTGCTTCTGCTACAAAGTCGACGGCTTGTAATCCTAATCCTGCTTCGTACGCCTGTCTTCCGGCTTCTGTAGCTGCTTTGAATGCTTTAGCCATTTCTACCGGATTTCCGGCAACGGCTATTGCAGTATTCACTAATACAGCGGAAGCTCCCAGTTCCATTGCTTCGGCAGCATGGCTTGGCGCGCCGATACCGGCATCCACTACCACCGGGATACCTGCCTGTTCGATAATGATTTGCAGGAATTCTTTTGTCTGCAATCCTTTGTTCGTACCGATGGGTGCACCGAGCGGCATAACGGTAGCTGCGCCTGCTTCTTCCAGCCGTTTGCAGAGTACAGGGTCAGCCTGGCAATAAGGTAACACGATAAAGCCCAGTTTCACCAGTTCTTCCGTAGCTTTCAGTGTTTCGATAGAGTCGGGGAGCAGATAGCGCGGGTCCGGATGAATTTCCAGTTTCAGCCAGTTTGTTCCAAAGGCTTCGCGAGCCAGTTGCGCGGCGAAAACAGCCTCTTCCGCGTTACGTACACCGGAGGTGTTGGGCAATAACTGAATATTCGGATGAATGATATGTTTCAGCATGTCGTCCTCTTTGTTATCCATGTCGATTCGTTTCATGGCAACAGTTACCATTTCCGTACCCGAAGCCAGAATAGCTTGTTCCATTACTTCATTGGAATTGAATTTTCCTGTTCCTAGAAAAAGACGGGAGTTAAATTCGCGTCCCGCAATTACTAACTTTTCCATTCTATATATTTTAGTTGATTATTTAAATGCTAATTTAGGGGCGTAGCGCCCCGGCAGGGTTTCCCTGCGGGATATTGTCATTTTAGGCACGGATTACACGGATTTCACGGTTTTAGAAATATGATTGCATAAAGCAACAGCGTAATCCGTGCCTAAAAAATCCCATTTATCATTTGACAAATTATAAATCACTTTCAATGATTCTACGTGTTTCTTCTACCGGATTATCTGCTCCGAGAATAGTTCCTGACAGGGCTATTCCATTTACTCCTGTATGAAGTATGGCAGGAATATCTTCAAAAGTGATTCCTCCGATAGCTACAACGGGGATTTCGATATTCGCTTCCTTCATCTGTGAAAGAATAGAAGAATAGCCCTCCAAACCCAGTACAGGGCTTAGATTCTTTTTAGTGGTAGTAAACCGGAAAGGACCGATGCCGAGATAATCGGCTCCGGCACGATAGTGTTGTACGACATCTTCGAAAGTGTTTGCAGTGCCGCCGATAATAAAGGCTTCACCAAGTATTTGGCGGGCCTGGTCGATAGGCATATCCTTTTTGCCTAGATGCACACCGTCCACTTCCAGCTTTTTGGCCAGTTCGACGTGGTCATCCAGAATCAGGATTGCTTCGTGCTCTTTGCAAAGCGGCTTCAGTTGTAGGGCTACTGCTTCCACTTCTTCGAGAGGAGCGTCTTTCATACGTAGCTGGATCCATTTGCATCCGCCTTCGAGTGCCATACGTGCCGATTCGAGGTACGAATACCGTTCGGTCTGATGCGTGATAAATTGTAGACTAATCATCTCCTTATCCTCCGCAAGCCGCTTTGATAATCACCAGGTTATCGTTCTCGTGTAGAATGAAACACTCCCATTCGGTACGGGGAATCATTTTGTTGTTTACGGCGATAGCAATGCCTTGAACCGGAAGTTCGAGCTGTGCTGTCAGTTGCGTAAGGGTAGAGTCAAGAGTCATTTCCACCTCTTTGTTGTTCACTTGTACTTTCATTGTCCTATCAGAATAAATAAGTTGAAAGTAAATACAAAGAGCGTGCTTAAATGGAAAGGCGATAAGAAGAAACACAATCCCTACGTCAGTATTAACTGCCTCAGGTTCCTAGGGTATAATCTCAGCCCCTCATGGGGCACCCCTTTGTCTTTACGGGAGCAAAGTAAGCGAAAAAGAAACAGAAAAACACTAAATCAGTCGATTTTTTTTCATTTTTCTGTTGATTCCTGTTTTTTGATGGGATGAGAAAAGATAAATCGGGCGCCATTTTTGTAGCTCTTGTCAATCCATATATCACCTCCCATATATTGGATGGTCAGTTTGCAGATAGCCAGTCCCAACCCTGTACCCTGCACGAATTCATTCAGCTTTTCGAAACGTTGGAATACGAGTTCCTGTTTATCTTCGGGGATTCCCGTGCCGGTATCTGTCACCGAGAACAGCATACATTGCTTTTCTTCGTCCACTTCATAATCCAGCGTGATACTTCCTCCGGCAGGAGTGAATTTCAAGGCATTATTCAGCAGGTTGATAATAATCTGTTGCAGACGCAACGGGTCCGTGTAGAGTATGTAAGGCTCCTTAGGCATTTGGAGTTTGATGTCTACATCCACTGTCTTGTTCCGGTTGGTGAGAGTAATCATATTCTGGCAATGGTTCACCAGCTCGCACCATTCATAGTTGAATTGCAGCTTTCCTGATTCCAGGCGTGATATATCCAGTACATCGCTAATCAGTTGGAGCAATAAATTGGAATTAGTCTGGACGATATCCGCATATTCTTTCAATTCATCATTCTGCTCTACCGAACCGATAATCAGGCTGGAGAAACCGACAATTGCGTTTAAAGGTGTCCGTATCTCATGGCTCATATTCGAGACAAAAGCACTTTTTAATTGATTAGCTTCTTCGGCGCGCTCTTTGGCGTCACGTAATTCGATTTCAGACTCTTCCAGTTTCTTTTTATCTTCCCGCAATTGTTGCGTGGTTCTTTCAAGGTGATTTTTCAGGATTTTCGTCCGGTAATAGTAATACAGGGAAATCATCAGACTTCCTACTAATACGAGGAAGATAATCAGGATAAATTGCACTTCTGTCTTGTATGCTACAAAGAAGGGGATAGGCTGATTGATAACCATTGAGTTGACAGGCAACTTCTTGTTTTCAAATCCCCATTCCTTTAGTTTCTTCGCGTCAAATTTATATCGGTTGGGTAAGACATTGATGCTGCTGATACCCGTTTCCTTCTGGTCTAAAAAGCGGTAAGCATATTCTCCCATATTTTTTCCCACTCCTTCATATTGCGGGACATATCCTCCGATGGCCCAATAGCCTATTGCGGTGGAAGTCATACTGAACACAGGCAGGAGTGGATTGGCTTTGGAAAAAGCATAAACGGAGTTGTTCATGTAAGTGATTCCCCGGCTGTCAATTCTCCAGATACCAAGAAGCATTGCTGTGTTTCTGGGAAGATTGCGCAATTGATTGGCAGCCATATCGAGTGTGTGGATGCGACCGTCAATATAGGTGATGGATAACTGCGGGAAATGTTGCAGGTTTTTCTTGAACCATGCCAGTTCGGCAAGTCCGTTATAGGTATTATCCGATACAAATACCAGGTGCTCTGTGTCCGGGTAGAAATCCTGTATCATTTCGATATCTTTGCTGATATTATATTCGTATGTATCACAGTATTTTACGTTGTACTCCTTCATTCGTTCCGTTAAGTTGATACTTACAGGATTATAGTTCCGCATATCGATTGAATCCTCCGGAATACGGATGCCGTTGCGTGATGCCATTGCGCAGAAAACAGGAAGCTGCTTATATTTCTCATCTTCAAGATGAAGGAAACTGCTCCATGCTTCACCACCCAAAAGAATCACTAATTTAGCTTTCGGATGTTTGTCTAAAATATCGGTTAATGTTTTTTTCCATTGGTGCGCCTGCGTTAAATCCGTCGCATTCATGTTTTCTACAATGGTCGAGTATCTTCCTCCCAATTGGGTGTAGGTTTCTATAAATGTGCTGATGTTATCGTAGGTATATTTAGTGTCAGAATTGTATGAGGTAATGAACAGGATCTCTTCCTCTGGTTCTTCTGTGGCGGCAGCGTTGCAGAAAAGGGGGAAGAAAAGAAGAACGGCAATGGAGACAATATATCGTATCTCTTTTCTTTTATATAGTACCATAATTGTTTGTTATGCTAGTTTATGGGTTGCAAAAATACAACTAATGCGTTTGATATACAATAAAAGTTTGTTTTTTTAGTCTGTAAAAAAGGTCGCTGTGAAAACACAACGACCTTTTTCATGAGTATAGTTTTGCTAGTAAATCCGGTTACATTCTTTTTTCAACCACATCCCAGTCGATGATGTCCCACAGGGCATTTACGTGGTCGGCGCGGCGGTTCTGATAATCCAGATAATAGGAGTGTTCCCAAACGTCAAATCCGAGAAGCGGTTTCAAACCGGCACGTACCGGATTGCTGCCGTTGGCTTCTTTCGTGATTTTCAGTTTACCGTCTTTCCCAACGGATAGCCAGGCCCATCCTGAACCGAACAATCCGACTGCTGCTGCGTTGAATTCTTTCTTGAAGTTTTCAAAGCTACCGAAGTCACGTTTGATGGCTTCTCCCAGTTTGCCTGACGGCTCCTTCTTTGAGGGTTTCGGGGCAAATTGCAGGAAGTACAGATTGTGATTCAATACTTGTCCGGCGTTATTGAATATAGCTCCGTCCGGTGCGGTTGCAACGATTTCTTCTACCGTTTTACCTTCATATTCTGTTCCGGGTACGAGGCTATTCAGATTATTTACATACGTTTGTAGATGTTTTCCGTAATGGAAATCTATTGTTTGCTGACTGATTACAGGTTCCAACGCATTGTTTGCGTAAGGAAGTTTAGGCATTTCGTAAGTCATGGTCATCATAATTAAAGACATTAATATAGTATTCATAATGTTACAAGTTTTAATTGGCTTGTTATACTATAATAACAGAAGCCTTCTGCAAAATGTTCACAGCATCTTACTTTATTTGTAAATGTACTGTATACGTTCCACCTCTTTCGGGTGATCGCGGTTGGTCCGGCAGATCCATTGGCCCGTATTGTCATATTCATAATAAGAATTGCCGTCAATCCGGTTCCCGTATTTATCATACAGGCAAGTCAGGCATCCGGACGTTTTTTGGTTATTACCCAAAATCCGTTGGTAGACAATCTGCGACAGATAACCGTATTTATCGTATTCATAAGCATCTTTTTGTGAAATAACCTGATCCGGAGAATTGGCAAAAAGCAAGTTTTGATGTTGGGATGAAATCAATCTTCCTTTATCATCATATTTGTTGGCGGTGTATGCCTGAAGTTCTCCGTTCTTATTATATTCTTTGGTTTCGGTCAATAATCCCTGTTTATTGTAGGAGCTTATGACGACTCTTCCGTCTGCATACTTGAGTGAATCACTCTCGATACTTCCATCGGTACCGATGCGGCGTGTCCGCCGGTAGAGATCCGTTTTGGTTTTCGGATTCGTTTGTACCTCAAAGATGCAGTGACCTTGCGGGTCGTATAATCTATTCGTCTGTATTTCATTGCCTGGCTGCCCGTTCTTCATGGTAAGTGCCAGGGTAGAGACGAGCTGTCCTTTATCGTCATACGAATAAGTGGTCGAGGTGGTCCCTGTACTGTCGTTTTCCGCAGACTTTATCAATCGCCCTCCATTATAGTATTTCACGGAAGTAGGGGTGGATATGATTGTTTGCAGAATAAAAGGTGCCCGCAGTGCGTTGGCCTGGTCGCGAAATTCCTTGTATCTGTGTGTGCAAAGAAAATCCTGCAACATACTTAACGATTCGGAATTGACAATGGCAGGTTTTAAAAGCTCAAAATCAGCTTTTTCACTAAGATATTCAAGGTCATCCAGGTGCGTACGTGCTGTGGAAGTCAGGTAAGGTGATTGCTTATAATCGTCAATGATCTGCCGGATAGCTGTTGCGTTTCCTTTCTCCCGGAGACTGTCAATCCCTTGAAACAGAAAGTCGTCGTATAACGTGCGGACTTCCGAAAGGAAGGGACGTGTATCTTTATCAGTGAAGAATTTCTGCATGGCGGCATTATCAAAGAATGCTTTGAAATTCGCAGAGGTCGGATTACTCTTTACGATCTGATAAAGCCGTTTGTTTTCCGCAGTGTTGATTTGAGAGATAAACTTGCCGTTCGGATATTCCGAGATATACGTTTGATAGATGTTCAGCGCAGGTGTTTTCAGCATCCCTTCCAGTAGGGCCAGTTCGCGGATGTCCCGCACCTTTTGCAAGAGGGCGGAGTCTGCCGGATAGCCGCTTGACTGGATGCTGTCCATCAATGTCTTGCTAAAGGGAATCTGCTCTTTCGATGCTTCCAGGATGGAGATAACAGCCTGTTCCGCTTTGTCTTGTACGTTGGAAAGCTGTATTTTCTCTTCTTCGCAGATATTCGGAAAATAAGCTTTCGTAGCTTGTTCGTAACAGCCGAAATAGTTGGTGGCGGCTTGCTCACTTTGTTTGTTCCACAATTCGTTGAGAACGTCCAACAATGCCAGTTCTTCGGCATAATAGGTTTGCGTCTCGTCATCTATCTTATCACGGTTTTTCTGCCATTTGTCGGCGTCATTATCGTTCAGATACCTTAGCAGCTTTTCCAAGCGGCTCTGCTTTTGTGCCATTGCCTGTGGAATGCAGGCAACCAGAAACAAACTTAAAATAATTGATAAAAATATACTCCTTTTCATTGCTTTTTGGGGTTAGGTTAAAATAGTTAGTGATGAAAATTCATAAAAATACCTTCATTCTCGAATGAATATTATACTTTTGTATTGAGAACAAATTTGAGTGCCAAGGGTTTGTTAAAAATCCACATTGTTTTTATAATGCTGTTATGAATACCAATTATATAGATGAATTGAACGAGAGTCAGTGTGCAGCAGTGACTTATAATGACGGTCCTTCGCTGGTGATAGCCGGTGCGGGTTCGGGGAAGACGCGTGTGTTGACTTATAAAATCGCTTACTTGCTGGAGCAGGAGAACGGGTATAATCCGTGGAATATCCTTGCGCTGACCTTTACTAATAAGGCTGCGCGCGAGATGAAAGAGCGTATTGCCCGGCAGGTAGGTATGGAACGGGCACGTTATTTGTGGATGGGTACTTTCCATTCCATTTTCTCACGTATTCTTCGTGCCGAAGCACAATATATCGGATTCACTTCCCAGTTCACCATTTATGATACGGCTGATAGTAAGAGCCTGCTTCGTTCCATCATCAAAGAGATGGGGTTGGACGAGAAAACTTATAAGCCGGGAGTAGTGCAGGCACGCATCTCCAATGCAAAAAACCATTTGGTCACCCCTACGGGGTATGCTGCCAATAAAGAGGCTTACGAAGGAGATATGGCTGCCAAGATGCCTGCTATCCGTGACATCTATACCCGTTATTGGGACAGATGCCGTCAGGCGGGAGCGATGGATTTTGATGATTTATTGGTATATACCTATATTCTGTTTCGTGACTTTCCGGAAGTGCTGGCACGTTATCGCGATCAGTTCCGTTATGTGTTGGTGGACGAGTATCAGGATACGAATTATGCGCAGCATAGCATTGTTCTGCAACTGACAAAGGAGAATCAACGTGTCTGTGTGGTGGGAGATGATGCGCAAAGTATCTATTCTTTCCGTGGGGCGGATATTGATAATATTCTCTATTTTACAAAAATCTATCCCAACACGAAAGTCTTTAAACTGGAACAGAATTACCGTTCCACACAAACCATTGTTTGCGCTGCCAATAGCCTGATTGAAAAGAACGAACGTCAGATACGGAAAGCTGTGTTTTCGGAGAAAGAAAAAGGGGAACCCATCGGTGTGTTTCAGGCGTATAGTGATGTGGAAGAAGGTGATATTGTGGCTAATAAGATTGCGGAGTTACGTCGGGAATATCACTACGGATATGCTGAATTTGCCATTCTATATCGTACGAATGCGCAAAGCCGTATTTTCGAAGAGGCTCTTCGGAAACGGAGTATGCCTTATAAGATTTACGGGGGACTCTCGTTCTATCAGCGGAAAGAGATAAAAGATGTGATTGCTTATTTCCGTTTGGTGGTGAATCCGAATGATGAAGAAGCGTTTAAACGAATCATCAATTATCCGGCTCGTGGCATTGGAGATACCACGGTCGGGAAGATTATATCGGCGGCTACCGATCATGGCGTAAGTCTTTGGGCGGCACTCTGCGAACCATTGAGTTACGGACTGGATATAAATAAAGGAACGCATGCAAAACTGCAAGGCTTTCGTGAATTGATAGAAGGTTTCATTGTCGATCAGGCAGATAAGAACGCTTATGAAATAGGAACGAATATCATCCGTCAGTCCGGCATTATCAACGATGTCTGTCAGGACACATCCCCCGAGAACCTAAGCCGTAAGGAAAATATAGAAGAGTTGGTGAATGGAATGAATGACTTCTGCGCTTTGCGGCAGGAGGAGGGTAACCCGAATGTGTCTCTTACCGATTTCCTTTCGGAGATTGCATTGCTTACCGATCAGGATTCCGACAAGGCGGATGATGGGGAAAAGATAACGTTGATGACAGTTCATTCGGCTAAAGGATTGGAGTTTAAGAATGTATTTGTGGTCGGTCTGGAAGAAAACCTGTTTCCCAGTGGGATGGTAGGAGATTCTCCCCGGGCACTGGAAGAAGAACGTCGTTTGTTCTATGTAGCTATTACTCGTGCGGAGGAACATTGTTATCTGTCTTTTGCCAAAACCCGTTTCCGTTATGGAAAGATGGAATTTGGAAGCCCCAGTCGTTTCTTGCGTGATATCGATGTTCATTACTTGCAACTGCCGCATGAGGCAGGAGTGAGCCGTGCTGTCGATGAAGGTGCAGGACGTTTCCGTAGAGAGATTGAAGGAGGATTCACCCGTTCAGCTTCTCCGTCGCGTGCCCCTTTCGGAAGTACATCTTCCGAACAGCGTGAACGTCCGAAAGCACAGATCATTGCTCCCAGCGTACCGAGGAATTTGAAGAAAGTTAGTACTGTTAGCCCAAGTAGCGGTGCACAGGCAACCTCTTTCACTTCAGCATCGGTAGCAGGAGTACAGGCCGGACAGATGATAGAGCACGAACGTTTCGGATTGGGTGAAGTGATTAAAGTAGAAGGAACGGGAGACAATGCGAAAGCAACTATTCATTTTAAAAATGCGGGAGACAAACAACTATTATTACGTTTCGCTCGTTTTAAAGTGGTAGAATAAATAATAACACTAAATAGAGAGACTCATGAAGAAACAACTAACAGTAATTTTGCTTTCCGCTTTGATTTTGAGTGGATGTGCGTCGGGGCGTATGGGAAATCCGGGAGCTATCATGGCAGGTGCTTCTATCGGAGGTAGTCTGGGAAGTTCGATAGGCGGACTTATCGGAGATAATAATCATGGCTGGAGGGGCGGTTACCGTGGTTCTGCTATTGGGAATATTGTGGGAACCATTGCCGGTGCGGCTATTGGAAACGCGTTGACGGCGCCGAGACAAGAGCAAATAGAGGAAGATGCGTATATTCCTGAAGTGAGGGAAGTCCGTGTGCAAAAATATAAGAAGCAGCCGGTGCAGCAGCCTATTTCTCAACTGAAGTTGCGCAAGATCCGTTTTATAGATGATAATCGCAGTCATGTGATTGATGCGGGAGAAAATAGCAAGATAATTTTTGAGATTATGAATGAAGGGAGAAATCCTGTTTATAATGTAGTTCCTGTGGTAGAAACGGTGGGGAAGGTGAAGCATCTCGGCATTTCTCCTTCTGTGATGGTGGAGGAAATTCTTCCGGGTGAAGGCATCCGTTATACCGCTTCCATTCACGCAGGTGAAAAATTGAAAGACGGTGAAGTGACATTCCGTGTCGCAGTGGCGGACGAGAATGGAGTGATTTGTGATTCGCAAGAATTTACCCTGCCTACACAGCGCGGAAACTAGAAATAACAGCCCGAATATCCGGTTTAAACATAGTGACGGTATATGCCTGGAATAGTGACGCTATCCTAAGCATATACCGTCACTATGTTGGTGGGATAGCGTCACTCTTTTCGGAGTATCTTTTTCTTTTCATAAGCAGTGCTGACTCACTTTTTCTGCAATAATATTATTTCTGTCATGATGTATAATTATTAGGGCATCTATTAGTATCATGAAATCGTAATATTATTATCTTTGTTGGTAAATGATAAAAACCTGAAAAACAGGAGGAAAAAGATAATGAATAAATTTTATTTTATCTTATTGTTGTGTTTGTTTTCATCCTGTAGGATAAACAAGACAAACCATGTAGAAACATGCAAAACTGAAAATGACAGTACAGAACAGTTCTATGACCAGTCGGAGGGTATGGAAATATTGGATACACTGGGTAAGGTTTATGGTAATGAACCTCATATAGCCGGGTTGTCTTTGGAAACTCCCAACTGCCCCGACTTTATTGAAGGTATCTATTTTGATAAAGCTACTCTTGTTTTTCAGGTCACAGGAGATACAGTCAAAGCACGGCAGATATTGGAAAAGGCTTCCGGAAGTAAGAATTTCAGGCTGGAACTTATGGGTGGTAGTAATTACTCGCAAACCCAGTTGCTCGCTATCCAGAAGGAGTTAAATAAGAAAATGGAAGAGTCGGGATATGAGAATATAAAAAGGAATGTAACGGGATATGGTGTAGGATTGCGACATATAGAAATCCGTCTGATTGTGAATACTCCCGAAAAACAAAAAGAATTCCGGGAGAAGATTATGGACTCGCCTGCTTTTCAATTTAGTGGTGTGACAGAGCCGATTATCAATCAAAAAGTGGGTGTGAACCATATAAACGGTATTTATATCCGTCCCGAATATCCGGTTTATTCTACAGCTGCAGAACAGGTAACATTCATTCTCAATAACTACAGCGGTGGAACAATAGAATGTGGAGAACGTTATTATGTTACTTTTGAAGATGAAAAGGGGATCTGGTGGGAATTGCCTATGAATACCGCTTTTGTTAGCATAGCTTATGTTATACAGGATAAGAGAGAACGGGAGATGAGGGCTTCGCTTTATCCGGATGTGCATCCGAATAAAGCCGGACGTTACCGTTATTTTTACGAGGTGACCATCAACAGGAAACCTGTCTTGATGATGGCTGAATTTAGATTGTCGGACAATGAGAAGGAATGGAAAGAGGCAAAAAGAACGCCTTTACCCGAAGGATTGTTGACAATGAAGCAGGACAACACTCATCAGACGGTTGGGGAACAGGTGGAAGAACTGGTTTATGATATGGTGGAGGTTATGCCGGAATTTCCAGGAGGTGTACGCGCTATGCTTGATTTCATTAAGAAGAATATTCAGTATCCGGAAATAGCTCGCAAAAATGGCATACAGGGGAGGGTGATTGTAGGAGTTGTGGTTGATAAGAATGGCTCTGTAACCAATCTGACTATCCTCAAAAGCATTGATCCTTATTTGGATAAAGAAGCTATCCGTGTTATCAGGCTTATGCCGAAGTGGAAACCGGGGACACAGATGGATAAACCGGTGAAGGTTAAATATGCTATTCCCGTAAGTTTTAAACTTGCCGATTAAAGATAACAAATTCCGGAGATAAAACTAGGTTGGAGAAGTTGCTTTCATACCGAAATAAGACTATACCTAAAACCATACCTAAAGCTATGCTTTAGCATCTGTAAAGCGTAGCTTTATCTAATCTAAAGCTACGCTTTTCATAGTCTTACCAATTATTTCCGGCGTTACTGCTATTGACCAGCATCTCTACCCGCTGTCTGTATGTATTTGCTCCTTCAGCGATATTCTTTCCCGCATCCGCTGTTCCCATTCCATAAACAACGATAGGAGTCTGCCACACCATACCTGAATGGATAGCACTGCCCTGATAAGGGCGTAAAAGTTCGTCCATAGTGAAACCATTCCTTCCTCCGCTGCGGTAAGCATCGAATTCAGATCCGGTAGTTGTTACCACTGTCAGCGGTTTACCGGCGACTGCCGGAGTCTTGGATAGGAAAGTAAAGACTTCATCCTGCCATTTCTTTAGTAATGACGGTGCAGACATCCAATAGAAAGGAAACTGATAGATCACAGCAGAGGCATCAGAGATGATTTTACTCCATTCGTCTACATTGAAAGCGATGTCAGGCGATAATTCGTAAAGGTTGAATACGGCTACTCCTTCAATGTCACCAACGGCATCAATTAATGCCTTGTTTGCTTGAGATCCTTTCATGTTTGGATGTGCCAGCAGGATCACTACTTTTCTTAAATCTTTATTCATATTCAATCAGGTATTTAGGATGATATAACTACTTATAGATTATAAAGGTGTAAAAATAAGAAAAAGTTCGCGAAAACCAATATCTTAATTAAAAATAAAACAATCCCTCTTTGCTTTTGAATTTGTATTTTTGCATCCACGTTCGTAAGGCGTTATTTTAGATAATAATTTATATATGATAGATTTTAATCAGTTCCCTTCTCCTTGTTACATCATGGAAGAAGAGCTTTTAAGAAAGAACCTGTGTTTGATAAAAAGCGTGGCCGACAGGGCGGGAGTGGAGATTATTCTTGCTTTCAAGTCATTTGCCATGTGGCGCTCTTTCCCCATATTCCGTGAATATATAGATCATTCTACGGCAAGTTCGGTGTATGAAGCCCGTTTGGCATTGGAAGAGTTCGGCAGCAAGGCGCATACATATTCTCCTGCTTATACGGAACAGGATTTCCCGGAAATCATGCGTTGCAGCAGTCATATCACATTCAACTCAATGCAGCAGTTTGAACGCTTCTATCCGATGGTGGTTGCAGAAGGAAGTGGCATCTCTTGTGGTATCCGCGTAAATCCTGAATATTCGGAAGTGGAAACCGAACTTTATAATCCATGTGCACCCGGCACACGTTTTGGGATAACAGCCGATTTGTTGCCCGAAGCATTACCGCAAGGTATTGAAGGCTTTCATTGTCATTGTCACTGTGAATCTTCTTCTTATGAGCTGGAACGTACATTGGAACATCTTGAAGCTAAATTTGCCCATTGGTTTCCACAGATTAAATGGTTGAATCTGGGTGGTGGACACCTGATGACTCGTAAGGATTATGATACCGAACATTTGATAAGACTGTTGCAAGGATTAAAAGCACGCTATCCTCATTTGCGCATTATCCTGGAGCCCGGTTCGGCCTTTACCTGGCAGACGGGAGTGCTGACTTCCGAAGTGGTGGATATTGTGGAAAGTCGTGGTATCAAGACGGCTATTTTGAATGTTAGTTTCACTTGCCACATGCCGGATTGTCTGGAGATGCCATATCAACCTGCCGTGCGTGGTGCAGAGATGGGAAATGAAGGAAAATATATTTATCGTCTCGGAGGAAATTCCTGTTTGAGCGGTGATTATATGGGACTGTGGAGCTTCGATCACGAGTTGCAAATCGGAGAGCGTATCGTGTTCGAAGATATGATTCATTATACGATGGTCAAGACAAATATGTTTAACGGAATTCATCATCCTGCCATTGCCATTTGGACAAAAGAGGGGAAAGCTGAAATATACAAGCAATTTTCTTATGAAGATTATCGTGACCGAATGAGTTGATAATCAAAATGATTGTTTTGCGGTAGGTGCAAAGTGAACAGATTTCTGTGAAAAAAGTAGGCAGAATGTTTGCATGTTTACGGAAAATCCCTACCTTTGCAACCGCAAACGAAAAAATGCGGAAATAGCTCAGTTGGTAGAGCATAACCTTGCCAAGGTTAGGGTCGCGAGTTCGAGTCTCGTTTTCCGCTCATGTTTCTTTGAAATGTTGGAACAATAATCTTTGCCCAGGTGGCGGAATTGGTAGACGCGCACGTTTCAGGTGCGTGTGTCGAGAGGCATGCAGGTTCGAGTCCTGTTCTGGGCACAAAGGTTAAACTTTAAAATTATGGAGAGGTGGCGGAATTGGTAGACGCGCTACTTTGAGGTGGTAGTGACAGAAATGTTGTGGGAGTTCGAGTCTCCTCCTCTTCACAGTTTATGAAAGTGAAATGCGGAAATAGCTCAGTTGGTAGAGCATAACCTTGCCAAGGTTAGGGTCGCGAGTTCGAGTCTCGTTTTCCGCTCTTGTTTCTTTGAAATAATGGAACTAAGTTTTGCCCAGGTGGCGGAATTGGTAGACGCGCACGTTTCAGGTGCGTGTGTCGAGAGGCATGCAGGTTCGAGTCCTGTTCTGGGCACCCATCTTTCAGATTTCTGAATGACGAAATTTAGTTTGCGGAAATAGCTCAGTTGGTAGAGCATAACCTTGCCAAGGTTAGGGTCGCGAGTTCGAGTCTCGTTTTCCGCTCCATATAAGATGAGGTTGTCAGTCGATAAGATTGGCAACCTTTTTTTGTATAATATTGGAAGTTTACCGGACGATTGTATCGATAGATTGAACGGAAAAGCGTAATTTTGCAAACGAAAAAATCAATGTACTCCCCCCAAAAAAGAGCGTCATTGATTCACACAGACCTTTAATTAATTTAACTATTTGTGATATGTTAACACAGATTATTAATGCACGCATCCTCACCCCGCAAGGCTGGTTGAAGGATGGGTCAGTTCTTATTCGTGACAATAAAATTCTGGAAGTAACCAATTGTGACCTTGCAATTATCGGAGCCAAACTGATTGATGCCAAAGGAATGTATATTGTTCCGGGAGGTGTAGAAATCCATGTTCACGGTGGCGGTGGAAGAGACTTTATGGAAGGCACCGAAGAGGCTTTCCGGACAGCAATCAAAGCTCATATGCAGCATGGCACTACCAGTATTTTTCCTACTCTTTCTTCTTCTACCATTCCAATGATCCGTGCAGCCGCGGAAACTACAGAGAAAATGATGGCGGAGCCTAATAGCCCTGTGCTCGGGCTTCATCTGGAAGGACATTATTTCAATATGGCGATGGCAGGTGGACAGATTCCCGAAAATATCAAAGATCCCGATCCCGAAGAATATATTCCGTTGCTGGAAGAAACTCATTGTATCAAACGTTGGGATGCCGCACCGGAACTTCCCGGAGCCATGCAATTTGGTAAATATATCACAGCGAAAGGGGTGTTGGCTTCGGTAGGACATACCCAGGCAGAATTTGAGGATATACAGACAGCCTATGAGGCGGGATATACGCATGCCACTCATTTTTATAATGCAATGCCGGGATTCCATAAACGGAAAGAGTACAAGTATGAAGGTACGGTAGAAAGTATTTATCTGATTGATGATATGACAGTGGAAGTGGTGGCAGACGGTATTCATGTGCCTCCAACAATCTTGCGCCTTGTTTACAAGATAAAAGGAGTGGAACGCACTTGTCTGATAACGGATGCATTGGCTTGTGCCGCCAGTGATAGTCAGGTGGCTTTTGATCCGCGTGTGATTATCGAGGACGGAGTATGTAAGCTGGCAGACCATTCAGCACTGGCGGGAAGTATTGCAACGATGGATCGACTGATTCGTACCATGGTGCAGAAGGCGGAAATACCTTTGGAGGATGCCGTGAGAATGGCCTCCGAAACTCCTGCCCGGATTATGGGAGTACTCGACCGTAAAGGAACGCTGGAGCGTGGCAAGGATGCCGATATAATTGCTTTAGACAGAGACTTGAATGTGAGAGCTGTATGGGCGATGGGAGAACTGGTAGAAGGCACCAATAAACTGTTTTAAATCTAATAAATAACGAAAACTATGTTGACTCAAATAATAAATGGAAGAATATTGACCCCGCAAGGCTGGTTGAAAGATGGTTCCGTATTGATTTGTGATGGAAAAATATTAGAGGTGACCAACAGTGATTTGGCGGTTATCGGTGCAACGGTTATTGATGCCAGAGGGATGACGATTGTGCCCGGATTTGTAAGTATGCATGCACATGGAGGTGGCGGACATGATTATACGGAAGCAACGGAAGAAGCATTCCGCACGGCAACTACTGCACATCTGAAACATGGTGCTACCGGGATATTTCCTACATTATCATCTACCTCGTTCGAAAGAATCTACCAGGCAGTTGATGTCTGTGAAAACCTGATGAAAGAGAAGGATTCTCCTGTTCTTGGCCTGCATATCGAAGGTCCTTACCTGAATCCGAAGATGGCGGGAACCCAGTATGACGGTTTTCTGAAAACTCCGGATGAAAACGAATATATTCCTTTATTGGAGCATACCTCTTGTATCAGACGTTGGGACATCAGTCCTGAACTGCACGGTGCACATGATTTTGCAAAGTACACCCGTTCGAAAGGAATTATGACTGCCGTAACACATACGGAAGCCGAATATGATGAAATCAAGGCTGCGTATGCAGTGGGCTTCTCTCATGCTGCCCATTTTTATAATGCGATGCCGGGTTTCCATAAACGTCGTGAGTATAAATATGAGGGTACGGTGGAGAGCGTATATTTGACGGATGGGATGACAGTGGAAGTGATTGCAGATGGTATTCACTTGCCTGCCACGATTCTAAAATTGGTTTATAAGTTGAAAGGTGTAGAGAATACGTGCCTCGTTACCGATGCTTTGGCTTATGCTGCTTATGAAGGGAATGAACCGATTGATCCTCGCTATATCATAGAGGACGGCGTATGTAAGATGGCAGATCATTCTGCATTGGCCGGTAGCCTGGCTACGATGGATGTATTGGTTCGCACCATGGTAAAGAAAGCCAATATTCCTTTGGAAGATGCTGTGCGTATGGCTTCTGAAACTCCTGCCCGTTTAATTGGAGTGAGTGACCGGAAAGGGGCGTTGGCAAAGGGAAAGGATGCCGATATTGTGATTCTTGATAAGGAGTTGAATGTACGATGTGTATGGTCGATGGGAAAGATTGTTCCGGGAACTGATATTCTGTTGCATAAAGAATAGTTGAAATAATCTCCAAAGAGGAGGGTCATAATGAATAATAAAACGCAGATTAACGCAAATTATCGCAGATTATTTCATTTATATTGATATATTAATCAATGACTTATAAAATTATTTCTGCGATAATTTGCGTTAATCTGCGTTTTGACACACTCCCTATTATAAAAGCCAATGTTCTGTATGATATCAAAAGTCCGGCAGTTTATCATCATCAGAAGTATCCCGGACTTTTAATGTATTTTTATTCTGAAAGTAAACTGGTTTCTATCAGTTCTTTCAATTGGTTTTTATTCATTGTACCTAATTTCATTGTCGGTTTGCCGTTCAGCGGGCAAAGTAGCAGGTTGGGAATGGTGCGGATTTTAAATGCACTTTCCAATTCCGGTTCCTGATCGACATCTACTTTATAAATATCTAATTTCCCTTCGTATTCTTTAGCCAGTTGGTCTAATATAGGCGATAACGCTTTGCAATAGACGCACCACGGGGCATGAAAATCGACCAGGCAAGGTTTATTCCCTTTGAAGTTCCAGTTATCAGGATAAGATTGATAATCAGCTACCTTCTCTACAAAACTATCTTTGGTTAAATCTATTATTTTCATATATTCTATTTTTAATGGTTCATTTCATTTTCTCTACTGCAAAGATAGGGGAGTTGGGATAAAAGAAGGATAGCCATTTTTCCTGTTGTGTTTACAATTCTTCCTTCTATGGCTGTTTTCTAATCAAATTCTAATCTGATATGAGAGGCTTATAATGACTTTTTCCCGTCTCTCCGGCTACAGAATTGTAATTTTGCCGCAACAACTACAATAAGGTAATAAAGATAAATATAGTAATGAACAGAGTATTTCTAATTTCTTTTTTTCTTCTGCTGACAGGAGGAATATGCGCGCAACAGGCTACCACAGGAACATTAACGCTGAAAGAGGCGGAACAACGTTTTCTGGAACGTAACTTATCACTGATAGCCGAACGGTATAACATTGATATGGCACAGGCACAAGTGCTGCAAGCCAAATTATTTGAGAATCCGGTAATCTCGTTAGAACAGAATGTTTATAACCGCCTGAACGGAAAGTATTTTGATTTTGGTAAGGAGGGCGAAATGGTTGTGGGAATTGAACAGGTAATTCGTCTTGCCGGACAACGGAATAAGCAGGTGAAACTGGAGAAAATCAACAAGGAAATAGCAGAATATCAGTTTGAAGAGGTGATGAGGACACTTCGTCAGGAGCTGAATGAGAAGTTTGTACAAGTCTATTTTCTCTCGAAATCCATATCCATTTATGAGAAGGAAGTGAATTCTCTGCAAGAGTTACTTGCCGGAATGAAACTGCAACAGGAGAAAGGAAATATTTCATTGATGGAAATGTCCCGTCTGGAATCTATGCTGTTCTCTTTGAAAAAAGAGAAGAACGAACGGGAAAACGAGTTGTTGACCCTTAGAGGGGAACTTAATGTCTTGTTAAATCTTCCGGGAGACACGATGGTTGAGTTATCACTGGATGAAGAGGTGTTGAAGCAATTGGATTTGTCTCAACTATCGTTCGCCGACTTGAAAGCGATGGTGAATGAACGGCCGGATCTCAAGATTGCCCGGAGTACGGTCAGTGCTTCCCGTGCAAATCTGAAATTGCAGAAATCAATGGCATTTCCGGAATTTTCGGTGAATGGTAGTTATGACCGTGCCGGAAACTTTATCAATAACTATTTTGCAATAGGAGTGAGCTTGTCAGTACCTATTTTCAACCGCAACCAGGGAAATGTGAAAGCTGCCCGTTTTAGTATCCAGCAGGCAGGAGCGGAACAGGAAAATGCGGCTAACCGTGCGGATATGGAGCTTTATACCGCTTATGCTTCACTGGATAAAGCAGTTCAGCTTTATCAATCTACCAATATGGAACTGGAACGTAACTTTGAAAAATTGATTGCGGGAGTGAATGAAAACTTTAAGAAACGAAATATCAGTTTATTGGAGTTTATCGATTACTATGACAGCTATAAAGAAACTTGTATTCAGTTGCATGAAATAAAGAAAGATGTTTTCCTGGCGATGGAAAACCTGAATACAACTATCGGACAAACTATATTGAACTACTAATATTCATAAATTATCAAAGACTATGAACTGGAATAAATTCCTTCCTTGCATATTGCTTACTACCGTATTGGGAGCATGCTCCGGTAAAGGAGAACAAACGAATGTTGAACCGGCTGCCTTATGCCTGACAGATAGCTTGTTGAGAATTGTATCTGTCGATACGGTTCACGTTCAAGAGGTGATTGACGAACTGACATTGAACGGGCGGGTCACTTTTAATGAGAATCAGGTGGCACATGTATATCCGATGTTTGGAGGTACGGTAACAGAATTGAAGGCTGAAATAGGAGACTTTGTTCGTAAGGGAGATGTATTGGCAGTCATCCGCAGTGGAGAAGTGGCAGATTATGAAAAGCAATTGAAAGAGGCGGAACAACAATTATTGCTGGCACGCAGAAATATGGATGCTACGCAGGATATGTATGCTTCCGGCATGGCTTCGGATAAAGATGTACTTCAGGCGAAGCAGGAGTTGACAAGTGCCGAAGCCGAAGAAAGAAGAATAAAGGATGTTTTCTCTATTTATAATTTCTCCGGAAATGCTTATTATCAGCTGAAATCTCCTGTTTCGGGGTTTATTGTGGAGAAACAAATCAGCAGGGATATGCAGTTGCGTCCGGATCAGAGTGAAGAGCTGTTCACGATTTCGGGGTTGTCAGACGTATGGGTGATGGCGGATGTGTATGAAAGCGATATCAGTAAGGTTTCCGAAGATGCCTCCGTACGCATTTCTACGTTGGCTTATCCGGATAAGATGTTTGTCGGTACGATTGATAAGGTGTATCATTTGTTGAATAGTGAAAGTAAAACGATGAATGTCCGCATCAAATTGAAGAATGAAGAATATTTGTTGAAACCGGGGATGTTTACGAATGTAAGTGTGAAATGTAAAGCGGATGGAACTTCTATGCCTCGTATCGATGCTCATGCACTGGTATTTGAAGGAGGAAAGAATTATGTGGTCGTGGTGGAGCCGGATCAGCGTTTGCAGGTGAAAGAGGTGGATGTGTACAAGCAGTTGAGCAAGGAGTGCTATATCCGTTCCGGACTTTCCGAGGGAGACAGAGTGCTGAATAATAATGTATTGTTGGTATATAATGCGTTGAATGCAGATTAAAAACAGAAAATAGTATGCACAAATTCATAGATAATATAGTGGCTTTCTCGCTGAAGAATAAATTCTTTATTTTCTTCTGTACAGCGATTGCCGTTATAGCCGGAGCTGTTTCCTTTAAACATACTCCGATAGATGCTTTCCCGGATGTGACGAATACGAAAGTGACGATTATCACGCAATGGCCGGGACGTAGTGCCGAAGAGGTAGAGAAGTTTATCACCATTCCTGTTGAGATTGCGATGAATCCCGTTCAGAAGAAAACGGATATTCGTTCCACCACTCTTTTCGGGCTTTCTGTCATCAATGTAATGTTTGAAGATCGTGTCGATGATTTCACAGCACGTCAACAGGTATATAATTTATTGAATGATGCCGACCTTCCGGACGGGGTAACTCCGGAAGTACAACCTCTGTATGGACCGACGGGAGAAATATTCCGTTATACGCTTCGTAGTGACAAGCGCAGTGTGCGGGAACTGAAAACGATTCAGGATTGGGTGATCGAACGTAATCTCCGTTCGGTATCCGGCGTAGCGGATATTGTGAGCTTCGGCGGGGAGGTGAAGACGTTTGAGGTAAGTGTGAATCCTCACCAGTTGATTAATTATGGCATTACCTCTTTGGAACTGTATGATGCGATAGCTAAAAGTAATATCAATGTAGGAGGAGATGTTATCACTAAAAGTTCGCAAGCTTATGTGGTTCGTGGAATCGGTTTGATTAACGATCTGGATGAATTGAGAAATATCGTAGTGAAAAACATCAATGGCACTCCGATTCTGGTGAAGAATCTTGCCGATGTACACGAATCCTGTTTGCCTCGTTTGGGACAAGTGGGCCGAATGGATGAAAATGATGTTGTACAGGGGATTGTAGTCATGCGGAAAGGAGAGAATCCGGGTGAGGTGATTGCCAACCTGAAAGATAAAATAGAGGACTTGAATCAGAATGTACTTCCGAAAGATGTGAAGATAGTGGCATTCTATGACCGGGAGGACTTGGTGAATCTGGCGGTAAAGACTGTGACGCATAATCTGATTGAAGGAATATTATTGGTTACGTTTATTGTATTGATCTTTATGGCAGATTGGCGGACTACCGTGATTGTTGCTGTCGTTATCCCATTAGCCCTTTTGTTCGCATTTATCTGTTTACGGGTGATGGGAATGTCCGCCAATCTGCTTTCTATGGGAGCCATAGACTTCGGTATTATTATTGATGGGGCCGTGGTGATGGTGGAAGGAGTGTTTGTGGCTTTGGACAAGAAAGCGAGGGAAGTGGGGATGCCTGCTTTTAATGTGATGTCTAAAATGGGCTTGATCCGTAACACGGCAAAAGACAAGGCGAAAGCGGTTTTCTTCTCCAAATTGATTATCATCACTGCATTGATTCCTATCTTCTCTTTCCAGAAGGTAGAAGGAAAGATGTTCTCTCCTTTGGCATACACGCTGGGCTTTGCATTGTTGGGAGCTTTGATCTTTACATTGACATTGGTTCCGGTGATGTCTTCCATGTTACTGAAAAAGAATGTTCGTGAGAAAAATAACCGTTTTGTCCATTTTATCAATGCGAAGTGTTCGGCTCTTTTTGATTTATTCTATGCGCACAGAAAACTGACCATCGGAATGGCAACCGTAATAGCGGGTGTCGGATTATGGCTTTTTTCTTTCCTGGGTACGGAGTTCCTTCCGCAGTTGAATGAGGGATCTATCTATATTCGTGCTACCTTGCCACAAAGCATTTCGCTTGATGAATCGGTGACTCTTGCCAATAAAATGAGAAAGAAACTATTAACGTTTCCGGAAGTGCGGCAAGTGCTGTCGCAAACCGGACGACCGAATGACGGTACAGATGCTACCGGATTCTATAATATCGAGTTCCACGTTGATATTTATCCCGAAAAGGAATGGGAGAGTAAGTTGACAAAACTGGAACTGATTGATAAGATGCAGGAGGATTTATCCATTTATCCCGGCATTGACTTCAATTTCTCACAACCGATTACTGATAATGTGGAGGAAGCAGCTTCCGGTGTGAAAGGATCTATTGCGGTGAAAGTGTTTGGTAAAGACTTGTATGAGTCGGAGAAATATGCGGTTCAGATAGATAAGATCCTTAGTACGGTTCAGGGAATTGAAGACTTGGGTGTGATTCGGAACATCGGTCAGCCGGAGCTTCGTATAGAGTTGAATGAACGCCAGTTGGCGCGTTATGGAGTTGCTAAGGAAGATGTGCAATCAATTATCGAAATGGCTATTGGCGGAAAATCGGCTTCACTGTTGTATGAGGATGAGCGGAAGTTTAATATCATGGTAAGATACAGCGAACAATTCCGTCAGAATGAAGAGGAGATAGGTAAGATATTGGTTCCGGCGATGGATGGAACGATGGTACCTATCAAAGAATTGGCAGATATAACGACGATTACGGGACCGTTATTGATATTCCGTGATAATCACGCTCGTTTCTGTGCAGTGAAATTCTCGGTGAGAGGTCGTGATATGGGTACGGCAGTTGCCGAGGCGCAGAAAAAGGTGAATGCTTCCGTACATCTGCCGGCAGGCTATTCGCTGAAATGGACGGGCGATTTTGAGAACCAGCAACGTGCCACAAAACGTCTGGCACAGGTTGTCCCTATCAGTATTGCTATCATTTTTATCATCCTGTTTATTCTATTCTCTAATGCGCGGGATGCGGGACTGGTATTGCTGAATGTACCGTTCGCTGCCGTGGGTGGTATTGTGGCTCTTCTGATAACGCAGTTCAACTTCTCCATTTCTGCCGGTATCGGTTTTATTGCCTTGTTTGGTATTTGTATTCAGAACGGGGTGATTATGATTTCCGATATAAAGGCGAATCTAAAACTCGGCTCGCCTTTGGAGAAAGCCACTAAGGAAGGAGTGCGCTCGCGTATCCGCCCTGTGATTATGACAGCGGCAATGGCAGCTATCGGTTTGATGCCCGCTGCCATGAGTCATGGAATTGGTTCGGAATCACAGCGTCCGTTGGCGATTGTCATTATCGGTGGATTGATAGGAGCGACTTTCTTTGCTTTGTTTGTCTTTCCTCTTATTGTGGAAGTGGTATATGAACGAATGTTATATGATAAAAATGGAAAGTTATTGCAAAGACGTATTTAGTTCATTTCTATTCTGTGGAAAAAACGTTCATAGATTAAATTTGTAGTTTTCAGTAGGTAGAGAGAGAAAGGGATAAAAGAAGGGTGATTAAAAAATCACCCGTACTTTTGTTCCTTTTTCTATTTCTGAAGATATATCCAGCTTTGCATGATAAGCAGAAATGATTTTCAGGGTCAGGCTAAGTCCGATGCCTTGTCCGGCATAGTCCCGGGTATTACTGCCCCGATAGAAAGATTGGAATATATGTTCTATTTCTTCTTGCGGAATACCGATTCCCCGGTCTTCTATATCAAGAATGATTTGTTGTTGTTCCCGGTAGAGAGTCACATTTACTTCTTTATCAGAATATTTGCAGGCGTTATCTATTATATTTTTTAATGCTATCTTCAACAGATATGGATTGGCTTTTACAGTCATCTGCGGGTCTGTCTCTTCCAAATGAAGATGGATTCTCTCATCAGAAGCTGTCAACTCTTTTAATATATCGGCCAAAATAATCTCTTCAATATTGTTTTTCAGGAGTTCTTCTTCTTGTCGTGAAAGAAAAAGAAGATGCCGGATCAGACTGGATAACCGTTTGCTTTCCGAAGAAATTCGTTGAAGGGATTCAATGTATTCTCCCGTGCTTCTTTCTTTCAGCAGACTGATTTCACATTCTCCCTGAATGGCAGTAATCGGATTGTTCAACTCATGTGAAGCATGACTGACAAAGGACTTTTCTGCCTTGAATGCACTGTCCAAACGGTCGAGCATACTATTTAATGTCTTTATCATGTCCTCCAGTTCGTCATTATTGCCAGTAGTCTTTAATCGGCGGTTCAGACTGTTGGCACGTATTCTTTTCAATTCCTTTAGTATGTGTTGCAGGGGAACCAGAATACGGCCGGAATATATTTTTCCGATAAAAAAGATCAGGACGGAACTGGCTAAGATGAGAAATATGGAAAGCAACAATAAATGTTCCTTGATTTCTGTTCCGTAGGCATTCCGGGACATGACGAGTACGATAAAGTTGCCTTCATTATCCGGATAATAAAGGGCGGCTCCCAGTTGATCCTTATATTTGAAGGAGAAAGGGATGCTGTCCTGTCCTGCCAGCAGAAGAGCCTGCTGGTGTTGCGTGAGGTATTTATTCAGCGTATCACGCACTTCGGAGAGACTGTCCATATTTAAAAGAATCTCATGGGCTTCGGGCAGGAGTTCGTCATATTTGCGTTGGATAATCTGGTAGCTCTGTTCGTCTACTTCATCTTTTTCCCAATGCTTCTGTGCGGTCAGGTAGGCTTTTTCACGCAGGTAAGAAGCATAAAGTTTATTGATGTACTGCGTACTGAAAATATAGAATACAGCAATGATGATGACAGTGGTCAGTACACTGATTAATGTATAGAAGAGAGCTATTTTAGAACCTATTTTCATAGCCGGTGTGCTTGGGAGTTTAAGTATTCATGATATATCCTAGTCCTACGACTGTATGAATCAGCTTTTTATCAAAGTCACGGTCAATCTTTACCCGGAGATAGTTTACGTAAACATCTACGATATTGGTATTGGTATCAAAATTCTTGTCCCATACATCTTTGAGCAGGGTAATACGTGAGAGGGCAACCCCTTGATGAGTCATGAAATATTCGAGCAGGCGGTATTCTTTAACGGTAAGGTCGATGTCTATGTCCCCCCTTTTGGCTTTTCGAGTATTGCAGTCCAATACCAGGTTATCGCATGTCAATAGATTGGAAGGGACCTCTTTGTTGCGTCTCAACAGGGCTTTGATGCGTGCTTCCAGTTCTTGGAAACTAAAAGGTTTGACGAGATAATCATCTGCTCCCGCATCCAGTCCTTTGACGATGTCTTCGGTTGTTCCTAAAGCTGTCAGCATGATTACCGGGATTTGATACCCGAACATTTGGCGATAAAGTCGGCAAAGCTCCAAACCATTTATTTTAGGCATGATAATGTCCAGTATTAAAAGGTCGAAAGGTTTGTCCTGAAGGATTTTCCAACCCGTATCCCCGTCATGGCAGACGGTTACCGAATGCCCGAATTCTTTGAGTCCCCGTTCGATGAAAGAGGCGATGTTAATTTCATCTTCAACCAATAGTATCTTTGCCATAATTCAGATTGTTTATGTGCAAAGATACTTTTTTCCTAGCATCCGGAGAAAGAAATCCGCCCTACATTTAAGTGTTTCTTCTTTTTGAGTTGTACTATATACAAACAATAGATATGCTATGAAAATAAATTATGTCATTGGAGCTTTTCTGTGTGTGCTGGGATGTTACGGGTGTAGCAGTCCGAAAACAGAAGTGAAATCGCCGGACGGTCATATCAAAATGGCTTTAACAGTAGATGACAACGGTAAACCGTTGTATAACATTTTAGTAGGTGACTCATTGTTGATTGAAAATTCGACATTGGGATTTACAGAGAAAAACGGTATCGACCTGGGCGGAGGATTTCAGATAAAAAACACGACTTTCGACAGTAAAGATGAAACATGGACGCAACCATGGGGTGAAAATAAAACCAATAGAAATCATTATAATGAGATGGCGGTAAATCTGGTCAATAAAGATCAGGTGGAGTTAACTCTCCGTTTCCGTGTGTTTGATGATGGGGTAGGGTTCCGTTATGAATATAATGTGCCCGCAGCGGATTCCCTATTGATTACGGATGAACTGACAACTTTCCGTTTTCGTCAGGACGGTACATCATGGTCTATTCCTGCCAGTGCCGAAACTTATGAATTGCTTTATGCGCAACGTCCCATTTCCGAGGTGGAGACAGCCAATACTCCTTTCACCTTTAAAACTGCCGATGGCGTCTACGGAAGTATTCATGAAGCGGCATTGTACGATTTCTCGGAAATGACTTTGAAGCAGGCAGGAAACTATACGTTGAAAGCTGAACTTGCTCCATGGCCTGATGGTGTGAAAGTGCGTAAAGGTAATCATTTCACTACTTCCTGGCGTACTATTCAGATTGTTCCGGATGCCGTTAGTCTGATTAATTCGGCTATGATTTTAAATCTGAATGAACCAAGTAAAATAGAAACGACCGATTGGATTCGTCCGATGAAATATGTAGGTGTATGGTGGGGGATGCATCTCGGCGTAGAAACCTGGAAGATGGATGAACGTCATGGAGCCACTACTGTCAATGCCAAGAAATACATTGATTTTGCCGCTGCCAATCAGATTGAAGGCGTTTTGTTTGAAGGTTGGAATGAAGGCTGGGAAAGCTGGGGTGGTATGCAAAACTTTGACTTTACGAAACCGTATGCTGACTTTGACATTGATGAAGTGGTTCGTTATGCAAAGGAAAAAGGAGTTGAAGTTATCGGCCATCACGAGACCGGAGGGAATATTCCCAACTATGAGCGCCAGATGGATCATGCTATGCAATGGTACACAGACCACGGTATCCATGTCCTGAAGACAGGATATGCGGGAGCTTTCCCGAATGGTTATCTTCATCACAGCCAATATGGAGTCAACCACTATCAGAAAGTGGTGGAAACAGCTGCCCGTCATAAAATGACGCTGGATGCGCACGAACCTATTAAAGATACCGGTATCCGTCGTACATGGCCTAATATGATGACACGTGAAGGAGTGAGAGGGATGGAATGGAATGCATGGAGCGAAGGAAATCCTCCGTCTCATCATGTCATGTTGCCGTTCACCCGTATGCTGTCCGGTCCGCTGGATTATACACCGGGTACGTTTGATATTTTGTTTCTGAACACCAAAGATTCTCCCCATCGCCAGAAATGGAACGATCAGGATAAAGGAAACAGCCGTGTGAATACAACATTGGCGAAACAGCTTGCTAACTGGGTGATTTTGTATTCTCCCTTGCAGATGGCATCTGATATGATTGAAAATTATGAAGGCCATCCGGCTTTCCAGTTCTTCCGCGATTTCGATCCGGATTGTGACGAATCGAAAGCATTGGCAGGAGAACCGGGGGAATTTGTAGCCATCGTGCGTAAAGCAAAAGGCAACTATTTCTTGGGAGCGGCAACGAACGAGAAACCCCGTACACTGGAAATAAAACTGGATTTCCTGGAACCGGGCAAACAGTATAAAGCTGTCATCTATGCGGATGGAGAGAATGCGGATTGGAAATCAAATCCTACGGATTACCGGATAACGGAACAAACGGTTACTTCTGAAAATACGTTGAATATACGAATGGCTGCCGGAGGCGGACAGGCTATTTCATTTATGGCACTTTAAAAAGATCGATTGATTATAAAGTTAGACTGTTAATAATGGAAATAGGATTCGTTTTTAGGTAGGAAGATAGAAAAACAGGTAGTATAAATAAAGTTAGTTAGAGGTTAGAAAAAACGGTGGACAGTGTTGAGGCTGTTCACCGTTTTTATTATTAAGTATGTTCTTATTATCAGTTTATATAATCCGTGCCTAATACTATGAGAATTATTGCAAGGATACTCATTGTGCTATCCGGGATAATTATCCCTTTGCTTCCTGATACATAAAGCGCTTGATTGACTTTTTCGCAGTCTTTTCAAATTCTTCAAAATGGATTTTAATCTTGCTTATTTGAGAATAGTTAGGAAGCTGTTGATTCAATTCGATACGGTTTTGCTCCATTACTTTCTGAATATCCGTCTGCTGCAATCCATGAGCGAAAGCATCGTCGAAATCCGGGTAGATCAGTGCTACCAGCTTTTCGTGCTGTAAGACGATCAGTGACTCCGAAACATACGGCATGTTGTTCAGCTTGCTTTCAATTTCTTCGGGATAGATATTCTGTCCGCTAGAGGTGAGAAGCAGGTTCTTACTACGTCCGCGGACTGTCACATAACCCTCTTCATCCAACGTACCGAGGTCACCGGTATGCAGCCAACCGTTAGCATCAATAATTTGCGCCGTAGCTTCTGGATTTTTATAATATCCCAGCATCATATTCATTCCTCTGCATACGATTTCTCCGGCATGTGTTTTCGGGTCCGGTGAGTCAATACGGACTTCCATTCGGCTGGTTGCCTTTCCGCAGGAAGCAAGTTTCAGTGTTTCCCAACGGCTGGAACAAATAATCGGACCACATTCCGTCATACCGTAAGCGATGGTGTAGGGGAACCCTATCTTTTTAAGGAAAGCCTCTACTTCCGCATTGAAAGGAGCACCTCCGATAATAATCTCGTCAAAGTTTCCACCGAAGATTTCCATGGCAGCCTGTCGTGCCAGCGATTTGATTTTATCGTTCACAATAGGCACTTTCAGCAATAACTTGCCGATTTTGCTGTCTACTTTAGGAAGAATATCTTTCTTGATAATCTTTTCCACAATCAACGGTACACAAGAAATCACTTTGGGTTTGATTTCGGAGAAAGATTGGGAAATGATTTTCGGAGACGGCATACGCGTCAGGAAATAGATGTGTGCACCTGCAGAGAATCCGTAAAGGAAATCATATACCATACCGAACACGTGTCCCATAGGCAACATGGAAACGATATGATCTCCCGGTTTAACGGGAAGCATTTCGAAGCAATAAGCCACGTTTGACCAAAGACTGCGATAGGGGAGCATCACTCCTTTAGAGTAACCCGTGGTGCCGGAAGTATAGTTGATGATAGCCAGTTCTTCCGGACGATCTTTCCGGTAACAAATATGTTCCGGTCGAAAGTTCTTGGGATACTGTTGACCGTAAATAGCGTTCCGATGTTCAAAAGCGTAAGTGAGTTTTTCGTTTCGGGACACTAATGCCGAGAAATCAGCCAGCGAAGCGATGCCCTCTAACAAAGGCATGGCATCTTCATTCAGATTCTCCCATGCCTGGTCGCCGACGAAAAGTAATTTGGCTTCAGAATGGTTGACGATATTATGAATATTATCTGCCTTGAATTCATGCAAAATGGGAACAATAACAGCTCCGTAAGTGATAGTCGCCAGGAAAGTAACTGCCCAGTGAGCACTGTTACGTCCGCAAACGGCTATTTTATCTCCCGGCTGGATGCCGGCACTCTCCAAGACGATGTGAAATTTAGCGATTTTACGCGCTACATCCTTATATTGGAGGGTAATTCCTTTATAGTCAGTTAAGGCATCTTTGTCCCAGTTTTTGATGATGCTTTGCTCAATATAATCAATGAACTGATGTTCTTGTTCCATTCGATTTTTGCACATTTAGTTTAAAACTGCGCAAAATTAATACTTCGTAGATGTAAACCGAATTTTAAATTCAAGTTTTACGGTTAATTAACGGAGGGGGAGTGAACAATTTTACCAGCCGGATAAAGGTCTTTCGTGTTTCTTCCTTAGAACTAGTTCATTGGCCTATATAAAACATTTTGTCTCCACGCATGAAGATGAAACGAATGTCTTGCAAAGGCAAGAGGTTCCATGCGTGGAGACGGATCAGTTATAGTGTACTGAATAACTCTTTTCTGATATTATTCTGAATCAGTATCTTCTTCTTTGGATTTTTCGGAAATAAGTAACAGTTTATCTCCTTCATGCAGTTTCAGCGTTCCGTTGGGAATCAGGAACTCATCTCCGCGCTTCACAATCATTACCAGCGTGCCTTTCGGGAGATTCATATCTTTCAAAGTATCTGCTTCTTCCAGCATACTTTTAGTGATAGTCATGTCACTAAGGTCAGAGTCTATTTCTTCCGGAAGTTCCACTCCGAAGTCGTTACCGGTTTTTTCCAGCGGTTTGGAAAGATTCAAAATCCGGGCGACGAAAGAAATGGTTGTTCCCTGTACGACCAATGAGACAATGGTAATAAAGAATACAATGTTGAAAATGAGGTTCGAACCTTCTACGCCCGCCACTACCGGATAGGTAGCAAAGATGATAGGAACTGCACCGCGTAATCCTACCCAGGATACGAAAATACGTGATTTCATCGTGATTTTCCGGAATGGAAGCAGACAAAGGAACACGCTTAACGGGCGGCCGATAATAATCATGAAAACACCAATCAACAATGCCACGGCAGCTACTTCGAGCATTTCGTGCGGGTTGACAAGCAATCCCAGACAAAGGAACATGATGATTTGCGACAACCAGGTCAGTCCGTCCATAAAGGTGTAGATGTCTTTACGATGCATGATTTTATTGTTTCCTACCATGATACCGGCGATGTATACGGCAAGGTATCCGTTACCTTTCAGTAAGTCGGTGATGGAGAACGTGAAAAATACAAACGCAAGTAATAAGATGGGATACAAGGCCTGATTATCAATATTGAGCTTATTCAACATTCGGATGGCAAGTTTTCCCAGTACATATCCGGCAGCTGCACCGACGATAAACTGGACGATGAAAGATCCCACAATGGCTCCGGCTCCCATACCTGCCGACTGAATGAACTGTATCAAGACAATGGTCAGCATATAGGCCATCGGGTCATTACTTCCGCTCTCCAGTTCCAGCATGGGACGAAGGTTGTGTTTCAAGTTCATCTTCTGTGAACGGAGAATGGCGAACACCGAAGCCGAGTCCGTAGACGACATGGTGGAGGCCAAAAGCAGGGAAGTAGTGATAGGTAAATAAATATTTGACCAGCTCATACCTGATATCCACCAGATAAAGAGTCCGGTGAAAAGAGCTGTAAGTAGTACTCCGACAGTGGAAAGCACGATACCGGGACCTAGAATAGGTTTGATTTCTCTGAATTTCGTATCCATACCTCCCGAGAAAAGGATAATACTAAGGGCCACCATACCGATAAATTGGGCGTCTTTCGCGTCGTGGAACTGCAGGCCGAGGCCGTCACTTCCAAACAACATTCCTACTACGAGGAACAATAATAAGGTAGGTACTCCAAAGCGGTATCCGGTTTTTCCAACAACGATGCTGACGAAAAGTAAGATAGAACCGATAAGTAGGGTGTTTTCTGCTGTAAATATCATAGGCAATATATTATAAAGTTATAAAATTGTCGTATTAATTCTCACCGTGCGAAGTTACACATTATTAACAACAAATAAAAACTCTTTTTGGATGTATTTTTGTGAAAAAAGGGAGTTAAATTGTCTAAAAAGACTAATTTTGCAAAGAATAATCTACATTATACTTATGGATTCAAATAATCTTACACCTTTGAGGAAAGGGGTGGTGGGGGTACAATTCTTGTTTGTAGCTTTCGGTGCTACGGTACTCGTACCGTTATTGGTAGGGCTTGACCCTTCTACAGCTCTGTTTACAGCAGGTATTGGTACGCTTATCTTTCATGCGGTTACGCGTGGAAAGGTTCCTGTTTTTCTGGGGAGTAGTTTCGCGTTTATTGCGCCTATCATTAAAGCGACAGAACTTTATGGGTTGCCCGGCACCTTATCCGGCATGGTTGGAGTAGCATTAGTTTATTTTGTAATGAGTGCGCTTGTCAAATGGCAGGGAGTGAGGGTGATTGAACGGCTCTTTCCTCCCGTTGTCATAGGTCCTGTTATCATTCTGATAGGTTTGTCACTGGCGGGAACAGGAGTGAATATGGCAAAAGAGAACTGGGTACTGGCACTGCTTTCGTTGGTTACCGCAGTCGTTGTTTCAATGAAAGCCAAAGGGCTTTTGAAACTGATTCCTATCTTCTGTGGAATTGTAGTAGGGTATCTGGCTGCATGGCTTTTCTACGATTTGGATTTGTCCGGTGTCAGGGATGCTGCCTGGATTGGATTGCCGCAGTTTGTCTTTCCTAAGTTCTCATGGGAACCTGTGTTGTTTATGATTCCGGTAGCCATTGCTCCAGTGATAGAACATATTGGTGATATTTATGTAGTTAATACGGTCACCGGAAAAGATTTCGTGAAAGATCCGGGGTTGCACCGTACTTTATTGGGGGATGGTCTGGCGTGTTTCTGTGCCGGATTATTGGGTGGCCCTCCTGTGACAACTTATTCGGAAGTGACCGGAGCCATGTCCCTGACAAAAATAACCAATCCGCAAGTGATAAGAATAGCTGCTATTTCCGCTATCTTATTTTCTGTTATCGGTAAAATCAGTGCATTATTAAGATCCATTCCAAGTGCTGTACTAGGTGGTATCATGTTATTGCTTTTCGGAACGATTGCTTGCGCGGGAATTGGTAATCTTGTGAATAATTGCATTGATTTGATCCGTACAAGAAATATCATTATCGTGTCTTTAACGTTGACAGTCGGTATTGGTGGTGCTGCTTTTAACTGGGGCGATTTTTCTTTGTCCGGCATCGGGTTAGCAGCTTTGGTGGGAGTAGTTCTCAATTTAATATTACCCAGAGAGGATTGAAATTCTATTCAAAAAAACATCCACTATGCGGGAGTAAACACAGGACTCCTGATTAAGCAGGAGTCCTTCTAATATAGAAAAAAGATAGTGACGGTATATGATGGAAATAGTGACGGTATGGTTGTTGTATACCGTCACTATCCTTATCAAATACCGTCACTATTTTGTAGAAGAGAATCTGCTTGTAAAATACCCTTCTGTTTCCTTATCATTTATGATAGAAACTTCACAATATCTTCATCCACTGTACTGATACCTCCGATTCCGAATTGTTCGATCAATACGTTCTTTACGTTCGGTGAAAGGAAAGCGGGAAGTGTAGGACCCAAATGAATGTGTTTCACTCCCAAAGCCAGTAATGCCAATAAAACAATGACCGCCTTTTGTTCATACCATGCAATGTTGTATACGATAGGTAGTTGGTTTACATCGTCCAGCCCGAAGATTTCTTTCAGTTTTAAAGCGATGACGGCCAGTGAGTAACTGTCGTTACATTGTCCTGCATCCAACACTCTCGGAATGCCGTTGATATCACCTAAAGCCAGTTTATTATATCTGTACTTGGCACAACCGGCAGTAAGAATCACGGTGTCACCAGGTAATTTTTGAGCAAATTCCGTATAGTATTCACGGCTCTTCATACGTCCGTCGCATCCTGCCATTACAAAGAATTTACGGATAGCTCCGCTCTTCACGGCATCCACCACTTTATCTGCCAGGGCTGTCACCTGTGCATGAGCGAATCCTCCGATAATCGTTCCGTTTTCAATGGCTACCGGTGGCTGACATTGCTTAGCATGAGCAATCAGTGCAGAAAAATCTTTCGGTTTTCCGTCTTTGCGTTCGGGGATGTAATGTGCCCCTTCTAAGCCGCAGGCTCCTGTGATGTAAATACGATCCTTGTAGCTGGCATTTGCACGTGGCGGAACGATACAGTTACTTGTGAACAAGATAGGACCGTTGAAACTTTCAAATTCCTCTTTCTGCTTCCACCAGGCGTTTCCGTAGTTTCCTGCCAGATGCTTGTACTTCTTTAGTTGAGGATAATAATGTGCAGGCAACATTTCGCTGTGAGTATATACATCTACTCCTGTACCCTCTGTTTGTTCCAATAACTCTTCCAGGTCTTTCAAGTCATGTCCGCTGATTAATATACCCGGATTATTGCGTACACCGAGACTCACTTGTGAAATTTCCGGATTTCCGTAGCTGCTGGTGTTCGCCTTATCCAGCTGTGCCATTGCCGATACTCCATGCTTTCCTGTTTCCAAAGTCAGCTGAACCAGTTCTTCCACTGTAATATCATTGCGGGTCAGTTCAGACAAGGCATGTTGCATGAAAGCAAATATTTCCGGTGACTCGTAGCCCAGGTTATGCGCATGCTCTACGTAGGCAGCCATTCCTTTCAGGCCATAGTGTACAAGTTCTTTCAGTGAGCGGATATCCTCGTTGGAAGTGCGAAGCACACCGACAGTTTTTGATTTCTCTTCAAACTCATCTTCGCTTCCATTCCAAAGACATTCGTCGGGAGCATTTTCGATCTTTACCTTGTTGGCAAGTTCTTTTTTCAGTTTCAGTCCTTCTTTTATTTTTTCAGTGATAGCCACTTTATCAAAATTGGCGTTGGTGATGGTAATGAACAAAGCATCATAGATAAATTTGTCTGCTTGTTCGGAAGGATGTCCATCTTTACGCAGATGTTCGTTGTAGACAGCAATTCCACGTACTACGAAGAGTAGTAAATCTTGCAGGTTAGCCACTTCAGACGTTTTACCGCACACACCTTTCAAGGTACAGCCGGTACCCATTGCGGTTTCTTGACATTGATAACAGAACATACTCATAACTTTTACGTTTTTAATTAGTCCAATATTTTATTTATTGAACGCAAAAGTAGAGGAAAGGTTTCAGCTGATTCTGTAACCAATGTTACAACAATGAATATTTTTTATCTAAAACACTCATTATTCAATTCATAAATCCTTAAAACAGTTCCTATTATTGGATAAGCCGTACCAGTTCTTCTTTCTGTAAAATAGTGATATGCTTGCGATCGGCTATCAATAATCCATCTTCCTGCATGTGCGCCAGTTCACGGGCGAGGGAAGGACGGGATACCCCGAAATAATCACTCAATTCCTGTTGTGAACGGTCGAGGGTGATATGCGTCTGTTGCTGCTGTTTATATAATCGGAGCAGGTACGAAGCAAGTTTCTGACGAATCGTTTTAAACGACATAAAGAAAAGTTTATCCGATAAAGTCCGTGCATAATTGGCAGAAAGATTCATATAGTTTTCCAAAAACTGCTCGTTCTTACGGAATAAACTCAATACACTTGATTTAGGAAGTTCGATAACCTCTGTCGGTTCATTGGCAGTCACTTCCACCGGATAGCGGTTCTCCTCACCGAACAGAAACAGAGGGGCAATCGCTCTTGGAGCAGCGATGTCTTCCACTTTGATAAGACGTCCCGAATAATCAATCATTTCTCCACGCACGCTTCCTTTGGTCAGGATGACGAGGCGATTACACACAGCTCCCTGTTGAGCCAGGATTTCTCCTTTCTTATAAGAACGTGTATGGAAACTGATCTCTTCCAGATCGGCAAAAAGTCTTTCCGGAGTGATCCCTCGAAATAAGGGATTGTTGACGAGTGCAGGTATCATATATCAATAGTTATTTGAATTTTAAAATAAACGTTGTTTCTTTCTCCCGCAGCAGAGTGAGACTCCCGCCCGAAAGACGCATGATCTGTCGTGAAATACTAAGTCCGATTCCGCTACCATTTTCTTTGGTGGTGAAGAAAGGAATAAAGATATGCTCTGCTATTTCCGACGGGATTTCAGGACCGTTGTTTTTGATCTCGATCCATATTTCTTCCATATCATTGCAATAAGCCCGAAGCTCGATTCTACCATCCGGCTGGCTGCCGATTGCCTGGATGGCATTCTTCAGAAGATTGATAACCACCTGGGCGATTAGGTTTTCATCCGCATACAGAATTAAGTCCGCAGGAGAAATCTCCGTGTGGAAACAAATGGTGTCACACGGATTCTGATGGCGGGCAAGTTCAATCATCCTTTCTATGAACGCTTTCACGTAGAACAATGACGGTTCCGGTGCAGGTATGCGTGTAAACTGCCGGTAAGATTCTACAAAAGAGAGCAACCCTTTTCCTGTGGTGCTGATGGTCTGCAACCCGTGACTGATCTCTTCGTCTTTATCCTCGGACATGGAAAGAAGAGTGTCACAAAGAGAAGTGATAGGAGTGACCGAATTCATGATTTCATGCGTCAGAACCCGTGTCAGGCGAATCCATGAATCTATTTCCTTTTCATCGAGTTCGGTATTGATGTCGTTCAGAGCCAGAATACGCAGATGCTCTTTGCGCACATTGATTTCCGATACACGTATGGATAGATTAACGGTTCCCCGTTCGTTGTGAAATATCACTTGCAGTTTGTCTCCGGGACGGCAGTTCTCTATTTTCTCCATGAGCGTAGTGTCTACTTTACTCAACTGATGGATATGCGTGAATATATTCAGCCCCAAAAGACGGAGTGCCTCCTTGTTCTTCTGATAAACAGCCCCATTGTCATTGAGTACCAGCAATCCTGTACTGACAAAATCCAGAATCAGCTCGTAATATTTCTCTTGTTGTGCGGTTTCCGCTTTTACATTATATAAGATATGTCCCACCCGGTTGAGTGCCCGGTTGATCTTTTGGCTTTCGGGAGTACCGTTTTCTTCGGGAAAATGAAAAGTGTTATCATTATTTTCAAGCGCGTTAATCATGAAAAGCACCTGCTTGGTGTGAAGCTGGTACAGGCGGATTTGCCAGATGATGCTAAGTACCAGCAGACAAAGACTGACGCCCAGCCAACCGTATGATTGATGAATACCGAACCAGACGGTCGATATACAGAAAAGTACAGTCAGCAAAACTCTGAACCAGTACCGAATCCCCAGTTGTTGGATCAGTGAGCTCATAATCCGAATTTTTTCATCTTGTTATAGAGCGTCTGCCGGGTTATTCCCAGTTGAGCGGCCACTGCCGATAGATTTCCCGCACAGGCATCGAGCGCTTTCCGTATCATCTGCACTTCCATTTCTTCCAGGGTGGAGATACTCTGTTCCTGAATGGCTATCCGTGGTACGGATAATTGGAATAATTCAGCAGGAATCAGCGGACTGTCATTGATGATAACCGCCTTTTCGATGACGTGCTCCAATTCGCGGATATTACCATACCAGGGATGCGCAGTCAATTTATCCTTTGCTTCGGGAGTGAACTTCATCAACGACTTGTCATATTGCTTGCAGAAGTGAACCATAAATCGTTCGGCCAATGGGATAATATCTTCTTTCCGTTCGCGCAGGGGAGGAATTTCCACATGAATGGTATTGATGCGGTAGAGCAAGTCTTCCCGGAATTCGCCTTTCGCTACCATCTCCTGCAGGTTCCGGTTCGTGGCACATATCAGTCGGATATCAATAGGAATTGGCGTGTTACTTCCCACTTTCACAATGCTTCGCCGTTGGATGGCGGTTAGTAGCTTTGCTTGCAGATGGTAGGGCAAGTTTCCTATTTCGTCGAGAAACAGCGTACTCTTTTCGGCAGCCTCGAACTTACCTGTCCGGTCGGTGTGTGCATCAGTGAACGACCCTTTTACATGTCCGAAAAGCTCACTCTCGAATAAAGATTCGGTGATGGTTCCCATATCCACAGCAATCATTTCTTTATATTTGCGGTTGGAAAGCGCATGGATTTCCCGTGCCAGCATCTCTTTTCCCGTTCCGTTTTCACCCGTTATCAAGAGGTTGGCATCGGTGACGGCAACCTTTTCAATCAAAGCCCGTAGTTGTTGCATAACCTTGCTTTCTCCCCAGTACATAGGCGAGTGAACAGGCTTTTCTTTACTTGCCGTTTTCCTGTCGTTGTGCGTAGAGGTTGCTGCGGTTTGCAGTGTTTCCACCAGTTTCTGGTTGTCCCAGGGTTTGACGATAAAGTCCGTTGCTCCCTCTTTAATACCCCGGATAGCCAGTTCAATATCGGCATAAGCCGTAAAAAGTACGACCGGAAGATCCGGACGTACTTTTTTTATTTCATGTAACCAGAATAATCCCTCATTGCCGGTATTGATGCCCGATGTGAAATTCATGTCCAGCAATACTACTTCCGGCATTTCCTCCCGTAGGACGCTCGTCAGGGTGACAGGCGAGGAGAGTGCAACGACCTTTGAGAAATAACTTTTTAAAAGGATTTGTATGGCAGTCAGCACCCCTTTATTGTCGTCTACAATGATGATTGTTCCAGATTTACTCATTTTCGTTCAAGTTTGTAAAGCGCAAACTTACGAAAAAAGGATGTGATAATTCAAGAATCGTAATTCAAAATTGATTTTATCCCCCTTGTATCTCCAATCATAACCACTGGAACTTCAATCCGAATGATAAACTAAGGTAGTCACGTGGACGGAGATAACTATTGTTTACCGCACTAATCACATAAAGGTCACACGTACTTATTTCATAGAAAAAGGTTACAGACTTGGCCATAAATCTACGTTGCGGGTCAATGTCATAGGTCAGGCGTTGTCCCATAAAGACATGGAAACGCACTTTGCTTGAGAAACCATAATACCCTTTCGGATAACGTTCCGGTTCGTTCACCCAGAACTGATTTCCAAATACGGTATTCACATAAAGACCACAGGCAAGAGGCTCTGTCGAGAATCCTTTTCCAATATTAATGCTCCAGGGCATATAGTTCTGCTTGAGCGTCATGGTCACTTTTGCTTTCTTCGAAGAATATTTCGGAATGAATCCGAGCAATACATCCGTTTCCCACTGATTACGTTTTCCATAATCCCATCCTGTACCGAAAGAGAGCAATCCCATATTTCCGGCATATTGTATTTTGGAATGAGTCGGGATAATCCGTTCCCAGTTTCTGCGGAAACGGTGAACCCGATTATCGTAGCGGGTATGTTTGGTGTGCTTCGGTGTGGCAGGCAACACGGAGTCCGCTTTGATAATGGTGAATGAAGACTCCCCGTTACGAAAGGTGATAATTGAATCATCCTTGATGATAAAACGGAGCGAATCATCCTTGTAGTTGTTGATGATTGTATCCCTCTTGCAGGTAGCAGACATCAGACCGGGAAGCAGGAGAAGCACGGACAGTACTCCCGCGCGTAAGATATAATTAGTATTTAACCAGCTCATATTCGTATTTTTCCGGAGTTATTGTAAATACCAGATAAGTACGGTAATCCATACAATCACTGGTAACATAATGTATTCCATCATCAAAAATCATATCGTCCTGATGGTGATGGGTATGGGCGGCCGTGCAGAACTGTATTCCTGCATACTGTTTGACATAGTGTTGGAATACTTTTGCCACATTATCATTGAACACATCCGTATAGGGACGCGCGTGCATACAAATGACCGTTTTTTCAAACTCATCCCGCCTGTTCGTTATCTCATTTTCCATAAAGGTAAAGTCCGGTACAGGTTCGGAGTAATCATACTCCAAAGCGTTGGTATTCAGGCAGACAAACTTCACATCTCCTGCGATGAAAGAGAAGTTTGTGGGGCCGAATACAGCCTTGTAGGTTTCCGCTCCCGTTCCCAGACAGTCATGATTTCCGATCAGAGCCACATAAGGCACATGAAGTCCGTTCATGATATCCCTTTGCCAAAGAAATTCCTTAGTCAGTCCGAAGTCACTCATATCCCCTCCGTGGATAACGAAGTCAATATCATTTCGTTGATTGATTGCTTTTACAAAATCTTCCGTTTCGTCATACCATCGTTGTGAGTCGCCCATTGTCACGAACCGTATCGTAGTTTTACCCTGGCAATTTGCTTCTATTCTTTCCATATTGTGGGCGTTGACCTCTGTTTCTCCGCTGATGCGGACGTCATACGGATGATAGTCTATCATACCGCATCCCGAAAGGAACAGGCACGAAAACAGTGCATATAAATTCTTCCTCTTCATCATTACTTTAATAGTTTAGAAAACTAGATGCAAAGATAAAGTTTTCTATCGGGATGGACAATCTCCCCATGGATAATAGAGACTGTTGGAACAATTTAAAGGAGAAATGGAATAGTCTCCCGGTTGTCTAAAAATTAGACGGTACTGTCTAATTTTTAGACAATATTCAGAAAGGTTGAAATGATAAACACTTGATAATGAATTGTTATTCTTTTTTGGCATGCTTTCTGCATTCTTGAAAATAGAAAAAACAGAAATAAAATATAATATGAAACAAATCTATTATGTGATCCGTACTTTATTGCGGGGGCATGGTTCCAACGTTATCAAAATCCTCTCTTTGGCGTTGGGGCTGACGATGAGCATCCTGTTGTTTGCCCGCGTGGCTTTCGAACAGAGCTTTGACAAATGCTTCAAAGATTATGATAACCTGTATCAGATCTTCTCCGTCTTTTCCGCCAATGGCCAAACCTTTGAGCCGCAGGAAATGAACTGCGGACCGGTGGCGGGTGCCATACAGGAGAACTTTCCTAAAGAAGTGGAAGCAGCCACCAGCTATTGTGTCTGGATGAGTGCCCCTCTTTATTATGGAAGTGTCCGTTTTGAAGCTAACAAAGTGACAGCCGATTCACTATTCTTTCAAACTATGGGTATCGATGTTTTGAGCGGTGTTCCGGAAAAGGAACTGATGCAGAAAGATGTTGTCTTTCTTAGTGACCGGTTGGCGCGTAAGATGTTCGACCAAGAAAACCCGATAGGCAAAGTAATCTCCTATAATAAAGAAATAGAACTGACAGTGAAAGGCACGTACGCCGACATACCCGAAAATGCTACCGTCAGACCGGATGCAGTGATTTCTCTGCCTACCGTATGGAGCCGTGGATGGGGAAACTACTCCTGGAGGGGAGGCGATAGCTGGATCGCATTTATCCGTTTTCGTCCCGGAGCAGACAAATCCGTGGTGAATGCACGGTTGAATGACCTGATAAAGAAATATCGTCCTGCGGAAGACCAGAAAGTGGTAGGTTATACCGCTTTTGTAAAGCCGATCCGTGATGTATACAGGGAAGAACCGGACGTGAAGCGGATGCGGAACATCATGTCTATCTTGGGAATAATCATCCTTTTTATCGCTACCTTGAACTACGTACTGATCTCCATCTCTTCACTCTCATACCGTGCCAAAGCCATCGGCGTACATAAGTGTAGCGGTGCAGGCAGCGGCAAAATCCTGGGAATGTTCCTATTGGAAACAGCTATCATTATTCTCTTCGCCTTGCTATTGATGGGATTAATCTTACTGAACTTCCGCGACTTTATAGAAGACACAACCGCCGTTGAACTCGGAGCCCTGTTTTCTTTAGACCGTCTTTGGGTACCCCTGCTGACGGTAGCTATCCTGTTCCTCATAGGAGGAGCACTGCCCGGACGCATCTTTGCCAGAATCCCCGTTTCACAAGTCTTCCGCCGCTACACAGAAGGAAAAAAAGGATGGAAACGCCCGCTATTATTCGTGCAGTTTGCCGGCGTAGCTTTCATCTGCGGATTGATGTATGTGGTGATGCTGCAATACTACTATGTCTTGAACAAAGACCTGGGATACAATCCGAAGCGCGTTGTCGTAGCCAATACTGGTTTCGGCAATAAAGAAAACCAGGACTATGCCCTGACTTTCTTCCGTGACCTGCCTTATGTAGAGTCCGTGTCCAGTGCCGATTCCCATCCCGTCTATAGTTATAGTGGAACGATGATTCAGGATGAAAGTGGACAATCACTTTTCTCCTCCCGTTTTTGCGAAATGATGGAAGACTATCCAAAGATGATGGGTATGGTGATGAAGGAGGGGCGTATGCCACGGAATGAAAATGAAGTAGCCATCAATGAAACATACGGCGAATGGATGCACTGGGGAACAGAGCTATTGAACCGTACTGTCTATAATTCAGGCTACGTATGTAAAGTAGTGGGAGTGATTAAAGACTTCCGGATCGGTAATTTCACCAACCCGCAAGCACCCTTCATCCTGATGAGTACCAAGAATTTCGGAAACTGTGTTCATGTCCGGCTGAAAGAACCTTTTGCAGAGAATCTTCAGAAACTGAATAAAGTGTCGGCAGACGCTTTCCCCGATAAAACGGTCGATTTCCGATCGATGGAGCAGATGATAAAAGAGAGTTATAACTCCATCCGCGTTTTCAGCAATGCCACCATACTGGCGGCGGTTACCATGTTCTTTGTGATGATGATGGGATTGATAGGCTACACAACCGATGAAGTCCGCCGCCGTTCCAAAGAGATTGCCATACGTAAAGTCAATGGTGCCGAAGCCTCCGGCATTCTGGAAATGCTGGTGAAAGATGTGCTCTATGTAGCCGTTGTAGCCGTTGTGATCGGTGTAGCGGCATCATGGTACGTTAATGATATGTGGATGGATATGTTTGCCGAGCACGTGCCTGTCAGTTGGGCGGCGTATGTACTGATAGCGATTGTAAATCTTCTCGTTATCGTAGCCTGCGTACTTTGGAAATCGTGGCGGATTGCCAATGAAAATCCGGTGAATAGCCTTAAAAGTGAATAATTAAAAACATAAATAAAAAGAGTATGATTGAAATAAACAACATCAGTAAAGTATTCCGTACTTCCGAAGTAGAGACAGTTGCCTTGAATCACGTAAACCTTGAAGTAAAAGAGGGAGAGTTTGTAGCCATTATGGGCCCCTCCGGTTGTGGTAAATCCACTTTGTTGAATATTCTGGGGTTGCTCGATAACCCCACCGAAGGTTCCTACCGCTTGATGGGTGAAGAAGTGGGCGGATTGAAAGAGAAAGAACGTACCCATGTGCGTAAGGGCAAACTCGGATTCGTATTCCAGAGCTTTAACCTGATCGACGAACTGAATGTTTACGAGAATGTAGAACTTCCTCTGACCTACCTGGGCTTTAAAGCATCCGAACGCCGCCGCATGGTAGAAGACATTCTGAAACGGATGAACATCAGCCATCGTGCCAAACACTTTCCGCAACAACTTTCCGGTGGTCAGCAACAACGTGTCGCCATTGCCCGTGCCGTAGTGACCAACCCGAAACTGATTCTCGCCGATGAGCCGACCGGTAACCTCGACTCAAAGAATGGGGCAGAAGTGATGAACCTGTTGACCGAACTGAATAAAGAAGGAACAACCATTATCATGGTGACACACTCACAACACGATGCATCCTTTGCCCATCGTACAGTTCATTTGTTCGACGGCAGCGTGGTAGCCAGTGTGATAGCATAAACCAGATCAGAAGCAAGTATGAGACAAATCTATTATAGCATACGTACATTACTGCATGAGCGTACTTTGAATATCGTAAGAGTGCTCTCCCTTTCTTTAGGACTAACAGTTGGCATCTTGCTTTTCTCGCAAATAGCTTTTGAGATGAGCTATGAGAAATGTTACCCGGAAGCGGAGAATCTGATAATGGCGAGAATAGCGGCACAGAATATGACGACCGGCGAAGTGCAGGGTGATGACGGAATGAATTATGACTATACCGTCTGTGATCCGGTAGCTTTTACCTTGGCGCAGGATATGCCTGAAGAAATAGAATCAGCCACCTGTGTACTTCCTTCCCAGTTTTATCATATTTATAAGGAAGACAAACTGCTGTCAAAAGCAAATTACATGATGGTCGACACCTGTTTCTTTGAAACGATGGGTATACCCGTACTAAAAGGGAACGCGAAAGATCTCATCATCTCGAATAGCATATTTGTATCAGAACATTTTGCCCGTGAAACATTCGGTAGCGCAGACCCTATTGGGAAAACCCTTTCGGCCGACAAGCAGTTGGAGCTCACAATTCGCGGCGTCTATAAAGACATACCCGAAAATTCGATGCTCTCCCGTGACTTTGTGATTACCATCCACCGCGATGGTCGCTATGCGAGTGGTAACGGTTGGAATGGGAATGATATCTTTTATGCCTTTGCACGCTTGCGTCATGCGTCGGATATAGACAAGGTGAACAGCAAAATTCAACAAGTAATGGCAAAATACAGCCCCTTGCAATGGGATGACTGGAAGTTGGAATACAGCGTTGTTCCTCTTTCGAAACGCCATCTGGATTCTGCCGATACCCAGAAACGTTTGATGATATTCGGCTTCCTCGGCTTTTCAGTGTTTTTTGTAGCCATCATGAATTATATGTTGATTTCAATAGCCACTATCAGTCGTCGTGCAAAAAGCGTAGGAGTGCATAAATGCAGTGGAGCCAGTTCCGGAAACATCTTTGGCATGTTTCTGGCAGAAACCGGAGTATTGGTTCTACTATCCGTCCTGTTTAGCTTCCTGTTGATAATCAACATGGGCGAATTGATCGAAGACCTGTTGGGAACCAGCCTTGCCTCACTGTTTGCCTGGGACATCATTTGGATACCCTTGCTCACTGTAGTAGTCCTTTTCCTCCTGGCAGGAGGCATACCGGGAAAACTGTTCTCACGTATTCCCGTCACGCAGGTATTCCGGCACTATACGGATGGAAAAAGAGGATGGAAACGTTCATTACTATTTGTCCAGTTCACGGGTACCTCCTTTGTACTCGGATTATTGCTGGTTACCCTGTTACAATATTCTCACCTGATGAATGGAGATATGGGAATCAAGATTCCGGGACTGGTAGAAGCCGAAACCTGGATGTCCGGCGAAACAGTAGAACATGTAAAAGACGAGTTGCTCCGCCAACCGATGGTGGACGGGGTATCGGCATCCACACACAGCGTACTGGGAGAATATTGGACACGTGGATTGATTGGTAACGACGGCAAACGCATTGCCACCCTTAATTTCAATATGTGCGACTATGATTATCCGAATGTGATGGGAATCAGAATAACAGAAGGCACTACCATCAAGAAAAAAGGCGATCTATTGGTAAATAAAGAACTCGTTCGTTTGATGAAATGGACCGATGGTGCCGTAGGAAAATCAGTGAGTGGGGTAGAAGGTACCATCGTGGGAGTGTTTGATGATATTCGTAATAGAAGTTTCTATTCCAGTCAGTCTCCTATCGTATTGATTGCCGATAAAGAATCGGCCAATCACACCATCAATGTTCGTCTAAAAGAACCCTATGACGAGAACCTGAAACGCTTGAACGAATGTGTGGCAAAAACATTCCCGAATGTAGCCCTGAACTTCAATTCAGTAGACAGCATGATTCGCGAAGGCTATAAGAGCGTATACCGTTTCCGTAACGCAGTCTGGATTTCGTCCTGCTTCATCCTGCTTATTGTCATCACGGGATTGATTGGCTATGTGAATGGAGAAACTCAACGCCGCAGCAAGGAAATAGCCATACGCAAAGTGAATGGGGCAGAGGCCTCCGGCATCCTGAAACTATTGATATACGACATTCTGAATATCTCCGTAATCTCTGTGCTGATAGGTACTGCCGCTTCCTATTTTACAGGCCAAATATGGTTGGAACAGTTTAGCGAACGAATTGATATGGATCTGTTACTTTTTATAGGAATAGCCCTGCTGGTACTATTGGTTATCGTGGCTTGCGTGGTAGTGAAAGCCTGGCACGTTGCCAATGAAAACCCCGTAAAGAGCATCAAAGCAGAATAAAGAATAAAAACCAACAGGCGGAGTAAAGCAGTTAATGCTTTATTCCGCTACCGTTTCCGGATGTTGTTTAGACACTTTCTTAATGTAAATCATCAGACTGACAACCGCCGTAATAAACGCCAATGCATCCGATACCGGCATACTAATCCAGATACCTTCCAATCCCCACCAGTTGGGAAAGAGCAGCAAGCAAGGCAAAAGATAAAGCAACTGTCGCGTCAGCGAAAGGAAAATACTTATTTTAGCCTTCCCGATACTTTGGAAGAAGTTACCAATCACAATCTGCGCCCCTACAAACGGGAACATCAATACAGCCAGCCGGATACCGTCTACGGCCAAATCAATCAATTCATCGCTATCCGTGAAAAGAGCCGATACGGCATGAGGGAAGAACTCGCAGATAATAAACCCGCTACTGGTAATCACGACCCCGGAGATAATCCCCAGTCGCAATGTCTGTTTCACACGGTCTATCTTCTGTGCTCCGAAGTTATACCCCACAATAGGCTGCATACCCATCGTCAGACCTAACACAATCATCACATAAAGCGTCAGCAAACGGTTAATAATCCCATAAGCACCAATCGCCATATCGCCCCCGTAATTTTGCAGACTGTTATTGATGATAATCACAATGGCACACGCACACACATTCATCAGGAAAGGAGACATACCGATGGCGAAGATACTCTCCACAATCCTCCGTTTCATCTTCCAGATATTCCCCTCAAAATGCACCGTACTGTCTTTCTTGACAAAATGGCTCACCACCCACACCATACCGATCAACTGTGAAATCACCGTTGCCGTAGCAGCTCCCCTCATTCCCCATTCAAAGTGGAAAATAAAGATAGGAGCGAGGATAATGTTCGCTACCACCGTCACCATCGAAGTCAACATCGCCTTTTTCGGGTATCCGGTAGCACGCATCACGTTGTTCAACCCAATCATCGTATAAGTGATAGGAGTACCCAATAAGATCACCTGCATAAAGCTCCGCGCATAAGGAAGCGTCTCGCTACTGGCCCCGAAGAAAACCAATATATCATCCAGGAAGATGAAAGACAAAATACCAAAGAAGAACGAATTAGTGATACAGAGCATCAACGTGTGTGACAAGATTTCCGTAGCCCCCTTCATGTCCTTTTGCCCCAGACGGATAGACGCCAGCGTAGAACCGCCCGCCGATACCAATGTACAGAAAGCCACCACCAGATTCATCAGCGGAAAGCTGATGGCTAGTCCGGCAATCGCCATTGGGCCTACACCATGTCCGATGAAGATACTATCAATAATATTATAGATAGAAGTAATCGTCATTCCGATAATTGCAGGAATGGAATATTGTAACAGCAATTTGCCGATACTTTCTTTGCCTAAGATATGTGGGTCGTTCTTGCTCATGCGCTAGTAGATTTTGTTGGATAAAAACGTATGTTACGTTTTTTTTAGCTTTGCAAAGGTACGAATTATTTGCCTGATTCGATGATTATTCGGAACTTTGCAACGACGGATACACAAGGTTTAACGTTTAGGTAAAAAGAAAGTTTATATATGAATACAACGAAAACGATTGCGGCACTCTTCGATTTTGATGGTGTCATTATGGATACAGAAACGCAGTACACAGTCTTCTGGGACGAGCAGGGACGGAAATATCTGAATGAAGAAGATTTCGGCCGCCGTATTAAGGGACAGACATTATTGCAAATCTATGAAAAGTATTTCTCGGACCAACCCGAAGCCCAGCTTGAAATAAGCGCCGAACTCTACGTTTACGAGCAAAAGATGTCCTACGAATACATCCCCGGAGTAGAAGCCTTTATAGCCGATCTTCGCCGTAACGGTGCAAAGATAGCCGTAGTCACCAGCTCCAACGAAGAGAAGATGGCTAACGTCTACAATGCCCACCCCGAATTTAAAGGAATGGTAGACCGCATCCTGACCGGAGAGATGTTTGCCCGTTCCAAACCGGCTCCCGACTGCTTCCTGCTCGGGATGGAAATCTTTGAAGCCACCCCCGAAAACACCTACGTCTTTGAAGATTCTTTCCACGGCCTGCAAGCCGGAATGACTTCCGGGGCAACAGTGATCGGACTTGCCACCACCAATACACGTGAAGCCATCACTGGCAAAGCACATTATATAATAGACGACTTCACCGGCATGACCTACGACAAGCTCCTGATCCTGCATCGTTAAGAGAAAGAATAAATCCGAAACGCATTATTGCACTTGATAAATCGCTTCCTTATATTGTTAAGGAGCTTTTATTATACCTCACAGAATCCTTCCAACCGCCTCCCCAGCTATCCAAGCGAGGTGTTTGAAAGGATTTTTTGCATTTCCTTCTCTGTTATGAATTAAATGTTATAACTTTGCCGCGATTTTTGAAGGCGCTTGACGTCGTTTTAATTTTTAATCATTAATTTTTAATTTAAAAAGACATGGCTGGTTATATATCAGATGACTCAAGAAAGGTGACTACTCATCGCCTGGTTGAAATGAAACAGAGAGGTGAAAAAATATCTATGCTGACTGCTTATGATTACACAATGGCACAGATTGTAGACGGTGCGGGAATGGACGTAATCCTGGTAGGCGACTCCGCTTCCAATGTAATGGCAGGTAATGTGACAACACTTCCTATCACACTCGACCAAATGATCTATCATGCCAAATCCGTGGTACGCGGCGTGAAACGTGCGATGGTAGTGGTTGATATGCCTTTCGGATCCTATCAGGGCAACGAGATGGAAGGACTTGCTTCTGCCATCCGTATCATGAAAGAAAGCCACGCTGACGCTTTGAAGCTCGAAGGTGGTGAAGAAATCATAGACACGGTGAGACGCATCGTATGTGCTGGCATTCCGGTAATGGGACATCTGGGACTCATGCCTCAATCCATCAATAAATACGGTACCTATACCGTGCGTGCCAAAGACGACGCCGAAGCCGAAAAACTGATTCGCGACGCCCATCTATTAGAAGAAGCAGGCTGTTTTGCCATTGTACTCGAAAAGATTCCCGCAACCCTTGCCGAACGCGTAGCATCCGAACTGACCATACCTATTATCGGTATCGGTGCCGGTGGCCACGTAGACGGTCAAGTATTGGTGATTCAGGACATGCTTGGCATGAACAACGGATTCCGTCCGCGTTTCTTGCGTCGTTATGCTGACTTGTACACGGTGATGACCGATGCCATCAGCCGTTACGTTTCTGACGTGAAGAATTGCTACTTCCCCAACGAGAAGGAACAATATTAAATATAGTATATGGCAGTTAAATTGTGGACAGTTCATTTTATGCGGATATGTGTAGCTAATTTGCTGTTGTTTATATCCTTGTATGTGTTATTTCCGGTGCTTTCCGTAGAGATGGCCGACCGTCTCGGAGTGCCGGCTGCACAGACAGGAGTAATCTTTCTCTTTTTCACCTTGGGGATGTTCCTCATCGGTCCTTTCCATGCCTATCTGGTAGATGCATACAAGCGTAAGTACGTCTGTATGTTTGCTGCTGCCCTGATGGTAGTGGCGACCATCGGATACGCCTTTGTTACCAACCTCACAGAACTGATTCTGTTGGGCACCGTGCAAGGGCTTGCCTTTGGCATAGGCACAACAGCCGGCATCACATTGGCCATCGACATCACCAACTCCACACTGCGCAGTGCGGGAAACGTCAGTTTCTCCTGGATGGCACGTATGGGAATGATCGCAGGCATTATCCTCGGAGTATGGCTTTATCAAAGCCAATCCTTCCAAACCCTGCTCACTGTATCTGTCATAACCGGAGCTGTCGGAATCCTCATGTTATCAGGAGTCTACGTACCTTTCCGTGCGCCGATTGTCACCAAACTCTATTCCTTCGACCGCTTCCTATTGCTTCGTGGATGGGTTCCTGCCATCAATCTGATCCTGATAACCTTCATTCCGGGACTGCTGGTTCCCATGGTACACCCTTTCCTAAACGATTTCGTACTCGGAAACACAGGAATCCCCGTACCGTTCTTTGTAGGAACAGCCCTCGGATACATCGTTTCCCTGTTCTTTGCACGTCTGTTTTTCCTGAAAGAGAAAACACTGCGACTGGTCATTATAGGACTCGGATTGGAAATCGTAGCCATGTCCCTACTGAATACAGACATCTCCATAGGCATTTCCTCCGTACTCTTAGGACTGGGCTTAGGCTTTATCCTGCCGGAATTTCTGGTGATGTTCGTAAAGCTATCCCACCATTGCCAACGCGGAACAGCCAACACCACCCATCTGCTGGCAACCGAAATCGGCATTTCCCTGGGAATCGCTACCGCCTGCTACATGGAATTGGATACAGATAAGATGCTACATACCGGACAGATAGTAGCATCCATTGCTTTACTCTTCTTTGCATTGATTACCTATCCTTATTATATAAAGAAGAAAGTAAGATAGGAGAGTAGCCGGAATTAATTCCGGCTAACTTGTTTTACTCCCTTTATAGTACGTAATTTCTTGATAAGAGCCTCCAAACGTCCCGTATCACCCACCATGACCGTCAGTGTTCCGGAGAACAAACCGTCGTTCGAGTCAATACCGATGGAGCGCAGCGTGATACCATTCTCTTTGGATATAATAGAAGTGATATTAGTCACGATGCCAATATCATCATGCCCTACAACCCGCAGCGTGATAGGATATTGCGTACCTACCGATTTCCCCGCCCAACGAGCCTTCACAATACGATAACCGAAACGTTCGCGCATCTGATTGGCATTCGGACAGTCCGCCCGGTGTATCTTGATACCACCGCTTACCGTAACGAAACCAAACACATCATCCCCGTAAATCGGATTACAACATTTAGCCAACTTGAATTCCAACCCTTTCAGATTCTGATCGATTACCAGAACATCTTCCTTAGACGTCGTTTCCTCTTGTTGCGCAGCCTGCAAGTTATACCCTTCGGCACTGCGATACACAATTTCATCGTGCGTATCACTGTCCCGCTTCTGTTGCTCCACATACTTATCCAGAATCTCGTTAACGTCCAGTCCACCGTCGGCAATCCGCTGATAAAACTCCGTCACATTCTTGAAGCCCAAACGCTTGATGAGGCGCATCATGGTCGCTTCATCATATTCCAACTTACGATTCTTGAATTTCCGTTCCAGCGTCTCCTTGGCAAAAGCGTGCTGGCGTGCCACCATCTCTTTGAGAGCCTGTCTTATCTTGGTGCGCGCTTTGGAAGTCGTCACGATGTTCAGCCAGTCCTGCTTCGGCGTCTGGGTGTTTGAAGTCATGATCTCCACTTGGTCGCCGCTGTTCAGTTTCTGTTTGAGCTGCACATTCTTGCCGTTCACTTTCGCGCCGATACACTTGCATCCCAACTTACTATGGATATGGAAAGCAAAATCCAATACCGTAGCCCCTTTGGCGAGCTTGAACAAATCCCCCTTGGGCGTGAAGACAAACACTTCATCCTCGTAGAGATCCATCTTAAACTGATCCATCACTTTCAGTGAATCGTTGTCTGCATTCTCCAACGCCTCCCGCACAGAAGTCAACCACTCGTCCAGACCCGTTTCACCCTTGATACCTTTATATCTCCAGTGAGCAGCCAATCCGCGTTCCGCGATCTCGTCCATGCGGCGGGTACGTATCTGCACTTCCACCCATTTCCCTTCCGGGCCCATCACAGTGATGTGCAACGACTCGTAACCATTGCTTTTCGGGATAGAGAGCCAGTCGCGCAGACGCTTCGGGTTCGGCTGGTACATATCCGTAACAATCGAATAAACCTGCCAGCATTCCTGCTTCTCCTTAGCCGGGTCCGGCTCCGAATCGAGGATGATACGGATGGCGAACAAGTCATAAATCCCCTCAAAAGACGTTTTCTGCTTCTGAATCTTGTTCCATATCGAATGAATCGACTTGGTACGCCCCTTGATGTCGAACTTCAATCCTGCTTCCGACACCTTCCTCTGGATCGGTTCGATAAAAGCAGCGATATACTTGTCGCGGGACGCCTTCGTCTCGTTCAGCTTATCCTTGATAAAATAGTACGTTTCCTTCTGCGTATATTTGAGAGACAAATCTTCCAGTTCCGATTTCAGCTTGTACAATCCCAGCTTATGTGCCAGCGGAGCATACAGGTAAGCAGCCTCGTTCGCCACTTTGAGCCGGTCCTCCTCGTTGCCCGTGTCCTTGATTTGGCGCATCACATTCACACGATCCGCAATCATAATCAGGATTACACGCATATCCTCCGCAAAAGAAAGCAGCAGATTACGGAAGTTTTCCGACTCGATAGCCGGACTCTTCGCATACAGCTCGTTCGTTTTCACCAATCCCTTGATGATACTTGCTACGTCATCCCCATATTCGGCGTTCACCTCGTCGATAGACAATACATGCCCCTTCACGATTTCGTGCAACATGATACCGATCAGGCACGAACCTTTCATACCGATTTCCTCGGCAACGATCACTGCCGTTTGTAAATCTCTGATGACGGGATTCATCCCGAAGTTATTGCGTTGCAGACCGTTACACTGGGCCGCTTTGATAAGATGTCTCTTTAACTTTAGGCAATCCTTCCAGGAAATGCTATCTCCTGCAGATTGCAACAAATGCCGGTAGAGTGAAAAAAGCTCCTTTTTTTCCTCTGATGTAAAAAAGTCGTCCATATTCAATCTTGTTAATTCGATGTAAAATTAGTTTTTTTCCTGCACATTCAAAAGGAAGTAACAATTATTTGTTATCAGTAACTTATAAATATGGTTTGGTTATCAATATGTCACTTTTCAGCCCTAAAAGAACCAAAGTGAAGAACAATAAAAAAGAACCATTTTAAAGAACCGATTATGATAGGGCAGATTTTTTTTAATGAAGTCAAAGCTAGTTTTAATTTGAGGAAGCCGAAAAGTGACAAACCCACTAATATTTATTTGGTATGTCGAATAGATAAAAAACAGGTAAAGTTATCAACTGGAGTTAAGGTATATCCTGACCAATGGAATACTAAAAAACAGGAAGCATATCTAAGCCCACGGTTAACAGAATTGGATAATATAAATAACGCAATAGTAAACGATGAAATAAATAAACTCAAAGCTGATTTTATTGAATTTAAACGTTATATTTGCGATAATCCAAATGAGATTGATAATAGCTTATTTTTACTAAGGAAATATATTTACAAGGATAAAATAATGAAGCAAGAAGAACTACAAAGGCCAATTCAATGGTTGCGTAAGGCTATTGGACAAGATAAGTCTATAACATCAGAGGGACAGAGGAATACTTTGGCTATTTATTTGGGGCATTTGAAAGTATTTGAAGAATTTCTTAAGAAAACAGGTAGAGAGGGTATAACGTTTGCAGATATAAATTTGGCTTTAATTAAAGATTATGAGACTTATCTGTTTAATAGACCAGTAGGAAAAGGGAAAACTACCAAAACAAGTACAGTTGGAAATAAAGTAACAGCTTTAATTTCAATTATCAAGCGAGCAGAGCCATACGGTTTGATAGATATTTCTGCTGCAAAGTTGAACCAGTATAAGAAGCCTAGAAACAGAGAAGGTGATAATAATGGAATATATTTGACAGATGAGGAAGTAAATAGAATATATGCATTGGAACTTAACGGCTTGGAAGAAAAAGCAAGGGATGTTTTTGTATTGCAATGCTGGACAGGGCAAAGATTTAGTGATATGCAATTATTAAATACTGGAGTTATTAAAGATTCAGATAATGGGAAAATATTGGAAATAGTTCAAAAGAAAAGAACACATAAAGTTTCAATACCGTTGCTTCCTATTGCTTTAGAAATATTGGAAAAATATCATTTTCAAGTTCCAAAAGTACGTGAGAATACTATGCTGAAGTGTATAAAAGAGGCAGGAAAAAAGGCTGGAATAACGGAAAGGTGTATTGTGACGGAAGATAGGGGAGCTACAGTTACTAATACTTCTGTTTGTAAATACGAATTAATAGGTACTCATACTGGGAGACGTTCATTTATTAGTAATATGTTATTACGTGGATATGATAGTCATATTATAATGAAGGTAACTGGACATAAAACAGAATCTGCATTTAAGAAATATGCTAAAATAAGTTCAGAAGATGCTGCTAACTTGATGCTAGAAACAGAAGCTAACAAAGTTAACCAAGTTAATAAAGTTAAACAATCCAATGACGTTACACCTTCTAGTAATGAAAATATAGCAGAAGCAATAAGTAAAGGAATTGAAGCTGGTTTGAAACATAAGGATGATATAACTTATGACTTGTTATTTAATAGTCAGGAAAGTAATATTGAATCTTACGGGATAGATAGAGATGTGGATATAAGCCAATTCGATTTAAATAAGAACGAAATAGATTTCCTTGATAGAACAATGGATAGTTTTGATGTAGGAACGCCATCTTTGAAGGTCAGGAAAATACTGAATAGATTGCTGGAACTGGGAATAGTGGTACGACTTAAATAGATTGTATTGTATTTATCAAGGAACTTGCTGTTTTTGTTCGTGAGAAGCAATATCAACTGATGATATGGTTAAAAATATTATATTCAGATAGTTATAAAGTGAAAATTTGATGGGTAGTGGAAAAATTTCGATGTCCCCATATTCAGCCCGATATGGTCAGATTTTTCCACTACCATAGAAATATAAGATAAACATGGAAATAGAACAAATAAAACTCAATGGTGACGAACGTCTGATTGATGCGCTTAAATCAAGGGGATATAAAGATATACCAAGTAACGTTATTCTTGACAAGACACTAACAGGGATAGGTGCTACTTATGCAGAGTTACATTCATACCGTAATTCAATCATTATTGAACCCAATGTTCCAGTTATTGTGGGTAAAGCTGCAAAGAATAGTGATTGGTTAGCTGTTTACAGCGATACGACAGTGGCACAAATAAAAAAGTATTTGAAAAGAACTGATGTCAAGTACAAGAAGATTCTAACTACTCCCGAAGGATTTAAGAAAGTTAGGAAAGCAGCAGATAAGTCTTACAGTCTAATTCAAGAGACATACTTCTGTTTATTTGATGAGTGTGAGAAGTTGACGCAAGATTGTGACTATCGAGCAAGTATTTTACAACCTGTCTACGACTTCTTCGACTTTAAAGAGAAAGCGTTTGTATCTGCAACTCCATTGGAAATGTCACGCCCAGCATTTGAAGAACAGGGGTTTAGAAAACTGAAAATTGTTCCTCAATATGATTATAGGAAAGATTTACATTTGATTGTAACTTCAAGTTATGAAAGAACAGTTCGAGAAGAATTTCAACGACTGAAAGACAGCCCATGTGTTTGTATATTCCTCAACTCCGTAACTGGAATTAATGAATTGGTTAATTCTCTGCATTTAGAAGGGGAAAGCCGTATCTTTTGTTCAGAAGAAGGGGGTGGAAAGTTGAAAGACGCAGGCTTTACTAATGCCGTATCGTCAATAGATTATCCATTGGCAAAATACAATTTCTTCACATCAAGATTTTATTCAGCAGTTGATATTGAATTGAATGTAAAACCCGATATTCTGATACTTACTAATCTGAATAATGCTGTATATACAACCGTTGACCCATATACCGAAGCAATACAGATTCAAGGACGATTCAGAAGAATGTTTGAGGATAAACAGACATTTAATAGTTTGACGCATATAACAAATACCCGTGATTTGGGAGCTTTATCACGTGAAGAACTGGATAAACAAATAGACGAGTATAAAACTACTTATCAGTCTCTCATTGAAAGATATGATAAAACAACAAATTCGGCTCGTAAAACATCTCTAAAACAACAACTTAAACAAATCTGTGAGGATTACTTATTGGATGAACGATTAAATATTGATTATTTTGGTATAGATAATAAGTATAATGAAGAACGGGTTAAAAGCTACTATCAATCAGGAGAGAAGTTGTATGCTGCTTATGAAGCAACTAAATTCTTTCGAGTTAATTACGAAGAAAGACAAGAAATAATCGGAGAAGATGATATATTTAGAATAAAGAAAACTCCAAATGAGAAAGAACGTATTCGTATATTTGCCACAAAACTAATCCAGTTGAATGAACAATGCAAGGAGAATCCAAGTATTGACAAGCAGTTTTTTCTAAAACTACTTCATGATTCATGTGATTTTGCAGATTTAATCATTGAAGCATACGAAGTTATACCGTTTGAATTGAAAAAACAAGCGGTATGGAACTGTTGCAATAAAAAGAAATTGGAAATAGCTTTGAAAGACCAAAAGAATGAAAATAAACGTTTTTCTCCAGAAGTTCTACGGGATATAGAATCATCTTTTAGACCATACATAGGAGATAATATAGCTAAGGAAGAAACTAAAAAGATGTTTACAGATATTTACAGTAGGCATTATATACTTCATAATGAGACAGGCATCACAGCAAAGGTAAATCAGCAAACTATTTGTGAATATTTTGAAGCAACACCACAAAATAAGAAGAAACCGAATGAGTGGAAAATCAAATGTATGTTGCCCCAATATGCTGCATTGGTAAATTAGTTGCTGTTTCTCTTGTAAAATAAAGTTTGTAATTGTATATTTGTGACCTCTATATTGGTAATCTATAAAATTAAGAGTTTATGAAAAAAATATTTTTTTTCTTTTTATTTGCTGTTATATCCTATACAGTATTTGCACAATCCGCTTCAGAACATTTGACTTTTAAAGGTGTGCCTATAAATGGGACATTAAATGAATTTGTTTCTAAATTGAAACAGAAAGGACTTGCTCACATTGGAACAGAAGAGGGAATCGCAATGTTAAAAGGAGATTTTGCAGCATATAAAAATTGTACTATAGCTGCTGTGTCTTTAAAACAAAAGAATTTAGTAGCCAAAGTTGGAGTAATATTTCCTTCTTTGGAAACATGGTCATCACTCTCAAATAATTATTTCTCCTTAAAAGAAATGTTAACTAAGAAGTATGGTGAACCAGCAGTTTGTGTAGAAGAATTTCAGAATGACTTTGGTAAAGATAACGACAATTTGAAAATACATGGAGTGAAAATGGATAAATGCAAATATGTTACAGGATATGCAACTGCAAAAGGAAACATTGAATTACATATTAAAGGTGATGTTATGAATGGGTGTTATGTGACACTTATTTATTTCGATAAAATTAATGGCGAAATAATTGAAGCTGAAGCAATGGATGATTTATAAATAAAAAACTACTCGATTAAATACAAAAAAAGCCGCAAGCGAGTACACTTACAAATGTGCTCAATTACGGCTTTTTTTGTGGAACTTCTAAATTCATGTCTAATACAAGGGATATAGCAGTTCGCAATTTTAAATATGGGAGTTAATTTTCCCAATGGAAGTGTGGGAAAATGCAAATATGACCTGTTTGATTTACATATAATTCAAGGAGTTGAACCATTGACAAACAGGTAGTTCTTGATTTTTAAGAATACTCAAAGTTACTCATAATAAACAAGGTAAAAAAATAAACAATACTCAATTTCTAATATTACTACTTAGCATATCTTTATATGGCAGTATAATACTCTCCTTTCTATTATAGTGAATAGTAATACATAGGCACGCAATAAAGTATAGGTACTTATATATAATACCCCCTACCTGTTAAAATAAGAGCCTAAATATATATCAGCTTATTTCTCTTATGATTTACTGAATTGAAAGTTACATGAGCGCATGAACAGTAGTTCTAACAACCCCCTAGGGTAGTTGGAAGAAAAGTGAAATATCTATTCTCCACGTAATCAATTTATAAATCATTTAAAATTTTATTCGTTATGAGAAATCTACAAATTATTGGCAATGTGCCACAGGTAAGAAGAGAAAGTAACTTTGGTGAATATGCAGAAGAAGCAACAATAATCGAAGAACAACCAAAAGTTAAAAAAGAGAATCCTCATTTCTTGGAAGCTAATACACTAGAGGTAACAATGCAACATTTAAAAGAAGATTGTATTACACCCGTATTCGCCAAAGACAATGAGCTTACAATTCCTCACCCTGCATTTATTGATACTGTTTATGACGCTGCAAATACGTTTTTCAGTGGTGAAAGCATTGATAAGCCCGATATTCGTGTAAGTCACATTATCAAGGGAAGAATACCCGAAGCAATACACAAACCTGCAAATCAACTTCTTGAAAGTGATAAGACTATCTACTACGAAAGATGTGCTTTTATTATTCAGATTCCTACGATTTACGAAACGGTGAACGGAAATAAGCTAACTCTTACTATTGGTGGTGTGAGAGCTTATAATCACACAAATCTGTATTCAAAGAAAGGAGCAGAAAGGTTTAAGGTATTTATTGGCTTTACTTGTAAAGTTTGTACAAACTTGTGTGTATCAACAGACGGTTTTCTTAGTTGTTTGGAAGTTACTAATACCAAAGATTTATATCGGGCAGTATTGGAAATGTTTCAGAGTTATCAACCTGCAAAACATCTACATTTGTTGCAAACACTTAGTAACTCATATCTCACAGAACATCAATTTTGCCAATTACTTGGTAGAATGAGACTTTATCAATCATTGCCACAAGGTTATCAGAAAGATATTCCTAAAATGCTTATCACTGATTCACAAATAAATACAGTTGCAAAAGCATATATCAATGATAAGAACTTTGGGAGCTTGGGGAATGATATTAGTATGTGGAAATTGTATAATCTATTGACAGGGGCAAATAAGAGCAGTTATATAGATTCATTCTTGGATAGAGCGGTAAATGCTACTGAAATAGCAACGGGAATAAATGCCGCTTTGCATGGAGACACTAAATATAAGTGGTTTATTGATTGATTAAACAGGGGAATATTCAGAAATGGGTATTCTCCTATTTTATTAATTGTATTGCAATGGATAAAAAGAAAGAAACTATGGTTAGTAAGATTGAATATCTGAAAGAAACAATTTGTCATTGTGAGAATAATCTCCAATATATAAAGAGGTTACAAGCATTGAAATATTGGTTGCTGAAATTAGATGTCTTATTGGATAATTCCAATGATGAGATTTATAGAAAGTATTTCTATTCAGATAAGGGACATTCTTTCTTTGATAGAATCTGTTTATCAATAACAGATTATCAATATGGAAATAAACCTTTCAATTATTAATCTATTTAAAATAAAGAATCATGTTTTATTATAAGATACTTGTTTGGCTCTTTTGGGTGGTATTGTCTTTTATAACAGGTTGTGTTCCGTTAATCCTGCTTATTCTTTTAGTTGGCTTATGGGAAGTGGAAGAAGCGGATAAACGTCACTAACTACTTGTGTGTTCAAAACAGGAATGTGTTCAAATAAATCTACAAAGGTGGTTTGAACACATTCTTTCATGTTATCAATTTAATCAAAGAATAAAATGAAAACAGCCGTAATATACGCTCGTGTTTCTTCAAGTAATGACAGACAGGACACAAGCAGACAAATAGAGGATTTAAAGAAATATGCTATCTCACAGGATATAGAAATTGTGAATATATTCCAGGAGCATATTTCAGGTGCAAAGAGAATTGAGGAAAGACAGATTTTAGGGGAATGTTTAGAATACTGTAAACGTGAATCTGTGAATATTCTACTTTTGTCTGAATTGTCAAGACTAGGGAGAAGTACATTACAGGTTCTTCGCTCTTTAGATATATTGCATGAATCGAAAGTATCGGTTTACATACAGAACTTGGGCTTATATACTTTGCAACCAAATGGGGAAGTTAATCCAATAGCTTCTATCATGGTGACAGTACTTGCAGAAATGGCAAATATCGAAAGAAGCAATATCCAATACCGTTTGAATAGTGGTAGAGCGAATTATATTGCCAAAGGTGGTAAACTTGGCAGAAAGACAGGTTCAATCAAAACGAATGATAAGAAAAAAGAAGAATATAAAGAAGTCATAGCTTTACTAAGAAAAGGCTATTCAATCAGAAATATAGCTAAGCTACAAAGTATTGGTATTTCCACCGTTCAACGGATTAAAAATCAGTTTATAAAGCCATAAGCATGAAATATCGGTGGGGTGGAAAAATTCAGAAATTTAGTTTTTATATGGGGAGTCTTGAATTTTTCCACTACCATAAATTTATAAAGCAGAAATAGCCCTCAACTTTTAATAAACAATAGTTCTTGCTATTACAAACGCTTTTTGTAACTTTGTACCAATTTCAGATACCTAATGTGTTGGGGCTGAAAGGACATATTAGTTAACGAAGAGCGTTTTAAATATTATCCTATCATGAAATCTGGACAATTTCACTTGCACGGGATAGTAGGCAAGAACGCTCACGTCAATGTTATATACCTATCTTGTTAAGATAGTCTATATATCGTTTGGCGTGGGCTATTGTTTATTATTGTGCAAGGGCAGTCCAGAGCCTCATGATGATAATATTCGATAGTTCCCACGCTTTTCTCATTGTGTAATACTATCCAAAGGGAACAGGGTAGATAAAACGATATATAACTACGAATCAGACATTAAGAAACAACTTTTGCTACTATCTTTCAAGTAGCCAACTCAATTTTTGAGCAACTTATACTACAAATTAATTTATTAATCAAAAAAAAGAAATAATGGCATATACTGTAAGAGATTTATCAAATGCTCAAAGGTTTGAGTATAAAGGATATGAAGTTTTTATGTATTGTGTTGAGGATAGTTTTTGGAGTGGAGAAAGAACTTATAAAGTTGATATAAGTATTAGTAACCATGTTTATTATAGAATAGCAGAAGATATACAGATAGCTCGTTATCAACAGCAGAGACAAAGTTATTTTCCAATGACTTATAATAATGGGTACAATGGAACTTATGACATAATGAAGAAACTAAAAGAACGCATATTGTTTAGTTCCTCTTTTAATGTTATTGTAAAACGTAAATTTACTATACTGAAAGATAATGAGCCTTATGTTAGAGATGCAATGGGACAAATAAAATCTATCATTGATAGTAAGTTTGGTAATGTGAATGATAAATTTAAAAATATTCAAAATATTATTTGACATGACAAGGATTGGTTGGATTATTGTAGGAATACTTGTTTATTTCCTGTTGGGTTGGATTTTAAAGGATATAGTTTTTTCTATTATCACAATCGAAGGTGATACTACAATGGGAGATATTTTGAAGTATGAGCAAATTGTTTACTCTGCCTTAACAGCTATTTATATCATTATAATGAATATTGTGCAAGGAGATGATAATGGAGACTCATCATCTCCTATTATGTTAGTTATTGCTACCTATTTAGGAGCAAGGTTTCTCCCTCTTTCAATGGGAAGCGTTATATTGTACAGTGTATTAAACATTGTGGCTATAATTTGGGGAGCTTGCGAGTTGAAAAAAGGCTAAATAAAAAGAAGGCTAATGGAAGAGTTTTTAATGATAATATTAGCAGGAGCAGTAGGTGGTTTTATCTTTTCACTCATAGTTAAATCTGAAAACAAAAGAAAACATAACTGATAAAATAAAGATTTATGGGAGCAGTAGTAGGAATTATAATTTATGCGATAATAGCATATATTACCTGTCCACGTAAAGAAAATGGGAGTTTTGAGGAAGGAGCAATAGCATTGTATATCATCGTTCCTGTTGTGGTTTTGGCGATTTATTTTATATGTAATAATTGATTATTTTATAGAGAATAGTATTATTCATGAAGAATATATATGCGATTTACATATTACTATTAATGCTATTACTATCTTGTACTAGTAAAAAGGATAGTAATATACAGGCTACTATTGACAGTTTATTTATATATGACAATCATCCTACTTTGGAAATATCAGAAGCTAAATATTTGCAATGGGTAGATTCGGTATTAGGAGTAAAAGGTGTGAAACTGATTGATTATAGAAATGGGATATACCAATATGATGATACAAGGTTTTATTGGAATAGAACTTTTGATTATTTCTTAGTATATCCCTCTAGCTTTACACATGGAGAAGAATCAGATTTAGGCAATGGAAATCATTTCGTAAATGAAGATAGTACAATCTGTTTGAATGTGTATGCTACTTACTTCGATGTTTTTAAAGATGATTATTCGCTTCATGAATGGTTTGATATAATGATTGATACAGAAGTAGAACAAGGCAATAGAATTGTCAAGAAAGATATTACAGACCATAGTTATACTATTGAAGGTAATACTAAGGGTGGTAGATATTTTTATAGTAAAGCTACTCATAAAAAAGCTTATGAACGTGAGATTATTGTAACAGTGAAATTGAAGTATACAGATTCAAGAAGAAAAGAGGTAGAGAAACTTTTACCAAATATATTCAAATATGTCTCAACAAATGAGTTATAAAAAACAATGGTGCTACGAATTGAAGATATATCTTTCATTGGTGTATATGTAAATGATAGCTTTAGAGACTTTAAAGATATAAATGATTATGCTAATTATCATGTATCATTACTAAACAATAAAAGATATCAAGCTTTTAGTGGTGGAGATTTTATTGATAGAGTAGTTAAAGGAGGATATGCTACTGACCCTAATTATAAGAGAGCATTATCTAATGTATATAATCAGATAGCTAAAGCCCAAGAAGGAATGAAGATTCCTAAATTAAAGGGGGCAGGAGAGTTAAGAGCTAGAATATTAAGACAGTTCAATAGAGAAAAAGCTGCCAACAGAAATGAAGAACAATTAATTGGCTTCGATTGGAGTAGATATAAATCTAATAAACCTAAGCCAGAAACTACACCTACTCAAAGTGAACAGTTAGAGAATGGCGGTGTTATTAAAGCACAAGACGGAATAATAGCTCAAACTATTAATAAGGTTAAGAGTTTTCTTCCTAAAGAAGAACCTAAGGAACCTATTAATGTTGTAGATATTATTAAAGAATATGCTCCTAGTGCTGCAACTTCATTCTTATCTGGAAGTGTTAATCCTTTTATCAATAAGCTATTAGAAGGAAAGAAGCCTTCTCTAGATTATTCCCATAAATTTGGAAGTACAGGGAATAAGTTTGAGGAGTTTGCAAGTGTAATGACTCCTATCTTTAAAGAAGCATTAGAAGAAAATGGATTGCCCACTACTAATCTTAATAACTTAGTAAGGCAAGCAGCATTGGAAAGTAATTATGGATTAGACCCTAGAGGTGAAAGAGGGTTTAACTTAAGTGGAATTAAACATCCAGGTGATTCGATAGCTCCTAAATATAAGAAGAGCAGATACAAAGACGGATTTGATTATATAGACTTTGATAATCTAAAAGACTATGCTAATTATAAAGTAAAAGTACTGAATGATAGATATAAAGCTCTAGATGCTAAAGATACTAATGACTTTATAGATAGATTACATGGAAATAATTCTGGAGGATATAATTATAGTGCAGATAAAGATTCTTACAGAAGAAATTTGAATGGAACTTTATCTCTCAATAAGTACTTAAAGAGAGGTGGGATATTGAAGTATCAGAACCCTTCTAGTGGGATTCAGAGAAGAGATGCTATCAAAGATTATAGACCTCAAATTCAAGAGCCTATAAAGCAACAATATACTCCAACTTATTCTGAAATAAGTCAAGATAATAGAAGTGAATGGGAGAAAGAAGTATCTAGGCAAATCAAAGCTGATAAAGCTAAGAATGATAAACTTTATGGTAATCAGCATACTTGGAACTGGTCTGCACCATTTACCAATACTAGAATTACTAAAGATAATGCTAGTACCATGTTTGACTTTAATAAGTCAGCAGCAATGAGTACCTTTGCAACTGGAATAGGTGTTGCTAATCCTGTTGCTACTGCAACATCTATGGCAGGTTCACTAGTTGGAGCTGGCATCGGTAATAAAATAGCAGGGAATAAAGGAGCTTTGATAGGTGGCTTTGTTGGTGGAATGGTTAATCCCAATATTAGATTTGGAAAGAGCAGCTCTACAAGACATCAAAAATATGGTAGTCTCAACGACATCAATATACATAGTAAGATGAATTTCGATAATTATAATCAGATTATGAATAGGATAAAAGAAGAAGAGAACTTATATCGACTCTACTTACAAAATAAGACTGTGGCTGATAGAATTAATAAAGTAGCTCCGTCTTACAGAGACGCAGTAGATGAATTTATTAAGAGCGGAATAAAGACTAAATTAGGTCAGCCTGACAAAAATTTTAATGCAGTTAATAAAGTTGCAGATGATGTTGAGCCGTCTTTAGGTGGAGTTCCATTTAAGCACCAGGAGAATGTTTATAACTTAAAACCTGGAGAAACAATAATAGATTTGGAGCCTGTTGCTCACGAAAATAGTCATGGTATAGATAGAGCCATGAGTTATTTCATGAGTACTGATTATTTAAATAAATTATTAAATCCAAACGATAAACTTCCATTTCATAAATGGATTAAAGAAGCGAAGGATAAGAAACAGATAGTTGATTATGTAAAGCAAATTAGAGGATTAGATATGAATAATCCCGCTGATTATCCGCAGATAGAAAAGCAAATTTATAATTATTTCTCTAAGCCTACAGAAATTAAAGCTTATTTTAGTAGGATTCCGTTTGAGAAATACAAGAAATCTGTAGATAGAAGTTTTGACGGAAAAATAATTAACAATCCAGTGTCAGAGGATATATTTCAAATTACTGATGCTGATATACTAAATGATGTCAGATTACAGCTTATATCTTCTATATACAGTAGAAATAATATATCGTCTTACAATTCTCTTAAAAATAATTTATCTGACAAGATATGGGGAATATCTACATTAGGTATTCCTATCATTAACACTATGGTAAATGGCTATGAATGAAATTGACATAATCTTAAAAAAGAATCCAAGTATAAATAAAGAAGACTTACTTATATTGGCAAGTTGGTTATTAGAGTACTGTGATAATAAGTGCCCGAAATCTATAGCTTCTTTCAGAGAAAATATAGATAAATGGTGCGAAGTTACTATACCTCTTCCACACTACTTTTTTATAAAACATAGAGACATCTCTAAATCGGATGAGTTCTTTAATCTGCTTCATAAAGTAGAAAATTATAGTTATGACAAAGATAATTTTCATATAGAAGGCATCAAAATTATCAATGGAGAAATATTACAAGAATGGTCTCAGGAGATTCCAGAAGAAGATGGGGGACCAATAATAGATGACTTTCCAAGAATATAAGAAATGAATAAATAAGACTAAAAGATTGGCATAATGAGTTGTAATATATTTTAACATTATCTATTTTGTTAAGTAACTGATTTTTAGTAACTTTGTAGAAATAAAAGTAGTCCAGTTCCCGCTAGAACCGTGAATAACTAATTAATCTCGTGGACTATTAATTATCTCATAATGTTTGCGAGGGGCTATGTTTATGATTATCTATGCAAAGATATGATTATTTTCTAAGATTAATAAAAAAAGGTGGTATTGCAGTACCACCTTTACTGTTACATCTACTTGATTGAAATAATCTTGTAACTAAAAACCAACTAAATTTACCTACGAGGTAATCTTCTTCGATGTTCTCTCACGAACTCGACTTTGCCAAATCTTGTACGTTTGTATGCGTGTACAAGAACAGGCTTCTTCAAAATTGTTTGTAACGTATATTCCATTACTTTCCATTTAGAAGTTAATAACTAATTAATCTAGTAGATACTTGTTCAGTTATTACTTGATAGGAAGGTGGAGATATACGTTACAAATATATAAAAAGATAATTATAAATTAATAATTAAACAAATGAATAAATGAGATTCATAACTTTCGTAAGACAAATGTTTACTTCACATTCAGGAATCTCATCTAAGCGAGTGTGTGGAGTAATAGGCTGGTTTGTTGCAGTTGCAGTACTTATATATTGTACTATAATGTGTATACAAGCACCATTAATGATAGATACATTTTTAATATGTGTTATGGCTTTATTAGGAATAGATTCAGTAACAGGTATTTGGAAAAAATTTAGTAACAATGAAGGAAACAATAAAAAGAATAATAAACAAGCTGAAGAATAAAGATAAATTACTGCATTTTATTGTAAACTTAATAGTAGTACTTTCAATAGGATGGATTAATCTACCTTTAGCTATTGGATTGGCTGTAGGTTTATCAGTAGGTAAAGAGTATTCGAAAACTCTTTCAATTATAAAAACAGCATTTGAAGAAATTCATTTGCTGTTTTTTTATTATCATTGCAAACAAAAACACTATGAAGCCAGTAGATAAGTTCTCAATCCAGTATAGCGAGTTGCTAGAGTATATATATCCAGTGACACAAGAATATTTCCCTGATTTTGATTATGATGAAGAAACAGGACAGGCATATATGTTGCCGTCACAAACGCCAGATACTTTTAAAGGAAGATACAACAGAGGAATATTGAAAGGTAAATTTTCCATTGATGCTTACATGCAGAATCGTGAATTGCAGGATTTACTTACTACATTAGATTTAGATGCTGAAAAGTTTTGGTATCTATTGCTTTTCTGCTATGATTGCAGTTGGGGTAAATGTATGGAGGGTATAGAAATAAAAGAATCCCCTAAAGAACAGATAGAAAAACTTGTTAATGCTATCAGTGAGGACTATAAAAGAGATACTCCGTTTGGTGCAGTCTTTAAAAGCCCAATTTGTATTACCTTGAAAATAGGTAGGAAGAATATCGTGATAGATAATAAGACGGCTATTGCTAGTATAGCAAAGTTTTGTGCAGACGGATTGGAAACAGTAAATTCAGACCAAATGAATACTGGTAGCGTTGATTTGAGTGATCCACATACTGAATCATTCTCCGTATTCGCTTATTATTTCTCACAAATGATTATCACTGCCTTGAATTATCAAGAACAGGTAAAAGAAAAGAGAAAGAAGGGAGCTAATATGTCTGACAAGGAAAAGACGCTGATTTCTCATCTACTATACTTCACTGGTATCGTGAGCAACGAAAGTGTGTTGGTTGATTATGACTACTTGAAGTCCCTGTTGAAGCAATATAAAGATAAGGACATAAGGAGTTTGAATGCATTTTATTATTGATTGAGACTTATTTTATTGTTTATTTCTGCTTTCTTATTCTCTAAATACTTCATTCTACAGCTTGTGAAGTAGGGGAATAAGAAAGCTGTGTTTTTTTATTCCCGTTAGCTTCTAAAGAAAAGGGCAATCTTTGTGGTATAAAATAATCGGTGAGCCAGATACCAAAATAAGTCCGCAGGGCAGCGGCAAGATTGACATGAAAAAAAATGAAGTAACAACATTAACCTCGTTAGTAAATGAAGGCAAAAAGATTGCACGTTTAAGCGGTAATCGTGATTTGAATGAAAAGATTGTGAAGGCTAAAATGGAAACACTTGAAGAGTGCGGACAGTTAATTCCTGCCATAGTGGTAGATGCTACTGATGTTATAAATCAAGGGCTGGAAGTTGTTGATTTTACTACAGGTGATATTATAAGAGAAGAAGAAGCTGTGGATTATTTGGTGTTGGTGGAAGGTAATCATCGCTATGAAGCGCACCTTAGACTTATGGCGAGTAATGAAGAACGGGATGAGCAAAAACGTTATAAGAGAGAATTTAAGTTATTGTATGCTTTGAATACGGAACTACCAATAGCTAAAATGTTATCAGAAATCAATATTGCTACTAATCCGTGGAAGGGCAGCGACTATGTGAAAGGAGCAAAAATAAACAATCAGCAAAAAAAACTACCTTTGTTGGATGCTATGAATAATTTAGTAAATAAAGGTTATTCTTTAACTTCAGCATCGAAGTGGCTGACCTTCACCTCAAGGATTAATAAAAAAGTTATGGATTGTGCCATAGACGGTAACATTGTTGACGAGTTGAATAATACCAGTGGCTTGGAAAGGGGGATAAGACTTTTACAAGCGGCAGAAGGTGTTTTTAAAGAAACGACAATACAGGCACGAACAGTAATCGACTGGATAATATCCAAGTATGAAAAAACCAGTGATAATCTCAAACCTGAATTTACAGACAAAATGGAACGTTTTTTGAAAAATATTAGTAAAGAAGATGCTGATTATATTGAACAAGCCAAGGGAACTAGAGGAGGTGATACGAAAGAAAATATTATAAATAATAAATTGAGTGGATTATGGGAAGAATTTGAAAAATAATCCGTAGAGACAAGAAGCCAGTAGGTGCTTCCTGCTGGCTTTCCAACAAGAATAATAACTAATAAAGATATATCATGATTAAGGAGAGTAAAGGCAATATGTATGAATTTGTGACACACACATGGAATCCTATTAAGGGTAAATGTTCTCATGGCTGTACCTATTGCTATATGAAAAAAATGTGTTCTCGTTTGAATACCCCCAGATTGGATGCGGCAGAATTGACCTGCTATCTTGAGTGCTCGAATTTTATTTTTGTAGGAAGTAGTATTGATATGTGGGCAGAAGATATACCCAGCCATTGGATTAAAATGGTTTTGGACTATTGTGATAGGTCTGCCAATAAATATTTGTTTCAAAGCAAAAATCCTTCCAGAATATTAGATTTTATAACTCATCCTGTCTTTCATCATTCAGTGGTTTGTACGACCATAGAAACCAATAGGTTTTATCCAGAAATAATGCGTAACTCACCAGAGATAGAAGAAAGGGTAAGAGCAATGGAGAAAATCGTGGATTTGGGCATAGATACCTATGTTACGGCAGAACCTTTGATGCAGTTTGATTTGGATAAAATGATAGAGTACATAAAACGATGTAAACCTCTACAAGTAAATATAGGGCGAAATACGAACAGAAAGGTACAGTTACCAGAGCCAACAGCAAACGAAGCGAAAGTACTTGTAATGGAACTGGAAAAGTTCACAACGGTGGAGATAAAGAAAAATGCAGGAATATGGTTTAAGTGAGAACCATAATCAGGGAAGAAAAACCAACTATCAGAAATGGTAGCTGGTTTCTCGTTTTTTTTTGGGGGGGGGTATTCCGAGAATGATTCGGTATGAGAATGAGAAATATTGTTTTTCGAGATGATTTTCTCGGGCAAATTCTTATCTTTGTTGTGTTCAAATAACGCTGAAAAGTACATAAATGAATAACACTTCTTCGTAAATGACTGATAATGAAATATGGAAGGAAAATTAGTTTTTTTCCCGGTTATTCGGCAAGAAGTAAATAACATTTTGTATTTTTGGGCATCAATTAATAAAATTAGATATTATGATAACGACACAGGACAAAGAGTTGCTTGCCAAGAAAGGCATCACGGAAGAGCAAATTGTAGAACAATTAGCATGCTTCCAGACGGGTTTCCCCTTTTTGAAGCTGGATGCGGCAGCCTCCATCGAAAAGGGAATATTAGCTCCCGATGCAGAAGAACAGAAGGCTTATTTGGCCGCCTGGGATGCATATACCAACACAGATAAGACTGTTGTGAAGTTCGTGCCCGCCTCCGGTGCAGCGAGTCGTATGTTCAAGAACCTGTTCGAGTTCCTGTCTGCCGACTATGACCGACCGACTACCAAGTTCGAACAGACATTCTTCGACGGAATCAAGAATTTTGCTTTCTATGATGACCTGAATGTAGCCTGCCAGCGTATCGACGGAAAAGATATTCCCGGACTGATCGAAGACGGCAACTATAAAGCAGTGGTATCCGCCCTGCTCGAAACAGCCGGACTGAATTACGGCGCACTACCGAAAGGTCTGCTCAAATTCCATAAGTATCCCGAAGGTTCACGCACGCCGATGGAAGAACATCTCGCCGAAGGAGCCTTGTATGCTGCCGGAAAGAGCGGTAAAGTAAACGTGCACTTCACGGTATCTACCGAACACCGTGAACTCTTCAAGAAGCTGGTAGCCGAAAAGGTAGACGAATTTTCCAAACGCTATGGAGTAGACTATTACATCACCTTCTCCGAACAAAAGCCGAGTACCGACACGATTGCCGCCGACATGGACAACCAACCTTTCCGTGACAACGGCAAACTGCTGTTCCGTCCCGGTGGCCACGGCGCACTGATCGAGAACCTGAACGACCTCGATGCAGACATTATCTTCATCAAGAACATCGACAACGTAGTGCCCGACAGACTGAAAGCCGACACCGTTACTTATAAGAAACTGATTGCCGGAGTGCTCGTGACTTTGCAAGAACAAGTATTCGAATACCTTACCCTGCTCGACAGCGGTAAATACACCCACGACCAGATGATGGAAATGCTTCAATTCCTGCAAAAGAAACTCTTCTGCAAGAATCCGGAGACGAAAGACCTCGAAGATTCCGTACTCGCCATCTACCTGAAAAACAAGTTCAACCGCCCGATGCGCGTCTGCGGAATGGTGAAGAACGTAGGCGAACCCGGTGGCGGCCCGTTCCTTGCTTACAACAGCGACGGAACCATCTCCCTGCAAATCCTCGAAAGCTCACAGATCGACATGGACGATCCGGAAAAGAAAGAAATGTTCGAGAAAGGCACACACTTCAATCCGGTAGACCTCGTATGCGCCGTGCGCGATTATAAAGGACATAAGTTCGACCTGGTGAAGTATGTAGATAAAGCAACAGGCTTCATCTCCTACAAATCGAAGAACGGCAAAGACCTGAAAGCTCTCGAACTTCCCGGCTTGTGGAACGGAGCGATGAGCGACTGGAATACCGTCTTTGTAGAAGTGCCACTTTCTACTTTCAACCCGGTAAAAACAGTGAACGACTTGTTGCGTGAGCAACATCAGTAAAGAGTCTGAATTTAGAAACGCAGATTACCGCAAAGGAAATAGGCTAAATCTGCGATAATTTGCGTTAATCTGCGTTTCTCAAATAAAAAAGAGTGTTTAGAATGAATCAGATAGAGAAGATCATCGATATTGCTACTTGGAACAGAAGAGAACATTACGAACATTTCAGTGCTTTTGACGATCCGTTTTTCGGAGTGACCGTTCAGGTAGACTGTACGCGCGCATATCAGGAAGCCAAAACCAAAGGCATATCCTTTTCCCTGTTAGTCCTCCACCGGATAACGACTGCCGCTGCTGCGGTAGAAGAATTCCGTTATCGCATCGAAGGCGATAAGGTGGTGTGCTATGACAGCCTTCTGCCCGAAGCCACCGTAGGCCGTGACGACCATACCTTTTCTTTTGCCGCCTTTGAATACGATCCGGACGAACTCGTTTTTATCCGTCGGGCAAAGGCAGAAATGGAACGTTTGCAAGTCACTACGGGACTCAACAAAGGAGGCACTTTCCATCCCAATGCCATTCATTATTCGGCAGTGCCGTGGCTCTCATTCACCGACATGAAGCACCCCACCAATATGCGTTCGGGCGACAGTGTTCCCAAAATCTCCACCGGAAAGTACTTCCGTGATGGAGAAAGACTGATGATGCCCGTTTCCGTAACCTGCCATCATGGGTTGATGGACGGCTATCATGTGGCACAGTTTATTGAGAAGCTCCATTTGTAACTTCCGTTCTGAAAAGACAAACCAGACTATTATATGAGAGTAAAGATACCCAGATGGGAAATCGCCGTAATCTGTTCCGCTTTGCTTTTCCCCGGCACTTCGCTTAGTGCGCAGGAGGTAGGGCAGGAAGAGAAAGAGGTGAAGGAAATGCGGCAAGACGTAGAACAGCTCCAGCAGGACGTCCGCCAACTTCGTGAAGAAGTGCGGAGATTGCAGGAAGAAATTCATGGCTTCCGGCACAACAGCTTCCCGCAATGCGGAGCCGACACTGTAGCTCCCTACGTTCCCCACCATTTCATTCACCGGTTGGGGATAGAGGCGCGGCCGCAATACGTGTTCCCCACCAATCCTTTCCTGCAAGGCGAGAACGAACGGTGGAAACCCATCCAGAGTTCATTTGCCGCTCATCTGAAATACTCTTTCAAGTTTCGTCCCAACACCTGTGCCGACCGCATCTATGGCGGAGCTTATCAAGGTTTCGGCTTGGCTTTCACCACCTTTGGCGACAAAAAGCAACTGGGTGATCCGATGACGTTCTATGTCTTTCAAGGTGCACGCATTGCCCGTTTCAATCCCCGCCTTTCGCTCAATTACGAGTGGAATTTCGGTATTTCTGCCGGATGGAAACCTTATGACAACGATTACAACTCCTACAACGGAGCCGTAGGCTCACGGGTGAATGCCTACCTCAATGCGGGTATCTACCTTAACTGGTCGCTTTCCCGTTATTTCGACTTTATCATCGGCGGAGACTTCACGCATTTCTCCAACGGCAACACCAAGTTTCCCAATGCAGGTGTCAACACCACCGGAGCGAAAATCGGACTGGTGTACAACTTCAACCGGGAAGAAGCCGACCTCACTAAATCATTGGTTCATCCCTACGTTCCCCGTTTTCCGCGACACGTCAGTTATGACCTTGTGTTGTTCGGCTCGTGGCGTCGCAAAGGCGTCTATGTGGGCGAGAAACAGATTGCATCACCGGGCAGCTATCCCGTAGCGGGGTTCAACTTTGCTCCGATGTACAATCTCAACTATAAGCTGCGCTTTGGAGTTTCGCTGGATGGTGTCTATGACGGTAGTGCCAATGTGTACACCGAAGATGCGCTGGTGGAGTACGATGCAGGCAGTGGTTCCTCTCGTCGTAAATTTCTCGTGCCGGGCATTCAGAATCAGCTTGCGCTCGGACTTTCCGGACGGGCAGAATACGTGATGCCGTTTTTTACCATCGGTGTCGGCTTGGGAACGAATGTACTGGGGCGTGGCGATTTGCGCGGACTGTATCAGGTCTTTGCGTTGAAGATCAACGTCACCCGGAGTTCATTCCTTCACATCGGCTACAATCTTCAGGATTTCCAGACCCCTAATTATCTGATGCTCGGTCTTGGTTTCCGTTTTAATAATAAATATCCTAAAGTACGTCATTAACCCCCAATACGCCATTACCCCCAAATGGAAAATATCATTCGTAAAATCAGGCAAATCTATCCGGTTTCCGACGAAGCACTTCAAGCGCTTCAGGCGAATATGGAATTAAGGTATTATCCCAAAGATACCCGTATCGTTCAGGCAGGCGTCACAGACCGCCTGGTATATTTCATTGAAGAGGGCATCGCCCGTTCCGTATTCCACCACAACGGAGAGGACACCACTACGTGGTTCAGTCAGGAGGGCGACGTCACGTTCGGCATGGATTCGCTCTACTATCAGCAACCATCGGTAGAAAGCGTTGAAACGCTTTCCGATTGCAAAATCTACGTCATCCACATCGACAAGCTGAATGCCCTCTACGAAACATATATCGACATAGCCAACTGGGGAAGAATCCTGCATCAGAATGTGAATAAGGAGCTTAGCCACATGTTTGTGGAGCGCCTCCAACTTTCGCCCAAAGAACGCTACGAACAGTTCAACCGTCGCTATCCCGGATTAATAAACCGAGTGAAGCTGAAATATGTGGCTGCTTTTCTGGGCATTTCCATCTATACCCTTAGTCGGGTACGTGCTAAAAAATAGCGATTAGCAGGGCTTTTTTGCTTTAGAGCAAAGAAACTTCGTAGCGCAAACCGTATCTTTGCCTTCTGAAAATACTAACTTACTAATAGAAAAACAAATGTCGAACATTTCTGCTTCAGCTTTTTCAGACACCAAGGCGCATTATGATCTTCTTGACGGACTTCGCGGTGTGGCGGCTCTTATGGTGATATGGTATCACGTATTCGAGGGCTTCGCTTTTGCCAGTAATAGCGCTATTGAAACTCTGAATCACGGATATTTAGCCGTGGATTTCTTTTTTATCCTTTCGGGTTTTGTGATCGGTTATGCTTACGACGACCGTTGGGGTAAAAGTCTCACCATGAAAGATTTCTTTAAACGCCGATTGATACGTCTTCATCCGATGGTCATTATGGGTGCCGTTCTCGGTGCTATCACGTTCTGTATTCAGGGGAGTGTGCAATGGGACGGGACGCACATAGCTATCTCCATGATAATGTTGTCTCTGCTTTGTACGATCTTCTTCATTCCTGCCATGCCGGGTGTTGGGTACGAAGTTCGTGGCAACGGTGAGATGTTTCCGTTGAATGGTCCTTGCTGGTCATTGTTTTTTGAGTATATCGGCAATATCCTGTATGCGTTGTTCATTCGCCGCTTGTCCAACAAGGCACTGACGGTGTTTGTGGTGTTGCTGGGCGTAGCGTTGGCGGCGTTTGCTGTTTTTAATGTCTCCACTTATGGAAACATAGGAGTGGGCTGGACGCTGGAAGGGGTTAACTTTTTGGGCGGTTCCTTGCGTATGCTTTTCCCTTTTTCGTTGGGTATGCTTATGTCGCGCAATTTCAAGCCTATGAAGGTGAAAGGTGCATTTTGGATATGTACTATTGCGCTGATTGCCCTGTTCTCTGTTCCTTATCTGGAAGGGTTGGAGCCGCTTTGCATGAATGGTGTTTATGAAGCGTTTTGCGTGATTGTGGCTTTCCCTATCATTCTGTGGATAGGAGCGTCGGGCACCACCACGGACAAGCAATCGACAAAGATATGTAAGTTTTTGGGAGATATATCTTATCCGGTTTATGTGATACATTATCCGTTGATGTATCTGTTCTATGCATGGCTGATTGAGAATCAACTCTACACGTTAGGTGAAACCTGGCACGTAGCTTTGTGTGTCTTTATTTTGAGTATTATTCTTGCTTATCTGTGTTTGAAGCTGTATGATGAACCAATACGTAAATATTTGGCTAAACGTTTCTTGAGTAAGAAATGACGTTTTCATTTCATGAAGTTAAAAAGAAAAACTCCAGCTAATGTAACTTTATCCGTCACCATAGCTGGAGTTCTTCTTATATAAAATAAGACTTTCTTTATCTGCAAATGAGCTTTCTTCTATGTTTTCATCTTAGAAATGATTAGATGTGATTAACAGAGCTGCTTGCTCATCTTATAATTGGTGAGACACATTTGATTAGCTTTCCGCTTTTGCTCTTCATCGACCTGAAAACCTTGTTTTTCAAAAAATGGTTTTGCCGTGATGCTAACTTCCGATGTTAATCTTTTCGCACCTCTTTCTCGTGCATATGCTTCGAGATGCTTATACAAAGATGTTGCGACACCTTGATGCTGAAAGTCCTTGTGAACGAACAGCGTGTGCATATATCCGTCATCGTTTACAGAGCCAAAGCCTACAATCACGCCTTCTTCATTTTCTGCAACCACATAATGTTGTTCTTCGAAAAGCTCATTCCAGTGTGACGTATCGTCTCCGCACGAAGCCCAATCTGCTACTTCTTCGGCTGTATAATCTTTTCGGTTCACAGTCAGAACTGTATGCTGATATAGCTCTTGCAGTGCTGGAATATCAGACAGGTTTACTTGGCGGATTTTATTCATCTTATCTCTGAATTTCTTGTATTAATGAACTTCTACTTTCTCTGCAATTCTCTTAGCCTTGTCGCGCAACGCATCCAAATCAGAATCAAGCGGAGCATAACAAAGTACCACACCCATACGGCGGTTGACACGTGTAAACGGTTTGCCGAAAATGCGGAGATAAGTATCTTCTTCTTTGGTCACTTCTTCTAGTCCGCGATATTGAGGACGTTCCTGGCTGGCAATCGGGGAAAGGATCACAGCGCTTGCGCCTATCCGTTCTTGTTTGATGCCGGGAATGGGCAGACCGAGTACGGCACGCAGATGCAATTCAAATTCATTCAGGTTTTGTGTGCCCGCCAGTGTCACCATACCTGTGTCATGCGGACGAGGAGAGAGTTCGGAGAAATAGACTCCATTATCATGGCTTAGGAAGAACTCAACTCCCCAAAGTCCTGCACCTGTGAGGGCACGGGTTACTTTCTCCGCCATCTCTTCCGCTTCTTTCAAATGGGCGGGATCAATGTGTGCAGGCTGGAAACTTTCGCGGTAGTCGCCACCTTTCTGCACGTGTCCGATGGGAGGGCAGAAGAGGGTAGGGCCGTTTTTTTGGGTAACGGTGAGCAGGGTGATTTCGCTGTCGAACTTGATGAATTCTTCAATGATAAGTTCGCGAATATCGCCACGGCTGCCACTGCATCCGTATTCCCAGGCGTGTTCGAGTTCGTCGGCACTCTTCACGAGCGATTGTCCTTTGCCGGAAGAAGACATCAACGGTTTAACGACACAAGGGAAACCTATTTTGTCGGCAGCTTCTTTCAGTTCTTCCAGGGTTTTGGCATAGAAGTATTTGGCTGTTTTCAGTCCGAGTTCTTGGGCGGCAAGGTCGCGAATGGCTTTACGGTTCATGGTGAAGTTCACAGCACGAGCGCTGGGAACTACCTGAATGCCTTCTTTTTCGAAGTCGTATAAACGTTCTGTACGGATTGCTTCAATCTCCGGAACGATAATGTCCGGGTGGTGTTTCTTCACCACGCGTTCCAGCTCTTCACCGTTCAGCATGTCGAATACTTCAAATTCATCGGCCACTTGCATAGCCGGTGCTCCTGCATAGGAGTCGCAAGCAATGATGTGCTGGCCTTTACGTTGAGCTGAAATTACAAATTCTTTTCCTAGTTCGCCAGAACCGAGTAACAGTATTTTCTTCATCATTTTGAGTGTTTTATATTAGTGGTGCAAAATTACAGCAAAAAAATGAGATAATAATTGTATGTGGCGTTATTATATTGCTCTTTTATGCAAATTGGGAACTTTATAAAGATGGATGTGAATCTTAATGCAAAAATGCGGAATATATAAGGAATAGAATAGATAGGAGAAAAACAGGAAATATGGCTTTAAACTTTCTTAAGGAAAACATGAAAATACGGACTTTTCTGTGTTCGAACACAAAACTAGTTGTTTTTGCCACTATTTCTTGTTTTTGCTAATCCATTGATTTTTAACAAAGAGATAGGAAACTCGATGGGTTAATTTAGTTTATTGATAGATTATTGCCCCCAAACTTGTTTTGCTATTGATTTGTAGCAGAAATTTGCCTGAATTGGTCAATCTGTAGTCATTGTAGGTCTAATAAGTGTTATCGAACGACAAATTATGAAAAAGGAAGCACAACGACACGGAATTGTTTCTACATTTGCGCAGTTGTTTCTTTAACTATTTCTAAGGACAGAAGTTTATGGGATATAGAAAATAGTTGAACAAAAACTGAACTCAACTGTTTATTATAATAATGAAATAGGTAAAACGCGAAAAATGTGCATTCCTTTCATATTATAAAGTCAAAAAGGAGAGAAAAGAATAATATAAATAAAAGAGATTGCTTATGTCACAGATTATCGGACATATCTCGCAGGTGATCGGCCCTGTGGTCGATGTGTACTTTGAGGGTACGGATGCAGAATTGGTGCTGCCAAGCATCCACGACGCACTGGAGATAAAGAGGCCAAACGGCAAAATACTGGTTGTAGAAGTTCAGCAACATATCGGCGAAAATACGGTGCGTACCGTAGCGATGGACAGTACTGACGGACTTCAGAGAGGCATGAAAGTGTATCCCACCGGAGGCCCGATCACGATGCCGATTGGCGAACAGATTAAAGGACGACTGATGAACGTAGTCGGTGATTCGATCGACGGTATGAAAGGACTCGACCGCAAAGGTGCATATTCCATTCATCGCGACCCCCCTAAGTTTGAGGATTTGACTACTGTGCAAGAGGTGCTCTTCACAGGTATCAAAGTGATCGACCTGCTCGAACCGTATGCCAAAGGTGGTAAAATCGGTTTGTTCGGCGGTGCCGGTGTAGGAAAGACTGTATTGATTCAGGAACTTATCAATAATATCGCCAAGAAACATAATGGATTCTCTGTATTTGCCGGAGTAGGTGAACGTACCCGTGAAGGTAACGACTTGCTGCGCGAAATGATTGAATCCGGTGTAATCCGTTACGGCGAAGCATTCAAAGAAGGAATGGAGAAAGGTCACTGGGATCTTTCGAAAGTGGATTATAACGAACTGGAGAAATCGCAAGTGTCTCTGATTTTCGGTCAGATGAACGAGCCTCCGGGCGCACGTGCCTCTGTGGCATTGTCCGGACTGACGGTGGCGGAATCTTTCCGCGACGCAGGAAAAGAAGGTGAGAAACGCGATATTCTGTTCTTTATTGATAATATCTTCCGTTTCACGCAAGCAGGTTCAGAAGTGTCCGCCCTTTTGGGACGTATGCCCTCCGCTGTTGGTTACCAGCCCACGTTGGCTACGGAAATGGGTGCGATGCAGGAACGTATCACGTCTACCCGCAAAGGTTCTATCACCTCCGTACAGGCGGTGTATGTGCCTGCCGATGACTTGACCGACCCGGCTCCTGCAACAACTTTCAGCCACTTGGACGCAACTACCGTGCTCGACCGTAAGATTACGGAGCTGGGTATTTATCCGGCGGTAGACCCGTTGGCTTCTACGTCACGTATCCTCGACCCGCACATTGTTGGCCAGGAACACTACGACGTAGCGCAGCAAGTGAAACAAATTCTGCAACGTAACAAGGAATTACAAGATATTATCTCCATCCTCGGTATGGAAGAACTCTCGGAAGAAGACAAGATGGTAGTGAACCGCGCCCGCCGTGTGCAGCGTTTCCTTTCACAACCGTTTGCCGTGGCTGAACAGTTTACGGGCGTTCCGGGTGTGATGGTGGGTATTGAAGACACCATCAAGGGATTCAAGATGATTCTGGAAGGAGAAGTGGATTATCTTCCCGAACAGGCTTTCTTGAATGTCGGAACCATTGAGGAGGCAATAGAGAAAGGTAAGAAATTGCTGGAACAGGCAGCAAAAAAATAAAAAGATAGCATGATGAAAGAACTGCATTTGAGTATAGTATCGCCCGAAAAGAGCATATTCGACGGAAATGTGAAGATTGTCACATTGCCGGGAATGATCGGTTCGTTTTCTATTCTCCCCGGGCATGCGCCCATTGTTTCGTCGTTGAAAGCGGGAACGTTGAGTTACACGACGATGGACGGAGAAGAGCACACGATGGATATTCAGGGCGGTTTTGTCGAAATGAGTGACGGTACGGTTTCTGCCTGTGTTTCCTGACGGAAACTCCTCACCGGCACAAAGACTAAGCATTAAAAAAATGAAAAAAACGAGGTTATAATCTTACAGAAAAACACAGTAACATGGTGAATATTAGTAAAACTAAACGGAATTTTATTTGGTGGCATACCTTATTTGCGGTAATTAGCGGGGCACTCGGAGCTGTCATTCTACACTTCGCTTTGCCGGGGCATTATTTCGGAGGGTATCCGTTTATTCCGATCTATTTTTACTTCTTCGGGCTGTTTAGCATTTATGCTTTCGACGCTTGCCGTCGGCATGCTCCACAGAGAATGTTACTGTTGTATCTGGCAACGAAGATGATAAAAATGATTCTTTCGCTGATTCTGGTATTGATTTATTGTCTTGCCGTTCGCGAAGAAGCCAGAGCCTTTCTGCTGACGTTTATCTTGTTCTATTTGATATATCTGGTATTCGAAACCTGGTTCTTCTTCTCTTTTGAGTTGAATCAGAAACGGAAAAAGAAAAATAAGAAGAAAAATGAAACAGTTGCATAACATAGTAGCTCCGTTGATTCTGTTCTGCCTCATGGCGGCAGTCAGCTTGCCGGTTCTTGCACAGGAACAGGAGGGGGAAGCGGTGTCACAACAGACGCAGGACGAGATTACTCCGAAAGAGGAACAGGAGAACACGGTGGATGTGAAAGAAATTGTGTTCGGTCATATCGGCGACTCCTACGAATGGCATATTACGACGTGGGGTAACACGCACATTACTATACCATTACCTATTATTGTTTATAGTAGCACTACAGGTTGGCACACGTTCCTTTCTTCCCGTCTCGAAGAGAATGGAGGGACTTATGAAGGACTTTCCATCGCTCCCGAAGGAAGTAAGTACGAGGGCAAACTGGTAGAGTATAATGCGGCAGGCGAACAGGTCCGCCCGTGGGATATTTCCATCACGAAAGTGACATTTGCTTTGCTGTTCAACAGCGTGTTGTTGCTCATCATCGTATTGAGCGTGTCACACTGGTACAGAAAACGTCCGCAAGGAGCGAAAGCGCCGGGAGGATTTATCGGATTCATGGAGATGTTCATCATGATGGTGAACGACGATATTATCAAGAGTTGTGTAGGACCCAACTACCGGAAGTTTGCACCGTATCTGCTGACAGCGTTCTTTTTCATCTTTATCAATAACATGATGGGATTGATTCCGTTCTTCCCCGGAGGTGCGAACGTGACGGGAAATATCGCTATCACTATGGTGCTTGCAGTCTGCACGTTCCTGGCAGTGAATATCTTCGGTTCGAAACATTACTGGAAGGATATTTTCTGGCCTGATGTACCTTGGTGGCTGAAAGTGCCTGTACCGATGATGCCATTCATCGAGTTCTTCGGAATCTTTACGAAACCGTTTGCTTTGATGATTCGTCTTTTTGCCAATATGCTGGCGGGACACATGGCGATGCTGGTGCTTACCTGCCTGATCTTTATCTCGGCAAGCATGGGGCCTGCACTGAACGGCACGCTGACGGTGGCTTCTGTATTGTTCAACATCTTTATGAATGCGCTTGAGTTGTTGGTTGCTTTCATCCAGGCTTACGTATTTACGATGTTGTCGGCAGTGTTTATCGGTCTGGCACAGGAAGGTGCCAAAGTGAAAGCTGAAGAAAATTGAAATGAAACGCGGTGAAAACGTTGATAAAAAGAATACGGAATAAACGCGCGGAATGAATGATTAAATAATAAACAAGAGAAAATATAAACCATTTTAAAACTGAAAATTATGTTACTATCAGTATTGTTACAAGCCACTGCAGCAGCAGTAGGAGTTAGTAAATTAGGTGCAGCTATCGGTGCAGGTCTTGCAGTAATCGGAGCTGGTTTGGGTATTGGTAAGATTGGTGGTTCGGCAATGGAGGCAATCGCACGCCAGCCGGAAGCATCAGGGGACATCCGTATGAACATGATTATCGCCGCCGCCTTGATTGAAGGTGTGGCTCTGTTGGCGGTAGTAGTTTGTCTGTTGGTGTTCTTCCTCTAATCAGGTATATAACAAGCGAATTTCGCAGGCGTGAACCATGTTTCAAATCATGATCAGCCGCGAAATCGTAAATTGTAAATCGTAAAATCGTAAATAAAGATTATGTCATTACTATTACCTGATAGTGGCCTGCTGTTCTGGATGTTTCTCTCATTCGGGATTGTGTTCGTGATATTGGCGAAATACGGCTTTCCCGTCATCATCAAGATGGTGGAGGGTCGTAAGACCTATATCGACCAGTCTTTGGAGGTGGCGAGAGAGGCTAATGCCCAGTTGTCTAAACTGAAAGAGGAAGGCGACGCATTGGTGGCTGCCGCCAACAAAGAACAAGGACGCATCTTGAGGGAAGCAATGGAAGAACGTGACAAGATTGTTCACGAGGCCCGTAAACAAGCCGAAATTGCCGCACAAAAAGAACTGGATGCGGTGAAACAACAAATCCAGATAGAGAAAGACGAAGCCATCCGCGACATCCGTCGCCAGGTAGCCGTGCTTTCTGTGGACATCGCCGAGAAAGTGCTCCGCAAGAGTCTTGAGGACAAGGAAGCACAGATGGGCATGATCGACCGTATGCTGGATGAAGTACTAACCCCGAATAAGAACTAAGGAAGATGGAAGTCGGAATACTCTCAATGCGTTATGCAAAAGCCATCATTGAATATGCACAGGAAAAAGGTCTGGAGGACAGGTTATATCAGGAGTTCCTGACGCTGTCGCACAGTTTTTGTGAACAGCCCGGTTTGCGCGAAGCACTTGATAATCCGGTCATCACAACGAAGGAAAAGTTGGCGTTAGTCTGCACGGCTGCCGACGGTGACGGAAAATCGACCAGAGAGTTTGTCCGTTTTATCACTTTGGTACTGCGAAACAGGCGTGAAGGCTATCTGCAATTTATCAGCCTGATGTATCTGGATCTCTACCGGAAGCTGAAGCATATCGGAGTGGGTAAGCTCATTACAGCCGTTCCCGTCAATAAGGAAACGGAAAACCGGATTCGTTCCGCAGCAGAGCATATCTTGCACGCCCAGATGGAACTCGAAACGGTGATAGATCCTTCGATCGAAGGCGGATTTATCTTCGATGTCAACGACTACCGACTGGATGCAAGCGTTGCCACGCAGTTGAAGCGAGTGAAACAACAATTTATTGATAAGAATAGGAGAATTGTATAATGTCTGAAAATATAAAAGTAAGCGAAGTATCTGATATATTGCGCAAGCAGCTCGAAGGAATCAACGCCAATGTGCAACTTGACGAAATCGGTACGGTGCTCCAGGTGAGCGACGGCGTAGTGCGTATCTATGGATTGCGAAATGCCGAAGCCAATGAATTGCTGGAGTTTGACAATGGTATCAAAGCAATCGTGATGAACCTCGAAGAGGACAACGTGGGTGCTGTGCTGTTGGGTCCGACGGACAAGATCAAAGAGGGATTCGTCGTGAAGCGTACCAAACGTATCGCCTCCATCCGTGTAGGAGAGGGCATGCTGGGACGTGTGATCGACCCGCTGGGCGAACCGCTCGACGGCAAGGGGCTGGTTGGTGGCGAACTGTATGATATGCCATTGGAACGGAAAGCTCCGGGGGTAATCTACCGTCAGCCTGTGAACCAACCGTTGCAGACGGGATTGAAGGCGGTAGACGCCATGATTCCTATCGGTCGCGGACAGCGTGAGTTGATTATCGGCGACCGCCAGACGGGAAAGACTGCCATCGCTATTGATACGATTATCAACCAGCGCAGTAACTTCCTGGCAGGTGATCCTGTATATTGTATTTATGTGGCTATCGGTCAGAAGGGTTCTACCGTTGCTTCTATCGTTAATACGCTTCGTGAGTACGGAGCACTGGACTACACGATTGTGGTGGCTGCTACGGCTGGTGATCCGGCTGCATTGCAGTATTACGCTCCTTTTGCGGGTGCTGCCATTGGCGAGTATTTCCGTGATACCGGTCGTCATGCGTTGGTGGTTTATGATGACCTTTCCAAGCAGGCGGTAGCTTATCGTGAGGTTTCTCTGATTCTTCGCCGTCCATCAGGTCGTGAGGCTTATCCGGGTGATATCTTCTATCTGCACTCCCGTCTGTTGGAACGTGCTGCCAAGATTATCAGTCAGGAGGAAGTGGCTCGCGAAATGAACGATCTTCCGGAAAGTCTGAAGGGAATTGTCAAAGGCGGTGGTTCGCTCACGGCATTGCCTATCATCGAAACGCAGGCTGGTGACGTATCGGCTTATATCCCGACGAACGTGATTTCTATCACCGACGGACAGATATTCCTTGAAACTGACTTGTTCAACCAGGGTACGCGTCCGGCTATCAACGTCGGTATCTCTGTATCCCGTGTAGGTGGTAACGCGCAGATTAAGGCTATGAAGAAAGTGGCGGGAACATTGAAGATCGACCAGGCACAGTATCGTGAACTGGAAGCGTTCTCCAAGTTCAGTAGCGACATGGACCCGATTACCGCATTGACGATTGACAAGGGACGTAAGAACGGCCAGCTGTTGATTCAGCCTCAATACAGCCCGATGCCCGTAGAACAGCAGATTGCTATTCTCTACTGTGGTACACACGGACTGCTCCACGATGTTCCTCTGGATAAGGTGCAGGACTTTGAACGTAGCTTCATCGAATCGCTGCAACTGAATCATCAGGAGGATGTATTGGATGTATTGAAAACGGGTGTGATTGATGATAATGTGATTAAGGCTATCGAAGAGACTGCCGCCATGGTCACTAAACAATTTATCTAATCGGTCATTGATTTATCTGATTGGCTTTTTTATAAATCAGATCGCCCTTTAATTTTTAATTATTAATTTTTAATTATCACTATGGCTTCACTGAAAGAAGTAAAAACCAGAATAAATTCGGTCAAGAGTACCCGAAAAATCACTTCAGCAATGAAAATGGTGGCTTCTGCCAAATTACACAAGGCACAAGGAGCCATTGAGAATATGCTGCCTTATCAGAAGAAGTTGAACAAGATTCTGACTAACTTCCTAAGTGCGGACCTGCCTATCGAATCTCCTTATGTGCAGGAGCGTGAAGTGAAGCGTGTAGCAATCGTTGTTTTTTCTTCGAACACTTCTCTTTGTGGTGCTTTCAACGCCAATGTCATCAAAATGATGATGCAGACTATCGGGGAATTCCGTACTTTAGGACAGGATAATATCTTGATATTCCCGGTAGGCAAGAAGGTGGATGAAGCGGCCAAACGGATGGGTTTCAAACCGCAGGAGGTTTCTTCAACGCTCTCCGACAAACCAACGTATCAGGAGGCTGCCGAACTGGCTCACCGACTGATGGATCTGTATGTAGCAGGCGAAGTGGACCGGGTGGAAATAATCTATCATCACTTCAAATCAATGGGGGTACAGATTCTTCTTCGTGAGACGTATCTCCCCATTAATCTGACGAACGTCGTAAGTGAAGAGGACAGAGAGAATGAAGAGGAGGTACAGGAGAACGAGATTGCCAATGATTATATCATCGAACCGAACGCAGAGGAATTAATCGCGAGCTTAATCCCCACTGTATTGAGCCAGAAGATTTTTACTGCCGCTGTTGACTCCAATGCTTCGGAACATGCTGCACGTACGTTGGCTATGCAAGTGGCTACGGACAACGCAAACGAGCTGATCCAGGATTTGACGAAGCAGTACAATAAGAGTCGTCAGCAGGCGATTACAAACGAATTGCTGGATATTGTAGGGGGATCCATGAAGTAATTAATCATCTTTCTTTTGTCTTGAAACAAAAGAAAGAAGCAAAGAAAAATTCAAGGCTGACTTTTTTCTCCTACTCGCTTCCTTCACTTCGCTAAAGGGCAGAAACTCGCTACGCTCAAACAGTCTGCCCTTCTTAACGCTCCGTTATGGGCGCTCGCCTGACGGAGAAAAAAGTAGGCCGGGGAACTTGGCGGGGTGGGTGTTGCTGCTTGAATGTTGTAGAGTAGGTTTGTGGGGAAGCTGTTCTGGATAGGGTTGTGGGGGGAGCCGTGCGATATGTCTGATATTGCTTTGGTGAGTTGCTGTTATATCGTTAATAGTTTTATTATATATTGTTCTGCTTTGCTATATTGAGTCGTATAACGTCTGCGACTTTTATATAGCAAAGCTTTTTTATAAGGGGTATAAACCTTTCATAAGTCTCTTTATACTACATAGGCTACATCGGTTATCATTCTATTAGCCTTTTATTCTATGCCCTCTTTTTATATGGTGAGTTTTTTAATAATAAAGCTTCCCACATTGTAAGGCTTCCACCCGCAGGTCTTCCGGCCTCGTTTTTCCGGCGTCAAGCGCAGGTGGTTTCTCCGGCGTTAAAAAGGGCAGACTGTTTGAGCGTAGCGAGTTTCTGCCCTTTAGCCGGAGGAAGCACCGGAGTAGCCGGAAAAACGCAGCCTTGATTCTTTCTTTTTGGTTCTTTTTCTTTCGTATCAAGACGAAAGAAAAAGAATATTCAGTAACTTTACCGAAAATTGGAAAAGCATGGAAAATAATCCGGAACTGCAGCTTGCTTGGCAGTTCATTGAAAATACAGGCACCCATTTATTTCTTACCGGAAAAGCTGGAACCGGGAAAACGACATTTCTTAGACGATTGAAAGAACATACGCCCAAACGCATGGTCATATTGGCTCCGACAGGGATTGCAGCTATCAATGCGGGAGGCGTAACGATTCATTCTTTCTTTCAGTTGTCTTTTGCTCCTTTTGTGCCCGAAACAACCTTTAATTCTTCCCAGACACATTATCGTTATAGTAAAGAAAAGCGGAATATCATCCGTAGTATGGATTTGCTGGTTATTGATGAGATCAGTATGGTGCGTGCTGATTTGTTGGATGCGGTGGATGCAACTCTGCGGAGGTATCGCGATAGGGAGAAACCTTTTGGTGGGGTGCAACTGTTGATGATTGGAGATTTGCAACAGCTGGCGCCTGTCGTGAAAGACAATGAGTGGGAGTTGTTGAGAAAGCATTATGAGACTCCTTATTTCTTTGCAAGTCATGCATTGAAAGAAACGGCATATATGACGATTGAACTCAAGAAAGTATATCGTCAGAGTGATACGTTCTTCCTTTCTTTATTAAATAAAATTCGGGAGAATAAGGCGGATGATGAAGTGTTGAATGAACTGAACCGTCGTTATCAGCCCGGCTTTCAGCCGCAGAAAGAAGAGGGATATATTCGTCTGACGACACATAATAATCAGGCACAGAGGGTTAATGATTGCGAACTGGCATCGTTGCCCGGCAAGGCGTATCATTTTAGTGCCGAGATAGAGGGGGATTTTCCTGAATATTCGTATCCTGCGGATAAACTTCTGACAATTAAGGAGGGAGCACAGATAATGTTCCTGAAGAATGATCCATCGTCCGAGAAACGGTATTATAACGGTATGATTGGTGAGGTGGTAGCGGTTAATGAAACGGGTATTGTGGTGCGTGGTAAAGGGGATAGATCCGAATTTCAGTTGTTGCCGGAAGAGTGGGGGAATTATAAGTATGTGTTGAATGAGGAGACGAAGGAGATCACTGAAGTGATAGAGGGGACGTTCCGCCAGTATCCTATTCGTTTGGCGTGGGCTATTACGATACATAAGAGTCAGGGTTTGACGTTTGAACGTGCTATTATTGATGCACGGAATTCCTTTGCACATGGACAAACTTACGTGGCTTTGAGTCGTTGCAAGACGCTGGAGGGTATGGTGTTGGAGTCTCCTTTGCGCAGGGAAGCCATAATAAGTGATGCTACGGTGGATAATTTCACCAAAGCGGTGGAGCAGAATAAGCCGGGCAGCCAGCAGTTGAATGATATGCAAAAGGCGTATTTCTTTGATTTGTTGAGTGATTTGTTTAATTTCTATTCGATCGATCAGGCTTATAAACGGTTGCTTCGTCTTATGGATGAGGATTTGTATAAGCTCTTTCCGAAGCAGTTGGCTGAATATAAGGCGTTGGCTCCCCATGTTAAAGAGAAGATTGTGGAGGTGTCTCAACGTTTCCGCAATCAGTATACCCGGTTGATACATGAGAGTGAGGATTATGCGGCGAATGAGGAGTTGCAGGAACGGATTCGTTCCGGTGCCGGATATTTTCATAAGGAGTTGGAACCGGTTCGGGCTTTGTATGATAAGACTAATATGCCTCTTGATAATAAAGAGTTGAGAAAGCTGTTGGCAGAGCGTATGCAGGCGCTGGATGATGCGTTGTGGATTAAAGAGTCTTTGTTGGAAGCTGTGTCTACAAGAGGGAAGTTTGCTATCACGGATTATTTGAAGTTGAAGGCTAAAGTAATGTTGAGCCTTGAAGATGATTCTACGTCCTCCGGTTCTTCGAAGGCTTTGAAGGAGAAGAAAGAACGTAAGGAACGGAAAGATCGTACACGCAGTGCTGAAAAGGTAAAGGTGGAAGTTCCTACGGATATTCTGCATCCGGAGCTTTATCGTGCCCTGTCTGAATGGAGAACAGCCAAAACAAGGGAGATGAATGTTCCTGCTTATGTGATTATGCAACAGAAAGCATTGATGGGAATTGTGAATCTGCTACCGGATAGTCCAAGAGCTTTGGAGGCGATACCTTATTTTGGAGCGAAAGGAGTAGAGAGATACGGGCTTGAGATTCTGGGTATTATCCGCAAGTATATGGCGGAGAATCAATTGGAGAGGCCGGAGATAACGGATATGTTAATCTCCTCCGGTAATAGCGATGATACAGTAAGGCAACGAAAGACGAAGCTGCAGAAAGAGGCAGAGAAACAGGAGAAAGAGGCGGAGAAGGAGAAAAAGAAGGAGGCGAAGAAAGATACGAAGTTGGTTAGCTATGAAATGTTCCGTCAGGGAATGAATATAGATGAAATAGCCAAGACTCGTGATTTGGTATCCGGAACCATTGCCGGACATCTGGAGCATTATGTCCGTTCGGGAAAGATCAAAGTGGAGCAGGTGGTGAAAGCTGAAAATATAGCGAAGATTCGCAAGTATTTGGATGAACATGAATACATGGGAATATTCGCTATAAAGGTAGCATTAGGAGACGATGTCTCCTATGCTGATATCAAGTTTGTATTGGCTGTTTCCGGGCATTAATAAATAAGGTTATTATTCCCGGACAGGGTTAAAGATTACAGAAGAAAGAAACGAAAACGGGAACGCTGATGTCAATCAGAATGCCGTGCAGGATGGCGATGGGAATCATTTCTTTTCCTGAATATCTGGTGATGGAAGGCAGCAGTACATCCATCGAGTTGACTCCTGCTGCTGAAATAGGAGCGAGTTTCCCGAAGTACTTCTTGATGATCGGAGTACCAAGAAGTGCCATCATCTCACGGAAAATATTAGTCAGTAGGGCAATGGTTCCCAGTTCCGTAGCCAGTTGCAGTCCGATGGAGGGTTCTTTGAACTGGGTGATAAGGATGGAAGAGAGTGAATAGTAGGCAAATCCACTTCCCACTGCCATACAGTCGAACACGCTCCATTGACGCAATAGCAAACTTGCCAGGGCGGAGAATAACAGCGTACCGATAATTGTTCCCAATGGAATCAGCAACATTTTAGGGTGCAAATGTGAAACAATGGCTTTCAGGTTCTTATTGGAACCGATGCTGATTCCTACTTGTAGCATTAATGCATAAAGTATGTACATGGAAACTGTGTGCGTATCGAACTCGAACTTATTGAAAGCTCCCATGATACAGCCTACACAAAAGAATACTATAACGATCAGACTTCCTTTCATTGTTCGCCTCCTTTCCTGAAAAATAATTGTAGTACCAAACGGGCAGCAATCAGGCTTCCCAATACACCGGACACAGCAAGAACAATGGCTTGCCATCCGAACTTACCAAGATTGTTCACAATCAGGCTATTAGAACCGATAGATACACCGAGAATAAAGAGCAACAGGAATATTGTAAGAGAAATTGTCTTTTCTGTCTTCTGTAGAATACTCCAGTTACGCAATACATAGCCGATGCCGATTCCTAAAAACATGGTAGATATAATAGAGAACATAATTGTATATATTTTGGGTTAGGTTAAACTGATGATTGACAACACACAAAAGAATTTTCAAAGAAGATATTACATCTGCTTGAAAATCAGAAAGGAATACTGCTATGGCTAACAAAACAAGTCAGCAGGTAGTTCCTGTAAAGAAATAGTTGGGGAATTTAGATGAATCCACTGAACCAATGCACATGCACGCAACAAGACTTACAGAAAATAGGTATTCCTGCAAGAAAAAGAGTAGCGTTATGTAATTGTAATGTTTGATTCATCATTGGTCTTTTTTGAATTTGGTGCAAAGATAGTTATTTATTGCATATTTTCAAAATAAATATGCAATAAATAAAGAGAAAGGAATATCCGGAACGAGATAGATGGTTGTAAAAAGTTGGTTATGTGCTCTTTCCCTTATAATTTATCCCAGTTCGCAAGAATCTCTTTTAACTTTTGGGGCCTGTATCCGAGCATTGTCCGGGCTTTATCAATACTCATCCCACTGAAGCGGGGACGGGGAGTGCTTTCATTCATTTTTTCTGTGGTGGCAGGATGGATAAGAGAACGGTCGAGTTTCATATAATCTGCTACCTGGTAGGCAATCTCTGCAATGGTCATACATTCATCGCCACAGATGTGGAAGATGCCATTCGCCGTATGTTCTATTAAACGTAGCACTCCATCCGAAACGTCTCCAACATAGGTTGGTGTCCGCCATTGATCGGATACGACACGTATTTCTTGTCCGGCTTTCAAACGGTTCATTACCAACTGCACAATATTACCATGTTGTCCCGGTAGTGCCTTGCCATAAACGATTTCTACACGGACAATGGCATAACTGCTGCAAGTTTCTGCCACCCTCTCTTCTCCTTTCCATTTGGTATATCCGTAGTAGTTGACCGGGGCAGGGAGGTCTTTTTCTGTATATAACAGCCCGGCAGCTTCGTTTATCTTTCCATCAAAAACAAAGTCCGTAGATAAATGAATGAACCGGCTTTTGTATTCTTCGCATAAATCGGCCAGTTGGCCTACTGCGGTAACATTGGTAAGATAGGCTTCTTCATGATGCGTTTCGCAATAGTCCGGCACGGACAGAGCGGAGCAATTAATGACTACATCGGGTTGAACCTCTTTGAAGAGATGCCTAACGTCCGCTTCATTCCGTATATCTGTTTCGATGAAACGATAATCCTCCGCGTTATTGGGAAGAATATCCGGATGCAGGGAGCAGCCCGTCAGCTTGTATTGTTTACAAGCAGATAAATCATTTACAATCTGGCGTCCGGTGAATCCGTTGGCGCCGATAATTAATATCTTCTTCATTAGGTTCTATATATAGATGTTATAGATTATTTCTACAAAAATAAAAAATAATATCAACTACGCAAATAGATTTCGTACTTCCCTTCTTACTTTGCTCCCGATAACGAGATTTATATGAATTGATAAAAGAAAAGATGTATGGAAAAAGTAATTATGGGAACACGTTTACCCGCTAAACTTTGGTTGGATGAAGTAGAGGACTCTTGTATGTCGCAGATCATGGATTTGACTTCACTGCCTTTTGCATTTAAACATATTGCTATCATGCCTGATGCGCATGCGGGAAAAGGAATGCCTATTGGCGGTGTGTTGGCTACCAATGGCGTGATTGTTCCCAATGCTGTGGGAGTGGATATCGGTTGTGGTATGTGTGCGATTAAGACGAATCTAAAAGCGGAAGATTTTAGTTACACGGATTTGACTTCCATTATGTCGAAGATTCGTGCAGTTGTTCCTTTGGGATTCGATCATCAGAATAAAAAGCAGGATCAGGAATTGCTTCCGCAAGGATTCGACTTTGAAGAGATGTCTGTTTTGAAGAATCAGTACGAGGCTTGTTTGAAGCAGATAGGAACTCTGGGAGGTGGAAATCACTTTATTGAGATTCAAAAAGATACCGCAACGTCTGATGTTTGGGTGATGATTCACTCCGGAAGCCGTAACATTGGTTTGAAGGTTGCCAATCACTATAATAAGATTGCGCAATATTGGAATGAGAAATGGTATTCTGAAATGGTACCGGGACTAGCTTACCTGCCAATGGAGACACAGATGGCAAAGGATTATTTCCGTGAAATGAATTACTGTGTGGCCTTTGCCTTTGCCAACCGTCAGTTGATGATGACTCGTATTTGTGAAGCCATCCAGGCAGTGAAACCTGAAACGGACTTTGATCCTATGATTAATATTGCCCATAACTATGCAGCTTGGGAGAATCACTTCGATCAGGATGTGATTGTACACCGAAAAGGTGCTACGCGTGCCTATGAGGGCGAGATCGGTATTATCCCCGGATCTATGGGTACCAAGTCTTATATTGTTGAGGGACTGGGTAATCCGGAGAGTTTCAAAAGCTGTTCGCATGGTGCAGGTCGATTAATGGGAAGAAAGGATGCCTGTCGCCGTTTGTCACTGGATGAAGAGAAGGAGAGAATGGATCAGCAAGGTATCATTCACGGACTTCGTTCGCAGAACGAACTGGATGAAGCACCGGGAGCTTATAAAGATATTGCGCAAGTGATAGCGAATGAGCGGGACTTGGTGAAACCGTTAATGGAGCTGGCTCCAATGGCGGTGATTAAGGGATAATGTCATGCCATGTTTAAAGGAGTATCTAGCGTATGGACATAAAAAAAGGAGCAACGCCTTGCTCCAACCTTTGTTAACCTTAAATCTAATACTATGAAAAACACAATGCAAAGATACAGACTATTGCGAAATTAGCAAATAATCCAAGAAAAAAAGCATGTTTTATAACATTGATTAAGAATTAGTTTTCTCAATTCAATTTTTATTAAGAGATTTGACAGACCACATGTGAAGAATCAACTCTCTACCACCGTATGCTTCTTAGAGTAGATTTAATGAGTGGCAATATACCACGCTGTTTCGTTCTTTTTTGAAGCACCCGGATTAGTGCTTGGGTCGGAAATCGTGATTCCGGAGAAAGTATTGATATCAATTCTTTCTCCATAGTAGGAGGAAGAGATTGCTGTAAAATACTGTTTGGTATTCCTTTTAAAGGGTACAGTGCGTTTCAGCTGCTCGTTGAATTGTTCTAATAGATCCGGATCGGAACATAGTTTGGAAACGTAATCACCGTAATCAAAGAATATGGTAGGCGTATATCCGTCTAATCTTTGTAATTCGCCCGTTAATTCTTCGTTAAACGTATAACGCTGATTTATTTCTTTCATAATAGCCGCCAGGTTGTCTAATTCCGAGCAATCAGTAACACCGATTGTTCCGCAGGGAGTCACATAATTTGAATAAAAAGAATAGAAACCGTCACAGACCTTTTCGTAATCTATATTTCCGATTAAGTACTGCCCTATCTTGTCGTATGGCATCCCATAGGCCATTATTTCACTTGTAGAAGCTATCAAGTGGCTTGTTACGTTTTTAAGGTCATAGGCAACCTCTACCGTAGACATATAGCAGTCATCGAAAAGTATATATTCCATCTTTAGGCCCGCGTTCGAAATACCTCCGGCAAGCGTAGTAATATCAGTTTGATATTTCGTTTGTGTTCCTCCAAAAAAACGTGTCATCGGTGCATGTTCATACTCCCAGTGCTTTTTACTAATCTGCAAGCTGCTGCGTGAAACTGCTCTCGATACAGGTATCCATCCCATTCCGTGGCATCCGATAATCATTGCATATCGTTTGGCGGGAGCATAGGTTTGTACATCGTTCAAAATAGAAGTGATGCCCTCTGCAGTTGTATAGGTAGGATCCGGATAATCGTAGTTTTTTAAAGTCTTCTGTACACCTTTGCCATTCTCATAGACAAGTTCGGAGAGAGTGGCTTTAGTGGCCGATGTACATATAAATACGATCACCCGTTCATTCTTCAATATATTGTTTCCGATGATACTTTTCAAATCGGCAATGTTCTGATAGAAAAAAGAAGTGAGGTTGTTCGACCAGGGTAGATACATGAACACCGTCTGTTCATTGTTCGAACGAACAACAGGATCAGTCGGATCGGGATCTGTCGGATCAGTAGTTGAGTCATCCGTTTGCCTTGTAGTTGGAGAGGTAGAAACAGGATCCTCTTTCTCACATGAAATCATGCCAAAAGAAAGAAATAATACAAAGAGGATTGATTTCATCAGACGATAATATGGTTGCATTGTTTCCATTATTCTACAAGGATTAAATAATCTTTTTATATGTAACGTAAAAAGAGAACCTTTTAATCTGTCTTATCGAGACATAATTGACATCTCTCTTTTTGCAAAGTTATTGAAAAATAGCGTAATTCCTATATTATCATGAATAAGAAAAAGGAGAGAGCTTACGTATAGACATAAAAAAAGGAGCAACGCCTTGCTCCAACCTTTGTTAACCTTAAATCTAATACTATGAAAAACACATTGCAAAGATACGGACTATTGCGAAATTAGCAAATATTCCAAGAAAAAAAGTATGTTTCATAACATAGATTAAGAATTTGATATTCCAATTCAAATTTTATTAAGACTTTTTGATTGCTTTATCTTCCTCTAATCCCTTTGACATATACTTTCAATTAGGTATCCTGAAATCATTCGGAGAACAACCTGTGATTTTCTTAAATAACCGGCTGAAATACTGTGGATTCTGAAAACCCAGCTCTTGCGTTATCTGATTGATTGTTTTATCAGTATTCACCAACCAATCTTTGGCAATCTCGAAGCGTTTGAACTCGATATACTCTTTAAATGATTTCCCCGTTTCATACTTCAGTAAGTCGTTGAAATATTCAGGAGACAAATGAAGCAGGTTCGCACAATACTTATGTGAAAGTATATCGACAGTCGGTACCTGTTTCGTTTCAAAATGGTTATTTATGATTTTATCGAATTGTTTGATAATCGTTTTATTCGCTTCATTACGTGTAATGAATTGGCGTTCGTAGAAACGGATACAGTAATCCAGCAATAGTTCTATATACTTGGAAACTATCTTCTTGCTATGTCGGTCAATGCAACGTTCGAGTTCCTGGTTTATTTTATCCATAAACTCCAGAATGATTTGCTTCTCGCGCAAAGATATATGTAATGCTTCTTCAGGCAGATAAGAGAAGAAAGTATAGTTATGTATATTAAGTCCGAGCGGAGTGCCACAAATCAGATCGGGATGAAAAGCCAATATCCATCCTTTGGAAGGAAAATTCTTACTGTTTTCCTTCATATTGATAGACTCTCCGGGACTAAGGCAGAGCAAAGTACCATCCGAAAAATCATAATACTGGTGACCATACATATACGCTTCACATTTACACTCACTCAATAGAATCGTATAAAAGTCGAACTTGATGCCCGTATGAGCTGACAAGTCAGCCTTTGAGAGATCGATGACACTTACCAGCGGGTGTAGTGTCTTACTCCCCAGGCAACAATTGCATTGATGCACGGTTCCTATTTTGAGTACTTTATCTCCCATGATGTTGAGACTCCTGTATCTAAAATACGTCTAGTTTTTTTGTTTATATTCGTTCGGGGTGCAGCCGACATGCTTTTTAAATAACCGACTGAAGTGCTGTGGATATTGAAATCCCAGTTCATAAGCTACCTGGCTGACAGTTTGAACACCTTCCAGTATTCTTTCTTTGGCCAGTTCGATAATCCGGCACTGGATATATTCCTGTGCAGTTTTTCCGGTTTCCTTCTTTATCAGGTCCCCGAAATAATTAGGAGAGAGGCATGCCTTGTCTGCAAAGTATTTCACGGATGGCAGTCCTTCGGTCATTGCCACCTGATTTTGGAAATATTCGTCCAGTAATTGCTCGAATTTAACGACTATATCTTTATTCGCCTGATTGCGTGTAATGAACTGCCGTTCGTAGAAACGCATACAGTAATCCAGTAGCAGTTCGATATTCCGTACGATAAGTTGCTTGCTATGCTTGTCGATAGTATGCTCCAGTTCGAGCCGGATTTTATGTATGCAATCGGTTACGATTTCTCTTTCCTGATCTGAAAGATGCAATGCCTCATTTACCTCGTAAGAGAAAAAAGTATAGTTTTTGATATTCTGTCCTAATGAAGTTCCACGGATTAAATCGGGGTGGAATAAAACCCCAATCGACTTGGTACGGGGAGCCGTTCGGTTACGGTTGTCTATTCCGCTCACTTGTCCCGGTGCCATGCAGACAACCGTTCCTTCCTGATAATCGTAATTCTTGCGTCCGTATTTGAGATCCCCGCATTTGGCATCTTTCAGGAACAAACAATAGAATCCGATGTTCATACGGATATACTCAACCGACTTGGTAGCTTTTGAGAAGTCGATTACATTAACTAAAGGGTGCAATGTCTCCAGTCCAAACAACTGGTCATACTGATCGACGGTTTCAATTTTTGTTATTTCATCCATATGCTTTGTTATTAATCTGATACAAAGATAAAACATTTGGAGGTATCTTTTTTATTTCATTCCTCAAATCAGTAATAAGGGTACAAGAATCAGTAATCTGTATACTACATAAACTTGCGGGCGGAAAAATAAATGGCAATGATTGCTGGAAGTAAGTCATGGAATTGATATATTTGCTCCGGAGAATATAAAAAAACAGGTTTTATGAAAGCATTATTCATTGGAGGAACGGGTACTATCAGTACAGATGTAGTTGCATTGGCGCAACAGAGAGGGTGGGAGATTACTCTCCTTAACCGCGGCTCAAAAAAAATGCCGGAAGGAATTCACAGTATCATTGCGGATATTAATGATGAAGAAGCTGTGGCAAAAGCCATCGCACTTGAACACTACGATGTGGTTGCACAATTCATCGGTTATACGGCAGAAGACGTAAAGCGTGATATCCGCCTGTTTCAGAACAAAACTCGGCAATACATCTTTATCAGCAGTGCCTCTGCCTATCAAAAGCCATTGACCGATTATCGCATTACCGAAAGCACCCCTCTGGTCAATCCCTACTGGCAGTATTCCAGAAACAAGATAGAAGCGGAAGAGGTATTGATGTCAGCCTACCGGACAAGTGGTTTTCCGGTGACCATCGTTCGTCCCAGCCATACCTATAACGGAACCAAACCTCCCGTAGCCGTACATGGAGATAAGGGAAACTGGCAGATTCTCAAACGGATTCTTGACGGCAAACCTGTCATTATTCCCGGTGATGGCTCCTCTTTGTGGACACTGACTCACTCCAAAGATTTTGCCAAAGGCTATATCGGACTGATGGCGAATCCACATGCTATTGGTAACGCTTTTCATATCACTACCGATGAAAGTATGACTTGGAATCAGATTTACCAGACAATCGCCGATGCGTTAGACAAACCTCTGAACGCATTGCACGTGGCATCCGATTTCCTTACCAAACATAGCGATCATTATGATTTCAGGGGGGAACTCTTAGGAGATAAAGCAGCTACGGTTGTTTTCGATAATTCGAAGATAAAGCGGCTCGTCCCGGATTTTATATGCCATATCTCCATGGCGGACGGATTGCGGCAAGCTGTACATTATATGCTTTCTCATCCGGAAACTCAAACACCCGATCCGGAATTTGATTCGTGGTGTGACCGTATAGCCAATGCAATCAGTGCGGCAGACAAAGCCTTCTGATTTTCCTGATTTTAATAAGTACCTGCCACTAATTAATTGCTATTTTTTAGGCACGGATTACACGGATTAACGCGGTTGTTTTTCAGCAATGATAACCCTAAAGACCGTGACATCCGTATAATCCGTGCCTAATTATTATTTAATAAGGAACATTTCTTCCTTGCTGCACCTCAATTCGTATTCCGAAATTACCATTAGCAGATTTCAGTTCAAACGCTCCCCGGAAATTATTTCTTTCCCAAGGCATAGCGCTGCGGTTAGGCACCCGCCAGCCATCCTTGTTGTAATCTCCGTAAGTATTGATTCTCATTCCGTTTTTCAGTTTGAAAGATCCCATCTGCATAAACTGTGGAGAAGAAGACAATCCCCAACCATATCCGTATCCAAAACCGGCAAACCCGGAGTAAGAAGACGAAGAAAAAGAGTCGGTGAATCCTTGAGAATAGGTAATATCCGTGTTTAAACGAAAGAGCTGATTATAATCTTTCGTCATATTAGGCATATCTAAATTAAATTTGGGAAGTTCGGGAGTTGCTACGTTCATTAACCCCATATCCAGCAGAAAACCACCAAACTCTTTGATATTGGTAGATGGAGCACGACGAATACTATCGGAAGGAATTTCCGACTGTGCGGATGCAAAACCGACCGATAATATCAGCGAAAGAAATAGAATCAGTTTTTTCATCTTCGTAAAGGTTGATTTACCACAAAGATAGATAATTTCCACCTGACTATCCGCTTCCGTTATGTTTTCTTAGAAAAAAAACTGTTGCGCAAATACGGTACAGGTACAAAGTAAAAACATAAATCCTGTGAACTGTCTTTTATTCATGGCACTTTGCGGTGTTAAAGAGTTTAGTTGACAATCAGTTTATAACCGATTCCCCGTACATTGACAATACGTATCTGTTCATCTTGCGAGAGTTTATGCCGCAATTTGGTAATGAACACATGCAAGCTTCGGGAATTGAAAAAACTGTCATCTCCCCAAAGCTCGAGCAAGACATCCTGCGTGTTGACCACCTGATTCCGGTTCTCGCAAAGCCGTTTCAAGATTTCCGATTCACGATGAGAGAGTTCCTGTCTCGTTCCTGCGTGTAATAAAGTTTGTGCAACAGGATCAAACAGATAACTTCCTATCTCAAAATGATTGGCAACCTTGTTCTCTGTGAAGAGAAAAGCCTTTCCCATCAGTGCTTTGATTCGGATAATCAGCTCTTGTATACCGAAAGGTTTTTTCAGGTAATCATTCGCTCCGAGTTCAAACCCCTCCACCACATCATTGATGGCCGAACGGGCAGTCAGGAATAAGACAGGAGTCTGTTTATCCGTCTGGCGGATGCGGCGTACCATTTCAAAGCCATCCATTTTCGGCATCATCACATCGGCTACAACTACATCCGGATGAAGTTCGAAGAAAAGGCTTAGTCCTTCCTCGCCGTCATTCGCCGTATGAATGATAAAATCATTTTCTTCAAGTGTATCCTTGATAATCATGGCGAGCGTCTGTTCGTCTTCTACCAGTAATACGGTAATTTTGTTTTTACTCATGATTTTATGGGTTTATAAAGTAATGGTAAAAGTGCTTCCTTTGTCCGGTTCACTTTTTACGGTGATAGTCCCTCCATGTTTTTCGACCATGCTCTTTACATAGAACAGTCCTAGTCCGTAACCTTTTATATTATGAAGATTACCCGTCGGGACCCGGTAGAATTTATCAAATATGTGCTTTTGTTTATCAAGTGGAATCCCGATTCCCCGGTCGGTAACGCTGACGGTTACTGTCCCCCCAGTCTGTCGGCAGGAAATAGACAATTCGGCTTCCTCTTTCGAGTATTTCACTGCATTATCTATCAGGTTACTGATGATGTTGCTGAAATGCGTACGGTCGGCTACAATGACAAGCGTTTCCGGTTGAATATCCAATTCGATATGTACAGGCTTGTCCGCTTTTAGCTGGTGCTGCTCCATGAGCGGAGTAATCAACTCCTTCAGGTTGATTTCCTCCGGATGCAAACGAAACGTTTTGCGACGCTCCATTCCCATGGATAAAATCTGTTCCACCAGCCCGCTAAGCCTTTGCAACTGCTCCTGACTGATGCGTAGATACTGGTCGCGCTTGCTTTTTTCTTCCGCCTGGTTAAAGTTCAGTAATGCGTCATTAGCCGCATAGGCTACGGCAATGGGAGTCTTTAATTCGTGCGTGATATTATTGGTAAAATCACTTTTCATTTCATCCAGCGTTTTCTGTTTCAGAAGCGTCCGGATAAGGAACCAGAAAGAGAATCCGAGAATCAGAAGAATTACAAATGAAGTGACCAGAATACCTGTCATCTGCTTTAACACCAATGAATTGATCGGCTCGAACACCAGTTGGTAGCGTTGGCTGTGATGCATATTAAATTCATAGTCATAGCGGATTGCCTTGGGACTGGGAATATAACTGCTATCTCCCGCAATACCTAATGTATCGGTATATACAATGGAAGAATCGGCACTGATTCCGGTATAAATCAAAAGAGTGTGATGAGGAATAGAGAGATTATGCTCTTTCATCACATGGGTGAGCAAACTGTCATATCGCTGCAGGTTGACATCTATATAAGTGTCCACACCCGAATGAATACCCTGCTGAATACTCATTAACAGCTCCTTTAGCGAATCTTGCTTTTTCAATAACACATCCAGCCCGTTCTCGCTACTTGCAACAGGTGTAGAATCTTCCGGAGCGTTACCAACGGCCTTTACCGTATCCGTAGTAGTTTCTGTCCGGGAGTGTATCGTATCCTGACGGCTACTATCCGTATAAGAAATCGTTTGTTTAGTCACTAATGAATTGCCGTCCGCATCATATCCGGCTGATACCGTCAGCGAACCGTGTTCCACATTATCTTTTTGCAAATCATTTACCCGGAGCACGACCTCGTTAAAGTCACTCGTCCGCATCGCATCTCTGATATTGCTCTCCATTTCCATCTTCATAGACCGGTAAAGCCCTGTCAACCAATAAGCTTGATAAACAAAGATTCCGATTAATGAGCAGATAACCAGTATGACAATATGTTTTAGTGGTAATTTCATACTGACAAAGATAATAGGAAACTATTCTTATTCTTCTCTTTGATAAGACTAAATAACACTAGATAAGCCAGTGATAACGCAAATTTCCATTTTTTCTACCGTATTTTGTCGTATTCCAAAAATAAAGACGAAATGAAACGGATTAATTTACTATTTATGTCTCTTCTATGTGTGTGGATATCCGCTACAGCACAAGTCGGACAACAGTCACAGGAACCTGTCGACAGTATCAAGAATATAGGTTATATGGATAGTTTGTTTCAGGAACTGCCCGAAGTGATGATTATAGGTGAACGCCCTATCGTGAAAGCCGAACAAGGCAAACTCGTGTATGACGTGCCGAGACTGGTGGGCAACCTGCCTGTGGATAATGCCTATGATGTTGTGAAAAATCTTCCGGGTATAGTAAATATGAATAATAGTCTGATGTTGGGAGGACAGGAGGTAACTGTTGTCATCAACGGAAAAGTGACCACTCTGTCTGCCGAACAATTGGATGCTTTATTAAAATCGATTCCTGTCAGCCGGATTGAAAAGGCGGAAGTGATGTATTCCGCTCCGGCACGCTATCAGGTACGCGGACCGATGATTAACCTGATATTAGCACCCGGCACAGGACAAGCATCTTCCCTTCAAGGAGAACTCTATACAGCTTTTAACCAACATCACTACGAATCTTTGGCAGAACGTGGAAGTCTTCTGTACTCCGGACGTAAATTCTCTGCAGATCTTCTTTACTCTTACTCTTATGATCGCGACCGAAGGATTACGGAGAAAGAAGCACTTCACACGTTAGCCGATGGTTCAGCGCATCAGATGGATATGGATGAAATAATGACTTCCCGTACCAACAGTCATCAGATACGTCTCGGAATGGATTACTCTCTAGCAGAAGATCATCTGTTAAGCCTGGTCTACACAACAGCTTTTACCGATTCCAAACATTATTCCATAGCTACCGGTGCGCAAAATTCTGTTACCGATTCACAGGGAGACAGCCAGCTCCATAACGCAAAGTTAGATTATCAAACCCCTTTCGGGCTGAAAGCTGGAGTGGCATTTACATCCTATCATTCTCCCGGCAGCCAATTATTATATAGCACGATGGGAACAGAGACAATGAATTTCTTGAGCCGGGATAAACAGCAAATCAATCAATGGCGTTTTTATGCCGGGCAAGAACATACCTTAGGTAAAGGCTGGGGATTGAATTATGGTATAACCTATACGACCGCTTTAGACCATAGCTATCAAAGATATTATGACCCGGAAACAGATAACCTGTTACCGGATAATAACATGAACTCCCGCCGTCGCGAACAAACCCTGAATGTGTATGCCGGACTAAGCAAAAGCTTCGGTGAAAAACTCTCGGCCGATGTTTCTCTGGCAGCAGAGCAATATCATACAAATATCTGGAATGAATGGAGCCTGTACCCGGTAGCCAATCTAACTTATATGCCCGCTGCCGGACATGTCCTGCAATTCTCATTGAGTAGTGACAAGGAATATCCCGAATACTGGAGCGTACAGAATGCAATCTCTTACATGGGAGCATACTCTGAAATTCAAGGAAATCCCTATCTCAAACCTGCCACGAACTATGAAACCAGCCTTAATTATATACTAAAAGGCAAGTATGTTTTTTCCGCCTTTTATAGCTATACCAAAAACAAGCAAATGCAAACCCTCTACCAATCACCGGAACGCTTAGTAGAGATTTACAAATTCTTCAACTTTGATTTTTCATCACAAGCCGGATTGGTAATGACAGTTCCCTTTAAGGTGAAAAAATGGCTCGACTCCCGTTTCACCGCCATCGGTTTTCGTTATCGCCAGAAAGATAGTGACTTCTGGGATATCCCGTTTGACCGTAAACTATATACATTCGTCTTGACGATGGACAACACATTTATCCTTTCCACCAAACCCGACTTAAAATTCACCCTGACCGGATTCTATCAAAATAGAGCTATACAGGGAATTTTCGATCTTCCTCGTTCGGGAAATCTGGATGCAGCGCTTCGTTACACCTTTGCAAAAGGAAAAGCACAATTGACGCTGAAGTGTGACGACCTGTTCAATACCTCCACCATTTCGACACAAGTCCGTTACGGATTGCAGAATGTGAAAAACCACTATATGCGCACTACCCGTACATTAGGTATTTCGTTTAATTATAAATTCGGAGGATACAAAGAGAAAAAAAGGGAAGAGGTCGATACCTCCCGCTTTAAATAAACGCTAATTAATTTTTAGACATAAGAGCGAGAAAAATTTCAGACATAAGAACAAAAGAACATAAATGCTGCGCTTTGAAAATTATTTCTGTTGTTTATTTAACTGCTATTTTATTTTTTGTTCTTATGTTCTTCTGTCTGAATTAAATTCTCATTTATAAAATGAACTACTTAGTTCATTCTTTTGATGCTTTCCATGTTTGGGCATATTCTTCCAACACACACTTGATGCTTTGTCCGATTTTCACATAATCGGCCTCATTCAAATTGGCTAGTGACACACGCACACTCCATTTCGGTCCGGCAAAGCCACCACCATTCAACAGAACGAGTGAAGTTTCGTTTGCCAGGCGGAAAACCACATCCAATGGATTGTAGGTCTTTTGCAGATAAGTAACGAAGTCATCCCCATAGAATTTCTTCGCCCATACCAGCATATCGATCTCCGAATAATATCCGGCACGTAACGGATCTTCTACCAGTGTGAAACCTGTATTATCCCACAATGCATGCAGGCGGCGATGAATAATTTCCTGCATCTTGGCTTTATAACTGTCCTCTTTATCCAAAAGCGAGAAGAGGGCAAACAAACTCATCTGTATCTGTTGGGGCAGGGAAAGCCCTGCAGTATGATTCAGCGCAATTTGTCGGCTGTCAGCCACCATGCGGTCAATAAATTTCATCTTTTCCGGTTGCAGGCTAAGGCTGGAATAACGTTTGTTCAAGATTGATTTCTGCTCCTCCGACAGGCGGGCAATCATTTTGTCGTAGATGTTGTCTTCGTGTAGAGCGATAACAGCGGTTCTCCATCCTGTAGCTCCGAAATATTTGGAGAACGAATAAACGCAAAGCGTATTGTGCGGCAACTCTGCCATCAATGAACGGAAATGAGGAATAAACGTTCCGTACACATCATCCGTGATAATCATCAGATTCGGATTATCATTCTTCACAATGTTGATGATACGTTCGGTGGTCTCCTTGCCAAGTGCATAGCTGGGCGGGTTGCTCGGATTGGTGATAAACAACGCTTTGATCCGCGGATCTTTCAGCTTGTCTATATCTTCATCCTTATACTGCCAGGTATGTAAACCTTCAGGAGTCATCTGGTCGGCAGAAATTTCGGTAACGTCGAACTGATAGCGTCGCAGTTCCGGGATTTCTATATAAGGAGTGAACACAGGAACCATCAAAGCAATAGCATCCCCCTGGTTCAACAGGAAATTCTCTTGCAAAGAATCGAACAGATAACACATGGCTGCCGTACCTCCTTCGGTCGCGAAAAGGTCAAAAGTACCTTTCGGCGGACGGCGGTCACACATCTCTTGCGCCAGGTAATCCTGTACGATTAACTCCGTAAAATGTAAAATACGGTCGGGCACAGGATACTGGTCGCCAATCACCGATTCTGCCCATTCGTGAATAAGTGTATCCGGATCGGCAGCATGTTCCATCAGCATATAATTATAGCCCTCTTTCAATAGGTTAGCACCGGGAGCTTTCTCGTTTTCTTTCAGGAAAGCCTCGAAACGGGCAGCAATTCCCGCCTTTTGCGGAATACCTGCTATTCCTTCTTCCAGTGAAAACGCATGACGACATTCACAAAGGCCGAATTGTCCCAGCAGAAAAAAGGCTTCGCGTGGTTCGGTAGCAATCCAGTTCGGGTTACCTCTTCCGGCATTTAACATCGTATGTGCTATCTTCTTGATACTTTCATCTGCCATATCGATCAGTTTGTTTTTCAGCTCGAACGGGCTGATCGTTTCCATTTTCTTGGCATAACTTTTGGTAATGGCAGGGTTATTTGTTTTCTTTTCCATAATGATATTTATTTATATAGTTTTACATAAGTAGTACGATGACAACTCCCCAGATAATCAGGAGCGTATTGCCGACTGCATACGTCACCGTATATCCTAATGCCGGTGTGTCGCTTTCCACTGCATCCTGAATAGCTCCCAATGCAGCTGTTGTAGTACGTGCTCCTGCCGTACATCCCAATGACAGGGCAGGGTGGAATTTGAACAAGTATCTCGCCATCAGCAATCCGGCGAGGAGAGGAATGGCCGTTGCCAATGCGCCGACGATAAACAGACTGACGCCTACTTCCTTGAATCCGGCAATGAAACTGGGACCTGCAGCGATACCGACCACTGCGATAAACATATTCAGTCCTACATTATTCAATACCCATAAAGAAGGTTCGGGGATACCTCCGAAAGTAGGATGCTTGCTGCGTAGCCAACCGAACAGAAGTCCGGCTATCAATGCGCCGCCACTGGTAGAAAGACTGATAGGAACACCTCCCAGATGAATAGCCAGTGCACCGAAAAGACCACCGAGCAAAATACCCAATCCAACGAAGATCATATCCGTCTGGTTGGTAGGCCGGTCAATATAGCCCATTTGTTTGGCAGCACTTTCCACTTCATGTTTAAGACCGGTAAGTTCGAGAATATCTCCCGAATCTACGATTGTTTTAGGCAATACCGGAACATTGATTCCGGCACGCTTGATATTCCGGATGCTGACCCCGTGCATAAACTTTTGCGCCCTGATTTTGGAAACCGTTTCTCCGGCAAAAGTCCGGTGGGTCACCATTACGGGAAGAGTTTCCGCCGGGAAGTCGAGTAATTGTGCATCAATCACTTCCGGACCGATCCAGTCTTCTTCTCCAATCACAAATTCACGGCGTCCGCTAAGTACCACTTCGTCATTCTTGTGAAGGATCAGGTTCGGATTGACATCTTTCACCACTCCTCTTTGACGAATCCGTTCTACAAACAGACGTTTATCATTCTTGCATAAATATGTTTCGAGTTCACTGACTTTCTTTCCTTTGCCAAACCATTCATTGGTGATTTTATAAGCACGGAACACAACCGGACGAAGAGCTGGGGAAAATCCGGGTTCGTCAGCTTCCGATGTTCCCATTTGAGCCTCCAATTCCTTGCAGTCGGCCTTCACCTTATCCAGTCCACCCAGCATTTTAGGGCCGAGAGAAGCCAGAATCCACGCCGAACCGGCCGTTCCGAAAATATAAGTTACGGCATACGCTACCGGAATTGCATTGATGAACGTGGCTTTCTGTGCATCGCTGATTCCCAGCTGGTTGATCGTATCGCTTGCCACGCCGATAACGGCGGATATTGTTTGTGAGCCTGCCAACAGTCCGGCAGCTTCTCCTACATGATATCCCATGATTTTGGCCAGTATCCACGGGGCTACCAGACTGACAATACACATCAGTACGGCAAATCCCACTTGTGGCAGGCCGTCTTTCTTCAATCCGCGGAAAAACTGCGGACCTACCTTATAGCCAACGGCAAATAAGAAAAGCAGAAAGAACACAGCTTTCATCGGACCATCTACAGTGATATTCAGTTGTCCGACCAATACTCCGACCAGCAGAACGCTGGTGACTGTCCCCAATGAGAATTTCCCTATTTTGAGTCTGCCAAGCCAGAACCCGGCAAAGAGCGTCAGGAAAATAGCAAGTTCAGGATGTACCCTTAGTTGATTAATAATCCATTCCATAATTAAGTTGTTGTTTTAGGTTATGTCATTTACAACAGTTATAGCGTAAAAAGAGTTTGTTGTGTTATGAAAAATAGAGATATAATATCCGCCGAACTTTAAATTTCTCTATTTCGCTTTTTTGTTATACTTTTGTTCTTTCAAAAATAAAACTAATCATATTCTGTATGAAATCAGACATAGAAATAGCTCGCAGTATTGAGCTGAAGAAGATTAAGCAAGTTGCCGAAGGTATCGGAATCCCTCGTGAGGAAGTGGAGAATTATGGCCGCTACATAGCAAAGATCCCCGAACAACTGATTGATGAAGAGAAAGTGAAGAAAAGCAATCTCATTCTGGTAACTGCTATCACAGCAACCAAAGCGGGCATTGGCAAAACTACAGTATCTATCGGTCTCGCTTTGGGATTGAATAAAATTGGAAAGAATGCGATTGTCGCTCTTCGCGAGCCGTCTCTCGGTCCATGTTTCGGAATGAAGGGAGGAGCAGCCGGTGGGGGATATGCACAAGTGCTTCCGATGGACAAGATCAACCTCCATTTTACAGGGGATTTTCATGCCATCACTTCTGCCCATAACATGATTTCTGCTTTACTCGACAATTATCTTTATCAGAATCAGGCAAAGGGCTTTGGACTGAAAGAAATTCTTTGGCGGAGAGTGCTTGACGTGAACGACCGTTCGTTGCGCAGCATCGTTGTCGGCCTCGGACCTAAATCGAACGGGATTACCCAAGAGTCCGGTTTCGATATTACTCCTGCTTCAGAGATTATGGCAATTCTTTGCCTTTCCAAAGATGTGAGTGATCTGCGTCGCCGTATTGAAAATATCCTGTTGGGCTTCACGTATGACGACCAACCTTTTACTGTGAAAGATTTGGGAGTGGCAGGAGCCATCACCGTGTTGTTGAAAGATGCTATCCATCCTAATTTAGTGCAGACTACCGAAGGAACCGCTGCTTTTGTACATGGTGGTCCGTTTGCTAATATCGCACATGGTTGTAACTCTATTCTGGCCACTAAATTGGCAATGTCTTTCGGTGATTATGTAATAACAGAAGCCGGATTCGGTGCCGATCTCGGTGCAGAAAAATTCTATAATATCAAATGCCGCAAGAGCGGACTCCAACCACGTCTCACAGTGATTGTCGCTACGGCACAAGGATTAAAGATGCACGGAGGTGTCAGTCTCGACCGTATCAAAGAGCCGAATATGGAAGGCTTGAAAGAAGGATTGCGTAATCTCGACAAACACGTTCGTAACCTTCGCTCATTCGGTCAGACCATCATCGTAGCTTTCAATAAGTTTGCATCCGATACGGATGAAGAAATGGAATTACTGCGCGAACATTGCGAACAGTTGGGAGTGGGTTTCGCCATTAACAATGCGTTCAGTGAAGGAGGAGAGGGAGCAGTAGATATGGCCCGTCTGGTAGTAGATACCATAGAGAACAATCCGTCCGAATCTTTACGCTACACTTATAAAGAAGAAGATAGCATACAGCAGAAGATTGAAAAGGTAGCCACTAATATTTACGGAGCCAGCGTTATTACTTATAGCAGTATTGCCCGCAACCGTATCAAACTGATCGAGAAAATGGGAATTACTCATTATCCGGTTTGTATTGCGAAAACACAATATTCATTTTCTGCCGATCCAAAGATTTATGGTGCGGTAAACAACTTCGAGTTCCATATTAAAGATATTGTTATCAATAACGGAGCTGAAATGATTGTAGCCATTGCCGGAGAAATTCTTCGTATGCCGGGATTACCCAAGGAGCCGCAGGCATTGCACATCGATATTGTGGATGGAGAAATAGAAGGATTGAGCTAAAATATATACCTCAAAAAAATATTCCGGTATGATGCCGGTAAAATAAATCCCCGTCTTTCCCTATGAAATAAAATGTGGAAAGACGGGGATGACTGTATATAGAGTCCAGTGCGCTTCTGTTTTCTCTTCTTGCACACTGTACGGTTGAATTCGTCCTTGCTATGAGTGATATATGACATCATATATTTCTTTTATAGTAAGAAAAACGAAAATATGGACAGATGGTTCGGGCGGGACCGTTAATAAATAAAAAAAGCCTGCTCCTTTCACAAAGAGCAGACCTTATAAATAAGAAATAAAGCTGATAACAGTGAAGCTATTAGCTTTGAAATCGTTTTTTAATAAGCAAAAAGAGGATATTTCTTCATTGTCTCATTGACACGTGCGCGTACTTGTGCAATAACTTCCTCATTTTCTACGTTAGACAATACAGTCTCGATCATTTCAGCAATTTCGAGCATCAAATCTTCTTTTGCACCACGAGTTGTGATAGCGGGAGTACCCAAACGGATACCGGAAGTCTGGAAAGCCGAACGGCTGTCGAACGGAACCATGTTCTTGTTAACAGTAATATCGGCAGAAACCAATGCTTTTTCTGCCACTTTACCTGTCAGTTCAGGATATTTGCTACGCAGGTCGACCAACATAGAGTGGTTGTCTGTACCACCGGAAACGATAGTAAAGCCACGGTCAATCAAAGCCTGTGCAAGTACAGCAGCGTTCTTTTGTACTTGTTTAGCATATTCCTTAAATTCAGGTTGCAGGATTTCACCGAAAGCAACTGCTTTAGCAGCAATTACATGTTCCAACGGTCCACCTTGAACCCCTGGGAATACGGCAGAATCCAGTAATTGAGACATCATCTTGATCTCACCTTTCGGAGTGGTCTTTCCCCACGGATTGGGGAAATCCTTACCCATCATGATGACACCACCACGAGGTCCGCGAAGTGTTTTATGTGTAGTAGAAGTGACGATATGTGCATATTTAACCGGATTTTCGAGCACTCCGGCAGCGATCAGGCCGGCAGGGTGAGCCATGTCAATCATCAGGATAGCGCCTACTTTGTCGGCGATTTCACGCATACGTTTGTAATCCCATTCACGAGAGTATGCAGAACCACCACCGATAATCATTTTCGGTTTCTCACGTAGAGCGACTTCTTCCATCTGGTCGTAGTCAACGCGTCCAGTTTCCTGATTCAGGTTATATTCGCAAGGAGTATAGATGATACCGGAAGTGTTTACCAGTGAGCCATGAGAAAGGTGTCCGCCGTGTGCAAGATTTAATCCCATGAATTTGTCGCCCGGATTCAGAACTGCGAGGAAAACAGCAGCATTAGCTTGTGCTCCCGAGTGTGGTTGTACGTTTGCCCATTCAGCGCCAAAAATTTCTTTCAGGCGGTCGATAGCGATTTGTTCGCTTTGGTCTACTACTTCGCAACCTCCGTAATAACGTTTGCCGGGATAACCTTCTGCGTACTTGTTAGTCAGGCAAGAACCCATTGCCTGCATAACCTGGTCACTCACAAAATTTTCTGATGCAATAAGCTCGATTCCTTTCAACTGACGTTGATGCTCTTTTTCGATGATGTCGAAAATGATGTCGTCTCTTTTCATTCTTTTATAAGTAAGATTAAATTTCTAATTCGAGATACCTATTTTAAGCGCACAAAGTTAATGAAAATAAATAAAGAATGAAGGAAGTACAAGAAAAATGTTAGTAAAAAGCCGGATTTAATGATATTTTATTCTTAAAGGATGAATCCCAGCGAAAAACTTAACGCGCTGTCACGGCGACGGAAAATAATGTTGCTCACTCCTGTGCTGCCGTCGGAATTGATATTGTCGTAAATGATGGACTTGGAGATATTTCCGATGCCTTGCTCGTAGCGGAAATCGAAAAAGATACGGGAGATGTTGACGCCTACACCGATCACTGCACTGACATTGAACGGATACAGCCTTTCGTGAATCCCTTTTTGGTCAAAATTCTTAAAAGTGATTTCATTGTGTTTTCCCCATAAGTAGCGAAGTTTGGGGCCTGCGAAGATAGACATTCCGTAAGGCCCTTTTTTCACCACATTATAGCCGTATAAAATAGGGAAATCCACACTGTGCAACACCGATTGCACGGAAGCATAATCAGGCTCGATGGCAGGATGCTGCGAACCGAGCTTATCGAAAGTGATCTCACATTTGCTTACATTATAGGACACTTCCGGCTGAATGAAATGCTTCTTCATGTTGATGCGCATAAAGAGGGCGCCGAAATAACCTATCTTGTAGTTATTCTGCACCTCATCGATAGTTACATCCTTAATTTTCAGTTCAGACACCATGAACATGGAAGAGTTGAATCCCGCCTTGATACCGATATTTATTTTTTTTGTATTGGGGCGGTCTACTTTTTCTGCGTTATAGTTCTGGCCGACAGCCGTGCAGGCTATAGCTAACAAACCGGGAAGGATGAATTTACGCAGCATATTCATGGCAATATCGCACTTTTTATGATTTCTTCTTTTCTACACTCCAACCGAATTTACCGATTTTCTCTCCCAGATTATAATATCCTCCGTGCACATATACCAGCGGATTGGCTTCTGTCAGTTCCAGCTTTCCGGTTTCAGGATTCAGGTTCCGGTCGTCCGCACGCACATTTACTACGTCAGCGATAAACATATCGTGTGAGCCGAGAGAGATGATTTCTTTCACACGGCATTCAATGCAAAGAGGAGATTCTTCAATCAACGGAGCACTAACCACCGTACACTGTCCGGGTGTCAGCTTCATCTCATCAAATTTATGATAATCACGTCCCGAACGAACTCCGCACCAGTCAGTGGCAAAAGCCATATCTTTCGTTGTCAGGTTGATGACAAACTCCATGTTTTTTTTGATAATGTCATAAGAATGGCGTTCCGGACGTACGGATATATAACACATGGGCGGGTTTGTACAAATCGTACCCGTCCATGCTACTGTGAACATATTATATTCGCTTTCTTCCTTTCCGCAGCTGACCAGTACAGCCGGCAGCGGATAGATCATCGTTCCTGGTTTCCAGTCCTGTTTCATAGGGCTATACGTTTATTCAGAGGATTGTAATCTCTTCACGTTTCTGCTCTTTCTCGCAATAATGGCACTTTACGATACAATTATCCTTGTCTATCACATGAAAGATAGTGGCCATCGGTTCGTTGTTGGTGATACATTTCGGATTGGCACATTTCACGATGCCCCGAAGTTCATCCGGCATTTTCACCTCTTTCTTTTCCACTACTTCGTAATCGCGGATGATATTCAGCTTGACGTGCGGGGCAACTACTGAAATACGGTTAATCTCTTCGTCGCAGAAGAATTTATCTGCAATCTTGATGATCCCTTTTTTACCCAGCTTCTTGCTGTCGAGGTTGAATCCGATAGTGATATTGCTAGTCATCTGTTCCACACCGAGCAGTTGCACTACGGTAAAGAGCTTTTCGGATGGGATATGGTCAATCACTGTCCCGTTTTTCAGGGCAGCTACTTGCAATGCTTGTTTATTTTCGCTCATAATAAAATATCGTTTTTAACGTCATCTAATGTGATACCTAATACATCGCAAAGGATTGCTTCGCGGGCATACAGACCGTTTTGTGCCTGTTGGAAATAATATGCTTTCGGATTGTCATCCACATCGTAAGCAATTTCGTTGACACGGGGAAGCGGGTGCAGGATACGCAGGTTCGGACGTGTGTTTTCCAACATTTTGTTACGGAGAATATATACATTCTTCACCCGTTCATATTCCATCAGGTCGGTGAAACGTTCGCGTTGCACACGGGTCATGTACAGAATATCGGCGTCAGCGATAATCTCTTCGGTAAAATCCGTATGTTCAACGTATTTTATTTGGTGCGTTTTACAGTAAAGTTTGTATTCTTCCGGCATTTTCAGCTCTTCGGGAGCGATGAAGTGGAAAGTCGGATTAAAGTGTCGCATCGCCATCAGCAAAGAATGTACGGTGCGGCCGTATTTCAAGTCACCCACCAGGAAAATGTTCAGATTTTCCAGCGTTCCTTGTGTCTTGTAGATAGAGTAGAGATCGAGCATCGTCTGCGACGGGTGCTGGTTGGCTCCGTCACCTGCGTTGACAATGGGCACCGGGGCTACTTCGCTGGCATACCGTGCAGCTCCTTCGAGATAGTGTCGCATGACGATAATATCTGCATAGTTGCTCACCATCATGATCGTGTCTTTAAGTGTTTCCCCTTTGGAAGAGCTGGTAGCTTTGGGGTCAGAGAATCCGATTACTCGTGCACCGAGACGGTTGGCAGCTGTTTCAAAACTCAAGCGGGTACGGGTGGAAGGTTCAAAGAACAGGGTTGCTACAACCTTTCCTTGTAATAACCGGCGATTGGGGTTCATTTCAAACTGCTTCGCCATTTCGAGCATGTAGAGGATTTTTTCTTTAGAATGTTCGGCAATGGTTACTAAACTTCTGTTTTCCATTTTGTTATCTTTTATGTGGATAGAACTTGTTTTACCGGAGCGTAAAGGTACGAAGAATTTGTGAAAAGCACAGATTTTTCGTACCTTTTTTATCAGCTTTTAATCAGTCGGTTTATTTCCGTCCGCTAGCTAACGCTGCAATGATATATTTCCCCGGTGCTCCGATTTTACTCCAGGCCGTATTGGAGAGCAGTTTCCACACCTGGGTGCCTTTCCTGCCATAGTCCGATAGCCGGAGAATCGTCTGTTTCTCTTTTGGGTCAGTCACTTTATGGTTGTCCAGGCTCTCCATCAATCCTGCTATGTTGTGTGTAGCCAGATTGTAGGCATACCCCGGAATTTCAATCGGAACAACGTTGGTTTCTTCTTCTTCAGTATTTAGTTTAGTTTCCTTTAGTTTAGTTTGTCGGGAAATGTCTGCATTTTCTTGACTCACCTCCTCTTGAGTTTCAAAAATGTCTGCATTTTCCGCGTTCAACTCTTCTTTTTGCATCCCTTTTTTCTTCTTGGTCTCTAATAAATAAGGTAGTTGGGAGAAATCTATTTTCCTTCGTGTAGTGGCTTCGAACCACACCCTTTGAATCTGTTCCGAAGTGAGTATGCCGTATTTTTCGTAGGTTTCCTTATGGAAAAATCCTTTCTCCAATAACAGATCGACAATCTTTTCCATCATATCCTCTTTAATCCCGCCGCCTACTTTGCGGACAAAAATCAAGTTTTGTTCCTTTCCCCAAGAGATATAATATCCCTCTTTATATATTTTGCAAAGCAATCGCATGACAATGTAAGAAGCTAACACTCCAAATTTAGCTTCTAATAGTTCCATCACTTCTTCGTCAAAGAAGTTTGCCGGTGTCGGGAAATAAGGTATCCCTTTGTTAATCATATTCATTATTAAATATATTTTAATCTGATTTATACAATAGCTCTCCACTCCATCAGGTTTCCGATCATAAATCTTCTCCATCCTTTTTGTTCTTCACTCCAATACACAATAGACTCTTGTTTTGCTGTAATATTGAATTCTCTATGAAAGAATTTTTCATATCCCACCAGCGTTCCTCTTTCCAGGCAGAACGTACCATCCTGCTTGTGAAAAGCTATCATTACATTCCCATACAACATGCGTTCTATTAGTTTAATGCACTCTTGTACAATTCTCTCCGCACATTTATCCGAAATCCCCTTTTCAGCAGTAATACGTTTTTTCCATACTAATTTGCAAATTTCTAACTTGCTCTTCCTGATTCTTTGTCTCATATTCTTCTGTTTTTAATTTTGAAAAATAAATTTCTGTTTAAGTGTAAATCTCCCCTTTCAGATAGTGACGCTATGCTATTGTCATAGCGTTACTATCCTCTCATTATAGTGACACTATAACAATAGTATGCCGTCACTATTTTTTCAAGAGAAATACTTTTTGTTTTTCGACCGGTTGAAAACGGCGGCGAAGGTAAGCCTTATATTTCAACTGTCCCATTATTTTTTTCTTAGTACTTGCTTTTGACCTTTTCAGCCTGTTTCCTTTTTTCCTCTTTCTCTTTCATGTATTCTTCTTCGACAGGCTTTTTCAATGCCGCCAATTCAGCATGTATACTGCTAAATTCCATCAACTTATAGCCATCGTGTTTGTGAATGTATAATACTTTTTGGTCATAGATATATTGGGCCATATTTATCAACTTTTTTTTCTTGGGATGGCGGAAATGTCCATCGATAAAGATTTTTAAATACATGGTGAGATAAAGGCGGATATCTCCATCGATTGCTATTCTGTTATCCAGCTCTTCTTCACTGATGATTTCTTCCTTTGAATGTCTTCCGGGGGCTTTTCCCACTGTTTGAACATTTCTTTTTGCTTTGTCGCTTTTACTACCTTTTTTAGTTTTTTTACTGCTCATAATTAATTAATTTTTGCAATATTAATGAATGTTAATTAGAAAATAATATCTGGAAAGCGGAATTAAACGTGCAAAAAGATTTGTTCTTTTGTCGCTTGCCAAATAGTATATATATAAAATAACTAGTGATGCAAATGATGAATAAAAATGGATTTAGTCGATGTGGTGAGAACTACATCAATCGTTTACGAAAGGAGGGGCGCTATTCTACTGCGCACGTCTATAAGAATGCCCTTTATTCTTTCAGTAAGTTTTGCGGTACGTTGAATATGTCGTTCAGACAGGTCACCAAAGAACGTTTACGACGTTATGGTCAGTATCTTTATGAGTGTGGTTTGAAGCCCAATACGATTTCTACGTATATGCGTATGCTTCGTAGTATTTACAATCGGGGAGTGGAAGCGGGTAGTGCCCCTTATGTTCCCCGATTATTTCATGATGTTTATACAGGCGTGGATGTCCGGCAAAAGAAAGCTTTGCCTGCCGGTGAATTGCATAAACTTCTGTATGAAGATCCCAAATCGGAGCGTTTACGTCGTACACAAACTATTGCCGCCCTGATGTTCCAGTTTGGTGGAATGTCATTTGCTGATTTAGCTCATCTGGAAAAATCTGCTTTAGATCAGAGTGTATTACGTTATAATCGAATCAAGACGAAAACTCCCATGAGCGTGGAAGTGCTTGATACTGCCAGGGGAATGATTAATCAACTCCGGAATAATCAGGAACCCATTCCTGATTGTCCTGACTATCTGTTCGATATACTTTGCGGTAACAAGAAACGGAAGGATGAAAGGGCATACCGTGAATATCAGTCGGCTCTTCGGAGATTCAATAATCGTTTGAAGGATTTGGCGAGAGCTCTACGTTTGAATTCTCCCGTTTCTTCTTACACACTTCGCCATTCCTGGGCAACGACAGCCAAGTATCGTGGAGTGCCAATTGAAATGATTAGTGAATCATTGGGACATAAATCTATAAAAACCACACAAATCTATTTAAAAGGTTTTGAGCTAAGAGAACGTACAGAGGTAAATAAAGGGAATTTATCTTACATTAGAAACTATCGTTTAGGTAGATAATTGACGATAAAGTATTAGAAATCAAGGGCGAAATGTTTCTGTTACTTCTTAGGTAACGGATAAGGTACTCATTCACAGGAAAACAGATGAAAACAGAAAAACATGGACAAGAACCGCCTACAGCAATGTTTTTCTAACCTACGCGAAGGGAAAAGCATCTTTGAAAACAGAATATAGGAATATCGGGCATGATAAAACAAAACCATCATGTCCTGATATATTTTTGTTGCATATTTCAACAAATCAGAAAAAAAAGAAGATTTTACTTGTTTACTATTTGTATTTTTGCATATCTTTGCACCGAATAATTATCCGTTACCTAAGAAGTAACGGAAACTTAAGGGGTAAAAAAGTATGATTCTAACGAAAGAAACTTTAAGTGCTGGGCCTAAAATTGGGACAGGGGAAGGCGTAGCACACTCTAAACGCTGGTATGTCGCTCTGGTTCGTATGCATCATGAGAAGAAGGTAGCCGAACGTTTAGACAAAATGGGGATTGAAAATTTTGTACCGGTCCAGCAAGAAGTCCATCAATGGAGCGACCGCCGTAAAGTGGTTGAATCCGTGTTGCTTCCCATGATGGTTTTTGTACATGCTGATCCTAAAGAACGTAAAGAGGTTCTTTCCTTTTCTACCGTTAGTCGGTATATGGTAATGCGCGGTGAGAGCAGTCCGACTATCATTCCTGATGAACAAATGGCCCGTTTCCGTTTTATGCTCGATTATTCCGAAGAGGCAATCTGTATGAATAGCGCTCCTTTATCACGTGGTGAAAAAGTACGTGTTGTCAAAGGTCCTTTGACTGGTCTTGTAGGAGAGCTTGTTATGGTGGATGGCAGGAGTAAGATTGCTGTCCGGTTGAATATGCTGGGGTGTGCTTGTGCGGATATGCCGGTTGGGTATGTGGAACCGTTTAAATAAACACAGAATAAAAGCTATTTTGTGTCCATCTCAAAACAGCTTACTTATTTTCTAAAATTGAAATAAGCTTTTATGAAAGGAATAGTTTTAGCTGGTGGTTCAGGCACTCGTCTGTATCCTATCACCAAAGGAGTGAGTAAGCAGTTGCTTCCTATCTTTGACAAGCCCATGATTTATTATCCGATTTCAGTCCTTATGTTGGCTGGAATCCGTGAGATCCTGATTATTTCCACTCCTTATGATCTTCCGGGCTTCAAGCGTCTCTTGGGTGATGGTTCCGACTATGGAGTACGGTTTGAGTATGCCGAACAACCCTCTCCGGACGGTCTGGCACAAGCCTTTATTATCGGTGAAGACTTCATCGGCAATGATTCCGTCTGCCTGGTATTAGGTGATAATATCTTCTATGGCCAAAGCTTTACCCGCATGTTGCAGGAGGCTGTCCGTACAGTCGAGGAAGAGCAGAAAGCAACCGTATTCGGTTATTGGGTTGCCGATCCCGAACGTTATGGAGTTGCTGACTTTGACAAGGATGGAAATGTTTTGAGCATCGAAGAGAAACCTGCAAATCCAAAATCCAACTACGCTGTAGTGGGACTCTATTTCTACCCCAATAAAGTGGTGGATGTAGCCAAATATATACAACCCTCTCCCCGTGGAGAGTTAGAAATCACTACCGTTAATCAGGAATTTCTCAATGACCACCAATTAAAGGTTCAACTATTAGGCCGTGGCTTTGCCTGGCTTGATACCGGCACGCACGATTCTCTTTCCGAAGCCAGCACTTTTATTGAAGTGATTGAAAAACGTCAGGGATTGAAAGTCGCGTGTCTTGAAGGTATTGCCCTGCGTCATGGCTGGATAACAGCGGATAAAATGCGTGAGCTGGCCAAGCCCATGCTAAAGAACCAATATGGCCAGTACCTTTTAAAAGTGATAAATGAACTGGGACTGGAATAATGCCATATTCCTTTCCGGTAATTTAAATAACTAATAAACACTAATCACAGTGGAAATAATCAAAACTGCTATAGAGGGCGTTGTCATCATTGAACCCCGCCTTTTTAAAGATGACCGTGGTTACTTTTTCGAATCCTTCTCTCAACGTGAATTTACAGAAAAGGTCCGTAAGGTAGATTTTGTCCAGGATAATGAAAGTAAATCCAGCTATGGTGTTTTACGTGGCCTTCATTTTCAGAAACCACCTTATGCCCAGAGTAAACTGGTACGTGTCATTAAAGGCTCTGTCCTTGATGTGGCTGTCGATATCCGTAAAGGCTCACCAACATTTGGAGAGCATGTATCGGTGGAATTGACAGAAGAAAACCACCGTCAGTTCTTTATTCCGCGTGGATTCGCCCATGGCTTTGTTGTCTTGACGGAAGAGGTTATCTTTCAGTATAAATGTGACAACTTCTATGCTCCCCAATGTGAAGGTGCCCTGGCTTGGGATGATCCCGCATTGAAAATCGACTGGAAGGTTCCTGCTGATAAAATAATCCTTTCCGTGAAAGACAAACATCACGAACGCCTGGAAGAAGCCGGTTGGTTATTTGATTATAACGAAAATCTGTATTAAGCTCAATGAATATTCTAGTGACAGGAGCTAACGGTCAGCTTGGCAATGAGATGCGCCGTGTGTCGTCAACCAGCTCCAACCAATATATTTTTACCGATGTGGCAGAGTTGGATATAACCAGTCGTGATTCTATCCGTAAAATGGTCAATGACAACCAAATTCATGTCATCGTTAATTGTGCAGCCTATACCAATGTAGACAAGGCGGAAGACGATTTCGCGACTGCTGATTTATTGAATAATAAGGCTGTGGAGAATCTGGCTGTTGTAGCTAAAGAAACTGATGCTACCTTAATACATGTCTCTACTGATTATGTTTTTCAGGGAGACAGAAATGTCCCTTGTCGGGAAGATTGGGAAACTAATCCTTTGGGTGTGTATGGTAAAACGAAGCTGGCCGGTGAGCATAGCATACAGGAAACCGGCTGTCATTATCTTATCTTTCGTACCGCCTGGCTTTATTCCCCTTATGGGAAGAACTTCGTAAAAACAATGCGACAGCTCACAGCTGATAAAGATACCCTGAAAGTAGTCTTTGATCAGGTTGGTACCCCCACTTATGCCGGAGACTTGGCATCTGTTATCTATCAAGTGATTGAGGAGAATCAACTTTATAAAGAGGGTATCTACCATTTCAGTGATGAAGGCGTATGTTCATGGTATGACTTTGCGAAGGAAATCTGTGATTTGAGTGGCAATGTGTGCGATATTCAACCTTGTCACAGCGATGAATTTTCCAGTAAGGTAAAGCGTCCTCATTTTTCTGTACTGGATAAAACAAAGGTGAAATCTACTTTTGGGATCACTGTTCCCTACTGGAAGGACTCTTTGCAGAAATGTATACATGAATTGGAACAACAATCAGATTATTAAAATAGATATGAATTTCACACGAAATATACTGATTACAGGTGGAGCAGGTTTCATTGGATCGCACGTTGTTCGTTTGTTCGTCAATAAATATCCTGAATATCATATTATCAATCTGGATAAACTGACTTATGCGGGTAATCTAGCTAATCTGAAAGACATCGAAAATCAGCCTAACTATACCTTTGTAAAGGCTGATATTTGTGACTTTGATAAAATGTTGGAAATCTTCAAGCAGTATCATATTGATGGAGTTATTCATTTGGCTGCTGAAAGCCATGTAGACCGTAGTATCAGGGATCCATTTGCTTTTGCTCATACTAATGTCATCGGAACCCTTTCTTTATTACAGGCTGCCCGATTGACTTGGGAATATCTTTCTGAATGTTACGAAGGTAAGCGTTTTTATCATATTTCTACGGATGAGGTTTATGGTACTTTGGTATTTGACGGTACATTCTTTACTGAGGAAACAAAGTATCAACCCCACAGCCCATATTCTGCGAGCAAGGCAAGTAGCGATCATTTTGTGAGAGCTTTTCATGATACTTATGGAATGCCTACAATTATAACTAACTGTTCTAATAATTACGGTCCTTACCAGTTTCCTGAGAAACTGATTCCGTTGTTTATTAATAATATTCGTTGTGGCAAACCGCTTCCTGTATATGGCAAGGGTGAAAATGTAAGAGATTGGTTGTATGTAGTAGACCATGCACGTGCTATTGATGTTATTTTCCATGAAGGCAAAACGGCAGATACTTATAATATCGGTGGTTTTAATGAGTGGAAGAATATTGATTTGATCAAGGTTATCATTAAAACTGTTGATCGTTTGCTTGGCAATACAGAAGGAACCTCTGATAAGTTAATTACCTATGTGACTGATAGGAAAGGGCATGATTTGCGTTATGCCATTGATTCTAACAAGTTGAAACATGAATTAGGCTGGGAGCCTAGTTTGCAGTTTGAGGAAGGTATTGAAAAGACTGTAAGGTGGTATTTGGATAATCAGGAGTGGATGGATGATGTGACGAGTGGGGATTATCAGAAATATTACACTGACTTTTATAAGAATGTAATAGATCGTTGATACTTTTAAATCTGATATTTATGATATGATCTTATCAAGTTTAAATGTAGTAAAAGATAGTTTTTGATTACTCATGTTTTATTGAATAAATCTGGTTGCTAACTGTAAATTAATATTTTAGAAACAATAAATAATACACGAGTTTTAATGAAATGGCATTTTGAACTTGAACACATATTGGTGTTTAGTTGAGATCAATACATGTATATGTTTAAGTCCGAAAATGTCATTTATATGGTAAAACTATATATTAGATAGAAATTGAAAAGCTTAAAAAGGAAAATAGTAGATAAATTGCATTTGGCTGGCAATAAGAAAAAAGTAGCACTTAATATATTCTGGGCTATGCTTGGAAAGATTGTCAACATGGCTGGGGCTCTATTGGTAGCGATACTTGTAGCCCGTTATTTAGGACCAGAAAATTATGGCGTTATGAACTATGTTATTAGTTACGTTGCTATGTTTATGGTTCTTTCTGAATTTGGTATGAGTAGTATTGAAATACGGGAGCTGTCATCAAATCCAGATAAAAAAGAGTCTATATTAGGAACCTGTTTTGTGATTAGATTAATATTTTCAGTTATAACCTATATATTGATTGTAATTACATTGTGGGTTTTTAAAACAGATTCATTTACAACTTCTATGATTCTTTTGTATTCCTTATCGTTGTTTGCGAATACATTTCAATTGATAAGAAACTATTTTACTTCGATTGTTAAGAATGAATATGTAGTAAAATCTGAAATATCACGAACTATTATTGGTGCAATTATTAAGATTGTATTAGTCTGCCTTAATTGTTCGGTTGAATGGTTTATTTTTGCATCATTGCTGGATACTGTATTAGTTGCAAGTGGCTATTTTTTTTCATATCGGACAATTGTAGGGAAAATTACATGTTGGAAATTTGAGAAAAACATGGTTTGGTATATTATAAAAGAATCATTTCCATTGGTTTTATCCGGTGCTGCTGTCGTTATATATCAAAGAATAGATCAAGTCATGATTGGCAATATGATTGATAAATCTTCGGTAGCTTATTTTGCTACCGCTGGTAAATTTCTGGATTTAGTTATATTCTTACCAATGGTTTTAACTCAAACAATTACTCCACTTTTAGTTGTGGTTAAAGAGGAAAATTATAAAAAGTATGTACAAAAAAAGTATCAATTTTTGAGTGTAGTACTCTGGATTTCTATAATACTTTCTGTCTTTTTATCTGTATCTTCTTATTGGTTGATCTATTATTCATACGGTGAAAAATATCTTAGTGCAGTACCTGTATTGCAAATTATGGCATTCAAGACGGTTGGCATGGCTTTATCAAGTTCATCTGGAGAGTTGATTATTATTGAGAAAATGCAAAAATGGGCTGTAATACGTAATTTAATAGGGTGTATTGTATGTGTGACTCTCAATTATTTACTTATTCCGAAGTATGGTATAGTGGGTTCTGCGTGGGTGACAATTTTAACTCTGTTTTCTTCTGGCTTATTAGGTAATTTTATGATACCACGTTATAGACCAATTGCACGATTGCAATTAAAGGCTCTTTTTTTAGGATGGAAAGAAGTGATTAATCTAAAAAAAATGAGACAATGAACCAAATTAAGATTATTTTTAATATTATTCGAGAGTGTGTACGTTTTATGTTCTATAATTTAGTACATAATGCTTCCATTAAAACAGATAATAATATTCATAAGATGCAGTACACTCTATTAAGAGAAAACCATATAATAGAGAAAGGAATGTCTATGAAAAATCCTAGGAAGGGATTTGGACAGGAAAAAGTGATGAAACTTATTATTCGTCTTGGTAAGTATTTTGAGTATTATGGAAAAGAGGATCCTCAATTTCTAAATTATCCGTTATCTACTATTAATAATTATATATCTTATACAAAAGATTGTGGAGTGGATATTTCGTATATAGAAAAGATGTATTATGATTTAATTTCTAATATTGAATTGAACGGAATAAAATTGCAATTAGAAGATCCGGCAGGCATAGAAACTATTACAAATGAATCTATTCAGCGAGATATAAAGAAAGAGTTTTCTAAATTCGTACTTTCGCGACATTCTGTACGCTATTTTAGGGATGAAATTCCAGCTAAGTCTATTATTGATGAAGCGCTTAATATTGCACAACGAACTCCCTCAGCTTGTAATAGACAAGGATGGCATACTCATATATATACAGGAAAAAGTGCGCATGAATTATTTAAAATGCAAGGAGGTGCACGTGGATTTGAGTCTGATATTCATATGGGGATTCTTGTAACAGCTGATGCAAATGCGTTTTTATCTTATGAAGTGCATCAACCATATGTTGACGGTGGACTTTTTTCCATGAGTCTTATTTATGCGATTCATGCTGTAGGATTAGGATGCATTCCTCTTTCATGTGGGTTTTATAAATCAAAATTAGATCAAATAAAAAAAGAATATGATGTACCAAATAATGAAATTCCCATAGTTTTATTAGGTGTTGGATACCTTAAAGATTCATTCAAAATTGCAATATCAACACGTAAAGCTATTGTTAATACAAATAAATACCACTACTAATTATGAATTCTTCAAAACGTGAAAATTGGTTGGATTTTACTCGTGGTATTTGTGCATTTTGTGTATTACTTGCTCATAATACGACCCAGTTAGAGATCATCAGTCTTTATAATCCATATTTTTTGATGTTGTTTTTCTTTATTTCAGGTTATTTATTTAAAGTAAAAACTACCAAAGAATTAATAAAAGGATTGTTAAATGGACTCGTTCTCCCTTACTTCATACTTAATTTAATACTTTTTTTTATAGGATTTGATATATTACATGCATTTTTAGATAATAATTATGCTTATATTTCTAATCGGTTATTGGATATTCTGACAGGAAAGGAATTATGGTTTGTGTCTTGTTTAATCATAGTTCGTGTATACTTTATATTGTTGTATTTAATTTCAAAGTATTTTGGTTGTTGGAATAAGATTACTATTACATTAGTTAATATTATAGCGATATTCTTTATTTATTTTGTTCATAGTCATCCTGCTAACAAACCATTATTTTGGTATGTTGATACGGCATTCTATTCTTTAGGATATTTTGGGTTAGGTTATGTTTTTAAGAATAGTAAATTTGAATTGAAAATAACAAAATATAATAAACTTGTAGCTTCTGTTTTTTTAATTATATATGTTCTAATATCTTATTATAGTCAATTAAATTGTAATGTTGAGTTTCATGTTTATACAAATGAATTTGCATCTCCACTTTATTTTATTATAATGTCTATTCTTGGAATATTTATAATGATATATTTTAGTAGGTGTTTTGAGAATAGTGACAACTATGTAACACGGTATATTATAGCTTTAGGGAGGAATTCTCTGTTATTGTTTGCTTTAAATGGGAAAACCTCTCAGCTTGTAATGTATTTTTTATCATTCTGTGTTGACGCTTTGCCACACGTGGTTTATGTATTTCTTAATTGTATAATACAGGGTGCAATTATTTTATGTTTTGCATATTTTGTCAATAAATATATTCCTCAAATTGTAGGAAAGAAAAGATGGATTAACTAGATAAAAAATAATGAAGAGAATTATAATTATTAATCAGCCTTCCTCAAATCGTGGGGATGAAGCTGCTCATCGTAGTCTTGTAAGGAAAATAAATGCTTCACTTCCTGAGGCAAAAGTTGAAGTGATTTATACACAAGAATCAGAGAATACAGCAAAACAAATGACCGTTCAAGGGGAATCTAACAGTTATTCTATTATTAGATTAAATATAAGAGGAATGAATGGGTTCTTTCCAAAATTAATTGTAAAATATGATTTATTCTCTTTCGTAAAAATCTATACTGGGTATCGCAAAATATTCAATAAAATAAAGAACGCTGATATCGTGATATGTGCTCCAGGAGGAATTTGTATGGGAGGATTTCATAATTGGAATCATCTTTTTTTCTTAGGATTGGCATTTTATGCAAAGAAAGAGATAATATATTATTCTAGATCTATAGGCCCATTCTCTTCAATATGCAAGGAATTTAAAATATTTAATAGGCGAAGTTTGGATTTGCTCAGAAAGATGAGTTTTATTTCTTTACGTGATAAAAAATCTATGGTTATAGCGCAAGATCTTGGAATTGAATTTATTCCGTCTATTGATACAGCTTTTCTTGATGTTCCAGAAGCTAAGATTTCATCTGAACTAAAATTAGAGATAGGCAATAATTATATTATATTTGTGCCAAATTCTCTTACTTGGCATCCGGCTTTTAAATCTGCTCGGCAAGATATTATTGATAATTTTTATTTAAAGGTTATAGATTATCTATTAGATAAATTTCCTACATCAAACATTGTTATGCTTCCTCAATTATTTAATGCGGAAAATTCAGATTATCAGTATTTTAATAAATTGAAAAATGCGAATAAAAACAATAGAATAGTTGTAGTTAATGAAGAATTCGGCTCTGATATTCAACAGAAAATAATATCTGATGCGAAATTTGTAATCGGGGCTCGATATCACTCAATTGTATTTTCAATCAATAATGAGATTCCTTTTGTTGCGTTAAATTATGAACATAAAATTGCAGGTCTTCTTGAGGTGTTAGGTTTGACTAGAGTGAAAGTTGATATTACAAATTTGGGAACAAAATTTTGCGATGAAGCTTATTTACTGAATCAAATTAATGATGTGATTTGTAATGCCATATCAATAGATGAATTAAAGACTGCACATTCAGAAGCATATAAGATTGCTTGCGATTGTTATAATAAAATGCTTACATTTATCAAGTAGCTATTCTTATGTTTGAATTTTTACCATCGATATATTATTCTTTAGGCTTTATTCTTATTTTCTGGTATTTAGTTAAATATAATTGCAATAATATGTCTAAATATATTGTTGCAATATGGATTGTTAGTTCTATATATGCCTTAATTGTGCATGTTTTAATTTCAGGAAATTACTCTAAAATATCATTTCTACCATATATATACTTGCATATTTGTTTTTTAGTTTCTTTATATCCTGTTGTTAAGTTTGATTATTTTAAAGAAAAGAAACTAGAGAATATTTATATAAAGCCTTACCAAATTCTTTTGTATGGCTTTATTCTGGTTTCTATTATTCCATTTATTGAGAATTTGATGTATGTATTGCAAACTTATTCTTCTGGTAATGCAGGGCTGGCTGATGTATATAGTGACAAAATGGAAATAGGATTTGACAGCCAGAAAGTAGTAACTTGGTTAAGTCCTTTAGGTAGATTAGGGAATTCAATAGATGGTGTTTTTATCGATTTTCTTATATTTTCTCTTTTTTTCTTTTTAACGATAAGATCAGTAAGTAATATATTTTTATTTGCTTTGGTTATTCCTGTTGCAAATCATATTTTGTACCAGTTTGCAATGGCTGGTAGAGGTGTTGCTGCATTCTTTATATTATTGTGTGTGTTTTTTTATTTTTATTTTCAGCGTTTTATTCCTAAAGAAAGAGTTTCATATATAATAAAGTTGGGTACTGTATTTGTGGGGGGCTTAATAATAGCATTATCTATTTTGTCGTATGCTCGGAAAGAAGAAACGAATGCAGGTGCAGATGATCTTCTGTTTTTTGGTTATTATTTAGGTAAAGGCCATTTAGATTTTAATGAAGATCTTTGGTATATAAAAAAAACTACAGAGGGTGATAATAGCTTCTCATATGTAAAGGCATTTGTTGGCTTAGATACTTTTAAAGATTTTTTAGAGAGACGTAAGTATTGGAATCAGAGGAAAACAGGTGTAGATCCTGTTTTGTTCTATACTTATGTTGGTGATTGGTTTATGGATTTTGGTGGGGGTATAACATTTATTCTTATATGTATAGCAAGTTATTGCATGACAACTTATATTAGGCGAAAAGGTTCATACAATCTCTTGCAGCTGTTTATGTTTTTTGTATATGCTAAAGTGTTATTACAAGGATGGTCTATTAATTGTTTTAAACTATATGGAGGTATGGCAAACTTAATGATTGAACTAATACTATTATATATTATGATGAAAGTGTGTAAGGTTTCTGATAAAAATAATAGAAAGTTTAACATACTTCAGAAATAGATTGTGTATATAAAATGAGTATGTAATATTTATTTGAAGTAAAATGAAAAAAAAAGCAAGGGTTATAGCATTTTATCTTCCCCAATATCATCCAGTACCAGAAAATGATAAGTATTGGGGCAAAGGGTTTACTGAATGGACTAATGTGACAAAAGCAAAACCTCTTTTTAAAGGGCATTATCAACCGAAGCTTCCAGCAGATCTTGGTTTTTATGATTTACGTTTACCAATTGTTCGTGACCAACAAGCTGAAATGGCACGTGAAGCTGGTGTAGAAGGATTTATGTATTGGCATTATTGGTTTGGTAATGGGAAAATGGTGCTACAAGACATATTTGAAGAAGTTCTTAAATCGGGAAAACCAGATTTTCCTTTTTGCTTAGGGTGGGCTAATCACTCATGGAGCAATAAAACATGGACTAAAGGTGAAAAATACCAAAAGGATGTTGAGATTTTTAAGCAAACTTATCCTGGAGAAGAAGATTACATTAAGCATTTTAATTATTGTTTATCTGCTTTTAAAGATAAACGATATATAACAGTTGATGGAAAACCTTTGTTTGTAATTTGGGATGCTATGGCAATGCCTGATGTTAAAGAATTTATATCCTATTGGAGATGTTTAGCAAATGATGCTGGACTTAAAGGAATGCATTTTACTGCAATTCGATATGGGAGTGGAACTTCAATAAAAGAACTATTGAATTTAGGTTTTGATTCTGTTAATAATACGAATCAATATGAAGCTGAGAACAAAGCATTAGGCTCGGTGATTCAGAAGAAAATAAGAAGTCTGTTTGTTAGAATTACGAATGGAGAAGTTGCTTTACGTAAATATAATTATAAAAATATAATTAAATATTTGTCTTCTATAGAAGATAGGCAGGAAAATGTTTATCCAACCTTAATTTCTGGATATGATAGAACAGCTAGAGCTGGTAAAAAGGCTACAATATATTATAATTATACACCAGAGTTATTTGATAAATATGCTAAAGAGATAATTGATGAGGTTTGTGAAAAAGAAGATGAGCATAAAATAATTTTTTTGAAATCATGGAATGAATGGGCAGAGGGTAATTATATGGAACCTGATTCTCAATATGGACATGCATTTTTAGATGTTCTTCGAAAAAATGTTTTTAAATAAAATGTGGATGTTAGAATATTTATTGTTTTATTGTAAATATTTATATATGTCATGTTGATAATGTATTCTCTTTATTATTCTTAAAATATAGTTGAATATTATGAATAAGTTTGTGCGAATTAAGTTGTTACTACTTTCTAAATGTCTGAGACTCTGTAAGTTCATTAGTAATGAGAAATATAGGAAAGTATCTAATTACTACTTCAAAAGTTGTGGAGTTGTTTTTCACGGTACTCCTAAATACATAAATTACGATATAGATTTCGATTTAACTCATCCAGGATTAATTCATATAGGGAATAATACAGTAATAGCTAAACAGACTGTATTGTTGACGCATGATTTCAGTATAGAATGTGGGTTAGAGGCTATTGGTAAAGCATATCCTGATTATGAAATGCAATTTTTGAAAGAAATACATATAGGAAACGATTGTTTTATAGGTGCTAGGTCATTTATACTACCTGGAGTGACTATTGGCAATAATTGCATTGTAGGGGCTGGTAGCGTAGTGTCAGGTAATATACCAGATAATTCTTTAGTAGTGGGAAATCCTGCTACAATAATTTGCAAAACAACATCTTGGGCCGAAAAAAAATATGCTGAAAAGAAGTTTGTGAAGGGAACTATAAAATACAAAAAAAGTAATACTTGATTTTATATTGAGTATTGTAAGCGTCCAATTTCCACGTCTTGTCACTAGTTATTAGTTACCCTACCTTCGCATGGTCTAAAAAATAACGATCATGTATAGTAGTGAAGATTTTGGGAAATTGTGGTTCCTTTACAAATTGGAGGGTCAACCAAAGAATTTATCGATCGAATCCTTCTGCCTTCAGCAGGGTGTTCCTTATCAATTATTTAATAAATGGTTTTCGAGTCGCAAGAAATCAATAATCCCAGTGGATATCGTGGGTATTCTGGAGAAAGATCATTTGGAGGAAGCATTTCATTGTTCTCTTCCTTATTGCTCGCATCCGGAATCTCCGTTCTCCGTGGAAACGGTTGTAATCACACTGTCCAATGGTGTTCAAATCTCGAAACAGTACCTGAGTTACGTGGATTTGTGTCGTTTGATCGAAAAGTTGGAGGTTTTATGCTGACGATCTCCGGTTTGAAGAATTTCTACTATCTTCCTCATTTTCACGATATGCGTTACGGTTATTCTCGCATCTTGGAAATTATTCGAATGAGTTATCATCGAGACCCCTATAAAGGGGATGTTTATTTCTTCATGTCAAAGAATGAACGTAGCGTTCGTATATATATGACTAGAATCTTGTGCTGATATGAGCGATTCCGAGAAAAAATCATTTATTCAGTATTTGGTATCTGAATCTTATAAAAAGAATCTGGCGATTGCTGTTATCTCGGGATTAATTTAAAATCAATAAGGGGAAATTTAAATTGGGGGATAATGTTAAGTTCCGGCCTTCATCGGATGTTTATATTAGTTGGAATGCTCTTTTGTCTATAGGAGACCACACAGAGATAGGTAATCATTCCACAATATCAGTACATAATATTGTGATAATAGTAAAAGGAGTGCTACCGGTCCTCATGTATCTATAGTGGACCATAATCATGAATATAGAAATCCGGATGTTTATATTTATAAACAAGGATGTAGGGTTGGTAAGGATGATCGTGTACTGATAGATGATGGCACTTGGCTTGGAACAAATGTAGTCGTAGTGGGTAATGTCTATATTAGCAAGCAATGCGTGATAGGGGCAAACTCTGTAGTGACCAAGGATATAACTGATTATTGTGTAGCAACTGGTAGTCCTGCAAAAGTGCTTAAAAGGTACAATTTTGAAAGTAAAGAATGGGAGAGGCTTAGATAACTAAATGTATGATTAGAAAAACACTCAATTATTTCTTATGAAAATATTATTATCAAATAAATTTTATTACCATCGTGGTGGTGATTGCATTTATATGCTAAATCTTGAACAGTTGCTCAAGGAACATGGTCATGATGTTGCAGTGTTCGTAATGGATTATCCGGAGAATATAGAGACACCTTGGAAGATGTATTTTCCACAAAATATGAATAAGCTGATGGCATTTACACGTCCATTTGGTTCTGTTGAAGTGAAAAAAAAGTTTAAACAACTTTTGGATGTATTCAAACCAGACGTGGTACATCTGAATAATATTCATACGCAACTATCTCCTGTGATAGCTGAATTGGCTTATCAACATAACTTTCATGTAGTGTGGACACTACATGACTATAAATTGCTGTGTCCTCGGTATGACTGTTTAAAGAATGGTGATTCTATCTGTGAGGCTTGCTTCAAGGGAGATAAAAGAGCGTGCTTGTACAATAAGTGCATGAAAGACTCTAAACTTGCCTCATGGATCGGTTATAAAGAAGCGGTGACATGGAGCCGTGAACGATTGGAAACTTGTACAAACATGTTTATCTGTCCTAGCCATTTTTTAGCCGATAAGATGATTCAAGGAGGATTTGATAAAGCTAAAATGCGTACTCTCTGTAATTTTATCGATGTGGATAAATGTCGTAAAGACAGTTATGAAAAAGACGATTATTATTGCTTTATCGGTCGTCTGTCTCATGAGAAAGGGATCGCTACATTGGTGGAAGCCGCTCGTCAGTTGCCTTATAAATTGAAGATTATTGGTGGAGGACCTTTAATGGAGCAACTGAAATCATTGACTACGGGAACTAATATTGAGTTTGTTGGCTACAAACAATGGACTGAGATTAAAGAACTGGTAGGACATGCCCGCTTTAGCGTTATTCCATCAGAGTGGTATGAAAATAATCCGCTTTCGGTGATTGAAGCGCAATGCCTGGGAACTCCGGTCTTGGGCGCACGTATCGGTGGAATACCGGAATTGATAGAAGAGGGGATAAATGGAATGTTGTTTGAATCGAAAAATGCAACAGACTTAAAGGAAAAAATTAAGAAAATGTTCGCAAGTTCATTCGATTATGAGGAATTGGCTAAAAAATCACAGCAAAGATATTCGGCTGACGCTTATTACGAGAAATTGATGGAAATATATAGCAAGTTCTAGAACAAGTACACGCAGCAAAGTACTTGATGAAATATTAATTGTAATTATTTAAAATCATATCTATATTATGTCTATAAATAGTATTCCGCATCCTACAGATGCGAGTATTATCTTGACGTATCGTTGTCCGATGCGTTGCAAGATGTGTAATGTGTGGCAGTATCCCACAGAAAAGAGTAAAGAAATACAGCCAGAAGATTTGCGTACACTACCGAAGTTGAAATTTATAAATTTGACTGGTGGTGAGCCTTTCATTCGTGAGGATTTGGATAAGATTGTTGAAGAATGCTATAAACATACGGAGCGTATTGTAATTTCTACATCTGGATGGTTTGAAGATCGTGTAGTAGCATTGGCTAAAAAATTCCCGAATATCGGTATTCGTATCTCTATCGAGGGATTGAGTTGTAAGAATGATGAATTGCGCGGACATGCCGGAGGTTTTGATAAAGGGCTGCACACGTTGTTGACACTGAAGGATATGGGACTGAAGGATATTGGCTTTGGTTGTACGGTATCCAATAACAACTCCAAGGATATGCTTTCGCTTTATCAGTTGAGCAAATCATTGGGCATGGAGTTTGCAACGGCAGCTTTTCATAATTCCTATTACTTTCACAAGGATGATAATGTAATAACAAACAAAGACGAAGTCTGCAAGAATTTTGAGCAGTTAATAGAATGGCAATTGAAAGAGAATCATCCGAAAAGTTGGTTCCGTGCTTTCTTCAATATGGGATTGATTAATTATATAGAGGGTGGTCGTCGTATGTTGCCGTGTGAAGCAGGCTCTGCCAATTTCTTTATTGAGCCTTATGGAGATGTATATCCCTGCAACGGTCTTGAAGAAAAATACTGGATGAAGAAAATGGGTAATATCCGTGAAACTCCGAACTTTATGACTATTTGGGAAAGTGAACAGGCGCAACAAGTACGTGCTATGGTGCGCAAATGTCCGAAGAACTGTTGGATGGTAGGTACTGCTTCCCCGGTGATGCATAAATATATTAAGCATCCTTTGAAATGGGCATTAAAAAATAAATTCTTGAGTATAAAAGGTAAGCCTGCGTGTCTGGACAAATGTTGGTATAACGTAGGACAGGATCCTTGCCAGGGAGATTTAAGAGATAAGTTCTGATATAAAACAGTAGAAATGAATAATCAATCTCGTCCGATTACCCCCCCAAAAAAAAAATCGTTAAATAAATTTAATAAACAACGATATGATTCGTTAGATGGGCTACGGGCTTATGCTGCTGTAGGTATTGTGTTAATGCACGTTTTGAGTAACATCACACTGAAACCTTCGGAAAATTATCTCACATTAAAGCTGATTCCTTTTTTTACGGATTTCACGCTGTTGTTTATGATAGTAAGTGGATTTTCGCTTTGTTGTGGTTATTATGAGCGATTCAAGAAAGGAACCATTACTCCTAATTCTTTTTACAAGAAGCGATATGCAAGGATTTTGCCTTATTTTGCCTGCCTTTGTTTGCTGGATTTGGTTATGAATCCTAGTCGTGGAGCATTTTTTGAGACATTCGCCAACCTCACTTTATGTTTTAATCTTTTGCCTAATCCACATATCACGGTGATTGGAGTGGGTTGGTTTTTGGGAGTTGTGTTCGTTTTTTATTTGCTTTTCCCCTTCTTTGTTTTTATGACGGACAATAAGCGGCGGGCGTGGCTGTCTATGTTGATAGCTTTGGGCTTTGTATGGGTGGCTATGCTTTATTTCTATACTCCGGAGTTTGTGGACAAGTCTCCCGGGCGTACAAATTTTATTTATTGTGCACCGTTGTTTTTATCGGGAGGAATCGCTTATTTATATCGGAAAAGCATTTGTCAATGGGGCGGTAAGTACAGTTCTCTTTGTGCTGTTTTTACTGTCCTGCTGACGGTGGCTTTCTTTATGTTTTGTTTGAGGGTGAAAAATGATTTCGTGCATTATGTTATTGAAAGCGGAATGTTCGTGGCTTGGCTGCTCTATGCAATTGGAGCTAAGAATGCGTTCTTGAATAATAGAGTGGCAAGATATATTAGCAACATCAGTATGGAGATTTATTTGGCTCACATGGTGATATTTAGAGTTATTGAAAAAGTACATATCGAACGTTTTATCAGCCAACCTGATATGAATTATATCGTTACTTGTATAATTGTGCTTGGTGGGGTTATCTGTTTTGCTCACATCATGAAGTATTATGTGTTGCAACGGGTTGTAAATTGGATAGAAAAATAAGACTTTAGATTACATGAGAATTGTAGTAACTGGCACTCGGGGTATCCCTGATATTCTGGGCGGTGTTGAGACACATTGTGAGGAGCTTTTTCCACGTATTGCGAGAAAAGATATTGACGTCACTCTGATTCGGAGGAAAAGCTACGTCCATGATTCGCTTACGGAATACAAAGGGATAAAACTGGTGGACTTGGTGACTCCCAAAAAAAAGTCATTTGAAGCTATCATTCATACATTCAAAGCTATTCTGAAAGCTAAAAGCCTGCATGCGGATATTGTACATATCCATGCTATAGGACCTGCACTGGTGACACCGTTGGCACGCCTGCTGGGCATGAAGGTGGTGTTTACTCACCATGGTCCCGATTATGACCGGGATAAGTGGGGATTTGCTGCGAAGACGATGTTGAGATTAGGGGAACGGATGGGATGTATGTTTGCTAATGAGGTGATTGTTATCTCGGAGGTGATCAATGACCTTTTGGTACGCAAATACGGGCGGAGAGACTGCCACTTGATTTACAACGGAGTACCTGCGCCGGATAAGGTGGCGGATACGGACTATTTGAATAGCCTGGGGGTAGAACCCTGTAAATATGTATTTGCAATGGGACGATTTGTACCGGAAAAGAACTTTCATCAGTTGATTCGGGCTTTTGCAGCTCTGAAACAACAGAATTATAAACTGGTGCTTGCAGGTGATACAGATTTTGAGGATGATTATTCAAAGAAACTGAAGTCTTTAGCAAAAGAGAATGGGGTAATTCTGACTGGTTTTATTAAAGGTACTAAGTTGCATGAACTGCTGACCCATGCCCGTTGTTTTGTTTTGCCGTCTTCTCATGAAGGTTTGCCTATCGCTTTATTGGAGGCGATGAGCTATGATCTTCCGGTGATTGTGAGTAATATTCCTGCAAACCTGGAAGTAGGGCTGGCTTTTGACTGCTATTTTCAGACAGGGAATGAAAAGCAACTACAGGAAAAATTACAAAAAAATTTAATGCAGGATTTTTGTCCTGCCCACTATTCAATGAATGAATATAACTGGGATAGAATAGCAGAACAGGTTGTTTCTGTATACAAAAATATGTTTTAATTTTTATATATTTAAGTTTGTTGTTATGCAGGAAGTCCAACGTTTTAACAAAGTCCTAAAGTCCTTGGTCCTTTTAGGGGATCTTATTTTGCTGAACCTGCTTTTATGGGGATTTAATTTGTTACTGGGTACCCGTTTCTGGTGTATCCATTGCGGTTCTATCTTTCAGGGTATGACTCTTATCACTCTGTGCTATTTACTTTGTAACATGCATTCAGGTGTTATTCTCCATCGTCCAGTGGTACGTTCTGAACAGATCATGATCCGTGTCTTACGTAACATGGTTCCTTTTGTCTTTTTATCGGTTTGTATGTTGCTTGTTTTTCAATTTCATTTTTCCCATTCCCGCTATTTCGGACTGTTTTATGTTACACTGATAATTGTCATTATCAGCTACCGCCTGATTTCCCGTCACTTTCTGGAACTTTACCGGAAAAAGGGAGGAAATGTCCGCAAGGTAGTATTGGTTGGGAGCCATGAGAATATGCAGGAACTTTATCATGCGATGACGGATGATCCTACGTCTGGTTATCGTGTACTGGGTTATTTCGAGGATTCTCCTTCGGACCGTTATCCGCAGGATGTTCCATACTTGGGACAACCCGGTGAAGTAAACGCTTTTTTAGAAAAACATGCGGGAGAGATCAACCAGCTTTATTGCAGCCTTCCTTCTGTACGCAGTGCGGAGATTGTTCCTATCATTAATTACTGTGAAAACCATCTGGTTCGTTTTTTCAGTGTTCCCAATGTCCGTAATTATTTGAAACGTTGGATGCATTTTGAATTATTGGGCAATGTTCCTGTACTTTCCATTCGTTGTGAGCCATTGGAATCATTGGAGAACCGTATTATCAAGCGTGCTTTTGATATCGTTTGTTCAGGGCTGTTTCTTTGTACGGTATTCCCGTTCGTTTATATATTCTTCGGAATCGCGATCAAGCTAAGTTCTCCCGGCCCTGTCTTTTTCAAACAGAAACGCAGTGGTGAGGATGGTCGTGAATTCTGGTGCTACAAATTCCGCTCAATGAAAGTTAATACACAATGTGATACTCTTCAGGCTACGGAAAACGATCCTCGTAAAACACGTATCGGAGAGATTATGAGGAAGACCAGTGTGGACGAATTGCCACAATTCATCAATGTGTTGAAGGGTGATATGTCCATTGTAGGTCCCCGTCCACACATGTTGAAGCATACGGAGGAATATTCCAATCTGATCAATAAGTTTATGGTCCGTCATTTTGTAAAACCCGGTATCACGGGCTGGGCGCAGGTGACGGGTTTTCGCGGTGAGACAAAAGAGCTCTGGCAGATGGAGGGACGTGTGCAGCGTGATATCTGGTATATAGAGCATTGGACTTTTTTATTGGACTTATATATTATGTATAAAACGGTGTATAATGCCATACACGGAGAAAAAGAAGCATATTAGATAATTGACAATAAAAAGACGATAATAAAAACTTAGGAATGAAAGGGCGTTTAATTATGAATTTAAGAATTATGATGAGAAGACTTAACAAAAGAAATTTGTGGCTACTATTGTTGCCATTCCTATTGGCTGCCTGCCAGTCTTATAAAAAGGTTCCCTATTTCCAGAATGTGGAAGTAGTGAACGAGGTTGAACAACAGGAAAAATTGTATGATGCCAAGATCATGCCCAAGGACTTGCTGACCATTGTGGTGTCATGTACCAATCCTGAATTGGCGATACCCTTCAATCTGACAGTAGCTAGTAATGCCAGTTTGACTACAAGTACTTCGTCTTTTGTGACTACACAACCGACATTGCAGGCATATTTAGTTGATAATGATGGAAATATAAATTTTCCGGTATTAGGAGAATTGAAGTTAGGAGGTTTAACGAAAAGGGGAGCGGAACAGTTGATTATAGATAAGCTGAAACCTTATATGAAAGAAATACCTATTGTAACGGTGCGCATGGTCAATTATAAGATATCTGTTATCGGCGAGGTTACCCGTCCCGGTACTTTCACTATTTCCAATGAGAAGGTAAATCTGTTGGAGGCATTGGCCATGGCCGGTGACATGACGGTATACGGTCTTCGTGATAATGTGAAGTTGATCCGTGAAGACGCGAACGGCAAACAGCAGATTGTCACCTTGGACTTGAATAAGGCCGAAACCATTCTTTCACCTTACTATTGGTTACAACAGAATGATATTATCTATGTAACTCCTAATAAAGCAAAAGCTCGAAATTCAGATGTAGGTAACAGTACCAGTCTTTGGTTCTCTGCCACCTCTATTCTAGTATCCATTGTCAGCCTATTAGTAAATATTTTAAAATAATGATTTGCAATGAAAGAAACAGATTTCAACGAAGCGCAAGAATCTAAGGAAGAAAATATAGACGTTAAGGAACTATTGTTTAAATATTTGATCCACTGGCCTTGGTTTGTGGGTGCGGTTATAGCGTGTTTGATTGCGGCATGGGTCTATCTTTATATGTCCACTCCTGTATATAATATTTCTGCTACGGTTTTAATAAAGGATGATAAGAAAGGTGGGAGTGCCGGAATGCTTTCCGGGTTGGAGAGTCTGGGATTGGATGGTATGATCTCTTCTTCTCAGAATATTGATAATGAGATTGAGGTTCTCCATTCTAAAACGATAGCTAAGGAGGTGGTTGAAAACTTAGGGCTTTATATATCCTATATGGATGAGGATGAATTCCCTTCCAGAAACATGTATAAGACTTCACCTGTACAAGTGAGTCTGACGCCACAGGAAGCTGATTTGTTGGAGAAACCGATGATTGTGGAGATGGCATTGCAACCACAAGGAAGTATGGATGTGAATGTGAAGATAGGCGATGATGAATATCAGAAACATTTTGAGAAGTTGCCGGCTGTTTTTCCTACCGATCGGGGAACACTGGCTTTCTTTCTGACATCGGATTCTATATCGTCTTCTAAAAGAACATTGGAAGAAACTACAGGTTCGGAAAAGATTACACGCAATATTACAGCCACAATTAATAACCCTTTGGCTGTAGCGAAAGCGTATTGCAAGAATATGACTATTGAGCCTACTTCCAAAACTACTTCTGTAGCTGTCATATCATTGAAAAACTCAAATGTACAGCGAGGCAAGGATTTTATCAATAAGCTATTAGAGATGTATAATATCAATACGAATAATGATAAGAACGAGGTGGCACAGAAAACAGCCGAATTTATCAATGAACGTATTGGCATAATCTCCAAAGAATTGGGTAGTACGGAAAAGGATCTGGAGAGTTTTAAACGTGGGGCAGGTATTACGGATTTAACCAGTGATGCTCAGATTGCTTTAACTGGTAGTGCTGAATATGAAAAGAAGCGTGTGGAGAATCAAACCCAGATTAATTTGCTGCAGGATCTGCAGAAATATATGCAAAATGAAGGTTATGAGGTTCTGCCCAGTAATATCGGATTGCAGGATTTGAATCTTGCTGCTGCTATCAACCGTTATAATGAAGTGCTTGTTGAGAGGAAACGTTTATTACGTACATCAACAGAGAATAACCCTACCATTATAAACTTGGATACCAGCATTGGTGCAATGAAAGAGAATGTACAAGTATCTTTAGACAGGGTGTTGCGTGGGTTGTTTATCACAAAGGCGGATTTGGATCGTGAAGCGAGCCGTTATTCCCGTCGCATTAGTGAGGCACCTGGTCAGGAGCGTGAGTTTGTGAGTATTGCTCGCCAACAGGAGATAAAGGCCGGACTTTATTTGATGTTGCTTCAGAAGCGTGAGGAAAATGCTATAACTCTGGCTGCTACAGCCAATAATGCAAAGATTATAGATGACGCTATAGCAGATGATGCTCCTGTATCTCCTAAAGGCAAGATGATTTACCTGATTGCTTTAGTATTAGGAGTTGGAATTCCGGTAGGGGTTATTTATCTGCTCGAATTGACTAAGTTTAAGATTGAAGGTCGTTCTGATGTAGAAAAGCTTACTTGTGTGCCTATTGTCGGTGATATCCCATTGACTGATGAAAAACAGGGAGCTATTGCTGTATTTGAGAATCAAAATAACCTGATGAGTGAAACCTTCCGCAATATCCGAACGAATCTTCAGTTTATGCTTGAAAATGATAAGAAGGTGATTCTGGTTACTTCTACGGTTAGTGGTGAGGGCAAATCTTTCATTTCTGCTAATCTTGCTATTAGTCTTTCTTTATTGGGTAAGAAAGTAGTGATAGTCGGTCTTGATATTCGTAAGCCGGGTTTGAATAAGGTTTTTAATATTCCGAGAAAGGAAGTTGGTATAACTCAATATTTGGCCAATCCGGAAAAGAATTTGATGGATTTAGTACAGCTTTCCGATGTAAGTAAGAATCTTTATATTCTTCCTGGTGGAACAGTTCCTCCTAATCCGACTGAATTATTGGCCCGTGATGGCTTGGATAAAGCGATTGAAACACTCAAGAAGAATTTTGATTATGTGATTCTGGATACCGCTCCTGTTGGTATGGTTACCGATACCTTATTGATAGGGCGTGTGGCTGATTTATCTGTTTATGTCTGCCGTGCAGACTATACTCATAAAAATGAGTATACTTTGATCAACGAACTTGCTGAAAAAGATAAATTACCTAGCCTGTGTACTGTAATCAATGGTTTGGATCTGAAGAAAAGAAAGTACGGTTATTATTACGGTTATGGCAAATATGGCAAGTATTATGGCTATGGTAAGCGATATGGCTACGGTTATGGATATGGAGAACAATCTCACGCCAAGGAAGACTAAAGCCATTAATGACCGATATTTTTTAAGTTAATAATGTCATAGAGTACTTTTAATACTTTACACAAAAGTGAGATGGAACATGTAGGTCCCTAACTTCATGCTACACACATGAAGACCCCTACATTTTGTGGTCAGGAAATACACAGCGGTGTATTCCTGATCAACGCCCTCATGTCGGTGTAAATCCGATGTGATTTCTATTATATCAACCGTCTGTGAAGATAGTTGATATTTTTTTTGTAAAGCAATGACTGATGGATATTTTTTAGTAGCTTTGTGAAAAATATGATTGATATGGAAGATTTGCAAAGACTATATCCTATCGGGATACAGACATTCTCGAAGATACGGGAGGGGAATTACCTCTATATTGATAAAACGGAATATGTTTACCGGATGACTCATTCGGCTTCCAGCTATATGTTTTTGAGCCGTCCACGACGTTTTGGGAAATCATTACTTACTTCCACGCTGCATAGCTATTTTTCCGGTCGTAAGGAACTGTTTCATGGATTGGCTATGGAGAAACTGGAGAAGGAGTGGACGGAATATCCGGTACTTCACTTCGATATGAGTACCGCCAAACATGCGGATAGTGAACAGTTGCTCCAAGAATTGAATCTGAAACTATATGGTTATGAACAGATTTATGGACGGTTGGAGGAGGAGGTTAATCCCAATCAGCGTTTGATGGGACTGATAAAACGTGCCTATGAGCAGACCGGAAAGAAAGTGGTTGTGCTTATTGATGAATATGATGCTCCTTTGCTGGATGTGGTGCACGAACGGGAAAATCTGGATGTATTGCGTAACATCATGCGTAACTTCTACAGTCCGTTAAAAGCTTGTGATCCTTATTTGCGTTATGTATTTCTGACTGGTATTACCAAATTCTCCCAACTAAGTATTTTTAGTGAGTTGAATAATATAAAGAATATTAGTATGGATGAGCCATACGCTGCTATCTGTGGAATTAGTGAAGATGAGATACGTTTGCAAATGAAGGATGATTTGGGAGGATTGGCAAAGAAATTGGAGATAACACCTGAAGAGGCTTTGATGAAATTGAAAGAAAATTATGATGGTTATCATTTTACATCTCCTTCGCCCGATATATATAATCCTTTCAGTTTGCTAAATGCTTTTGCTGATGGAAAATTTGGATCTTATTGGTTTGGTAGCGGTACTCCTACATATCTGGTTAAGATGTTGAATAAATTCGGTGTGAAACCTTCCGAAATTGGACGTAGACAGCTGAAATCTTCAGTTTTCGATGCTCCTACTGAAACGATGACTGATGCAGTACCTTTATTGTACCAAAGTGGGTATATCACTATTAAGGATTATAATAAGATGCTAGACCTTTATACGCTGGATATTCCCAATAAAGAAGTAAGGCTGGGACTTATGGAGAGCCTTCTTCCTTATTATGTAAATAACAAGACACCTGAAGCAACTACCATGGTGGCATATCTTTTTTATGATATTCAGAATGGTGATATGGATGCTGCTTTACACCGTTTACAGGAATTTCTGTCTACGATTCCTTACTGCGACAATACAAGGTTCGAAGGACACTATCAGCAGGTCTTTTATATCATATTCAGTTTGTTGGGATATTACGTGGATGTGGAGGTTCGTACTCCTCGTGGACGGGTAGATATAGTACTTCGTACGAAGACTACATTGTATGTGATGGAACTGAAATTGGATAAAAGTGCGGGTGAAGCGATGGAGCAAATTGATTTGAAGAATTACCCGGAACGCTTTGCTTTATGTGGATTGCCTGTCGTAAAGGTGGCTGTCAGTTTTGATAGCGAACGGTGTACGATTGGGGACTGGGAGATTATAGGATGCTGATTATGTTGTTGATTTATAGTTTATTATATACTTAGGTAAATGAAAAGAGCTCCGCAAGGGGCTTTTTTCTTTTCTATCCGGAATAAAAGCTTCACCTTTGCATTGTTGATCAACAAAACGTGAATAAATAACTTGAATTTGAATCTTTAAAAAACGTAGTATGAGTGTAATTTACAAAGTCATTACGCGACCAACAGATCCGCGTGTTCCCAATTCCCCTAAGAGGTATTATCCGCATCTGATCACTTTAGGTCAGTCCGTCAATCTGAAATATATTGCACAGAAAATGCAGGATCGTTCTTCGCTGTCTATCGGTGACATCAAGAGTGTAATCCAGAATTTTGTGGAAAAAATGAAGGAGCAGTTGTTGGAAGGTAAGTCTGTGAATATCGAAGGTTTGGGTGTGTTTATGTTGACTGCCCGTTCGAAAGGTGCGGAGTTGGCGAAGGATATTAATGCTAAAAGTGTGGAGAGTGTTCGTATCTTTTTCCAAGCCAATAAAGAGTTGCGTGTCACCAAAACTGCTACCCGTGCAGATGAGAAGTTAGATCTGATCAGTCTGGATGAATATCTGAAGAAAATTAGCGTTACTGTATCTCCGGAAGATCCCGAGAAACCGGATGAAGGCGAAGGTGGCGGAGATGAAGGTGGCGGTAGCGGAGAGGCACCGGATCCCGCAGCTTAATGTCTTGTTGATTAATAGCTGACGGTTAGAGTGTTCATTTAGTGTTTAATTTAAAAAGAGAAATGTCTATGAAAAAAACGTGGAGTATTATTTTGAAAGTGATTATTGCTGTTGCCGGTGCGATTGCCGGAGTGGTAGGTGTGCAGGCAGCAACCTTGTAATTGATTATCTTATAAATAGGTATATTTATGAATGAATAACAGGCGGGATTTTTCCCGCCTGTTTGTGTTTAGATATAATAAGAGGGTTGCTTTCTTGAAAAATGCTCTTTTTTGTTTTGTTTCATGCTATTTGTTAGGAGTATCGCTCTATATTTTAACAAAATAGAAATTATAATCAAACTCGTTGGCTGAATAGCGGATTTTATCTACCTTTGCATCTTAATTAATGCGTCATTTTAAGCGAGAAAAAACATGATTCGAAAAATAATAAAAGCTCTTTGGATATTCTTGGCAGTCATAGTATTGGCTATTGTTATAGTCTTTGTCTCCATTTCAAAGGGTTGGATTGGCTATATGCCTCCTGTAGAGGAACTCGAGAACCCGAGCTATAAATTTGCAACAGAGATTTTTTCTGAAGATGAGAAAGTGCTTGGTACATGGTCTTACAGCAAGGAAAACCGGGTGTACACGGCTTACAAGGATTTGTCACCCTGTATTATCAATGCTCTTATTGCAACGGAAGATGTTCGTTTTGTCGAGCATTCGGGTATTGATGCCAAAGCGTTGTTCCGTGCGTTTGTGAAACGTGGTTTGATGTTTCAGAAAAATGCAGGTGGGGGTAGTACCTTGTCACAACAGCTAGCTAAACAGTTGTTTACGGAAAATGTGGCGAGAAATACACTTCAACGTCTTTTCCAAAAACCGATTGAATGGGTGATTGCGGTGAAACTTGAACGTTACTATACCAAAGAGGAAATATTGAGTATGTATCTCAATAAATTTGATTTTCTGAATAATGCTGTTGGTATCAAAACTGCTGCATATACCTATTTTGGCTGTGAACCGAAGGACTTGAAGATTGAAGAAGCAGCTACATTGGTGGGTATGTGTAAGAATCCGTCACTTTACAATCCGGTTCGTTTCAACGAACGTTCCCGTGGCCGTCGTAATGTGGTGCTCGAGCAGATGCGTAAAGCCGGATATATCACAGATGCAGAATGTGATTCTTTGCAGGCTCTTCCGTTGAAACTGACTTACAATCGTGTTGACCATAAAGAGGGGCTGGCTACTTATTTCCGTGAATATCTCCGCGGCGTCATGACAGCACCGAAACCGGTAAGAAGTGATTATCGTGGTTGGCAAATGCAGAAATTCTACGAAGATTCCATCGCTTGGGAAACTAACCCGTTATATGGCTGGTGTGCGAAAAACAAGAAGAAAGACGGTACAAATTATAACATCTATACAGATGGATTGAAGATTTATACAACTATCAATTCACGTATGCAGCAGTATGCCGAAGATGCTGTAAAAGAGCATTTGGGTGATTATCTGCAACCTGTATTCTTCAAAGAAAAAGAGGGAAGTAAGAATGCCCCGTATGCACGATCACTACCGGAAAAACGAGTGGAAGAGTTGTTGACGAAAGCAATGAAACAAACGGAACGTTATCGCCTCATGAAAGAGGCGGGAGCTTCGGAACAACAGATTCGTAAGGCGTTCGATACACCGGAAGAAATGACAGTCTTTTCCTGGAAGGGTGATAAAGATACGATTATGACACCGATGGATTCCATCCGCTACTACAAATCTTTCTTGCGGACGGGATTTATGTCAATGGATCCGGCAAACGGACACGTGAAGGCTTATGTGGGCGGACCGAATTATGTATATTTCCAGTATGATATGGCGATGGTAGGACGTCGTCAGGTAGGTTCTACTATTAAGCCGTATTTATATACATTGGCAATGGAGAACGGATTTTCTCCTTGCGATCAGGCACGCCACGTAGAGCAAACTTTAATTGATGAGAATGGAACTCCCTGGACACCACGTAATGCAAATGATAAGCGTTATGGAGAAATGGTAACTCTGAAATGGGGATTGGCAAACTCCGATAACTGGATTTCTGCATATCTGATGGGTAAGCTGAATCCGTATGATTTGGTACGCCTGATTCATAGTTTCGGTGTACGTAATAAAGCAATTGATCCGGTGGTTTCACTTTGTCTGGGACCTTGTGAAATTTCTGTCGGTGAAATGGTCAGCGCATACACAGCTTTTGCCAATAAAGGAATCCGGGTGGCTCCATTGTTCGTTACCCGCATTGAGGATAGTGATGGTAATGTCATTTCTACTTTTGCACCGCAAATGGAAGAAGTGATAAGCGCGTCGAGCACTTACAAAATGCTGGTTATGCTGCGTGCCGTTATCAATGAAGGAACGGGTGGACGTGTTCGTCGATATGGGATTACCGCCGATATGGGTGGAAAAACTGGAACGACCAATGATAACTCCGATGCCTGGTTTATGGGATTCACTCCTTCACTGGTATCCGGTTGTTGGGTAGGAGGGGACGAACGTGATATTCACTTCGGTAGAATGACCTATGGACAGGGTGCTGCTGCAGCTTTGCCTATCTGGGCAATGTATATGAAGAAAGTGTATGACGATCCGACCTTGGGATATGACCAGCAGGAGAGATTCAAACTCCCTGAAGGGTTTGACCCGTGTGCCGGTTCGGAAACTCCTGATGGCGAAGTGATAGAAGAAGGGGGATTGGACGATCTTTTCAATTAAAGAAGTGCACAAGTATATTGTTTGTATAGGGAGTAATTACAACAGGAAAGAGAACTTGACTTTTGCCAGGCAGAAGTTGACTGAATCGTTCTCTTCTATATGTTTTGCTCCCGAACTGGAAACTAAACCTTTGTTTTTTAAGAATCCGGCTCTGTTTTCCAACCAAGTGGTTCTGTTCTATTCCGATAAGGATGAAGAGACGGTGAGGAAAATGCTGAAAGATATAGAACAGAGGTCCGGACGTCGTTCGGAGGATAAGAAAGAGGAAAAAGTATGTCTGGATATTGACATGCTTTTATATGATAACAAAATATTAAAACCGGAGGATTGGCAAAGGGGATATATACAACAGTCATTATCTGCTTTCCATTCTTCATTATTTATTAAGTAGATGAAATTTCTTGGAATTATACCTGCCCGTTATGCATCCACTCGTTTTCCTGCGAAACCGTTGGCTATGTTGGGCGGAAAAACAGTCATACAACGCGTATACGAACAAGTGGCAGGCGTTTTGGATGACGCTTATGTAGCTACGGATGATGAACGCATTGAAGCTGCTGTTAAGGCGTTCGGGGGAAAGGTTGTGATGACTTCCGTTCACCACAAAAGTGGTACGGATCGTTGTTATGAAGCCTGTACCAAGATTGGAGGTGATTTTGACGTCGTAGTGAATATACAAGGAGATGAACCTTTTATTCAGCCTTCACAACTGGATGCGGTAAAGGCTTGTTTCGATGATGCAACCACGCAGATTGCTACGTTGGTGAAGCCTTTTACTGCTGATGAACCGTTTGCCGTACTGGAAAACGTGAATTCACCGAAAGTGGTAGTCAACAAGAACTGGAATGCACTTTATTTTAGCCGTTCTATCATTCCTTATCAGCGGAATGCCGAGAAACAGGACTGGTTGAAGGGACATACCTACTACAAGCACATCGGATTGTATGCTTATCGTACAGAGGTGCTGAAAGAGATTACCATGCTTCCACAGTCTTCTTTGGAGTTGGCCGAATCTTTGGAGCAGCTTCGCTGGCTGGAGAACGGATACAAAATAAAGGTCGGTATCAGTGAAGTGGAAACTATTGGAATTGATACTCCACAAGACTTGGAACGGGCAGAAGAATTTTTGAAGAATAGAATCTAATCTTATGGATCGTACGATACAACCTGAAATACAAACCCTGAAAAATTTTCGTATACTTCCTCCCGTTCGAATGACGTTGCCAAACGGTATTCCGTTGACTGTTATTAATGCGGGTGAACAGGAAGTGGTACGCATAGATGTACTTTTTGCCGGGGGGCGCTGGCAACAGTCGCAGAAACTGCAAGCTCTGTTTGCGAACCGGATGCTGCGCGAAGGCACGAAAAAATATACGGCTGCCACCATTGCCGAAAAACTGGATTACTACGGCTCATGGCTCGAATTGTCCAGTTCGTCGGAATATGCATATATCACTGTTTATTCGTTGAATAAATATTTGGCGAAAACATTGGAGGTGGTGGAATCCATGATTAAAGAACCGCTTTTCCCGGAAAAGGAATTGCATACCATTCTCGATACCAATATCCAACAATACCAGGTCAATACTTCCAAAGTTGATTTTCTGGCACACCGCAGTCTGTTGCAGTCGCTTTACGGTGAACAGCATCCATGTGGTAAAATAGTGGTGGAGGAGGATTATCATGCCATCACTCCGGAAGTGCTCCGTGAATTTTATGAACGGTATTATCATTCGGGTAATTGCTCTATCTTTTTGTCCGGTAAGGTGACGGAGGATATTATCAGCCGGGTGACAGATACATTCGGCACTTCTTTCGGCCAGCATCAGCAGCAGGTGTTGAGATTAAGTTTTCCTTTTACTGCTGTTCCCGGAAAGAGAATTTTTACAGAGCGTGAAGACGCCATGCAGAGTGCTGTGAAGATGGGATATACGACCATTACTCGTAATCATCCTGATTATTTGAAACTTCGGGTATTGATGACTTTATTCGGAGGTTATTTCGGCAGTCGGCTGATGTCTAATATTCGTGAAGAGAAGGGATATACTTATGGTATTTCGGCAGGAATCATGTTTTATCCGGATAGCGGACTATTGGCTATCTCGACAGAAACGGATAATGAATATGTGGAACCGTTGATACAGGAAGTGTATCATGAAATAGACCGCCTGCATCAGGAACCTGTGTCAGCCGAAGAATTGACTATTGTACGCAACTATATGTTGGGAGAAATGTGCCGTAGTTATGAGTCGCCTTTCTCACTTTCGGATGCGTGGATCTTCATAGCTACTTCCGGTCTGGATGATGACTACTTTTCACGTTCTCTGCTGGCTGTGAATGAGGTTACTCCGATGGAAATACAAGATTTGGCACAGCGCTATTTGTGCAAAGAGACATTAAAAGAGGTCATTGCAGGTAAAAAGTTGTCATAAATTGCTTTCCGAAAGTGGGCTGTTTGGGATAGAAATTGTATCTTTGTCCAAATTGTAATTCTAAAATGAGTAACGACTAAAACCAATGAGGAAATATCTATATACTACACTTTTATTGGCTCTTCTTGCACAAGAGGGAGTGATGGCACAAGAAAATGAAGGAAAAAAAGGCGGATTTTTCGGAAAAATTAAAGATACATTCTCCACTGAAATAAAGATTGGCAACTATACTTTTAAGGATGGCAGTGTCTATACGGGAGAAATGAAAGGACGAAAACCGAATGGAAAAGGAAAAACAGTCTTTAAAAACGGTGATGTCTTTGAAGGAGAATATGTGAAGGGAAAACGTGAAGGATATGGAATTTATATGTTTCCCGACGGAGAAAAATACGAAGGACAGTGGTTTCAGGACCAGCAGCACGGAAAAGGTATCTATTATTTTATGAATAATAACCGTTACGACGGTATGTGGTATCAGGATTATCAGCATGGTGAAGGAACAATGTATTATCATAACGGTGATTTGTATGTAGGTAAATGGGTGAATGATAAGCGTGAAGGCGAAGGTACATACACTTGGGCGAATGGTGCCAAATATACTGGTCACTGGAAAAATGATAAGAAGAACGGCAAAGGCATCATGAACTGGGACGACGGCTGTAAGTATGAAGGAGACTGGAAAGATGATGTCCGTCACGGAAAAGGGGTATTTGAATATACCAATGGAGATAAATACGACGGTGATTGGGCGGATGATATTCAACACGGAAGAGGTACATACTACTTCCACACGGGCGATCGTTATGAAGGTTCTTATCTCTTAGGTGAACGCACCGGTGAAGGGGTTTATTATCATGCTAACGGTGACAAATATGTAGGTAATTTCAAAAATGGCATGCAAGACGGAAAAGGTACTTTTACCTGGGCGAATGGTGCTGTGTACGAAGGAAGCTGGAAAAACAATAAACGTGATGGCAGAGGAGTTTATAAATGGAGCAATGGCGATGTTTATGACGGTGACTGGAAAGACAACCGTCCCGATGGACAGGGTACTTTGAAAACCGTTGCTGGTATGCAATATAAAGGTGGCTTTGTTGACGGATTGGAAGATGGACAGGGCGTACAAATCGACAAAGATGGTAATCGCTTCGAGGGCTTTTTCAAACAAGGAAAGAAAAATGGTCCTTTTGTGGAAACAGATAAAGATGGGAAGGTGATTAAAAAAGGAACCTATAAATTCGGAAGACTTCAATAGATGATAGGTGATAAATGATAGTGGGCTGCGCATTGCGTGGCCTATTTTTTTGCATGTATGTACCAGGTGATGGAATAATGATAAATGGTATGGTACAAAGAAAAATGGATAATAACCCAAAGCGGTCATTATCCATTTTATAATTTCCTGTTGAAAGTAACTTCAACTATCAACTAGCATTTGTCACCTATCATCTATTAAATGATGTATTGTGAACTGATAGATTCGTTATTCATCACTCGTTTGATTGTTTCAGCAAACATATCAGCAATGCTTAACTGTTTTACTTTCGGGCATTTCTTTGCGTAAGGGATGCTGTCGGTAAATACCATTTCGGTTAGGGCAGACTCTTGTACACGGAAAGAAGCCGGATCAGACATTACGCAGTGGCTGGCGATGGCCCGTACAGATTTGGCACCGGCATCCAGCATGATGTTGGCTGCTTTGGTGATTGTTCCTGCTGTGTCAACGATATCGTCGATCAATACGACGTTTTTACCTTCTACGTCACCGATGATTTGCATAGATGCTACTTCATTGGCTTTTTCACGTGATTTGTTACAGAGTACCAATGGTACACCGAGGTATTTGGAGAAAGTGCTGGCACGTTTTGAACCTCCTACGTCCGGTGTAGCAATAACCAGATTTTCCAGTTGCAATGACTGGATGTAAGGGAGGAATACAGCTGATGCGTACAGGTGATCTACCGGGATATTGAAGAATCCCTGAATCTGGTCTGCATGCAAGTCCATCGTAATCAGTCGGTCGATACCTGCAACAGACAGCAGGTCGGCTACCAACTTAGCGCCGATAGATACACGGGGTTTGTCTTTTCTATCCTGACGTGCCCATCCGAAATAGGGGACTACAGCTACAACGCTCTTTGCAGACGCGCGTTTTGCAGCATCGATCATCAGGAGAAGTTCCATTAAGTTGTCTGAGTTAGGGAAAGTGGATTGAACCAGGAATACGTGTGCGCCACGAATTGACTCCTCATATGAAACTGCAAATTCGCCATCGGCAAAATGGGTAATGTTCATATTTCCCAGAGGACAATCCAGGCTTGCGCAGATTTTTTCTGCCAGATATCTCGAGTTCGTTCCCGAGAATACCATAAAGGGTGCTTTTTCGCTCATTTTGTAATAGATGTTACCTATTTGTTAATTTGCCTGCAAAGGTAGGAATTTCTCTTATTATTTAGAAGGACTTATTGTATAAAAAATATTTTTCTCTCCAACTTATCGGAAATATTTGTAGATTTGCTTTCTGAAAACAGTTAATAGTCAAAAATGAGTTCACGCTTTCCTTTATATATAATAGGTATAGTGTTGTTTGCCTCTTTTTTTTCGTGCACTGATATGGTGCCGACCAAAGAGGTGCGCCTGATTGATTCATTAAACGGGAAAGCGTATGCTTATCGTTATCGAAGCCTGGATTCTTCTTATAAATATGCTAATGAAGCCTATCGGCAGGTGAATTTCTACAAGTCGGGGAAAGCGGAAGCATCCAACAATCTGGGGTTCTGTGCTTTTATGGCTATGGACTTTGACCGGGCGGAAGCGTTGCATAAGGAAGTATATAAACTGACTAAAAATGAACTCGAACTGTTGATTGCCGACATCGGACTGATGAAAATCTGTCAGCGGACGGCTATGAACAAAGAATTTTATGATTATCGTAATAGTGCGCTCAAGCGCATGAAACGTATTCGTGAAGAGAGTGATTTGTTTGCCGACCGTCACGAGGCACTACGGCTGGATTATGCATTCACCGAATTTTTCATCGTTTCTTCTATTTATTATTACTATCTGCAGCAACGGCAGGAGGCCATCACATCTCTTAACCGGATTCCGGAAGATGAAGCTTTGACAGATACTAATCAGTTGCTTTATTATCATTATATTAAAGGTTCGGCCTCGTTGGTGGAAGCAACCAAGCCGGAAGACCGGAAAATGCGTGAGTTCGACCAACTTTATATTACCTGGCGGACAGCTGTTCAGACTAATCATCCTTATTTCGAAGGAAATGGTCTGCAAGGATTGGCTAATCTGATGGTTTCACCTAATAATTTCGAACTTTTTCGGACGAGAAGGGGATATGCGCTGGATCAGTTTGGGTTTCCCGTAGATTCGCTTTTGCCTTTGCGAATGGCACAGCGTGCGCTTGAAAAGTTCCGTGAGTACAATGATTTGTATCAGATTGCTGGTGCGTATGTGTCTATCGGTAAATATATGAATGAGCACGGACGTTATACGGAGGCATTGGATACGCTTGCAAAAGCGTTAGATTGTGTGAATCAACATCACATGCTCTATTATCACCATGCGGCGGATACATTGGATAAACTACATGTTTTTGTAGAAGGAGATACGACTTATACCGGGGTTCCATGGATCATGCAGGAAGATGTGAGAACGGTACCTGAATGGATCTCAAGGATTCGGGAGCAATTGAGCGTGTCGTATGCGGGGCTCGGGATGAAGTATGCTTCTGATTACAACCGGAATATATATTTGGATATTTTAAATTATACCCGTCAGGATAAGGAGTTGGAGAGCCGCTATCTTTCATTGGAAGCCGATTCACGACAAATGACGCTTGTACTTTCTTTGGTTATTGTCGGACTTGTATTGGTGGTTATTCTTTGGTGGTTTTTCAATAAACGGTCTAAAATAAGGAATCAGGTAGACGTGGAGCGTCTGCAACGGATTCTGACTCTTTGCCGGGATATAACTTCGTCCATTCCGATGAATGTTCCATTAATTCAACAAGGTATCGATCAATTATTTGGGAAAGGACGTCTTCAACTGGAAATTCCGGAGGAAGGAAAAGCGGCACTGGTTCCTCTGCATCGGTTGAACCGTGATGAAAAAGCATTGGTGCATGTGCTTGAACCGTATATTGTTTGGGCTGCGGACAATGAGCAGATGGTGGAAGCGTTGAGTGACGAGCGGATGCAGTTGGAAAAGCAACGGTATGTTTACGAACAACATATTGCGGGAAATAAACGTCAGAATCTTATAAAGAAGGCTTGTCTGGCCATTGTCAATGGTATTAATCCTTATATTGACCGTATCTTGAACGAAGTGCATAAGTTGACGGAGCGAGGGTATATTGATAATGCGAAGATTAAGAAAGAGAAGTATCAATACATTGACGAGCTGGTAACTACGATTAATGAGTACAACGATATTCTGGCTCTTTGGATTAAGATGAAGCAAGGAACGCTTAGCCTGAATATTGAAACTTTCAGTCTCAATGAACTGTTTGAGCTGCTAGGCAAGGGAAGACGTGCTTTTGAAATGAAAAATCAGAAGTTGGAAATTGAACCGACTACGGTTATGGTGAAGGCCGACCGGGCACTAACTTTGTTTATGATTAATACGCTGGCGGAAAATGCCCGTAAATATACTCCGGAAGGAGGAACAATTAAAGTGTATGCCCGTACTACGGAGGATGCCTATGTCGAGATTTCTGTGGAGGATAACGGAAGAGGTATTTCCGAAGAGGATGTGGCGCATATCATTGGTGAGAAGGTGTATGATTCCCGTGTGATCGGAATGAAGAATGCGGCCGATCCGGAAGTGTTGAAAGAAAACAAAGGTAGTGGTTTCGGATTGATGAATTGTAAGGGAATCATTGAGAAGTATAAGAAAACGAATGATTTATTCCGGGGATGCGTCTTTGATGTGGAGAGTGAACTGGGGAAGGGAAGCCGTTTCTATTTTCGTTTGCCTTCGGGAGTGCGTAAAGCGATGGGGGTGTTGTTGCTTTGCTTGTTGCTTCCGTTGGGGATGGTTTCTTGTCTGCATGATCCGATTCCTCCCATGTTGCAGGATGGCGATTCGATTGTAGTAGTTACGGATTCTGCGTATGAGGATTTGCTGGATGTAGCGTCGGATTATGCGAATGCTGCCTATTTTGCTAATGTGGATGAAAATTATGAGTTGGCTTTGCAATATATAGATTCTGCGATGCTTTTTCTGAATGAGCATTATGAAAAATATGCGCGTCCGGATCGCCCGCATCGGTATATGAAGCTGGTAGGTGAGGGAACGCCTGCTGAAATCAGTTGGTGGAACGAACTGTTTGATTCGGATTATCATGTAATTCTGGATATCAGGAATGAGGCGGCAGTTGCTTTTCTGGCTTTGAAACAGTTGGATGCTTATAGTTATAATAATTCGGCATTTACGGATTTGTATAAGTTGCAGGGAGAGGATCAAACCCTCGAAGCATATTGCCGGCAGTTGGAGCGTTCGAATACCAATAAGACGGTAGGGATTATTTTATGCTTTGTTTTATTGATTGTTTCGTTGGTTGGATATTATTTTCTGTACATGAGAAAACGTTTGCAGAATCGTTTGAATCTCGAACAGGTACTTGAGATTAACCAGAAGGTGTTTGCTGCATCTTTGGTGAGACCGCAGGAACAGGAAAATGCAGAGGCACTTCAACGAGAAGAGAGTACACTTAAAGAAATTCCGCAGCGGATTGTGGATGAAGCATTCGGTTCGGTAAATGAATTACTGACGATTGACCGGATGGGAATTGCCGTTTATAATGAAACGACACATCGGCTGGAATATGCTTCTCGTCCCGGACAGGAAATGCCGGAGATGGTAGAGCAGTGTTTTAGTGCCGGAGAATATCTTTCTGAGCAGCATCTTCAGGCAATTCCGCTGATGGTGGAAGCAGGGGGCGAGCATCAATGTGTCGGTGTACTTTATCTGGAGCGCAGAGAAGGAACGGAACAGGAGACGGATCGACTGCTTTTTGAACTGGTAGCTCGTTATGTGGCTATTGTCGTGTTTAACGCAGTGGTGAAGCTGGCTACAAAATATCGGGATATCGAGTCGGCACACGAAGAAACACGCCGGGCTTCCTGGGAAGACAGCATGTTGCATGTTCAGAATATGGTACTTGACAACTGTCTGTCGACGATTAAACATGAGACGATTTATTATCCGAATAAGATCAAACAGATTGTAGGGCGGTTGAATGCACAGAATCTTTCGGAAACGGAGGAGCGTGAAGCGGTGGAGACTATGACGGAATTGATTGAATACTATAAGGGAATCTTTACGATTTTGAGTTCGTGTGCTTCCCGTCAATTGGAGGAAGTCACTTTCCGACGTACTGTGATTCCGGTGCAGGAACTTTTGGATGCTGCCGGAAAATATTTCAAGAAGTTGATGAAGAATCGGCCGGAGAGGATAGAATTGGAAATAGAGTCGATGGAGGCGAAGGTGATAGGAGACGTGAATCAGTTGCGTTTTCTATTGGAAAATTTGATTGATGAAGCATTGACTGTGCGTGAAGATGGAGTGATACGTCTGCAAGCGCGCAAGGATAATGAATATATTCGTTTCCTCTTTACGGATACGAGACGTGAGAAGAGTGTGGAAGAGTTGAATCAACTATTTTATCCGAATCTGGCACGTATGACTTCCGGTGAAAAAGGGGAGTTGAGGGGAACGGAATATCTGGTATGCAAGCAAATTATCCGCGACCACGACGAATTTGTGGGACGTAGGGGATGCCGTATCAATGCCGAGCCGGCTGAAGGCGGCGGGTTTACGGTTTATTTCACTATTCCGCGCCGATAAAAGGAAAACACATAAAAGTTATTAGATAAGGAACATGGAAGAACAGAAGTTTAAAGTTATTATTGTAGAGGATGTAAAACTGGAGTTGAAAGGGACAGAAGAAATATTCCGTCATGAAATACCGAATGCAGAAGTAATCGGCACGGCAATGACGGAAAGTGAGTTTTGGCCGTTGATGGAGGCCCAGCTTCCCGATCTGGTATTGTTGGACTTAGGACTGGGAGGTTCTACGACCATTGGTGTTGATATTTGCAAGAATATATTCAAACGTTACAAAGGAGTTCGGGTATTGATCTTTACGGGTGAGATTCTGAACGAAAAGTTGTGGGTGGACGTATTGAATGCCGGTGCCGATGGAATCATCCTCAAAACGGGTGAGCTACTGACGAAAACAGATGTACAGGCTGTGATGGATGGAAAGAAATTGGTATTTAACTATCCGATTCTGGAAAAGATTGTAGATCGTTTCAAGAAATCGGTAGCCAACGATGCCAAGCGTCAGGAGGCTGTCATCAGTTATGATATTGATGAATACGATGAACGTTTTCTCCGTCATCTGGCTTTGGGTTATACGAAAGAGATGATTGCCAATCTGAAAGGAATGCCTTTTGGTGTGAAATCATTGGAGAAACGGCAGAATGATCTTATCGGACGTCTTTTCCCGAATGGAGAACGGGTGGGAGTGAATGCTACCCGGTTGGCAGTACGTGCATTGGAATTGCGTATTATTGATCTGGATAATCTGGAGCCTGACGAAGAGTAAATTAAGTATTAACGGTAGCTTCTTGCTTAGTCGGAAAATGATGAAGAATAAATGGCGCATGCCCCATCCCGCTACGATGTTCCTTCTGCTGACAATGGCAGTGGTCTTTCTTTCATGGATATGCGATATCTATGGATTGAAAGTGACATTGCCGCAGACAGGTGAGGATATCCGTGTACAAAGCCTGTTGAGTCCGGAAGGAATCCGCTGGTGGTTGCGGAATGCTATTAAGAACTTTACAGGTTTTGCTCCATTGGGCATGGTGATTATTGCTATGTTCGGATTGGGAGTGGCACAACATTCCGGTTTTATTGATGCTTGTATCCGCATGGGGGTGGGAAACCGGCAGGAAAAGAGGAAGATCATCTTGTGGGTGATTGTGCTTGGCTTGTTGTCGAATGCCATTGGTGATGGTGGATATATCATTTTATTGCCTATTGCTGCTATGCTGTTTCAATGGGTGGGGCTTCATCCGATTGCAGGGATTGTTACGGCTTATGTTTCCGTTGCGTGCGGGTATAGTGCTAATATTGTATTGAGTACGATGGACCCGTTGTTGGCGCATACCACGCAAGAGGCTGCACTGGCACAAACGGGTTATCAGGGGAATACAGAACCTCTTTGCAATTACTTTTTTATGAGTGCTTCAACGGTGGCCATTACGGCTATTGTGTATTGGATTACTCAAAAATGGCTTCTTCCTACGTTAGGTAAGTATGAAGGCAGTATGAAGGTGGTGGCTTACCATCCTCTGTCTCGTAAAGAGCGGCGTGCCATTATGATTTCCATTGTTGTGGCAGCTATCTATGTGGCTCTTATCTTGTGGCTTACTTTTTCTTCTTATGGAATTTTGCGGGGTGTGAATGGTGGTTTGATGCATTCGCCTTTTATTGCCGGTATTTTGTTTTTGCTTTCTTTGGGAGCAGGTATTACGGGAATGGCTTATGGATTCAGTTCCGGACGGTATCGCACTGACAATGACGTGATTGAAGGACTTACGCAGCCAATGAAACTTCTTGGAGTGTATTTCGTTATCGCTTTCTTCGCTGCGCAGATGTTTGCCTGTTTTGAATATTCCCATCTGGATAAATGTCTGGCGATTATGGGGGCTGACTTGCTTTCTTCGTTTGAACCGGCTCCTTTGTCTGCTCTTGTTCTGTTTATTCTGTTTACGGCATTGATAAATCTGATTATGGTATCTGCTACCTCCAAATGGGCTTTTATGTCTTTTATCTTTATCCCGATGTTTGCACAGATGGGAATTGCTCCGGATATAGCACAATGTGCTTTCCGTATCGGAGATAGTTCGACGAATGCCATTACTCCTTTCTTATTCTATATGCCTCTGGTGCTTACCTATATGCGGCAATATGATAAGCAGATTACGTATGGTTCATTGCTGAAATATACTTGGAGATATTCATTAGGCATCCTGGTTGTCTGGACATTGCTGTTTATCGTTTGGTATTTGTTGAAAATACCGATGGGATTGTAGGGTTAAGGAATGATTGCCGGGCTCCGGTTTATCTGATTGGAATTTTGTTTTTCTGAATTAATCGCTATATTTGCACCGTTCCTTAAAGAAAGACAACGAATGAATCTACCAGAAATCTCTGAAAATCTAATTGAACAGTTAAATCACGGTAATACAAAAGCATTTGATAAAATCTATCATACCTACTACCTTTATTTGTGTGCGATAGCTGTTTATTATGTGCATGACAAGAGGGTGGCAGGGGAGATTGTGAATGATGTCTTTGTCGCTTTTTGGCAGAATCGCCACCATATCACTCACCCGGCTCTTCCGTACTTGCGGCGTGCTATTCAAAACGCAAGTATTAGTTATCTGCGTTCTTCCTGCTTCAACGAAAAACAGATGACGGAACAGATGGAAGAAATCTGGGCTTTTCTCGAAAATCATATTCTTTCTTCTGATAATCCTTTGCAGGCATTGGAGCATAGCGAAATGAATACCATCATCATGAAGAAGGTGGAGGAATTGCCAGCCAAATGCCGTGCCATATTTAAAGCAAGTTTGTATGAGGGTAAGACATACAGTGAAATTGCCGAGGAGCAGAATATTAATGTGACCACTGTAAGAGTACAGATGAAAATAGCATTGACTAAGCTACGCGAATCACTGGGTACTCCTTATATGATAGCTATTTTGATGTTTCTCTAAAAAAAATCGCTTTTCTTTTAAACGTTTCTTTTTTTATTGCGTATCTAGTTATATACACCCATAGAAAAAGTACGTTTATGAATGACTCTTATCATATAGAAGAATTGGAAATCCGGATAAGCAACTATCTGTCCGGTAACTGCACCGAAGAAGAGAAAGAAGCTCTGTTCGCTTATCTGGCTTCCAATGAAGATGCAGCTAAAATTTTCCGGGAGATGTCCGCAGTATGGGCTGTTTCTTCTGTGCCTGCATTTGCCAAAGTAGAGGATGCTAATTTATCACAGATAAAAGAAAAAATAGCCGCTGCTGAGATGAAACCTGTCCGTTCGCGGAAGATAGTTCCTGTGTGGCTGAAGGTAGCTGCTGCAATTATTTTGTTGTTGGGCTGTAATTACTTCTGGTACACTTATACTGAAAATCTTACGGAAGTATATACGAATGCGGATTCTCCTTATGAAATTAAAGTGCCAGCTGGTTCGCGGACGAATATTGTGCTTCCGGATGGAACAGAGGTTTCATTGAATGCGGGTTCTGTGTTACGTTATTGCCGTGGGTTCGGTATTCGTGAACGTGATGTAACGCTTGATGGCGAAGGATATTTCAAGGTGGCGAAAAATGAGAAGATTCCTTTCTTTGTAAATACGAATGGTGTACAGGTAAAGGTGGTAGGGACTGTTTTTAATGTACGCGCTTATGATGACGATAATTATGTAATGGTATCTTTGTTGGAAGGTCGTGTCAATTTAGCCACTTTGTCCGGTTCGGTAATGAAACTATTCCCTAGCGAACAGGCTTTTTACGATAAGAATACGGGCCGCATGGAGAAAATGAAATCAAATGCTAGTTCTGCCTGTGACTGGTTGGATGGTGGCCTGACATTTGAAGATGCTCCGTTTGCCGACATCGCACACCGTCTGGAGCGCAAATTCCAGGTGAAGATCAGTTTAGAGAGTGAACGTCTGAAAGCGGAACGCTTTTCCGGATGTTTCAATAGTAATCAAAGTATCAATGATATATTGGGAGAAATCAACGTTGAGAAGCAATATACATGGAAAGTTAGTGGAGACACTATCTTTATAACTGACAAGAAAAAGGAGGTAAAATAAGAAAAAGTAAAGTATGATTGGGAACTTAGTCGATAGATATATCGGCGGTTCAGCGTTGTATAGAAAGATATTATGTTAACCTTTAATAGTGAAAAATATGAGATTAATAGTAAAAAGAATATTATTAATGCTTCTGCTTTTGTCTGTAGGAAACGTTTTGACTGGTGGTTTCCAGCTATCGGCACAGGAACAAAGTAAGCGATTCAGTGTGAAAGTAGATAATATTACTTTGAAAGAAGCCATTGAAGTAATAAAGAAGCAAGGCAATTACTCTTTCCTGATTCGTAATAATGACATTGATTTGAATAGGAAAGTCTCTGTGAATATAAATAACGGTACTATTAATGATGTGATGGGACAATTGCTGGCCGGTACGGACGTCAGTTATGAAGTGAACGGACCCCGGGTGATTATGTTCCATGCAGTGACACCGCAGAAAGAACAGGAAAAAGTGTTTGTCTTAAAAGGTAGAATCACTGATCCTACAGGTGAAGGGGTGATTGGGGCAAATGTGAAAGTAGTCGATTCTACGGAAGGTACCATTACGGATATGGATGGCAATTTTTCTTTGATGGTTACTCCGAATGCCCGTTTATCCATATCGTATATCGGCTATGCCACACAGGAAGTGGTGGTGAAAGATCAACGTCCTCTCAATGTAACTTTGAAAGAAGATACTCGGTTAATAGACGAAGTAGTAGTTGTTGGTTACGGCGTACAAAAGAAAGCGAACCTGACAGGTGCGGTGAGCAGTGTGAAGATGGATGATGTTTTAGGTGACCGTCCGGTGGTGTCTGTGAGTGACGCTTTGAAAGGGGCAATGCCCGGCTTGCAGATTACAGGTAATTCAGGAAGACCCGGTGAAGAAATGAGCTTCAACATTCGTGGTGTCAACAGTTTGGATAAGAATGGGAAACCGCTGGTGCTGGTGGATAACGTGGAGATGGATATTAATATGCTCGATCCGAACGATATTGAATCGGTGACTGTTTTGAAGGATGCGGCATCTTCTGCTATTTACGGAGCACGGGCAGCTTTCGGTGTGATTTTGATTACTACAAAGAAAGGCTCGGATGCAACTAAACTCTCTATTAATTATTCAAATAACTTCTCTTTTAGCAGACCTGCCAATATGCCTCATAAGGCTACTCCGCTCCAAACGGTACAGGCTTATAAGGACATGGGGACAATCAATTATCAAAGTGGTCAGAACGTAGATACCTGGTTGGGACTTTTGAAGGAATATAATGCTAATCCGTCTGCATATCCGGATGGTTATGCAATGGTGGACGGGCTGCGTTATAGCTTGGCAGAAACTGATCTTTTCGATGATATGATGGAGACTGGTTTCCAGCAAACTCATAATATCTCGGTAGGTGGCGGTACGAAAGATATTTCTTATCGTTTCTCCTTCGGTATGGTGAATGAAAATGGGGTACTGGCTTCGGATAAAGATACGTACAAGCGTTACAACGTGTCTTCTTATCTCCGCTCGGATGTGTTTTCATGGATTACTCCGGAATTGGATATTAAATATACGAACTCGAACTCTTCATTGCCGGAAACTTCCGGAGGATATGGTATATGGGGAGCAGCAGTCGCATTCCCTTCTTATTTCCCTACTGGAACAATGAATATTGACGGCGAAGAATTACCGATCAATACTCCTCGTAACTTGATTGATCTGGCATATCCGACAACTATTCAAAAGAATAATCTTCGTATTTTCGGAAAGGTTACGATCAGTCCTTTGAAGAATGTGAAGTTGATTGGTGAGTATACATTCAATCATCTAAGTAACGAGAAAACGAAATTTGAGAAGAAGTTCTATTATGCACATGGAGGTAACTTTGTGAAAGAGGTTTCCACTGCCAATTCCAAGTATGAATATTCCAATGGTATTACGGATTATAATGCATTGAACTTCTATGCTAACTATAACAACTCATGGGGCAAACATGATGTAACGGTGATGGGAGGTTTCAATCAGGAGAGTAGTGATTATCGTTATGCTGAGATGTCGCGTATGAATATGATTAATGAAGATCTGCCGTCTATTTCGCAGTCGACAGGTGATTATTTTGCTAAAGACAAATTTGAACGTTATACGGTAAGAGGGTTATTCTATCGCATTAACTATTCGTTTGCCGGCAAGTATTTGCTTGAAACGAACGGACGTTATGACGGTTCTTCCAAATTCCCGAAGAATAGCCGTTTCGGTTTCTTCCCTTCGGTTTCCGCCGGATGGCGTATCAGCGAGGAAGCGTTTATGAAACCTTTGAACTCTGTTCTTTCGAACTTGAAATTGCGTGGTTCTTGGGGTAATATTGGAAATCAGAGCATCACTCCTTACGCATATATTCCCGGTATGGATGCGGAACAGGCTTATTGGACTGTTTCCGGTATTAAAGTTACTACTTTGAAACCAGCTGCTTTGGTTAGCAATAGCTTTACTTGGGAAAAAGTAACGACAATTGATGTCGGATTCGATCTTGGGCTATTGGATAACAGATTGAATATGGTGTTCGACTGGTATCGTAGAGATACTAAGGGTATGCTTGCTCCGGGCTCTGAACTTCCGGGTGTATTAGGTGCAAGTGCCCCTTTACAGAACACGGCTGACCTTCGTTCTAAAGGTTGGGAAATCTCGGTTGACTGGAACGATCAGATCGGAAAAGTGAAATATAGCATAGGCTTTAATCTTTACGATGCGAAAACAAAGATTACTAAATACAACAACGAAACAGGACTGTTTGGCAAGGACAAGAACGATAATGAAACATATCGCGTAGGAATGGAACTGGGTGAAATTTGGGGGTATGTGACCGATCGTTTGTACACAGTGGATGATTTCGATGCAGATGGCAAACTGAAACCGGGTATTGCTAAAGTGGAAGGTTATAATCCGAATCCGGGAGATATATTATATAAGGACTTGGATGGTAATGATATTATCAACAGTGGTACCAGTACAACGAAAGATCCGGGAGACCGTAAAATCATTGGTAATAATACCCGGCGTTATCAGTATGGTATTCATGGTAGTGCAAGTTGGAACGGTTTTTCTCTGTCATTCTTGCTGCAAGGAGTTGGTAAACGAGATTTGTGGGTGATGAACGATCTGTTTTATCCGCATTATGATGCTTGGACTACCGTTTATGATTCACAGTTGAATTATTGGACTCCGGAAAATACGAATAGTTATTTCCCCCGTATTTATGAGAAAGCGGCCGGAAATACAGATGCCAATACACGTGTACAGACTCGTTATCTACAGGATGGATCGTACTTAAGTATTCGTAATATAACGCTTTCTTATAATTTCCCGTCTAAGTGGATGAGTAAGATTGGAGTTAATAATCTGGCTGTGTTCTTCAGTGGTGAGAATCTTTATACGTTCGACCACTTGCCGAAGGGACTTGATCCGGAACGTTCTGTCACGGATGATTTAGGACAACGTGGTTTTACCTATCCGTATATGAGACAGTATTCGTTCGGTATAAACCTTTCATTCTGATTGTTTCACAATTTAAAGAGTAATTATTATGAATAAATATATACTATGTGTAAGCGTTAGTCTTTGTTTGTTGATGTCGTCTTGTCTAAATGACGAATTTCTGGAGGTTTATCCCAAAGGACAGCAAACAGAAGCATCGGTCTTTACTACCTATGACAACTTTAAAACGTATACATGGGGATTGTATAACGTGTTCTTCGGATATACGTATGATACAGGGCAAACGGATGAAATTTTCCGTGGTGATTTTGAATCGGATAACATGATAAAAGGATTGGATGGATATGAAGGTCAGTGGGCATATCGCAAAGCAAAGGCTACGGATGAGTCTAAAGATTGGGATTATGATTATATCCGTCGTGTTAACCTGATGCTCGATAATATTGATCATTCGGAAATGAGTGAAACCGAGAGGGAGCATTGGAGAAGTGTGGGATATTTCTTCCGTTCTTATAAATACTTTCAGATGCTTTCTAAATTTGGTGATATTCCTTGGGTAGAGCATGCTTTGACTGAGGAAAGTCCCGAGCTTTATGGAAAACGTGATAGTCGTGACTTGGTGGCTTCCAATATTCTGTCTAATTTGAAATATGCGGAAACACATATTGGCAGTAATATCGAAGCGGATGGGAAAAATACAATTAATATGTATGTGGTGAAAGCTCTTATTTCCCGTTTTGCTTTATTTGAAGGAACTTGGAGAAAATATCATGGTTTGTCGGGAGCGGATACTTATCTGGAAGAATGTGCCCGTGCTTCTGAAGAGGTGATTAAGCAATATCCGAATGTGCATCCTAAATATGATGAGTTGTTTAATTCGGAAACACTGGATGGGGTGACAGGTATTCTTTTGTATAAGGCTTATGAAACCGGACAGTTAATGCATGGTTTGACCCGTATGGTGCGTACAGGTGAATCTTATATTGAGGCAACGAAAGACGCGGTAGACAGTTATCTTTGTACGGATGGACGACCGGTTAGCACGACGACTAGCCGTTATGGGGGTGATAAGAATATGTATGGACAATTCCGTGATCGTGATTACCGGTTGTATTTGACGATCTGTCCTCCATATATGGTGAAGAAAGAAAACGGACCCAGTACGGCTGATTGGAAATATACGGATAATGCACAGGACAGGGAATTTATAGATTTAATGGCTACGATTTCCGGTGAAACTTATCATCGTTTGCCGTCTTCCAATTTTAAAGGATTCACCGTGCAAGGACAACCTCACTTTAAGAATATGAACTGGGGACAGGGCTGGAACGCTTCCCAAATGGGCTTCTGGGTATGGAAATATTATAATACACATACTGTAGCTACCAACGCGAATGGGGTGAATACAACAGATGCCCCGCTGTTCCGTATAGGTGAGGTGATGGTAAACTATGCCGAAGCGATGTGCGAATTGAACAAGTTCGACCAGGCTGCTGCGGATAAGTCTATTAACAAACTTCGGGCAAGAGCTAATGTGGCGAAAATGGTGGTGAATGATATTAATGATGCTTTTGATCCGAAGCGTGATCCTTCCGTTCCTGCTCTTTTGTGGGAAGTGCGTAGAGAGAGACGAGTTGAATTGATGGGCGAAGGTTTCCGTTTGGATGATTTGCGCAGGTGGAAGAAAGGAGACTATGTTAACAAACAACCGCTGGGTGCCTATGTGACAGGGGCTTCGGCCAAGAATTTGAAAGTAACGGGTGGTGCAGGTGCTGATGAAGGATATGTTTATTTCTTTGATACCCCGCTTGGATGGCAGGAACATTATTATCTGTATCCGTTGCCTTTGAAGCAATTGGCGTTAAATACGAATTTGGAACAAAATCCGGTATGGACAAAGTAATTTTAAATTGAAATGATGCACAAGACCTGTAATATTTTAGTATATTGCAGGTCTTGAAAATTTAAGGTAGAAAATGAAAAATAGAATATCAATAAAATATGCGTTTTTTTGTGGAACAGCTTGCTGCATCTCATCTATACTACGTGCACAACAGGATGCATCCCAAATGAATGTGCTTTTTATAATGGCTGATGATATGCGCCCCGAACTGGGGTGTTACGGGGTAGATGTAGTGAAAACTCCTAATATGGACCGTTTGGCGGCAAGTGGCGTCTTGTTTCAGAATGCGTATTGTAATATTCCTGTGAGTGGGGCATCCCGGGCTAGTTTATTGACGGGTGTATATCCTCATTACCCCGATCGCTTTATTAGTTTTTCCGCCTATGCCAGCAAAGATTGTCCCGAAGCAATACCTATTTCGGGATGGTTCACCCGGAATGGTTATCATACTATTTCGGACGGCAAGGTGTTTCATCATATCAGCGATCATGCGGATTCGTGGAGTGAGCCTCCTTACCGGAATCATCCGGATGGATATGATGTATATTGGGCGGAATATAATAAATGGGAACTTTGGATGAATTCGGAATCGGGAAAAACGGTTAATCCGAAAACGATGAGGGGACCTTTTTGTGAATCTGCTGATGTTCCTGATACTGCCTATGATGATGGGAAACTTGCAAACCGAGCTATTCGTGACTTGAAAAGGATGAAGGAGGCTGGCAAACCTTTCTTCTTGGCTTGTGGTTTCTGGAAACCTCATTTGCCGTTCAATGCCCCAAAGAAATATTGGGATTTATATAAACGGGAGGAAATACCTTTGGCTACCAATCGTTTCCGACCTGAAGGATTGCCGGAGCAGGTTCGTAATTCAAGCGAGATATATGCGTATGCACGGGTTGCGGATACGAGTGATATTGACTTCCAGCGGGAGGTAAAACATGGATATTATGCTTGTTTGAGTTATGTGGATGCGCAGATCGGCAAGGTATTGGATGCATTGGATGAACTGGGATTATCGGATAATACAATTGTGGTTTTGTTGGGGGATCATGGCTGGAATCTGGGAGAACATGATTTTATAGGTAAACATAATCTGATGAATACTTCTACTCATGTACCGTTGATTGTCCGTGTGCCGGGAATGAAAAAAGGAAAAACAAAATCGATGGTGGAATTTGTTGATTTGTACCCGACTTTATGTGAACTTTGTAAACTGCCTGTTCCCGCTGAACAGTTAAGCGGGCAAAGCTTTGCCGGGGTATTCAAGAATCTGAAAGCTAAGACGAAAGGTGAAGTCTATATTCAGTGGGAAGGAGGAGATAATGCCGTTGACCGGCGTTATAGTTATGCGGAATGGATGAAAGGCGACGTGAAGAAAGCCAGTATGTTGTTTGACCATCGGATTGACGGGAAGGAAAACAAGAATCGGGTCGATGAAAAAAAATATAAGAATAAGGTTGAATCATTATCTTCTTTTATCAGAATAAAGAAGTCATCATTAAAGAAATAATATGAAAACAGTTTTATTACAGTCCAGCCGTTTGGTATCGGTTGTTTTATTCATGCTTTACGGAATGTCGATGTTTGCCCAGCGACAGGATATCTTGCTAAATAATGATTGGAATTTCCGGTTTTCGCATCAGGTACAGAAGGGAACAGGGGTAAGAGTTGATTTGCCTCATACTTGGAATGCGCAGGATGCTTTGTCCGGTAAGATAGACTATAAACGGGGAATTGGTAATTATGAGAAGAATTTATTTATTCGTCCCGAATGGAAAGGAAAACGTCTTTTTATTCGTTTCGAAGGAGTGAATAACATTGCAGATGTGTTTATAAATCGTCGTCATATAGGTGAGCATCGTGGGGGATATGGAGCTTTTATCTTTGAGATCACAGGAAAGGTGGAATATGGAAAAGAAAACTCTATATTAGTACGGGTGAATAATGGTGAACAGTTGGATATTATGCCTCTGGTCGGTGACTTTAATTTTTACGGAGGTATTTATCGTGATGTACATTTGTTGATTACTGATGAGACGTGTATTTCTCCTTTGGATTATGCTTCCCCCGGAGTACGTCTGATACAGGATAGTGTGAGCCATCGGTATGCTAAGGTACGGGCTATTGTTGATTTATCAAACGGGAGTAGTGGTAATCAGGAAGTGGAGCTTAACGTACGCCTGTTAGATGGTCAAAGGGTGGTGAAAGAAGGAACAAAGAATGTGAATCTTTCTGGAAACGAAGTAATGCAGCAGGAACTTACATTTGAAATCGATCAGCCTCATTTGTGGAATGGTCGTCAGGATCCTTTCCTTTATCAGGCGGAAGTGACTCTTTTCCGGAATGGTCAGATGGTAGATCGTGTTACACAACCGTTGGGACTTCGTTTTTACCGGATCGACCCTGATAAAGGTTTTTTCCTGAATGGAAAACATTTGCCTCTTCAAGGCGTTTGCCGTCATCAGGATAGGAGTGAGGTGGGCAATGCGCTGCGCCCGCAACACCATGAGGAAGATGTGGCATTGATGTTGGAGATGGGAGTGAATGCTGTTCGTTTGGCGCATTATCCGCAGGCTACTTATTTTTATGATCTGATGGATAAAAATGGTATTATTGTATGGGCTGAAATACCTTTTGTGGGTCCTGGTGGATATAATGATAAAGGTTTTGTGGATTTACCTGCTTTCCGTGCCAACGGAAAAGAGCAGCTCAAAGAACTGATTCGTCAACATTATAATCATCCTTCTATTTGTGTATGGGGGCTGTTTAATGAGTTGACGGAGTTGGGAGATAATCCGGTTGAGTACATCAAAAAATTAAATGTGCTGGCACATCAGGAAGATACTACCCGGCCTACGACCTCCGCAAGTAATCAAATGGGAGATTTGAATTTCATAACGGATGCTATTGCTTGGAACCGTTATGATGGATGGTATGGTGGCACTCCCGCTGATTTGGGGAAATGGTTGGATCGAATGCATAAGGATCATCCGGAAATATGTATTGCTATCAGTGAATATGGTGCCGGTGCAAGTATTTACCATCAACAAGATTCGTTGGTTAAAACTGTACCAACCAGTTGGTGGCATCCTGAAAACTGGCAGACGTATTATCACATTGAAAACTGGAAAACAATCTCTTCCCGTCCTTATGTATGGGGGAGCTTTGTCTGGAATATGTTTGATTTTGGCGCTGCACATCGCACTGAAGGAGACCGTCCCGGAATTAATGATAAAGGTTTGGTTACCTTCGACCGGAAAGTTCGTAAAGATGCTTTCTACTTCTATAAGGCCAACTGGAATAGGGAAGAACCAATGCTTTATTTAACAGGCAAACGTAACACAGTACGTACACAACATTTGCAAACAATTACTGCTTTCACGAATCTGTCAGGAGCCGAATTGTTTGTAAACGGTAAGAGTTATGGTAAAGCAATACCGGATTCGTATGCTATTCTGGAATGGAAAAATGTGGAACTAGAACCTGGTGAAAATGAAATAAAGGTTGTTTCCACTAATAAGAAGTTACCTTTGAGCGATAGTTTTCATTGTAGATTGTGATAGGTAGTTTAAATGCTAATCGGAAAGAGCACTGTAAACAAAGTAGGTTTGCAGTGCTTTTTTCTAGGGGTTTCTCTTTTGGGAGATAATAATCCTTCCTGAATCTATAACAGCGGATAATGATACTCCAACAGTATAACAGATCATATCTGACCATAGAAAACCATGTCCAAAGATTAATGCTCCAAGTGTGGTGTTTCGTACAGTATTTGCCCAGTCTGCTTGGTATAGTTGGCTAATTTCTATACAATAAGAAAATAATAAGGAAATAACAATGGTCTTGAGTATAGATAATGACGGGAAAAGAAAGCGTATTCCACAATACACCATGGCTGCCCAAAGCGTATCGCCTGAATACTCTGCGATAAATTCGGGCAATATATCACCATGTTTTCGGGAAGCCAATCCTAACACTATAATTGCGGAAGTAATTGCTAAATAAATCCAACGTTTGTTTTTCACGCAGTAATGTTTTAGTATGGTGCAAATTTATAAAATTAAGTTGGATAACTTGGCAGGATGGATCAAACTCTGATAAAAACAGATTTTATTTACATACTAAACTTTTCGTTCTTTTGAAATGTTATAAGGTCGTTCGAGCTTTATCTCGATAAATGTGTTCATAACCAACCGATTTACGCAATTGTTGTGGAAACGGCTGCAGTTGGTCACTTAAAAAATTAGTAATTAAAATAATAGAGTTATGAAGAATCTTTTTCGACCGTTGTTAGTACTGACAGGATGTATAGTATTGGCGAGTTGTGTAAGTCAGAAGCAATTTAAAGGTTTAAAAACTGATTATACAAAGTTACTACAAAAAAGAGAAATGCGGAAAGATATAGTGATAGAATTGAGTTACAAGGGTTTCAGTCG